>Ga0209379_10000013_pt1 | contig 413369 bp, 373 predicted proteins | sample tdDd001_FD_187124 | JGI IMG/M metagenome (GOLD analysis project Ga0209379, IMG submission 187124) | Marine sediment microbial communities from the Atlantic coast under amendment with organic carbon and nitrate - tdDd00.1 (SPAdes)... | ecosystem: Environmental > Aquatic > Marine > Coastal >... | reverse complement strand
GCTTTACTGCTTCTTCTCTGAACTCATCTGTATATTTTCTTGGTTTTCTTCTTTGCGTCATTTTCACACCTTTATTTATGGATTAATTATCCTTCATAAAAGTGTGCGGTGCCATTTAATCAGATCACCCTGCCAATGGATGAGTGTTTTTAATAAACGCACCAGAAGTAATATCCCAAATGAGACTGTCCAACAATCCTTCATCCAACCACCTAACTTGATGGAGCCTTAAGGGAAGAATTAGTAAAATATGAAGGATGTAAGGGGTATTATAGGCAAAAACGCTTTCTCGAATGCCCGTGTTTATATTTAGCAATGATAAAGTACTTTTTGGTAAATTATCTTTTGCAAATTGGTAGTCATCTTTTTTTAAAATATCCAAAGCCATCTTATGAATAACAGATGGCATAGCTGCTCTCGTAGTTTGGCTATTAACTGGGGTAGCAGGAAAAACCTTTCTCGATTCAGGAAATGGATTTGCGTAAGCTTTATTATCTGATAATCGACTGGCATTAATAATATGCTCAAACATTTGATGAACAGTTGACCAAATATATCGAATTGTTCCATCTCCAGCTTCAATTCCATTTAAATAATCATAAAACGTTTTATCTGAAAATTTGAACAAAGGGTCTTTGAACATAATGACATTAAAATCAACTATTCTATTGATCTCACTTTTGTACTCATCAGAAAGAGATATGTACCAATCGACAAAATGATTAATGCGCCCAATTGTCTTTTTATTACAGTTAGATTCAGTATACGTACTAATTTCTTCGAACAATGATTCTGGAATTACACCTTTTGCCCATCCTAATTTTAGTGATTTCCTTTCATTATCACTATTTAAGATCCGCTTCATGCTAGTTTCGCTAAGATAAGAGCGATTAAATTTTTTAAAACCTACTTGTTCGATCCAATTATCCCTAGTTTCAAGTTCATCAAAAAGCTCTCTTAGTATTTTATTTGGAAGGTACTTAGAAGTATTGTATTCTTTGGCTTTATAAGCTTCTCTCATAATCCCTGACACATCCCTTGGTAACGATTCAGGGAAGTCCACCATAGATTCACAATTTGAAGATAGAGATAAAGAAGAGTAAAAATCTTTTAATGAACGCGTTTGATGTCGATCTGTAGTCTCCAATAACTTTGCCGACATTAACTCAGCTTTCAATTTATTATCTGGCAGGTATTCAATTAAGTCATGTAATAAACTTTCTTTCTTAAAAGTAAAAGGAAGTATGATAATTTTACTGTCAGCTAGCTCAAATAGTAGCTCCTTTGTGATTAAGGATATTCTTTCAATGGTGTTAGAAAAAAGAGTTCTCGTTTTCTGACCTTCTTCACCCAAACAAAAATACTCGCTTTCAAAAAGTGACAAGTCTTTAATATCTACGCTTGGCTCTAAATGAAAAACCATCTTCGGTAATAACATTATTAATGGAGTATCCAAAATGCTATTAATATCATTAAACCCCTTTTGTTTATATTTGATAATAGTGCGACCATCAGAAGAATAATTATATCCAGCGCGTTGAGCTAAAAAACAAATATATTTGATGATCTCATGGTTGCTAAAATTCTTAAATGATTCTATCAAGTTCAGAGAGCAAGCTTTTGATTTTTGTGGATGAAATCCTGAATTTAAATTGTCGAAATTATTTTCTACCGTAAACTTTATAAACTCATATGCTCTTTCTTTACGCTCGTTATTAGGGACTTCAGTCAAGAACTTAAAGTGGAACATGCTGAAGGGGGATAATATAATCTGCTTAGAAGATTTACTTCGGCTATCAAAATCTACTAAATACTTGTCAATTTCCTTACAAACTGAAGTTATAAACCTATCCTTGATTTTACTCTCTAAATATATGGCAACGTTATCGATTTGCTCTAATTTGTTAGTATCAACAGCAATTGTATCTAATGTAGCGTTATAACTGACAGGTCTATTTGATATAAAGCCAACGCCAGAGCTTAATTTCGAGAGTGAAAAGTCTACTTTACAAACACCTTCGATATTTGACCATTTATCAAATTGATCTTCTAAATTTTTCATTATAATTTTTTACCCCAGTCACTAAAATCTAACTCATCCCATATAGATGTTTCTTTCATTGCTATTTTTCTCTTCATTTCTTCTGGTGAGAAATTATAATAAACATCTGTACTGGTAAGACGTTTATGCCGAAGAATTCTCTGGGCATATTTTTGATCAACCCGCAAAACATTTGCACAATAAAACCCTGTGAAATGCCTCATGACATGCGAATACAGCTCTTTCCCGGTAACTTTCGCAGAGTGTCGTCTAAATCGACTTTCATAAGCATCAATTGTCATTGGCATGCCATTTTCCGTGTTACATAAAAGGTACGGATGAGCTTTTCTTGATTGCATTAAAAGCTTAGGAACAAGTTTTGTAAATAATTGCTGAGCGAACCCGTTGGTCCATTCAAGTAAATGACCATATTTTTCATTAGGGTCGCGTAGTTGAACGCCTTTCCAACCAGCATGATATCGATGCCTTAAATGAAGACTGGTTCTTACTGGAAGTCGTGATATGTAATCTATATTAATATCATCTAAGTCAGATATGGTTTTATGTTGATCTAAACACGAACTTAAAATATCTTTTCTAGGGACTAGTTTATTCTTTTCGGGTGAAAATGTTTTCCCTGTATTAGGCTTTGAAATGATAACTTCAGCCAAACTACCTTGATATACGATATCTGATACAAAAATATGTAAATGTTCTGACTCTCTTAATCCAGTGAAACTACTTAATAAAAAAGCTGCTTTATAGTTAATATTTTCTTCACTATCGATAAATTCTTTTAATTTTTTAGGTGGAAAATACTTAACTATTTTTGAGTTGCCTTGGTCAAAGAATTCATTATCATAATCTAGTCCTGTTTGATTACGATCATCGGCCATCGAATCTTTAACTGAAGCAATATGTTCTAACAACTTAAAATTAGTCTTCGTTTCAAACGCGCTATACCTAACCGTCATTTGATGAATCATGTCATCGCTTACAAGTTCAGTTACGTTAAGGTACGTTTTACAATAGCTCTGATACTTTTGAAATTGTGTAATACCTTTACGAACATCTGTATATTTAGTTTTTTTCCAAAACAAACCTAAATCACACACACCGTTTTTAATAGTACCATGCAGTTTTGCACTAAAATAATCGATGATAAGCTCATGGCCATTATCTAAATAAACCTGATGTTTATCCTCATTTGCCAGGTAAAATTGATAAATATCTGCTACGACTTTAAACACTCTTCTTAGTGCTGCATCTTTCCCCCTACCAATATCCATCTGCTCTTTAGTAAATGACAATAAAGAGAAAGATACCTTTCCGTCTACCAAATAAACGAGAGGAAAGTCTCTTTCGAATTCCTTTGTTCGTACATAACGTATATAGTGACTACGTGAACCTAAGTTGTTTTTCATTTTATTCTTCTAAGATTATTTATGTGGTTATGTGTATTGACGGAATTTACCGAAAGACACTAACATTATTTACTAATATTTACATTAAATTTTACATTAACCTTGATTATATTTTTAATCTAAGTCTTATTTGTATATTTTTATGTGGGTATAACCTGACGGAATAAAAACTCATCGCCCGCGATGAAGCACTACATTTGACAGGAACACAACACATTCTAAATAATTGGATGAGTGGTAAAGATGATCCTGAAATGAAGGAAGTAAGCGAAGATTTACGTGATGCTGGTTTACAAATTTTCTTAGATGTGGTCGAGCAAGAAAAAGAATGGGCGCAGTATTTATTTAAAGATGGCTCTATGATTGGCTTAAATGTAGAAATTTTAAATCAATACATAGAGTACATTTCAAATCAACGACTTACAGCTATTGGCTTTGATGCACCATTCAATATAAAGAGTAACCCGTTACCATGGATGAATGCTTATTTAGTCAGTGATAATGTACAAGTTGCACCTCAAGAAAGTGAAATATCAAGCTATTTAGTTGGTCAAGTCGACTCAACTGTTGATGCTGATGACTTTGATGATTTTGACTTGTAAGCAGATTACAAGCTCTGAATATGTCTGTTACAACAAAACCTTCTCTAGAATTAACACCCAATATTTATGTTAAAGAGAAGGTTGTCTCCTTTACTAATTCAAAAGAAACCTTGTTAGAGTGTTTGGAAAAAGCAAACGTTGAAGTTCACTATCATTGTCGTGATGGTTTTTGCGGTGCTTGTAGAGTAACTTTAACCTCTGGCGAAATTAATTACCCTAAAGGCGAACCACTTGCTTTTGTCGGTGAAAATGAAATATTACCTTGCTGCTGTGTTCCTGTAACTGATATTAATATAGAAATTGATTAATTATATATAAGCAATAGCATTGTTAAATTACTGTGATAAAAAACCTGCAAGCTCTTGTGAGTTGAATGGTTTTCTTAGCACAGGGTAATTCCAGCTGCTGTCTTCTGTAGCAATATAACCACTCATTGAGTAAACGTTTATCTGTGGGAATTTTTCTTGTACTATGTTGACAGCCTCACTACCAGACAATTCTGGCATTATCATATCGGTGATAAAAATATCAAGTTTTGCAGCTTGCTCAAGGTGGGATTGAAGCTCCTCTTTACTCGTTGCCATAGTGACAAGAGCCCCTTTGCTTTCAAGAAATAAACAAACAAATTCTGCAATACTGATTTCATCATCTAAAACCAGTATATGTTTTCCCTGTAAATTAACGCAATGCTGAGGAATTTCAGAAACAAATGGTTTATCTTCTGACACCTTACATTTAAAAACTAAAGTAAAGTGAGCTCCGCCAAGTTCACTACTCCCTTCTACTTGGATTTGACCATTATGTTTATACATAGTGTTAAATACATTAGCTAAACCAATACCATTGCCTTTGTTTACAGATTTAGAGCTGTAAAAAGGGTCGAAAATCTTAGTTAAATTTTCTTGGGCAATACCTACTCCACTGTCTTTAACGTGAATTTCTAAACGATTTTTTTGAGAAAGATTAACCGAAATAATGATTTTACCACTGAGCCCCTTTTCTTGAATTGCATCTTGAGCATTGAGGACAAGGTTTAATAGCATATTAATAAACTCACCTTGCGGAAACTTTATAGTGCAATGAACAGTAGGTATTTCAAAACTTAACTTTATAGTGCTTAATAATAACTGTTCAAAAAGATACTGATTCTTTTTAATCTCCTGAATAGGGTCAAAGTTAACAACTTTAATGCTTGGTTCTCTGGTAAAGGCTAAGAGACGTTCAGTAACACTTTTTCCCTTATCTATTGCATTTTTGACACGTTCAACATAGCTTGATATATCTTTTTCACCTTTAGCAAGTTTCATTTCCAGCATTTCTATCCCGCCTAGTGCAACACCTAAGACATTATTAATATCATGAGAAACATTACCAAAAGTATTACCTAACAGAGTTAAGCGGTTTGAAATAATTTGTTGTTGCTCTTGGCGAAATTTGTCAGTGACATTTTCAACAATCCAAATATAAATCCCCTCTTCTGCTTCATAAGTTACTGATAAGTTAAATACACTGTTATATTTATCAAAACTGACATGGGTATATTTTATTTGTCCTTGCTGCATGGCCTGCTGTTTATAACTCATATAATCAGTAATACTGAAATTAATATAATTAAATAACGCTGAGCTTTCATTATCATGGTGGGGAGAAATATCTTGATAAACAACATTATCGTTATCATCAATGAAAAAGATTGGCACTTTAATCGTTAAATTAACCATTGCCAATAATTTAAGTTTTTCAAAAACATTTTCTTCGCGGGTAATATTTTTGGTAATACCAAACACCGCTTGTGGCTTTTCACCTGAGTCGTATTCTATTTCAGCTATGATTTCTATCTTTTCTTTCGTATTTTCAGGCAGATTAATTGTTGCTTTGAAGTAAAATGGTTCAGAAAATTTAATTGCCCGCATAATTTTATCACGATAAATAGGTCGGTCTTGCTCTGAAAACAAATCGGCAATATTTTCTATTGTTGGTGTAAATCTACTTTCTTCTTTACCATGTATTCGAAAAAGCTCACTCGACCAAAAAAACATTTCTTCTTTTAGGTCATAGCGCCAGTGTCCTGTGTTATTGATTTTCTCTGTTAAACTTAACCAGTTGTTTTGTTTCTCACATTTCGCAGAAATTTCTTTATTGTCTGTGATATTTTTCACCGTACCAAACATCAAACTGGCTCGGCTTTTATCATATTCAATAACTTTGCTAACGGCTTTGATCCAAACTACTTTCCCATCTTTAGTGGTTAATGGGTATGAAAATTCAAGCTTTTCAAGTTCACCTTTAAAGTGTAGGATAGTTTTTTTATAGATTTGCTTAAGATCACAAGCAGTAAAATGCTTTTGCCAAAATTTTCTCGACCCCTCAAATGCTTGATTTTTGTAGCCAAGTAGTTGCATGAGTTGCGCAGAATAATAAACCTTATCTTGTGATAAATCCCATTCCCAATAAGCTTCATCTAACTGTTCAAAAATATTGAGGGTATTAGAGAGTTGCTGAGGTACTCTGCTCAAAACAGTTCGTCCTCTTCATCTAGGCCATGGTTGATATGTTCTTGGGAATTATTTAATGCCTGTAGCTTATCCACACTTGAGAGCGCACCATCGAGTAATTGAACAACCTCTGTAAAGTTAACATCATCTTGCGTGTGTTTTTTAAGCGCGGCATGCACTAAATCAGTCAGATATTCTTCCTGCTCAGCATTTAGATCGAGTACATGAAAACTTAAACCTATATTTTGTACAATTTCATTCATCACTTCCTGCTGGTGATGCTTAGAAATTTGTACCATTTTTTTAGTAGAGGTGACAGCTTGTTTAATTTGCTCTTGTACTTGAACAAGGGAGTCTTTATAGGCAATAAAAGCCATTCTTGCACCAATACATTCAATCACTGATGCTAATGCATCAATATATATATCTGTATCAACAGTGCCTTGCTCAAGATTTAAAATGAATATAGAAACTTGAGGATGATTAAAAATAGTTCTTGAACCAAATTGATAAAGACGTGGTTTCGTCTTTAACAATTCCATCACTTCAATTTCAACAGGTGAGCATAATCCTTTTTGAGCACAGCTATAAATGGGGTTTCCATCCAAGGGATAAAAAGCTATGCAGCCGTGTAATCCATTAGCATAAAAGTAAGAAAAAACTTCGTTTCTAATTTGCTCGTAATTTGAGCAATGATTTAACTTAGAAGTAAGCTGCATGCAGCTTCCATATTTAGAAGCCTGTGCCATAGAAATATTAATGACATTCTCTTTGCTTTTTAATTCAGTTTCAAATTGGTGGATTTTTTGTTGGTAAGCAATGAGGTTATTTAACTTGTTATTTAAAGTGAGTAAAGAAATTGGTTTAGCTAGAAAGTCATCTACGCCACACTCTAGTCCTTTTAAAATTGACTCCTCTGTTGCTAAACCAGAGTAAAGCACAAAAGATGTTGGCGATACGTCTTTATCCTTTTGTGCTTTTATCCAGTCCGAACCTTTATCTGCGCCAATATGCTCATCAACTAAAGCTATATCAAACGTTATCTTGTCTCTTAAAAACGTATCCGCTACAGAAATAGTATTTGCGCAAGTCACCTCAAAATCATCTTCAAGGCTTTCTGCTAAAATTTTAAGGTACTCTACATCATCATCAATAATTAATAGCTTATGCTTATGCTTATCCATTTGCTTTCCCTTTTATTTAGGCTTTAATGTTTTTTAGTTTTTAGTATCTCTATGCCAAATATAGCTTGCTATGACAAAAGTGCCACCATCTTGAAAATCTAACGTATCACAAAGCTGGTTTAATAAGTTTATACCACGTCCACTTAGTTGAATTCCTTCAGTTTTAGTGCTTAACGAGTTTTTTAATACTTTCTCAACCTCAAAGCCTTCACCACTATCTTTCATAGAGATCACCATTTTCCCACCATACTCAAAGGGGAAATAATTAAGCTCTATACGAACATAACCATAAACTAAGTGATTAAGACGCTTTGAACGCTCATGATAGTACTGACTGAAGCCTTCAGACGAAGATTTTAATGCTGAGCTCAAGCCTAAAACGCCATGTTCCAATGCATTGACAAATAATTCAGTTAAAATAGTATTAAGCAATTGCCAATGTTCACCAGCCCCTTCAACATCATTAATTTGATTCATAATGATAGGTACAGGATTTACTTTAGGTAAAAGTTTTTCTGTTAAGTTAAGCTGCCATGACCAACTTGGTGATGTATCAAATAAAATTTCTTCACAATCATCAATCTCAGAGAGCTTAAATTGCCCTGGCTCTCTGATAACCGTTTCCCAGCCAGAGCATGGCACATCAATTAACGAGATATCGTCTTCTTGGGGCATATTTTGACAAAAGCTTTCTAGTGCTACTTTTACATCGTGTGCAATTGAACTATGCTTTAAGCCATGTTTTGCTGCTTGTTCCAATTGTAAAACACCAAACTCTTCACCTTGTTCATTTCTTGCTTCAATAATACCATCAGAAATAAGTACCAAATGATCTGTAATATCAACAGAATAAACTGAAACTTGGGTATCATTAAATAGGGTTGGCATAATTCCTAACGGCGGGTGAGATGAAGAGATCCGGTTTTTTATTTGACCTTTATCATTGAATATATAGCCGTCAGGTAAGCCAGCATTGAAAACATAGGCTGATTTTTCTTCGACTGAGATCTGTGCAAACCCTGCGGCAAAAAATAAATCTTTAGGTAATAAAGAGTTTAGTTGTTTATTAACTTGGCTAATAATATCTATTAAAGAAAAACCTTTATGAGTCATTGCTCTAAAAGTTTCTATAACTGGAATAGCACCGATAGAAGCACGCAAACCATGACCGGTAAAATCCCCTAGCAAAACATTAATATCACCATTTGGGCAGAGTGATGTTAGCTGAATATCTCCACTAAATAGGGCTGCAGCTTGTTTAATGATGCCTATATCATCAAAAGCAAAGTTTCTCGACTCAATAACTTTTGCCATCATCTTTTCGGCAAGTTCAGCATCTTTATGTTGTTCTTGCTGTAAGTTTTTTACTTGCTGGTATAAGTCACTGATGCGTTGAATAGACTTGATTTTTGCCTTAAAGACTTGAGAGGAGAATGGACTAACAAGTATGCCATCACCGCCAGCTTCTACACTTTTGATGAATGTTTCTTCACAATCCATGTTTGTAATAAAAATAAGTGGCGCTAAATTATTACCTGAAAGTTGTTTTATTTGCCTTGCTGCTTCATAGCCATCCATTACAGGCATATCAATATCCATCAACACTAAATCCGGTTGATATTGAATATACTTTTCTACGCCATGAGCGCCATCATAGGCAACCTCAATATGATAACCTTCCTCTTTAAGCAAATCAGACAACATGGTGCATTGTGACTCATTGTTATTCACTACTAAGGCTAATTTTTGAAGAGTTAAAGTATTCATCTCCTTCATAGTTTATTTTAAGACTCAATAGTCATTAAGCGATGAAACTGTGCTATTTCTAATATTTTCCTGACACTTTCATTAGGTTTTTTAATAACAAGTTTACTTGCATTGCTTTCAACAAAATCTTTAAGTAATAAAATCATTCCCAATGCCGAGCTATCCATATAGTTAGCATTACTCAAATCAAGTACATAATCTAATTTTTTACCCGCATAACTACTGTAAGCATCTCGAAATGCTTGATGTAATGAAAAATCAAATCTGCTATCAACCATGATAGTTAGTTGCTTGCTTTCTTCAGAAAACTTTGTTGTTACACCCATTTGACTCTCTCTTAGTTATCTATTTTTTATATATTACAAATATACTTTAAATATAAAAGCAACCTAATATCAAACACCTAAAACAATTCCACATCACCTTCATCCATCGATAACTGCTTAACACTTCGCTGGTTTTCACTCATTTTAGTTTGTTGATAAATTTCCTGACATCTATCTTTTAATAGCAGCAGTTGTTGGTGCGTTGAACAGTCTTGTACACTTTCAAAGCCAGCTAAAACATCACTAATCGCCTGAATACTTTGAACATTCATATGCAAAGATTCTAATGATTGTCTCGCTAAGTCTTCAAACTGTAATGAGCGTACACCAACTCCAACAACCTCTTTAATTTTAGGAGCGATTACCGCTAAGTTTTCTACACTTTCCATGGTATGTTTATTGACCTTATCAAGGTGTTCCATCATTACCGCCATTTCATCTTTGGCTCTTAATGTAGGGGTCATATCGGCAGAAGCAATTTGTTCAACAGAGTCTCTTAATTTAGCAATGATATTTTGCGCTAAATTTATTTCATTACGAATATCATCATTTAAATCAGTAGAACCAACTGATAATGTGCGTACCTCATTAGCAACTACCGCGAACCCTCTTCCTGCATCCCCGGCTCTTGCAGCCTCTATAGCGGCATTTAATGCTAATAAATTAGTTTGGCTTGCCAAACCCTCAACTTGTGAAAGTAAATTGAAAATACTGGCAAACTGATTAACCATTTCATCTGTATACGTCATGGTTTCAAGGCTTTGCTTACTCGTATTAATAATGACACTTACAAAATCATCGAGTGTAGTGTGTGACTGTTGGGTGAGGTCTTTAAACTGCATTTCGCCCTCTGCTTCACCACCAACAAGACTACTGGAGTTTTTAATTAAGCCCTCGATCATTGTTTGCTGTTCACCACTCAACCCTTCTAAGCTTTTAAAACTATTAGAAATATCACTAACAGCCTCCTCAACCAAAGCTTTAGTTCTGCTTATTTCGTTTTCAATAATATCTACTTCTTGATGTAAAAACTGTTGTAATTCAAACACAACTTCGTGAAATAAAGCATGGTCAACGGCGAGTATTTGCTCATCTTTTTCATCATACTTTAACTCTTCAGTAACTTGCGCTGTTGTTGCTTTGTTTTGTTGGTTGAACAACAGAGCCAAGCACACACTTAAAGCAAGAATGGCTGAATAAAATAACGGCGAACTGTCAATCCATAATTGATTAATAAGCAATAAAACACATAGAGATGCGCCCAAAAAAATAAGTTTCTTAAATGAATTCATGAGCAGCCCCCTTCATCCCCTCTTTATCAAGACTGGAGTAACTAAGTAATGCGCTAGCGATTTGCTTTAATGGTAGTTCGACTGTATGAGCATTTAAAGCATGAGCTTTTCCAGGCATTCCCCAAATCAGGCTACTTTTTTTATCTTGGATTATAGTTCTTGCTCCTAATTGTTTTAATCTCAACATTGCTTGTGAGCCATCTTGCCCCATGCCGGTTAGCAGTACAGCTTGTACATTTCCTGCAATTTCACTTAATGAGTCAAACAATACATCAACTGCAGGCTTATGGCGATTAACCTCAGGGCTATCAACTAAAGTACAAAATAAAGAGCCTTTTTTAGACTGCACGGCTAAGTGCATATCACCAGGCGCGATATAAACGTGTCCAGTTTTAATTTTTTGACCATGACTTGCTTCATGAACTTGCAAGTGACACAAATCATTAAGCCGCTTTGCAAAGCTTAAACTAAAGTTTTTGGGTATGTGTTGAGTAATGACAATTGGTGGTGAATTTTCCGGCATATCAAGCAAAAGGTTTTTAATTGCTTCTGTTCCACCTGTCGAAGCACCAATGGCAATAATATGATTACTGCGTTTTGTGCCTGAGAATTCTATAGTGCTATTGTTATCATCAGTATTTTTTTTCGTTATTGAATTGCTTAACTGATAATTTTTTTGATCGACTTGTACCGCTTGTTCAATCTTATCAACCAATACTTCTTGGAAACTGTCTTGTGTAGATAAAAGCTCTTCAACGCTAGGTTTTGCAATAAAATCTATGGCGCCTAGCTCTAGGGCTTGAAGGGTAATATCAGCACCTTTTTGGGTCAGAGTGGAAAGCATAATAACCGGCATAGGGCGTAATCGCATTAAGTTTGCTAGAAAAGTGATGCCGTCCATCTTTGGCATCTCAATATCGAGCGTTATAACATCGGGATTTAATCGCTTTATTAAATCTCTAGCAACTAAAGGGTCTTGTGCTTCACCAACAACCTCTATATTACTAGCCCGACTTAGGGCATCTCTAATAATATTTCTTATTACTAAAGAATCATCAACAATTAACACTTTAATGACATTCATATAATTCCATCCCTTCCATTTCTATTAAGGTTCAATAGAAGTAGAATTAAAATAACTCAATATCACCTTCAACCTCTTTTTTATCAATTTGACTGCGGTAATCAGTTTCTCGTTGTACAATAGTATTGTTGTGTAAGTTATTAAGCTGTTTTACAAATGCGCGGCCACTAAAGGGCTCAAACAAGACTTTTCTTGGGTAAATATTACCTATATCACTGTTAGCGATAACAATATTTTCTCTTCTCAAATAGTCTAAGGCAAAATCAGAATTTTTTTTACCTACATCAGACATTTGATTCAATATTTTACCACCACCAAATAGCTTGGCGCGCAAGTTAACTCTTCGACCACCATTTTTTAAGATTGTGTTAACCAGGTGCTCCATAGCAAAATTACCATAACGGGTGGCATCACTCATTTTTTCTCGTCGCCCCCAGTTAACCTCGTGAACTTCTTTATTGGTCAAGGGAAGCATGAAGTGATTCATACCACCAATCTTAGCCTTCTCATCCCAAATACAAGCAGAAACACAAGATCCTAAAGTTGTAGCAATGACAACATTTCCAGTGGTCATGTAGAACTCACCGGGCAGAATTTTAGCGACAACTCTTTCCCTTTGATGATCCCAATAATGATTAACTTGAGTAAACTCAGGTAAGCAATACTCTAAACACTGTTTAACTTGTAAATGCTTATTTCTGTGCACTACTAATCCTATTTATTAGATGAGAGCGAACTAGCCGCTACATGTAAGGTTTTCTAAAAACGGTTCGTCCTACATTTTCAAAATATTGTTGGAATGGACCTAAGCTCTCACTATGCCCTAACATCAACAAGCCTCCGGGAGCCAACATATTGTAATAACGGGCGAAGAGTTCCTGTTGGGTTTTTTTATCAAAATAAATAATAACATTTCGACAAAATATGACATCAAATGGCCCCTTCATAGGCCACTCATGCAATAAATTCAGTTGCTTAAAAGTAATTAAATCATTGATTTTTTTATCTACTTTAACATTATCGATATTTTTTCCTATACCGCGGTGAAAGTATTGTCGTTTAAAATGTTCACTTAAGTTCTCAATTCGCTGGTAGTCATATACGCCTTTCTTGCCTTTAGAAAGCACATTAGAGTCAATATCAGTAGCTAAAATTTTTGCATCCCAGTTTATTAGCTCTAACTTCATTTTTTCAAACAAAGTTATGGCTATGCTGTAGGGTTCTTCTCCCGTGGAGCAGGCACTAGACCATATTCTTAAACGCTTTTTTCCGTTACTTAACACACGTTTTTCAGACAACAACTTAGGCAACTCAATATCGGATAAATAATCAAAGTGATGCTGTTCACGAAAAAAACTAGTCAAATTTGTTGTTATTGCATTAATAAAATAATCTTTTTCCTGCTCTTCCTGCTGTTTGAGTAATTGGCAATACTCACTAAATGAATCTAACTTCCGCTCCCTTACAATTCTGGTAAGTCGTCGATAGACCATTTCGCGTTTACTTTCATTGAGTACTATGCCAGTAGACTCATAGACAAATTGACAAATAAACGCAAAATCTTCGTTAGAGAGACGTACTACTTTATCTCGACCTTCTAAACCCATGAGTTCTTAAAACTCCTCCCACTCTTGGTCACTTACCGTAGGCACTCGAGACCCTGTTACTTTTATCACACTACTTTCTGCGGGCACTGGAACAGGCTGCATTTGTGGTCTGGATATTGGTGCTTGTTGAGCTGAATTGCCATTATTAAAGAAAGCAACTTGATCAAGTAATGTTTGAGATTGCTCTTCCATCGATTTACTTGAGGCTGCTGCTTCTTCAACTAGCGCGGCATTTTGTTGAGTCATTTCATCCATTTGACTCACAGCAGCACTCACTTCACCAATACCTGCAGACTGTTCTTTACCTGCACTGTCAATATCTCCAATCATATTGCTAACTTCTTCAATAAAGGTCACCAATTCACTGAAAGTTTTTCCTGTTTCATCAACAAGTTTAGTACCTTGTCCAACAGCTTCAACACTGTCATTAATCAAACCTTTAATTTCTTTAGCAGCCCCTGCCGAACGTTGTGCCAAGTTACGAACTTCTGCTGCAACAACCGCAAAGCCACGGCCTTGTTCGCCAGCCCTAGCTGCTTCTACCGCTGCATTTAAAGCCAATAAATTAGTTTGGAAGGCTATCTCGTCAATAACACTAATAATGTCAGCAATTTTCTTACTGGATTTATTAATATCACTCATGGCTGTTATAGCATTACGCACAACTGAGCCGCCATTGGTTGCTTTTTCCATCACTGAATTAGACAGTCGGCTCGCCTCAGTTGTGTTTTCTGCATTTTGTTGAACTGTACTGGTTAACTCTTCCATGGCTGAGGCTGTTTCTTCAAGGCTAGATGCTTGAGATTCAGTACGATGACTCAACTCACTATTACCCTGTGCTATTTCTCGCGCTGAGTCATACACATTGGTAGAGGCACCTCTAATTTCATCAACCATGGTGCTCAATTTACCAATAGAGCCATTCATTGCATTGGCTAATGCTAAGAATTCGCCTTCATAATCATCACGCATGGATTGGGTTAAGTCACCTTCTGCTAATGATTGGGCTACATTAATCGCTTCACTTATCGGATTAACAATAGCATCCATCAAGCCATTGATATTTTCTCCTAAGTCTTTCATAAAACCTTGGTAAGCATCTGTATCAATTCTACTTTCTAATTTCCCCTCTGTAGCATCAGAGATAAGGCCATCAATTTGTTGTTGTGCATCTTTTTCTTCAGTGATATCCAACCATTGCACTGCTGAACCAACATGATTCCCTTCTTCATCTTTCAGGGCTATAGCTATTAACTGGAAGGTTAACCCCACAATAGATATTTCAGTGGTATAAGGCATATTATCAGGATTGCCTAAGAGGTTTTGTTGATGAGCTGGATTTTTGTGGAAGCTATCAAAATTGCTACCAACCATAGTATCAACTTTAAATGAAGGTAACACTGTTTGTAATTGCGCCTCCCTTCTTTGCAGCATATTTTTCACGGCAGGGTTTGCATAAACAATATTACCTTCTTTATCTGCCATCATTAAGTTAGTGGTCATACCTTCTATTGCGGAACTTAAACGCCCTACTTCAACTGATTTAGCTCTTATAGAAGTAACATCTGACCATTCCAAAGAGTTGCCGATATAATTACCTGCATCATCAATTATTGCCGTCACATTTAATTCAATAGTAATATCCCTAATTTGAATATCAGTTTTGTAAGGCAAATTACTAGGGTCACTCAATAATGTTCTTTGATGTTTAGGATTACGATGAAAAGAATCTATATTTGTTCCCATCAAAGCATCTCTTGTAGCTTTAAACCCTGGCCAGTGCTTAGCAAAAGTGTCTTCATGCTTTGACAAGAGATCAATTGTAGATTGATTTAAATAGATTATTTCAAAATCTCTATTGATCATCATAAAAGCAGTTGTAGATTGATCTATCGCACCTTTTAGCTGAACTGAAAGCTCATCAACTTTATTATCATTTACTTTTGTCATATCCGAAGACACTCCTTTTGCTAAATTTTTATTTGCAGCCTCTGCTGCGTCAATCATTGTCGTTGCTAGGGTCTGATAGACAGCTGTCCAAGCTTTTTTAACAGGGGCGGTAAAATCTTTCCCCAATCCTGTTGCTAAGGTTTTAATTAGTGCTGCACCAACAGTATCGTAATGCTCTTTTTTAGTTCCATAGTCAAGGTGCCTTACACCAAGTTTTTGAACTGATGGTATTAATTTATCTGGGTTATCGAGTAGTTTGACAGCCGTATCTAACATGGCCATCAACTTAGTACCTTGCTCTTCCATGTTATTTGGGAATAAAGCTTTTAATGACGGATCCATGTCAAATAGTGTTTTATAGAATACCTCTGCTGACTGTGATGCTATCGGTAATACTTTTTGCCAACTTTCTTGAACTAAGCTTATCTGTTTTGGTGTCATAACTTTTCCTTGGCTTCTAAATCATTTAAACACAGTAAAGTTCATCTTCACTGAGTAAAGCTGAGCTATCTAATAGAATAATTAACTTTTCATCAACACTAGCTAAGCCTTTTAAAAAACAACTATCTATATGGCTACCAAATCTTGGGGCTTGACGAATACTATTGTCACTGAGTTTATAAACTTCTGAAACAGCATCAACCACTATGCCAACTACCATAGTTCGCTCTGCAGTTTCATGTCTTAAAATGATAGTAACAGTTTGTTCATTATATTCTAAAGGCTCTTGAGAAAATCGTAATCGTAAGTCAATGATAGGTATGATAACTCCACGTAAGTTGATCACACCTTTGATATACGATGGCTTATTAGGCAATTCTGTTACTGAGCTCCATACTCTTATTTCTTGTACACATAGAATATCAACGCCGTATTCTTCACCCTGCAGGATAAAAGTAAGATATTCTTGTTCAATGTCATTCATATACTCACCTAAATTCTCTCTTAATTAAAAGTTGCTACCAATAGACATTAATTTATTAGTTACCTTATGCTTTTCTACGTGCTGAAGGTTTTCTACATTAAGTAGGGTTACAACGTTATTACCTACATTAATCAAGCCCCCAATATATTGAGGGTGAATACTACCACCAAAAGCAGGAGAGCTTTTAATATCACTACTCTCAACATTGAGTACATCAGAAACCGCATCAACTACAAAGCCTATTGTTCTTGAAGATTCTGCACCTTGATATCTCAACACTATAACGACAGTTGTGTCATGATAACTTGCTTCACCAATATTAAATTTAAGGCGTAAATCAACAATAGGTACAATAACGCCACGCATATTAATGACCCCTTTAATGTAACTTGGCGCATTAGGAATTATTGTCGGTAATTCCCAACTTCTTATTTCTTCTACGCATAATATATTTACCGCGTATTGCTCCTTAGCAAGCAAAAAAGTCAGGTACTGTTCACCACTGGTAATAAATTCTATTCCCTCAAGCGCCTGCTCACCTTGCGAAGGGATATTTGAAGCTAAATTTTGAATGTCCATTAACTAAACACTCCTGCCGTTGCTTTTTCACCATAATGTTCACTGTGATTATCGTTATGGTGTAAATTTTGATGTGAATTTTGGGCGTAGGTTAGCGCCATTTGAATCATACCGGGTATGTCTAATATCATAGCAACAGAGCCATCCCCCAAAATAGTAGCACCTGAAATACCGTCTATTTGTTGATAGTTATCTTTTAAACTTTTGATAACTACTTGCTGTTGCGCCAACAAATGATCAACCATTAAACCGACTTTTTGTCCGTCGGCTTCCACTACTACAAGTAATGCATCACATATATTAGTGTATTCAGTACTTAAGCCAAACATTTGATAAACAGGCAAAATAGGTACATTGTCATCTCTTAACCTATATAATGCCATATCGCCCGAAGCCCGATTTATTAAGCTAGGATCAACTTGAAGTGATTCAACAATAGAAATTAATGGAATAATGTATGTCTCTGTTCCAACTTTAACTAATTGCCCGTCAAGGATTGCCAGAGTCAGAGGTAAATTCACTTTGAAGCAACTGCCTTTACCTATGGAAGATTCTACTTGAATTCGGCCTCCTAAAGCTTGAATATTGCGTTTTACGACATCCATACCGACACCACGACCTGATATATCGGTGACTTCATCTGCCGTAGAAAAACCTGGCTCAAAAAGTAAGTCAAAAACCTGACTGTCAGTTAAACTGACATTAGGATCGATAACGCCTTTTTCGACCGCTTTGGAAAATACTTTTTGCCTATTAATACCTGCACCATCATCAGCAATTTCAATAACGATATTACCTCCTTGATGATAGGCATCTAAAGAAATTGTTCCTGTCTTAGGTTTACCATTGGCAATGCGCACTTCTGCATCTTCAATACCATGATCAGCAGCATTGCGAACAAGATGCACTAAAGGATCACCAATTTGTTCCATCACAGTTTTATCAAGTTCCGTTTGCTCCCCTTTAATGACTAACTCCATAGCTTTGCCAGTTTTATTAGCCAAATCATGAACTAGACGAGGAAAACGGTTAAATGCAAAACTGATCGGTAACATACGAATACGCATCACACTTTCCTGTAACTCTTTCGTATTCTGCAATAACTGCTCTAAACCATTGGTTAAGCGCTCAATTTTATCCATTTGAAAGTCATGCCCTAACTCTGACAGCATGGACTGAGTAATAACCAATTCACCCACTAGGTTAATTAGGCTATCAACTTTATCGACACCTACACGAATAGAGCCAACTTCAACTTTAGCTTTTGCTTTTGCTTTTGCTTTTGGTGTTATATTGCCGGTTTGACTTGCTTGGTTTGTCTGCTCTGATGCTAAATTTGCACTGACAGTCACCTGAGAACTATTATCAGCAAGATTAGCCTTTGAACCTACCGCGGCAACATCTTCTGTTTCTTTTACCTGCGTTTCAACACTATCAACACTTGGTTCATCATCAACGGATGTTTTGTTATTAATAACTTCTATTTCTAAAGTGCATTCATCTTCTACCCACTCAAACACTTCTTCAATTTCTTCAATTCCAGAATTGGTAATTAAGTCTACATTCCAACTAAGGTATAGCTCTTGCGGATCCATATCAGTTAATGCAGGCAACTCACTTGTGATGGCCTGAATACTAACTTCTCCCAATTCAGCTAAGGCGCTAAAAAGAAAAATGGGATCATTGCCTGTTTTAGCTAAATCATGCTCAGGAATAAATCGAATATGATAATGGGTAAGTTGATCATCACCTGCTAACTCATTTGAATTATCATCGCCACCTAGTGAGCTTTGCTGCGAATTTGTATTTGTAGAGGCGAGAGTTTGTTCTAACAGAGTTGTGGTTTGTTGAATTTTCTCTTCGTCATAATCTTCATTATCACGTGCTGCTTCAATGAGTAAGCGTATACAGTCAACAGACGCTAATAAAATTTCTATATCTTTAGGATCAACATCTCGACGACCATCACGCATCTCATCAAGTAATGTTTCTACTAGGTGAGTAAATTCAGTGACGGAATCAAAACCGAATGTACCCGCACCTCCCTTGATGGAGTGAGCAGCTCGAAATATTGAATGAATAGTTTCATGGTCGCCCGCATTCAAATTTAACAGGCTGGATTCCATAAGCTCTAAGCCTTCAAAACTTTCTTCTAGAAAGCTTGGAATAAACTGAGAAAGATCAACACTCATAACATTCCCTCTGTGATTTAGCTAATAAGCGTATCTTAGCGAACAACTCGCTTAATTGTTGCGAGTAATTTTTCAGGGTTAAAAGGCTTAACTAGCCATCCGGTTGCTCCCGCTGATTTACCACGCATTTTCATATCCGTTGAGCTTTCTGTGGTCAACATGAGTACTGGTGTAAATCTAAAGTTAGGTAATTTTCTTAGCTCTGAGCATAATGTTATGCCATCCATATTAGGCATGTTGACATCAGAAATAACAAGGTCAAAACTTTCAGCTTGTGCTTTGCTTAATCCTTCCTGACCGTCTTTAGCTTCTACTGTTTGATAACCTGCACTTTTCAATGTAAAACTGACCATATCTCTTATTGAGTTTGAGTCATCAACAACCAGCACTTTTGTCATATTTTTCTCCTAATAACCAGCATTTTGGTTAAATCTTTTTTGATATTTTATTTATGCGTGGGCAATATATTGCATTATAAAGGTGTCATTTATGCCTAGTTGATTTAGGCTCTCATGGAATATTTTTGATTTAGACTGATATTCTAGTTTTTTACCTTGAGCTAAAATATATGTCACTATTGTTAAAATGAATTGTACTCCAATGGTATCGATGCGCTCAATATCGCTATCATCGATCACAATAACATCATTTTCATTTATAATTTTTTGTACTTCCAAACGATAATCCTCAACTTGGGCAATAGTGAGTTCATTGGGGAGTTTTAGCATTGAATCATCCTATTTGGAGCATTTTTTAGTTATTTTGATATTGCCTTAGCCAAGGCGTCAAAAAAACTTTAATATTTGATTTTTAAATATATATCAGATTTCTACTAAATCAAGCAAGAAATATAAAAAATAATAATAAAATTAAGATGTTGATTGTTTTAAATAACACAGGAAGGCGCGTATTTTATTTAAACAAGGTTCGTTTAAAAAGCAACCAACACTGCTTTCGTGAACTTAAAAGCAGTGTTAGTTTATTATTTATTTTGAAAGAGTTAGCTGGGTAAGTGTCAAAAAAATTTGTACTGGCTATCGTGGCAGAAAAACCATCATAGCGATGCAAAAAAGTACAATCGCCCAAAAGGCTTTAACAAAAAAACTTATTTTTTTACGTTTATCGAGTGGATGTTTTTTAGGCAGAGCCATACCACAATGGCTACAGTGAGTATTTTCACTCTCATTCTCTGTTTGGCAGAATAAGCATTGTTTTTTAATTGTTGTCATTAATTATAACCTTTAAAGTCAAATTACTGAGAAGTTAGCTGGTGATATAACTGTGGTAAACGCACTGGTAATTGTTCCGGTCTTAGAATCACCGTATAACCATCACTACCAAACAAATAAGGCAAATAAGCTTGCGCATCTGTATCTATCGTTATGCAAAATGGTTTAATACCTAATTTTTTAGCTTCACATATTGCTTGGTGAGTATCTTCTATACCAAAACGACCTTCATAATGATCAATATCATTAGGTTTGCCATCGGTTAGAATAAGTAACAGCTTCTCACTGGTTTTTTGCTCGTCAATCACACGTGTTGCTTGTCTAATAGCGGCGCCCATACGAGTATAAAAACCGGGACGAATTGCCTGAATTCTACCACGGACATGATCGCTATAGGGTTCATTAAAGTTTTTTAGCATAGTAAAACGCACATTGTGTCGTTTTACCGATGAGAAACCATACATAGCAAAGTTGTCACCAACAGACTGTAATGCCTCGCCAAATAACATCAGGCTATCTTGCACAACATCAATAACTCTATTGTCATTATCTATATGAGCGTCGGTTGACATGGATAAATCTGCAAGCAATAAACAGGACAAATCTCGGTTATTTCCCCTAAAGGATTTAAATAGCCCTTTTTCTGCGGTTGGTGAAATGTGACTTTCTACATGAAAATCTAACCATGCGCCTAAATCAAGTTCTTCACCTTGTGGTTGGGCTTTTAACCAGTAGCGAACACTACGTAATTGTTCAAATTGTGCCTGAATAGTTTTGGCTAATTTTTGTAGTTTAAGTGGAAGTTTTTGTGCTTTTGCATCTTTTGGTAGCATGGGTTGCAACAAACAATGCTCTTCCAATAAGGTCTGTTTTTTATAGTCCCACTCAGGCAGCTTTATACCTTCACCTAAAGGAATGTCATCTTCTGAGGCTGAAGGTAAATCAAGATCAATCTTAATTTGACCGCTTTTTTGTTGTTCTTGCTGTTTCGATAAAGTAATTTTATCTAAATCTTCAACGGTACTGTCATAGTCCTCATCGTCATCACTGTCATCACAACCACGGTCGAGTTTAGAAAATTCGCTCCAAGAAAACATACTTTCTAAACGAAAAATCATCATGCCTGACTTTTCATCTGGTGAGTCAACACGCTCAGCTTTTTTTCTACTGGTATCTGATTTTTTCACTACTTTTTTATTCTGTGAATCATCACCTTCTTCATTTTGCTCCGACTCTAAATACTCAGGTGAAATTAATTCATCAGAGTTAGCCGATGGATATAGCCATAAATATACGGCTTTAGGTGCGAAATCAACTAAAGGAAACTCAGTAACAGTACCTGGTGTTAAAATAGCTTGAACAATCGCTTTTTCCATTTCTTGTTCAGCTTTAGGTAACTTATCAATACTAGGTCTGGTATCAATAAAAGCTTTGGCAAGCTTTTGATAGCGTGTGCGTAGCGCTGGAAACCTTTCTAATACTTGTACCACAAGGCTTTGATTGTCTTTTGCCCAGTGCTTAAAGTTCCCTTTGTGGTGTGCTGCTAATACCGCCAGCCAAATATAAAGGTCATGATTCAGTGATTTATGCTCAAAAATAGCTAAAGATTCAGGTAAACGTAAACTTTCATCATCCTGCCACGCTAAAGAAATTTGTTGCGTATCACCCGATATTTTTTGCAAAAAACTTTTACGTGTTAAATATTCACGAACACTTGCTGGCTCTATACGTTTAACTGCATCACCGCCTAGAGCACGAAAGACCATGCCCACAGATTTACTGACTTCATCAAATGATACTCTTGCCAGATCAAACTCTGGATTTGCCTTGCGCGTTATATACTTGTGCCAAAGGCCGCCAACCCATTCTTCCATTTAAATACCAATGGTTAATTAATTTAATTAGTCACGATTGTAACAAGTATTCACAGATATGTTGTGATATGGGTCAAAATAGACATACAAAAATTTATGGGAGATAAGAAAGCTTAGCATAAATGCTAAGCAATATTAGGGTTTAGGGAAGTTTAAAACTGGATCGGTTTTAAAACGTCCTTTACATTCATCGGGTGATTTGTTGATGATTAACCGACGAAATGATTCATCTAAAGATAACCATTTATCAATTAGTTCACTATTTGCATTAACTTCTTGAAAGGATTCTTCTAATAGCTTTTTTCGAACATCAAAGAGTTCGTTAGGAATAAACATATGATTATGAGTAGTTGCAGGCGTTTTACCGACATACACATCCTTACCACCGAGCACCTTTTGCATAAAATCAACTTGCTGATCTTCAATATGTTGCTGAGGGATTTCTTGAAAATACAACTTTAACCATGGGTGTGCATAAACTTTATCGTAAAAAACCTTATTAATTTTGATCAAGATAGCTCGACCACCCATATACTCAAATTTTTCTGCTTTGTTCATAACCACCCTTGCAAATCAACACCCTGTATTCACATCAAAATAAGGGTAACTTATTAGCCATAGCTTTTGCTAAATTTAACATACCCAGCAGCACAAAGCAGGCATGCAATGTTATAAAATAAAACACCATTACCATCAATGATGCACCAAACTGTGCAGAATAAAAGATATAAATAACAGGCACCATACCAAGCACAACACCTGCGAGCGCAGACAATTGAATACTGCGATATAAATGTATTTTATTAAAGTTAGAAATTTTGGTTGCCTGAGGAGGATATTGAGTTGCTTTATGAAAATAGTAAACCAGTACCAAAAAACTAATAACAGGCAATAACAATAAGTTAGCTAAATACAAGGACTGGTAAATTATTGCAAATCGGTTACCTTGTTTCACACTCATACTCCAATCCTTGATTTCATTATCAGCAATGATTATAGCAGATAAATAAACGCAATTATGATAGGCAACAAGATAACATAACCTAGTAATAATCTACGCCAAAGTTTAGGTGCCTGTGCAAGCTCCATAAAAATATCAATGATTTGTTGCCCTTTTAAAAAGACAATAAATAAAGCGGACAAAATAAATACTGGTTTATTATCGGTAAATAGATTAAAAAATTCACCTAAATAAGCAGATAAAACAGTAAGTGCCAATAAATATAGCCAGCTTAAGGTATCTTTTTTAGTTGATAGTGTATTTGACATAAAGTAAAAGTCTAAAAAATTAAATCACATAAATGAGTGGAAACAATATAATCCAAAGCAAATCGACCATATGCCAATAACTTGCACCTGACTCAAAACCTGAAATATTTGATTTATCGTAACCATTTTTTGCTGCCTTAACGGTAACAAAAGCAAGGATAACCATGCCTAGCAGTACATGCATTAAATGAAAAAAAGTAATCATGAAATACAAAGTAAAGAAAGTATTCGTTTCAATATCAATACCTTGCTCAAGTAATGATAAATATTCCCACACTTTAACAACAATGTAGATACAGGCGACAAGTTTGGCCACAATCAATAATCTTGCTGCTTTTTTTCCTTCACCTAAATGCATAGCATGAAGTGCAATAGCGACAAAGTAGCTACTGGTAATTAATGCTAGGGTATTAATTAACCCCGAAGTTTGATGCAGCTGTGTTTTTCCTAATGCGAAAATATCACTGTTGTACTGCTCAGCGATAGCAAAGCCGATAAATAGTATTGCGAAAACAGTTAACTCTGCCAAAATAAAAAACCACATGGCTAAGTCGCCTGGCAAGCGAGAACTTGCCACAGAGGTTACCTTAACATTACCAGGCATAATGAGCTCAGGGCTCGCATTTATAACATTATTCATCAAAATATATCTTTGCTACGTCCATTAAGGCTTTTACTGTTTGTGGGTCATCTGAAAGCGGTTCAGCTAAACAGCATCGACAAGCCTCAAGGACATTCATGCCTGAACCAATCATACGGGCAGCATAAATAAGTAAACGTGTTGAAGCCACTTCGTCTAAATCGTTTTGCTCTAGTAAACGTAAAGCACCAGCAAGCTCAACTAATTTAAATGCTAAATGAGCATCAGCGCCAGCTTCCTTAATTAATATTTGTTGTTCAACTTCGGGGCTAGGATAGTCAAAACGTAATGCAACAAAACGTTGTCTAGTACTTGGTTTCATGCCCTTTAGTAGGTTTTGATAACCGGGGTTATAAGAAACCACCAACATAAAACCAGGCGCTGCTTCAAGTAATTCACCGGTACGCTCTAATGGCAACACACGACGATCATCAGCTAAAGGATGCAATACCACAGTAGTATCTTTTCTTGCTTCAACAACTTCGTCTAAGTAGCAAATGCCACCTTCTCTTACCGCTTTGGTTAATGGGCCATCTTGCCAGTAGGTTCCATCTGGGCCGATTAAATGTCTACCCACTAAATCAGCAGCCGTTAAGTCATCATGACAGGCAACAGTATAAAGAGGCTTATTTAGTTTTTCAGCCATATGAGCTACAAAGCGTGTTTTACCACAGCCTGTTGGCCCTTTAATTAATACAGGTAATTCATGCTCAAAAGCATAGTTAAACAAAGAAACTTCGTTACTTTGTTCTTGATAGAAAAGTTCGTTATTACTCATAGTGCTCTTATAAAAGAAGTATTAGTTAATCTGCTGATAAAATACCTTGCCTACGACAAAAGTACAAACGAGATCGACAACTTACTTGATAAAGATCATTGAAAAAATGCTGTTAAACTCTTTATACAATTAATCCATTTGATATAAGCTAAAGCATTGCTTTTTTTTAACCTTTAGCTATTAAAATAACATCAGTTTCGTTAAAATCAGCCGCAACGTTAAAAACTAGTTATTGAAACAAAAGGTAAACCATGCACTTTCTAATAGAATATATTCCCTTAGTCGTATTCTTGTTATTCTATAAATTTGCTGATTTGTATTGGGCAACAGGCTCATTAATTGTTACTTCTGCCCTGCAAATTTTTTATTACTTTTTGAAAAAAGAGAAAGTACCAACACGTAACTGGATATTTTTCGGCTTAATATTCGTGTTCGGTAGCTTAACCATATTCTTTCATGATGATGCTTTCATAAAATGGAAAGTCACTATCATCAATGGCTTTTTTGCCATGGCTCTACTGATCAGTAAATATGTGTTTAATAAAAATATTATTAAACAGTTCTTATCTGAATCACTAACTTTACCAGAGCCAATTTGGACTAAGTTAAACTTTGCATGGGCAATATTTTTTGCGCTATGCGGTATATTAAACCTATATATTGCCTTTAATTTTGATTTAGATACTTGGGTAAACTTTAAAGTATTTGGTTTAACTGGCTTAACGCTAGTATTTGCAGTAGGTTCCATTTTTTCTCTGTATAAATACTTACCTCAAGAAGATGAGGAAGTAGCAGAGGTTCTTGAAGACAGCATTGAAATTAGCTCAAATGTAATGAGCGAAACGCCTGCTGATAAAAAATAATTAATTCTCTAAGGAAAATATTCATGTTTTATCTTATTTACAGTGAAGATGTTGAAAATAGTTTAAGTAAGCGATTAACAGTAAGAGACCAACACTTAGCTCGTTTAAGTGAATTACAATCACAAGGAAGATTATTAGTTGCTGGACCCTGCCCTGCAATAGACAGCAACGATCCCGGTGAAGCTGGTTTTACTGGTTCATTAGTGATTGCTGAATTTGACTCATTAGAGCAAGCACAAGCATGGGCGGATGTAGATCCCTATATTGCTGCTGGCGTTTATGAAAAAGTAACGGTTAAACCTTATAAGAAAGTGTTACCCGCTTAAATTTTAATAACATTTCCTTTGATTAAGCTTTATAGTGAAAGCATTAAAAATGCATTATTATAAGTATTAATAACGACTATTGAATGAACTCTATGAGAAATAAAGCCACTGTAATTATACTCTTTTTACTTAGCCAGCTTTCATTAGCAACTACAGCTCAAGCTGCAAAAACAACAGCAGAATGCCAGCAAGAAGATGCAACAATACAGGATGTTTCTCGGTGTTTAGATGGCGTTATAGAAACAATAGACCGTGAGTTACAAACATGGGTTAATAATCATGTTTTTAATCTTGAAGAAAAGGCTATGATTACAGGACGTTATTCTGCTCTAAAAATGTTCAAACGTTCACAAAGTAATTTTATTACCTTTAGAGAAAATGATTGCCGTTGGCAATACTTAGCTGTATCCCCTGAGAAAGGTGCAAGTATTGCCTACAAAAAATGCTACATACAAGTTAGCCAAGCGCGTATCATGCAATTAAGTCAGATTCCCTAAGCAGCCCTACTTTGCTCAGCTTCTTGCATAACGGCTTCTTCACCGCTTAATAGTACCGCTAACCAACGCCCCTCAGGCGAGTTTTCAAAAGCAATTTTAACAATCATGGTGAGTGGTACGCTTAATAGCATTCCCACGGTCCCCAATAACCACCCCCAAAATATCAAAGATAAAAAGACCACCAATGTCGATAAGCCAAGTCCCTTACCTAAATATCTGGGTTCAACCATATTCCCCATGACCATATTAATCATTACGTAGCCAAGCCCTATAAGACCAGCTTCACCAATTCCTAATTGCAACGCAGCCAAGGTAACCGCTGGAACGGCTGCAATGATAGAGCCGATATTAGGGATGAAGTTTAATAAGAAAGCTAATACGCCCCACAATAAAAAGAAATCAACGCCAAAGCCCCATAACATGATTGATACAATAATGCCTGTAGCAATACTTACCATAGTTTTGATAGCTATATAGTGGTTTACCGACTCTAAAAACCTTTCTATTTGATTTAAGCGCATTTCAGGGTCATCTAGGGCAAAATGCAGCTTAAGAGGGAAAGAAGAAGCTTCAAACAGCATAAAAACAACCGTTAGAATAATTAAAAATAAATTCGCCATCACTGAGCCAAAGCCACTCAGCATATTTGCCGCCATTCCCATGGCGACAGCGGGGTCAAAATACTCAAGCAAAATAGCGGATGAAATTTGAATATTGTAACCAGCTAAAAACTCGGTTAACCAGGTTAGTTGATCTTTAAGCTGAAGTCGGTATTGAGGAATGAGTTGAGATAACTCATTGAGTGATTGCCCTACTAAGCCTGCTAGCGATAATGCTACGGTAACAAACATGCCTATCACTAAAATAACCGAAATGAATTTAGGTATTTTATATTCGCTTGCTTTGGCAACTAAAGGATTGCACATAATGGCAATAAATAGCGATAGCAAAAAAGGTACAATAATATTGGCAGCCGTTTTAACTCCTGCAAAAATAATAAAAACGGCGGCGATGGTAACAAATACTTTTACTACACTACCGTTTTTAACTAAAGCGCCCATAAATGATTAATCCTTTGATATGTATATTTATAAATGTGAATTTCTTAACGTCGGCCGATTAATATACCTGAAAAACAACGCATATTACATGGTACGACGAATTAAAGTCACACTTGGCAAGTTAATCAAGCGCCAACAAGATAATAAGCCTACTACTCCAACGAAGCCTGCGCCCGCGATAATACCTAATAACCAGAAATCAAAATGAAAACTTGTTTGCATCTGAAATAAGTTTGATTGTAACAAGTAAACCGTCAGCTCCATGGCAACACTTGCCATTAAACCAGCAATAGCACCTAAGGCGACAAACTCAAACAGAACACTATTTCTCAGCAAGCTTCCTTTGGCTCCTAATGTTCTTAAAATAGCTATTTCACGCTCTCGCTCTTCCATACTTGCCTGTACCTGCGCAACTAAGACCAAACAGCCTGCCAGAACGACAAGTACCAGAATAAACTCTATCGCTTTTGAAACTTGATCAATTACCTTTCTAAGCTGCGTGATCATAGCATCAATGTCGATAATACTAATCGTTGGATAATTAGCTAAGAAACGCTGTATTAACAGTTTTTTCTCTTGTTCAACGTATAAGGATGCAATATAACTCGCTGGAAAATCAGCCAGTACCTGCGGGCTAAAAATCATATAAAAGTTTGGCTGCATAGATTGCCAATTTACAGTGCGGATAGAGGTAACTGGCACCTTTATCCGATCACTGCCTAACTGGAATGTTAATTCATCCCCTAAGTTAATTTGCAAGCGTTTAGCTAAGCTTTCTTCGATAGATACTTGAGGCATTGCTGAATCTTCAGACCACCATTGCCCTTGGGTAATAACATTTTCTTTTGGTAATTTGCTTCGCCAAGTTAAATTAAGCTCTCTTCCCACCCCTTGTCGGCCATTGTCACTAGCGTCTGTTTCCTCTTTACTGACAGGCTTAGCAATTTTATCACTATTAATAGCCGTTAAACGGCCACGTATCACAGCATATAAGTCACTGGCAACAATATTGTTTTGTTCAATATAGTTATCAAGTTGTTGTACATGTTCTTGGGCTATATTTACTAAAAAGAAATTAGGTGTTTGTGAAGGTAATTGCGCTTGCCATTCACTTAACAAAGCGCTTTTAAGGACAACAATCATTAACAACAGCTTAATTGCAATAGTAAAACTCACCAATTGAACACTATTAGCTTTAGCTCTTCGTTTCAAATTTGCCATGGCTAACAGCCAGGCTGCACCCGATTTAGTACCCGCCGCTCGACTGAAACTCATTAACACTTGCCCAATACCAAGTAATATAACCGAGACAATAATGCCAGCCACAAGTAAGCTCAGGCTTAAAATAAAATCTTTGCTAAATAGCGTTAATAAAATCAATAAAGCAAATAATGGAATTACTCCTTTAATCACTTTCTTAATAAAAGAATCCTGTTCATGACTTGCTTGTTGTCCACGTAACGTTACCAATGGCGATGTCGCTACTAAGTTTGCTAACGGCACAACAGAAAAAGCCAATGCACAAATAAGTCCGGTGACAACCGCCATCAATACAGGTTGGTAACCTAATGAAAATAAACCAAAGCTTGAACCAAATTCCTCCGTTAAGGTTTGCTGTGCTTGTACAGGCAAATAATCTTTAATGGCAAATAGTCCTAGCTGTGCCAATGCATAACCTAATAACAAACCAACACAGATACTGAATAAACTTAAGCTTGCCCAATGCAAACAATACAACTTACGAATATAGGTTATGGGTGCTCCCATTGCTTTATAAACAGCAACACTACTTTGATGTTTTTGTGCATAGCGCCTACTGGCAACAGCAACGGCTACCGCAGCTAAAATAATACCTAATAAACTTGCTAATGATAGGTACTTTTCAGCTCGATTTAAGGCACTAGCCAAAGGCGATTGGTTTGATTGAATATCATACCAACGTTGAGCATCATTTACTTTTGAGCTCACTAAATCATCTAGTGTTTTAATATTATTACTATCGCCAGCAAACAAATACTTATAAGTAACTCTACTGCCGGGCTGCACGAGTTCGGTTGCTGCTAAATCATTAATATTAAGTATGATTTTAGCACCGGAAGTAAACACGCTAAAAGATGCATCTGGAATTTGACTTGCCAAAGCGGTTACGCGTAACTTGGAGTTGCCTATTTCAACAATGTCACCAAGCGTAATATCAAGTAAAGCTAATAATTTTTGTTCTATAAACACAGTACCTTCTTCAGGTGCATGAGCTACTTGTTGCTCTTGCGAGTCAATGCCATTAACTAGCAATTCTCCTCGCAATGGATAGTGTTTAGATACAGCCACTAATTCAACCAGCTGCATATTGTCACCTGCAAACACCATAGACGACATTAATACTTGCTGTGCTTGTACCAACTTCAATTCAGCACTTTGTTGATCTAAAAAATGACGATTTAAAACTACCTTTTCTTCGTTATCAATTGAATTTTCGGCATTAGCCGGTAGTGGACGACTAGACTGTAAAACTCTATCGGCGGCGATAAAACTTGTACTCTCAGTAACCAGCGCTTGCTTAATTTGCCCAGAAAACCCTGATAAGGCAAAGACACTGGCAACTCCTAGCACGATTGCCAAAATAATAATGGTTAAATCACCACGTTTTAATTCGTGCGCAAATAACCTCAGAGACTGTTTCACCCAGTTCGGCATAAAAGTTAAACTACTCATGCCGTAACAGGCCTATTAGTTAGGTTTACTTCTTCTCTGCTGTGTTCGATAGCCATACTATCAATAAGGTGACCATCTTTCATTTCTACACTACGCTGACAACGCTCAGCTAATGACAAGTCATGAGTAACAAGCACTAGGGTTGTATTAGAGCGTTTATTTAAATCAAATAACAAGTCAGTTATATGGGTTGAAGTTTTTTTATCCAAATTACCTGTAGGCTCATCAGCAAATAAAATATCGGGCTTGGTAATAAATGCTCTGGCAATCGCAACTCTTTGCTGTTCGCCGCCAGACAGTTGTGATGGAAAATGATTTGCTCGGTCACCTAAGCCAACTTGTGCCAGTAAACTTTCGGCTTCACTTCTTGCATTGGTATTATTGGCTAATTCAGCAGGCAACATGACATTTTCAAGGGCTGTTAAACTATTCACTAATAAAAATTGCTGAAAGATAAAACCAACATGCTCAGCTCTTACCTGACTGCGTTCTTCTTCATTTAGCTGGTGTAAGGGCTTATTTTTAAGATAAACTTCACCTTGTGAAGGTAAATCTAAACCGGCTAACAGTGATAATAATGTTGTTTTACCTGAGCCCGATGAGCCAACAATGGCTACCGTTTCACCTTGGTATACGGTTAAGTCAATACCTTGCAGTAGATTTAATTGCTTACTCTCTAATGCTACTGATTTGGCAAGCGACTGAGTTTTAAGAATAATTTCGGAATTTGATGTCATGATAAGAAATACTTTTGTAAATTTGATACAACTATTAATGTTTGTTACCGCGCTTCATTCAGCTACAAGTTATGCAGCAAAAGTAACAAATGAGCAGATAAATACAGAGGTTAAACAACCAAGCTCTATTTTAATACTAGGTGATAGCTTAAGTGCAAGTTTTGGATTAAAAGAAAATCAGGGGTGGGTGTATCGATTAAATCAAACATTAAAGCAAAAAAATTCTCCTTATACTTTAATCAATGCCAGTATCAGCGGTGAGACTACAGGCGGCGCATTATCTCGTCTTCCGGGGATTTTAGCCTCCCAAGAAATCGATTACTTATTAATAGAGTTAGGGGGAAATGATGGTTTGAGAGGCTTCCCTCCTAAGTTAATTAAAAACAACTTGTTACAAATTATCAAACTAGCCCAACAAGAAAATGTTAAAACCTTACTGATGGATATTAAAATTCCACCTAATTATGGACAACGTTACAATCAACTTTTTCAACAAACATTTAAGGAAGTAGCAAAACAAGCCAAGATACCATTATTACCTTTTTTCATGGAGAAAATTGCAATAAATCCTAAATTGATGCAAAACGATGGCATTCACCCTAATTTGCCTGCACAAGCATTAATTGAGCAATTTATGGAAGAAACTCTTAATAGTATTATCACCCCCATTCTAGTAAAAAATTAATATCTCTTGAAGGCATAACTAACAATATGAATTTTATTTGGATTTTCTTTGCATTTACTTGCGGCTTGGCTGCAAAAACTATCAATCTACCTCCTTCAATCGGCTACTTATTGGCTGGTTTTGCGTTGAACTATTTTGGGTATCAAGCGGATGACACACTAACCACATTAAGTAACTTAGGGATCACCCTGATGTTATTTACCATAGGCCTAAAGCTTAATGTAAAAAGCCTTTTCAAGAAGGAAGTCTGGCTGGTTAGCTCTATGCATACGATATTTTGGATAATGTTCACCATTGCTATCGTTAAGCTTCTTACCCTATTCTCTCTTAGTTATTTTACTGCACTTGATTTTAGCACGGCGCTGATCATTGCCTTTGCATTGAGTTTTAGTAGTACCGTGTGTGTTATAAAACTACTCGAAGAAAATGGCGAAATGCGTACTCGCCATGGAAAAATAGCCGTAGGCATCTTGGTTATTCAAGACATTGTTGCTGTTGCTTTTTTAGTATTTGCAACGGGTAAAACCCCGTCAATATGGGCATTTGGTTTGCTCGGTCTATTTCTAGTTCGCCCTTTGATTAATCGTATTGTGACCTATGTAGGTCACGGTGAACTGATCCCATTAATGGGCTTTTTTATTGCTTTTGGCAGTTATGAGCTATTTGAGTTGGTTAATATTAAAGGTGACTTAGGTGCCCTGCTGGTTGGCATGTTTCTAGCTGATCATAATAAAGCTTCCGAAATTAATAAGTCGTTAATGAGTTTTAAGGATATTTTCTTAATTGGTTTCTTTTTATCTATAGGGTTTAGCGCTATTCCCACACTGCAAATGTTAGGGCTAGCAATGATATTGGTTTTATTAATGCCAGCAAAGTTTATACTGTTTTTCGCTTTACTTAGCATGATGAAAATACGTTGTAGAACTTCTTTTTTAAGCTCTCTGGCGTTAAGCAATTTCAGTGAATTTGGCTTAATAGTCGCGTCTATCAGTGTTACTGCCGGTTGGCTAAGTAATGAATGGTTAGTGATATTAGCGATAGCTGTAGCAATATCTTTTGTGATAACCAATGTATTATACCGGTTTGGTCACAGTTTCTTTAGTCAATATAAGCATGTATTTAAACGCTTTGAACGTCAAGAAAGTTTAGCCGAAGATGTTTTCTGTCAACCTTCCCAAGCATCCATTGTCATCATAGGTATGGGGCGTGTTGGTATGGGTGCTTATAGAGCAATTTCCCAACACAGCAATAAGCTTGTTTGGGGCTTAGACACAGAGCAAGACAAGGTCACATGGTTAAACCAACAAGGAGTTCAAGCCTACTATGGAGATGGCGAAGATGCCTTTTTTTGGGAGCGTATTGATCTCAATAAAATTGAATTAATACTACTAGCCCTACCTAATGTGATTGACACCATGAGTATTACAAAACAACTTAATATGTCAGGTTATCAAGGGAAAATAGCAGCCATTGCCCGTTATGATGATGAAAGAGTACAGCTTGAGCGCTTTGGTGTCGATAAGGTGTTTAACTTTTATTCTGAGGCTGGTGTCGGTTTCGCTGATGAGAGTATCGCACTAATTAAACAATAATGTTCAAACTTTTATTTAATTGTACTAATTAAATAAAAGTTTCACTTGGTAATTAACAACCCCATACTGTGGGTAAGCTGTTAAAAAACAGTGCAAACCTAGTCATCAAACTGTTAACTGTTGAACAAATAAAGAAGATAAGAAAGCAAAAACACCCAACTTAGTGCTTATAAAACAAAGAAATAAAAAATAATTCGCATTTATGAAAACATAAACTACACTTTAGTAGTACAAAAAAACATCAAGAATTACTTTGAACTTCTTCTATGTTTATTTGACCAAGCTAGGAAGGTGTTTTTATACACTATCCTAGCCATTGAAAGTGATGCTCGCACATCTTTATGTAACTCAATGATTTGTAGTTAGTGGTAAGGTTTTAATTTATTTAAGTTTTAATAGTTAATTAGCGCACGGCTCAAACCCCTTTGAGCCTTTTCCTTAAGCCCGAATACTCTATTCGGGCTTTTTTTAACAGCTTTTTGCTCCTTTACAAATGAAAGAGTCGATTAAAGTTATTTGTCGTTAGTTGAGCAATTGTTTCGACAGATTGGCCTCGAATACTGGCTAAATGCTTTGCAACCTCGACAACATAAGCAGGTTGATTTTCTTTTCCTCTATGTGGTACAGGTGCTAAATACGGCGCATCAGTTTCAATAAGCAGTTTGTCATCAGGAACTAGCTTTGCCACTTCCCTTAATGCTGTAGCATTTTTAAAAGTAACTATGCCCGAAAATGAGATATAGAAGCCTAAATCTAAAGCCTGCTTTGCCATTTCCCAGCTTTCGGTAAAACAATGCAAAATACCACCAACACTATCAGCACCTTCAGACTTTAAAAGATCTAAAGTATCTTGTTGTGCTTCACGCGTATGAATAATTAGCGGCTTATTTAACGCCTTTGCCACGTGAATATGCTTTTTAAACGAGTCTAACTGTAATGTTTTGGTGTCAGGTGCGTAATGATAATCAAGCCCCGTTTCACCAATTGCTATCACTTTTTCTTGATCTGCAAGTTTTAACAAATTCGCTTGGTCAACTTCATCATCCTGATTAAGCGGGTGCATCCCACAAGATACCAGTACGTTGTCAAAACTTTTAACTTTGTCCAACATAGTTGGAAAGTCTTTTAAGGTAACACTAACGCATAAAACTTTATTCACCATCATATCACTAGCATTTTGAATTACATTTTCAAGTTGGTTGTTATATAGGGATAAATTTAGGCGATCGAGGTGGCAGTGAGAATCAATGAACAAAAAGAAGCTCCAAAATATGTTACTAAAATAAATAAGTAGATACTTTACGGGGTAAAGTATCTAGAGAAATGCAATATTAATTTTTTTAAGAAAAGCTATTTTAACAATTGCTTTTACATAGTTAAAGTAGGCTCTGAAGAGCTTAACTGACGTGCTATAGATTGTTCAATTTGGTTACGAATTTTATCGGGATCATCAGTGAAACTCACACCTATACCTACAGGCGTACCATTTTGCGCTCCCGTTGGTGTTAACCAGCAGACTACTCCTTTAACTATAGAGGGCTCTAATGAGTCAGGCAGGAGTATATTAAGCTCCACCTCAGCACCAAGTTCATAGGGTTCAGCTGTTCGAATAAACACCCCTCCTTCTTTTAAAAAAGGCATATAAGAAATATATAGATCATGATCTGATTGAAATTCTACATTAATTGGAACCAATGCTGCTCTCCTGTCCACCTACATGAGTTTGCTCAATAACTTGTCCTATGTTAACTATAAGCTGCTGACAAACATATTGCTTATTAGATTGAGTATAAGCCTTTATTACTTTACACCCATTAATGATAACTTTATAGAGTTGATTTAATACCTGTGCATCTAATAACACTTGTCCTTCCTGGACATTTTCAGCATTCAACAATTGTTCTCGTTGTAAATTGACTGTGATTTGCTCCAACCAGCGTAATGCATGTTCATTCTCTAATACTTGCCGGAATAATAATGTTTCATCTTGTTGGTAGTATAAAAAATTCAAATACAGAGCCCTAAAGTGTTCGAAAGACTCACACACTTCAGGGTCGGTCAACTCTGGTAATTGCGTTAAATTAACAAAGTGCTGATTAAAACTATTGCTAATTACTTGCCCTTGTTGAGTTAAGCTTTTTAACAAGCCTTCACCAACATCAGGTTGAATATGAAACACTCGACAGCGACTGACAATGGTAGGTAGTAAAGCATCTACATCGTCTGTTACTAATACGATAACACTAAAATTAGTTGGCTCTTCTAATGTCTTTAATAATGCATTAGCTGCTGCGTGTGTCATAGTTTCGGCATGATCAATTAACACCGTTTTATACATTCCCAACTGGGCTGTTTTCTGTAAAAAACCGTTAGCCTGGCGAATTTCATCTACACCTAAGTTATTTTTTTCTGCTTGTAAAATTAGGTGATCGGGTAGCGTATTACTTTGCATCAATAAACAGGTTTTACATCGACCACATGCTTGTAAGGCTTGGCTATTTTCGGAAACTGGCTGTTGACAATTGATAAGTCCCATTAACCATTGAGCCAAGGCTAGCTTACCAGCACCTACTATTCCGGTAATTAAAATGGCATGTGGTAACTGCTTGTTACTGTATTGCAATGACAGTAATTGTTGATGTGAATCGAGCCAAGGCTTCATGTTAAGCATTACTTGACTGTTTAGATAATTGTTTAGCTAGCAAATTATCAACAATGCTAATAACTTGAGATAAAACTGCTTCTTTTGATTGAGCAGCATCAATGACAGAAAATTTATTAGGTTGTTCTTTTGCTTGCTGTAAATAGCCGTTTCTGGCCTTAATTAAAAACTCAGCTTTTTCATCTTCTAAACGGTCAAGCCCTTCACCCCGACTATGAACACGCTTTAAACCTTCTTTAGGGTCTAAATCCAAAATAACATTCAAATCAGGGCTAAAGCCGTTTAATGCTAGGTTATTAATTGCGGTTATTGTTGCTAAATCAATGCCTCTTGCATAATGTTGAAAACTAAAGGTAGCTGCATCAAACCTATCTGATATAACAATTTTGCCTGCCTTTAATGCTGGAATAATTTTTTCTTCTATATGCTGTGCGCGTCCTGCACCAAACAACATCAGCTCAGTCATAAAAGACATTTCAGGGGTGGACGGATCTAGAATCACTTCTCTAATTTTTTCACCAATAGGCGTTCCACCGGGCTCTCGAGTTAAAACAACATCAAAACCTTTAGATAATAGGTAGCTTTCAACACCTTTAATGACTGTCGTTTTGCCAGCACCATTACTGCCATCAAAAACAACCATAAACCCTTTTTTCATATTTTTCTCATTATTTAAATTTTTGCCTAAGAGCGCAACGGCAATGATATATAGCTTTTAAAAAAACAACAATAAAAAGTATTACTCAATCAATTTAATCAAGGATATTGTGTTTTGAAATAAGTGATATAACGTTCATAGCCAACTTGATTGAAGTTTTCAGAGTAACGATTCATAAAACCATGCATAAATTCAACTTGTCCTGCATCTACAAGGTCAGTATGGCTTAGTAATTTTTTCAAACTGCCCACATCAAAATGGTTTTCATATTGGGGGAATATTAAGCTGGTAGGAAATTTTGGTGATATATGGGTAAAGTGCCTAATTTGACTGCCATAAAAGCAATAAGCCTTCTTTATACGTTGACACTGCGGAGTCGACATAATTTCTGATGCTTGCCAAACTGCCGAAGCTCCGACACTAAAACCAATGAGAACAAAGTCATCAGCATTGTGACTAATAATGGTATGTAACTTCTTAGTATAAGCTTTAACGCCAATATAGTTGATAAAATAATCATATGCAGCTTTTTCATCAGCGAAATCCATATCAAGCCCGTTATAAGGCTCAATAACTAAGTCTGCATTAATCGATTGAACAAACGTAGCTAAAGCTGATGTTAGGCCAAAAATATCAGCCACTACAATTTTTTTCATGGGTTGTTCTTTTGCTTTTGCTTAATTAAATACCGTCTGACTGCCGCATTATGCTCAGCTAATGTTCTACTAAAGTTATGCTTACCTTCAGCATCACTAACAAAATAGTAATAATTACTTACTGCAGGATTTAAAGCTGCTTTAATGGCTGTTACCCCTGGCATAGCGATAGGTGTAGGCGGCAAACCGTTTATGCGATAAGTGTTATAAGCAGTTTTTTCTCGTTTATGCGCATAAGTAATATCCCCTTGATACCTGTCGCCTAAACCATAAATAATTGTTGGATCAGTTTGCAAACGCATTTTCTTGGCCAAGCGATTCATAAACACAGATGCTATTAACGGCTGCTCTGGAATATGACTGGTCTCTTTTTCAATGATTGAAGCCATTATCAGCGCTTGGTAAGGAGACTCATAAGGCAAGTTTTCAGCTCTTTGTTGCCATAATTCGTTTAAAATCTTTTTCATTTTATGGTGAGCACGTGTGAGTAGCTCCAAAGATGACGTGCCTTGCGTGAATGCATAGGTTTCTGGAAAAAACCAGCCTTCTGGGTTTTCTTGTTGAATAGATAATCGTTCAGCTATTTCTTTAACGCTCATGCCATCAAAATCTTGCTGTAGTTGAGGCTGCTTTTTCAATAGAGCAATCCATTGTTTAAAAGTAGAGCCTTCTACAAAAGTGATGGTGAATTGATGTTCTTTTCCGCTTGCAACCAAGGTTAATAAGCCTTTAAGGCTCGTGTTTGGTTGTACTTGATAAGTACCCGCTTTAATTATCGCCTCATTAGGATTTAAACGAGCATAGGCTCTTAGCCAAAAACGATTATCAATCCAACCATTTTTAACCAGTTTACGTGCAAAAGAGCTGAGTGAACTGCCTTTATCTACTGTTAATAGCTGTGCTTGTGTCAGAGGAAGCGGAGCCTGCACTTTCTGCTCTAGCATAGTGAAGAAAGCTAAAATAATTAACAATATTAAAATGAAGGCAGACAAGAATATTTTTTTTATCAAAGAGCTAAACATCTTCCACATCCTCAAGCATTGACTTTCGAACCAATAATGCTTGCTCAATCGATAACTCTTGACCATTAAGTTGTCTAATTGGCATTACACCCATGACACAATTGCAAGTAAATATTGATTGTGATTTTTTCAGGCGTTCGAGCGTTAATTGGGTAACTTTGGAATCTGGAAGTTTATTTAATACTGCTTGACGCATTATGCCATCAACACCACTTTGACTAACATCTGGCGTATGCCAAACATGATCAATGTAGCAAAATAAGTTTGAGCTAGTGGCTTCAATAACGTCATCTGCTACATTAGTCACTACGAGTTCATCAACAGCCTTAGTGCTTAATTCTTTCCTTAACAGTACTTGCTCAAGCCTGTTTAAATGCTTTAATCCACTTAGCATGGGGTTTATGCCAAGTTGCTGTTCGCTGATACCCAATGAAATTCCTAGTTCAGCTTGTTGGTCATAGTGATTTGGGTAGTCATGTACCATAATAATCACATCATGGCCATTACCCTCTGCGCGTGCATATCCGCGACCGCCACTTTGTGCAGTGATAATCACCTTCAAAACGGCCAGAGTATAGTTTTTAGCTATGTATAAAAGTTGCTGAGTGAGCTCATCGTGTTTTGGAGGAGAGATACCAAGTGTTTTGCACCCGGATAACAGTCGTTCAACGTGTGCTGCGATATATTGAACTTCACCATTTAAAATTTTGGCAGTAGTAAATAATCCATCGCCATAAGCAAGGCCACGGTTTTCAATATCAATATGACTTTGCTGTACTCCATTAACCAAACAAAACTTCATATATTGTGATTAACCCTTATAAAAACAAAAAGCCCGAAGACTTTAGGGTCTGTTGAACTTTGCTGATTATTTTTGCAGCAGTTTATTAGCCTTTTATACAAGGCAGAGCTTATGTTGTGTAGTTTTTCTACTCTAGTAAGCGATAACACAGTAGAAATGGCTAATAAACGCTGTCCTTCGGATTCGTTTAAATGCTTATTGCTCTTTGTTGCGAGAAATTTACATAGAACAACTATGCTACATTCCTCACGCCGCGATCAATAAGCATTTAATTCGAACAAAATTTAAACATGAAGCTCAACAGACCCTAGCAAAGATGCTAAGTATTCAGGCTTAATCTATTGATTTCAAGCTTTTTACATTAATTTATATTTTTTTGAAAATTAACGAGCCGTTAGTGCCGCCAAAACCAAAAGAGTTACAAAGTACATAATCTAAATTAACATCACGAGCATCGCCGCGAATGTAATCTAGATCACAACCTTCATCTGGGTTATCTAAATTAATAGTTGGTGGCACTTTATTACTCACTAATGCTTGAATACTAAAAATCGCTTCAACTGAGCCTGCAGCACCAAGTAAGTGACCTGTCATTGATTTTGTTGAACCCATTAATACTTTCTTAGCATGTTCACCAAAAACAGTTTTAACCGCGTTAGTTTCAGCAATATCACCAGCAGGTGTCGATGTACCGTGTGCATTAATATAACCAATTTCACTGGCATCAATTTTGGCATCATTTATAGCATTTTGCATAGCGCGGGCAGCACCTGCACCGTCTGCTGGAGGTGAAGTCATGTGGTATGCGTCACCACTCATCCCAAATCCGACTAATTCTGCGTAGATTTTAGCGCCACGAGCTTTAGCATGTTCATATTCTTCAACAACAACAACACCGGCGCCATCACCTAAAACAAAGCCATCTCGGTCTTTATCCCAAGGGCGAGAAGCTGCTTGAGGATCATCATTACGTCTTGATAAAGCGCGAGCTGCACCAAAACCGCCCATACCTAAGGTAGTTGATGCTTTTTCAGCACCACCAGCAACCATAACATCCGCATCACCGTACGCTATCATACGAGCAGCATGGCCAATATTATGAACGCCACTGGTACAAGCCGTAGTTATCGAAATGTTAGGTCCTTGCAAACCAAACATTATTGATAAATGACCTGAAATCATATTGATGATAGTTGAAGGAACAAAAAACGGTGATAATCTCTTAGGACTACCCGTTTTAACCATTTTCTCATGGTTTTGTTCAATTAGGCCTAAGCCACCAATGCCCGAGCCTACAGCGACACCAATGCGGGGAGCATTTTCGTCATTTACTTCTAGTCCTGCATCTTTAATAGCTTGTACACCAGCAGCAACACCATACTGAATAAAAAGATCCATTTTTTTGGCTTCTTTTTTTTCCATATAATTTTGTGCATCAAAGTCTTTAACTAAGCCAGCAAACTTGGTTGTGTACTCTGATGTATCAAAATGTTCGATATTACTGATACCACTTTTACCAAGCAGTAAATTTTCCCAAGTTTTCTCAGGTGTATTACCTAGTGGGCTAAGCATACCGAGACCGGTAACAACAACACGTCTCATAGTGTCTTACCTCTTAAATAATAAATAGAACTTCTAAAATGAAGATACAAAAAAAGCGGTCACTTAAATGATAAGTATACCGCCCTTTTTCAATTACATTTTACATTACGTTTTGCAACGTAAACAACAATTACTGATTAGCGTTAACGTAATCGATTGCTGCTTGAACTGTAGTAATTTTTTCAGCTTCTTCGTCAGGAATCTCAGTATCAAATTCTTCTTCTAACGCCATAACTAATTCTACTGTATCTAATGAATCAGCACCTAAATCATCAACAAAAGATGAATCTGTTTTAACTTCTGCTTCACTAACACCTAATTGCTCAATAGTGATTTTTTTAACGCGTTCTTCGATAGTACTCATTTTATTTCCTTTACTTACTGAAAGTGTAATTTTTCAAATTGCGTGTAGTTTATTCGTCAACTGCTTGCCATGCAAGCCTATACGTTATTTTTTTTCGTGGTCTAACCTGTTGACTAAACTATATTAATTTACTTAAAACAATGCAAGCCCTTTGTTTAAGGGGCTTACACCATATACATACCACCATTTACATGAATGGTCTCACCAGTGATATATGCTGCTGCATCTGATGCTAAAAAGGCAACTGTGCTGGCAATTTCTTCTGGTTTTCCAAGACGATTAGCTGGAACTTGCGAAAAAATGCCTTCTTTTTGCTCATCAGTTAAAGTTTGAGTCATATCGGTATCGATAAACCCAGGAGCAATGGTATTAACAGTAATACCACGAGAAGCAATTTCACGCGCTAAAGATTTGGTAAAACCTAATAAACCAGCTTTTGCAGTTGAATAGTTAACTTGACCTGCGTTACCCATAGAGCCGACAACTGAACCAATATTAATAATACGGCCGTTACGCTTTTTCATCATAGGGCGAATAGCCGCTTTACTTACTTTATAGACAGAAGTTAAGTTGGTATCAATAATATCTTGCCACTCATCATCTTTCATCCGCATAAATAAGTTATCACGGGTAATACCGGCATTATTTACTAAAATATCAACGCCGCCATGTGTTTCTTTAATCGTTGAGAATAAAGCCGCTATTGAGTCATCACTGGTAACATTTAAGACTAAACCGTTACCTTCGCCAAGGTAGTCTGCTATTTTTTCAGCACCATGCTCTGAAGTTGCAGTACCTACAACCGTTGCACCTAATGCTTGTAATTGGCTTGCAATCGCTTTGCCAATACCACGGCTAGCACCTGTCACGAGTGCTACTTTTCCTGTTAATGAAAACATATCAATTCCTATTTTACCTATTAAGCTTGCGTAAGTTCTTTAGCTTTCGCTAACGTGTCTTGATTATTCAATGACACACAATTAATACTTTTATTGATGCGTTTAACAAGACCTTGTAATACTTTACCTGGACCTGCTTCAACCATTTTTGTTATACCTTGCTCACCCAGTTTGGTGATAGTTTCACTCCAACGAACAGGACTATATAACTGTTTTATTAAGGCATCTTTGATAGCATCGACGTCGGTTTCTATTGCAACATCAACGTTATTAACAATATTAATCTTAGGTGCATTAAAGGTAACCTGCTCAAGATCAGCTGCTAATTTGTTTGCTGCATCAGCCATTAAAGCACAGTGAGATGGCACACTAACGGGTAAAGGAAGCACACGTTTAGCTCCAGCGTCTTTACAAAGTGCCCCTGCTCTTTCTACTGCAGCACTGTGACCAGCGATAACTACTTGCCCAGGCGAGTTAAAGTTAACTGCGGAAACAACATCATTTTCTTGGGCTTGTGCGCAAGCGTCAATAATAACTTTATCATCAAGACCAATTACAGCAGCCATTGCACCAACGCCTGCAGGAACACATGCCTGCATATATTCGCCACGTTTTTCAACTAACTTAACACCGTCAGTTAATGATAAAACACCACCGCAAACAAGCGCTGAATACTCACCTAAACTATGGCCTGCTAAAACAGATGGGGAAATTGACACCTCTGCTTGCCAAAGGCGCCATAAGGCAACACTGGCGGTTAACAAAGCAGGTTGAGTAAAATTAGTTTGATTCAGTTGCTCAGCAGGGCCTTGTGCCACTAACTGCCATAAATCATAACCTAAAGCATCTGATGCTTCTTTAAAGGTATCTTGAACGATGTCATTGTCACTAAAGTCACTTAACATGGCAACTGCTTGTGAACCTTGACCGGGAAAGACAAAGGCTAAATCATCTTGTAACGATATATTTTCCATTGTTATTTTTTTCTCTCAATTTATAAATAGTGTTAGCAATATTGCAGTTTATTGGGACAAGCCTTGTTCTAATGAGTTTTTGATTTTCTCTGGTACTTGTCGTTCTACTTCTTTTACCGCTTCCATAATGGCAGAAAAGAAGGCATTCGCATTTGCATTACCATGGCTCTTAACCACAATACCGCGCAATCCTATCAAACTTGCACCGTTATACTGGTCGGGGTTCATGGATTTAAATAATTTTTTAAGGCTAGGCTTAATCAAAGCGGTTAATAATTTAACAATAATATTGCTATTAAAAATACTTTCGGATTTTTTATAGACTAAACGCGCAACGCCTTCGCATGTTTTTAAGGTGACGTTTCCAACAAAACCATCACAAACAATGACATCAGCTTTATTTGAAAAAATATCATTGCCTTCAATAAAACCAATATAGTTTATTGCTTTATTTTCACTTAACTCAAGTGCAGCCTGTTTTATATGGTCACTACCTTTTATCGCTTCCTCTCCCATATTGAGTAACGCGATACGAGGTTTATCGATATTATCAACTTGCTGTGCTAGTACTGAGCCCATGACACCAAACTGATACAAAACATGAGAGTCACAAAAAACATTAGCACCTAGATCAAGCATAAAAACATGTTTATTTTTATCATGGGTAGGCAATGAAGAAATAAGTGCCGGCCGCTCGACGCTAGGTAATGTTTTTAAAACAAAATGAGCCATTGAAAATAGCGCACCAGTATTACCAGCACTAACACAGGCTTGAGCTTTTCCCTCATGAACAAGATCCAACGCTTTTCGCATAGATGAATCTTTTTTGTTACGTAATGCAAACGCGGGCTTTTCATCCATTTCCACAACCTGAGATGTTGAAAAAATAGAAAGTTGCTTATGGTGTTCGAGATCTTGTGAAGAAATATTTAATCGAGCAAGCTCTGTTGCAATGATATTTTCATCACCACAAAGAATGAGGTGCAAATTAGGCAAGTAATTTACTGCCATAATTGCTGAGGGGATCGTTACAAGGGGGCCTTTATCGCCCCCCATAACATCTAACGCTAAAGTTAGACTATTTGAACTATTCAAGCTTTTAGAGCTTTAAATAGAAGACTTAAAGTAGACGCTTATTTAGCGATTACTTTAACGCCTTTGTAAAAGCCATCAGCAGTTACATGGTGACGACGATGCGTTTCACCTGATACTGGATCTACTGATAAATTTTCTGCTGTTAAAGCATCATGTGAACGGCGCATGCCACGTCTTGAACGAGACTTTTTGCTCTTTTGAACTGCCATGAGTTACTCCTAAATCGGTTATTCGTTAAATGCTGTATGCAATTTAACTATTTGAGTTGTTTTAATACGTCAAATGGATTCGGTTTCTCAAGCTCTTCCGGCAGTTCGCCCCAAACAGAGTCTGCATCAGCAGGACAATCTTTAAGTTCGTGCCGAGGAATTAATGGAATCATAAGAATTAACTCTTCTTCCACTAGCTCTCGCAAGTTTACTTCACCATTTTCATCTAATTCAATCACGTCATAATATGACGGAATTTTTTCAGCTGCTTCTTCATTTTTTGCCGGACTAAAAGTAAAGTCTACTTTTAATTCTGTGTCAAAAAGTTCATTACACCGCTGACAAGTTAATGCAACTAATGCCGACGCTGTGCCAGACATAACTGTCAAACCACGTTCATCCACATCAAACTTAACACTAACTTGAACATGCTCGCTACGCTTTTCGCTAACAGCAAGCAGTCTAGTCATTTCCGACAACACGAAGACACCTTCACACACAAGCCTACGTTGTGCGCTTCTAGTTGGACTAATTGTTATTGGAAGCTTAAGATTCTGCATAAGGCGCGCATAATAAAGCCCCTAAAGGCAACTGTCAAAAGAAAATTAGCTTATTTCGTTTAAAATCTACAGATTGCCCCAATAATAGCAGGTATATAATTAAATTCTGCTTATTTGTTCACCAAAAATGAATAAATAAGCCATTTCAAAGGAAAATCATGAAAACTTTAGTTTTAGGCTCTACTTCCCCATTTCGTAAAAGTATATTAGAAAAACTTAACCTTAACTTTGAATGTGCTAAACCTAATATTGATGAAAGCCCTCTAGTTAATGAAACGCCACAAGCATTAGTTGAGCGTTTAGCCATAGAAAAAGCACAAGCGGTTGCTGATGAGTTTTCAAACGCGTTAATTATAGGCTCAGATCAAGTGGCAGTATGTGATGGAGAAATATTAGGTAAACCTCACACTTTTGAAAACGGTGTAAAACAACTTTCTAAATTTAGCAATAAAAGCGTTGTTTTTTATACTGGCCTATGTGTCTTTGATAGTGCGACAAACACCGTCAAATCATTAGTTGAACCCTTCACCGTTCATTTCAACGAACTCTCACAGTTAGAAATAGAAAACTACTTAAAAGCGGAGCAGCCCTATAACTGTGCTGGTAGTTTTAAAAGCGAAGGCCTAGGCATTTGCTTATTTGAAAAGCTTGAAGGCGATGATCCTAACACCTTAATAGGTTTACCATTAATTAAGCTAGTTTCATTGTTAAAAGAACAGGGACTAGATGTTTTAGCCGAGCAATAATTGGTGAAGCTCACTTAAAGAGTCTACAACTGCTTTGGGGTTATATTGATTTAACACCTGTTTGTCATGCACCCCAAAGGTTACCCCAATACTGTCAACACCGGCATTTTGAGCCATTTTTAGGTCATGACTGGTATCACCAACCATAATAGCTTCATGAGGCGCTATTGCTAATTCTGTTAAGATACTGGTTAACATTTCTGGATTAGGTTTTGAAGGCATTTCTCCTGCACAACGTGTGGTATGAAAAAAATCAACTGTTTCACTAATACTCAAAACGCGATCTAAGCCTTCTCTTCCTTTACCCGTAGCAACCGCTAATAATTTATCTTTTCGCTTTAACTGATCCAGTAAATTAATTGCATTGTCAAACAAGGGTGTAGGTGTACTATCAACTTCTTGGTATTGATATTTATATTGCAGGCGCATGGTATCAATTTGCTCACCTGTAATGCCTGCAAATAATTGTTGTAACGCCTCTGTAATGCTTAAACCAATTATTTGTTTGACCTCTTCATTGGACGGTATCACTAAACCAACTGTTTTCGCTGCCGATTGCATCGAAGAAACTATACGGTCAACAGAGTCCATCAAAGTGCCATCCCAGTCGAAAATAACCAACTTATAATCTTGCATGCTGAACAATCCAATTATTCTTTTACTAATTTTGAAAGCAACTTTTCTAAACTTGGCTCAAGTGGCGCTTCTATTTTTATGCGTTGCTCTGTTTTAGGGTGAGTAAACTCAATGCTAGCAGCATGTAAAAATAAACGTTTTAAGCCTTTGGACTTCATTTGCGCATCAAACTCTTCATGACCATATTTAGCATCCATAGCAATTGAGTGACCACTTGTTTGACAATGTACACGTATTTGGTGAGTTCTCCCTGTTACTGGAAAAGCGCGAACTAAAGTTGCCCCACGATAACGCTCTAACACTTTATAGCGAGTTTCAGACTCTTTGCCGTTGATATTATCAACCACCACTACACGCTCACCAGACTTAAGGTCATTTTTCTTTAACCCCTCGGTAACACGGGTCAACTTTGTTGGCCAGTGCCCTTTTACTAGGGCATGATAAAACTTCTGCACTTTCTTATTGCGAAGTTGTTCATGCAAATTACGTAAAGCTGAGCGTTTTTTAGCTACGACTAAACAGCCTGATGTGTCTCTGTCTAAGCGATGAACAAGCTCTAACATACGCGCTTCAGGACGTAATGCTCTTAACGCTTCAATCAAACCAAAACTTAAACCACTACCACCGTGTACCGCCATACCTGAAGGTTTGTTAATAACAATCAACCTGTCATCCTCAAAAAGAATTTGCCCTTCAAGGTTTGAAACAACATTAAGGCTAGTGGATACTGAGTCTGTTTTTTCTGAGACACGAATAGGCGCGACACGAATAACATCATCTTCAAGTAGTTTATATACAGGCTTAATACGTTTTTTATTAACCCGGATCTCACCTTTTCGCATCAATCGGTATAAATGACTTTTAGGCACACCTTTTAAGGTTCTCAGCAAAAAGTTATCAATACGCTGACCAGCATCTTCTGAATCAATAGTAATGTAACGAACTTTGGGTTTATCTTCACCCGACTGATTAACTTGTTGTGGCGGCATTTGAGGCTTTTGTGACATGATTTAGCGCTTTTTCGGTATCAATTTCTCTATGTCGCGCAGTTTAACACACTTTTTTTATGGCTTTTTGATAATTAATCTGTTTTTTTATTGGCTTATCCTGCTTTATAAGAGATAATGTTCGGGTTAATGCTTAACAAAATTACTTATCTAGATTACTTACAAGATAATCAATTAATGATAATGGTATGTAATCAAGCATTAAATTTTAGAAGCTCTAAAGAGAGACGTAAGAGGCAAACTGCGGCCACATTAGTGTGCACACCTTTTAAAAGGCAGCTGACATACTAATAGAACGGCCTATTGCAATAACTGACGCGCGTAACTTGTCGGGGAACAGCATAAACAGTTTTTATCAAAAAATATTGATACTAGCCCTGCTCCATAAAGCAATTTTATTTAATTAACTTATTTACAGAATGTAATTTCCACTGACAATGCACCGCCACAAACATAAGCGTAAAAAGTCGCTCGGCAAATAGCATTGCTAACCTTCTGAAAATAAGTGCGCACAGCACGCTAGCTGAGCACATAAAGAAACAATAGCACTGTGGTTGATTGAACTATCCAATACCATAGTGATTTAAACAATCAGAATTTATAACAGCTTAACGTGGTTTGATGACACGTTAACGTTGACATCCGTGAGGCTGACAAAACGCTGTTACATCGCTATAGATTGCACTACTTTGTGTACTAGGCTTTAGTGTGTTGTGACTTAAAAATGAGTCACACAAACTATGAAACGTATGTTAATAAACGCTACCCAATCGGAAGAATTGCGCGTAGCACTTGTTGATGGTCAAAAACTTTACGATTTAGACATCGAAAGTCCTGGTCATGAACAAAAAAAATCAAATATCTACAAAGCAAAAATCACTCGTATTGAACCTTCTCTAGAAGCCGCTTTCGTTGACTATGGTGCTGAGCGCCATGGTTTCTTACCAATGAAAGAAATTGCCCGTGAATACTTCCCAAGCGGTTACACCTTTAAAGGTCGCCCAAATATCAAAGAAGTATTAAAAGAAGGTCAAGAAGTTATAGTACAAATTGATAAGGAAGAACGTGGCCAAAAAGGCGCTGCTTTAACTACCTTTATCAGTTTAGCAGGTAGCTATTTAGTATTAATGCCAAACAACCCACGCGCTGGTGGTATTTCACGTCGCATTGAAGGTGATGAGCGTACTGAACTAAAAGCTTCGCTAAGCAAGCTTGATTTACCTAAAGGTATGGGGTTAATTGTTCGCACCGCAGGTGTAGGCAAAGCTTATGAAGAGTTGGAATGGGATTTAAGTGTTTTATTACACCATTGGAAAGCCATCAGTGATGCCGCTGCCAGTCGCCCTGCTCCTTTTTTAATTCACCAAGAAACCAATCTTATTTTACGTGCTATCCGCGATTATTTACGTCGTGATATTGGCGAAGTACTTATTGATCGCCCTAAAACATTCGAAAGTGTTAAAAAGCACATTGAAATAGTGCGTCCTGATTTTATCAGTAAGATTAAACTTTATAATAGTGATGTACCATTATTTACTCACTATCAAATAGAAACGCAAATAGAAACAGCTTTCCAACGTGAAGTACGTTTACCTTCTGGCGGCTCTATTGTTATTGACCCAACAGAGGCGATGACCTCAATCGATATCAACTCTGCCCGTGCAACCAAAGGGAGTGATATCGAAGAAACTGCTTTTAATACCAACTTAGAAGCGGCAGAAGAAATCGCCCGTCAATTACGTCTACGTGACTTAGGTGGTTTAGTGGTAATCGACTTTATCGATATGACACCAGTTCGTCATCAACGTGAAGTTGAAAACCGTATGCGTGATGCCGTTCGTCAAGATAGAGCGCGTATTCAATTAGGTCGCATATCTCGCTTTGGTTTGTTAGAGATGTCGCGTCAGCGTCTTCGCCCTTCAATTGGCGAAACGAGCCAAGGTGTTTGTCCACGTTGTAGTGGTACAGGTCAAGTTCGCGGTGTTGAATCTTTAGCCTTATCTGTGCTTCGTTTAATGGAAGAAGAAGCAATTAAAGAAAACACTCAACATGTACAAGCACAAGTGCCTGTTCCTGTGGCAACTTATCTATTGAATGAAAAACGTCGTTCAGTAATGCACATTGAAAAGCATCACGGCGTTAAAGTGCTAATCATTCCTAACCCGCATATGGATACGCCTCAATACGAAGTATTGCGAGTTAAAAAGGATGAAAGTGTTGCCGAAGCAAGTTATCAAATTGAAGTAAAACAAGCAGAGCTTGAAGAAGCTAAAATGCCAAAATTTGATAAAGAAGTGGCTAAGCGCGACGAACCTTTGATCCAAGCAATGGGTCAAGGTATGGCAGCACCTCAACGTGCACAAGCTGAAGAAAAACCAAAAGCAGAAGTTAAAGCTGCAGAAAAGCCAACTGGTTTCTTTGCATGGTTAAAAGGTTTATTTAGCAGCGAAGAAGAAGTTGTTGAAGAAAAAGTAGAACAAAAACCTAAACGTCAAGACAACCGCAATCAACAAGGTAAGCGTCAAGGTCAACGTCGTGGTAACTCTCGCAACAATCGCGGTAAACGCAACCCAGATGAGCGTACTGATAATAGAAACGCTAAGCAATCTGATAAAAACCGTAATGCGCGCATTAATAAAGACGAGCGCAGCGATAACAAAGATAATGCTAAGCCAAGAAAACAGCCACGCAAGCAAGAGCAAGACAAGAACAAGCAAGTTAAAGAAGAAGTTGTCGCCGAACGTCGTCAACGTAGAACTAACCGTAAGAAAGTTCGCGTAAACAAAGACAAGGTTGCTGCGGAGTCTAACACTGAGCAAAAAACTGCTAAGACTGAAAAGCCAGCTAAACCAGATTCAGTGACAAATGAAGCTGTTAATGAGATTGCTAATGAAGTAACTAATGAAAATGTAACAGCTAAACAAGAATCAGGTAAGCCAGAAGAGCGTTCGAGAAATCGTCGTTCTCCTCGACATATGCGTTCAAATAGCCAACGTAAGCGTCGTGAGAAGCAAGCTACAGAAGCCGAGCAAACTACAGAAGTATCTGACGAGGCAATTGAAGCACGTTACCCTGAGAATGAAGATATTCAACTTCAAGAACAACCAAAAGAGCAAAAAGTAGCTTCTGAAGAAACTAAACCAGTGAAAGCAAAAGTTATTAAAGAAGTTCAACAAGACTTGCCTTTTGATAATGTTGAAGAAGTGTCACCTCAGAGCTCTGCTGTTACTGAAGCAAAAGAAGTAAATGTTGAAGTTGAAGCTAAGACTGAAAGCGCAAAAACACAAGTAGAGTCAACGGAAGAAGCAGTTAAAAAAGCAGATGAAGCTGTTGTAGAAGCGCAAGCTGAAACAGAAACTAAAGCTTTTGGCGCTAGTTCGACAGAGCAAGTAGCTGAAAAAGTTGCCGCTCCTGAAGTTCAAGAAACTAAAGTTGCTGAACCTGCGGTTGTTGAAACCCAAAGCACAGAAGTTGTAGCTGAAGATAATGTTGAGCAAGATAGCAAAGCTGAAGAAGTTAGCGTTGAAGCAAAAGTTGAGAAAGCCGCGGAAGCGACTAAACCAGCAAAAGCTAAAACAAAAGCCCCAACTAAGAAGTCACCACCAAAAGATAAAAAACTAGCTCGCCAAGTTAAAAAAGCTAACCGTTTATCAGGTCGTGCTACTTCGCCTATGACGAAAACTGAAACAATAACGACTATTAAAGATATTCCAACTAGCTTTATGGCTGGTGAAGATAGAATGGATCATCAAGTTTCAGGTAGAACTGCAATCATGGCTGACGCGACTAATCATAGCTCTGCTAAGGCAACTAACCCAAGTAGTTAATTTACACTTAATTGCTCCAAATAATAAAAAGCCCGTTGTTAGCAATAGCAACGGGCTTTTTTATTGAATTACTTCTGAGCTTTACTGTTTAGCTTGAGTTGATTTATTTGAACCTGAGCTTGCTTGAATAGCTTTTTGATAAATGATGCTAACCACTCAAAGTCTTATTTTGTTCAGCTTTATTAAACTCTGTTGTGCTTTGCAATATTGAATTTTATCGTTATAGGTGAAGCAAGACACACAAGTACTAATACTTGTGTATCGCTCAATGTATAAGGGGACGTGTCCAGTCAATGGGCAACTCTTAACAACTCATCACAACTAAGCTTTTAAGCAAAGCTCTTATAGCATGACCAGGCTAGCAACAAAGTAAGCCACCAGCGTTATCGTGCCACCAAATAATGCATAAGGTAACTGTGTTTTAACGTGCTCAAGTAAATCACAACCTGAGGCTATCGCCGAAACACAGGTTGTATCTGAAATTGGTGAGCAATGATCACCAAAAATTCCGCCCCCTAAAATTGCAGCAATAACCAAAGACGGCGGTAAACCTAAAGATTGAATAAGCGGCACACCAATAGGAATTAAAATAGCAAAAGTTCCCCACGAAGTACCTGTACTAAAAGAAATAATAGCGCCTGCTAGAAACAACATGGGCACAATAAAAATTAATGGTAAATGTTCGCCTACAAGTCCAGCAATAAACATTCCTGTACCTAAGTCTTTCAAACTTGCTCCTAAGGTTAATGAGAATAAAACTATCATTACCAGAGGTAATAACTCACCAAGTCCTTGAAAGCCAACGTCAACAAGTTCTTTATGTGTAAATCGTTTTGAAAATAATAGTAAGAAATAAGCTACAGCCACGGCCAAACAAGTAGCATAAAGCACAGATCTTGTGCCATCGCCTTGACCAATTTCGCCATCGCCTGTCCAAAACATAAAGAAAAACATACCTACAACCATGGTAAGTAAAGGTACAAGCATGAAGCGTGCTTTAGTTGCAGGCACCAGTTCACCATCAACTTGCAGTTCGTTTTGATGGTTTGATTGTTTATGCTCAATCTTATTAAGTGCTTGTTCAGCTTGCTTCATTGGCCCATGCACTTTATCGCTCAGCACAGTGTAAATAACCATTAGTAATGCAATGATGGCATAGAAATTAAAAGGAATTGTTCCCCATAAGATTTCTATCGATGATTGCTCTAATTCGTAATTATTGAGTAGCCCTAAAACATAAGCGCCCCAACCATTTAGTAACACTAAAATACAAATAGGGGCAGATGTTGAATCAATCAAAAAAGCTAAGCGTGCACGACTCATTTTGAATTTATCAAATAAATCACGAGATAAAATACCCGCAGTTAACACACTCAAATTTGACTCAATAAAAATAAACATGCCAGTAAGTACAGTAACAGAGCCAACTTGACGTTTACTTTTGGCTACCCCTTTGCTTACTAACTTATTCACCATTGCCGTTACACCACCTGAGTTTCGAACATAGGCAAGCAAGGCACCAATAAGCAAACTAAAAATTAACAGTCTTGCATTACCGGGTGAACTGAAGATACTGATAACACGCTCAATAGAACCAAGAAAAGCAGAAAAGATGACATTGGAGTCTTGTTGTAAACCAAGTAATAACTCTGCACTAAAAATAGCTACCAGCAGAGCAATTATGACTTCTTTGCGCCATAACACTACAACTATAGCTAATACTGGCGGGATCACCGACAACCATTCCATAGACAAAACCTTCATATCAAAAATTAAAACCGAGGCAGTGTGTCAAATACAAATGGAGTATTCAAGTTAAGCTTTCAAAATAAAGCATGCACAACAGTTTCTTTTGCAAACTATCATTAAAATTAATAAGGTCAGAATAAAAAAGCGCCCTTCAAACATGAAAAGCGCTTTATCTAATTCATAGCTAATTCATAGCTAATTTAAAACCTTACTGTTTATATAAATAAACCCGTCTCATAATTAATAAAGCTAGGCCAAATAATGTAAATAAAGACATGCTACCACTGCTTGATGTTTCGGGTTCAGTCACTTTAGAAATGGTTTCATTCGATACAACCGCAACACCACCAGGATCAACTACCACACCATTAGCGATACCATCGCTATCATTAGCGCCGCCATCTTCAATATAAAGCTGAAGACAAACATCACCAATATTTAATCCCGCTTGGTATAGTTCACTTTGTGGTGCAGGGCATACTCCATTTACCGCAGCAGTTGAAGAAACGGTATTATTTGCGTCAACAACAAAGTCTTGCCAACCATTTTCTTCCGTAAATTTACGATAAACAGCAAACTCCTCAATCGCTTGAGACAAAGGTAATACGATATAAACCGAACGACCAAAAGGCGTTATTTGATCGATAACAAAATCATAATAAGCACCGTCATGTTCTAAGCTATCCGAAGTAATTAAACCAGTATCCGCTATTTCTTGTGCTGATAACTGTAGACCATCAGAGGATTGCAATAAGGCATAACTACCTAGCTGTAATGATAACCCAGGCTCAGTTTCTGCCAAACTCACCACAGAAGAGTTAACATGCAATGGTTGCAGATATGAAATAGTTGAAACATCTAGATACGCAGGTAAACCATCATTGTCATCATCACTATAACCTTCTTCGATATCAGTAACTCCATCCCTGTCAGTATCTGTAGTACTTAACCTTGCTAACGAATTAACCAATGGAAATGCAAAGCTTTTACTTTGTGATAACGACTCGCTGCCACTGTTAGTGGTACTTCCGCTGTCAGTAACTGTTACAGATAACTCAATTAATCCTTGGTTCTCATCAGGTAGTTCAACACCAAGCGGATCAATATAAACTTCTAATTGGTTCGCACTAACTTCTGCTGACAAATACTCTGGTAATTGCCAATCAATAACATGAGTGTCGGCAATATTTGAATCACTAATTGCTAAGGTTATGACTGCTTCACCGTCATCTTTCGCAACTTGATTTATAAATATTCCACCCTGCTTGAGCGTTAAATTAACGGTTGGAGCTACGTTTGTTTCAACAACATTAATAGTATGCTCGCTATATATACCGCCATTAACACCTTGTTCAAAAGTTAAAACTAATTGCTCTTCACCTTCAACTTCAAAGTCTGTATTGAGTAAAATATCAATAGAGCCTTCAGTGCCTTCGTTAATAACAATAGTATTCGTTGTTAAGTGATAATCAGCACTATCCACCGTACCGGTAATAATAAATGGTAACTCAAGTGGATATGATGGTGCATCGCCAGATAAAGTCACGTTTACTGTCGCTGTACCACCTTCTGCAACGCTTTGTGCGGCAGAAAAATTCACTAAAGGATGAACATTCAGTACTTGCTCTGATATGGCAATATTACCGGCATTATCTACGGCGCGCCAAGTAATAGGGTATAATCCTGAAGTAATGTTTTTAGCACCTGTTTCAAAACCAAGGGCGGTTAAATTACAACAGTTAACACCATCTTTACCATCGGAAACCGCCACTTGTGTTAATTCAATTAATTTATCTAATTCAAACATAGTATATGTATGATCGGCATAAATATGTACAGATTGAGGCGGTGTAATTATCGGAGCATAATCATCAAGTAATGGGTCGGTGTTAGCTTGTGCTTCATCACTATTAGACACACCATCTAAATCAGTATCAAAAGTACCGTCGGCTGGTTCAAGTGGGTCAAAGCCATGGGCTAATTCAAACTCATCGGTCATGCCATCGCCATCGTCATCAAGATCAGTGTTATTACCTACTGAGTCTCCATCAGTATCTACCTGCTCATTTGGATCTAGCGGTAAGTCATCGTAAACATCGAATACGCCATCACCATCATCGTCTTGATCAAGCACATCACCTATACCATCACCATCACTATCTAGGGTTTCTAACGGTTCAAACGGAAAAGCATCTAAGTGATCAGCAATACCATCATTGTCATCATCACTGTCTTCATTGTTACCCAAACCGTCATTATCAAAATCTTCAAACTCATTTGCATTTAATGGGAATAAATCAAGAGCATCAATAACGCCGTCATTGTCATCATCTTGATCGGCAACATTGCCTATACCGTCTCCATCAGTATCAAACCACTCTAATGGGTTATTTGGCAAGGCATCTTGTGAATCAACAAAACCGTCATTATCATCATCACTATCACTATTATTACCAAGACCATCGCCATCGCTATCAAGCTGTTCATTGGCATCTAATGGAAATGCATCAGCGCCATCAAGAACACCGTCATTATCATCATCATCGTCAGCATTATTACCAATACCATCACCATCGGTATCAAACCACTCAAGAGGATCAGTATCAAAAGCATCAATGTCATCGGTAAAGGCATCATTATCATCATCACTATCAACATTGTTGCCTAAATTGTCGCCGTCGGTATCAAGCTGTTCAGTGGCATCAAGACGAAAAGCATCAAGCGCATCTAATACACCATCGCCATCATCATCGTCGTCGGTATTATTTCCAATACCATCGTTATCGGTATCTAGATATTCATTATCATCTAATGAAAATGCATCACTGGTATCAGCAATACCATCATTATCATCATCTGCATCACTGTTATTACCAATACCGTCGCCATCTGTATCTAGCCATTCAGACGAGTTAAATGGGAAAGCATCACTAGCATCCAAGACGCCATCACCATCATCATCGGTATCAATATTGTTACCTGTACCATCGCCATCGGTATCAAGGGTTTCAGAAAAATCATCCGGTAAGTCATCTATAGCATTAGCAATACCATCACCATCTCTGTCAGGATCAGAGTTATCACCAATTCCATCACCGTCTAAATCAGCAGTTTCACTGCTGTCTAATGGGAATACATCAATACTGTCATTAACGTTATCACCATCATCATCAAGGTCTGTATTATTACCCACACCATCTAAATCAGTGTCTAAGTACTCGCTTGGATCATCCGCAAAAGCATCAGCCGCATTATCAATGCCATCTCCGTCCCTATCGGCATCAGCATTATCACCTAAACCATCATTGTCTAAATCAAACTGTTCAGCATTATCAAGTGGGAAAACATCTGTAATATCAGGCTCACCGTCATTATCGGCATCTAAATCGGGGCCGTCACAAACACCATCATTGTCGGTGTCTAAACGCTCTAGAGGATCTAATGGACACTTATCTAGTGCATCTTGAACACCGTCACCATCGTCGTCGTCATCAGTGTTATTACCTAAGCCATCATTGTCTGTATCAACAACCTCTGTAGCATTTAAAGGTAAGTCATCATTAATATCTAAAACACCATCACCATCATCATCATCATCGGTGTTGTTGCCGATACCATCTGAATCCGTGTCATACCATTCTGAAGGGTTATTTGGAAAAACATCACTACTGTTGATAATGCCATCACCATCTCTGTCTGCATCGGCGTTATCGCCTAAGCCATCGCCATCACTATCAATCCATTCGGCGCCATTAAGAGGATAAGCATCATCTACATCATTAAAGCCATCACCATCATCGTCATCGTCTGAGTTATTACCAACACCATCAAGATCGGTATCAATAGTTTCTAAGGGATCGAGAGGAAATTGGTCATAAACATCTAATACACCATCGCCGTCATCATCACTATCGGCATTATTGCCTATAGTGTCATTATCTGTATCAATACTTTCAGAGGCATCTAACGGAAAGACATCAAATGCATCGGGAACACCATCGTTATCATCATCGGTATCAGTATTATTGCCTAAGCCATCAAGGTCAGTATCAAGCCATTCACTAGGATCGTGAGGAAGGGGATCATAAATATCTAAGGCTAGATCGCCATCATCATTATTATCTATGGTATTTAATAAACCATCGCCATCAATATCGGGATCAGAATTGTTACCTATGCCATCGAGATCGGTATCAATCCATTCTGTTGGATCATTAGGGAACAAATCAACATCGTCTTCATAGCCATCGCCGTCTGTATCAACAGCAAAGGCTGTGGCACTACACATTAATAACAATAGTAATAAATATTTAAATCCACGCATTGTAAAACTTCTCCACACGCTTCCTACAAAATTAAAGTTTAAGCAACTTTGGTACTTAAACCCTGAGTAATTAGTTAATAACGACCATCAAAAAGCTTAATAGCCTGTCTTACTGCCAAAAGTATAGGTAAAGCCAAGAAATACCGATGAAATATCACCAAACTCTGAATAATCAAGGTAGCGTTTAACACCTAGATGCATAGCAATTTCTTTATCAAACTTTTTATGAACTAAAAAGCTTACTACACCATTAACATCGCCCTGCTCTGAGAAATACTTTTCTTCGTCAAGCTCAGGCCAATTGAATTTATTCTCTGTTAACGCTACACCAATCCCCGCTTGAAACTCAACAATTAAGCTTTTAACAAAACTATTATAAGACTTTGGGTAATAACGATAACTAAGCAATAAATCGACAGTATCTAGAGCAAAGTTAATATCATCTTCATTCCACGTTATATTGACATCTTCAAGGCGGTTGTAGTTTACAGCCCAATTAAATTCTTTTTGCTTAAAAAAGCTATCGCCAACACCAACACTGACACCATATGCTCCAGATTGATCTGCTTTGTGCAACTGGAATGATGTTTCCAGTGCTACACTATTAAAAGCGATAAATAGTAATAAGAACCCCGTTAATTTTATTAACGTATTTGAATTTACCAATAAACTTTTAATAAATAATTTATTATTTATACTCACATCAATTCTCCTGCCAATTTTTTGTCGGCTTATCATGATTTTTTGCTAAATATAGTTAGTATTTCTACTAAGCAAAAATCAAACCATTCTCATAAAAATAGAAACGATTATGATTTTGTCACAACCGTTTTTACTTTAATTTGAATAAGGTTACTTGGCTAAAACAAGGCCTTCGCGTCGAGGATCAGCACCACCGACTAATCCTTTCGCTGTAATTTCAATAGCTTGAATACCACTATTTAAATCACGCACTTTAACCGTATGACCTTTTGCTTCAAGTATTGGTTTAAATAATTCAGCAGGTGTACCGCGTTCAATTGTGGTCACTCTATTTCGATTAGTCACTTTAGGTAAATTAATGGCTTGCTGTGGCGTTAATTGCCAGTCGAGAACACCAATAATTGTTTGTGCAACATAGTTAATAATACGGCTGCCACCGGGTGAGCCAACAATGAGTTTTAAACTATTGTCAGCATTAAAAACCATCATAGGTGCCATAGAGCTTCTAGGTCGTTTACCTGGCTGAACTCGATTAGCAACCAAGTGTTCACCTTTTTTAGGTGCTAGTGAAAAATCTGTTAGTTGATTATTTAAAATAAAGCCTTCTACCATTAAGGCTGAACCAAAACCATTTTCAATGCTACTTGTCATAGAGACAGCATTGCCGTCTCCATCAACAATAGATAGATGACTTGTTGACGGTCGTTCAATGGCTGAGTCATCAGCTTGTAACAATGCACCAGAGGGTTGTCCAGCTATGGCTTTACCCATATCTTTATCTTTATTTATTAATGCTGAACGTTTGACTAAATAATCAGGTGAGATTAACCCCTCTACCGGAACACTAACAAAATCAGCATCGGCCACATAACGATTTCTATCGGCAAAAGCCAGCCTAGCACTTTGTGTATATAAGTGAATGGCTTCTACATCATTAGCTGGGTATTTAGCTAAATTAAACTTTTCTAGTTGTCCTAAAATTTGAATAACAGCTAATCCGCCAGAGCTTGGCGGCGCCATGCCACAGATCTGATAGTTTTTATATGGGCCACACACAGCATCTCGCTCTTTTACCTGATAAGCAGCCATGTCTTTCATGGTTAACAAACCCGGCGCAATAGCGGAATTTTTAACTTTTTCAACAATCTTTTTTGCAATCCAACCTCGATAAAAAACATCAATACCCTCTTTGGCAACACTGCGATATACCTTGGCTAGCTTTTTATTAACTAGCATATCTCCCGCTTTTACCGACTTACCATTAGGGAAAAAGTAGTTATTGATTTCAGGTAACTTATGAATTCCCGGATTAAAATTCATACCCAGAAGCTTTTCTAAACGCGGTGATACCACAAAGCCCTGCTCTGCTAAATGTATTGCAGGTTCAAACAATGTTGCCCATGGCAGTTTACCGTATTTGTCATGTGATACTTTAAATGCAGCCATTAAACCAGGTACACCAACTGAGCGACCACCTACAACAGCATTAATCCAAGAAAGTGGTTTGCCTTTATTATCTAAAAACAATTCACTGGTAGCTAATTTCGGCGCAGTTTCACGACCATCAAAAGTCGTTAATTGCTGTTTGCTTTTATCCCAATACAGCATAAATGTACCACCACCAATACCCGATGATTGCGGCTCTACCAAAGATAAAACTAGTTGAGTGGCTATGGCTGCATCAACGGCACTTCCACCTTGTTGCAACATAGCAAATCCCGCTTTAGTAGCATAAGGGTTGGCAGAGGCTACCATATACTCATCACCGTGTACGGCCTGTTTTTCTACATATCCAGTAGCTGCTTCAGGTTCTCGTAATTCTCTTGGCGGAGAAACTGGATTAGCAATAGCTGCCGTAGTAAATAACAAGAAACTGGCGGCAAAAAGAGTAGAAATAGTTTTTGGATTCATAATCGTACTTATTTAAATTATTTATTAGTGCTGTGTGGTGCTTATATTGGGTTTATTTAACGTTATTTCGGTCTAAACGATAACTGAAATTGATTAAACTGCGTAAATTTATCTAATAAAGGTTGATAACGAGCTAGCGTTCGCGAGAGTGGCTGTTTATTATCATTACTGTCTAGCAGAGCTAAGGCATAACAACTTGCTTCTAAACTCGATAAGGCATTAGCTTTGGCTACCTTACGAATTAAGTACTGACCACTGTTAGCAAGTTCTTCAGGTAAACATACATGCACTATTGATTGTAAGTTCTTTGAAAGCATTAACATGCGATAAGCTTTTTTCCATGTACCATCGAGTATTATCAAACATGTTTTTTTATTTTCCCTCAAAGTGTTACTACTTTGTTCCACATATTCAGTTAATTGCTGCTCAGTCAATATAGGTAATACCTGAGCTTGTTTACTTGGATACAGTAAGAGTGGGTTAAATGTTGATAATACCTCGTTCAACTCATCATTTTCGGTAAAATCTTCCCCGACAATAACCTGACAATTTGATAACGAACTAGCCAACAATGCAATAGTTCCTTTGGTATGATTCACTTCCTTGGGGTGCTGTAACACAATGACTGGAATAGCATTTTCAATAGAAGTGATAAAATCACAGATACAGCCTTTGCTTGGTCGGAGGCATTGTTGACATAGAGTTCGAGACATAAATATAAGCAAATGAGGTTTTATAAGTTGAATTAAATTAAAACAAATTAAATAATTTAAAATATTTGTACTTTACAGTACTAGACTCCATTGTATACTCATCTAACACTCACTTCAGCTCAAAATCAGTTCTTAGTCTTAAATCACATGAATTTATCTGCATTACCCTTTTCTCGCCAGCATGTTTCTATTGTCATGTTAATAATGATACTGGCTATTTTAGCCTTTTCTTTTGAATATGCTCTTGGCAATAACTTTGCAGATGCATTTGTGTATCAAAGAAAACTAATTACTAGCGGCGAGCTTTGGCGATTATTTTCAGGCCACTTTTTACATACTAATGTCTTCCATTTGCTATTAAATTTAGCAGCTTTAGTTATGTTGTGGTTTTTACATGGTAGCTTTTATCATCAAGCAAATATGTTTGCTCTTTTTGTATCATGTGCCCTTACCACTAGCTTAGGGCTATATTATTTTAACCCTGAATTGCACCAGTATGTTGGTTTGTCAGGAGTGTTGCACGGTATTTTTGTATTTGGCGCTATGATGGATATTCGCGCTAAAGAGAAAACAGGGTATCTATTATTTTTAGGGGTTTGGCTAAAAATAGCCCATGAACAAATTTATGGCGCAAGCACTGATGTTAGTGATTTAATTGACGCCAACGTGGCTGTTGATGCGCATTTATGGGGCGCTGTAGGTGGTTTGCTTTTTACTGTTGGCTATATATTTTATCTCGCTAAAAGTAAAAAGAGTCAATAACAAATGTCATTGACTCTTTTAGCTATTACTTAGCTATCATGTTGCTAAGCTTTTAAGCTCACTTTTTAAATTCAGAGTACTTTTTACAGCGTATTTTCAAACAACTTGAAAATACGGCGATACTCATCCAGCCAAGAACTTGGTTGCACAAACCCGTGAGGTTCAACAGGATAAATGGCCGTTTCAAAGTCTTGCTTTTCAAGCTCAATTAAGCGCTGCACTAAACGTACTGTATCTTCAAAGAAGACATTATCATCAACCATTGGCGCGTTAATTAATAATGGTTTCGTTAAGCCTTCGGCAAAATATATTGGCGAACTACGTTCATAAGCGATGGCATCATCAGCAGGTGTATTCAAGATGTTTGAAGTATAGCCGTGATTGTAATATGCCCAGTCAGAAACTAAGCGAATTGCAGAGCCAGATTCAAATAAATCAGGCGCAGTAAACATTGACATTAAGGTTAAAAAACCGCCGTATGAACCACCATATGTACCTACGCGCTTTGGATCAACATTGGCATTTTCAACAATCCAGTTAACACCATCACGCATATCTTCTACTTCAACTTTACCCATATGACGATAAATACTGGTTCGCCAATCACGACCGTACCCTTTAGAGGCGCGGTAATCCATATCAATCACAACATAACCCTGTTGTACTAACATAGCGTGAAACATAAATTCACGAAAATACCCAGACCAGCCTAAGTGAGAGTTTTGTAAATAACCCGCACCATGAGTGAACATAACCGCGCGGTTTTTATCAATTTTTTGATCATAGTTTTCAGGTAAATAAACACGTGAATAGATAGGCTGCTCTTGATTAGACGATGGAATAGCCACTATATTTGGCGCTGTCCAAGGCATAGCTTTAAACTTATCAGAAACAGTATGGGTAATTTGAACCGCTTCGCCTTTGTCTGCTAAGTTTTGAACATATAACTCTGGCGGCATAGTTAAGCTAGAGTGCTCAATTAATAATTTTGATTCATCTGGGCTAAGGGCATAATTGTTCATGCCACCTAAATCAGTCAATGCAGTTAACTGCTTATTTACATCAACTTTGTATATTTCATAAATACCGGGATGTTTTTTATTTCCTTTAAAAATAAAACTTTTATTATCTTTAGTTACGGTAACATCACTCACTTCGAAGTGACCTGAGGTTAATTGCGTTGTTTTACCATTACCTTGGTTTGAAAATGCTTTAACATAAAGGTGTGAATAACCCGTTTCTTCTGATAAGAAATATAAACTTTTATCGCTAGTTGCTGAATTTAACCAACCAAACTCGTTAAAGTTCCAGTTTATCCACGCATCATCATGTAGTTTATGCTGACTCACTAGCTTATTTTCGGCAAAATTAACACTAGCTAACCAACGAGTTTTATTGTCCCAAGCTTCCAACATTAACGCTACTTGACTACCATCAGCGCTCCACTTTACCGGAAACCACATTTGTAACAAATGAATATTGCGAGGTTGTTTTTTCGACTGATACGTTTTACCAATACGCGCATAATTTTCTTTTTTAACTGACGCTAAAACGTCCGCATCAAAGTCAGGTAAACTATTGTAAGCTAACTCAGACTTTTCTCCTTTATTCAAATCAATAATATAAAGCGATTCTTTATATTGTCGGTTATTAGCAACACGTGCCCTAACTTTTTCAGCAGCAATCACACCATCTTTAGTGATGTAATTGGGCATAATATCTGTTTTATCTCGGCTTAATTTGGCAGCTGTAATACTCACAAATAACTTATCACCTGATGGAGATAAGCTTGCATGGCTTACTCTATTACCTTTACCAAAATAAAATTTAGTTTCAGTTATAGTGTTATTAGCGATAGATAAGTTTTGCTCTTGATCAGCGCTTAACTGCTTATTTCGTTGCTGTAAGGCAATATAATCAATAAGTTTATGCTGCTCTTTTGCCAAATAACTGGTTGGCTTTTGCACACCTGATGATTTATCAGACATTTGTAAGTTAGCTAACTCAACAATTTGCCCTGTATTGATATTATGTGCATAAAAAACATTACCAACGCGATAAGCAATATCGCCGTTGGTTAAAAACAACGGTTGAGTTTCATTTGCTGAAGTATAAGTTAATTGCTTAACCGATTGAGTGGCGAGATTCTTGACAAAAACATTGCCTTTGAAAGTATAAACTTCAAGACTGCCCGACTGATTAGCGACGGCATTTTCGTCTGCCGCAAGGTGCATTTTGGCTAGTTCAACTTTACTGCCGTTTGTAGTATCTGCCGTTAAGTTTTTACTAAACAAATCTCTTAAAGGGTTTCCTAGTTGTTTTTGTTTAAAATAAACAGTATTGCTATTATCTCCCCAGTACCAAGACTCTGGTGCGCGACCAATCCAGTCTGGATCAGCCATAATCTGCTCTAAAGTAATATTGTTAGTATGCTTTTCCGTTTTTTTAGCTACTTCAGGCGCAATAATAACGGGCGGAGTTTCGACATTTGAAGCAACTGTACTTGGCGTTTGTGTGCTTACACAAGCAACCAGTGAAAAGCTTAACGCGGTGGCAAGTAATTTTAATTTCATATATAAGTATCTTTAACAAGTTCAATACATTGGTAATTGGCTACCTTTATACTGCTCATGTCTTTAATGATCAATACAAGGTGCCCCATAGGCTAAATGAAAATATCTAACAAGTGTAAGCAAAAGCTACCAAAGGTAGTTTTTATGCGATAAATACATGGGCTGATAAGAAATGTTCTTTTTTGAGTGAAACAGTAATACCATAGGCCCTGATCTGACTAAAATCTAATTTTTAAAAATAACATTAACGTGACTTTTGCTTATTTTTCACAGCGACAAATTAAAATATCAAGTTAGTACATTATTGTAGGTATTATAAAAATATCGTATGTTTGTACTTTAAAAATAAATATTTCTCGTAAGATGTTTAACAAAGGAAGCTAATAGATTTTCTTCTTCATTAATTATGAACAACGAGTTAATTGCCACTGAAAGAGTATTCTACTTCAAAGTAAATGGAGGCAAAAATGGATAAAGCACTTCAAACAATGATTAATAATATGCCTGAAAAAACAGGTAAAAAACTTGAAGAGTGGATACAAATATTAAATAAAAAAAACTTCGAAAAGCACTCTCTCGCTGTAAAGTACTTAAAAACGGAGCATGGATTAACACATGGTTTTGCAAATACCATAGTCACTTTATCTAAAGATAAAAATGAAAGCCCAGAAGATTTAATTGCAAATCAATATAATGGCAAAGAGTCACTTAAACCTATCTATGAAATGCTAATAACTACCGTAAAAGATTATGGTGACGATATTATCATTACGCCTAAAAAAGCCAGTGTTAGCTTAATTAGAAAAAAACAGTTTGCACTAATAAAGCCCGTCACTAAATCTAGGATAGACTTAGGTTTAAAGTTAAAAGGTATTGAAATACAAGGATGTTTAGAAGGTTCTGGGCCTTTTGGTACTATGTGCACCCATAGAATACAGCTAAAAAATGTTTCTGATATTAATAGTGACGTTTTAAAATGGTTGTCATTAGCATATGAAAGATCAGAGTAGTACCAATGAAACGAGAATTTAATATTGGACAGTGCCCTTTAGATAAAAAACCTTTGGTTTTTCTCCCGAGTTTTTTACTTTAGACAAATCTGCGCTTTTAACCGCTGTGTTAAATTACCCATACAAAAACATTGAAGGTAAATTTGTACATTTTTATTTTTGTAAAAGTGCTATTGACTTGGTTCAGGATAAATTAATTAGATATATTGCAGACACCGAAGAGTATACGGTTAAAAAAAATGTTTTTTATTTGCACGCACCTAATGGCATTGGTCGTTCGAAACTGGTCAAAAATATAGAGTCTTGTCTAGGGCAAAGCACCACGGGTAGAAATTTAAACACAATGAATAAAGTTAACTCTATATTACAAGGTGCTTAACCAGAATTTAAAGCGAGACTGTTACCATCTGAAACAATCTCTCACCATTACACATTCCATGCAAACTTTGCCATGCGAACCAATCTAGTAAGTATAGGGATTAACTTGATGTATATTAATGAGACCATTAAAGATCGACGATTTATCTGGTTTAATCAAACAATAAAACCACAGAAAGTGACTATTTATTTGGTGCTATTTGTCATCATTTTTTTGGGTTTCATGAAATACGATAAAGATAAAACAGAGGAAAACCAAACTTTAGCTATCATTTCAAGCCCCCAAATTAACGATATTTATTTTCTTGATTTTAGGTTATTAAGTGAAAAATTAAGACCTAAAGAGAAATATAGAATTGCTAAAATTGTTGATATAACGGGTGATATTGTCACTTTGCTTTATGGACGATATTATTATCAATACCAAAATGCAGCCGTTAACAGCATCCAATATGGTCAATTAAGATACAAAGATTACTTTGAAACTAAGCGCTATGACATTCCTCTTAATGCCATCAAGAGCATGTATAACAATCAAGCTATTTATTTAGCTAAAAGGCCAGTTAGAAATAAGTTATTTGGTAACTTTGTAAGTCCAGTGAAAGTAAACCTAATTAAAACAAAATCAGTTAGTTCTTATTTGACCTACGGTAAAAAAGAGAATAGTAAAGGCGAAGCCTCTTTAAATGAAGAATTTAGTGAAACTAATTTAAAAACAGCATTTGAACTTTTTCAGGCATCATCAAACCTTGGGTATGCTAAGGGACAAATTAATCTTGCTACAATGTACATAAATGGGCAGCACGTAAAAAAAGACTTTAATAAAGCACTTTATTGGCTCAAACAAGCATCGTTACAAAGTAATAAGTCTGCAATATTAAAATACGGCATTATTTGCAAGCAAGTTGAGTTATGCAATATTGTTGACTTTTATCAAGAATTAACAAGCGCCGGTGTTAATATTAAAGTAAGAAAAATTGACTTTACATTGAGTAAATAAAGGATAATAAATGGCAAGATTACAGAACAAAGTTGCATTAATCACAGGTGCTGCTAGAGGCATTGGTCAAGCGATTGCTGAGTTATTTGCACTTGAGGGTGCCCAAGTCATTTTAACTGATATTAACGATGAACTTGGCAAAGAAGTTACACAGAACATTGGCGATAAAGCTGAATATTATCATTTGGATGTATCACAAGAAGCACAATGGCAAAAACTAGCAAATCTACTTGAAGTGAAATATGGCAATATTGATATTGTAGTAAATAATGCCGGAATTACTGGCTTTTTTGAGTCCTCTGGCCCTCATGATCCTGAAAACTTAGATCTGAGTAGTTGGCATACGGTTCATCAAACAAACTTAGACGGTGTCGCACTAGGATGTAAGTATGCTATCAAATTGATGAAAACGTCTATCTCTGCAAGTATTGTCAATATTTCATCAAGATCGGGAATAGTGGGAATACCCGCAGCAACAGCCTATGCATCGAGTAAAGCTGCTGTTCGTAATCATAGTAAATCTGTCGCTTTATATTGTGCAGAAAAGCGTTACCCTATCCGTTGTAATTCAATTCATCCTGGCGCCATATTAACCCCTATGTGGGATGCCATGTTAGGTGAAGGAGAGCAGAGGCAGAAAGCAATACAAGCGGTTGCAGCTGATGTTCCTTTGGGTAAGATGGGTGAAGCAAAAGATGTCGCTTATGCTGCATTATATTTAGCATCTGATGAGTCAAAATATATCACGGGAACTGAGTTAAACATTGATGGCGGCATTTTAGCGGGAAGCACTGCGACCCCATCAGGTAGTGAATAACAACAAAGCATCTAGAGCAACTTAATAATACACCTAGTTATTATCAACCCGAGTATTGCTTAAGATTTCAACTTAAGCCCTCTAGTTAACAGCTATTTTTTACGTTTAGAGTCCATATTTATTGCTCTATGATTTTATGCTTACATGTGACTTAAGAGTTATCAAAGCTTAAATAACTTCACTGAATAGTGTCCTCTAAAAATGGTTAGACCACTTGATCTAGATTAACCTTTGCTCATTCAATCAATTGTCAGGTTAATTCCGTAAGAGTAAAATAAAACTGCTTTATCAACATACATTTAAGCTATTTAAAAGTGTGCTGATAAAGCAATACCCTCTCCCTATTATTCATTTAAATAAGTTAGCAATCAGTGTAAATACTGAAATTACTTATACAAGGAAATACCATGAAGGTTTTACTTCAACAACTATCCATTAAATTAAAGCTTGGGTTAATCATCTTGATTGCCGTTCTTGCCGTAATCATCAGCCAAATAATAAGCCTAAACGAGTTATGGAATAACCTTAATGACAACAAACGTAGTGAGCTAAAACATATCACAGAAGTAGCTTACTCCATTCTTATCGAGCAACATCACCTAGTGAAAGAAAATAAAATCACTGTTGAACAAGCTAAAGCTAATGCTAAATTAGAAATATCCTCCCTCAGGTATGATAATAATGAATATTTTTTTATGTTTGATAATAAATACAACATGACAATGCATCCATTAAAGCCTGAATTAGAAAAAAGCTCACAAGAGCACTTAACTGATGCTGCTGGCTTTCAGTTTTTCAAAATAATGGTTGATGATGCGTTGCAAAATGGCGAGAGCATAGTAAATTACGTATGGCCTAGAAGCGGTGAAGACAAGCCTGTAAGAAAAACCTCTTATGGTATGTACCTGCCAGACCTCAAACTTGGAGTTGCAACAGGCTTATATACTGACGATGTTGAAAATATTTTTTGGACAGAAGTGACTTCAGCAGCAACAAGTACCTTAATATTATTAATTGTTTTAAGCTACGTAGTCTTTCAAGCTGCAACTTCAATAATCACTCCCTTAAAGCATTTAGAGAAAAAAATTGCTCTAGTATCAACTAATAAAGATTTAACCATTCGCTCAACCTTATCTGGTAAAGATGAGTTAGCCGACATTGGTCGAGCTTTTAACCAAATGCTAGATGCCTTTGATAGAACACTTCATGACATGTACTCTGCATCGGATCAAGTAGCCAGCGCTTCAACAGAACTATCTGCAACAACCAATCAAACTTTAGCAGGTATGAATGACCAAAAAGCTGAAACAGAGCAAGTTGCCAGCGCCATGATGGAAATGTCAACCACGGTTCACGAAGTAGCAAGTAACACAAGTGATGCCGCACACGCATCAAATGGGGCTTCACAAGCATCTGATATTGGCCAAAAGGTTGTTGCTTCAGCAAAATCATCTGTAACAGAGTTGACAGCTAAATTAGATCAGGCAGAAACACTTACCTTTAATTTAGAAAAGCAAACAGAAAACATTTCTTCAATATTGTCGGTTATCACAGGTATTGCAGAGCAGACAAACTTACTAGCATTAAATGCAGCTATTGAAGCCGCACGAGCGGGAGAGCAAGGACGAGGTTTTGCTGTAGTGGCCGATGAAGTAAGAAGTTTATCATCACGTACCCATGAATCCACCAACGAAATTCATCAAGTAATCTCTGAACTACAATCAGGTTCACTTGCTGCAGTTCAGGCGATGAAAGAGAGTAAAATAGCGGCAGACATTGTTGAGACTCAAGCGGATGAAACAGAACAAGCATTAGTAGATATAACACAAGCTGTTCAACAAATTGATGATATGACTAATCAAATTGCAACGTCCTCAGAAGAACAATCAGCAGTTGCAGAAGAAATTAATCGTAATATCAACAACATAAGCATAGTTACCGATGAAAGCGCGACAGGAGCTCACCAAACAGCTGCAGCCAGCGAAGAGCTCGCTTTATTGGCAACTAAAATGAAAGATAATATTCAAGCATTTAAATTTACTGGTTAAGAAGACTACAGGTAGTTGATGTAATAAAGGTTTATATTTTATCAAAATGTTAATAATACTAAAGGTTATTTAATTGCCATATAAATTAACGTAATATTAACAAAATTGTGGGCATTTATTTAAAGGGTGTGTATGAGTCACGTTTTTTCTGGCGTATATTTTGTCGATAAAGCAGCTGATATCGACTTAAATAACAACATAAACAAGGCTATCAGCGAGGGAAGTGAATCACTGATAATTCTCATTGGCAGTGAATCAGAAATATCCATAGCAACAATTCCTGCTATAGCTAAACAATGCTCTATACCCTTATATGCCTGCGTAGTGCCAGGCATTATTTATCAAAGCACACACAGCTTCAATGGTATTCTTATTCTCAGCTTTGCTCACAAGGTTGAAGCGACATTTATAAAAAATCTATCGGTTAGCCAACAAACCATTGAAGCTGAGCTCTTAAACTTTATGCAAGAAAATGGGGCTATTGGTTCAGCATTTATATTTGTCGATGGCATGAGTAGAAAGGTTGAGTCGTTCATGACCAGCTTATATGAATGCCTTGGCAGCGAGCGCGCAATTATTGGCTCTGGCGCAGGTTATTCTGACTTTAGACATAGCCCCTGCTTTGCCGATGCTAGTGGCTGTTACAGTAACGCTGCCATGATTTTTTCAATATCTAACCTTGTTAAGTTACATAGTATAGGCAAGCATGGATTACATGAAATTGCAGGGCCATTTTTAATTACCGAGGCAGAGGGGAATACGGTTAGTAGTTTAAACTACCAGCCAGCATTCGATGTATACCAAGAAGCAATAAAGCAATTTAATGGTACAGAAATAACCTCAGAAAACTTTACTCAACACGCTCATTGCTACCCCTTCGGTTTAAAACAACTTGATAGTGAACATTTAGTACGAGATGCGGCCATACTTGATGATAAAAGTCTTATATGTGTTGGTAACGTAGCACAGAATAGTTTGGTTTATATTCTTAATTCAACCAAAGAGCAGTTATTTGAAGCTGCCAGTGAAGCGACTAAAAAGCTAAGCGAGAAACTTCACAACATTGAAGATAAAACCAAATTTATTATTGCTATTGATTGTATTTCACGGGCGCTCCTTCTACAAAGTGGCTTTAGCAAAGAGCTTAACGCAATTAATGATAATCTACCTAAGAATTACATTTCTGTCGGTATATTGTCACTTGGAGAAATCAAAAATACCAAGCAAGGCGCTACACAGTTTTTAAATAAAACTCTGGTGCTAGGAGGGCTTTAAATGAATACGGTTATGGCTAATATCAGCACCTTAGAATTAATATCGATTCAATACGAAATTGCACAAAGTCTAAATGCGAATATGAGCTTACGTGCTCTTTGTAGAAGATACATGGAAACCTGCCTTCGTCGTCTATCTGCAAAAGCTATTCATTTATACATGCCTGTTAACAATACTGATAACATATTTAAAGACTCAGAAATAGTCTATCAAGGCTGGGGGCGCATTAGCATGCCCAAGGTTTCTGCAAATTTTCCTGAAAACATTAGTGAAATACGACATGCCTTCGCTGAACTAATTAAAAATGATACTCCTGAGCAAAGCAATAAACTTTTATTAAAGCAATTTACTCATAACCAAACTTATTACAACACTTTTACCCTAACTGAAGTGGCGATATTAGTTATTGAAAAAGAAAAGAGGCCCCTGCCAGAGCAAATTATCAATGCTTTGTCTCCTGCGGTAAAAGACTTATTTAATGTTTGTCAGTTTTCAATTCAGCATACTCAGGTGCTCAATGAGGTCGAGCGTCGAAAAGCCGCAGAAGAAAAGCTAAGCTACATAGCATTTCACGATGAACTCACTGGCTTGCCAAATCGTATCAGTTTAATTAAAAAACTTGAGCTGGAAATTAGCCACTGCCAAAATACACAGCAAGAGGGTATGCTCGTTTATGTCGATCTTGATTATTTTCGAGATATTAACGACTCTCTTGGCCACGTTATCGGTGACAAATTATTGCAACAAGTTGCCAACCGTTTAATAAATATTACCGAAGAGAATGAAACTCTTTTTCGTGTATCTAGTGACGAATTTATTTTCCTTTGCCCAAGTAACAATAACTGTCAAGACAGATTAAGCCAATTAACAATAGATATTAACACCTGTTTTTCATTACTTTTTCCGATTGAAAGCAGAGACTTAGAAATTAGTGCAAGTGTCGGCATAACCCACTTTTCAGCATCAAGTAAAAGTGCATACTCTATATTAATGCAAAGCGACTTGGCGATGTCAAAAGCCAAAAAGAATACTGGTTTTAGCATAGAACTTTACCAAAGTGACATGGAGCGCACAGCGTTGAGACGTTTTTTACTCGACTCAGATATGCGAAAAGGTATTGCTCGGAATGAATTCACGTTAGTGGTACAGCCTCAAGTTAACCAGTTAGGTGAAATTATTGCCGCTGAAACCTTAATTCGATGGCAACACCCTGAATTAGGCATGATATCTCCTGTAGAGTTTATTAATATTGCAGAAAAAACTGGTTTTATCATTACCTTAGGCGAATGGGTTTTTGAGCAAGCTTGTATCTACCTCAAGCAACTAGAAGAAGAAAAAGTGAAAAAAAGTATGCGCTTGGCGGTAAATTTAAGTGCCAAACAATTTTATCAACTTAATTTTGTTAATCGCATCAAATGCCTTATAGATAAGCACAACATTTGCGCTAATAAATTAGAGCTCGAATTAACTGAAAGTATTATGCTAGAAAACGTTGATTTAACAATTCGTAAAATTAACCAACTCAAAGCGCTTGGTATTGAAATTTCTATTGATGACTTTGGTACAGGTTATTCATCTTTAAGCTATTTAAAACATTTACCAATTGACCGTATTAAAATAGACAGAAGCTTTGTTACGAATATAGATAACCTTTCCGATAACACAGCTATTGTTGAAGCAATTATTTTAATGGCGAACCGATTTAATTTAAAACTCATTGCTGAAGGTGTTGAAAATAAAGCCGAAGTTGATTACTTAACCTCAATAGGTTGTTATGAATTTCAAGGTTTTCATTTTCATAAACCTATGGCATTCAATGACTTTTTAACATTGGTTCAATAAAGCAAATTAAAAATAATGACTCAGGTTTTCATAGCCTTCTTTAATATGCTCGGTTAGTAATTTTATTTTATTAGGTAAATGTCGTGTGTAAGGATAGACCGCATAAACCCCCAATGAACGAGGCTGATAATCAGTTAAAAGAACTTTTAAATTCCCTTTTTGAATATCTTCATAAACACTACACCTAGGCACATAAGCAATACCATAACCTGCAAGTGCTGCTTTACGTAAAGCTTGCGCATTATTAGTGGCAAAGCTACCCGATATTTTAACATTAAATTGTTCGCTCTCTTGGCTAAAGCGCCATTCATAGCCACCTTGCCTTTGATAGGTATAGGCCAAACAATTATGAGCACTTAACTCATCGGGATGTTGAGGCTCGCCATGTTGTTCAATATAGTTGGGTGCACAGCATACAACCCAGTGTGAGGTCAACAAAGACTTGGCAATAAGACTTGAGTCTTCAAGCACGCCCGTACGAATAGCAAGATCAATCCCTTCTTTAACTAAATCAACAAACTCATTCTCTAAGCGAACATCAACAGAAATATCAGGATGACACTGACAAAATTCGGCTATAATTTCAGCTAGAAACAATTCTCCTGAAATAGTTGGCACTGAAATACGAATGTGTCCTCCCACTTTACTACTAAAGCCACTCACCTCGCCTATTGCCTCATTTACCTGCTTATTTATGTCCTTTGCCCGTAAGTAAAGGTTTTCACCTGCTTCGGTTAAGCTAAGCCTTCGTGTTGTACGATAGAGTAACTGCACCCCGAGATCAGCTTCGAGTTTTGAAATTCTCTTACTCAAGGCGGGTGTTGACATATCAGCAATAGTCGCAGCTTTGTTAAAGGACTTTGCTTCTACTACTAAAGCAAAAAGTGACAATTCATTTGCAAGCAACATAGATTACACCGTTTTAGGAAATAATAAATTAATAACTAGCGTATATATTAACAATAACTTTCAGGTTAAGTTAATAAAATATAAAAATTCTTCAGGATACTTTTTTATGACCACGTTAAATACGCAACATTTGCGCAGCTATCCACAAAAACCAAAGCAGGTTTACTTATATGGCACCTGCCTAGTAGATAGTCTTTACCCTGACTCTGGCATAGATGCTATAGAATTTCTTGAGCAACAAGGCATTGAAGTATTATTTCCTCAAGGGCAAACTTGTTGTGGTCAACCTGCTTATACCTCTGGTTATCAAGATGAAGCTAAAGCCGTCGCTTTAGCGCAAGTAGCGCAATTTCCCTTAGACATTCCAATCGTTATTATTTCAGGCTCTTGTGGCGGTATGATGCGACATCACTATCCAGACTTGCTAAAGGGTGAAAACGGTATCGATGAATTTTGCCAACGCATTTTTGAGTTCACTGAGTTCCTTGTTCATGTCCTCAAAATAAAACTTAAAGATTACGGTAAAAAAGAAAAAATTGCTTTGCACACCTCTTGCGCTGCTCGACGAGAAATGGGCGTTCACATAACTGGTCGAGCTCTTATAAAGCAGCTTTCTAATGTCGAGCTTGTTGACCATAATTATGAAAGTGAATGTTGTGGCTTTGGTGGCACTTTCTCTCTCAAGCATGGCGATATATCAGGTGCCATGGTTAAAGACAAAAGCAAACATTTACTCGATGCAGACGTTGTTCGTTATATCAGTGCTGATTGGGGATGTATGACTAATATCAATGGCGCACTGAGTTATCAAAAGAAAGCATTACGTGGTGAGCATATTGCCAGTTATTTATTAAAGCGTACCAAACCAACAAATAAGGTAAATAGCGATGACAATGCCAACAAATAATAATGATGAAAGCAAGTATGCCGCCTCAGCGAGATCATTTAGAGCCAATGTCACACGCGACTTAAGTAATGGCGAATTAAGAGATAATTTTCGTGGCGCAATGGACTATCTAATGGATAAGCGCAAAAGTGCTTTTTCTGATCATGATGAACTTGAAACGTTACGACAGCAGTGTAAATTAATCAAACAGCGCTGTTTGTTAAAACTACCTCATTTACTTGAACAGCTTGAAAAAAACCTTGAAGCAAATGGCATTAAGGTTCATTGGGCAGAAACCATTACAGAAGCCAATGAAATAATCGCTCAGCTTATCGCCGGCAAAAAAGGCAAAAGTGTCGTCAAGGGCAAGTCCATGGTGTCTGAAGAAACAGCGCTTAATGACTATCTTGAAGATCGACATATTGAATGTTTAGAGTCAGATATGGGCGAATATATTGTCCAGCTTGCTAAAGAGCACCCTTCACATATTATTATGCCCGCCATCCACCAAAACAAAAAACAAGTTGCTGATTTATTTACTAAGAATATTGAAGGATTTGAACATACCACTGATGTTGACGCCCTGATTGGAGAAGGCCGTAGAGTATTGCGTGAAAAATTTTGTCAGGCCGATGTAGGTATTAGTGGTGTTAATTTTGCCGTCGCAGAAACAGGTACACTTTGTTTGGTTGAAAATGAAGGCAATGGTCGCATGTGCACCACGGTACCGGATTTACACATTGCTATAACGGGTATCGAAAAAGTGGTTGAATTTCTCGATGATGTACCACCACTGCTGAGTTTATTAACTCGCAGCGCGACGGGACAGATTATTTCAACCTACTTTAATATGATCTCCTCACCTCGTAAGGAAGGAGAAAAAGATGGCCCAGAAGAAGTTCACTTAGTGCTTTTAGATAACGGCCGCAGCCAAGCCTTTGCTGATGAAGAATTAAGACAAACGTTGCAATGTATTCGTTGTGGCGCCTGCATGAACCATTGCCCAGTGTACACTCGCATTGGTGGCCATGCTTATGGCACAGTTTATCCAGGTCCTATCGGTAAAATTGTTTCACCTCACATGCTTGGTCTTGAAGCCACTACCAATTTGCCCACGGCTTCATCATTATGTGGTGCATGTGGCGAAGTTTGTCCAGTTAAAATTCCTATCCCTAAACTATTAGTGAGGTTACGAACTGAAAATGTAAAAGCCAAAAGTAGTGCTCCTGAGGTGATGAAAGGAGAAGGTAGTGGTCGAAAAAAAGTAGAAGCAACAATTTGGAAAGGCTGGAGTTTAATGCACAAGTCTCCTTTTCTATATAAAGTATCTATGTGGTTTGCCACACGTTTTAGAGTCTTAATGCCTAGTAAGCTCGGTGTCTGGACAAGTGTGCGTACTGCACCAGAGCTTGCATCTAAAACACTACATGAACGTGTTAAAGCTCGCAAAAATAAAACAAACCACAATAACCAGATTTAATAGTGAGGCAACTTATGTCTGTAAATATTCAACAACAAAGTAACAAGGCTAAAAACACTATTTTAGCTAAATTGAAAAAGCAAGTAACAGGTGCTGATTATAGCAAATTACCTACAGAGCAAGGTTATCAATATCCTGAATTAACAAGCCAAGAACAAATTGAGCAATTTGTAAAGCTATTAGAAGCAAACCATGCCCAAGTAATAAAACTTGATCAAAAGAACATTGGCGAAGTGGTCGGTCATGAGCTTAAAACCCGTGGCATTTCAGCATTACTTTATGGCAAGGATAATCCATACGTCCCTCAAATAAGTGATATTGACAGCAGCATTAACATTGAAGCTTTTGACTTTTCTCTAGCAAATAATCAACAACACAAAGATAAATTATTTAATAACACACCGGCAAGCATTACAGGCTCTCACTCTGCTATTGCTGCCACAGGAAGTATTGTTTTATGGCCAACGGTCAATGAACCGAGAACACTATCTTTAGTGCCGCCAGTTCATTTTGTTATTGTCGATGCAACGACACTTTACCAAAATTTTGCTAGTTTAATTACTGCGCAACAATGGAAAAATACCCTGCCTACCAATGTGGTTTTAGTTTCAGGTCCTTCTAAAACAGCTGATATTCAACAAACTCTTGCTTATGGCGCCCATGGGCCAAAAGAATTAATTGTTTTACTATTAAATACTTAAAAAATCATAACAAAAAAATTACCAATGGAGGAGGTATAGCTATTTCCAGTATTTTTTAACAATATATGATACATTTACAGTTAACAGTGAATAATCATACTTATAAACGAATTATTATTGCTAATTTATAAGCCCTAAAAAATGAAAAATATTGATACAAAACCGATAAAACTAATGCAAAGAAGCCCCGCAGAAAGAGTATTACTTTTATTGAGTGCTCTGGCCTTTATTTGTATCTCTCCTTTTATATTTTTTCGCTTAGTAAATGGTGATTGGCAAATTGCTATAGTTGATACGGTTATTTCTCTTGTGATGCTTGGCTTTTTTGGCTATGTCTATATAACAAGAGAAGTGGGTAAAGCTAGGCTAGCAATGTCACTTTCCTTTATGAGTGCAATACTTGTTGGTATTTGGTTAAAAGGCCCAGATTTACTGCTCTGGATTTACCCTGCAATGATCGTACTTTACTACCTTAATAGTAAAAAAGTAGCGTTAATCATTAGTTCCAGCTCAATTATGATTTTAGCAATATTACTTACTTCAAAGGGAAATACTGAAGAGCTTGCTACCATTATTGTGACTATTGTGCTTACTAATATGTTTTCTTTTATCATCTTTAACTCTTACCATAAAATCAATAAAAAGCTAGAAGGCTTAGCGACCACAGACGAATTAACATCAACATTAAACCGTAGAGCATTAATGCCTAATTTATTAGCACTGCTTTCTGAACAATCACGGCATGAATCGCCTATGTGCTTATTATTGTTGGACTTAGATAAATTTAAAAATATTAATGATACCTATGGTCATATTATTGGGGATGAAACACTTGTCACGGTAAGCCAAATTATTTCAAACCAAATCAGAAATCACGAATTACTGTATAGGTATGGCGGCGAAGAGTTTTTGATTGCGCCAATCAAACAAGACTTAGCATCAGCCCAGAAGATTGCCCACAGGCTACGTGCTTTAATAGAAAAGAGTCCGTTACCTTCTGGTATACAAGTAACCATATCAATTGGTGTTGCTCAATATCATCAAGGCCAAACATTGGAGCAATGGATAAGCAGAGCAGATTCAGCGCTTTATAAGGCTAAAAAAACAGGCCGAAATAAAGTGTGTATTGCTGACGCTAACGTAGATGGATAGTTTCCTTTAAGTTGTTTATGTCTTTTTCTCTGCTTCAGCAAATAGTAACGCTAACTTCTCTTTTAATGATAAAATAAGTTAATAAAAGCATCTGATGAATAAATTCAATAAGGAATACTGTGTCATCCTATCTCGAAGTACAACTAGCCCAACAACCAATAGAACTGTGTAAATTGCTGAAAGTTGCCGATCTTGTTGGCGGCGGTGGAGAAGCTAAAGTAGTCATCAGCGAAGGTTATGTTTTGCTAAATGGTGAAGTAGAATTTCAAAAACGAAAAAAGGTCTATCACAATGATATTGTCGAATTTAATGGCGAAGTTATTCAGGTCATTGTTGATGAAAGTCTTGCTGAGCAACTCGATATCGATGAGTCAAGCCAGCATTCAACAAAGGGCAATCAAGCACCTAGTCCTTCAAAGCCTAAAGAACAACCAAAAGTAGAAAAAAGTAGCGATAAAGCGCCTTCAAAACAACCACGTAAAAGAAAACCTATTTCTTTTTAACCTCTTTGGTACGACACTTTCAGAGGTGAACATTGAAATGTTTTTTGCCTTCACATCGCCAAGATGGTGGAGGCAAAAAAAACTTTAATTAGAATTAAGCGAGTTTTTTCTGCCAAAAAAGCGCTTTACCCATTTCAGGATCTAACTCATAAGCAGCAAATCCTAATTTTTTATAGGCATTTTGCGCAACAGTATTCCCTTCTAATACTTCCAAAGTTAACTTACAACAGCCTCGAGTCAGGGCAATTTTTTCAACCTCTGCAAACATTTTTACCGATAAACCAAGACCTCGATATTTAGATACAACACCACAGTCATGAATATTAACCAGTGGTTTACAGCTAAACGTTGAAAAGCCCTCAACGCAGTTAATAATTCCTGCGGGCTCACCATCAACATAGCAAAGCACAGTGAAAACATCATTGCGCTGAGCCAGTGTTGCCACCAGGTTTTGTTGTACATAGTCACTTAATGCTTCACCGCCCCCCATAGGATCAAGAGCATAATCATTTAATAGCATGACTAAATCCTTACCATGTTGTTCATTATTATAGTCAGCTTGTACTAAAGTTATTTTCATTATTAAATGCTCCAGTGCATTACGTCTTTTGCTTTTAGGGGCACTATACTCTTTCTATGAAGAAAGAAAAGACATTGTGTCAATATCAAGATCCTAACGACTCAACTCAGCGTAATTACCACTGCACTGAGCCTGCGAACAGCTCTGGCTATTGTTTTTGGCATGATAAATCTTCAGATAAATCTGGTAAGGAAGTTAAAACAAAACTAGAGTCCTATGCAAAATCAGGCGGAATGCTGCGTGGTATTGAGCTATCACACGCACAGTTACAAGGTATAGACCTGGTAAATCATCATCATAAAACGGGCTATGATTTTTCCTATGCTGATTTTTATCATGCCAATCTTAGAAACAGTCACTTATTTAATATTAACTTACAAAATGCCAGTATTATGAAGGCTGATTTACGTGATGCAAATTTAAACTGTGCAAACTTTAAATGCGTTAATTTCCTCGGCGCTAAGCTAACTGGTAGTAAATTTGAAAATGTCACGATAGGTAAAAAAATCAAGCAAGAGATTGATGCCAAGCAGGCTATAAAACAAGGACTTACGGAAGAATCTCACGACCTTTTACAACAAGCTGAGGAGATTTACCGGGACTTACGCAAACACGCAGAGCAAGAAGGCATATTTACCCTATCAGGTTTTTTCATTCATAAAGAGTTAACCATGAGGCGCTTACAACTTCCCAAGTACAGTGGTAAACGCTTGTTATCAAAGCTAGTAGATATATTTTGTGGTTATGGCGAAGCGCCATTACGCATTGTTGGTTTATCTATTTGTATTATTCTTTTCTGTGCTGTCTTATATGCTTTTACAGGGTTACATTATCAAGGAAGTATTTACAGTCTTTCTACAGCGCAAAGTATGAGTGAAAACATCTCATTGTTTTTTTCTTCTTTGTATTTTTCCATCGTAACTTTTACCACGCTAGGCTATGGAGACTTTAACCCTGTTGGTATTTCAAGAGCCATTGCTGCCATCGAAGCTTTCACAGGTAGTTTTACCATTGCGCTATTTGTGGTGGTGTTTGTAAAAAAAATGACTCGCTAATTCTCCACCGCTACCTACCCAATTTCTTGTGCAATAAATTTGTATATATTACTGTTTCAACGGCTATCGCCCTGATAGAATAGCGATAATTATATTTATTACCTACTAGTCTACTCCAAGCACTAGTAAAGTTTTACGGAAATCTATAGTAATGCGTACCAGTCAATATTTACTGTCTACTTTAAAAGAGACTCCAGCTAGTGCAGAAGTCATTAGCCACCAATTAATGCTACGAGCAGGTCTTGTTCGTAACCTAGCTTCAGGTCTATATACATGGCTTCCAACGGGTTTAAGGGTTCTTAAAAAAGTTGAAAACATTGTACGTGAAGAAATGCAACGCGCAGGCTCAAATGAAATACTTATGCCTATGGTGCAACCATCAGACTTATGGGAAGAGTCAGGTCGCTGGGATGACTATGGCCCAGAGTTATTACGCTTAAATGACCGTCATCAACGCCCATTTGTACTTGGTCCAACCCATGAAGAAGTCATAACTAAACTAGTGGCAAATGAATTAAGCAGTTATAAACAACTACCATTATCATTATTTCAAATTCAAACCAAATTCCGTGATGAAATTCGCCCTCGTTTTGGTGTGATGCGCGGCCGTGAATTTTTAATGAAAGATGCTTACACTTTCCATTTAGACCATGAATGTTTAGAAAAGACTTATCAAACTATGTTTGATGCCTATTGTCGTATCTTTGATCGCTTAGGTTTAGATTATCGCCCAGTATTGGCTGATACTGGTAGTATTGGTGGTGATGCCTCTCATGAATTCCACGTTCTTGCCGAATCTGGCGAAGATGATATTGCTTTTAGTGATAACAGTGATTTTGCTGCCAATGTTGAAAAAGCAGAAGCCTTAGCCCCAACAGGTCAGCGCCCAGCACCAAACCAAGAGATGGTTAAAGTTGCTACACCTGATGTAAAAAGTATTGATGAAGTTTCAAGCTTCTTAAAACTTGATATCAAGTCAACAGTAAAAACTCTGCTTGTTTGTGGTAACGAAACTGACGATGGCAACACACCGATTGTTGCTTTAGTACTAAGAGGTGATCATCAATTAAATGAAGTTAAAGCTGAGCATTTATCACAAGTTGCTTCACCATTAACCTTTGCAAGTGATGAACAAATTCAAGCTGCCGCCAACTGTAATGCAGGCTCTATTGGCCCTGTTGGTTTAGCTTGTGAAATCATTGTAGACCGAAGCGCAGCACATTTAAGTGACTTTGTTTGTGGCGCCAATGAAAATGATCACCACATTACTGGTGTAAATTGGGAAAGAGATTGCAACGATTTCACTATTGCTGATTTACGTAACGTTGTTGAAGGTGATCCAAGTCCTTGTGGCCAAGGTAACATCATCATAAAACGTGGTATTGAAGTAGGGCATATTTTCCAGCTAGGCACTAAATATGCTGAGGCTATGGGTTGTAGTGTGTTAAATGAAGGTGGTAAAAACCAAACATTAACCATGGGTTGTTATGGTATTGGTGTTTCACGCATTGTTGCTGCAGCAATCGAACAAAACCATGATAAATATGGGATAAAGTGGCCTAAGGCTATTGCACCGTTTGAAGCAGCCATTGTTCCGATGAATATGGCGAAATCAGCAAGGGTTAAAGAAACAGCTAATGCCTTATACGAAAAACTAAATCAAGCTAACATTGAAGTATTGTTCGATGATAGAAAAGAACGCCCAGGTGTAATGTTTGCTGATCATGAGTTAATGGGCACACCATTACTACTCATTGTTGGCGAACGTAATCTGGATAACCAACAAGTTGAAGTAAAAAATCGTATTACTGGTGAGAAATCACTCATTGCAATTGATGATATTATGTCATTATTTGCTTAGCTCTTTAACCTTATTTTATGACCCGATAGGTTGTAAAATAAGTTAAAAAACTGTCTTTTAAAAAAGGGGCTTATGTCCCTTTTTTGCTTTCTATAAATTATAAAAACGTAAAATAGAAATAGCAATTAACTACCCCTTATATCACTCCAACAAAAAAATAGTTAAATTTTCATTAAAAACCTGCTGTTAGCTATTTCAATAATCATTAATTTTAGCAACAATGGAGTTAACTACACTCAACTATAAATTTAAGAAGTAATTCATCATGAAACCTATCCTCAAATCATCGAAGCTTAATAACGTATGCTATGAAATTAGAGGTCAAGTCGCTGCAGAAGCACGCCGTTTAGAAGATGAAGGCCACAAAATTCTTAAGTTAAATATTGGTAACCCTGCCCCTTTTGGCTTTGAAGCCCCTGACGATATTTTAAAAGATGTTATTCACAACTTACCAAGCTCTCAGGGTTATAGCGAATCTCAAGGAATTTACTCTGCACGTGTGGCAGTAATGCAATATTTTCAACAACAAAATATCAAAGATGTAAGAGTTGAAGATATTTTTATTGGTAATGGTGTAAGTGAACTTATTGTTATGGCCATGCAAGGCTTACTCAATAATGATGATGAAGTGTTAATTCCTGCACCTGATTACCCTTTATGGACAGCAGCCGTTTCATTATCTGGTGGCAAACCAATACATTATCAATGCGATGATGAAAACTTTTGGTATCCCAACCTTGAGGATATGGCAGCTAAAATTAATGATAAAACCAAGGCAATTGTGTTAATCAATCCGAATAATCCAACTGGCGCAGTTTATCCTGAAGAAATATTACAAGGCATTATCGAGCTTGCTAGAAAACATAATCTTATTGTTTTTAGTGACGAGATTTACGATAAAATTTTATATGATGAAGCCAAGCACATTCCGACGGCTTCACTAGCGAATGATGTACTTATGATAACTATGGGTGGTTTATCTAAAAACTATCGAATTGCTGGCTTTAGGGCTGGTTGGATGGTAGTAACAGGCCCAAAAATCCACGCGGAAGATTATTTAGAGGGCCTTAATATACTTTCTTCAATGCGTTTATGTGCCAATGTACCTTGCCAGCATGCCATACAAACGGCACTGGGTGGTTACCAAAGTATCAATGAGCTTATTTCTGGCGATGGTCGTTTATTAAAACAGCGTAATGTTGCAGCCCAAATGATCAATGACATAGATGGACTATCATGCCACCCGGCTATGGGTGCTTTGTATTTATTTGTTAAAGTAGATGCCAAAAAGTTTAATATCAAAGATGATGAAAAAATGATATTAGATTTACTTAAGCAAGAAAAAATACTTTTGGTTCATGGTCGAGCTTTTAATATTAAAGAGAAAAACTATTTTAGATTAGTCTTTTTACCGCATATTGATGAGCTAATACCAGCATTAGATAAATTAAAAAACTTTTTTTCTACCTACCAGCAAAGCTAGTCTTAGTAGCACAGTCTTGATGAACTACTACAGCTGAGCTTAATATTTTGTTCTTAATATGATAAATACTTAAGCTGAACGTTTGGCCGATAGAGACCTCGGCCAAAATGTCTCTTTCAAGCAATACAGCTATAAAAGACTACCTGAACACAAATTGAATTAATGACCATCAGGGTATTGCACTCTTATATCTGCAAAATTTTCAAAATCATCAACAATTATATCGACTAACTTAGCTTCAAATTTCTTATTTTTTTGTTCAATAAGATAGCTCTTTATTTCTTCATCTCCCCAAGCTTTCTTATAACAACGATTTGAACCAAGCGCATCGAAAACATCTGCAATAGCCATAATACGCGCTTCAATAGGTATGTTCTTACCTGATAAACCTTCCGGGTAACCTGTCCCATCCCAGTTTTCATGATGATAACGAGCAAGTCTTGCCGCTAATTTTGAAACACTAACACTAGATTGTTGCAAAATATCGCCGCCAATTTGGGCATGTGTTTTCATTATTTCCCACTCTTTACCTTCTAGCTTTCCAGGTTTGTGAAGAATATGCTCAGGGATCCCAATTTTCCCAAGATCATGTAGTGGAGCAGCCAAACGTAAGGCTTCAATAAAGGCAGAGTCCATATCTAGACTTTGTGCGATTCGCTCACAAATAATAGCTACCCGCTTAACATGCGCACCTGTTTCTTTACTTCTAGCTTCTACGGCTTCCCCCACAATGAAGAGTAACTCTTTTTGTGTTCTTTCAATTTCTTTTTGTTTGGTCAACCCCTCTAAAATTAAAGCAACATTTGTCGCAAAAAGCTCAGCTAGATTAGCTCTAAAATGCTCTTGATCATCTTCAAATTCGATATATAAAACAGATGCGGCATTCACTGCTGACTGATAATAACCAACAAAGCAACTATTATCATGGTAGTGCGATTTACTGTTAAAAACCTGCTGAATCTTTGTTTTAACATTTTCTGAAATGTTCGATGATTCTAATGAGTCAGATTCACAAACATATTTGCCTGTACAGGCAAGAATCAAGCTACTTGCTTGTAAATCAAAATCTACTTGTGTTCTAGCAATATATAAGGCTGAGCTTTCAACATTCATCAAAGCTAATAAATGATTCAATGCTGCTGAACCAAATAATTTTAATTGACTGATTTTTAGTAAATCATGAGTAGTTTCTATCAGCTTTTTAAAAGCATCTAAACTGCGTTGTATGGTCATAATATCGCGATAGGCACGGATACTAGCATAAACAGTTGTGATCATTTTACTCGAGGTGAAATCCGTTTTTTCTTTGTAATCATTAATATCAAATTCTTTAATAACTTTAGCTTCAGGAGCGGTACCTGCCTGACCTGTTCTTAACACTAAACGAATAGCCTGATTTTTTAACTCTTCCCTTATCCACTGAACCAACTCTAGACCAGCATGATCGGTTTCCATAACTACATCAACAAATGCCATGCAAAAATCATTTTCCGACGATAATATATGTTTTGCCTCATCCATAGAGTACACAGAAACGATATCTAAATAGCGATTTTCAATCTCAGTATCAGACAATACCAATTTAGTCACTTGGTGAACAGAATCATCATCATCAACGACTAAAATGCGCCACTTTTTGGGAGCGCGTTTAGCATCGTTTTCATCGCTCTTAATCGGTTCATCTTTAAATATAAAATCGCTCATTTGAAAGTTGCTATTTTAGAACATGCCTTATATATCAGTGTAATACAGATAATCAAATTTGCATTAAAATATTAAAAAATATACAAAAAAAGCGGCAATTGCCGCTTTAAAAGTTATATAGCTCAATTCTTTAATTAAATTGAGCTATGACTTGTTGAATTGTCTCTTTTATCGCACCAGACGGAGTTTCTTTATCCGATGAAGTTATTTGTTTAGTTGCCCAACCATGCCAAGCAGGCTGATGAGTTTTAACATCATAAACATCAATAGCTAGCTTACCTTCTGTATATTGTCTTACTCTCGTTTCAGTAACCATAGGCGAGCCATATAAACCACCATAATATCCGCCGTAATAACCCCGCCCCCAACCAAAACCTATTTTATAAGTTGTTGGGTAGTGGCTTACTTTAATTTTATCTCTATTACCCACAGTGTAAGAAATGGTAAAGTCGGCTTTTTCTGCATCATCAATTAATTGAAAACCTTTAGCAATAAATGCCTGTTCAATTTCATCATCAACACGCACTTTCATCACTGGGTTAAAGTCTTCAGTTGCGGCCATTATTTTACCCGGCGTTAACCAAGCAAAGGTTTTATAGGTAGTGGTATCCACTTTAGTATTCTTATCAAAGCCAACTTTTGCTTTATATGTCGTTGCACAACTTGCCACTAAAGACACAAGCAAGAAAATAAAAACCTTCTTTGATATTGTCATTTTTTTTCTCTTTTTTTAATTAACCCTTAATTTACAGTGTACTCATAAAAAACAAATTATGAAGCATGTTGTTATTAATTTGACTTTCTAACACTGCAGTCTTAAGAACTATAAAGCATTAAAGTTAATTAAAATAGTAAAAACAATTAATTATGAAAGTAATAAATTACAAATTACTACAGTCAAGACAGATAACCATATTCAATTTGAAATAAATTTACTTGTTTTGTATTTAATGGTTGACAGTTATCTATAAACCCTTTAAAAATATAGCCATGCACTAATGTTGTTTTTACATATAAACCATAAAAATGAATTTAATAACTCTAATTAGCAAACTCAATGTCGTCCTCCTAGTCGTAGTGAAAGTCAAATCACTGCGAGAGTTAGGTTATGCAAAACGCTAAGAGTTAAGTAAAAGCAAATAGCAACAACAAACCAAACCCTCGCTCTATATAGACCGGGGGTTTTTTATATTCTAAACGAAAAAACACTAAGGATTTCAACATGACCACAGAGCTTTTTACTGGTGCTGAAATGGTAGTAAAAGCGCTTTCAGCATTGAAAGTAAAATATATTTTCGGCTACCCCGGAGGTTCAGTATTAGATCTTTATGATGCTATTTTTCAACAAGATGAAATTGAGCATATATTAGTACGCCACGAGCAAGCAGCAACACATATGGCCGATGGTTATACTCGTGCAACAGGCGAAGTTGGTGTTGTACTCGCTACATCAGGCCCTGGAGCAACAAACTGTGTTACAGGCATAGCTACTGCTTATATGGATTCAATCCCAATGGTAGTGTTGGCTGGACAAGTACCCACTACCTTAATTGGTAATGATGCTTTCCAAGAAACAGATATTGTTGGCTGTACTCGCCCAATTATTAAGCACAGCTTTAATTGTCGTGATTTGGCAGAAATTCCTAATGTAATTGCAAAAGCATTTTATATCGCGAGTACCGGCCGACCAGGCCCTGTGGTTGTAGAAATTCCAAAAGATTTAATGCTGCCACAAAATAAGCTGCCTTTTACTATTGAAACCAATGTAAAAATGCGCTCATACAACCCGAATATAAAAGGCCACCCAAAACAAATTAGAAAAGCTGTAAAAACCATAGCTGAAGCTAAAAAACTTGTAGTTTACTCCGGTGGCGGTATTGTACTCGCTGATGCTTCTGAACTATTAACTAAATTAGTTGAAACATTAAAAGCGCCAATAACAAATACCTTAATGGGTCTTGGTGGAATCTCAGGCAACCACGAAAATTTTGTAGGCATGTTAGGCATGCATGGCTCTTTTGAAGCGAATAAAACGATGGCCAATGCTGATGTAATTTTAGCTTTAGGTGCACGATTTGATGACAGAGTAACCAACAATGTAGAGAAATTCTGTCCTAACGCTACCATCATACATGTAGATATTGATCCAACGTCTATTTCTAAAACCATTAATGCCCACGTACCCGTAGTTGGACTAGTTGATGTTGTTATGCAGCAATTGCTTGATGAACTTGAAGCAACAAATTATGCCCCTGATGAAGAGGCACTACAAGAATGGTGGCAACAGATTCATTTATGGCGTGACATGCGACATGTAGGTTATAAACAAGTTGAAGGTGAAAAAATCAAGCCACAACGCGTAGTAGAAGCCATGTATAAAATTACTAATGGTGAAGCTTATGTAGCATCTGATGTTGGCCAACACCAAATGTTTGCCGCACAGTACTATCCCTTTGAGAAGCCTCGTCAATGGATAAACTCAGGCGGTGCCGGCACTATGGGTTTTGGTTTACCTGCAGCCATGGGCGCTAAACTGGCATTTCCTGATAAGCATGTAATTTGCATTACGGGTGATGGCTCTATTCAAATGAATATTCAGGAGTTATCAACCTGTATGCAATATAACTTGCCTGTTGTGATCGTTGCCCTAAACAACCGCTCGTTAGGCATGGTTCGCCAATGGCAAGATATGGTTTATGGTGGACGCCATTCCTCTTCTTATATGGAGTCATTGCCAGAATTCACCAAAGTAGCTGAAGCTTACGGGCACATAGGTATCAAAATTGATACTTTAGACGAACTAGATAGCAAGCTAGAAGAAGCTTTCAGCATTAAAAATAAGCTTGTTTTTGTTGATGTGTTAGTTGATGAAAAAGAACATGTATACCCAATGCACATTCGCCAAGGCGCGATTGATGACATGTGGGTTGAAAAGGGAGTAAAAGCATAATGCGTCATATCTTATCTATTTTATTAGAAAACGAACCAGGTGCTCTATCACGTATTGTCGGCTTATTTTCACAGCGCGCTTTTAATATTGAAAGTTTAACTGTTGCACCTACAGACGATAACACTTTGTCACGTATCACTATAGCCACCCGTGGCGATGATCAAATCCTAGAACAAATTGTTAAGCAGGTAAATAAGCTAGTTGATGTAATAAAAATAACAGACCTGACTGAAAGAAAGCATGTTGAGCGAGAGTTATTGCTGGTCAAAGTGGCTGCCATGAACGATAAATCACGAACGGAAGTAAAACGAATAAGCGATATTTTCCGTGGCTCTATTGTTGATATTGGTAAGCAAATTTATACTATTGAACTGACGGGGAGTAGAGATAAGCTCAATGCTTTTATTGATACCTTAAAAAATGAAACTGAAATTATTGAGTCTGTTCGTTCAGGTTGTGTCGGTATTGCCCGTGGTGAAAAAGCATTAAGAATTTAATTATTCACATAAAAGCTAATAATTAATTACTCATCACTATTTACTAGAGTAAAATAGCAAAGGCTGCAGAGTGAGATGCTTGCAGCCTTTAACTTTTTTTAAGAGAAACAAAAATGATCAAATTAGGTATATATCAACACTTTAAGGGCAATTATTATCGAGTTTTACATATTGCACGACATAGTGAGACAGAGGAGTATCAAGTGGTATATCATCCATTGAATGAAGGTAATGATATTTGGATAAGGCCGCTGGCTATGTTTACCGAAACTATCCGTCGTGACGGCAAAACTATGCAACGATTTAAATTTATTGAAAATTAGCTAATAGCGAAAAAACTATGCTCCTGCCAGTCAATCTGTTTTTTCTGCATATGAGAAACATCTGCTTGTTCAGGACCATGCTCTAACCATTTCAGCATTTTTTCTACATTTTTCTCTTCACCACAAAGCATGAGCTCAACATCACCATCAGCTAAGTTTTTAGCATAACCGCTCAGTCCATATTCTATAGCTTTTTGTTGACTAGAAACTCTAAAGTAAACGCCCTGCACTTTTCCTGAGACGTGGGCTATATAACTCACATTCATAATGCGACTCTTTTTATTGTTCTATAACATTACTTCAAGTATAGCCACTGAAAACAAAATAACATGAAAATAATTAAATAACTCACAACTAACAATTGATGGCTTGCTTAACTTTTTCTTTATAACTACGGCTAACTTTTAATTCTTTACCGTTTTTAAGAACTAAAAAGTACTCGCCGTTAACTTGATTACAAAACTTTTGAATATAGTGTTTATTAACAATAGTAGATCGGTGATTTCGGATAAATAACTTAGGATCTAAGTGCGCTTCCAGTTGCTTCATCGTTTTACGTAAAATATGTGTATTGCCAGTTTCCTCGGCATTTTTTGCAACCGTATGAACACACATATAGTCACCAGCAGCATCAATCCAAATAATATCTTTTACCAGCACTCGGCTCACTTCACCAGCATCTTTAATGGCTAAAACATCAGAATAGCTTGATAAGCTAACAGGTTGATTATTGGCGAGTTCTGATAATATTTTCTGGCAATCATTACCCGTTACATCACTAACTAAACGAACAAGCTTGGCTTTGTGAACAGAATCTGTACTGGCATTAAAGTTCTGGCGTATTTTATCCATGGTTTGGGCAAGGCGCTCATCATCAGCCGGCTTCATAATATAATCTAGCGCATGTACCTCAAATGCCTTTATCGCATACTGATCGTAAGCGGTAACAAAAACAACAGAAGGCAATTTTAGCCCTTGATTATCGATTTCTTCAATGACTTGAAAGCCATTTAGCCCAGGCATTTGAATATCAAGAAACATTAAATCTATTTGATAAGCACGTATTGCCTCAATAGCTTCTCTACCATTGCTGCATTGGGCAACAATATTGATATCATCAAACTCTTGTAAACGTATAGCTAAGCCTTTTCGGGCAAGGGGTTCATCATCTACAATCAATGTTTTTAATGACATTTATATAATCCTGTTATAACTCAAATGGCATGCGGATATTAACTTTAACACCAGATGGGGTATTATTGGCAACTACTAAGGAAAAATTTTCTCGATATAACGCTTGTAATCTCTCACGAGTGTTTACTAAACCAACACCACTTTCACGATATAAGTTGCCGTCAATGATTTCAGCACCGGGTCCGTCATCTGCAACTTCAATCATTAAATCTTTGGCAAAGTTATTGGCGGTAATAGTAATACTGCCGCCTTGCTCTTGAGTCGCTATAGCATGCTTAATGGCATTTTCAGCTAAGGGTTGCAAAATCATACTTGGCACAAGTGCATTTTGGCAGTGCTCACTTATGTTGAAATGCACTTGTAATCTATCTTCAAAACGCACTTTTTCAATGGCTAAGTATAATTCTAACGCTTGAATTTCATGCTTTAAAGTGACCTTTTTCATTGGATCTTTTTCAAGAGAATAACGTAAAAAATCACTTAACTTGGTCACCATGCTATTTGCTGTGACATTTTCTTTTAATAAAATAAGCGTTGAAATAGCGTTTAAGGTATTAAATAAAAAGTGTGGGTTAAGCTGATAGCGCAACATTTTCAATTGAGCTTGATGAGCAACAGTATTGGCTTTTAATACCCGTTGCTTTTCTACCTGAAACATTTGATAGTATTTAGTACCAAAATATAAGCCGCTCCAGCTTAAAATGATATAAAAAGACCAAACACTCGACTGTGTATACATCAACCAAAAGTCTGGCTTATATCCGTGTTTATATATTTCCCAATAGTTGATATTTTTAACTACCTGCCATAACACACCAGTAAAGTATGAGGCGAGAATAACAACGAGTGCGATTTTAATAGGTGGTAAATTCCACGCTCTGCGATAGATATATCGTAAAGGTACAGTAAAAAGCCAGCCAGCATAGGCATTTAAAAAAATAATCATGACAAAAATATCACGTAGATCATGTAATAATGATCCTAAATAATGCACTAATGCGAAACCAAACCAGCCTGCACTATGGGCAAGCCAAAACAGGCGGTTTCTATTTTCAAGTAATTCTTTCCAGTTCACACATTATCCTAAGTAACGCTAAGGTAGCTCACGTTTTAATTAATTCTACACTTAAGTATGAGTGACTAATAATCATTGTGCACCACCTTTAATCGTAACTTTGCAACCACTTATCGCTTTTTAAGTACTATATTGCCAACATTGAGCCTAAACGTTGACCGCCTAACAAATGCATATGGATATGGAATACTTCCTGCCCACCATCTTCATTACAGTTGATAATTAAGCGATAGCCCTTCTCATCAATCCCCTCTTCTTTTGCGAGCTTTTTGGCAACACTAATCATACGTCCCATGGTTAACTCATCAGATTCACTAACATCATTTACCGTAGCAATATGCTTATTTGGCACAATAAGGATATGAGTACTAACCCTAGGTGCTATATCTCGAAAAGCAGTCACTAAATCGTCTTGATATAAAAGTGGGGTTGGAATTTCTTGACGGATAATTTTTGAAAAAATTGTTTCTTCTATCATTTATTTATACTCAATGTTGGTTAATAAAAGCAGTTTAGCTTGATATCAAACTTTATTGTACTTTTTTAGAGATCAACCACTTTTATTGACCTTAATCAAAACCCTATACAACAAATATATGACATGCTAATCACACAGCTTAAACGCACAGTTTAATTCGTTCAAAACGAGCCAATTTAAGGCAAGAACATGGAAATAGATTATAGCGAGATCAACTTTCTCCAAAATCCGACTTGGCAAGATTTACATGCCGATTATGTTCAATTTCTTCTGTCTATGACAGGCCCTACTGTTATAGATATAACAGGTAAAGACACGCAAAAATGCCGTGTTATTACCACGCTATTACAAGGAGATGAACCATCAGGTTTAATTGCTATTCATCGATGGCTAACCACCCGAGAAGATAACGAATTACCACAAACAAATTTGCGTTTTATTATTTGCTCAGTTGAAGCAGCATCTGCTAGACCGATGTTCTCCAATCGTTTTATTGAAGGTGGCAAAGATATAAATCGCTGCTTTGGCAATACTGGACAACGTCATACTTTTCAAGACGATCAACAAGGTTACTATGAAAGAGCACAACTGATAGAACAAGCCATACGTGACGTTAGTCCTGAAATGGTGATCGATCTTCACAATGCCTCAAGCCCTGCCCCTACTTTTGCTGTTAGCTCAACTATAACAACCGAAACCTTATCGCTTGCTTCTTTTTTCTGCCAAACGTTAATTCTATCGGACTTAAATTTAGGCTCTCTTATGGAGCAAGAGTTTCATTGTCCTTTTATCACTATTGAGTGTGGTGGCAGCCATGATGAACAAGCCCATGAAGTTGCCTTTGCAGGCGTTAATCAAATCGCCAACTGTGAAAATATTGGTTATATTCACCAAGAGAAAACGGTTGAAGTCATTTACAGACCTCTTCGTTTACAGGTGAAGCCTGATGTTAATCTTTCTTATGCTGAGCATGATGAAGGTTATAGCGGCGTAACACTAAAAAACAATATTGAATATTTTAATTTTGGCGGCGCACATCAAGATGAAATGATTGGTTGGATTGATGGTAATGGCACCAATAACTTACAGTTATTAGATAAAGAAGGTAAAAATGTCATTGATGAATACTTTTACCCCCGAGAAAATCAATTAGTATGTAAACAAAATTTGAGAATATTTAAGGCAACCTCGAATAAAAGTGTTGCCCTAAATGACTGCTTATTTTACGTAGTAAAACACACAAACAATGACCATTAGATCACTTTAAAGGGTGTATATAACATCCTTTTCACTTATCGGTTCTTCCGAAAAATTCAGTGAGTCAATATATTGTTGACTCGCTAACTTTGCACTATCTTCTGTACTGGCATGAACTCTTGCAAGTACATCACCGCGATTAACCAATGTACCTGTAGGTAAAATACGATCAAAACCAACACTATGATCTATCATCGCAGTGTTATTAACACGGCCACCGCCAAGTGACACTACCGCTAAGCCAATATCTTTAGTTTGCATTGTGCTAATATAGCCATGACAAGGCGCTAAAATATCAACAATATAGTTTGCTTTATTCATCGATTGCCAAGGTTTTTCAAGCAAGTCGCTAGGTCCCCCCAGACGATGAATCATTTTACTGAAAATTTCAGCCGCTTTACCTGATGTCAGAGCATGGTCTATTTTCACTAAAGCCTCTTCTTCGCTGTTAACTAGTTTAGTATTAATTAACATAGCCTTAGCTAAACTAACAACTACTTGATGCAGCCTTGGCTCTCGTAATTTTCCAGTTAAATATTTAACGGTTTCATAAATTTCTAATGCATTACCTGCTGTGCTACCCAATACTTGATTCATATCGGTGATGATTGCTTGAGTATTCACCCCTGCGCCATTGGCAACATCGGTAATACTTTGAGCAAGCAACCTTGCTTGCTGCAAATCAGTCATTTGTGCGCCATTACCTACTTTGATATCCATCACTAAAGCATCAAGGCCTGCAGCTAATTTTTTCGATAAAATTGAAGCTGTAATTAACGGGATAGAAGGAACAGTTGCAGTCACATCACGTATTGAATATAAGCGTCGGTCTGCTGGTGCTAGCTCTGGGGTTTGAGAAATGATTGCCATCCCCAAGTCTGTCACAACTTGTTTAAAATCATCTAAACTTGGCTGAACATTGAAGCCTGCAATACTTTCTAATTTATCAGCGGTGCCGCCTGTATGACCTAACCCACGACCAGAAATCATTGGGACATATCCACCACACGCAGCTACAATAGCAGCTAGCATAAAGCTCACCTTATCACCAACACCACCCGTTGAATGTTTATCTACTATGGGTCCATCAATATGCTGCCAAGATAAAACCTCACCAGAGTGCATCATAGCTTGGGTTAATTCTACGGTTTCCTGCGCTGTTAGCCCTTGCTGAAAAATGGCCATAGCCATAGCACCAACTTGTGCATCGTTAAAATTATTCGACACTAAACCATCAACAAACGAACCTATTTCATCTGTGGTTAGTATCTTATTATCACGCTTTTTAGCGATTATCTCCTGAGGTAATAACATCAAGTCAATCCTTTATAATATCTCTTGTTTTCAATTTATATTACTTAAATAAATTCTTAATTAGCTTTTTTCAAGTAAATCTGAGGCTAAAAAAGCATCGGGCAATAATTGCTGCACCGACCAAATTTTTTGTGCATTAACATGATTAGTTGCCATCACTTGAGCATCCTGAGGGAAAAACTCACTAATAACCTGACGACACGCTCCACATGGTGGAGTTAGCTTTTCCTGCTCGGTATAAATCACCATAGCTGTGTATTCAACCCTACCAGAGCTTTCATTATTAATAACACCTTGAGCAATGCAGTTACGTTCAGCACAAACGGTTAAGCCATAGGAGGCGTTTTCAACGTTACAGCCTTGCACTATGTCACCTGACGAGGTTAAAGCTGCTGCGCCAACGTGAAAATTACTATAAGGCGCATACGCTTTATCTGCTGCTTGCTTTGCCTTTTCTGTTAATGTTTTCCAATTAACTAAATCAGCTGTACTTTTATTTATGTCACTCATTTCTTTTTGACCTAAGTAATACGTAAAATTAACTGACCACATGGTCAACTTTTAAAAATAATAACATTTTTATAAAATATTGCGAATAAAAATAGCCAGCTTTATAAAATAAAAATGCCGCTCAACTTAAAAATTGAGCGGCATTTTATTAGCTGTAAGTTCTACTTATATAAAGTCTAACTCATTAGAAAGTGTATTTAACACCAATTTTGATTCGGTAAGCAGAGTCTTTAGCTTCAAATGTTAAGTCATCTGAAACTGGGCTACCATAAATATATTGACCCGTTGCTTCATCAATGTCCATTTGAATAACTTCTTTAGTATTGAAATTTTGTCTATAAACTTTACCTTTTGATGAATCAATAAGGTTTAATAAGTTATTTACAACAAAATACAACTCACCTTTGTGATCTTTACTAAAGCCAGGAATTTCCTGTGAAACAAATAAATCTAAAGAAGTAACCCAAGGAGATTGTGCTTGTCCCTTAGCAGCAAGTGAACCTGCTGAACCTGAAAGACCTAGCTCATCAAAATAAGCAAGTACTTCAGCTTCTGTGATACCTTCATAACGAACATTTGGATCATTAGCTGTAGGTACATAAGCTAAGTAGTTACCGCCATAAGTTGTGCCAAAACCTGAAGGTTGGATAAGATCTTGATTAAAGTATCTTCCACCTTGAAGGTTAGCTAAATCAACTAAATGGCTATAGGCTGCACCTGAATGACGTTCAAAGAATAAGTTGAAGTCTGTTTTGTAGCCTTCAAAGAACTCAGTTTTATACCCTAAGCTTAATACAAAGCGATGCTCTGTTTCATAAGGCGAAGTACCAACTTGAGTAGCTTGGTGATCAGAGAAGTGTCCATAGCGGTAGTTACTACGTGCTGTAGAAGAACCACCTGGATTTCCTTCAGTGATATTTTGATTAGTATAAGACGCTGAGAAATTAACGCCATTATCCCACTCTTTTGATAAACCCGTACTTAAGATAATTGAGCGACCATCACGATCAGCGTTCGTTAACATAATATCTAGTTCACGCGTATCATAGAAAGGTAAAGCACCGTCTAACGTACCACCAACAACATCACCATCTTGCATTAACGCAGCATTTACCCACTCAGCTGAATTTTCTTTTTCAGTATAAATGGCTGTAGTTGACCAAGCAAAATTTCCACCCAATCCAGGAATATCAAGTGTTACATCTGAATTTAACATGTAAGTCCATTGCGACGGGATATCAAAACTAGGATCGATTAAGTTACTTAATGAACTACCTGTACCATCGTTGATAGCATCCAATGCATCCTGAGGAATAGAATTTAAGATAGTGCTAGGAGCATCTGCAATACCGCCCCATGGTGAGTAGCTTTGCTTTGAAGTACCATCATTTGAATAAGAGTTTGAAATCCAAACATTTGGATTACCACCCGCATAACGACCAATACTACCTTTGAAAGTCACGTCTTCGTTAAGTACGTAAGTAAAACCAAATCTTGGTAAGAAGATATCAACACCATCAAGGTTAAAAGTATTATCAAAACCTGTTCTATCAAATAAGTCTTGATTGAATGTTGGCTTATCACTTGAAGAGAGTCGCTCATAGCGTAGACCAAATGATAACGTTAAATCATCATTAAAGTCCCAAGTATCATTAATATATAAAGCTAAGTCTTTGCGCTCAAAATTTGCTGCAACAGCTAATGGATCATTACCGATACCATTTTCATAGCTGTAACGAGAAACTACTCTATTTTCAAAATCATCTACGCTAGCAAATGTCATAGTACCTTTTGAATTTGGTAAGAACTGGTTTTCAACTTCAAGTATTTTATAATCAATACCGAAATCAAGCACGTGCTCATCAAATAAATAGCTACCATCAAATTTCAATATTAATAAATCATTACTTAATGAGTTTGAGTGGCGGTACTGATCCGAACCAAAAGCAAGGTAACCTGAGTTACCATCATTTTCTGTATCAATATTTTGAATAGTGATATCACCTAAACCCAGTTCACTTTTTAAAGAAACTTGACCCGTTTCAACTGATTTTTTAGTAACACTAATTTCTGAAGTAAAATCATCGGTCCAATCAGAATATAATTTAGCACTGAAGTTGTTTAACTCTTCAAATTTATTATACCAATGCGTATCTAAACGTAATTCACGTTCACTACTCGTAGTATTGCGAGTATCGTTGCCTTCATTAAACATATAAACAAAGTTAGCACGATGATCTTCACTAATATTCCAATCTAACTTAATAACATATTTCTCATCTTCTAATTGCGGCTGAGTATCAAAATCACCAATATCAGAGACACCATAGACTCTATTGGCAATTTCTTTTACTACAGCAACATCAGCTACAGAAACAGTTGTTTTGTTGGCGCCAACAGAAGAACCCGACGCGGAATAATCCAACACTTGAGGAGACTCATACTTTTCGTAAGCTACAAAGAAGAAAAGTTTATCTTCAAGAATAGGTCCACCTACAGTGAAACCATAATTCTCTTCTTCGAATTTAATATCAATGTTTTCACCGTCATCTCTAGGTGTTCCAGCTAATGAGTCATTTGTTTTCTCAAAAAACATATCACCGTGAAACTCATTAGTACCGGATTTAAATACCGCATCAACACTACCACCAGTGAAGCCACTTGATTTAGCATGTGTAGGAGCTACATCAACAGTAACTTGATCTAATGCATCTAATGGGAACGGGTTGCGTTGCGTTGGGTAACCATTGTTATTCAAACCAAAATCATCATTTAATGGAATACCATCAATGCTTATTGAATTCATTCTAGGGTTTGAACCAGCAATAGTCATTGCACTCTCATCACCCGGCTGAATAACAACTAATGGGTTGTTACGAACTACGTCTTTTAAGTCACGGTTTAAACTTGGTGTTCTAGAGATCTCATCAGCACCAAAGTAGCTATTATTTGCCGTTGAATTAAATAGTGTACGACTACCAGTCACAACAATAGTTTCAATAGCATCGGCTTCAAGTTGTTGGTCAATACGCTGAACTTCACCAAGAGACAGGTAGACTTCATTGATTTCTGCATCTCGAAATTCATCAGAGTCAATTAAAATCTTATATGGTCCGCCAACACGTAAACCGCTAGCAATAAAATTACCAGACTCATTTGTTGTTAAAGTTTTCTTAGTGCCCGTTGGTTCATGGATAACTGTGATAGTAGTATTTGCGGCTGCGTTTCCAGCAGGACCAACAATTGAACCACGAATGCTAGACGATGTATCAGCTGCTATGGCAGAGGTTGACAAACCTAGTGCAACAACTAACGCGCCAGCTATGCGTGAAAGAGAGTGGGTTTTCATGTGCAATTTCCTTTAGTGTTTAAAGTTTTTTATAATTTATTTATTTTGCCAAACCTGTAATAACCAAAAAAATTACAAGGTCAGGCAACTGTTTTTTTTCTACAGTGCAACAGTTTTGTTACAATTTAATTAAAAATGCGCCACAAATCAAATAAACTTACCATAAGGTCAACTTTTATTTTTCAACTATTGAATATGTACTGCTTTGTGATGTAATGTACAAAAAACATAATCAGACCAAATAGACAAGAAAAACAAAGAGTAATTTTTATCTTTTTATAAAAACTAGAATTATTTAATCAACAGGTGTTACTTTTTATAAAAATAAGAAATAATCACTTTTTCTAAAAGTCTCAATTTATAAGTAAGTTAAGATGCAATCGAACCAACATAAAACTGTTAGAGCTAAAAGCCTTGAAATAATTCTGAACGCTGCCCAAGATGAATTTGTATTACAAGGCTATAAAGGTGCAACGGTACAATCAATAGCGGATAAAGCCAAACTGCCTAAAGCTAATGTACTGTACTACTTTAAAAATAAAGAAAATATTTATCATGCTGTTTTAGAGCAAACTCTAGATATGTGGGATAAAGGCATTGGAGATATTATTCCTGAAGACGGACCCAAATTGGCCATAGAAAAATTTATTCGCGCTAAAGTCACCATGTCGTTTAAGCACCCACAGGCATCTAAAATTTATGCAATGGAAATTATTCAAGGAGCGCAGCATTTAAAAGACTTTACTCGCACTTACCTGCGCCAGTGGGTTAGAGATAAAGCAAAAATATTTCAATACTGGATTGATAACGGTGAAATGAGAAATGTAGACCCAGTTAATTTAATTTTTCTTATTTGGTCATCCACGCAGCATTATGCTGATTTTGATAATCAAATATTAACCATAATGAACCGTGCTGATTATGAACAAGATGATATTAATCATGTAACAAATTTTTTAACTAATTTTATACTAACGGGTTGCGGATTAAAGAATGACTAAGCATACACTTAACAATAAAGTTTCCTCCTACACTTTATTGACAACCCTTTTATTATTTACTGTTTTAAATATGTCTTTCATGGCAACAGCAGAGGCAAAAATGCCCAATAAAATTCGTATTGCCACCTTTAATGTAAGTATGGAAGCACTAAACTATGTTGATAGAGGCACAAAAGTGACTGGCAACGAATTAAGCCAAGTATTGCGTGAAGATAACCAACAGATTAAAAATATCGCTGAAATTATTCAACGTGTAAATCCCGATGTCATTTTACTCAATGAATTTGATTATGTGAATGATGACAATATCCGCTATTTTCTAGCTAACTACTTAGCAAAAAGCCAACAAGGACAAGCCGGGATAAATTACCCATACTTTTATCAAGGTTCAGTGAATACAGGCGTAAAAGTGAACTATGATTTAAACCATGATGGTAAAGTAAATCAACAGCCTAGCGATACCCATGGTTTTGGTCACTTTGAAGGACACTTTGGTATGGTGCTATTGTCTAAGTACCCTATCAATGAACAGAAAATAAGAACCTTCCAGCATTTTAAATGGCACGACATGCCTAATGCTTTACAGCCAAGAGATCCAGTAACTAAAAAACCTTGGTACACTCCAAAGGCTTGGCAAACATTAAGGTTATCTTCAAAGTCTCATTGGGATATTCCGGTAACAATCGATAAGAAAACTATTCACCTATTAGCCAGCCACCCTACACCGCCAGTTTTTGATGGCCCAGAAAATCGAAACGGTAAGCGCAACCATGACGAAATACGCTTTTGGTTTGACTATATCAATGGTGAGCAAGGGAACTACATATATGATGATGTCGGTGTTAAAGGCGGTTTAGCATTACAGCAGCCCTTTGTTATTTTAGGCGATCAAAATGCTTCTACAATTGATGGTGATGCTATCGCTAACAAAAACAGCCTAGGTATCGTAGCATTACTCAATAGCGATAAAATTCAAGATCCAAAGCCAAAAAGTACAGGAGCTAAGTTGCATTCGGCAGAAAAATCCCACGGACAACATCATACTGCCTATTGGGGCATGCGAGCTGACTATGTACTGCCTTCAAAACAAGGTTTTACTTTACTGAATTCAGGCGTATTTTGGCCTGAGAAAGAACATGAAGACTATCGCTTAATTAAAGACAGACAAGCATCATCAGATCACCGATTAGTTTGGGTTGATGTTAAATTAACCCAATAATTTAGGAATTAAAGTATACAATGAAATTTATTTTACCAGCACTCGCACTTTCATTACTTACAGTGTCTTGTGTAAGTACAGATTTAACTACCAGCAAACAAATCGAAGCTCCCAAAAATATCATTATGGTAATAGGTGATGGTATGGGACCAGCTTATACCACGGCTTATCGTTACTTTAGCGATAATCCAAATACAGAAGTTGTTGAAAAAACTGTTTTTGATCGCAATTTAGTCGGCATGTCAAGTACCTACCCTGCTCAAATATCAGGCGTAGTTACCGATTCTGCTGCCAGTGCCACTGCTTTAGCTACAGGCATTAAAAGCTACAACAAAGCCATAGGTATCGATGTAAATAAGCAGCCTATAGAAACCGTTTTAGAATGGGCTAAATTACAAGGTAAAAAAACAGGCGTGGTGGTAACTTCACAAATAAATCACGCAACGCCTGCGTCTTATCTAACCCATAACGAAAGTCGACAAAATTATAATGCAATTGCTGACAGCTATATTGATAATGGTATTAAGGCAGATTTATACCTTGGTGGCGGTTGGAAGTACTTTATTCGTGAAGACAGAAATCTTGTTGACGAATTTAAACATGCTGGTTTTCACTATATTGATAACTACCAAGGGTTAACTAACTTACCCGATAATAAACCTGTATTAGGTCTTTTTGCCAATGCTGGCTTGCCTTGGGCATTAGACGATAGCAATAAGCACAGGCTATCAACAATGACCAAAGCTGCTGCCCATCATTTAATTGATTTACAAAAACATGACAAAGCTAAAGATAAAGGTTTTTTCATGCTAGTAGAAGCAAGTCAAATTGACTGGGCTGGGCACGGTAATTCTATCAGTGATGCCATGGCAGAAATGGATGATTTAGCTAAAACATTGGAATATTTAGAACACTTTGTTCAACACAATCCCGATACCCTTGTTGTAGTTACTGCTGACCATAGTACGGGTGGCTTTACTGTAGCAGCAAATAGCAAGTATGCGTGGAATGCTAAAGATATCCGCACAATGAAACACTCTGCAAACCATATCGCAAAACAATTAGTAAAAAATGAAATTAGCAAAGAAGTAGCCGATGCTCTCTTTAATTTCGACCTAACCGACAAGGAATTAGCATTACTAATTTCTATCAAAAAAACACCGGTAGTCAGCCAAAATAAAAATATGTATCAGGATAAAAATGCCTCCGCGGTTAAAAAAGCATTACTTAAAACCGTTAAAAAGATTATAGATATCCGCACTAATAGTGGCTGGACTTCGGGTGGTCATACCGCTATAGATGTACCCGTATTCGCTTTTGGGACTCACAGTGAAAAATTCAATGGTTTACAAGATAATACTGATATCGCTAAAAAAATATTTACTTTACTAGGTAAATAACCTGAAGACTGTTGAGCTATCAGCTGGAAATTTATAGTTGATAGCTTTTTTCATACTTTCATCAAATAAACGATTTACCATTACAGAATAGCAAGGATAACTTGTTATTTACTTTTCTTTATTAATACTTACGTTTCTTTACAAACATAAGTCTACACTAAGCACCTTTACATTTTATTGGTTGACTCGGTGCTTTATGATGCTTTCATCACAATCTATTTTTATATTTATTCTAACTCTACTGCTGTTATCGGCATGCAGCATTACAAAGCAAGCCAAAACGGAAGAGTTCTTTCATACTAAAATTCATGCGGATGGCTCCAAACGCTTTACTTTTACGTTAGTGCTGCTTCAAGACCAAAGAAAAGATAATACCCGAGAGCAATATCAAAAGCGCATCAATAAACCTTCAAAAGGTGAAGGAAGTCGTAGAGGCAAACAGGGAGGAGCATCTAATAATCAAGCTAATTCTAAAAGAAAGAATAATGATACTGAAAAAATCACAATTCTATTTGAAAAACGTATTCAAGCACAGTTGGCAAATAGTCAATATTGTCGAGAGGGTTATATAACGCTTGATAGTGGCTTTAATGGTGCTCTTTACACTTTACGAGGCGAGTGCAATGAAAGTGCCACTGATGAAGACAGAAAGCATTTTCCTTAACAAGTAAGTAAAAAAAACCTGATAACACGCAAAGTGTTATCAGGTTTTAACTTAATTAAACTAGTAACAGTTGGAGTTGAATATTAACGTTCAGCGGCTTTCTTTTGAACAACTTCAATTTGTGCTTCAATTCTGCGGTTAGCAGCATGAGCAGCATTAGAGTCGCCTTGTTCAATTAAACGCTCTTCACCGTAACCCACAGCACTTACGCGGCTCTCATCTATAGCAAATTTGCTTACTAGAATATTAGCAACCGCGTCTGCACGTTGTTGAGATATTTTTTTGTTATAGCTTTCTGAGCCAAGTTTTGAAGTATGGCCTTCAATCACTATATTTGTATGAGGATAGGTTGTTAAGAATTTCGCTACGTTTCTAATCTCAGGTAAATACTCGTCTTTAACAATGGCTTTGTTATTATCAAAGTTAACTAACAATTCAATTGTAAGTCTTTCTTCTTCAAAAATAGTACAACCATTTTGATCAACTTTATCTGACATTGGCGTGTTCATACATTGATCGCGTTTATCAACTACACCATCTTTATCAGTGTCCTTCTCAGCAATAACAGCAACTGGAGCAACTGGTTTTTGTGGTGCAGGTTTAACCGCCGGCTTAGCTCTTTTTACAGGCTTTTTAGAGTCACCAAAAAAGTAAACAAAACCAATTTTTGCAGCAAAATCTTTATGATGGTTATCAAATTGATAATCGCCCTGGCCTTCAAAATACAATGCCGCACGATCATTCAAGTAATGACGGTAGCCTGCACCTACATTCAAAGAAGGCTTAGACTCAACAATATCTAAATAATCGACGCCACCTAATAAATAAAAGTTTTGTTGGGTTGGAAAGTACAAAACATCTAATGCTGTAGAAGAACCATCTGGCTCTTTAAATCCGGGGTTTTCTTTTACCAAATTAAGAATGCTATGAGACAACCTAAACTCAGTAGACTCACTATAACGGTAACCTAATTCAAGACCCATGCCGCTAGCATGGTCAAGTTCAGAGTTAGGGTTAGCAGTGATTAACCTATGTACGTCTATATCCATATGAATCGCATGAATACCACCGTAGTATTTACCAACTAAGCTGTCTGCTGAAGGTGCATCAGCAGCATTAGCGTGTGAAAGAACTAGGGCGGAAGAAATTAACAGGGTATTAACAAGGTGTAGTTTTTTCATTGTGATATTCCGTTATAAGTTGTTTTTAAAGTGATTTTTCAAATTTTAACATGCACTAATTAACTGCACAATTCATTAATAGTGTATTACATCTTAGATAATTTAGTGAAAAATAGAGGAAAATTCTTTTCTTCCCGCTATTAAGTAGTGCTGATTAGTTCAATAAGGCACTTTCTTGCTAACTATAGTTTATCATTAAAACATGCAAAGCCTTGCTCAAGATCGGCAATTAAATCATCCACATCTTCTAAACCTATGTGCAAGCGAATTAATGGAAACTCTGCAGTCCATTTAGTTGCACTTCGAATAGAGTCAACACTGGTAATTCCCAAAATAAGCGACTCAAATCCTCCCCAAGAATAACCCATTTTAAAATGATCTAAGCTATCTAGAAAAGCGGTTAGTGCTGCTTTATTCCCACAATTTAACGTGAAAGAAAACAGACCATTTGAACCGTTAAAGTCACGTTTGAAAAACTCATGCCCTGGACAAGAGTCAAAAGCAGGATGCAAAATCGTATCTACCTCTGGCCTTGTTTTTAACCAATTAGCCACTTTAAGTGCGCTCTCTTGATGCTGTTTCAAACGTACCCCAAGGGTACGAATACCTCGTAGAGCAAGGTAAAGATCATCTGGTGAAGTACACTGCCCCATTAAATAACTATTATCACGCAATTGCGGCCAGTATTTGTCAACGGCTGTGGCAGTGCCTAACATCACATCGGAATGACCAACGATATACTTAGTGGCTGCTTGCACGCTAATATCAACACCATAATCAAACGGTTTAAAATTAATGCCTGCTCCCCAAGTATTATCCAACATCACTATACAGTCATGTTTGTGAGCAATTTCACTGATGGTTGGCACATCTTGTACTTCCATAGTAATTGAGCCTGGTGATTCTAAAAACACAATCCGTGTATTTGGTTTGATTAATGCCTCGATATCAGCGCCAATTAATGGATCATAATAAGTCGTTTCAACGCCCATTTTAGCAAGTATCTTATCGCAGTAATCACGGGTTGGTTCGTAGACGCTATCCACCATGAGAATATGATCACCACTTTCAACAAACGAAATAATGGCATTAGTAATAGCGGCTGTACCACATGGATATAAAGCACAACCTGCCCCACCTTCCAATTCAGTCATAGCATCACTAAAAGCAAATGATGTGGTAGTGCCTCGTCTACCATAAAGCATGGTTGGTTCATGGCGGTTTTTTAAAGCATGATTCATTTCATCAACTGTATTAAAAACTACTGTTGATGCACGAGTAACACTCGGGTTTACCACCCCATTTGTCCATTTGTCTTTGCGGCCTGCATTAACAATTTTCGTATCTTGCTTCATTACTATTTAACCCTTAGATTTAATTCTTTGCTGGCTATCTAGCCATCTAAAACTTATGTACCTTTATAACCTGAACCAAAGAAACTTGCACCTGTTATCTTTTACGTTTTGATAAATAATCAATCTATCTTGTATCCTTTTTAAATACTCCTTAAAACAATCCTAACTGAGTATCGGTAATTTGATTAAAACTAGTACCGATAAAAGGCAAAATAGCATCGGCAACGGCGCAAAGCTGCCTATCAATATAAAACTGATAATCAAGGGGGGCTGATAAATATTCAACCGCTTGCGGGCCATTAACGGTAATGTAATACTCAATCCAACCACGTTGTTGATAACGTAGCGGTTTACCTTGCTTTTTATTGAGTTCATCCGCTAAGCGAGCGGCTTTAACGTGTGGCGGAATATTTTTAACATAATCTGTAAGCTTGCGCCTAATACGCTTTCTATAAATAAGCTTATTATCAAAGTCGCCATTTAAGGTTTTCGTCACTGTATCTTTGACAAAATCATTGACGCTTTCTTGGTTAAACACTTTTAAATACAAACTATGCTGAAAATCTTTAGCAAGTTGTGTCCAATCAGTTCTGACACTTTCTAAACCTTTAAAGACGAGTTTTTGTTGTTCTTTTGTTGAATTGTCGTATTGAACAATAAGGCCGGCATAGCGTTTTTTTGTGCCAATTTCCCGTCCACGTATTGTTGGCATTAAAAACTTAGTAAAATGCGTTTCAAACTCTATTTCCAGCTCGCAAGTTAAATCAAACTCATTTTTTAGGTGTTGCCGCCATTTAGTATTGATAAATTCCTGAAGTTCTTCTCCTAATGCTCTACTTTGCAATGAAGATTGCTCTTTACCTATATGAACAAAAATAGAGTCGGTATCGCCGTAAATCACCCTATACCCCTTATCTTCGATCCAAATTTTAGTGGTTTTTAAAATTTCGTGACTGCGTTTAGTGATAGAGCCAGATAAACGTGGATCAAAGAAGCGGCAGCCCGTTGAGCCCAACACGCCATAAAAACTGTTCATAATAATTTTAATCGCTTGCGATAAGGCAGCATTTTTTTGCTGTTTTGCTTTGTCACGTTCTTGCCAAAGAGAGGTGATAATCTTGGGTAAAAAGTGTTTATCTCTTGAGAAATAAGCGCCATCAAAGCCTTTAATTACTTTCTTACTTTGGCTACTTTCTATTAACTTTTCCGTTATTTCTTTCGATTCTACTTGCTTTTGCTCTAATAACCCTTCAATTAACCCCATAGGGTCAATTTTGAAAGTGCGAATAATGCTTGGATACAATGATTTAAAGTCAAGCACTAGCACATTATCATAAAGCCCAGGAATCGAGTCCATTACATAGCCACCAGGGGATACTAGATCAGAATCACCATCCCCCATGTTAGGTGCTACATAACCACTGCGATGTAACTTAGGCAAATAAAGGTTGGTAAAAGCCGCAACCGAGCCTCCCACTCTATCAATAGCAAGCCCCGTTAACTGTGCTCTTAATTGAGCAAATTCTAACAATTGAGTTTTTTCAAAAATTAGCCACACTAAACGGCAATCTTCGAGGTTATAAGCAGCTAAGGCCTGCTTATCGTGTAGAAAATTATGGGTGATTTCAGCAACTCGGTTATTTACATTGTCTACTTTTTTTCCAATCCCTAATAAGGTATTAGCGACGTTATCCAACGAGAAACTTGGGAAGTTATAAGTAGCGGTCTTTAGTAAATCAATGCCATCAAGGACAACCCGCCCTGCTATCTCAATAAATTGTTGCTCTGTGTTATTATTTTTTCGCCAGCGAGGCACACTACCGTCTCGACCAATAGCAAATTTGACCCCATGCAAATCCATACGTTTTTGCAGCAAATTAAAGTCAAAATTAATAACATTCCATCCAATGAAAATATCAGCATCTATACTGGCTACTTGCCTAATCAGCTCTTGTAGCAATTGTTTTTCATCATCAAGCCATACGATATAACTGGCAGCATCAAGTTGTGGCTTACCAATCATCAAAACACGTTTAAATTCAACACCTTCATTTTTGGCATATAAACCTATTGAATATAATTCCCCCGACATTGAGCATTCAATATCAAGTGACAGCATGGTCAACTTTATCGCAAACTTTTCAGCAGATGTTTTACACTTCACTTGTCCATTATTGATAAAATCTACATCTGCGGTAATAAAACGCTCCATTAAATATCTATCATCTGGACGTATATCATCTTCATAGCATTTTATCTGTTGAGATTTGAGACAATCACGAGCCCGATAAAACTGAGATAAACTGGCAAAATAAAAGCCATCAACTTTGCATTGTGAAAAAGTAGTCAATGATAATGACTGCCGTTTCGCTAGTCGTATGCCTTGTTGTTTTAACAAAAGCTCAGCTTGCTCTGCCTGTTGCTCTTCAACAAAAAATACCGCCAACTCATTATCAACCACCAATTTTTGAGCACCCATGTGGGTTTTTAGCCACAAAATTATCTGCAAAGCATTGCCTTTATCCTTTACTTGGCGATTAAGTAAAAACCCGCGCTGTATAGTTTGTGGTATATGGAGTGACATATTTTTGAAATAGTTTGAAAATTATAAGGAGAAAAACAAATAACCTGTTATTATATACAGCAGTGTACTCTATCTATTCTTTGGAAACCACCGCTACATGTTAACTGACAAGTTAAAGCAAGTGATCCGCCAATCTTACAAAGCAATTGGCGAAAACTTAACAAACTTTAATCCGCGTAAACAGCAAACTTTTTTAATTGCTGAAATAGCTAAAACATTAGCGGGTGAATACTCTAAAGAAAGAAAAATTATCACTATAGAGGCAGGTACAGGTACAGGAAAATCATTAGCTTACAGCCTTGGTGCCATTCCACTAGCACTGGCCAAAGACAAAAAAGTCTGTATTTCTACTGCCACCGTCGCACTACAAGAACAGTTGGTAGATAAAGACTTACCCTTTTTGAAAGATCACGCAGGATTAAAGTTTGATTTTACCTTAGCAAAAGGCCGTCAACGTTATGTTTGCCGCCAAAAGCTAAGCCAAGCCATTGCTACCGACTCACCACAAGCTGGCTTTACTTTTGCTGAAAAACCCAAAGCCAATGATATTCGCACTCTAAATGCCATGCACAAAGCATTAAATGAAGGCTCTTGGCAAGGTGATATAGACTCTTGGAAAAGTACAGTACCTCATCATATTTGGTCGCAAATACAAAGTGATAAGCACAGTTGCTTAAAAACCTTAAGTGATCATCAGCACTGCCCTTTTCATAAAGCCCGTGAAACCATGGAGCAGGCGCATGTTTTAGTGGTTAATCACAGTTTATTACTTGCAGATCTCGAACTTGGCGGCGGCCGCATTTTATCTGCTCCCGATGAAACCTTTTATATTATTGATGAGGCTCATCATCTACCTAAAGTTACCCGTGATCACTCCAGCGCCAGTATCACACTGCGTGGTGCTATTGACTGGTTAAACAAGCTTAGAGATACCGGTGATAAAATGGCAAAGCTGATCAAATCACAACGGGCTATTTCGCCAGCACTAAAGCTCAGCGACGATTGCCAAGACTTATTAATTGAAATGCAAAAAGTACTGACATTTATAGAAAACAACGCCAATATCTATTTCGCAGAAACAAGCAATAATAATCAGCCTCTAAATAAGCCAAAAGACGAACAGGTATACCGTTTTGATAATGGCATAATCCCTAAAACATTAAAAAACTGGGCCGAAGACTGTAATGAACTAAGCAAAAAGTCTTTAAGTCACTTAAATAAACTTTACAGCGCTTTGATTGAGTCAGTAAAAGATGGCGACACTAAAATGTATGCCGCAGAGCCAGTATTAAGTGAAGCTGGTTTTATGTTACAACGTTTGGAAAACTTACAAGCACTTTGGCAAATGTACGCTAAAACCGACAGCGAGAAAGCCGCGCCTATGGCAAGGTGGATTGAAAAAGTTACCAGTAAAAGACAAGATTACTTGCTTAGTGCATCTCCTATAGAAGTTGGCTTTACGCTAGAAGATAAACTATGGAGTCAATGTGAAGGTGCCGTATTATGCTCAGCGACACTTTTAGCATTGAACTCATTTGAACATTTTCGTTTTCAGGCTGGTTTAAAGAACAACGATGGTAGTCAATATCAGCAAGTTTGCTCACCTTTTGATTATCAAAATAATGCCCAATTAGTGATTGCAAAAATGTCTAATGAACCCAGTGCCCCTCAATTTACCGATGAGTTAATTGAAAAACTGCCTAAATACTTAGCGCAAGGAAACGCAAGCCTAGTACTTTTTTCTTCTTACTGGCAAATGGAAAAAGTTGCTCAAGCCCTAAGAGATAAGCATAAACTCACCATTGCCGTACAAGGTGAGCATTCACGACAGCATATTATCGAAAATCATAAAAAGAATTGTGATAACAATAAAACAAGCATTGTTTTTGGTACACAAAGCTTTTCTGAAGGGTTAGATTTACCGGGTAATTATTTAAACAATTTAATCATCACTAAACTGCCTTTCTCTGTCCCAACCTCGCCCGTTGAACAAGCACAAGCTGAATATGTCTCCGCTAAAGGCGGCAACCCATTTATGAGTTTGTCAGTACCTGAAACATCAAAAAAATTAGTACAAGCCTGTGGTCGTTTACTACGTAATGAGCAAGATGAAGGAGTTATTACCTTAATGGACAAACGGGTTGTTACCAAACGCTACGGTAAACAATTATTAGATTCATTACCCCCCTTTGAACGTGTTTTTGAATAACGCCTAAGCAAACCACCTTCTTATAGGCTCTATATTTAAAACAAAATGGCAATCAAGTATTGCCATTTTGTGGATAGTGGATAATCACTAGAAATTTACATTGATAAATCTTCACGTAATACGTAAATATTATAAGAGATAGACTTAAAGTGTGAGGGCCAACGTTTTAACACTTCTTTAGCCTTTTCTTCGCTACCTAAGTGTTTGGCTAGCATTTCACTAAATTTAATTTCTGGTGGTGTCATAGCCCCATAATTAACATAAGGAATAGCAAGATTCATTTCTAATTTACCGTTGATACTGTCGTCCCAAAACCAATTATAGGGCCAGTTTTCTTTTTTGGCAGCATCACTAAGGATTTTCTTGTCTTTTGCTAACGCTTTAAAGTGACCTAACTTAAGCTTATAGGAATTAACACCAACAGGCCAATGGCTATTTTCAAGATCAGCTTCTGAGCGGTTGCGTTCAAAATGAGCGATATATTTACTCACATTTTCAATCCAATTTTCAGACGCTTTTGATTCAATATTCCATTGACGGTAATCATCAAGATCTGACCAAGATTCACAACAAGCACGGACGATATAAGCATTCATATGGGGTCCCATATCTGCTTGGTAGACACGCCATGTTCGGGGATCATTCATAGACTTACGATATGCAACATGCTTTTTAAAGGCTTTTTCAAACTCTGCTGATTGCCCAAGTTTAGGCACAAACACCCAAACATTAGAGATGTTTTTTTCAAGTTTATTTTCTTCTGCTTTCACAGGTATTGATGTCCAACTTACCAACAAGATTAATAGTGAAAAACAAAATGATACTGCTCTTATATTTTTAGTCATAGTAGCTTCCTTTTTTGAAAAATAACCGATGACAACCGCCAACAACTCAATGGAGCACCGACATAAATACGAAGTAATCTTATTCCTATTTAAATTCAACACTTGAATAGCATAGTCGCTGTATTTAATAAAAGCCACTTGCGTGATGAGGCATTAAGATAATATATAGAGTTTAATAAATTAAAATAGATATTGTATAGATAACGTACTGATGTTACTAAGAATGTTCGTAAAGATAAAACTGTTCAATTCCCTCGAAAGTTTAGTATAGTATGAGGCAGCTCTTTTATGATAAAAATAAGAGAGAGCGACTTATTATTTTGCCGGCTCATAGTTGTTTTTTTTATTAAATATGGATTAGTTTATGCGAGTGGTTCACGATGAAAACTTACTACGATTAATAAAAATCATCCCACCTATCATAGTTACTGTATTTGCTTTCTTGGCTATATTTATTGTCATTAATCATAATAAAGCACAACTTTCTACCGATATTCAAAGCCTTCAACAAGACTTTATTATCTCAGAAAAAGAGATGATTAAGGCACAAGTTAATCAACTTATTCAACAAATTACCTACGAAAAAAACAGCACAGAAACCATCTTAAAAAATGATATTAAAGAGCATATTTATCAAGCACACAGTATTGCAACTAACATATATGAGAACAATAAAAACAAATCAAAAGAAGAAGTTACTAAGCTCATTTCAGATGCGTTAAGAAATATCCGCTTTAACCAAGGTCGAGGCTATTTCTTTATTTATAGTAGTCAAGGGACAAGCATTATGCATCCCGTCTTACCAGCAATGGAGGGCACTTCAAAGGCCAACTTACAAGACATTAAAGGTAACTTTATCGTAAGGGATTTAGGAGCGTTAGCAAAAGAACACGGAGAAGCATTTTATCATTGGTGGTTTGTTAAACCTGAAGATAAAAGTAAAGAATTTGAAAAAATAGGCTTTGGCAAGCACTTTGCCCCTTACGACTGGTTTATAGGTACTGGTGAATATATAGTTGATGTTGAAAATGATATCAAACAACGCTTAATAGAGCGCATTTCGAATATAAGCTATGGCGAAAATGGCTATTTTTTCTTATTAGACTACCAAGGAAATGTACTCTCTCACTTCAGAAAAGATTATCAGGGAACTAATTTCAATCAAAGTTCAGATGAGAATGTAATCGAAGTAGGAAAACAAGTTATTAACATAGCTAAGCAAGGTGAAGGCTATTTGAGTTACCTAAGCCCTTTAATGCCAAGTACAGGAGAGCCTGGAGAAAAGATTAGCTTTGTTAGTGGTTTTTCACCTTGGGACTGGGTGATTGGCACTGGCTTTTATAAAAGTGAAACTCAAAAGTATCTTGCTAAACGAGAACAAAAAATTGCACAACAAAATGAAAGTCAATTTTACACACTTTTATGGCTAAGTTCATTTGTGACGCTATTTTTTATCGCCTTATCATTTTTATTAACTAAATATTTGTCAAAACGCTTTACCCTATACGAGAATAAAATTAATAACGACTTTAATGAGTTGAATCAAATTAAAATGAAGTCACAGTATCAGGCGTTACATGACTCATTAACCAAATTACCTAATAGAATGTTACTTGACGAACAGATCTCACAAGGAATAGCTCGCTCACAAAAAAGTAATAAAAACCTTGCTGTAATGTTTGTCGATTTGGATGACTTTAAAAAAACCAATGATCTTCATGGGCATTCAATTGGCGATAACTTACTTGAGAAGTTAGGCAGAGAGTTTAGAAAGATACTTAACAGTAATGATAGTGTTGCCCGTTTTGGCGGTGATGAGTTTATTTTTTGCTTTCCAGAGTTAAGTAATTTAGAGGAAGCCAAGCAAAAAGTTGCAATAATTCAAAAAATATTTGATCAAGAATTTATTATCAAAGGAAAGTCTATCTACTCTAGCTGTAGTGTTGGTGTGTCTATGTATCCTAGCGATGGAAATGTTGCTGAGGAGCTTATTAGTAAAGCCGATATAGTGCTTTATAAATCAAAATTACTACAAAAAGGCCGCTCTTTATTTTTTAATGAAAGTATCAACAAACAAGTTAAGCGAGATTTCTTAATAGAATCAGAACTACGCTTAGCGCTTGCAGAAAACGAGTTAAGCGTTGTTTACCAACCCCAAATTAGCGTAAAAACACAAAAAATAACAGGTGTAGAAGCACTTATTCGATGGAACAATAAAATACTTGGTCCTGTGTCACCTGCCGAGTTTATTCAGACCGCAGAAGATATTGGTATCATTAATAATATTGGTAGCTTTGTCATAGAAAAAGCCTTGAAAGATATCAAGCACTTTAATTTAAGTAATACCTATGAATTACAATTATCAATTAACATTTCGCCTAAACAGTTAATAGAGCCTCACTTTGCTGAGCAGATCCTAAGTATTATCGAAAAGATTGCATTTGATCCTCATTTAATCACCTTAGAAATAACTGAAAACATACTAATTTCAGATTTGAACAAGGTACAACCTGTTTTGAATCAGCTTAGAAACTATGGTTTGAAATTGTCTCTAGATGATTTCGGTACTGGCTATTCTTCTCTAAGTTATTTGGGTAACTTACCAATGAATGAAATAAAGATTGACCGTTCATTCATTGAAAAGTTTTTAACAAACAACCAGAGCGAATCATTGGTTAAAACCATCATCGCTATTGGGCAGTTTTACAACTTAACGGTAGTCGCAGAAGGTGTTGAAACCAAAGAACAGTATGAAAGGTTAAAGTTTTATCATTGTGACTTGATACAAGGCTATTACTTTGAACGTCCTTTACCCCTATCCGAACTGAGTGAAAAATACCAAACTGAACTACTGCCTAGATAACAGCTTAAATAACTCACTTTTACTACCAATATTCAGTTTTTGATAAATACGGTATAAATGATTTGAAACTGTTGAAGGCGATAAACCTAACTCTCTCGCTGCTTCTTTAAAGGTTGAGCCCTTTGCTAACAGTTCGACTATTTCTTGCTCTCTAACTGACAAGCTATCAAGTGGGCCTTGTGGCCAAATTTCGACAATAACAAGATCATTAAAAGGTTTTAGAGCCACTTGTAAGCCGTCTACTTCATAGTTTTGCTTCACTAAGTCTAACTCAAAAGGTAATTTAAGCAGCTTGGTTTTATCATCATTATCTGCGCGATAAATGTCCTCTAATAAATCAACAAAACTGCTCTGTATTTGATGAAAGTAACCTTGAGTATCACAAATAGCTTTATGGCTATTTTTATGGGCGTCACTATCTACTGAGTGCTCTAACTGTAAAAACAATGCGTGCTTTGCAGCGGTCAACAAATGATATAAGGCTTGTTTCTGGCTTTCTTTATCTTGCAAAGAAAAAGAATGTTCACGCTCAAAACGATATAAAGTTAACAAGGTAAATAAGCCCGTACGCTCATCAAGGTGCACTGAAGATAATATCCGCTCAATGCCGTAAGGTTTAAAACAAGTTAAATAAATTTCAGATTGATAAAAGTCGTCATCGGCAACTAAATCTTGCATATCAATGGGCACGCCCAAATTATCAAATAATTTGTCTGCTAGCGGATTAATGGCAATATTATCTAATAAACATTGTGTTAATGATTCAGGTACATTGACCAAGGTATGATTATGAAATTTTACCGTTTGCTGATGACCGTTACTCCATATAGCACCATCAAATTCAATCAAGCCTTGTAGCTTTGCTAACGCCCACTGCCTGTACTCTGCTAAATCAATTTTACTGGTTGCCAAATAAAGCTCACCAATAAACTGGTTTAATTTATTTTGTTGCTCAGATGAAGTATTTGATAAAGGAGAATTAAGCATTAGGTAATTTTTACTATAGCGTTAAAAACTTGCCGAGCTATGATAATGCTATGTCAACCAATATGATGCAAGTTGTATGTCTCAGTTAACTAATATGAGTACCGAAAAAAACAGCCAAAATAACGATAACAAAACACATTACGATGCCATAATTATTGGTGCCGGTATTGCTGGTTTAACTGCTGCGTTAGAGTTGGCTAAAAACAACAAGCAAATACTCATACTTGATGCGCAAAATGAAGACAAGGTTGGCGGTCTAGCGCGCAGCGCCTTTGGCGGTATGGCGCTGGTTGGTACACCGGAGCAAAAGCGTAATGGCATTAAAGACACTCCCGAAATTGCCTTAAAAGATTGGTACAACTTCGCTAATTTTTCTGATGAGGATGTTTACCCAAAACAATGGGCAAAGCTCTATGTAGAGCGTAGTTATCAAGATGTTTATCAATACGTGAAAAAGCTAGGCGTTAAATTTCTGCCGGCCGTTAACTGGGTAGAGCGTGGTTTGTATGCCGGTGGCAACTCAGTGCCACGTTATCATGTGATGTGGGGTACTTCTTTAGAGCTTGTGAAAAAAGTATTACTTGCTATTGCTCCCTATAAAACTAAAAACATTCATTTTAGTTTTAATCGTAAAGTTAATCACTTACTGACTGAAGATAATAGCGTGATTGGCTGTCTGGACACTGAAAAACAGCAGTATTTTGCGAAAGATACTATTATAGCCACAGGTGGCTTTACTGGGAATTTAGCTAAAGTTAAAGCCAATTGGCCTAAACACTTCTCACCCGCACCTGAGCATATATTAAATGGCACTCACCCAAGTTGTGATGGTCTGATGCATGATGAAACTGCCAACATTGGCGGTAATGTTACTCATCTTGATAAAATGTGGAATTATGCCGCAGGTATTCCTCATCCAAAAGCAACCTTTGAGCAGCAAGGCTTAAGTTTAATTCCATGTAAGTCAGCGCTGTGGATAGACAGCAATGGTAAGCGTATCGGCCCTGAGCCTCTGGTGACAGGTTTTGATACTCATGAATTATGTCGACGCATGAGCCAACAAAAAGAAGGCTATGCATGGCAAGTGCTTAACTGGAAAATAGCCAGTAAAGAATTTGCTATATCAGGTGTTGAGCATAACCAAATGATCCGAGATAAAAAGTTCTTTACCATGCTAAAGGAAACCTTACTGGGTAACCACAGACTGGTGAGGCAAATGCAAAATGAAAGCGATCACTTTATCGTTGCTGATTCAGTAAGCAAGTTAACTGAAAAAATGAATGAATTAGCAGGCAATAAATATATCGAGCAGCAAGTATTACAACAGACATTAGATGATTATGATGAAATTTTGTCTCGACCATCATCTCAATGGAACGACGATCAAATAAGACGCATAGAGCATGCTCGTAAATGGGGAGCAGATAAATTAAGAACCTGCAAGCCTCATCCTATTCAAGATAAAAAACATGGCCCTCTTATCGCCATCAAAATTTCACTGATCAGCCGAAAGAGTTTAGGCGGCATTCAAACTAATATAGATTCACAAGTACTCAACCACAATGCAGAAGCAATACCAGGATTATATGCCATAGGTGAAGCATCCGGTTTTGGTGGTGGCGGCTCTAATGGTGAAAAATCACTTGAAGGCACCTTTTTATCTGGATGTCTATTAACAGCTCAGCAAGCAGCAAAAAATATCAATAACAACATATAATTATTATAAACAGGAAACTAAATTATGAAAAAGACAGCCGCATGGTTAACAAGGTTTGCGCTAGAACAAATAGGTGTTAAATATACCTTTGGTATTCCTGGTGTGCATAATACTGAGCTTTATGATGAATTAAATAATTCTGATCAAATTACCCCCAATTTAGTAATGCATGAAGGTCATGGCGGCTTCATGGCTGATGCTATTAGTCGCGTTACTGATTCAATCGGCACCATGGTCATTGTTCCTGCAGCAGGGGTAACCCATGCAGCTAGCGGTATTGCTGAAGCTTACCTTGATGGCATTCCTATGCTTGTTATTACCGGCGGCATTCGTAATGACTCAAAGTACGATTATCAGTTACATGAAATTGATCAGTTAAAACTTGTTGATGGTTTTACCAAAGCTGCATTTAAAATAAATAGCCATGAAGAAGTTATTGAAACCATATATGAAGCATATGATATCGCCACTTCTGGCGAGCCTGGGCCAGTATTTATCGAATTACCGGTAAACCTACAACTTGATAAAGCCGATATCACTGACTTACCTATCTACACTAAACCAAACCAAGCAGCTTTATCCGAAGAAATCATCACAGAAATAGAGCATGCTGCAAAAATGCTAATGCAGGCTAAAAAGCCTGCCATTTTTGCAGGCTGGGGAGCTGTACATAGTAGCGACGAGTTAATTGCTATTAGTGAGCAAATTGGCGGCGCTGTTTCAACAACACTGCAAGGCTTAAGTGCTTTCCCGGCAAACCATCCATTGCATGCTGGTTTTTGTTTAGGCCCTGCTGCTGTACCTGCGGTACAAAATGCTTTTGCTGATGCAGACTGCGTACTTGCCATAGGCACACGCTTTGGTGAAATTGCCACGGGTAGCTTTGGCGGTGAACTACCTGAAAAACTAATTCATATTGATATAAACCCACAAGTCTTTGATGCAAACTTTAAAACCACCATAGCCATTGAAGGTGATTCAAAACAAATTTGTCAGCAATTAATCAAGGCGCTAAGCGTACTAGGAACTGCGAAAGATGCCAGTGAAACAACACAACAAATAGCTACAGACAAAAAAGCTTATCGTCAAACTTGGTATCAACATGACTCAAAAGATAAGGTTAATCCGGCCCTTTATTTTGATGAATTAAGAGCACAGGTAAACGATGATGCCCATATTGTTGTTGATGATGGTAACCACACTTTCTTAACGGCAGAACTCATGCCAATTCATAAAGCCTATGGTTTTATCTCACCAACCGACTTTAACTGTATGGGCTACGCAACCCCTGCTGCAATTGCAGTTAAAATGGCTAAGCCTAACCAAGAAGTTCACGCTATTGTTGGTGACGGCGCCTTTATGATGACAGCCACAGAGCTCTCCACAGCGGTAAGTAAAAACTTAGGTTTAGTCATTGGCGTATTCAATGACGGTGAATTATCACAAATAGCTCAAGCACAACAAATTCCATACAATCGTAAAACCTGTACAGTACTACCGCAAACCAAACTCAAAGGTTTAGCCATGGCAACGGGCGCTGAGTACGTACGAATTGAAAATAACAGTGAAATTAAAACTGGCCTAACTAAAGCACGTGAACTCGCCCAGGCAAATAAAACTGTAATACTAGATATTAATATTGATTACTCAAAGGCCACTGCATTTACTGAAGGTGCGGTAAAAACTAATTTAAAGCGTATGCCATTACCCACTAAAGTACGCATGGTAGGCAGAGCTTTAGTCAGAAAAGTAACGGGATAATGATAATTTAAGCCGCAATAATCGCGGAGAATTAACACAAAAAGAACTGATTGGTATTACAACTCAAGCTGTTTAAAAGCCACCTATGTGCATAAATGTTTAGCTTATCTTTGTCGGATTTCAATATCAGGATGGGAATCAATTAAGCCCTCGTTGTCAACTGTCGCAATATTTCCATTGAGTGACATAATAACGATACTTTTGTGCTCTTCCGTTCTAACAAAGTTAAGTTCATACCCAAACTTATACAATGCACTTACAGAAAATTTTTGAGCATAATTCAGGTGGTTCCACCACTCATAGCTTTCTACAGTTCTCCGGCGTCGATGGAGTTTTGATAATGCACGTTTTACATTGAGTAAACTCATATTGTATCAAGCCTAATTCGTTATATGACATCAGATAAAGCATTATCTAATAGCAAGCGAAGAGTTATATTCAACAATACCTCTTGGCGTTACAGTGAGTAAACAATCTCCTTTGTTTGCGATAGCTAACACTCCACCTTTTACCTTACGAGTGAACTGCAATGTATAACCTAAAGAGAATGCTTCTACCAATACAATTTCTTGTGAAGTGGATAAGCGATTTAAATTATCTTCTAAATTCTGTGCTTTTACTCTTCTCTCTACACCCATAATAACGACTCTTATTATAATCAGAACACAAGCCAATCAGAGCTTCAATCAGCAGCCTTTGTTAAATGCATAAATTATACCTATGAAAGTAACTTTCGAGTATTCAAATAGATAGTGAGTTCTAGTTAGAAAAGTAAGCTGCTAAGAGTGTAATGTGTAAAAAGTTTCGACATAAATAATCAAAAAAATGGTAACTTCGAGCTGTAACTCACTATCAGAAATTGAAGAAAACCATGATATTTAAAAACATCAATTCAAGTTTTTACTTATTGAAATTAAGCCAAGGGTAAATAGATTACCCTTGGCTTTAAACTGAAACATCCTCTATTTATCAATTAAGTATTAGCTATCACCTCCTAAATTTATATAAATACACAACTACAGACTGGGAGTAATTTCTAAAAACATGCATAAAAAAACTAATTATTGTTTGCCATTTGGTCACTGTCTAACCCAGATGATTTGTGTAGCTTCAATACCACGCGGCGATCATAAAAGCTGACTTCACGCTCATTATTTGCCACAACAGGCGAGTCTTCACCAAAAGCAAAGGTAGAGATTTGCTGTTCGCCAACACCTTGTGCCATTAATAAGTTTTTCACTGACTCCACTCTTGCTTGTGATAACGCCTGATTCAGTGACGCTTCCCCTGTTAAATCGGTATAACCAGATAAATCAATTTTCATGCTGGGTGTGTTATTTAATATTTGCGCTAATGAGGAAACTTGTTCTTGATAATGTGGCGCAATATCGCTTGAGCCAGTAGAAAACTGCAAACTCATCAGTAAGTTTTCCGCCTGTAACTGACCTGCTTGATATTGCTGATTTTCTAAAGCAACCAATTGCTGTTGATAAGATGACTCTAATCGTTGAAGCTTGGCTTGATATTGACTGCGAGTTTGCTCGCTACTTTGCTGATAATCTAACTGAGCTTGCGTTAACGCGGTACTTAATGCCTCATTGTCATCTTCAACATTCATGATTTTGGCAATAAGCGTACCGCCAATGCCAGCAACAAAAGCCCCTATAGGCCCTGCAACAATGCCGCCGACTACCGCGCCAGTACCAAAGCCAATGTTTTCATTATTTATTTGCATTTGTTTTTTATCTGCACCGCTAAGTGTTAGTTCATTTACTTGCTCATTAGCTGATACAGACGTACTTGCAATTGCAGTTATTACCATGCTTGCTATTAACGCCTTTTTTGATTTGCTCATTACTTTTTTAGTAGTTAACTGTTGGGTTAATGTGTTCATAATATTGCCTCTTAATGCTGTGTTGTTTAGTAAGTTGTCGTTGACAGGAGCTATTAAACAAAAACAAAAGGTCTTTGAAATGACTTAAAAAAGGCAAATTGCTGAGCAAATATGGCAACAATATGGCAATTTCAAAAATTAGGCGCGTTTAGTAAAAAATTTAGATATAGTCAGGGAAATAAAGAATTTTGAAAATAATTAAGCAGTTTACAAACTATGTCCAAACGCATTGCCATTGTTGAAGATGAAGCCGCTATACGTGAAAACTATGCTGATGTTTTACGTAGCCAAGGTTATCAAGTGCAAACCTACGCCAATAGAGAAACCGCTACACAGGCTTTTAACTTACGTTTACCCAATTTAGTTATTTTAGATATTGGTTTAAACGAAGAATATGACGGCGGTTTTGTCCTTTGCCAGCAGCTAAGAACAAAGTCGGCCAGTCTACCCATTATATTTCTCACCGCTCGAGATAATGATTTTGACACCGTTTCAGGTTTACGTATTGGTGCTGATGATTATTTAACTAAAGATATCAGCCTGCCCCACTTAACAGCACGTATTTCAGCGTTATTTCGCCGTCAAGAAGCATTAAAACAACCGGTGAGTAATGAGCATATTACCCAAACAGGTTCATTAACCATTGATAGTCAGCGCATGACCATAACTTGGCAAAAGCAATCTATTGATTTAACCATCACAGAGTTTTGGTTGGTTCATGCATTAGCTAAACATCCTGGGCATGTGAAAAATAGAAACCAGTTAATGACAGACTCAAAAATTTATGTCGATGACAGCACTATAACTTCTCATATAAAGCGCATTCGTAAAAAGTTTATTAAATTTGATGCTGACTTTGATTGTATTGAAACCGTTTATGGCATGGGTTACCGCTGGTTAAGTGACAATAACACCTCACAAGAGCCAAATGAATAAAAAACACTTTAAACTGCGCTTTGGTTTGCGCGCAAAGCTACTATTACTCTCAAGCTTTTTGTTTGTCATTCCTTGGTTTGGCTATCAATATGTATGGGAGATGGAAAAATATTTACGCTTTGGTCAAGAGCAAACCCTTGTAGGCACAGCAAGAGCACTCGCAACAGCACTACATGAGCGAGAAAATTTATTTAATAACCAAGCCAGCTTTTTACCCAGTGTTGAGCAAGGAAAAGATTTATACGGTTATCAATTGACCGAAGCCGTTCAATTAGACGGTTTGCATAAAGACTGGCCTAATTTTTCTGAGCGGGCTCATTTTTATAATCACCAACAGCAACTTTTTGCCAATCAAGCATTAAGCCTAAACTTTAAGGCCAGCGTAGGAAAATACGATAAGTATCTTTATTTATTTTTTCAAGTCGTAGACAACCAAGTTACATTTCGTGGCCAAAATAGTCGCAGCATTATCAATAATGATCATTTAGCCTTATCTTTTAGTGATCAAAATAATAACCTTAACCGCTTTATTATCAGCAACAAACAAGCAGGTTGGATATCGGCTTTTAGCATTTCTGATAATAACCAAAACATTCCAAAGCCCGCACCTCACATACAAGGCCATTGGTTAACTACGCCGCAAGGATACAATATTGAATTACGTGTTCCTTTAGACAGTCTGGGCGATCAAATAGCATTTGCTCTTTTTGACGTAGATGAACCCTCAGAAAAAATTAACTCAGCTGTAGGCTCTGCCGACCCAAGCAAATTAGAAAGCTTGGGCACAATACTGGTACCATCACCTGAAATTGAACGCATTGTAAAAGGCATGCGTTATACCAACTCTAGTATTTGGGTGGTCGATCAACATCATAGAGTGCTCGCTAGCGCTGGTTCGTTAAAGTCTGCTAGCGGTGTTTGGCAAAATAGTGAACGACCACCTAGTGTAGAAGAAAAAAATAGCTATTGGTTTCAATTTAAGCAACAAGTTTTATTACCCTTATATTATAAAGTACTCACCAAACCACCGACAGACTTTATCGACAAGCTTTATGATGCAAGACACCTAAAAGGTGAGCACATTGTTAGTGCTTTAACAGGCAACGCCAAATCCCAGTGGCGCTTAACCACAGACAAGCAAGCGTTAGTACTTTCAGCCGCCTACCCTATTTTCATTAATGAAAAAGTGCAAGGTGCCGTTATTGTTGAAGAGACGACCAATGGCATTCGAACCTTAAGGAATCGAGCCTTAGAAAAACTCTTTACGGTAATATTAACCATTATGGTACTCGGTGCGCTTACTTTTATCATTTTTGCCACCCGAATTTCATCACGTATCAGGCAGTTATCAAATCAAGCGGAAAAAGCGATTGATCATCAGGGCCGCATCATAGGTAAAATGTCACCCTCTAGCAGCAATGATGAAATAGGCGATTTGTCACGAAGCTTTACCACAGCCGTTAATCGGTTAAGTGAATATAATCATTATCTTGAAAGCATGTCCTCACGCTTATCACACGAGTTAAGAACACCTATAGCAGTGGTAAAAACGTCATTAGAAAATCTAGCATTGCAAGAAAACCAACAGTTATCATCACAAGAAAACAACGATAAAAATGCTTATATTGAACGTGCACAGACAGGTATTAATACCCTGAATTTAATTCTTACCAACATGAGTGAAGCCACTCGTCTTGAGCAGATGCTAGCGAGTACTGAAAAAATTAATTTTGACTTAAAAACAGTTGTTCAAGGCTGTATCTCTGGCTATCAACAAGTGTACGACCAAGTTACTTTTGAGCTAATTGCTAACATAGATACATTAGCGTTTAACGGTTCACCTGAGCATATAGTGCAACTATTAGATAAAGTGGTTAACAACGCAGTAGAGTTTAGCCAAGACAAGCTCGTTACAGTAGAACTATCACAGCACACTAACCATGCTCAAATATTAATTCACAACAATGGCTCATTATTACCTGAAAAGTTAAGTGAGAGCTTATTTGATTCTATGGTGTCACTTCGTAGTCATTACAGCGCCGACAAGCATGACGTACCCCATCTAGGGTTGGGACTGTATATTGCAAGGCTTATTTGCCAATTTCACCAAGGAGAAATCACCGCTGAAAACCATCATTCACCTGATGGTGTGACCATAAAAATAATTTTACCGATAACCGCGTAGCGTAAGAGTTTGTCGGCAGATAATTTTTATCAATACATTATTGATTCATTTGCCCTGAACCTCTCCTTTCGCCCTGAGCATAACCGTTCGCCCTGAGCGCGAAGCAGTCGAAGGGAGCAGCCCTTCGTCAGTCTCAGGATAATCGGAAAGGGAGCAGTCCTTCGATTCTTCAGCTCTTCGACAAGCTCAGACTCAGAACAATCGATTAAATAGTGCGCCATTTACCACTATTTTACTTTTCGATATTTGATATAGAACAATATTTTAAATAATTATCAAATATATCTAGACATCAGCGTGATATTTAATACAATCACGCTTCTTATCAATTTTGATAGATTTACCTTAACTATATTATCGTCCTGGAGAAGTATTATGAATGTTGATCAACATATTAAAGTAGCACAATGGCACTTAGAGCAAGCTCGTTTACACAACGTTAGCGATCACACTTGTGGTTGTCCTGCTAACAAGCATGACCAACGTGCAATCGACGCTGTTGAAGCTGGTTTAATCGTTGAAGAAAAAGCGTGTACTTTAGAAGCTAAAGAAGCTCGCGCTGAAGGCTAATCGCCAGATAAGCACTATATGAGCAATAATTCTCTATTGCTCACTTTTCCCTTACTTTCCTCTCTTTTAAATAGCTAGCTTTTTATGTCCACTCTTTATTAGTTTAAAAACGCAATATATATTCTTTTAAAAAACAAATACAGAAGTACGCTTTAAACAATAATTGTTACAGTTAGATATAATTAAAACACCAAGTAATTTCGAAGTTAACTACAGAAGCTCTTTATATATTAAGAGAAAATGAACGACTTTGTTTAACTTTAATTAAGTCTTGACTACAAAGAATTGGTTGCGGGAGCTGGATTTGAACCAACGACCTTCGGGTTATGAGCCCGACGAGCTACCAAGCTGCTCCATCCCGCGTCCGAATGAACTCTTCAAGATTTTGAAGAGAAAGCTAATAACAGTTTTAATTCTTGTTATTAAAGAATTGGTTGCGGGAGCTGGATTTGAACCAACGACCTTCGGGTTATGAGCCCGACGAGCTACCAAGCTGCTCCATCCCGCGTCCGAAATACTTTATAAAAGCATCAAAAGTTTTAATTCACATTGAAAGAATATTCCCAAAGAATGTCTCCTTGAAAGCGAGGCGTATATTAAGGATAGCATCAACATAAAGCAAGCGCTTTTTTAAAATAAATGTCTATTCGGTTAAATGTTCCCCACAATGCCTCAAATATAGGCTTTTTATACTAAATAAAAATAATAACGTTAAAATATTGACAAATTTTTAAAATTATTTGCATAATCAAAGTTATGAAAACTAGCTTACTCTATGACTTTTTACCACACCAAAAATGGTATAACCAAGATTTTCGGTTAGCCTTTGCCTTGTTCTGCTATTAATTCCCTACTCTTTATTTTTCAAAGCAGTTAATTTTATTTTCAAATTAACTAACACTATATTTTTTAAAGAGTAATATAAATAATGAAAACAATTATCGAACCATTTCGTATAAAGTCAGTAGAACCACTACGAATGACTTCTGTTAGCGAACGAGAGGCCCTGTTAAAAGAAGCGAACTACAACCTTTTTTCTTTAAAATCTGACGATGTACTTATCGACCTGTTAACAGATTCTGGTACTTCAGCCATGAGTACCAAGCAATGGGCTGGAATTCAAATGGGTGATGAAAGCTATGCAGGCTCACCATCATTCTATAGGTTTGAACAGGCATTAAGAGAATTAGCTCCGTTTAAACATATAATTCCTACCCATCAAGGCCGTGCTGCTGAAAAAATACTTTTTTCAATCGTTGGGCAAGAGAGTGACAAACTTATTATTCCAAATAACACTCATTTTGATACTACACGCGCCAATATTGAAGCAACAGGCAGCCAAGCACTGGATTTAGTCAAACAGGAGGGATTAGACCCTCAAGTAGACTTGCCATTTAAGGGCGATATGGATCTAAAACGTTTACGTGAATTACTTGAAACACAAGCAGAGCATGTACCTCTTGTGATGTTAACAATCACTAATAACTCAGGTGGTGGACAGCCTGTTTCAATGGCTAATATTCGAGAGACAAAAGCCTTGTGTGATGAGTTTAATAAACCTTTATTTTTAGATGCTTGCCGGTTTGCTGAGAATGCATATTTTATTAAACAAAGAGAAGCTGGTTATCAAGACAAAACACCTAAAGAAATTGTCCAAGAAATTTTTAGTTATGCTGATGGCATGACCATGAGTGCCAAAAAAGATGCTTTAGTGAATATGGGTGGTTGGTTAGCGCTTAACGATGACAATTTAGCCATGAAAGCACGCAATGTATTAATTCTAACCGAAGGCTTCCCTACTTACGGCGGTTTATCAGGTCGCGATTTAGAAGCCATGGCCGTAGGTCTTGAAGAAATAGTTGAAGAAGATTACTTAAACTACAGAATCAGCTCTACCGCCTATTTTGGTAACGCACTAGATAAGCTTGGCATACCTATTGTTAAACCCGTTGGCGGTCATGCGGTTTATATTGATGCTAGAGCCATGCTTCCTCATATTCCACCATCAGAATATCCAGGACAAGCACTTGCCATAGAGATGTATCGTTTAGGCGGTATAAGAGGCTGTGAAATCGGTACGGTAATGTTTGGTCAACAACCCGATGGCAGTGAGAAACTAGCAGCTATGGATTTAGTCCGCATGGCTATTCCAAGACGGGTATATACGCAAAGTCATATTGATTATTGTATCGAGTGTTTGGAAGAAGTTAACGCCAACAAGGACAGCTTACGTGGTGTTAATATTAGTTGGCAGCCACCAATGCTTAGGCATTTTACTTGTCATTTTGAGCCTAAATAAACTTTATAAAATAAAAAGAGGCAAGCTATTGATAACTTGCCTCCTTCTTTACGAGATTGAAATATTATTTATCTTTAATTTCATTTTAGCTATTTTTTATCATCGGTATCTTCTACCAAGGTAACCGTTTTTTGCACTAACTTCACCCTTCCCGATTCTACTAAGGCTTTTCTTAACACATATTCAATTTGCGCATTAACGCTACGTAGCTCATCGTCAGACCAACGTTGCATTGCGGCTAAGACATCAGGGCTAATACGTAAAGGAAAGCTTTTTTTAGCGGCCATAATACGTCCTATACAAGTAATTAATAAAGGCTTCCAGCATTAACCACTGGTTGAGTGTTTTGATCGCCACACAACACCACTAATAAATTACTCACCATTGCAGCCTTACGCTCTTCATCAAGCTCAACAATAGACTTTTCTGATAACTGAGTGAGCGCCATTTCTACCATACCTACTGCACCATCAACAATTTTACTACGTGCAGCAATGATGGCTGAGGCTTGTTGTCTTTGTAACATTGCATTGGCAATTTCTGGTGCATAAGCTAAATGGCTTATACGAGCTTCATGTACTTTAACGCCCGCCTTAGCCAGCCTTTCTTGTATTTCTATTTTTAGTGCCTCAGAAACTTCCTGAGGGTGACTTCTTAGGGCAATTTGATCACCATCGTGTTGATCATAAGGATAACTGATGGCCATATTTCGAAGTGCTGATTCACTTTGAATATTTACAAAGCTAACATAGTCATCTACTTCAAAAACAGCTTCAGCGGTATCATCAACAGACCAAACTACCACAGTTGCTATCTCTATTGGGTTACCATGATTATCATTCACTTTCATTTGGCTAGATTCAAAATTACGAATTCTTAACGAAATAGTTCTTTTAACAAAGAATGGAATGGTCCAACGTAAACCGTTCGCTTTTACTGTGCCAACATAACTACCAAAAAAAGTCATCACTTTACCTTGGTTTGGCTGGACCATGAAAAAGCCCGGCAAAATAAACACTACAGCAACGATGGCAACAAATAATATTGCAGTTATATGCTGGTAAAAAATTTGGCTAGCAATAAACGCTATTAACAATAACAATGCCATAAAAATAGCGTAACCATTAATTGATAAACCTTTTTTCTCTTGCATGAGAGCTTCTCCTAATTCACTTTATTTTTGACTTACATTGCGTTGAGTTATTCAAACGACCTATAAATGATATCAAAACGATATCATTTAAATATACATCTATATTTTTGTTTGTCAAATTTTATCAACCCATCCCCTATTAAATAGGCATAAAAAAAGCTTCAATGTCTATAAACATTGAAGCTTTATTCTGTGATATTTAAGCTGTAGTTAGGCTAGATAGCTTTATAAATAGAGGCTTATAACGCTAAAATTTAGATATGCTCTACGGCCATAATTTCATATTCAACTAAACCACCAGGGGTTGAAATTTCAATTTCGCTATCGACTTCTTTACCAATTAAACCACGAGCAATCGGAGAGTTAACAGAAATACGTCCTTGTTTGATATCCGCTTCATCGTCACCAACAATTTGATACTTCACTTCTTCTTCAGTATCAATATTCAATAAAGTCACAGTAACACCAAAGATAACTTTACCTGTGTTAGGAATTTTAGACACATCAATAATTTGTGCATTGCCAAGTTTGCCTTCAATATCTTGAATGCGACCTTCACAAAATCCCTGTTGTTCACGGGCTGCATGGTATTCTGCATTTTCTTTTAAATCACCGTGCTCACGTGCATCTGCAATAGCAGCAACAATTTCAGGACGTTTAACTGTTTTTAAATGATTTAACTCATCACGCAAAACATCAGCGCCATGAACTGTCATTGGGTATTGACTCATAATAAATTTCTTTTTTGTTAATAATCTATTTTTACAAAATAAATGTAAATAACTAAGCTAGTTTATGTACTAGCAAGGCGGAAGCACGGAGTTGGCAATTGCCAATGAGTACTCCCAACAAAGCTAGTGCTTAAAATAGCAAGTTAGTTACCTTATTTGCATTTCTTATGTAATTCTTGGATAGACGTTACTGTGTTGCGATCATCAGCAGCATGGGCACGACATGACGCAAAAGCAGCGTTTAAAGTTGTAGTGTAAGCTACTTTATAACGTAATGCACCACCACGTAATACTTTTGAATCTTCTATCGCTTTACGACCTTCAGTAGTATTAATAATGTAGTTGTACTCACTGTTTTTAATTCTATCAAGAATATGTGGACGACCTTCATGAACTTTATTCACTAAACGTACTGGTACGTTAGCTTCACCAAGCACAATAGCAGTACCGTGTGTTGCATCAAGCTCATAGCCAAGCGCTACCATTTGCTTAGCAAGCTCTACAACACGCACCTTATCAGAGTTACGTACAGAAATTAACGCACGTCCTGATTTTGGTACTGAGACCCCAGCACCTAAGTTAGCTTTTGCATAAGCTTCTTCAAAGGTATTACCAACGCCCATAACTTCACCTGTAGAGCGCATTTCTGGGCCAACTAGTGGGTCACTACCGTGGAATTTGTTAAATGGAATGACTACTTCTTTCACTGAGAAAAATGGAGGAATTACTTCAGTTGTAATACCTTGGTCAGCCAAAGAACGACCAGCCATTACACGAGCACCTACTTTAGCTAGTGGTACAGATGTAGCTTTTGATACAAACGGCACAGTACGCGCTGCACGTGGGTTTACTTCAATTAAATAAACCTTACCGTCTTTAACAGCCATTTGCGTATTCATTAGGCCAATTACACCTAATTCAAACGCTAAGTCAGTTACTTGCTTACGCATAACGTCTTGAATTTCCGCACTTAAGCTGTACGCTGGTAATGAACATGCACTATCACCTGAGTGAACACCTGCTTGTTCAATATGCTGCATTATACCGCCAACAACAACCGTTTCGCCGTCACAAATAACATCAATATCTACTTCAATTGCATCGTCAAGGAAGTGATCAAGTAATACAGGAGAGTCATTTGATACGCTTACCGCTTCTGTCATATAACGACGTAAATCGTCTAAATCATAAACAATTTCCATTGCACGACCACCTAACACGTAAGATGGACGAACAACTAATGGGAAGCCGATTGCTTCAGCTTTTGCCATCGCTTCATCAAGTGAAGTAACGGTTGCGTTTTCAGGCTGTAATAAACCTAAACGGTCAACTGCCTGTTGGAAACGCTCTCTATCTTCTGCTCTATCGATAGCATCTGGTGAAGTACCAATAATTGGCACACCAGCCGCTTCTAATGCACGTGCTAATTTAAGTGGCGTTTGACCACCGTATTGCACAATAACGCCTTTAGGCTTTTCGATGCGAACAATTTCAAGCACGTCTTCAAAAGTGATTGATTCGAAATATAAACGATCTGAAGTGTCATAATCTGTAGAAACCGTTTCAGGGTTACAGTTAACCATGATGGTTTCATAACCGTCTTCACGAAGTGCTAATGCCGCGTGAACACAACAGTAATCAAATTCAATACCTTGACCGATACGGTTAGGGCCACCACCTAAGATCATAATTGAATCTTGTTCTGTTGGCGCGGCTTCACACTCTTCATCATAGGTTGAATACATGTATGCGGTATCAGAGCTAAATTCTGCGGCACAAGTATCAACACGTTTATATACTGGGAAAATATCAGCATTGTGACGTTTTTTACGAATTTCAGCTTCACTTACACCAATAACATCAGCAAGGCGAGCATCAGAGAAACCTTTACGTTTCAATTTGCGTAAATAGTCAGCGTTAAGCACTTTTAAACCGCCTTCAGCAACATTGGCTTCATCTTTTACGATGTCTTCAATTTGTACTAAGAACCAACGGTCGATTTTAGTTAAACGGAATACATCATCAACCGTTAAACCTAAACGGAAAGCATCTGCTACATACCAAATACGATCAGCACCAGCTTCTTGCAGCTCATGCATAATTTTAGTTTTGGCACCTGGCTGAGTTACGTCCACTTTTGGATCAAAACCGTTTGCACCAACTTCTAAGCCGCGTAATGCTTTTTGCATTGACTCTTGTTGGTTACGACCAATCGCCATAACTTCACCCACAGATTTCATTTGGGTGGTTAATCTGTCTTCTGAACCAGCAAACTTTTCAAAGTTAAAACGTGGTATTTTAGTTACAACGTAATCGATTGTAGGTTCGAATGATGCTGGAGTTTTACCGCCAGTGATATCGTTAGATAATTCATCAAGGGTATAACCTACAGCTAATTTAGCTGCGATTTTAGCAATTGGGAAACCTGTTGCTTTAGAGGCTAATGCCGATGAACGAGAAACACGTGGGTTCATCTCAATAATAACCATACGGCCAGTATCTGGACAAACACCAAACTGTACGTTTGAACCACCGGTTTCAACACCAATTTCACGTAATACTGCTAAAGAAGCATTACGCATAATTTGATATTCTTTATCGGTAAGCGTTTGTGCTGGTGCTACAGTAATTGAGTCACCGGTATGAATACCCATAGGATCGAAGTTTTCAATAGAACAAATAATGATACAGTTATCATTTTTATCTCTAACCACTTCCATTTCATACTCTTTCCAGCCAATTAATGACTCATCAATCAATAATTCTGAAGTTGGAGATAAATCTAAACCACGAGTACAGATTTCATTGAATTCTTCAATGTTATAAGCAATACCACCGCCTGTTCCACCCATAGTGAATGATGGGCGAATGATACATGGAAAACCGATACGAGTAGACGTATCAAGTGCTTCATCCATTGAGTGAACAATTTCAGCACGTGGTGTTTCTAAACCAATATTTTTCATGGCAACATCGAAACGGCTACGGTCTTCTGCTTTATCAATAGCATCAGCTGTAGCGCCAATCATTTCAACATTAAATTCTTTTAATACGCCATTGGCTTCAAGCTCTAGCGCACAGTTTAATGCGGTTTGACCACCCATTGTTGGTAAAACTGCACAAGGGCGTTCTTTTTCAATAATTTTGCGAACAACTTCCCAGTGAATTGGCTCGATGTATGTTGCATCAGCCATTTCTGGGTCAGTCATAATGGTTGCAGGGTTAGAGTTAACTAAAATTACTCGGTAGCCTTCTTCTCGTAATGCTTTACAAGCTTGTGCACCTGAGTAGTCAAACTCACAGGCTTGGCCAATAACAATTGGGCCAGCACCTAAGATCAAGATACTTTTTAAATCTGTTCTTTTTGCCATGTCTTAATTCTCTCTTATCTTGTCTGTTAGTTTATGCTTGGTTTGCTTTGTATTCGTTAATCAATTCAATGAAATGATCAAATAGCGGTGCAGCATCGTGAGGTCCAGGACTTGCTTCTGGGTGTCCTTGGAAACTAAAAGCAGGTTTATCGGTACGGTGAATACCTTGTAAAGAGCCATCAAATAATGACTTGTGTGTTGCTCTCAAATTATCAGGTAAGTTAGTTTCATCAACAGCGAAACCATGGTTTTGAGAAGTAATCATTACAACATCACGGTCAATATCTTTTACTGGATGATTGGCGCCATGATGACCAAATTTCATTTTGATGGTTTTTGCACCGCTAGCTAAACCAAGTAACTGGTGACCTAAACAAATACCAAAAACAGGGATATCTGTTGTTAAGAATTCTTTAATGGCAGTAATTGCATAATCACATGGCTCAGGGTCTCCAGGGCCATTTGATAAAAATATTCCATCCGGATTCATTGCAAGCACTTCACTTGCCGACGTTTGTGCTGGTACTACTGTAAGTTTACAGCCTCTATCTACCAACATACGTAAAATATTACTTTTCGCACCAAAATCGTAAGCAACTACGTGAAAGTCAAAGTTTTCTGGTTCAGAAAAACCTTCACCCATAGCGCTACCAAGTGACCAGCTACCTGATGTCCACTGATATTGTTCTTTAGTACTAACAACTTTTGCTAAGTCCATGCCTTTTAAGCCTGGAAATGCTTTCGCTTGTACTAACGCTTCATCTAGTGCTGCTTGTAAGCTTTCATCACTGGCATCTTCTAGCGTTAAGATACAGCCATTTTGAGCACCTTTTTCACGTAAAACACGCGTTAGTTTACGAGTATCGATATCGGCAATACCAAGGATATTATTGGCTTTTAAATATTCGGTTAAGCTTTGTTCACTTCTAAAGTTACTCGCTAATAAAGGTAAATCACGAATCACTAAACCTTTAGCAAAAATAGTATCTGATTCTTTGTCTTCACAGTTTGTTCCTGTATTACCTATGTGAGGGTATGTCAGGGTAATAATTTGCTCTGCATAAGAAGGATCTGTAAGTATTTCCTGATAACCTGTCATTGAGGTATTAAATACCACCTCACCAACAGCCTTTCCTTGTGCACCAATCGCGGTGCCTTTAAATACAGTACCGTCTTCCAGTACTAAAATAGCAGATATAGCCAATGTAACCTCCAAAAAGAAGAAAGAAACGCAAAAATTTTCACATAAAACCAGTGATAATATAGTCACAAAATTTGCACATAAAAAATGTCAAAAATTAACTTTTCGCTAAATTTTTGACAAAATCCACTTATTTTACGCTTGTAGTCTTCTTTCGTCTAGTAAAAAATTTAAAAACATGTTCTTTTGCAAGATTAAATGTATTTTTATAACCAAGCAGTCAAAAACAACAGTTATCTATTTAGTTAGTCTTTTAAACCTAAGACATCTTGCATGTCGTAAAAACCATTTTCAGCATTACTTAACCAAAAAGCAGCACGCATCGCACCTAGTGCAAAGGTCATTCGAGAGCTTGCTTTATGGGTAATTTCTATACGCTCACCTAAGTCGGCAAAAAAAGCAGTATGCTCGCCAACAATATCGCCAGCTCTTACGGTAGCAAAACCTATGGTTTCTTTATCACGCTCGTCAGTGATGCCTTCTCGGCCATAAACAGCACATTTATTAAGGTCTCGCCCTAATGTATCTGCTATAACTTGCCCCATTTTTACAGCCGTACCTGACGGCGCATCTTTTTTGAACCTATGGTGAGCTTCAAAAATTTCTATATCAGTATAGTCGCCAATTGCTTTCGCGGTAACTTCAAGTAGCTTAAACATTAAATTTACACCAACTGAAGTATTAGGAGCTAAAACTACAGGAAAACTTTCTCCTGCCTTTTCAATAACTTTTACTTGTTCATCACTAAATCCTGTGGTACCAATAACTAACGGTTTTTGATGCTGTTGACACCAATTTATATTTTCTAGTGTTGTTTCAATACTAGTGAAATCAATAAAAACTTCTGCATCGCTAAGTTCAGCAAGTGTTGTAGATGTTTTTAAGCCAATAGTACCAATGCCAGCTAATTCACCTAAGTCAAAACCAACAAATGAAGAGCTTTCACGAACACCGCCCCCCACTAATTCAATACTTTCATGTTCATGTGCGGCTTGAATAAGGTTACGCCCCATTCGACCACTACAACCTAAAATAGCTACTTTTACTTTCATTATATTTCTCTTCTAACTAACACGAGTGTTTTTAACCGAAAACGAATGTGGTAATGATATAGAGTTAGATAACTCATGGGAAACCACATTAATAATTTTTAATTCTTGAATAGTTTCTTCTGCACTATCAGCGCATTTAATACTTATATGATAAAAAGCACTAAAGTCTGCAAAAACCTGCTCTTTATCATCAATAAAGTCCCAATCAACACAAGCTAATATAAGGTTTTCATCAAGTTTCATGTAACTTGCTTTTCGTGCTACAATTTTACCTGTATTAGCCTGCTGTAATTGCGAAAATATATCGTTAAATTCTTGCTTACATTGCTCTATATCATTAACCAAAACAATTTTATCTGGAGTGTTTAAAGTACAAGGTAAGTGATAGCAAGCACAAACGTTTTCTAAATCATAATTTTCAAAGGCATTTAAGTACTGTTCAAATAAGGTTTCAAGTTTTTGCTTTAACATATTTTTTCTTTCACTTAAAAGTGATAAACCATAAGACTGTTCAAAATGATATTGCCAAAAAAAAGCCCTCAACTGAGGGCTTTTTTAAAAACTGAAATTAGCTAACAATGCTAAGTAATTCCACATCAAATACTAAGGTAGCATATGGAGGGATTGCACCTTGTGAGCCCTGCTCACCGTAGGCCAAGTTGTAAGGGATATATAATTTCCATTTACTGCCTTCAGTCATTAATTGTAATGCTTCAGTCCAGCCAGCAATAACGCCGCCTACTGGGAATTCAGCTGGTTGACCGCGTTCAACAGAGCTATCGAAAACATCACCGTTTGCAAATGTACCGTGATAGTGAACACGAACAGTGCTCGCTGCAACTGGCTTTTCACCTTCACCTGTAGCGATTACTTCATATTGTAAACCAGATTCAGTTACAGTAACTTCGTCACGCTTAGCGTTTTCTGCTAAGAAAGCTTCGCCTTCAGCGGCTTTTTCTTTAGCAATAGCTTGCTCTTGCTCTTGTAATTTTTTAGAAACAACAGAGAATGCTTCGTTTAAATCTTCATCAGATACTTGGCTAGCTGCATTAGCTAATGCGTCAGCAATACCTGCTTGTACCGCTGTAACGTCAAATTCTTTAAAAGGGTTGTTACGTAATTGGTCACCAAGTTGACGACCTACACCATAGCTTACGCGCTGTTCAATTGTTTCAAATTTGTTTTCAGACATAAATTTCACTACTTATTAAGTGGGATTAAAAAATTTGCGCAATTCTAGCACAAGTGAATAGTAAGATCATTTGATTTTTAGCCATCTAAACATCTATATTGACAGTCTATGATTTAGTTTTATAATGCATTACGATAATTACAAAAATAAAAGCTTTTATTTACTTATATAAAAGTTAAATAAAAGCACTAGGATTCAACATAAATGTCTCAAAACGCTCCTTCACAACCAATGATTAAGAAGCACTCGTTACTTGCTTTACTTCCTTTTGCTGTTTTCCTTGGTTTGTTTTTAGGTACAGGCATCATATTAACCTTACAAGGGGCTGAGTTCGCCTTTTATCAATTACCCGCCAGCATCGCAATTATTCCGGCTATTTTTGTCGCCATTTTCTTAGGGAAAGTAATCAATAAAAGCTCTGTAAGTGCGCAAATAAGCCAATTTATTAATGGCGCCGGTCATAACAATATTATGACCATGTGTGTTATTTACTTACTAGCAGGGGCTTTCGCGAGTGTGGCTAAAGCAACAGGTAGTGTTGATGCGAGTGTTCAGTTGGGCTTAGCTATCTTTCCTCAATACCTAATATTACCGGGAATATTTTTAGTGGCTGCTTTCTTATCAACGGCCATGGGCACATCAATGGGCACAATAGCAGCTATCGCTCCTATTGCTCTGGGCTTTGTTGAATCATCAAATATGGATGCAGCACTGGTTGCTGGCTGTTTAATATCAGGCGCTATTTTTGGCGATAACTTATCTATTATTTCAGATACCACTATAGCTTCTACGCGAAGCCAAGGTGCTCACATGAAGGACAAGTTCAAGGTTAACTTTAAATTTGCTGTTCCTGCGGCCTTGCTTTGCTTAGTTATGTTCACTTTACTAGGTGAAACGGTAAGTTATCAGCAAACTGAAGATGCGGCGCTTATAGGCTTACTCCCTTACGTTGTCATTTTAGTATTAGCACTCATGGGTGTGAATGTGTTTGTGGTACTGACTGTCGGCATCATTCTGGCCGCGGCTATTGGTATGTTTACATCAGACTATCAACTAGCCAACTGGATAACTGATATCAATGCTGGCTTTGCGAGTATGCAAGATATATTTATTCTGTCACTGTTTATTGGTGGCTTAAGTGAGTTAATTCGCGAGCAAGGCGGGTTAAATGCATTAACCAAAAAAGTTGAATCTCTAGCCCGTAAGTTTAGCCCAAACAACGAAAAGCGTGCTGGTGGTATTGGTATAGCCGCATTGACATTTTGTTGTAACTTTTTCACCGCCAATAATACCGTATCTATTATTGTAACGGGTGAAACAGCTAAGGAGTTAGCAAAGGACAGTCAGTTAACGCCAGCTCAATCTGCTAGTTTATTAGATATATTTGCTTGTATTAACCAAGGATTAATTCCCTACGGAGCTCAAGCATTATTATTAGGCGCAACATTGAAATTATCACCTTTAGATGTGGTAAGCCACGCCTTTTATCCTATGGTGTTATTCTTTGTTGCTGGCTTTGCGTTTTGGCGTATGACGAGAAATTAAAACTAGCACTAATACAAAAAGTTGTAATGCTTTAAGGTTTGGTCTGTAAAACCTGTACTTCTTGTCCCCACAAGTTACTAATGGTTCTAGCGGTTTTACTTGAATCTCCGCTGGTCCAAAAACGAGTATCGCCCTGTAAACCTAGGGTGTTATTGATATTTCGCTTAAGTAACTGTTTTTTTATTTCCATCACTACCGGTACGGCCGTATCAATAATATTAGCCTCTTTTTGAACAACCTCTTCAATGGCCTCCATTAAAAAGGAAAAGTGAGTACAGCCAAGAATAAGCTGATCACAACCAACTTGTAACAGTGGGCGAATATACTGCTCCGCTATTGCTACTGCCGATTCACTTTCATGCTCTAAGTTTTCTACTAATGAGACAAAGTCTGGACAAGCTTTAGTCTCAATTTTAACCCTACTGTCATAAATAGATTTAAGTCGCTGAAATGATTCACTTCTGAGCGTTTGCTCGGTAGCTAACACTCCTATCACACCCTTTTTACTTGTTAATGCGGCAGGCTTTACACCGGGTTCAACACCAACAATAGGCACGGAGTACTTTGAACGTAACAAAGCAATTGAATTTACCGTTGCAGTATTACAGGCAACAACGATGAGTTTACAACCCTGCTCTACTAAGTGATTTACAATGTATTCTGACCGCTGCGCAATCATCTCTTGTGATTTAGTACCATAAGGGGAAAACTCAACATCAGCAAAGTACAACACATCTTCTTCAGGCAGAATATCTTTGACCGCATGACAAATGGAGAGACCTCCTATGCCTGAGTCAAATATACCTATTGGCTGTTGTTTTCCTATGGTCATTCTTTAAACTTACTCGATAACTAAAATACTATATTGCTTAAAAACAATATCTCTGAAATATAAATACATCCTTGTTTGGTAAATTACTGTTGAACTTGCTTTTAAAGCAAGACTTAAGCTTATTATTCAATTAATGTTGATTTATTTTTTCTTACGCCATAAATATCACTTGGATTAAAACCAAGCGTGACATGAAAATCTTTTGCTTTAAGTAAAAAGCGTTGGCGAATAAGCTGCCCGGTATTACTTTGAGCAACTACAAAATAAGTACTTTGCTCTGCTTTTTCAACCTTCCCCAACCCTAATAAGGTTACCTCAAGTTGGCTCGAGAAACTAACCGACTTAGTGGAGGAAAGCAGCTCTTGAACTAAGTCTTTGTTTACATGCTGATATTCAATTGGATTAATTAGTGTCACATGAAAGCTTTGGTGGTCACGCGCAGCTTGGTTTGCACGAAAATCATCAAAATCATCGGCTAAAATAGCTTTTAATTGCACTAAATATGGTTGTAAGTCTGCACGATTTACAACGGCACCCAAATACTCTTGTCCGTCACTATCAGCCAGCTTGGTAATAGTCAAACGCAAGTGCTTTACCTGTTCATTTTCAGATTTATTCTCTTCTAACATGCTAAGCGCCTTTGCTTGTTTATCGGTAATTAGTGGTGATTTTTTACCTGTTTCATCGGGCACCGTATGCGCATAAGACGGTAGAGCAAACAGTGAACAAGCCGCTAATATAATTGCTTTTTTATAGGTGTGAGCAAATAGTTGAGTTAACCGACTCATACCTGTACTCCATGTTTCAATAGTAATGCTACTAGCTCTTCTTCCGTTAATATTGAAATTCCTAAGTTTTGAGCTTTGGTTAGTTTTGAGCCTGCTTTCTCGCCAGCCACTAAATAATGTGTTTTAGCAGAAACACTGCCTGAAACCTTTGCCCCTAAGGATTGTAATGCAGCCTTTGCTTCACTGCGCCCCATCTGGCTCAATGTGCCTGTTAATACAAAAGTTTGTTCCGTTAAAGGTTGCTCATCAGCACTTTTCACCACAACATCTGGCCATGTCATTATGGCATCAAGCGCAGCAACAACTGATAAATTATGCTCTTCTTTGAAAAAGTTAATGATGTTTTTTGCTACTATTTCACCAACATCATCAACTGCTTGTAACGCCTCAAAACTCGCATTTTGAATGGCTGATAATGTACTAAAGTGATTAGCTAAATTAGCCGCTGTCGCTTCACCTACTTCTCGAATACCTAAACCGTAAATAAATTTTGCTAAAGTTGTGCTCTTAGAAACCTCAAGTGCAGCAATGAGATTTTTAGCTGACTTTTGGCCCATACGCTCCATAGTACTGATTTGAATTTCAGTTAATGTAAATAAATCAGCAGGCGTGGTGATCAAGTTTTCATCTACTAGCTGCTCAACAAGTTTATCCCCTAAACCATCAATGTCGTGAGCTTTTCGAGAAGCAAAGTGCTTTATCGCCTCTTTGCGTTGCGCTTGACAGAAAAGACCCGCAGTACATCTAAGTACGGCCTCCCCTTCAACTTTTGCTACTTTTGAGTCGCATACGGGACAAGTTTGTGGAAATTCGATTACGACTGCATTTTCAGGGCGTTTGGCTAAAACTACCGAGACAATTTGTGGAATAACATCACCTGCGCGGCGGATCACAACCGTATCCCCTACTTTTAAACCTAAACGCTCTATTTCATCTTGGTTGTGCAAAGTTGCATTAGAAACGGTAACACCACCGACAAATACCGGCGTTAAACGTGCAACTGGCGTAATAGCCCCCGTTCTTCCTACTTGAAATTCAACGTCTTCAACCGTGGTTAACTCTTCTTGTGCAGGAAATTTATAGGCCATGGCCCAGCGAGGAGCCCGGGCAACAAAACCTAGTTTTTGCTGTAATCTAATCTCATCAACTTTTAAAACAGTACCATCTATTTCGTAACTTAGCTCATCACGTTTATTTAAAATATCTTGATAAAAGTCTGTAACTTGCTGTTCATTTTCTAATAAACGCACTTCAGGACACATAGGTAAACCTAGCGCCTTAATTTGGCATAAACGCTGATAATGGGAGGCATGTAAAAAAGTGTCATTTACTTCACCTTGCTCGTTGCCAACAAAACCTAAACCATAGGCATAAAAGGCCAAATTACGTTTTGCGGTAATTTTTGAGTCTAGCTGACGCAAGCTACCCGCCGCGGCATTACGAGGGTTAGCAAAGGTTTTTTCTGATTTTTTAATGGCCTGCTCGTTCAGTTTGTCAAAACTCGCTTTAGGCATGAAGACTTCACCGCGTACTTCAACAACGTCAGGGTAATTATCACCGACAAGTTTTAAAGGAATAGATTTAATAGTGCGGATATTTTCAGTGATATTCTCACCTGTGTTGCCATCACCTCGCGTTGCCGCTTGCACTAAAACGCCATGTTCATAACGTAAGCTAACCGCTAAGCCATCAAGCTTTGGTTCAGCGCAAATCATTAAAGCTTTATCACTATTTAACCTGTCTTTAATTCGTTTTATAAAAGCATGCCATTCTTCTTGCGAAAAAACATTATCAAGTGACAACATGGGTAATTGATGATTCACCTGTGTAAATGCTTTTAAAGGCTTGCCTCCAACCTTTTGGCTTGGTGAGTCAATGCTTTTTAATTCTGGGTGTGCTTGTTCAATCTCTATTAATTCACGCATCAACCTGTCGTATTCAGCATCAGGAACACTGGGTTCATCGAGCACATAATACTGATGATTATAGTGATTAATTTCATCTTGAAGCTTAGTCACTTTTTCTTGTAAAGACATTACAGTTGAAGAGGTATTTGGCATGATTTTTATTTAACTCTAGAATGAAGCAAAGTATGCCTGTGTTGACTTAAGATAAACCGACACAGGCAAGAAAGGATAACTAATTATTCCGCGCTTGCTAGGCGGTACTGCCTGTCAAACTCACGAATTTTACTCAAATAATGCTGCTCTGCCTGTTTCGTTAAAATATTTCTTTTATCATCAAGCAATTGTGCACCAAATTCAGTAGCTAACTGTTTTGCTGCCGCAAGCATTTGTTCAAAAGCAGCAAACGCATCAACGGCATTAGGCAGGGTCATAAATAAACTTACCCCTTGGGTAGCAAAGGTTTCCATGCTATCTAAATCGAAAGAGCCAGGGTTCATCATATTCGCTAAACTAAAACAAACGCCACCATTTCCTGCGGTATCTTGATGACGATGAAAAATATCCATTTCACCGTATTTCATGCCTAAAGTAAGCAAAGTAGGTAATAATGCCGCACCTGACATATATTGATTGGCTGGCATAACAACACTTAACACTATGATTTGGGGCTCGATATCTACCTGTTTCTTCGCAGGTTTCTCTGACAGTTTTTCTGAGGTATTTTCTTTTGTAGCAGCTGACACTGGTTCACTTTTGTGTGGTTCATCCTCAACATCAATGCCATCACCAAAGTTAATTTCCATTTGATTACGTTTGATCTCAGCTTGGGCTAATTTAGCTTTAGTTGGCTTTTTCTTAGGGGCTACTTTTTTTGCTTTTTTCGCTTCTGGCTTAGCTTGCGTTACAGGTTGCTGATAAACAGGTTCAAGAACTATTTCTTCAAGCTCTTCAACTGCTTCGACTCCTTCAACTTCATCTATCTCAGGTATCACTGTATTTACGACTTCATGAGCAGGCATTTGCTCTTGAGTTGTTAAGTCTGGATAAGAGTTTTCACCTTGTCCATCTTCTAAATGGCTAATTTCTTCTAAGCTAATAGGTTGCTCAAAGTCTTGTTCACTCTTTATTTCAGGTTCATTTTCCTGCTTTAACACTTTTACTTGCCCAACACCATCTTGGTCAAAGCCAGAACGGTCAAAATCACGCTCTATTGGGTCTATCTTTTCTTTACTCGCCTTTAATTTATAAGGGTTTTTCTGTTTTCTTATTGTCCATAAACCATGAATAAAAATAGCAGCAATGATCACACCGCTAATGATAATTAACACATTTCTGAAATTGTCTTCCATTGTTATGCCTGTTTTTGTAACTCTGTAAGGAAAATGAGATTGTTATTATTTTTTTACTATTATATAAAAAATGCTAATAAAAACCATGATATTTTGTAACAAGTTAGTGCTGTCATTGCACTTAAGCAGTCTTTATAATATTTCCCTAACATCAATAAGTTCTCAGTCAATATGCAGCATCCTGTAAAAAACAATTTTTCACAATCAAATCAAGCGATCGCAAATAGTGGTGCTGGTTATTTTTTCAAAGGCTTTGAATTAATTACTATCAAAGGAATTCGACGTTTTGTTTTTATTCCATTACTGATTAATTTAGTGCTCTTTAGCGTGGCATTCTACTTCATGTTTATTGAGCTTGATGCTTACATGTCGGTATTAATGGCTTGGCTTCCAGAGTGGTTAAGTTGGTTGAGTGCGATATTATGGCCGCTGGCGGTCATTACCATTTTAGTCATTTTTTCCTTTCTCTTTAGCACAGCAGCTAATTGGTTAGCAGCGCCTTTTAATGGCTTATTATCAGAAAAAATAGAAAACATTCTACTTGGCCAGTCAGCCGTAAAAGGTAATGCACTTGATGTCATCAAAGATATCCCGCGTACTCTTGGCCGAGAATGGACAAAACTTACTTATTATGTACCTCGCGCTATCGGCTTTTTTCTTATCATGTGGCTATTACCTGTAGTAGGGCAAATTATTTGGTTTCTTTTCGTTTCATGGATGATGGCCGTCCAATATAAAGACTACCCGTTTGATAATCATAAAATTCCTTTTCCTGTAATGAAACAAGCATTAAAGCAGCAACAAGGACTCAGTTATAGCTTTGGTATTAGTGTCGCCATTTTTGCGATGATTCCCATTATCAACCTAGTTATTATGCCCGTGGCTATTTGTGGCGCTACTGCGCTTTGGGTAGATCACTATCGAGATGAGTTATTATCCTAGCGAATGTCGCACTATAGGCAAAAATCGTATATATTTAGTTTACCAAGTTGATTAAGTTGAAAAAATTACTACGGGAAGTAAGACAATGGCATCAAAATCACCTCGAAACTATACTCTGCTAACTAGCCTCTTCATTTTTCTTTTTAGCGCTGAAACCTTTGCTCTAAATAATGAATCGACTACACCTGTAGAAATACCTAAACTTGATAATGCTCAAGTATTTGCAGATATCAGGGATGATTTACCCGCGGTTCTAAATTACTTTACCCGTTCAACTGAAGAGCAAATCATTGAATTTTATCAACAACATTATGGCGATGCTATTTCACGTGAAAGAAAACGCGGGCGTTTGACCTTATCTTTTAATCAGGAAGCCAAAAACATAAGAGTTGTTATTTCTCAGCAAAACAATAAACGTCAGGTTGATGTTATTGTTGAAAAGGCTGAAGAGTAAACAACTTTTTTTGACGAGTAAATGCAAGCCCTATTACAAAAAGTCCGCCAATGCGCTTTATGTGAGAACGAACTACCGCTGCCACCAAAGCCAATATTACAAGCAAGTTGCCAAAGTAAAATACTAATTGTTGGTCAAGCCCCCGGGGCTAAAACCCATGATAAAGGGCTCCCATTTGATGATAAAAGTGGAGAACGCTTAAGGGCATGGCTAGGGGTAGACAAAGTGCAGTTTTACAATCCTAGAAATTTTGCCATTTTACCCATGGGCTTTTGCTACCCTGGCAAAGGAAAGTCAGGAGATTTACCCCCTATACCATTATGTGCACAAACATGGCGCAAGGATTTATTAGCAGAACTAAGGCAAATAAAGCTAACGATTATATTGGGAAAATACGCCATCAATTGGCATTTACAGTCGACTCAACCAATCACCGAATTAGCCCAAGACTGGCAGCGTTTGTTGCTATCCAACCAATTAGTGCTTCCTCACCCCAGCCCAAGGAATAATATTTGGTTAAAACGAAATAGTTGGTTTGAAGAGACCCTCGTACCTATTTTGCAATCAAAAGTCAGCGAAATTATAACTGACCATCAATGCTAAATTGCTGGCTAGCTTAGTTTTTTCTATACTAAGCTCTGATTATTCTCATAAATTTACTTAACAGAAGAAAACTTACTCGCAGAGTTTAATTGGGTATAACCTTTGCGGTGCAAAGTTGAAAAAAACACTAATAACACGGTAGGGAATGAGACTAAAAATATAAATTTAGCGTACAACAGTGGTAATACCACCGATAAGGCAATTGCTAGTGAAAAGACTAGTAATAATTTTTTGTGGTGTTTAGCAAAAGAGAAAGCCAAGACAAAATTCCCTACTACTCCTTTATTTTCAGTTCTTGAAAATAAGCAAGGCAGCACACCCGCTACTACTGAAAATAATGCAAAGAACCAGGCCAGTGCTAAATTAAACCAGTAAAACTCTACCGACAAATCAGCACGACGTTCAGCTGTTATATTAAACGCCTTAGCCAAAAATGAGTTTTGATCTACATATAAACTATATAAAGCAATAGCATCAGTCATCCATATTAAAAAACATAACGACTGCACTACCACGACAAGAGCAACATTACCTAAAAATGCCGAGAGCTTAATAGTATCCGCCTCTTTAGCGTTATTACTATACAAGGGATGAAGCACCAAACTCACTAGGGGAATAAATAAGATAAAGCCTGCACAAAAAGAAATAAACATGCTTTGTAAGTTGTAACTTGCCAAATAAAAGCGAATCACCTCAGCAAGCGTAAAGATGATAAGCGTTGCTAATAAAAGTAACGCATAGCTGATAACCTTTACGGGAGATAATGCGAGTTTGTTTATCAAAATATATTTCCTATTAAATTAAAATGTTGAGATTTAAATGCAGTCACTTGTAGGTTTATAACAATGCTATTCTTCCGCAGAGCGTTGCGGCTTTTTAGGGATAAAATATTCACACGCTTGTCGAGTAGCCGCAGTTGGTTGCTCCCATGCTCCGCAAATATCTTTTTGATTTTCAGGAGTACGGGTAAATTGTTGGCACTTTCCACATCGGCTCATAAATCGCTCCATTAGCATTATACAAACGGTTACTAAAGCTCCATAGTAGCAGTATCTAGTTGACGCCCTTTTGATTAATATCAAGAGAATAAAACAGCCCTCTTCTTCAGTTCAGTCAAAAGAACTAGCTTTGATTGAAAGTCAAAATGTACTGGTCAAAAAACAAACAAGCACTATACTTTAAATGAGTCAGATTTAACGTGGAGGTTACTATGACTATTTCTACTCGGCTTGATTCATACCTAACTGCGCACAACATACCGTATCAAGTTGTTGAACATGAACACAGTGCAAGCTCTGTCGGAAGCGCCATAATGGCTAAAATTCCTTTAAATCAAATAGCAAAAGCTGTCATTTTAAAAGATCATGAAGACCGAAAACTCATGGCTGTTTTGCCTGCAAAAAATAAAATCAGTCTTTCTACTATTAATGATAATTTAATGGGAAGCTATAAACTACTCAAAGAGCATGAGGTTTATCAAATGTTTGATGACTGTGAGCATGGCGCTATTCCACCCGTGGGAGAAGCATTTAACATGCAAATGATATGTGATGAAATGTTAGATAAGCTAGATTATGTCTATATCGAAGCGGGGGATCATCGCAATTTATTACGCATAAGCCATGATGATTATGAAACCATATGTGCCAATAGCAAGCACCTTCGCTTTAGCAGTGAATTAATTCATTAATAGACGTCATTGAAGGTCTTGGTTAATAACTCAAGACCTTCATCATTTCTATTACATCAAATAAGCCAAGCTTTACTACTTAGTTGTAACCTAGTTCGAATACTTTACTATCTTCCTTTTCCTGCTCTTCTTTTAAGTCATCGAATAAATAGTTAGGGTACTCATTACGCTGTTGCACCAGTGAATTAAGCTGCTCATTTGAATGTACAAGTCGTCTGGTCACTTCATGTTGGTTATTTAACATGTTACTACCCTCGTTCTACATAAACCCAATGTTATCTATGCATCAAGAGTACCAAAGTTTAACTTATCAGCTTTGTATGATTTTAAAGAGCTATAAGCCAGCGCTTTTATTAGCAAACGAGCGATTTTGCAATTTGCAATAACGCCGCAAAGCAAAATGCAAGAACATTACACAATAAATTTGACGTTTAAGCTGTTAACGCAGTGCCATCAAAATCAATACCCGACCAACCATGGTTAATAAAATTACGAATATTACCGTGGTCACTCCCTTGTGGGTTTTGTAAAACATCTTCACGATAATAACGGCCAAAGCAGTGTAAAGTTGCTTGTTCAGATAAATCATGTAACTTGGCAAAAGCAAAAATTTTGCACGAACCTTCGTTGGTTCCCGCTTGATTTTTTAAATCACCATTAGTAAATGCACATGCTTGATAGTGATAATTATCTGCAATCACTTGCATGACTTGCTCAAATTCAACGGTTTGTGGAGAGGTGTTTAAAGTTTCAAGTAATGTAGTGAGTGTTAATGACATAATTATTGCTTAAATTGCTGTTTAATGTGAAAGCTATTTTGGCGCAGTTACATCGATAGATCTATCAATTTCAGCTATTTACTTACACTAAGTTATGCCATTACAATAATATTTTTCATTCAAGGAACGTTTTATGATTTTTCACTTAGGCAAGCATAGACCGAATATTTCAGAAACTAGTTTTATAGCGCCGACAGCAACCATTATTGGCAATGCAGACATAGCTGACAATACTAGCATTTGGTTCAACGTGGTTATCCGAGCCGATATGGATAAAGTCACCATAGGTGAAAACTCAAATATTCAAGACGGTTCTATATTGCATGTTGATGAAGGATTTCCTATCAATATTGCGAGCAATGTTACCGTGGGTCACAAGGTGATGTTGCATGGTTGTACTATTGGTGAAGGCAGCTTAATTGGTATGAATGCTGTGGTTTTAAATGGTGCTAACATCGGTAAAAATTGTTTGATTGGTGCCAACGCGCTAGTGACTGAAAATATGCAAATTCCTGATGGGAGTTTGGTGATTGGTTCTCCGGCGAAAGTGGTTAAGCAGCTTGATGAGAAGTCACAAACGATGTTGGCTAAAAGTGCAGAGCATTATGTGCATAATGGTCAGCGGTATAAAGAAGAGTTGAAGCTAGTTGAATAGTCTTTAATACCCCCTGTTTTGTATTTTAATGTAAACGATTTTGTTTGATAAAAATAGGATATTTTATGATTCAATCACAATGCTCATCATGTAATCACATTGTAAAAGCTAAAGCGCTTACTTGCCCTATGTGTAATGGTGGTATGAAACTAATGCAAGAGGATAAAAGCAAACATTGCCCTCGTTGTGCCATTCAATTAGAAGTACATCATTACCGTAACTATGAACTAGATAAATGTAATCAATGTGAAGGTTTATGGTTACAGCCAGACGAGTTTGCCGTACTAACGTCTGAGTTTGATGTTTATCGTGACGATGAAAGTAATCCTCAATATTTACGCCCAGGGCTACCAGAAACTGAAAATTATTTACCTTGTGCAAGTTGTAAGAAGATGATGTCTCGCCGTAACTTTAAATCAATATCTGGGGTGTTAATTGATTCTTGTCTTCATTGCGGTGTTTGGTTAGATAAAAGCGAATTGCAAAGTATTAGAAATTTTGTTGCTAGTGGCGGTTTAGATAAGGCTCAAGATAATAAATTAGTAAGGCATGAACTTGAGTTACAAGCCTTAGATGATCGCATTTCTGATGTTGAGTTGATGGAAAAAATGTTAAATAAATATAGTTTGAAAAGGATGTTTTTTCGGGGGTTTTAGGCTGATTAACACTTGAAGTCAGTGTTAATTTTTGAGTAAAGCTTATACAGTGACATCGATAGACAAACCGCGGCGATCATCATTACCCTTTCGAGCGTCTTGGGCTTTTATTCGTTCTTCCTCTAAAAGTTTAGCTTGTCGCTCTAACCGGTCTGCTTCTTTTTCTCTTAAATCTTCGTTACGTTGATTTTGCTTTTTAAGAAGCTCAGGAACGGATTGTTGATTTGAAGTATTACCCACTGAAGAAACCATATAAAACCTGCCCGTCACAAAGAGTTATTTGATATTTTGATTATAGCAGTCTAGTTAGTTTTTTGTACAAGCCATAAGGGAGGTATTAGTACTACCACGTAGAGTTATTTTGCAAAAAGTAGTAAAAGTAAAAATTCACGGTTTGGAGTTGGTCGTTCTGCCTGGCGTCGCGGTGGCGACAGCACCCAAAGGGAGACTGCCTCCGGCCTCCCCTTGGAACCCCACGGAGCCCCAACTCAGTGAAAACATGAATAGCCATTTTGAGTTTACAGTCAATACCTGCCGATATTCGTCCATGAAAAGCGGCAGTCTTCGCCATCCATGGCTCAGCTTGACTGACACTTTACAAAATGGCGATTCATTCACTGAGATGGGTAATGGGAGCTTTTGGCAAAGTAAGTTTAAAAAACACAACACATAGTTTCTTGAACATTCAAAACCACAAAACTATTATTATTATTCCCCACCCTATCAACAAACACCAAGTCTGCTTGAATCAAGTGCCGAAATGAAAAGCAATATTCACGTATGTTCATCATGGATGATGAACAAAGCGATGTAGGGCATGGATGCCCGTTCATCGCTGTTACGTCGAAAATATTGCATTGAATGTAGGATGACACTTGATTAGCAGCGTCGGGGGATTCCAAAGGGGGCTCGGCGTTAAGCCCCCTTTGGGTGTCGGCACACCGACCACATTTTTGCAATTAGCCAAATTGATTTTAACTTTACCATTGTCCCTGAGTTTGCTTTAGACTAATTAATGTTTTATGAAATTCACATTCAAATTGATAAATCTTATCTTCAATCTCCCTATTAACTTCATCAAAAACATCCTTCTTATGCCTCTTTAAGTATTCTAAAATTAATAAGCTGACATCACAGTAAGCATCTTCTGAAAATGGTGACAACACTCTAATTACATCTGCTCTATTAAAACTGTCATTAAATAATACTGCAACAGATAAAAATTGAGGCACGTCAAAAGAGGACTTTAACTCATTCAGCTTTTCTTGACTAAAATACCCCAAGCTTTTTCCATGCATATATTCTGATAGTTTAGCCATGTTTCCATAACAACTCTGATTACTTTCCACTCTCTTTTTAATCAAACGTTCAAGCCTTATTTTTTCTTTATTTAGTGCTAGCCAATCGTTTGGCTCAAATTTCTGAGGAAATGAATAGGCAAGAGTCTGTAGTTTAATAGCTGAAAAAATACCAGAACAGTTAAAGTCAATTCCAGTTTTTATTACATTTTTATGCCAGTGTATTGATTTTTCGATACTTTGCTCAACCCCTTCTATCCCTGAAAAGTATGCGCTCGCTAAAATATTCATGCAACCAGCATGACCTGAATATCCACACTTTTCCCATATTACATAAGCATTTCTTTTATCATCTACCAAGTGCAAGAAGACTCGACCAACTAGATATTCAATATTCGATAGTTGCTTTTTATTTAGGTGTAACTTCAAAAATTCATAATCTGATAAAATGAATTCAAGCTCGTCAGGGTATACATATTTATCATTGTTAAACCTTATAAAATTAAGCGTCTCTAGTCCTCTAAGCCTATATTCTTTGAGAACCGCTTCTATTTTAATATCCGGCTTCATGCTCAGTAAGTAGTTTGTTATTAGTGCTGTTGTAGCAGATAACCTTTCTATATTGTCTATTGAAACTGCACCATCCATTATGGAAGTTTTGTGTATATAATTAAGCGCGGCATTAATTTCTTCATCAGAGATAGCAAAAGATTTAATAGAAAATGTAATAATTATAATTAATAACAAATGACGCATCATAGTAACCATATTCCTTTATAATTTTTTTAAAATAATAAAAAACCCGCACTCTCTACTGAAGAATGCGGGTTTTATTAAGCCTCAAAACAAGCCTAGTTGATTACCAACCAGTCTTCTCTTTAAGTGCTTCACCGATATCCGCTAAAGAACGAACCGTCTTAACACCAGCCGCTTCTAAAGCAGCAAATTTCTCATCAGCCGTACCTTTACCACCAGCGATAATTGCACCAGCGTGACCCATACGCTTACCAGCAGGAGCCGTAACACCCGCAATGTAAGAAACTACAGGCTTAGTTACGTTCGCTTTGATGTACTCAGCAGCTTCTTCTTCTGCAGTACCACCAATTTCACCAATCATTACGATTGCTTCAGTTTGGTCATCGTTTTGGAACATTTCTAATACGTCAATGAAGTTAGTACCAGGGATTGGGTCACCACCAATACCTACACAAGTAGATTGGCCGAAACCTGCATCAGTAGTTTGCTTAACTGCTTCATACGTTAATGTACCTGAGCGAGAAACAATACCAACTTTACCTGGCTTGTGAATGTGACCTGGCATGATACCAATCTTAGTTTCGCCTGGAGTGATAACACCTGGACAGTTAGGACCGATCATGCGAACGCCAGACTCTTCAAGTTTAACTTTTACGTCAACCATGTCTAACGTTGGGATACCTTCAGTGATAGTAACGATAATTTCGATACCAGCATCGATAGCTTCTAAAATAGCATCTTTACAGAAAGGAGCAGGAACGTAGATAACTGTTGCTGTTGCGCCAGTTGCTTCTACTGCATCACGTACTGTGTTAAATACTGGTAAACCAAGGTGCGTTTGACCGCCTTTACCTGGGCTTACGCCACCAACCATTTGTGTACCGTAATCAATTGCTTGCTCTGAGTGGAAAGTACCTTGACCACCAGTGAAACCTTGACAGATAACTTTAGTATCTTTGTTAATTAATACAGACATTATTTGCCCTCCGCAGCGGCTACAACTTTAGTTGCTGCATCTGTTAATGATTCAGCTGCAATGATGTCAACATCAGAGTTAGCTAATACTTCACGACCCGCTTCAGCGTTAGTACCTTCAAGACGTACAACAACAGGTACGCTAACACCAACTTCTTTAACTGCGCCAATGATACCTTCAGCGATCATGTCACAACGAACGATACCACCAAAGATGTTAACTAAAACAGCTTTAACGTTGTCGTCAGATAAAATGATTTTGAATGCTTCAGCAACACGTTCTTTAGTAGCACCACCACCAACATCTAGGAAGTTAGCTGGCTTGCCGCCGTGTAAGTTAACGATATCCATTGTACCCATTGCAAGGCCAGCACCGTTAACCATACAACCAACGTTTCCGTCTAGTGCAACATAGTTAAGTTCCCACTGAGCAGCATGAGCTTCACGCTCATCTTCTTGTGATGGATCGTGCATTTCACGGATTTTAGGTTGACGGTATAAAGCGTTACCATCGATACCAATTTTACCGTCTAAACAGTGAAGGTTACCTTCGTCTGTAATTACTAACGGGTTGATTTCTAATAAAGCAAAGTCATGGTCATTGAACATGTTTGCAAGACCCATAAAGATCTTAACAAATTGCTTCATTTGAACAGGGTTTAGGCCTAATTTGAAACCTAATTCACGTGCTTGGTATGCTTGAGGACCTACTAATGGATCAATTTCAGCTTTGTGAATTAATTCTGGAGTTTCTTCAGCAACTGTTTCAATTTCAACACCACCTTCAGTAGAGGCCATGAAAACAACTTTTTGTGAAGCACGGTCAACTACTGCGCCAAGATATAACTCATTAGCGATATCAGTACAGCTTTCCACTAAAATTTTAGATACTGGCTGACCATTTTCGTCTGTTTGATAAGTAACTAAGTTCTTACCTAACCAGTTTTGAGCGAACTCTTTAATTTCTTCTTTTGTTTTAACTAGCTTAACACCGCCAGCCTTACCACGGCCACCAGCGTGTACTTGAGTTTTAACAACCCACATATCGCCGCCAATTTTGTCAGCAGCTTCTGCAGCTTCTTGTGGGGTATCGCAAGCGAAACCTTCAGAAACTGGTAAACCATAGTCAGCGAATAATTGTTTCGCTTGATACTCATGCAAATTCATGGTGTTTTATCCATTTATCTGTGAATGATGATGAAACTTGTCTTATTTACTTTCATTTAGCAAAAAAAACAATGTCACATCGGTGAAAAGTTGCCAGATTATAGTACAAAAGCTCTAAGGACGGTAGTCTTTAGAGCTAATACTATAGTCTACTTACTATTTATTAACGTCTATTCATTACGAATATCAATTAATGATATTAAATATCTAAAAGAAGGCGTGTTGGGTCTTCTAGTAATTCTTTAATAGTTACTAGGAAACCAACAGATTCTTTACCATCAATTAAACGGTGATCATAAGAAAGCGCTAAATACATCATTGGCAATATTTCAACTTTGCCATCAACCGCCATTGGGCGCTCTTGTATTTTATGCATACCTAAAATACCCGCTTGAGGTAAGTTAAGAATTGGCGTTGAAAGTAACGAACCAAATACGCCACCGTTAGTGATAGTGAAGTTACCACCTTGCATATCAGCCATTGCTAACTTACCGTCACGACCTTTAATGGCTAAATCACGGATACCGTTTTCAATACCTGCCATGCTTAATTGGTCAGCATCACGTAATACTGGAGTAACTAAACCACGAGGTGTAGATACCGCAATAGAGATATCGAAAAAGTTATGATAAACGATATCATCGCCATCAATTGATGCGTTCACTGCTGGGTAACGTTTTAATGCTTCAGTTACTGCTTTCACGTAGAAAGACATAAAGCCTAAACGGGTATCATGAGTTTTTTCGAAAACATCTTTATATTGCTTACGTAAGTCCATGATTGGCTTCATGTTAACTTCATTAAAAGTAGTTAACATAGCTGTTGAGTTTTTAGCTTCTAATAAACGTGTTGCAATTGTTTTGCGTAAACGAGTCATAGGTACACGTTTTTGTGAACGTTCACCTAAATCTTGTACAACTGGCGCTGGCGCTGCTTTTGTAGGTGCTGCTGGAGCACTTTTTGCTGCTACAGCTGCTTCAACGTCTTCTTTAGAAATACGACCGCCTTTACCTGAACCAGTTACATCACTGGCTGATAAACCTTTTTCAGTCATTAAACGACGCACTGAAGGGCTCGCTAATTCATCAGCACTGATAGCTTCATACTTAGATGCTGCTGGTGCAGAAGTAGCTGTTGCGCCTGCTGCTAGTTCACCAATTTTTTGCTGACCTAAAACAGTATCGCCTTCAGCGTGAAGTATTTTACCAATCACGCCATTGTCTTGAGCTACAACTTCTAATACAACTTTGTCAGTTTCAATATCAACTAAGTTTTGATCCGCTGTTACTACATCACCTTCAGCAACGTGCCATGTAGCTACGGTAGCATCGGCAACTGACTCTGGTAATACAGGTACTAAAATATCAATAATTTTAGCATCTGCACCTGATGTTACAGAAGTGTCTGCGGCAGGTGCAGCAGGAGCTGCTTGTGATGCTTCTTCACCTTCTGAGAAAGTACCTATCACCTGCTCACCTAAAACAGTAGCACCTTCTGCTTGACTGATATCAGTTAATACACCATCAGCCGTTGCTGGTACTTCTAATACTACTTTGTCAGTTTCAATATCTACTAGAACTTGATCGCGACTGAACTTATCACCAACTTGTACATGCCAAGTTGCTACAGTTGCATCGGCAACTGATTCTGGTAATACCGGAACTTTGATTTCGGTTGTCATTTTATTTTATTCCTTACAAACTTTTTTGCACTTAGCTTCTTACACTTTATCTGTAGTTAAGTAAGAAGCTGGTGCACTCAATAGTTAATCTAATCTTATCTAACATTTACACTTTAGCGCTTGATGTTAGTCCAATGTTAACGCTTGAGTGACAAGCGCTTGTTGTTCTTTTACATGCATAGACATATAACCACATGCTGGTGCAGCAGAGGCATTACGGCCGGCATAAGTCAAATACGTACCCGTTGGAATAGCAGCTCTAAAGTGATGCTGAGAACAGTACCAAGCACCTTGGTTTTGCGGCTCTTCCTGACACCAAACAAATTGCTTCACGTGCTGATATTCTTTCAATACATTTTGAAGTTCTTGTTCAGGGAATGGGTATAATTGCTCAATACGTATAATGGCAATATTGTTAAGCTCATTTTTACGGCGTTGATCTAGTAGTTCGTAATACACTTTACCACTACAAAATACTACACGTTCAACATCTTTCGGGGCTATATCATCAACTTCGCCAATAACATTATGGAAAACTCCCGTTGATAATTCTTCTAATGAAGAAACAGCTAACGGATGACGTAATAATGACTTAGGTGACATAACCACCAATGGACGACGCATAGGACGTACTACTTGACGGCGTAACATATTAAACACTTGTGCAGGTGTTGATGGTACACACACTTGCATATTGTGATCAGCACAAAGCTGTAAGAAACGCTCTAAACGACCAGATGAATGCTCAGGGCCTTGACCTTCATAACCATGTGGTAACAACATAGTAAGACCACATAAACGTCCCCACTTTTGTTCACCTGAACTAATGAATTGGTCAAATACAACTTGTGCACAGTTAGCAAAATCACCAAATTGTGCTTCCCAAATCGTTAAACCAGCTGGCTCTGCGGTGGTGTAACCATATTCAAATGCTAATACTGATACTTCAGACAATACTGAGTCATGCACATCGAAAGGCCCTTGCCCTTCACGAATATTTTGCAATGGCAAATAAGTACTCGCATCATCTTGATTATGCAATACAGCATGACGATGGAAGAAAGTACCACGGCCAGCATCTTGACCAGTAATACGAACACGCTCTCCTGCATCAACAATTGAAGCATAAGCAATATTTTCTGCCATACCCCAATCAATCAATTTTTCACCTGTCGCCATTTTCATGCGATCGTCATAGATCTTTTTAACACGAGAATGCACAGGGTGATCTTCAGGGTAGCTTGATACTTTTGTTGCAAGTTCTTTTAACTTATCGAGACTGATTTCTTTATCGTAATCATCATCCCAATCGTGACCAAGATATGGAGTCCAATCGACTGAATGCTCAGTCATAGGTCGCCATTGTTCAACTGTACATTGGCCTTCATCAAGTAGTTTACGGTAATAAGCGGTTAACTCATCAACGTTAGTTTTGCTTAAACTACCTTCAGCAACTAACTTGTCAGCATATAACTGACGAGGTGTAGCATGCTTTTTAACTGTTTTATACATTACAGGTTGTGTTGCGCTTGGCTCATCTGCTTCATTATGACCATGACGACGGTAACAAACCAAATCAATCACCACATCACGCTTAAATTCATTTCTATAATCAAGCGCTATTTGTGTAGCTAAAATTACCGCTTCAGGATCATCACCATTAACGTGTAATATAGGTGCCTGTACCATTTTAGCAATTTCAGTACAGTATTCACCACTGCGAGTATCATTTGGATTTGATGTGGTAAAGCCTACTTGGTTATTTACGACAATGCGTACTGTACCGCCCACTTTAAATGCACGCGCTTGTGACATATTAAAGGTTTCTTGAACAACACCTTGACCAGCAATGGCTGAATCACCATGAATGGTAATAGGTAATACTAAATCACCTTGACTACACTCACGTCTATCTAAACGAGCTCTTACTGAGCCAATAACCACTGGGTTAACAATTTCTAGATGTGACGGGTTAAATGCTAGTGCTAAATGTACGTTACCACCTGGGGTAACAAAGTCTGACGAATAACCTTGGTGGTATTTAACATCACCTGAGCCTAAAGCTTCATCATGTTTACCGCCGAACTCATCAAATAATTTTTGAGGGTTTTTACCCATCACATTAACAAGAACATTTAAGCGGCCACGGTGAGCCATACCAATAACAACTTCTTTAGTGCCAGCGGCACCTGCACGTGTGATAAGCTCTTTAAGCATAGGAACAAGAGAATCACCGCCTTCTAATGAAAAGCGTTTTGCGCCAGGAAACTTAGCGCCAAGGTATTTCTCTAAACCATCAGCGGCAATTAAACCTTTCAAAATTTCTGACTTTTCGTCAGTTGATAGGTTAGGCACTGATTGCACAGATTCTAAACGGTTTTGTAACCAACGTTTTTCATCTGTTGAAGTAATGTGCATATATTCTGCGCCAATAGAACCACAATAAGTTTTTCTTAGCGTTTTATATAATTCACCTAACTTCATCGCCTCTTGACCAACAGCAAATGAACCGACATTGTATTCTTTGTCGAAATCATTTTCAGATAAGTCATGATGAGATAGCTGTAGATCACGCACTTTATCACGTTGCCATAATCCTAATGGATCTAAGTTGGCGTTTTGATGTCCGCGCACCCTAAAGGCATTGATAAGTTGTAAAACTTTAACTTGTTTGGCATCGGTGCCACTGGTAACAACTTGTTTTTGTTGTTGCTTAGCTAAAACTTTAAATTCATCGCGTATAGTACTGTGGCGGTATTCCACCTCACTACCTTCGACTTTAGGAAGTTGTGAAAAGATTTCTCGCCATTCTGCAGAAACAGAGGCCGAGTTATCTAGATATGATTCATATAATTCTTCAATATAAACGATGTTGCCACCGTTTAAGTGGGAAGACTCTAACCAAGCCTTCATTACACCTTCTGGCATTGCCTATTTCCTATGCTGGGGTAAAGCAACTAAAAATATGCAATTGTCACCTTGCCATTGTATGCGTCAATTTATTCGTCAAAAGTACTAATCGACTTTCATCAACTTAGTGCTTTTTCCTTGAGTTTGAACCATACAACTTAAAGCTGAACAATTACCCTGTTTATAAATCTATTACTAAAAATATCTGAGCGCCTTTAATATAACACTCAGACATTTTCATTTTGGAAGTACTTAATGAGTTACATTAAGTACTTCCTGTCTATGTATAAACTAAACGACTAAACAGCTCGGCTTAATAACATAGATTTGATATGACCAATGGCTTTAGTTGGGTTTAATCCTTTTGGACAAACATCAACACAGTTCATAATGCCATGACAACGGAACACGCTGTACGCATCTTGCAAACCATCTAAACGCTCTTCTGTTGCAGTATCACGGCTATCGATTAAGAAACGATAAGCATGTAACAAACCAGCAGGACCGATAAATTTATCAGGATTCCACCAGAAAGAAGGACAAGATGTTGAGCAACATGCACATAAAATACATTCATAAAGACCGTCTAATTTGTCACGCTCTTCGATTGATTGTAAATTTTCACGTGCTGGCTGTTGAGCATCATTAATCAAATATGGTTTTATTTTCTCATACTGATTATAGAATTGGCTCATATCAATAATTAGGTCACGTATAACCGGAAGTCCTGGTAATGGACGTAATACGATTTTACTTGCCTTTAATTCTGATAATGGCGTAATACATGCTAAGCCGTTTTTGCCATTCATGTTTAAACCATCACTACCACAAACACCTTCACGACATGAGCGACGGAATGATAAGCTTGAGTCTTGCTCTTTTAATAGCATAAGTGCGTCAAGTACCATTAAATCAGAACCATCGGGAAGTTCTAATTCATAGTCTTTCATGTATGGCTTAGCGTCTACATCAGGATTATAACGGTAAATTGAAAAAATCTGTTTCATCGTCTGTTCTCCTTAGTAAACACGCGCTTTCGGTGGGAAAGCTTCGCGGTGAATTGGTTTCATGTTAACGTCACGTTTACTCATTTCTTCACTTTCTGGTGTGTAGATTGAGTGACATAACCAGTTTTCATCATCACGTTCTGTGAAATCTTGTCTTGCGTGTGCACCACGAGATTCAGTACGGAAGTTTGCCGCTTTAGCTGAACAGAATGCAGTTTCCATTAAGTTATCTAATTCTAAACACTCAATACGTTGGGTGTTAAATTCAGAAGACTTATCGTCTAACTTAGCATCTTTAAGGCGTTCACGAATTTCAGTTAATTCTTTCATGCCTTGAGCCATCGCTTCACCTTCACGGAAAACCGAGAAGTTCATTTGCATACAATTTTGTAAATCTTTACGAATTTGTACCGGATCTTCACCTGTAGTAGAAGATTCCCAACGGTTAGTACGAGCAAGAGCAGCTTCTAAGTCAGATTCTGAAGCATCTTTGCCGTTTTGTGTTTCATTTAAGTAAGTTCCTAAGAAGTTACCCGCAGAACGACCGAATACAACTAAATCAAGTAGTGAGTTACCACCTAAGCGGTTAGCGCCGTGTACAGATACACAAGCAATTTCACCTACTGCAAATAAACCTTCAACAATGGTTTCTGTACCATCGGCAGCAACATTAATTGCTTGGCCATTAACGTTACAAGGTACACCACCCATTTGGTAGTGACAGGTAGGAATAACAGGAATTGGTTCTTCAACTGGATCAACGTGAGCAAATGTTCTTGATAAATCACAAACACCTGGTAAACGTTTCTCTAAAGTTTCTTTACCTAAGTGATCTAGTTTCAGTTTAATGTGTGGACCCCAAGGACCGTCACAACCACGACCTTCACGAATTTCAGTCATCATTGAACGAGCAACAACATCACGACCCGCTAAATCTTTAGCATTAGGCGCGTAACGTTCCATGAAACGTTCACCATCTTTATTAAGTAGGTAACCACCTTCACCACGACAACCTTCAGTAACAAGTACGCCTGCACCAGCAATACCTGTCGGGTGGAATTGCCACATTTCCATATCTTGCATTTGAATGCCAGCACGAAGTGACATACCAACACCATCACCTGTATTGATGTGAGCATTAGTAGTTGAAGCAAAAATACGGCCTGCACCACCGGTAGCAAGTACCGTAGCACGCGCTTTGAAATAAACGATTTCACCAGTTTCGATACAAATTGCGGTTGTACCCACTACATGACCGTCACTATTTTTAACTAAATCTAAGGCATACCATTCAGAATATACGTTAGTTTTGTTTTTAACATTTTGCTGGTACAAACAATGTAATAAAGCGTGACCAGTACGGTCAGCTGCTGCTGCAGTACGTGCCGCTTGTTCGCCACCAAAGTTTTTAGATTGACCACCGAAAGGACGTTGATAAACCTTCCCTTCTTCAGTACGAGAAAAAGGTAAGCCCATTCTCTCTAATTCAATAACTGACTCAGGGCCAGTTTTACACATGTATTCGATAGCGTCTTGGTCACCGATATAATCGCTGCCTTTAACGGTATCGTACATGTGTTGTTCCCAATGATCTTCATGGGCATTACCTAAAGCAACGGTAATACCACCTTGAGCAGATACTGTATGAGAACGAGTTGGAAATACTTTAGAAATCAAGGCACAAGATTTGCCTGATTCTGAAATTGCTAATGCGGCACGCATACCTGCGCCGCCTGCGCCAATAACTATGGCGTCAAATTCACGAATAGGAACGCTCACTTACACACCCCACACAATTGAGAAGCCAAACACTACGTAGGCTAATAACAAAACTGAAAAGAAAAACTGCAATACGCCACGTAAAAATGCTGGCTTGATATAATCTGACAATACTTGCCAAACGCCTGTTTTAGCATGCACAAGTAACGCAATTAACGCTAACATTGTGGCAACTTTTACGCTGGTGCAAGCAAAGAAACCTTGCCATACATCAAAAGTAACACTTGGAGTTACTATAAAGAATCCAGCAAGTAGTAAGGTGTATAGTACAAGAATAACTGCACTAGCTCTTAGAAGAATAAAATCATGCACGCCATTTCGGCCTGATGATGCGACGACGTTTACCATAACCAAACCCCTATCACTACTGAGATAGCTAACCAAAGCACTAAAATTAACTTAGCAGTCATATTGCCAGAGTCGAGCTCTTCAAAATGGCCAAGATCCATAAACAAGTGACGAACACCCGCAAGAATATGGAAAGTTAATGCTGATAGACAGCCAAAAATAATAAACTTAAAGAAAAAGCCATCAAGGTAACCTTGAATTGTGGCGAATCCTTCAGCAGACGAAAGAGAGGTTGAAAGGGTCAACAATAAGATACCTATTGCAAAAACCATAATAACACCTGAAATACGGTGTAATATTGAGGCATTTGCTGCCGGATGCATCTTAATTGTAGTTAGATCTAGGTTTACAGGACGTTGTTTTTTCACAATTGTTGCCTAAAGAGCTCGAAAGCCTTCAACTTTTATTATTGTTACTCATGAACTACCGTCAATATGCTCAGTGTTAGTATCAGCTTTTATTAAAGCTTTTCCCTAAACATATACCCCTAAGCGTATTAGTTAAGTAATTCCCGAAGCGAACGGTAAATGTTATTTTCATTACATGAATTCATCATATAAGGTATTCAATAGCTAGTTCACCATTTCGCGCGATATACTAACGAATTTAACTAACCTTGGCTAAGAAATTCTAATAATACTTTCGTATTACATAGTGAAACCTTTCATCTAAGGCGACATCACTACGCTAAAGATGAAAAAGTAATCCCTAAACCATAATTGTTAACACCTAGATAACAAAAAACAATTACAGAACGGCTAGATTATATAGATGATATATAAGAAATTCAATTTTCCTTCTCATTGGTTTACCACTTGATTAAACATTCATGTTTAATTTTTGAGCAGTTTGATGACCACCATCAAACTTTAGTCTAATGGCTATTACATTTTCTTTAAATTTTAGGGTAGAATGTTGGCAGTTTTATATTCAAGAAAACTGATTACTTTTCCATTTTACTTGTTAAATAAGTTCTATTCTTGTTTACAAGTTTTAACCTGATAATCAGAACATAAATTGCAAATTAAAAAGTATAGGGGATAAAACATTATGGCTGAATCTAAAGCCTCTTTAAGTATTGACGGTAAAGAAGTTACCGAACTGCCGATTCTCAAAGGCACAGCAGGTACTGATGTAATTGATATTAGAACATTAGGTAGCAACGGTTATTTCACCTACGACCCAGGTTTCTTAGCAACAGCTTCTTGTGAGTCGGCTATAACCTTTATAGATGGCGGAAAAGGCATACTACAACACCGTGGTTACCCTATTGATAGCTTAGCTAAAGAAGCAGATTACTTAGAAGTTTGTTATATTCTACTTAATGGAAACGCACCAACTAAATCTCAATATGATGAATTTAAAGAAATTATCACTAACCATACTATGGTTCATGAGAAATTAGCTCACTTCTTCCACGGATTTTTACCTGATGCACACCCAATGGCAATGCTTTGTGGTGTAGTTGGTGCTTTATCTTCTTTCTATCACAGTGATTTAGATATTAACGATGCAGCTCAACGTAAACGTAGCGCGCACCGCTTAATTGCTAAGTTGCCGACTATTGCAGCAATGGCATATAAGTACAGCATGGGCCAACCTTTTGTATACCCTCGCAACGACTTAACTTACGCTGAAAACTTCTTACATATGATGTTCTCTGTGCCTGCAGAAGAATATAAAGTAAGCCCAACTATTGCTAATGCAATGGATAGAATCTTCACTCTTCATGCTGATCATGAACAAAATGCTTCTACTTCTACAGTACGTTTAGCGGGTTCATCTGGCGCTAACCCATATGCTTGTATAGCAGCAGGTGTAGCTTCTCTTTGGGGTCCTGCTCACGGTGGTGCTAACGAAGCATGTTTAGAAATGCTTGAAGAAATTGGCAGTCTTGACCGTGTTGATGAGTTTGTTGCTAAAGCAAAAGATAAGAATGATCCTTTCCGCTTAATGGGCTTCGGTCATCGTGTTTATAAGAACTTCGACCCACGCGCTACGGTAATGCGTGAAACGTGTCACGAAGTATTAACTGAGCTTGGCATCAATGATCCATTGTTAGATGTTGCTATGGCATTAGAAAAAGTAGCTCTTGAAGACCCATACTTCATTGAGAAGAAACTATATCCAAATGTTGATTTCTACTCAGGAATTATATTAAAAGCGATTGGTATTCCAACAAGCATGTTTACAGTAATCTTTGCTATGTCTAGAACTGTTGGTTGGATTGCTCACTGGGATGAAATGTTATCTCAACCAGGTCAAAAAATCGGTCGTCCTCGTCAAAAATACACTGGTGAAATCAACCGTGAATTTGTTCCTTTATCGGAAAGATAAGCAAATTGAACCTTAAATGGTTGGTTAAAAAGGTAGCATTAGCTACCTTTTTTAATGTGATTTTATAAATTATGAGGTAAAAAATTAAACTATTTCTTCTTATTTAGATCAAAATTCGCAGCCGAATTGTTCGTAAATCATACAAAAGCACTCCTTTACACATCACAAATATCTATAGCAACAATTCATAAAATAAATACCAATTAATTACAATTGATTCAGATCACAACTTGATTTTAGAGTATTTGTTCAAAAAAGTTACAGAAAAACAAATTTACCACTCAATATTTTTCCATTTTGAATCGTTTTTCAAGCGCTATTTACTAGTCAATCCTTCAATTTCTCGGAAAAAAATCACACTTTTTTTACATTGGAATTTTTAGTATTAGCTTTTGATTTGGTATTTAAATTGCTTTTTGAGTTAATTTTTATAAAAACTATTTATGTTCATTTTCCCCTTAAGGATTATCTCGGTATAATAACCACTGTTTTAAAATATCTCATTAACACTTAATTTCATGTCAGATTATTCCTTAAGATTTGGTGGCATCGCCCGCCTTTATGGTCAGCACGGCCTCACAAAATTACAGCAATCTCACTTTTGTGTGATTGGTATAGGTGGTGTAGGTTCATGGGTCGCCGAGGCCCTTGCTCGTAATGGTATTGGGCAGGTAACGCTCATAGACCTTGATGATATATGTATTACCAACACTAACCGACAAATACACGCGCTAGCCAATAACATTGGTTTAAGTAAAGTCGAAGTGATGGCGGAACGTATTGAGCAAATCAATCCAGAGTGTAAAGTAAATATAATCGAAGATTTTGTTACTCGCGAGAATTTAAACGATTTAATGCAAGTGAACTATGATTATGTTATCGACGCAATTGATGCTGTAGACATTAAAACCCGTATAATTGCTCATTGTAAGCGCAATAAAACCCCAATCATTACCATTGGTGGTGCAGGTGGGCAAGTAGATCCGAGTAAAATCGCGATTACCGATTTAAGCAAAACATACCAAGATCCGCTGCTCGCCAAGGTAAAAAACCAACTAAGGCGTGAATTTAACTTCCCAAGAGCTGATTTGAAAAAAGCCAGTAAGAGAAAGTTTGCCATTGATTCGGTATTTTCCACTGAACAATTACGTTATCCCAATGAAACAGGCGATGTTTGTTTAGCAAAGCCTGATGTAACTGAGGGTGAAAGCAATGCAATGCGCTTAGATTGCAGTGGCGGTTTTGGTGCCACTACTCACGTCACCGCTACATTTGCTTTTTTTGCAGTCGGTAGAGCAATTGATAAGTTACTCAAGAAAAATAGCGAGTAAAGTTAGCAAGTTAAATTAAATCATCACTCGCTAGAAATGCTGTTAGTAAAATGTTTATTAACTCGAGCTCAACTTAACTATATTTTTAATCTTTTCAACAATGGCAAGCAGCCCGTTACTACGTGATGGGCTGAGCTGTCTAATTAACCCCAGAGCTTCAAAGTAACCATCAATATCAAATTGTTGTATTTGCTCAGCGTTTTTACCATTGAAAGCCGCTAAAACTATCACCAATAAACCACGAATGACCTTCGCATCACTATCAGCTTGAAAGGTAAATATGCCTTGTTTATCAGACGTTGCCACTAACCAAGCTAAACTTTCACAACCACGGATAAGGGACTCATCATTGCGAGCAGCTTTTTCTAAACGTGTTAACTTTTTTGATAACAGCATTATTTCTCTATGACGGTTATGCCAACCATTAATACTGGTAAATAGAGTTACCAAGCGATTACTGTCTAAGCTGTTCTTTTGAGTGGTGTTTTCCTGCATTTTATCTAATAATGGAGTGTCAACATGATAAATAATCTTCTTTAAGCAAGTAACAAAGTAGTCGATTTCTTCTTTAGTATTGTATGCTGAAAGCGACACACGTAAACAGCCAGAAATATTTAAATACTCCATCAATGGCATAGCACAATGATGACCGCTTCTTATGGCTATGCCAAAGCTATCAAGGGTACTAGCAATATCATGATTATGGTGCCCTTCAACGGTAAAAGCGATCACAGGAATATCAGGCTCATCTTCTACAATAAACTTTATTTGATGAATACTTTTCAATGCTTGATAGCAATATTGCAGCAATTGCTTTTCGTAGCCTTGCATCTGACTAGCATTATATTGTTCAATAAAATTAATCGCTTGTCCAAAGGCAACAACCCCTGCAATATTTGGCGTACCCGCTTCAAACTTAAAAGGCAACGTATTAAAGGTGGTTTCTTGATGAAAGCTGACGGTTTGAATCATTTCCCCGCCCGCTTGGTATGGCGGCATATTTTCAAGCAATGCTTGTTTTCCATATAAGACGCCAACGCCTGTCGGCCCGTACATTTTATGGGCAGAGAAAACATAAAAATCACAGTCAATACTTTGAACATCAATAGGAAAATGAGCAATGGCTTGAGCACCATCTATTACCGTCATTGCACCAACTGCTTTGGCCTTTTCAACAACTTGTTTGACGGGATTAATTTTTCCAATAACATTTGAAATATGATTACAACAAACTAGCTTAGTTTTAGCATTTAGCAGTTTTTCTAGTGCATTAACATCTATCACGCCAGTTTCATCAAGTGTTAGTACTTTTAATGATGCACCTTTTTTCTTCGCTAATAACTGCCATGGAACGATATTGGCGTGGTGTTCACTCATGGAAACAATGATCTCATCACCTGCATTAACTATTTGTTGCCCTAGGGTAGAGGCAATAAGGTTAAGGCTTTCAGTAGCCCCTTTTGTCCAGATAATTTCTTTTGATGATTTAGCATGAATAAAACGCTTAACGTCTTCTCTTGATTGTTCAAAAGCTGTTGTTGCTTCAACGCTAAGTGTATGGGACGCTCTATGCACATTAGCATTAAAGTTTTGATAATAATTTTTATAGCTATCAATGACACAAATTGGCTTTTGCGTTGTAGCGGCATTATCCAAATAAACAATTTTATTATCTTGGCTAAAAGTTTTTTTAGCAAGCAATGGAAATTGCTCTTTAAAGTGGCAGGACTCAAAGTTTTTCATTTAGAAGAGGATAAATTCACGCAAAATAATTCTGTCATAATTATAACCTATAATTATCTCGTATTTTAAGCAGTTACCAAGAATCAGTAAATAAAATAAAATTACCCGTGAAATACTTCTGGATTTAAGGATATTTAAGCCTTATTAGACTATTATTATTAATTGGTTTAATAGATTCAAAGGAGGAATGATATGGCCCTGTACTCTTGGTTTTCAAAGAAAGAAAACAATCTAAATACAAACAACCAAGATATAAAGGATAAATCACATAGACTTAACAGTAAAAGTAAATATATTGAAAGTTATACTATGTGGCCAACAGCATCGGTAATACAAGGAAAACAAGTAATACCACCAACAAAGAATGACGCGGCAAGCGTTCAAGATAAAACAACAATATTGGTTAAGCCAGCAGTAGTTTCTTTATCAACAGCACTGATTGTTTATAAAGCTTAAGCTTATTTTTACAAGGTGTTAAAAAACGCCTTGTAAAATTTTATCTCTTCTTCTTGGATTGTTTTCCAATTTTAAAGTTTTTTCTAACCAGTACAGAGCTTTTTCTATATTGCCCTGCTTAATATAAGCCAAAGCGATATTATAGTGAAAACTTGGCATAACAAACGCCCCATTGTTACGTTCAAAGTTTTCATAGTAAATATCGGGTAGTTCAAGAGAGAAGTACTGCATTTTCGTTGAGTTGAACGTGGGCTTAACACCTATGGGCATCCTTTCATTTTTAGACTTTTTATTCACTGCTTTAGCACAAGTTTGTGAAAGAAAAACGCCAATTTCCTTCGCAAACTCTTGAGGTGTACCAAGTTGCCATAACTGCTCGTTAACTGACTCATTATGTTTAATTACCTGTAAAATAGGAGTGCTTTTTTTAATAGCATTTGCCCATGATAACTGAGCTAGCACTTGCGCCCTAACTTCCCGTCTTCTTCCTTGATAAATACTGGGTAATATTGAAATATTTTCAGAAAATATTTCTTGTTGTGCAGTTTGGCACTTTATATGTTGTTCTGTTAACGGGTATTCATCGACAAAACCTAACAAATGACTGATTTCATGTGCTAGTACATCGAGATCATCTTCAGCATCAATATAAAGCGCTCCCAAGTGGACATTAGCCCCACCTTCAGGCAAAAGCAAAGCAACAAATCGGCTATCAATTGTTTCGGCAACTTGCTGCCAGTTTAGTTCGTTGCAAGATATAGGATTTGATTTATCCATTGAGCAATCTAGCGAATCAATAGCGATATATCGAACAGGAGGAAAACAAACAAACTTAGCCAAGGTTTGATGCTTGAATTGTGCAATTAAGTGTTCTATTTGTTTTAAATGACGAAAATTAGTGGCAAAAAACTGAATGCTATTAGCACAATAATCACCATGGTTAATAAGTTGAGCTTTATTTTGCTGCGTTCCTCGCTTTGAAATCACTTGGTATTTATTAATATCCTTTAATAAAGAGCGCCCTCGCTGACTCCTTTTTATTAATTGTTTCGACTCAGCAAGTGCTTGCTCAACAAAAGGAATATTTCCACGAATGATCGCAAGCTGCATTTGTAAAGTGATAGCTTCAGCTGCTGTGGCTTCAGGGGCTTTAGCTTGATCATTTTGCTTTGCTAAAAGTGCTAGCACTTCATCTGCTTTCTCAAGCTGGTTTTCTTCATAATATAATCGAGCTAAACTGACAAAAGCGTGAGAATAACCAAGCCGCATAGCTCTTTGATGCCAAACGATAGCTTGATCATTTAACTGTTGCTTTTGGTAATGTTTAGCCAACTCATAAGCAGCATTAGCATTTTTTTTGGCTAACTGTTTTGCAAAGTAAAGCCAGCGTTCACTACTAGCTTCAGTATTACTCCAAGCATAAGCTAAGGCTACCTGATTATTTTGCGCTAAGGCATAGTCAAGCTGTTCCTTACTGTGGCTTTGCTTGGTAATTGTTTCTGTTAAGAAGTCGCTTAAAAAAAATGAGCTTGATGGTATTGCAACTAACATGCAAACTATCAAACTCATGCGATATAATCGTATTTTCATCACAAAACTTTCATTGTTAAACAACTAGGCTGTATCAATGCTATTAATAACTAACTTGCACCATTTACCTCAACGGAAGTGACTTTTTTAATGCGCATTAAATCTAGCTCTAACTTGGCGTATCTATGTTCAACAAACTCATAAACATTTGTCGCTATAGATAACTTAAAAAAGTTCATCGCTGCACCAGATTTTCCTTGCATCTGATTAAATTTACCTAAATAAAAATAAGCCTCACACAATCTATCTGTTAACACTTTATTTGAACTAACATCTAGGCTCAAATTGCCAATAAACTCCTGTTGAGTTAACTCACCTAAATACAAATAAAGAACCTGCTTTGCCCAAGTATTCTCACTAATAAAACTTGCTCTTTTTTTGAGGTTAATCTTAGCTATTTCTGGGTTTGTTTGATATTCAGCAAGGTATAACCAAATCAATCTATAAGGATCATTTTGCTTGGTATTATGAAAAGTAGCAAAGTCGAGCGCAGCTAGTTCAGGTCTGTCACCATAATAGAGAGCAATCCCCCTATTCAAATGTGCATACTCATGATTTGGCTCTAAATCTAATACAGAATCAAACTTCTCATAAGCTTGAGAGAACTCACGTACTTGTGTGAAATAAATACCTAAAAAGTTATAAGCATCAACAAGTCTATTATTAAGAGTAAGCGCTTGAGTAAAGTCAATTCGTGCTAGCGTTCTTAAACCAACACTGTCATATAGCACACCACGGTCAAACAACACCTTTGCCGTTTGTTCATCAGTTAATGTCGCACGGGTCAAAAAGTCAGAATAACGAGCAATTGCAATTTCGCTTTTGTAATTAACAGGAGCTGGCTCAGCAATAATAAGTTGCTCAAGTCCTGTCGCTTGTGAGGAAACGCGGCTAGTACTATTGGTCGTACAGCCTTGTAACAACAAGGTCGTGCAAACAAAACAAAGCATCACAACTTTTCTGAAAAATAAACTCACTAAATAACCTTAATCATCATAGGAAAAATCCAATAACTTGATTGTACTTGAATTCTTCCCTAAAAACACAAGAAAAAAGGAGCCAATAGGCTCCTTTTAAAAGGTTCTTATATACTAAAAAGTAAAATACTATTCAGCAGAAGCTTCCGGCGCAGCTTCTGCTGGCTTTTCAATTGCTTCTTTAATACTTAAACGAACGCGACCTTGACGGTCAACTTCAAGTACTTTAACTTTTACTTCTTGGCCTTCAGACAATACGTCACTTACGTTGTTAACACGCTCTTCTGAGATTTGTGAAATATGTACTAAGCCATCTTTACCTGGAAGAACATTAACGAACGCACCAAAATCAACGATACGAACAACTTTACCCGTGTAAAGTGTACCCACTTCAATTTCAGCGGTAAGTGACTTGATGCGGTCAATTGCATCTTGTGCTTGTTCGCCTGAAGTAGCAGCAATTTTAACTGTACCATCATCATCGATTTCAATGGTTGTGCCTGTTTCTTCAGTTAGTTGACGAATTGTTGCGCCACCTTTACCGATAATGTCACGAATCTTATCTTGGTTAACTTTCATGGTGTGAATGCGTGGTGCAAACTCAGAAATTTCTTCTCTGTGACCTGCAATCGCTTCATCCATCACAGATAAAATATGAGTACGCGCGGCTTTTGCTTGGTTTAAAGCAATTTGCATGATTTCTTGCGTGATACCTTCAATCTTGATATCCATTTGCAATGCTGTAATACCTTCAGTAGTACCCGCTACTTTAAAGTCCATATCACCTAAGTGATCTTCATCACCTAAAATGTCAGAAAGAACAACAAAGTCATCACCTTCTTTAACAAGACCCATAGCGATACCAGCAACAGACGCTTTAATTGGAACACCAGCGTCCATTAATGCTAGAGAAGTACCACAAACTGAAGCCATTGACGAAGAACCATTAGATTCAGTAATTTCAGATACTACACGAACTGCATATGGGAATTCTTCAATAGTTGGCATTACCGCTAACATACCACGTTTAGCTAAACGGCCATGGCCGATTTCACGACGCTTAGGAGAACCAACAAAGCCCGTTTCACCAACACAGTATGGAGGGAAGTTATAGTGAAGCATAAATGCATCAGTTTTCTCACCCATTAAAGTATCAAGACGTTGTGCATCGCGTTGTGTACCTAAAGTGGCTGTAACTAACGCTTGTGTTTCACCACGAGTAAATACTGCTGAGCCGTGAGTACGCGGTAATACACCGGTCATTACGTCTAGCGCACGAATTGATTCAGGATCACGACCGTCAATACGTGGTGTGCCTTGAGTAATTCGACCACGAACAACAGTTTTCTCTAGATCATGGAATAAATCTTTTGCTTCTTGAACGTTAAGCTCTGCATCCGCTTCAAGTAATTGCTCAACAACACCGTTACGAATTTCAGCAATTTTTTCATAACGAACTGCTTTTTCAGTGATTTGATATGCTTCATTTACTTGCGCTTCAGATAACTCAGCAATTTTTGCAGCTAAGTCAGTATTTTTTTCTGGAGCAGTCCATTCCCATGGTGTGTTATTTACTTCTGCTTTGAATTCATTGATTGCTGTAATAGCTGTTTGCATTTGCTCATGACCATAAACAACCGCACCAAGCATTACTTCTTCAGATAATACATCAGCTTCTGATTCAACCATTAATACTGCAGAGTCAGTACCAGAAACAACAAGATCTAATTCGCTAGTTGGTAACTCAGACTGTAATGGGTTCAAAATATATTGGCCATCTGTATAACCAACACGAGCTGCACCTACTGGGCCATTAAATGGAGCACCTGAAATAGCTAATGCTGCAGAAGTACCGATTAATGAAATAATATCAGGTGAAATTTCAGGGTTAACTGAAACTACAGTGATTATTACTTGTACTTCGTTAGTGAAACCTTCTGGGAATAAAGGACGAATTGGACGGTCAATTAAACGTGCAATAAGGGTTTCTTCTTCTGAAGGACGACCTTCACGCTTAAAAAAACTACCAGGGATTTTACCAGCAGCGTAAGTACGCTCTTGATAATTTACCGTTAACGGGAAGAAGTCTTGACCAGGAACAGCTTCTTTTTTAGCAACAACTGAGACTAATACTGAAGTGTCGTCCATGCTAGCCATTACAGCTGCAGATGCTTGACGTGCAATAGCACCCGTTTCAAGCGTTACGGTGTGTTGACCGAATTGAAATTTTTTAGTAATTGGATTTAACATCTAATTAATTTCCTTAACTTTATGAATTTTATATTTTTTAATCTTGTTAACCAATCTGTACAATTTTTTATTCTCTTATTACTGACATCAAGAAATAGTAATAAATAAAACAAAAAATTATACAGTTTGATTGATTATTGAGTGTTTAATTATTTGTCTGTACTTTAACAGTTACTGTCGACAAAAAAATTAAGCAGGCACATTATACTGACCTGAAAAGTATTTGCTAGCATCAATGAAAATGAATGATGTATTAATAGCAATCTAAAAGAACAAAAAAGGAGCCTAGGGCTCCTTTTTTAACTAATCTGATTAAACTATCGATTAACGACGTAAACCTAACTTACCAATTAAGGCAGTGTAACGATCAGTGTTCTTACCTTTTAAGTAATCTAATAACTTACGACGTTGAGCAACCATACGTAATAAACCACGACGTGAATGGTGATCATGGATGTGCTCTTTAAAGTGACCTTGTAGGTGGTTAATTTGTGTAGTTAACAAAGCAACTTGTACTTCTGGTGAACCTGTATCACCTTCTTGTTGAGCGTATTCTGCAACGATAGCAGCTTTTTGAGCAGCGTTTAAAGACATAATAAATCCTTAGTGTAAACACTCTTATTCAAAAGAATAAAGAGTTAAAATAACTACCAAAGCCAAACACTAATTCAGCCTCGATAACGAAAGAGCGCGTATTCTATCAGGGCGCAGTTAAAATGCAACTAAAATTGCAGCATTTATTAAACCACGACGATACGCTTGGGTGCGACTTGTCCATCATCATTGATAATACCAACACCAATAAACTCAGCGGTGTCGTCATTTTCATCTTCACCAATATAAACCTGCACGCTACCATCCATTGGTGCTTTATACGCTTGTACGGGATTGCCATTACGTAAAAAGTTTGCTGACATGTCATCAACATACACTGAAGGCATACCTACAACAGCACTTTGCATAGGTAAAAGTAAAGGGTCCAATAAGGTTGACGGCGAAATATCTTGAGATTTTGCTTGCTCAAGTAGTTCTTCGAGCTGCGGTAAAGTCACCATTTTATCAATAGGGTAGCTACCTACCGCTAAACGTCTTAAATCAGCAACATGTGCACCACAACCAAGTAGCTCACCTAAATCATCAATAATAGTGCGAATATAAGTCCCTTTAGATACATGAATTTTAAGCTCAACTTCGTCATGCTCAAATCGTAATAACTCTAACGAGAAAACGGTAATATCTCTCGCTTCACGGGGTACTTCTATGCCTTCACGAGCATATTTATAAAGTGGTTGACCTTGATATTTCAATGCTGAATACATTGACGGCACTTGTTTAGTTGTTCCTCTAAAACTATCCAGTGCATCACTAAGTTGCTGCGATGAAACATCAACAGGCTTTTCACTGACGATTTCACCATCTGCATCACTTGTCGTAGTTCTGATACCAAGCTTTGCTGTAACTTGATAGGTTTTATCAGTATCTAATAAAAACTGTGAAAACTTAGTACCCTCGCCTAAACATATTGGCAACATGCCAGTGGCAAGCGGATCTAACGCACCTGTATGCCCTGCCTTTTGAGCAAAATAAATACGCTTAACGGCTTGTAGTGCATGGTTTGACGACATTTCATAAGGCTTATCTAGTAATAACACGCCATTAATCGGGCGACCTTTTCTTCGCTTTGCCATTCTTACTCGCTCTCTTCACTATCAACATCATTAGGCTTATCACTGGCAACAGCTTGGTCAACTAAAGCACTCATGCGAACACCTTCCACCATTGACTTGTCATAAACAAAACGTAAATGTGGCATAATGCGCGCTCTTAATCGTTTTGCTAATAATGAGCGAATATAACCTTCTGCTTCGGTTAATACTTCAAGTGATGCTTTGATTTCATCTTCTTTATCATTAAAAAAAGTAACAAATACTTTTGCGTAAGCTAAATCTCGAGTTACTTCAACCGCTGACACTGTGGTCATACTCAAACGCGGATCTTTAATTTCGCGCATTAAAATAACCGCGATTTCTTTTTGGATTTGCTGACCCACTCGGTCAGTACGGGCATATTCTCTAGCCATCGTAATCTCCTAAGCAGCTGCACATTTATGTAGCAGCTTTCAATATTTAACACAAAAGGGGCAAAAGCCCCTTTTTATATTTAACTGTTAGCTCGAAGCTAGTTGATTCAAATACAAGGCGGATGCACGGAGTTGACGCTAGTCAATGAGTACATCCAACGCAGTAGTTGAGTCCTCTAGCAATGAGATGATAGTTATAATGAGCGTTTAACTTCAACCGTCTCAAACACTTCAATCTGGTCGCCTACGCGAACATCATTGTAGTTCTTAACACCGATACCACACTCAGTTCCATTACGAACTTCTTGTACGTCATCTTTAAAGCGACGTAGTGATTCAAGCTCACCTTCGTAAATAACCACGTTCTCACGTAATACACGAATTGGTGCGCTACGTTTGATTGTGCCTTCAGTTACCATACAACCAGCAATTGCGCCAATCTTAGGCGATTTGAATACGTCACGAACTTCTGCTAAACCAATGATTTCTTGCTTGAACTCAGGAGCAAGCATACCACTCATGGCTTGTTTCACTTCATCAATTAATGCATAAATTACACTGTAATAGCGTAAGTCGATGCTTTCACTTTCAATTACTTTACGAGCAGCAGCGTCAGCACGAACATTAAAACCAACGACAATAGCATTTGAAGCGGCAGCTAAGGTTGCATCCGTTTCTGTGATACCACCAACACCTGAACCAATAATTTTCACTTTAACTTCTTCAGTTGAAAGTTTTAATAATGAGTCAGAGATTGCTTCAAGTGAACCTTGAACGTCAGATTTAAGTACAACGTTAACTTCGCTAACTTCACCTTCAGCCATGTTAGAGAACATGTTTTCAAGTTTAGATTTTTGTTGACGAGCTAGTTTAACATCGCGGAATTTACCTTGACGATATAAAGCAACTTCACGCGCTTTCTTCTCATCTTTAACAACAGTTGCTTCATCACCTGATTGTGGAACACCACTTAAACCAAGTATTTCTACAGGAATTGATGGTCCCGCTGATTGAATCGGCTTACCATTTTCATCACGCATAGCACGTACACGACCGTACTCTAAACCACATAGAACGATATCACCTTGGTTTAACGTACCTTCTTGAACTAATACTGTTGCAACTGGGCCACGGCCTTTATCTAGTTTAGATTCAACAACAACACCATTTGCCATTTTATCAACAACAGCTGTTAATTCTAATACTTCAGATTGTAGTAAAATTGAATCAAGTAGTTCATCAATACCTAAACCAGTTTTTGCTGAAACATGACAGAACTGAACATCACCACCCCAATCTTCTGGGATAACATCATGCTGAGATAATTCAGTCTTAACGCGATCTGGATCGGCTGTTTCTTTATCCATTTTGTTAACAGCAATAATAATTGGCACCTCAGATGCTTTAGCATGCTGAATTGCTTCAATTGTTTGTGGCATAACACCATCATCTGCTGCAACAACGATAATAACGATATCTGTTGCTTTTGCACCACGAGAACGCATTGCGGTAAATGCCGCGTGACCAGGAGTATCTAAGAAAGTGATCATGCCATGACCCGTTTCTACGTGGTAAGCACCGATATGCTGTGTAATACCACCAGCTTCACCATCAGCAACTTTTGCTTCACGAATATGGTCAAGTAGTGATGTTTTACCATGGTCAACGTGACCCATAATGGTTACGACAGGCGCACGAGTGATTTCATCACCTGAATGTCCGCGATCTGCTAATACCGCTTCTTCTAAAGCATTTTCTTTTACAAGTACCACATTAAAGCCCATTTCTTCTGCCACTAAAGCCGCAGTTTCTTGGTCGATAACTTGGTTAATGGTTGCCATAGCACCCATTTTGAACATTGCCTTAACAACTTCTGCACCTTTCTTCGCCATTTTATTAGCAAGTTCAGCAACTGAAATCGTTTCACCAATTCGAATTTCTTGTACTTTAGTTTCAACAGGTTTGGTAAAACCATGTTTTAAGCTTTGCGGTGCCGATAAGGTTGCTTTACGACCTTTTGCAGGGCGAGCACCCTTAGCATTTTTATCTTGTCCGCCTTTTTTCTTACGACGACGACGGCCAGCACCTTCATCAGCAGCATCAATTTTATCTTCTGCTTCTTGAGCGTATTTTGAAGAGGTAACGTGAACAACTTCTTTTTCTTTAGCTTTACGTTCTTCTTCTTGTGCTTTCCAGCGCGCTTCATTTTCTTCAGCTAGTTTTCTTGCCGCATCAGCTGCTTCTTTAGCTTCTGCTTCAATTTTGGCTGCAGCTTCTTTTTCTTGTGCTATACGAAGTTGTTTTGCTTCTTCGCTTTCTTCAACTTTTACAGGTGCTGCTTTTTCAACATTTTTAGCTTTTTCAGCTGCTGCTTGTTTAGCTTTAGCAGCGGCTTCCGCTTTTGCAGCAGCTTTACGTTCAGCTTCTGCTTCTGCTTTAGCTGCGGCTGCAGCACGAGCATTTTCAGCTTCTTTTGCTGCTAGCTCTGCTTTTGCTTTCGCTTCTGCTTCTGCCTTTTCTTTCGCTTCAGCTTCTGCTTTTGCTGCAGCTTCTGCCATTTGCTGTTCTTCTAATTCACTTCGCTTAACATAGGTGCGCTTTTTACGTACTTCTACATTAACTGATTTTGCTTTAGAACCGTGACCCATAGTCAATGTTGACTTTGTTTTGCGATTTAAAGTTAACTTGCTTGGCTTGGCTGCTGAATCATCACCATGTTGCTTTTTCAAGTAACCTAATAAGACTTCTTTTTCATCTTGCGAAATTGAATCTGTTGCCGATTTTTTCACGCCTGAATCAGCCAATTGGCTAACGAGACGCTCCACCGGTGTGCCAATTTCATTGGCAAGTTCTGCTACAGTTATATCTGCCATTTATACTTATCTCCCGGTGCAATTATTCTTCGTTAAACCAACAAATATTACGTGCGGCCATTATTAGCTCACCCGCTTTGGTTTCATCTAATTCTTCAATGTCACTTATTTCATCAATGCCCTGCTCAGCTAAATCTTCAAGTGTACAAACACCTCGACTTGCTAATACAAACGCTAAGTGACGCTCTAAACCTTCTAGTGCAAGTAAGTCTTCAGCAGGCTCTGCACCTTCTAATGTTTCTTCACTTGCTAATGCTTGTGTTGTTAATGCTTCTTTAGCACGGTCACGAAGCTCTTCAACAATCTCTTCATTCAAACCATCAATTTCAAGCATTTCAGCAACAGGTACGTAAGCTATTTCTTCTAATGACGTAAAGCCTTCTTCTGCGAGTAAGTTTGCAAAGTCTTCATCAAGGTCTAGCTTGTCAATGAAAAGGTTTAATACTTTATCATTTTCAGCCTGATGCTTTTCTTTCATATCAGCAACAGTCATTACGTTCAGTTCCCAACCCGTTAACTGGCTTGCTAAACGAATATTTTGACCACTACGACCAATGGCCATGGCTAAATTACTTTCTTCAACGGCAATATCCATAGTGCCTTTGTCTTCATCAACGATAATAGAAGCAACTTCTGCTGGAGCCATTGCGTTGATCACATACTGTGCAACATTATCGTCAAATAAAACGATATCAACACGTTCACCGCCTAGTTCGCCTGAAACGGCTTGAACACGTGAACCGCGCATACCAACACAAGCACCAACAGGGTCAATACGCTTATCATTACTTTTTACTGCTATTTTTGCGCGTGAACCTGGATCGCGTGCTGCACCCTTAATTTCTAGCATTTCTTCGCCAATTTCAGGTACTTCAACACGGAATAATTCAACTAGCATTTCAGGCTTAGTACGGCTAACAAATAACTGAGCACCGCGTGCTTCTGGTTTAATTTCATAAAGTAAACCACGTACTCTGTCGCCTGGACGGAAGCTTTCGCGTGGTAACATATCATCACGATAAATAATCGCTTCAGCATTATTACCTAAATCCAAAATAACACTGTCACGGCTAGACTTTTTAACCACACCGGTAACTAACTCACCTACTTGCTCTTGATATGCTTCAACTACTAAAGCTCGTTCTGCTTCACGAATTTTTTGAACAATAACTTGTTTAGCCGTTTGTGTGGTAACACGGTCAAATTTAACTGATTCAATTTGCTCTTCTATATAGTCACCTAGATTCAACTCAGGATCATCATATTGCGCCGCTGCTAAGCTTATTTCAGCAAAAGGGTTTTCCATTGGTGTTTCTTCGCTATCTTCAACCACTAACCAGCGACGAAAGGTATCAAAATCACCAGAAATACGGTCGATACATACACGTACCGCGATGTCTCCTTCGTACTTTTTCTTGGTAGCTGTCTCTAAAGCAGTTTCCATTGCTTCAAAAATACTTTCTCTCGGTAATGCCTTTTCATTTGATACAGCATCAACAACCAGTAATATCTCTTTACTCATGCTTTTTAGCCTTATTAACTATTTCTATTAATTACTTCAAAATGTTTATTTAATCTTTTCTATATAGGATTCGATTAGAACTGGGCAACAAGATTTGCTTTATCTACATTGCTAATAACTAGCTCATAATCAATTCCATCAACTTCTACTATCAAGGTGTCATTCTCAATAGCTGATAAAATACCTTTAAACTTACGACGACCATTTAAAGGCATAGATAATTTGACATTGATAGTTTCACCAACCACTTCTTTAAAGTGTGCTAATTCAAATAAAGGACGATCTAATCCTGGAGATGAAACTTCTAAATTATATTCACTGCTTACTGGGTCTTCTACATCTAAAATAGCGCCAACTTGACGGCTTACTTCTGCACAATCATCAACATTAATGCCATTTTCATGATCAATAAACAAACGTAAAATAGAATTATTACCCGCACTTATAAATTCAACACCTAATAATTCTTTACCTGTTTCTTCCACTGCGGGACGAAGCATGTCAGTTAATTTTTGTTCAAATTTAGCCAATCGTTTTTCCTCTTTTCTCTAAAAAATAACGCTATAAAATTAACCTTTTTTTACAAAAAGATAAATTTCAGATACAAAAAAAGGGCATATAGCCCAGCGATTTTTTTTGCTGTAAACTGCTATTAGTATTAAAAACAAACACTAATAAACAAAAAAACCCCATAACGGGGCCTATTTCACTGACCCCATACCATTAACCTTTAGCCATATGGTACAAATAACAAGAATAATATTTAATGGCTAACTATATAACTAATAGTCAGATTAAATATCTCAGTGACATCTTATTATCCATTTAATCAACCTAAATGCGGCTAATTAAAACTGCACGAATTATATAGGGACAACCTAACAAGCGCAAGCAGGATCATTGCGATAATTGAGGTTTAATCTAAAAAACATTTAAATAACACATGAAATAATGCAAAAAATTAACTTATGCTTTACAATCATTTAGTATAGGTTAAACAATCGTGCTATAACATTGTTCATTAATGCTTAGCTGTTTTAGAATAAATTTAACTTAATATAAACAGTAGCATTGCTATTTTTGCGGAGTAACATAACTCAACATGTACACTTTCCCTCAACTTCTACTTAGAAATGCTATTTTAGCGCTGATATTTATTTTAATTGTCAGTTGTTTCTCTATTTTTACTTTATCTTCGGTTCTTGAAGAAAAAAACACCCAACATCAACAGCTTATCAGTTCTATGACTGAGAAGCTGCCTATAAGTAATGAGTCACAGCAAGCGGCAAGAGTAATAGCGAACGCTTTAAAAGAAACGACTTTCTATAATTTATTGACGATAAGTAATAGTGCTGGCGATAAATTAATCAACAACATTAATGACACGGGTCTTGTTATTCCTTTCACCTTACCTATCCCTAATAAAGTAAATAGCAAGGATTTAACGATAACGTACCAATTAAACTTTGCCAGTGAATCTTCCCTAGTATTACAAATTATTCTCGTATCACTTATTTTAGCGTTCATTTTCGTTTTCTTTGCCGCCACAATGAGCAGTAAGCGACATAAAACTGTTTTCAAAGTCATAAGTGAACAAATTAAAAAGGATTTAGCGCTTGTCAGTAACCGAGAGAGCAAGCCAAATGAAGAGAAGATTACTAATGCAGATATTTTAGAAATTCCCGAATTAAAGCAAGGTATTGCTGACATTAAAGAGTTGATGACTCAACAATTAGAAGACACGATTCACTTAGAAAAAGAAGCTTATGTTGACCATTTGACACAATTAGATAATCGTGGTCGCTTTGTGCAGTTCCATGAAAATCAGGTTATGCAAGATAGTCCTGTTAAGTTTGGCGTTTTAGTGCTTGTTCGTTGTTCCGAGCTACAAACAATTAACCAAATTCATGGTTATAAAGAGGGCGACAACTATATTTGTCAAGTAGCTAAAATAATACAAAAAACAATTGCCACATACGGCGACAGTAAAGTATTTAGGTTAAACAGCTCTGATTTTGCTTGTATGCTACCTAATATGAAATTATCCCAAGCTGAAAAATTTACTAAGTCGTTAACAGCACATTTTAATGAATATCAACAATCCTCCGACCTTGATTCAGTAGCTTATTCAGGGTTGGTATCATTTGATAAAACCAAACCATTAGGTGAGCTATTGGCCCTAGCAGATACTGGTGTCAGTGTTGCGCAAACACAAAATTCAAACTCATGGTATTCTCAAACTGAAACAGATATCTTGCAAAAGAATAGCAGCAGCTACGGTAATCAAAATTGGCGCCAAGAGATTGATAGTGTCATTGAGAACCAAAGAGTCATGTTATTATTACAACCCATTCAGCCAAGTGGCAGAAACAGTAAAGTATATGGCGAAGTACTAGCGCGTTTCCTTAATTCAAATGATGAAATGCTACCTACAGCGTCATTTATTGCCATGTCAGAGAAACTAGACAAAATTACGGCAATCGACAAACTCATTATAGAAACCACAATCAAAGAGATTCTCAATAAAAACATGTTGGATCATAGCTTTGGCATTAACATCAGTGCCCGCAGTATTGGTGATGAACACTTTATGATTTGGCTTGAACGTAAGCTATTACGTGAACCTCAGGTAGCTCCTCGATTAATATTTGAAATCACTGAGTACGGTTTACAGCAAAACATTAAAACCAGTAAACGCCTGATTGATATGCTACATCGCGTTGGCTCTAGAGTCACAGTTGAACGATTTGGCGTCGGATTAACGTCTTTTAAATTCTTCAGAGATTTAACGCCCGATTATATAAAAATGGATAGCTCTTATACTCGTGATATTGATGATGATAAGAACAATCAATACTTCTTGCGTTTAATGGTGGATTTAGCTCATCGACTAAGTATTAATGTATTAGCTGAAAGCGTTGAAAGCCAAGAAGAAAAGCATACCCTTGAAAAGTTATTTATCGATGGGTGCCAAGGTTTTTATATAGGAAAACCAGCGCCACTATAAAAACTGAAACCAGAAAATAATTCATTATAAAAACCGAACATCCATGAAATGTTCGGTTTTTTCATTAATTGGGGCTAAAAAACTTTAACCCTATTCACTGTAGTGTTGTTATATGTAATAAAAAAAAGGATAATACTACAAACATTACCTTAATAACGTCCTGACTTGTAACGTAAATGACCGATTATATACTGCTGCTTATTGGCACTGTACTAGTAAATAACTTTGTTCTAGTGCAGTTTTTAGGTTTATGCCCTTTTATGGGGGTATCTTCTCGCACCGAAACTGCTATAGGTATGTCATTTGCCACTACGTTTGTGTTGACGTTAGCATCCTTACTTAGCTACCTTGTTACTAGCTATATTTTAGCGCCACTTAACCTAGAATATTTAACAACAATGAGTTTTATTCTAGTCATCGCTGTAGTAGTACAATTTACCGAAATGGTAGTACATAAAACCAGCGCGAGTCTTTACAGACTATTAGGAATTTTTCTTCCTCTGATCACAACAAACTGTGCAGTACTAGGGGTTGCATTGCTTAACCTAAGACTACAACACAATTTTTTCGAATCAATCACCTACGGTTTCGGCGCAGCGGCGGGTTTTTCACTGGTATTAATCATGTTTTCAGCAATGCGAGAAAAGTTAGCAAATGCTGATGTTCCGACACCATTTAAAGGTGCAGCCATTGCGATGATTACAGCCGGCTTAATGTCGCTTGCGTTTATGGGCTTTACTGGCTTAGTTAAGCTATAGGTGCTGTTAATATTATGATAAATATACTTATAGCCATACTCGTTTTAGGTGTAATAGCCGCTATATTTGGCGCCCTACTAGGTTACGCCTCTGTTCGTTATTATGTAGATGGTGACCCTATTGTTGAGCAACTTGATGCTCTGCTACCCCAAACTCAATGTGGACAGTGTGGTTATCCTGGGTGTAAACCCTATGCTGAAGCCGTTGCTAATGGTGAAGCCATTAATAAATGTGCTCCTGGTGGTGAAGATACCATCAAGAAAATTGCCGATTTATTAGGTGTTGATGTACAGCCATTGGATGAAGCCCATGAAGAGGATGTAGGACCTAAAGTTGCCTTCATCATAGAAGAGGACTGTATAGGTTGTACGAAATGTATTCAGGCTTGTCCTGTTGATGCCATCCTAGGTGCCGCAAAACAAATGCACACTATCATCAGTGATGAATGTACAGGTTGTGACTTATGTGTTGCCCCCTGCCCGGTAGATTGTATAGAAATGCGCCCAATTCCAGAAACCACTCAGAATTGGCAGTGGGATTTAACCAAGATTGCTGTTAAGCAGATAGATTAGGAGGCTTAATGGAATCAATTATTCAGCGCATATCAGAAGGTAAATTTTGGCATTTTCATGGTGGCATTCACCCACCTGAGCAAAAACACCTTACCAGTGAAAAACCTATAAGGAACTTGCCATTACCTAAACAGCTTATTTTACCCTTGCAGCAGCATATAGGACGCCAAGGCGAGTTAATTGTAAATGTCGGTGATAAAGTACTCAAAGGACAACCATTAACTCAAAGTTCGAACCCTATGGTCGTTCCTATTCATGCGCCAACAAGTGGTATAGTATCAGCCATAGAAAAAGCATTTATTGCTCATCCTTCAGGGTTGAGCGAACTGTGTATCTTTATTGATGTAGATGGCGAAGATAATTGGCGAGATCGTGAAATTTGTCCTGACTTTACGCAATTAAACAATCAACAAATTATACAAAAAATAGCGGATGCTGGTATTGCGGGAATGGGCGGCGCTGGCTTTCCTACCCATATAAAAGTCAATACAAAGCCTGATATTAACTTTTTAATCATCAATGCCGCAGAATGTGAGCCTTACATCACTGCTGATGACTTATTAATGCGTGAGCATAGCTCTGCAATCATTGACGGCATTAAAATACTTGATCAATTACTCAACCCTGCCTTTATTTTAATCGGCATTGAAGATAATAAACCTCAAGCAATAAAAGCCTTACAGCAAGCAACAGAAAGTTACGAAAAAGTACATGTTTGCATACTGCCGACCAAGTACCCCAGTGGTGGTGAAAAGCAGCTTATTAAGCTATTAACGGGTCAAGAAGTCACCAGCGGTACTTTACCCATTAATTTAGGCATTATTGTGCAAAATGTGGCAACGTGTTTTGCCATTAGTGATGCGGTTATCAATGATACACCGCTGATACGCCGTGTTATCACTTTAACAGGTCAAGCATTAGAAAAACCTCAAAATGTCTGGGCACTGCTAGGCACACCAGTTAGCTACTTACTTGAGCAAGCGGGCTTTACTAATCAAACACAGTCTGAGCAAAGTAACCCTGCTCAAAATACTAATCCACCTGTCATTATGGGCGGCCCTATGATGGGCTTTAGTATTTTGAATGAACAAGTGCCAATTGTAAAAACAAGCAACTGTATATTGGCGCCCAGTAAAACCGAGATGCCAAGTGCCTTTGATAACAACAGTAATGAAGTTGAGTGTGTTCGTTGTGGTCTATGTGCTGATGTTTGTCCAAGCCAGTTACTACCACAAGAATTACAATGGAGCGCAAAAGCTAAAGATCACCAACAACTAGTTAAGCTAAATTTATTTGACTGTATTGACTGCGGTGCTTGCGCTTATGTTTGTCCTAGTCAAATCCCTTTAGTGCAATACTATCGTATTGCTAAAGCTGAAATTCGCCAGCAACAGCAATTAGATTTAAAAGCAGAAAAAGCGAAAGAACGCTTTGAAGCGCGAAAGCTTCGTTTAGAGCGTGAAAAAATAGCAAGAGAAGAAAAGCATAAAAAAGCCGCAGCGGCACGAAAAGCGGCAATGAACAAAAAGACACCTGAAGCAAGCGCAGCAAAATCAGCTGTTGCTGCAGCATTAGCTAGAGTCAAAGCCAAGAAAAAAGTAGAAAACAATAATGCTGACTTACCTGAGTCTGAAACAGAAAAGCAAGCCTCTAACACAGAATCTAATGATAAATCACAAGTCAAAGCCGCTATTGCTAGAGCAAAAGCAAAACGTTTAGCTAAAAAAGAAAATGCAGAATCGCCAAAATCAGAGACTGAAGCTCCCCTAAACGAAGCTGAAACTGATGAAAAAGCACAGGTTAAAGCCGCTATTGCCAGAGCAAAAGCAAAACGTTTAGCTAAAAAAGAAAATGCAGAATCGCCAATACCAGAGACTGAAGCTCCCCTAAACGAAGCTGAAACCGATGAAAAAGCACAGGTTAAAGCCGCTATTGCCAGAGCAAAAGCAAAGCGATTAGCTAAAAAAGAAAGTGCTGAGTCGACAAAACCAGAGACTGAATCCCCAGTAAGTGATACCGAGGCTAATGAAACTAAGCAAGAGCAAGCTGAGTCAGAGAAAGCAAAAGATAATGCTGACGATAAAAAAGCAAGAATAGCTGCAGCTGTCGCTAAAGCCAAAGCAAAGGCGAAAGCTAAAAAGGCAGACTCTGCACAAACTGAATCATCAGAGGCAACAGCAAGCTTACCTAGTAATGCAACAACAGATGCCGATAAGAAAAAAGCAAGAATAGCTGAGGCGGTGGCTAAAGCAAAAGAAAAAGCCAAGGCTAAAAAAGCACAGCAACAACAGCTAAACCTGGCAACTAATGAAGAACAAGAAACATTATTTCAACCTACTAATGAAGAAGCAAAATAATTATGGCTTTTTGGATAGCAAGCTCCCCTCACGCCCATAACCAAGCGCAAACATCAACGTTAATGCGTACGGTAATTTATGCTTTATTACCGGGCGTATTAGCCCAATGGTACTTTTTTGGTTGGGGTAATTTAATACACATTGCACTAGCGACAACCACAGCGCTATTGGCTGAGTTTTTTGTTTTATCTTTACGTAGTAAGAATAAAAATCAAACATCAAAAAACACCAATAAACATAAAATATCAACACAACTTTTTGACGGCAGCGCTATTCTTACTGCCATCTTATTAGGTATTTGTTTACCAGCACTTGCCCCGTGGTGGGTTTCAGTTATTGGAGCCTTATTTGCTATTGTGGTAGTTAAGCAGCTTTATGGTGGACTGGGGCATAACCCCTTTAATCCAGCAATGGCTGGCTATGTCATGCTGTTAATTTCATTTCCGGTACAAATGACTTCATGGCAGCCTCCGTTAACGTTAATGACAATTGATTTAAGCTTATCGAACACACTCAGCACTATCTTTACCGGTTTTACGAGTGAAGGCTATTCAGTCGAACAGCTACGCGCCAATATTGATGGTTTTACCATGGCGACACCATTAGACACCTTAAAAACCGATATTAGTTTGGGGATGACTGTTTACGAAAGTATGCAAAATCAAGTATTTGGCTCACACTTTTCTTTAGGTTGGGAGTGGATAAATGCAGCCTTCTTACTGGGCGGGCTATTTTTAATCTTCCAAAAAGCCATCGCTTGGCAAACCCCTGTCAGCTTTTTATCAAGCTTATTAGTGTGTACTTTTATCGCCTATAGCGTAAGCCCTGATAGTAGTGCCACTACTATGTTTCACTGGTTAAGTGGTGGCTGTATGCTAGGCGCTTTCTTTATCTTAACCGACCCTATTACCGGCGCTACAAGTGTTAAAGGTAGAGTAGTTGTTGGTATGCTAGCAGGCTTACTTGTTTATGTTATTCGTGATTTTGGTGGTTACCCTGATGGCGTCGCTTTTGCGGTGCTACTTTGCAATATGGCCGCACCATTAATTGATCAATACACACGTCCGCGTACCTATGGTCATCAATCAAGTGTTACAAAACCAAAGGAGGCAAAATAATGAACACGCCTCTAAATCAAGAAGAAAATAATAAACAAGAGCAAAGTGTTTTTCGCTTATCTATACAAAAAAATAGTCTAATTTTAGCCTTGTTTGCTATTGCTTGTACGGCAATAGTGGGCTTAATAAATGAGCTAACTAAAGATAAAATTGAAGAGCAAGCACAATTACAATTATTAAATACTCTGCAAAGTATTATTGACCCCAAACGTTACGATAACGATATCACTAAAGAATGTGTGAATTTTAGTTTAGGAGAGCATTTAGATAATACTATGCAAACCGCTTATATCGCTCGCAAAGCAGATAGTGTAACTGCCATCGCCATGACAGCTACAGCGCCTAATGGTTACAATGGTAATATTGATATCATTGTTGCCGTTAATATGGATAGCAGTATCAGTGGTGTTCGCGTACTAAGTCACAAAGAAACTCCAGGGCTAGGCGATAAAATAGAATTACGCAAAAGTGACTGGATATTAAGCTTTAACGGAAAAAAACTACTTTCAGATACTGACAGCCGCTGGGCTGTTGCTAAAGATAATGGTATGTTTGATCAGTTTACCGGGGCAACGATAACTCCTAGAGCCGTAGTACAAGCTGTTAAGCAAACTGTAATATATTTTCAAGACAATAAACAAGCGCTATTGATTAGACCTAATGCATGTAATGCAGAGCAAGAACAAATAATTACCACAAGTGAGGCAAGCAATGACAAATAATGAAGCGCTCTCGCCTGAACAAGCTGGAGATGAATCAACAAAGCAAGAAGAAAAAGCACTCGCAAAAGCAGAACTTGAAAAAGAGTATAAAGAATTAGCCATACAAGGCTTATGGAAGAACAACCCTGGTTTAGTTCAATTATTAGGACTTTGTCCACTGCTAGCAGTAACGGCAACCGTAACTAACGCTCTAGGTTTAGGCTTAGCAACGTTATTAGTACTTATCTGCTCGAACGCCACAGTATCTGCAATAAGGCAATGGGTTCCGAAAGAAATTCGTATTCCAATTTTTGTTTTAATTATTGCCGCTTTTGTAACTTGCGTACAATTATTAATGAATGCCTATACCTTTGGCATCTACCAATCATTAGGTATTTTCCTGCCTCTAATTGTTACCAACTGTGCGATTATAGGTCGAGCAGAAGCCTATGCCTCCAAAAACCCTATTAAACAAGCCAGTTTTGACGGTTTAATGATGGGTTTAGGCTTTGCTTTAGTACTTGTGGTACTAGGCGCTATTCGTGAAATTTTAGGGCAAGGTACATTATTTGATGGTGCAAACCTATTGCTAGGTGAATGGGCAAGTGTACTTCGCATAGAAGTTTATCAACTAGATAGTCAATTCTTATTAGCTATTCTTCCTCCAGGCGCATTTATCGCCATGGGGTTTATTATTGCGCTTAAAAATGCCATTGACGCTAATTTAAAGCAACGCCAACCAAAAGTAACAGAGCAAGCAATAGAAAGAGTAAGAGTTAATTTTGATTCTTAAAGTTCCCCTTTCCTGTTAAAAGGTATTTAATGAATAAAGATAAACGTTTAGAGATTTTAACTCGCTTACGTGACGATAACCCACATCCAACAACTGAGCTTAATTTTAACTCGCCGTTTGAATTATTAATTGCGGTTTTATTGTCAGCACAAGCGACCGATGTAGGTGTTAACAAAGCAACAGCCAAACTCTATCCTGTTGCCAACACGCCGCAAGCAATTTTGGATTTAGGCCTAGATAAATTAAAAGACTATATTAAAACCATCGGCCTATTTAACACCAAAGCAGTAAATACTATTAAAACCTGCCAAATGCTAGTAGACCTACACGGCGGTGAAGTACCAGAAAATAGAGAAGCATTAGAAGCCCTACCCGGAGTGGGTCGAAAAACAGCCAATGTCGTTCTCAATACAGCTTTTGGCTGGCCGACAATAGCGGTAGATACCCACATCGACCGAGTTTCAAACCGTACCAAATTTGCTATGGGTAAAAATGTGGTGAAAGTTGAGCAAAAGCTTTTAAAAGTTGTTCCTAAAGAGTTTAAAGTCGATGTTCACCACTGGCTTATTCTTCATGGTCGATACACATGTACTGCACGTAAGCCAAAATGTGGCGCCTGTATTATTGAAGATTTGTGCGAGTATAAAGAAAAAACCGAATAATTGATATTAATTTTGAGCGACCTAAAGACATTTGAAAATATGATAATTGGATAGTTTTTAAGTTAATAAAGTAGTCGTTGTGACAATTACTTTAGGTGAATTGTCACAACTTTATTACCTATAGCTTATTTTGATAACTCTTTTGCTGTATCAACAAAGATCCCTTGAATATCATTTGCTTCACGCTCTGTTTGACCACCATGCTTCAAAAAAGCTGCGATAATAGTTTGAGTTTTTTCTTCTTTTGCTCGCTCTAAGAAGTACCTCAATTCTAATTCTGTACCAACATCTTCGTCTAAGACCGAAGCAGCAATAATCTCTTTGTACATTATGATATCGCGTACTTCCCAACCGCTAACCGTTAATAATAACTGTTGCAGAAACTCATTTATTTCATTTTTAGAAACATATTGAGTAATGATGTTTAATTGTTCAGCTTGTTGAGGTGTAAAATCTGCACCTGTTAATAAAGCTTGTAGAGCCTTCCCTTTACCTAATCGACGAGCAAATTGTACTGCACCTTGGCCGCCCGTAGGTATATTAATATATAATTCTGGCTGAGCGAACGCTGAGTTCTCAGTGCCATAAGCTAAATCACATGCCATTACAAATTCGTTACCACCACCACGGGCAACACCGTCAACAACTGCAATTGAAAGCTGCTTCATTGCTTTGATATTAGCAATCATATGATTAAATTCTATCGCTGCTGCTTGCCCGCCCTGAGTTCCATTTATAACGTTAAGGTCTAGATGAGCGATAAAAAATGTATCATGAAATGACTTGAACACGACTGCTTTAGTTTCACGGTCATCTTTTAGCGATAAGATGAACTGATTTAATTCGTTAATTAAATCAATGGTTAGAATATTAACTGGTGGATTTTTAATTACTACGGTTGCAATACCTGCTTCTTTTGTGATGATTAATTTATTCATAGTTATCTCCAATTGATTGATAATTTCGTAACTCGATATTGATCACGTCTTGTTTATGAAGCAAATATAATGTTATTTTTGGCATCCAAAAACAGACCAAAATGAATTATAATGTTTCCTAATTGGAACCAATGGGCGAGTTTATGGATCTAGCAAGTCGGCTATTACTATTATTAGAAGTTTCTGACTTAGGCAGTTTTACAAAAGTGTCGGAGTACCGGAACGTCAACAGATCTGCTATTTCCAAGCAAATAGTAAAGCTTGAAGATGAGCTTGGGGTTCAGCTATTGAACAGAACAACGCGTTCATTGTCATTAACTGTTGCAGGAAGTGAAATGGTTGGTCAAGCAAAACAATTGAGGAACTTACTAAATAACTCTAAACGTTTAGCTGAAACCTATCATAGTGAGCCAAGAGGTGAACTTAAAATTTCTAGCTCGACATTGTTTGGTCGCCAATATGTACAAAAAGCAATTTTAAAGTTTCAAACCCTATTTCCAGATGTTCGAGTCGAGTTGCTACTTGAAGATAGAATGGTTGATATTGTCGGTGAAGGTTTTGATATAGGATTTCGTATTGGGGAGCCGAAAGAGTCAAATCTTATTGCTAAACAAATTGCCAGAAATCGATTGTTGATTGTTGCATCCCCTGTATTTTTACAAAAATATGGAACTCCAAAAACAGTTCCAAAATTAGAAAGCCTACCTGCGGTTGTTTATTCTACTCAAGGACTAGTCATTGATAAATTTAAGTACATGGATAGTTCGGGGAGTGAAGTTCATTTTCAATTAACTCCTACTTATAAGGTCAATGAAGTTGAAATGCTGATCAATACTGCACTTGCGGGAAATATGCTGACAGTAACTACTGCTCAAATGATAGAAAACGAAATACTGGATGGTAAACTTATTCCCATAATGACGCACCTTAACTTAACCGACTACGGTACATTTTACGCAGTTTACGCTCACCGCAATGCACCGATGAAAACTAAACTATTTATACAAACACTCAAAGAGGTGATTGGGGAAAAGGTGCCAATTTGGGAAACTCGTATACCTGAGTTCGACAAAATGTATGGGCATGATTTCTAAGTCGATGCACACCACTGGCTGATTCTCCATGGCCGATATACCGATACAGCCCGTAAACCAAAATGTGGCGCTTGTATTATAGAAGACCTGTGTGAGTTTAAAGATAAAGTAGACTAACAATTACGTAACCTAAATCTGTCCTAAACACGAAATTTGACCTCTTATTCGCCCTTTACCTACCAAATTCACCCATTCAATTTTATCAAAAATGCATGAGGAGACAACATAGAGCCTCTCCCCATAACTCTATGCTTTATCAACAGAGACCTTTAGTGTCCAAACTGAACACGAATACCAGCATTGACAGTAAAGCCATCATTACGTGACCAAATATCCGTAGTCCAACGGCCGCTTGGGTCTTGCTGTGGCAGTAATAACGACTCGTCTTTGGTTTGGCGTACATTGAGTAAGTTTTCTGCATTTAAGAAATAACTCACTCTACCAAGGGTAATTTGGCCAAGTAAGCCTAAATGCCAATATGCCTCACTTTTGTCGCGGTGAGGATTACCTTCTAGGTGTTGTGTGCCTGTGTAGTAGGCTTCAAACCCAACTAGATGACTACCATGCTCTTCCCACATGATCACCGCACCTGCCGAATGTTTAGGTGTGAGTGTTAAAGGAGCTCGGCCAATACCTACCTCACTGTGTTTAGTGGCATCTGTGTACAAATAGCTCCCCGTTAGTTTCAGATCACGCCAGCGATAGCGAAGCAGCAGTTCAGCACCACGAATTTCACTTTTACCTGAGGCATTTACAATACGTACTTGTTTATCTGAATATGTGTCGTGCGGGGGAATCACTTCAAGCTCAGTAACATTATCAACATCAGATGCAAATAAGGTCACACTGGTTTCAACACTATCAACTACGTAGCTGATATCGATAGACGCGGTAGTTGCCTGCTCTTCTTCAAGGTTATTCAGTGGTGCTAAGCGTGATAATCCGGCGTCTTCAATATCTTCAATAAACGGTGTTGGGGCAAAAAAACCTTGCCCGTAGGAGCCTCGAATTGTCCAGCTTTCAGGTTTATATAACATAGAAATACGTGGGCTAAATTGTGTGCCATATTCGCTGTGCCAATCAGCGCGGGCACTCAGTGACAGTGAAATATCATCTCGGGCTTCATAGTCTACTTGAGAGAATACCCCCGGCACTTGGTAATGGTAGTTGAACTCGGAATAATCTTGCGAATAAAAACGGTCTGATTGATAAGCCGCCCCAATAAGCCAAGCTGTTGTATCGCTATAACCTGACACACTCGATTCAAAGAGGTGGCTTTCATGAGTATCGTTTTCTTCAACCAAGCCATAAACATGGTCATGCTCTTGGCGCATTACCGAGCCACGTACGTTGAGATTAAGCACCTCCCCTAGTGGTTTATCAAAGATAAAGCCACTGTCTAGCCTAAGTGACTCTTGGCTTTGTTTAAACGGGTCACCATCGGGTACGGTTGCGCCATCTCCGGTGCCCCCTTCACGTTCTTCCTTCATAGCGCCAAATGTAAAATACAAGTTTGAACCGCTTTCACTTTCCCAATATAAACGAGGACGAATGGTTGCACGCTGATATTCGGCCATGTCGAGCCAGCCGTCATGATCTAAATCTTGTTTCTCTTGATTGTGTACGCCAGCGGTTAACGATGCACTAGTAACCTCATTGATTGGTGAGGAGAAATAAGAGGTGATGTCTTGGCCATTTTTAGATGTTGCATTCAACAGTACTTCGCCTTCAAATTCATCTGATGGGGTACGAGAAATTAAATTAATCACACCGCCAAGTGCTGAACCACCATAAAGTGACGATGCTGCTCCTTTAATGATTTCAACGTTGGCAAGATCTGTGGGAGGAATTTGCAATAAACCAATTGATGCCGTTTGACCTCCGTAAAGTGGCAAGCCGTCACTGAGCAACTGTGTATAGCGTCCATACAAGCTTTGCAAACGAATATTGGCACTGCCTAAAGCAGGTGAAGTATTCTGTACACGCACTCCACCAGTTTCAGCAACCAGCATAGAAATGTTACCTGGCCTCATTAAGGCTTTTTCTTGAATTTCTTCGCCGTTGATGATCTCTGTACGAGTTGCTGACTGAGTCACAATTCGACCAAGTCGTGATGCGGTTACTTGAATCTTTTCAATCTTATCTTCGCCATGCTCATGATGATCGTCATGATGTTCACCTTCACCAGCGTAAGATATTGAAGGCATTAACAGCACAGCGAGTGCTATTTTTGAATATTTAGTAAGCATTTTTTACCTCAAATAATGCTAAAAACTGCGAAATTTTCACAATTAATAAAGAAATTTTAGTGTTGTCTAGAGTATGGGTGCAAGTAATCTAGGAGGTAAAAATTGGTGGCCGATAAAGAGATGTGGCGATAAAGTGCGTAGCTTTTGTTGTTAATGACAGTGGAGGCTCACTTAAAACCACTAGCTCAGAGAGAGGAAGACTGTTACCTAAATAAGCCATAGAAGCGCATGCGTTCGCTGGGCAAATGCATTCGCTTTCACAGCACTCAACTTCACAACAACCATCAATGTCTTCTGATGCGTTGGCGCTATAGTTATCATTAACAAAGGTTTGCTGCTGAATTTTTAGATGCTGTTCTGAGGTGCCGTCATATGACGCCATAAAATGATAAGCCATTGTTTGCCCTACAAAGGCAACCAGAATTGTTATCAAAAACAGTAATTTTGACAAGGATTTAAGCATACATAACTCGAATAAAATCGCAGCTATTGTAGGTAATTTTTGGGTATAAGTGAAGAGGAATTAGAATATCGAAGACTTATGTGATTTTAAAGACTAAACAGAATAGTTGACCCTGTAACACTTTTTGTATAACTGTCAAGTTCCGATAATATCTTTCAAATACTTTTCGAATTCAATCATAAATCGACTCAAGGCCGTTTTCCAATTTACCATCGGCATCGACCATTTTTAGATGCTTACTCAATGAGTCAAGTAATTGAAAAAGACTCTAATGTCATTGATATTGCTAGCCCTATTCGTATCCATGGAAATTTTCTATATAATTAACTGATTAAAGCTGAGAATTACCAAATAAAAATGATAGATTAAAAAGATAAAGCGAGCTACCGAAAGGGAATCAGCCTCAGGGTTTAGAGATTTCATTCTATAATATCGAGCGAATAAATATGAGTTTTAACATTATCCAACCAGAGCAATATCAAACTATTTTATGGAAAAACAACAAAGGAAAAACCATTGAGCTTGCATTAAATGAAGGTGGTACAACCGATGACTTTGATTGGCGCATTAGTAGTGCAACAGTTACAGAAGAAGGTGTATTTTCTGACTTTTCTGGTTCAGAACGTAACATGGTATTGATTGAAGGTTCAGGTTTAACACTCAAGCACGATAATGGCCAAATTGATCACTTAACTAATCCACTCGATATTGCTAACTTTGATGGTGGCTGGCGTACTACTAGTCAGCTTGACAACGGCACAATTAAAAACATTAATTTAATGACCAATAAGAACAAATTCTCCGTTGACGTGTCTACCTTTGTCGAGTGCCAGAGGCAAAAGATTATGCCTGCCGATTTAGTATTTATTATTTCGCTAGCTGATAATACTAAACTTAATATTGATGGTAATAGTATTGTCTTAGGTAAGTTTTGTTTGGCGAAATTGATAAGTGAAGTTGATGATATTATTATTTCAGGACAACAAGTAATAGTATTTAGGCTGTTGTTTGTAATGCAGTAAGGTCACTCACATCATTCAAACTAAAGTTTACCGTTCTTCTAATTCGAAGTTCGGCTTCAGCTGCAGTAAAGTTTCATCAAAATTAAAATTATATTTAATGACTTTAGGGTTAAGCACTTTAGAAAATTTACTAAAATCGATATGCCTCCAATAGCTATTACCAAAGTGTTTAAGGTAATCATCAATATTATTTCGATTTAATGTACTAAATATTTCTAGCTTAAGTTGTGCTGTTTCCTGTGCGAAATCTTTCCCGTAGTGATAATCATGAAGTAAAACTAAAACCCAACCTCCAGTCATGAAGTGCCCACCAACACTGGCAACTATCTCTCCATTTTTGACCCTTTTTAGGGTAGGAGCACCCGAATTTAATCCAGCAACAAAAATATCTTTACCTAGTTTTTTAACTGTATTAATTACCGCTTTTACTGCGCCTATAGCCATAGGATCATTAGCGGCTCAAATGGCCTCTGTTTGAGGGTAGCTGTTTGAGGGTAGCGGTTTAATGCTCCCTGAACACTGAATACAGCCCAGATAACAATTAAAACTAAGAAGACTTTATTCACACTTGCTTCCTACTTATGAGTAACATTAATATAGGTAACATAACACTCTGAGGAACTGCACACGAAAAGATAGTTAAAACATAAGTTGTTTTGCCGTTAGGAATTTACAAAAAACCTAAGCTTTTTTTACAAATTTCGCGGTGACCATCATTTCGCCCACGCCGTCAACTTTACAGTCAAGTTCATGGTCTTTTTTATCAAGCACACGCTTAACGAGCGCTTTCGTGCCGATCTTAATAACTTGCGAACTGCCTTTAATTTTTAAATCTTTAATTACGGTCACTTTATCACCGTCAGCAAGCAATGCACCATTTGCATCTTTCACCTTGATGGCATTTTCTTCTTCAACTTCCGATGGATTCCATTCGTATGAGCACTCAGGGCATACTAAGTGATTTTGGTCTTGATAAACGTACTCAGATTGACAACTTGGACAAGGCGGTAATGACATGAATATTATTTCTATGATTTAATTTTACAATATAATACAACTTGTCGTTAACATTATCGAATAATGCATCGCTATTTTGCATGCAGCTAATATCAAAAGCTCTATTATCAAACACTTTTACCCTTTAAACTTGAACTTATAATTCATCTATTTAGACAAATAACTTATCAATAACTGTAGATTTTTTTGCTACGCTAAGTAACTTTAAAAAATTTGTTTTGATAAGAAGTCTTTGATGAAATTACTCAGAGACCGGTTGTTAAGTTCTGATAGGAAACCACTCTCATTGAAAAAACTCCTTGTTTTTGATTTATTTAAGGTAAAATCATTTCTATAATCACTCATAGCTTGTTCGATAAAAGCCAGCTTTCGAACAGAAATAAGTTTAAATCAAATGAGAGAAAGCTAATTGAAGGATTCCTGTGAACTTTAAACAATATTCACCCTCTGTAGTACTGGCCTTGGCAATGTCTTTTTTTATATATGATATTGTCAACGACCTATTAGATTATGAAGATGGCCTATTTCATATTACCATCGAGTTTTTGGTATTTCTCGCAATATCTATTGTTTTGTTTTATGAGTTAAAACAGGTCATATATTTAAATAATGAAATAAAAAAAGAAAAATCAAAAACAGCCAGATTAATGGGTGAATTGTTATCAGTTATGCACGAACAGTTCGCTCAGTGGAAGCTAACAGCCTCTGAAAGTGAAGTCGCATTATTGTTAATCAAAGGGCTTTCAATGAAAGAAATAGCAACTCTGAGATCCGTGAAAGAAAAAACAGTAAGAAGCCAAGCTACCAGTATTTACGCCAAATCAGGCTATTCAGGCAGGCATGAGTTAGCAGCACACTTTATTGAAGATTTAATGCGTGAAGTCTGACAACAAGATATAAGGATAAGAGAATTAATGAAATTTTTACATACCATGATACGTGTTCGTGACATTGAAGAGTCGTTAGACTTTTTTATTAATAAGTTAGGACTCATAGAAACAAGACGCCACGATGTGCCTGAAGGCAAATTCACCCTCATCTTTTTAGCTACAGCACTAGGCGAAGCTGAGATAGAGTTAACATATAACTGGGATAGTGTTGAAGAATATCTCAGTGGTCGTAATTTTGGTCATTTAGCATTTGAAGTTGATGATATTTACCATACTTGTCAGCAGCTTCAGGCAAGCGGTGTGGTAATCAACCGTCCGCCACGCTGTGGCAAAATGGCATTTGTGAAATCACCAGACAATGTATCAATTGAATTGCTACAAAAAGGTGATGCCTTAGAACCGCAAGAGCCATGGTTGAGTATGGCTAATACAGGCACTTGGTAAGCAACACCTTATCAATGTAAAGCTGACTTATTTAGCGAGCGCTTCTTTAAGCGCCGCTAAACAAAGAGCTACATTTTCGCTTCTGGCTGCATAGCCCATTAAACCGACACGCCAAGCACTACCAGCGAATTGCCCTAGGCCTGCACCTATTTCTAAATTATATTCATTTAATAAAAATTGACGCACTTGTAAATCATCAATTCCTTGTGGAATATGAACAGCATTAAGTTGTGGCAACCTTTCTTGCTCAGGCACAATAAAGTCTAAACCTAAATCGGCAAAACCTGCGGCCAATTTATTATGCTGCTGACGATGACGTGCCCAGCTCTTTTCTAGCGTTTCATTTTTAAGTACTAATAATGATTCATGCAAGGCATATAAAGAGTTAACCGGTGCAGTATGGTGATAACTACGTTTACCCTGTCCTGACCAATACTCCATAACAAGTGATTGATCTAAAAACCAACTTTGAACTGCACTGTCTCGGTTTTTAATCACTTGAGCTGCTTGCTCACTAAAGCTAACCGGTGATAAACCCGGTACACAAGATAAGCATTTTTGACTACCAGAATAAACGGCATCTATACCCCAATCATCAACTTTAAGCTCTACTCCACCTAAAGAAGTAACCGCATCAACAATGGTTAAACAGTTATATTTTCTCGCAATTTCACACAAAGTTTTAGCATCTGATAAGGCACCAGTAGAGGTTTCAGCGTGAACAAAGGCAACAAATTTCGCTTCTGGCGTTTGCTTTAAAGTATCTTCTAATGCTTGCGGGTCAACAGCTCGTCCCCAAGTACCATCTACAACAACCGCTTTGGCACCGATACGATTTACGTTTTCAATCATACGTGCACCAAATACACCATTGCGACAAACCACAACCGTATCTTCTGGTGAAACTAAATTAACAAAGCATGCTTCCATTCCCGCGGAGCCCGGCGCTGAAATGGCCAAGGTATACGGATTTTGTGTTTGAAAAGCGTATTGAAGTAATGACTTAACTTCATCCATCATGCCAACAAAAGTAGGATCAAGGTGACCGACGGTTGGTCTAGCTAATGCAGATAATACTCTTGGGCTAACATCTGACGGACCAGGTCCCATCAATGTGCGTTGTGGCGGTATAAAAGATTGAATAGTCATAGGAATCTCGCTGTGAACTCAAATAATAAGTACAAAATAATTTGTCTAACCTTAGCATTAATATAATCATTTACTTAATTAATAGTTATTATCCCAACTATAAACTGTAAAAATATACTGATAATAAACACTCAGGTTGATAACATGCTTATAAATTGCTTTAAGATACTAAATTACAATGTTCAAAACTAAAATTATACCCCTAGCATTTACTTGCATCACTTTTCTTTACTCTACATCAAGTTTCGCCAACAGTAGCCCTTCAGGCGTTACGTTAACCGATACAAGTATAACCTTAGAGCAGGTAACGCAAGATGTTAGCTTTCTAGCCAGTGATAAGCTTAATGGCCGTGGCAATTTTTCAACTGAAATAAAGCAAGCTGCTGATTATATTGCTAAACGCTTTACTGAAATTGGCTTAGCTCCTGCTTCAGGGAGTGATAGTTTTTTTCAAACATACCAGGTTAAGCAGATTATTCCAGCATCCCTTACTCTTCATATTAATAACGAAGCACTTGCTACTGAAAACCTAGCAATAGCAAGCACCTCTGAAACACTCAACTGGTCATTTTCGGATATTAAAAAACAAAGTTCGCCCGTTAAGCTACATACTATTAGCAAAGAAGATAATATGCGTAATATGCTGAGTCAGATTAACTCAGTTGGCGGCCAACATTTAGTGTTATTACATCCTGCCCATGAAAAGATGTTTAAGCGTTATCAACACTACTTTGCAAGAGGGTTAACTAAGCTTGCAACCCATAAAAAGATAAGTAAACAAGGTGGTACAATTATTATTGCCTTAACATCAACCACTGCAGCACAAGTAAATAGTCTATCTGCCAGTGCTAGCAATAAAGTAATAACCAGCGAATTAACCAATGTTGTTGCTATGTTACCAGGCCATAGTAAGCAGGAAGAAATAGTGCTCTACTCTGCCCATTATGATCATTTAGGCGTAGAAGAGCAAAATAGTAATGATGCTATTTATAACGGCGCTGATGATGACGCTTCTGGAACAGCCGCTATCATCAATTTAGCTGAGCATTTTGCTAAACAAAAAAGCAATTCAAGAACCTTGATGTTTGCAGCATTTAGTGCTGAAGAAATTGGTGGTTTTGGCTCTCGATATTTTTCTAAACAGCTTAAACCAGAAACTATTACTGCCATGATCAATATCGAGATGATTGGTAAGCCATCAAAGTTTGGGGCGGGTGCTGTTTGGATGACAGGCATGGAGCGTTCCAGTTTAGGCGAGCAGTTAAATGCCGCGTTAAAAGGGACGGATATGAAAATACATAAAGACCCTTATCCTGAGCAAGAGTTATTTTACCGCTCAGATAACGCTACACTAGCAAGGTTAGGTGTGCCAGCCCATAGTTTTAGTAGCACCCAGCTAGATAAAGATCAGCACTATCACAAAGTTAGTGATGATTTAGCGTCATTGGATCTTGCGTCACTACACCAAGTAATCAACGCACTTGCGCTTTCGACACAGCCTTTAGTTGACGGGGAAATAACGCCTTCTCGCATAGATACTAACTTGGTTAAGAATAAAGGGCTTATTTACTAAAGAAGGGAATCAGAATGCGGCAATAATTGTCTTGAAATAATTAAGCCGCAATAACCTCAAGAGGGCAACGCATTTGAAATTCTATTTTATTCTTGCCCTCAATTTGAAAGCCATGTCTTAGATAAAGCCCCCGTGCAGGGTTTTTCAACAAAACATTTAACGTGATAGGCAATTGCAATTGCAGTGCTTTTTTCTTTACGACAGACAAGACTTTACTACCGATGCCCTTGCCTTGATACTTTGGTAAAATTTGTAACTGCCTTATATGCAAGCTTTTAGTCGTGCCATTAAGTGCGGTAACACCAAACTTAATGACTCCGATAGGTTTACGATCACGCAAGATAATATGAGACTGATAATAGTGCTCTTTTATACGCTCTAGGTGCTGCTCATTGGTCTGTTTTATTTTGGCTTTAGCCAAATGCTTGGTCATTGATTTTTTACGTAACTCTAATAAAAAATCAATATCTTCATGCTTTACTTTTCTAAAGCCTATGGTAAAACTCATTGAATATACTATGTAAACAATTATCTATAGATTATTTATCTCGATAATACACCATAAGTGCACCTGATACTTTACCTACAGTAACATTTTCAACAAATTGGTATTCTGCCTCTTCAAAGAATTTTCTAAATTTACCTGAAGTTGCGTACACAGCAACCCCCTCACTATCACCATGCTCTTCTAACACAGTGTTTACCGCTGCCATTAAGTACTGACCAAAACCATGTTGCTGATGTAAAGGGTGTATAGCAATAAAAGATAACATATGAAATTTGTTAAGCGGAACTGAAGAAATAACTTTTTTTTCTTTTTCAATCATTTGCTTGGTACTAAAATAGCCTGCACTTAATAGCATTTTTAATCGCCAATGCCAAAATCGCCCACTACTGACACTATCATCAGGGCTATTTAAACAGGCAACGCCCACCATTGATTCACCTAAATATAGACCTACCATAGGTTGCTTAGCTTGCCAGAAGGCGGTTAATTCTTCTCTGATGGATGCCCTTAATCTTTGCTCATAACCTTCTTTATCACTGTTAAAAATATCTAAAAAAACAGGATCGTCATGGTAAGCTTGAAACAACAATGATGCGGCAAGCTTTAGCTCTTCAGCACTAAGGTAAGTTGCTCTTATATCAAGTTTACTTTCTGTTGCAACAGCATCAGACATATCAATCTCCAAACTAGTTAACACTAAAGGTTATATTTTATTCATAACTTAAATTAATCATTCACCTTAACAGCTTTTTTAAAACGAGGTCAAACAGAATTCATTCGTAGTTAATTGACAGTTTTGTTTCTAAACTTACAGCAAATTAAAACTAAAAAAGCTGGTTAACGTAATGTTAGCCAGCTTTTTATAACATATAATTTAAAAGTTATTTAGACATTATTTTATGGTATTCATCACCATTGCCCGTTTGTACTAACGCACCATTAATGAATTCTAAGTAAGAACATTCATCTTTTGTGGTCAGCCCGTCTTTATGCTTACGCTGGGTGCGGTAGTACAACACTCTCACAGTATCATTATTAACGGAATACATTTCAGAAAAGTCTGCAACACCAAGGTTTTCTTGAACATCAACGATACTCGCCCCTAGTTGTACACTATTTAACTGTTTGCGGTTTTTATAGCTTCTATCTTCATGACTAAAGCCAGTGCTATGCTCTACGCCATCATCATTTACCGAAATCACACAACCAGATAAAGTTAAGGTTAACGGGGCAGCAACAAGTAACGCAAGTAGTGATTTTTTCATTTTCAACTCCATATGGATTTTATTAAAATTATTAATTAGCTAAAGGTAATTCACTTAATAGATAGCAAAAAGCAAACCAACAAGTGACAACTTTTTAAGTTATTGATTATAATAAACTTTAAATTTATACATTAGGATAACTAGAGACATTAGTGGTAATATACACTAAAATATAGTTAATTCTTTAAGGAGTTAATTAAAATGACAATTCATGATGAAATATTAACCATAGCAAACAAAATTGCCAATACAGGTAAGAAGCCTACGGTTGCCTTAATTAAAACAAAGTTAAGCCAAACCGTGCCCTTACCCTTATTAATATCAGCACTGAAAACATGGCAGCATGATCCAGAGTTTATTAGTTTGCCTGAAGATACTCCCCAAACAAGCACTAAAAATAGAGAAGAAGCAGAGCCTTTACCTCATTCACTTAGCGAAGAGTTAAAGGAAATGAAACAAGAAATTGTTGAATTAAAACTGTTAATGAAAGAGTTCTTAGCACAACAAAATAAATAACCAGTTTAACTGTGCTTTAGCTAAAGGAAATTTGAAGTAACTGTTTTAAAAAGTGCATACCACCTTAAGCTACTGGCTCGAGCATATTGATGAAATCAACAATTGAATCTGTCAGTTTTTTATGGGGTTTACACCCTACTCGCTCAACCCACACTGCGCCAGAGTCATTATCAAAAGAGATAATAGTATCTTCTTCATCAGTTACCGCAAAGAACACAGTTATCGGTTGTTTTAACCTTTGCTTCATTAAAATATGACCAATAATATTCTCTTGAAGTCGCTGAAAGTCATCTTCATTCCATGCAAATAATAGTGAAAGTTTGCCATCCTCACATTGTGCTTCAAGGCTTTCACTATAAATGCTAGTAAAGTAGTTTTTTATATCTTCATGTAAGCTAGTATTAAGCGCTGACTCAACATTAACAAAGCTCAGTTGCTCACTTGTAATAACGCTAGGTTGCCAAAAAACATGACCGTCTAAAAGTGCTGCTCCATTTTTAGTTTTATTTTGCTCACAGGGAGATGGCCACTGCTCATCTTGTTCAACTTGAGGTAAAACCCCGTGTATTTTTTGATAGTAGTTCACGTACTGCTCGGCAAATTGTTGAACAGTTTTTGAAACATTAAGATTAACGTTTACTGAATTTGATGATGTCATCTGGCGCTAAGATCCTTTAAAATATACCGTGAACTTATCACAGTATTACATGGTAAAAGAAAAGATATGGCTACTTATCAAAATGATAAAGCACTAAGCAAATTAACTCTGGGCAAAGCAACCGAATATTGCAGTGAATATAACCCAGATTTACTACAAGCGGTACCTCGAAGCTTAAATAGAGATGATTTATCGCTATCAAGTGATAGCCTGCCCTTTTTAGGTGAAGATGTTTGGTATGGCTACGAGTTGTCATGGCTCAATAATAAAGGCAAGCCTGTTGTCGCGGTAGCCGAGTTTCGCTTCCCGTGTACAAGCCCGAATATTGTTGAATCAAAGTCATTTAAACTGTACTTAAATAGTTTTAATCAAAGTAAGTTTAAAGATATCAACACAGTAGAAAGTATTTTAACAAAAGATTTGTCTGCCCTATGCGGCGCAACAGCAAGGGTGAGCTTGTTTGCTGTTGACAAGTGTCCTGCTCTCGCCATTAACGAAACTAAACATGAAGCAGTTTGTATTGACGATGAAGATATCAGCATCGATAGTTATCACTTTTCGGCACAAATACTAGCTAATGCACAAAATGATAATGACACTACTGCTGTAACCTCTGAAAAGCTCGTTAGTCACTTACTGAAATCGAACTGCTTGATCACTAATCAACCTGACTGGGCAAGTGTTTATATTGATTATAAAGGGCAAGCAATTAACCACGAGGTATTACTGGAATATTTAATTTCATTTAGACAACACAATGAGTTTCATGAACAATGTGTGGAGCGTATATTTTGTGATTTACAAAAGTACTGTCAGTTAGAAGAGTTGACGGTTTTTGCGCGTTATACACGTCGTGGTGGTTTAGATATTAATCCGTTTAGGAGCACTCATTTAACCAGTGCTCCAAACGGTAGGACATTGCGACAATAATAAAAGCTAGAACCTTATGCTTGGCTAGCAGCTAGTGCTTGTTCAAGATCAGCAATAATATCTTCAATATGCTCTATACCAATAGATAGACGCACCATTTCTTTACTTACGCCAGCTTTTTCTAGCTCTTGTGCATTTAGCTGGCGATGAGTAGTGGATGCTGGGTGACAAGCTAATGACTTAGCGTCACCAATATTAACTAAACGAACTATCAGCGATAATGCATCTATAAACTTAGCCCCTGCTGTTTCGCCACCTTTAATACCAAAGCTTAAAATACCACTGCTACCTTCAGGCAAATATTTTTGCGCTAATGCGTAATCGCATGAGCTTTCTAAACCGGAATAGTTAACCCAAGAAACACAATCATGCTGCGATAAAAATTCAGCAACTCGTTGACTGTTAAAACAATGACGCTCCATTCTCAGTGGTAAAGTCTCAATCCCCTGAAGAATCAAGAACACATTCATTGGCGATATTGCCGCTCCCATATTTCGTAAAGGCACTACGCGTGCTCTAGCTATAAATGCAGCAGGGCCAAAAGTTTCCGTGTAGCTTACACCGTGATAGGAAGGGTCAGGTAAATTTAACTGTGAAAAACGATCTTTATGCTCAGCCCAAGGGAACTTGCCTGAATCAACGATGATACCGCCAATAGAAGTGCCGTGACCGCCAATGTATTTTGTTAAAGAGTGCACAACAATGTCAGCACCATGTTCAAATGGGCGACACAAAGCTGGGCTAGCGACAGTATTATCAACCACCAGTGGTACACCGTGCTTATGGGCAATTTCAGCCATTTTAGCTAAATCAGCAACATTGCCCGAAGGATTGCCTATGGTTTCACAAAATACTGCTTTGGTCTTTTCGTCAATTAAGCTTTCTAAACTGTCAAAATCATCATGGCTAGCAAAACGAACTTCAATGCCTTGCTGTGGCAAGGTATGAGCAAATAGATTATAGGTGCCACCGTATAGCTTATTGATACTAACAATATTATCACCAGCTCTAGCCAAAGTTTGAATAGTTGCCGTAATCGCCGCCATACCAGAAGCCATGGCTAAAGATGCAATACCACCTTCTAAATCTGCAACCCTCTGCTCTAGAACTGCCTGAGTTGGATTACCAATTCGAGTATAAATATTACCCTCAACTTTTAAATCAAAAAGATCTGCACCGTGTTGAGTATCATCGAAGGCATAACTTGTAGTTTGATAAATTGGAACAGCAACTGCTTTGCTTGTTTGCTCTGGAGTATAGCCACCATGTATGGCCGTCGTTTCTTTGCGCATAATAAAGTCCCTGAAAAGTTTAAAAACTTATCATAGCCATTATCATGCAAAATCAATAAGATGAAATAATGCTTGAGCTAAGTTATTTGGTTATATAGCCAAATAACTTAGCTCAAATTAAGGTTATTTACTTGGGAAGTCTAATCCAGTCCATTGTTTAAAGAATGCCTTTTGGCTATCACTTGCCTCTTTCATAGGTACTATTTTTAATTTACCCTTAGGTTTTTCACCCAAAGTAACCATGCGAGTGACCAATTCATCGCGGCGGAAAAAAGTCACACTCAACCGTTCATTAGGTTTAAAGTTTTTCAAACGTGCGGTCAAGTTTTTATCTGCCATACGTAAACTGTCAACCGCAACAATAATATCTTCGGTAGTTAAACCCGCTTGCCATGCGGGGCTGTCTTTCTCAACCGCAGTAATTTGCAAACCATTAGTAACTTGCTTAGTTTTTGCTCCCAACCATGCTTGTTGCTTTGCTTTTTCACCATCACCATATGACATAAGCAAACCAGCCTTAGCTAATAAAGCTGCGAAATCAATCTCTACATAACCATGAACATTTCTTTGCCACCACTGTGAATAATCCGTGTCAGTTACCTGCTGTAAAATGGTTAATAAATCATTCTCATCAAAAGTTTTGGGGATTGAGTAATCTTGATAGAGGATGTTATGAACATCACGGTAGCTCTTAGCCATAGCTGTTTTCTCAATGATTGAAAAGTCTAACAACCAAGAAACTAAAAAGCCTTCAGAATATATATTTACACTATGATTATTGCCGTAATCCCCACCTTCAGCTAACCATTTATCAAAACTACTTTGAGCAACTGTTTGGCTTTTTCTGCCTGGCTTGTGCTGATTTGTAGTGATCCGTTTAGCTAAATCTTCTAAAAACTCCTTAGTTGACATCAACTTACCACGTAGGAGCAATTGATTTTGTAAATAGCTGGTGGAGCCTTCACTTAACCAAAGTAATGTGGAGTAATTTTCATGTTGATAGTCATAAGGCACTAAACCTTTGGGGCGATATTGTTTAACATTCCAAGTATGAACAAATTCATGAGCCGCTGTAGCAATAAAGCCCAAGTAATCTTTTCTAGTAGAGAATTTAAATCGAGAGCGTTGAATAATAGTAGAGTTTAAATGCTCTGTAGCCCCTCTTGCGCCGCTAGTTGCGTGCACCATAAAAACATAACGCTTAAAGGGGTAGCCTTGCCAAATTGCCTTGCTTTGTTGCACGAGTACTTTAAGGTCATCAAGCATTTTTGCGCTATCATAATTACCTTTTCCCCAAATAACGAGCTCATAATCTCGACCGTCTACAACAAATTGATGAAACTCATTCACACCTGTTTCAATGGGTGAGTCCACCAACACATCATAATTTTCAGCAATAAACTGATGCTCATGAACGCCCACTGTTAACCCCGAAACACTACGCCAAGTAGCTGGTACAGATAAATCAATGACATGTTGATAATCACGGGCTTCATCGCTATACATCACCACAGTCGATGCATCAATAAAAGCATGACTATCATCAATATGACGAGTTCGTTGCCCTAATTGATTAGCATAAACTTGATAAGTGATTTCTATATCTTTGTTTAAGGTGTTTTTAATCTGCCAGCTATCTTTATCTATCTTTTGCCATGCTAACTTGTTGCCTTTACCGTCCACAGCGACAAAGTCACGAATGCCATTAGCAAGGTTTAGAATTTCATAACGACCTGTTCGCCAAGTAGGTAGCTTTAAAATAACTTGCTTAGTGTCCACTTTTTGATAATTCAACACTACTTTAGCGTAATGGTGTTGAGGATTTTCAATCGCTATTTTCACAGCGACACTTTGCTGAGCACTTATTAAGGGACTGAAAAATAATGTTGCAAAAAACATCAATACACACAAAACAAAACGCGCTAAATTAAACATATTCAGCTAAACTTCCTCTAGAAAAATAATAAGTGATATCGTTATATTTTAACTGGTTAGTTTGATTTAAGTACAATAAAAGTAAAATTTTTAATAATTAATTAAACAACAAGCTAACAATATCTTATTGAGTGTTGTAAATTACACTACAAAGGTTTATTGCTGACCCCTTTTTATATAAAAAATATCAAACAAGGATTAATATTTTTGATGAACACCAAGACTGCTGCTGTTGAGCAAATAAAAGCTCTAAAAAATAAACTTAACGCAGCAATAGAATCAAGAGCTTCACTTGAGGAAAACTTTAATAATCAAACCATTTTACTGACTCAACTTATTAGTAAATTGTCATATATTTCAAAGGGTATTAACCTCGAACTTGACAACCGTTTGGCTCAGCTAAGAGTGCTGCTTACTAAATCAGCACCCGTTAGTGTTATGGAAGAAAAAATCACTGAAATAACCAAGTTATTACAGCAACATAGCAAAACGAACGAACAAAATATATCTACCTTACATCAGCAGTTCAACAGTGCGGGAAAGAACTTACAAAGAATAAATGGCTTACCTGGTGATTTACGTCGCAAATTACGCGTATTTTTAAAAGAAGCTCAAAGCAGCAAAGATAACCTAGCTTTGTATATCCCTCTGTTTTCTCAATTATTAGAGCTTTACGATTTCACCTTAAAGTCTAAAATAACTCCTAAAGCAGGTTTGCTTGACACTTATCAACAAAGTAAAGACTCAGAGAATAATGTCAGTAAAGTAAATGAAAAAATAATTGAAAAAATATCGTCAAGATTAAATAAATTGCAACTATCGGCACAACACTCTCAAGAGTTATTAGCGCTTAATAAGAAACTCATTAAAGATAAGTCTCATGATGATGTACTACAGCATTGTATTGAAATTTTTGATGTTATTGTTGATGACCTAAAAAGTGAAAGAGATAGTGCAAAAAGCTTTTTAACAACACTCAATGAGACACTTAGTACAGTACAAAATGTTGTTAATAAAACACTTGTAACCTGCCAAAAATCTCAAGAGTCCCAAGATAAAATAAATGATAAATTACAAAATCAACTTATCGATATGTCTGGCACTGTTGAGCAGGCGCTATCATTAGATAAAATCAAGGTTGATATCAGCGATAAGCTACAAACAATTTCTTCAACTTTAGAAGAAAAATCAAAGTTGGAGCAAGAAAACCAAAAATCATTAGTCAAACAGCTAGATACCATGGCTGAAAAAGTTAAAAAATTAGAGGCTCAAAGCCAAGTTTTTGAGAAAAAACTAGCCGCTCAACAACGAAGAAGTATGCAAGATGCACTGACTAAATTAAGTAATAGAGCAGCATTTGATGATTACTTCAGCCAGTCAATGGTTCGCTACCACCATAAACCTTTCGATCTCGCTCTAATTGTTATGGATATAGATGATTTCAAAAATATCAATGATAACTATGGCCATACTGCTGGAGATAAAACCCTGCAAGTAATCGCCAGTACTATTCAAAAAACAGTTGGAAAAAATGCTTTTGTTGCCCGTTACGGTGGTGAAGAGTTTGTACTTATCTATACTGGTATAAAGAAGACAGCTTTAGTTAAAGAGTTAAACAAGCTAAATAAAAACATTGCCAATCTTCCTTTTAAGTTCAAAAACAACAAAGTTAGTATCACCATGTCTATGGGGGTAACCCATATAAAATCTGAGGACAATATTCATATTGCTTTTGAACGTGCTGATGAGGCTATGTATAAAGCTAAAGCTCAAGGAAAAAATCAGGTTATATACCTTCAGTAAAACTCATTAAATGTAATTTTCATCTAAAAATGAGTTTATCTTTTTCAATCAGCCTAAGAGGGTCTCACTATGCATACTCAGCTTAATCCTGTTGGTAATATGAATATACTCTCACAAGCAGAGGTAGATCAATTACAGCAATCATCCACTAGTGAGCTCTACAATTTATACCGAAACTGTTCACTTGCAGTGCTAAATGCTGGCAGCCACTCTGATGATGCTGAAGTTATTTATCAGCAACATCAGGATTTTAAAATTCAAGTGCAGCGTATAGAGCGCGGGGTAAAGATAAACCTAGAAAACCCACCTGAGGATGCTTTTGTCGATGGCAAAATAATTAGAGGCATACGAGAGCATTTATCTGCGGTTATGCGGGATATCTTATTTATTAACAACCGTTACCAAAATATGCACTGCACACCTGATACCTTAACGGATGCAACGTTTGGCATATTACGTAATGCCAACGCTATTTTACCCGAAACAGATCCTCGCCTGGTAACTTGTTGGGGTGGACACTCCATCAAACATAATGAGTATAAGTACACTAAAGATGTTGGTTATCAATTAGGGTTACGCAATTTCAACATTTGTACTGGCTGTGGGCCTGGCGCAATGAAAGGGCCGATGAAAGGTGCCACCATAGGCCATGCAAAACAACGTAATAAGTCGGGTAGATATCTAGGTGTTACAGAGCCAAGCATAATCGCAGCAGAGCCACCCAATGCTATCGTAAATGAATTGGTGATTATGCCTGATATAGAAAAGCGCTTAGAAGCTTTTGTACGCTTATCCCATGGCATTATTATCTTCCCTGGCGGCGCAGGTACAGCAGAGGAGTTACTCTATATATTAGGAATATTATTGAACGAAAAAAATAATAACCAAATGCTTCCCATTGTTTTAACTGGGCCTAGTAGTGCTGCAGATTATTTTACCGAAATAGATGATTTTATTGGTGCAACTTTAGGCCAAAAAGCTCAACAGCTATATACCATAGTTATTGATGACGCCGAACAGGTCGCAAAAATAATGGCTAAGGGATTAACCCAAGTATTGGTTAACCGAAAAAACGCAAATGATGCATTCCACTTTAATTGGTCGTTAGAAATAGAAGAAGAGTTTCAACGCCCTTTTGAACCTACGCATCAGAACATGTCAGAGCTCACCATTTGCAAGACCTTAACAACAGCACAACTCGCTGCTAATTTACGACGCGTTTTTTCTGGTATTGTTGCAGGAAATGTTAAATCGGGTGGTATAAAAGCTATCCGAGAGCATGGCCCATTTGAAATATCAGGTGATCAAAGTATTATGAGCTTAATGGACAAACTACTCGCTTCTTTTGTCGCTCAACAACGCATGAAATTACCAGGCAGTGAATATATTCCCTGCTATAAAGTAATTGAGGAATAACTAGTGCCCGCTCACCTTGTTCTCATTGATGCCTTAAATTTAATACGCCGTATTTATGCAGTACAAGAACGCCCTTTTGTACAAACGAGTCATGAACTTTCAGAAAAAACTCAACAGCAAGTATTATTTAATACCCAGACTGCTTGTACCAAGGCATTAGAAAACATATTACTGCAATTACAACCTAGTCATGCGCTAGCGGTATATGATAGCCAACAACCTTGCTGGCGCTATAAGTTATACCCAGACTATAAAAAAGGGCGTAAAAAAATGCCCCTTCATCTGGCTAACGCACTTAGCTCTATTCAAGATGCTTTTATGGAATATGGTATTGATTCACTAGTTTCAGAGGAAGACGAAGCTGATGACCTCATTGCAACGCTTACAACTAAAATGTCTCTTCATGGCCAACATGTGACAATAGTGTCAACCGACAAAGGCTTCTTATCTCTACTGAACCCTAATGTGCATGTTTATGACTATTTTAATCGTCGATACTTAGACGAGCAGTATGTCAAAGAGAAGTTTGATGTCACTCCTTCTCAACTTATAGATTTGTGGACACTAACAGGTGATAGCACCAATAAAATCCCTGGAGTTAGTGGCATAGGACAAAAAACAGCAGCCAACTTGCTCAACCAATATGGTTCTATCAGTGCGACCTTAAATAGTGATGAAATTAAGCCCGCGCTAAAAGAAAAGCTTAGCGATAGTGGAGAACAAATAGCGTTAAGCAGAAAGTTACTTACTTTTAGACTAAACATTCCGCTCGGTTTTAATTTAAAAGATATACGTATAGAAAGCACCAATACACCAGATGAAAACAAATTGGATTGTAAACAAAATTTACAAACACTTTAAACTTTAATAATAACTCGCTATCATTTGCGCTAGTTTAGCAATACGCTGTATCTCAATAACAGTAGAGACAAAAAATGAACAAAAAAGTTATAACTCGTATACTCCTTGCTTTAGTAGCCTATGGTATTTTTGTGGCTTTAGTGATGGTTTTTTATGATGACAGCCCAGATAAAATGCAATGGGAAGACAGAGAAGCTTATAACCGCCAATTTATTGCTAAATTACAGCTTGAGCAATTCACTTTCGAGCAAGCAATAACACAATTAGGTAGTCCAGATATTACTGAGGCGAGAAAAGTTGCCAATGACAACTTTCAAGTGATGTTCTATCGCACGCAGCATGTCAAGTCTGATGGCATTACCACACAAGATGAATGTACCTTCTTACTTTTCGTCAACGGCGTTTTAAAAGAGATTGGCTTAGGTGATAATTATCCTGAAAACTGGGGCATTATAGAAAATCATCAAACAGAGCTAACCAACCATAGTAACGACGCAATAAATAACTAGCTTACTAAGCCTGTTGACCTTTATAAAATCAGCAGGCTCTGCTTTAAACTTTTCAGTCTAAAGACCATCATCTCACTATAGACTAAAGTAACCTTGATACAGATAAACTTTCCCCATACTATAATTTAGTAAACTACCCATAAATAAAAGCGAGCAAGAAAACTTTCAAGTTCGCATACAAAGCAATTACGTGCTATAAAGCGCACCATTAAACGCATCCTATGTAATTAAGATGCGTAATTTTAGCATTTTAGAACTTTAGGCTAGCCAATGAAGAAGCTAGCAAGATAACATTCATACAAGGTGAAAATAAATGACTCAAACCATCACAGTAATCCCCGGAGACGGCATTGGCCCAAGCATTATTGATGCAACTATCAAAGTGCTTGATAAAGCCGGATGTAATTTTAAATATGAGTTCGCAGACGCGGGATTAACTGCTCTTGAAAACCATGGTGAGTTAGTGCCTCAAGAAACTATGGATTTAATTGAGAAAAATAAAATCACCTTAAAAGGCCCATTAACTACACCTGTTGGTGAAGGATTTACCTCAATAAACGTTACTTTGCGTAAACAATTTAAATTATATGCAAACTTACGCCCTGTATTATCATTTAAAGGCACAAAAGCTCGTTACGAAAATATTGATATTTTAACGGTTCGTGAAAATACTCAAGGTATGTATTCAGGTGCTGGTCAAACCGTATCAGAGGATGGAACGCAAGCTGAAGCGATGAGTATTATTACCCGTGAAGGTGCTGAGAAAATACTTACTTTTGCCTATGAAACAGCGCGCAAAGAAGGTCGTAAAAAAGTAACAGCCGTTCACAAAGCTAACATCTTAAAGTCTACTTCAGGCTTATTCTTAAAAGTAGCCCGTGAAGTTGCTGAGCGTTACCCTGACATTGAATCTACTGAAATGATTGTAGATAACTGTTGTATGCAGTTAGTTATGAACCCTGGTCAGTTTGACGTGATTGTAACAACCAACCTTTTCGGTGATATTTTATCAGACTTATGTGCTGGTTTAGTGGGTGGTTTAGGTATGGCTCCTGGCGCAAATATTGGTGAAGATTGTGCTATTTTCGAAGCCGTTCACGGTAGCGCACCAGATATTGCTGGTAAAAACTTAGCCAACCCTACATCTGTTATTTTAGCTGCATTACAAATGCTCGAATACTTAGAGATGAGTGACAAAGCTGAAAAAATTAGAAATGCATTGACTGATGTGATTGCTAGCGGTGATCGTACTACACGTGACTTAGGTGGTACACATGGTACGACTGACTTTACTGAAGCATTACTTGAAAGATTATAAGTAATATTCAGTTACCTAGATAAAAAATGCTCAGTAAAGCAACAACTTTACTGAGCATCATGTCTTTATATAATCTACCTTGTGATTTTTGTTTTTTTAATCAATCGACTAAACAAATTCCTTCACTTCTTCTTCAGTTAACTCTCGCCAATCTCCAGCAGATAAATCGTCAAGTTTTATACTACCAATTTGCTCTCTATGCAAAGCGATAACCTTGTTACCAACAGCGGCAAACATACGCTTAACTTGATGATATTTACCCTCGGTAATAGTTAACAATACTTCATTGTCTTCAACATGCACTAAAACCGCAGGACGAGTTAATAATGCTTCCCCTTGTAACTGAATACCCGCTTTAAATTGTTCAATAAGTTCTGGTAGTTTTTCATGGTCAATCTCATCCCTTAGCCATACTCTGTATATTTTTTGACAATGTTTTTTAGGTGAAATGACGTTGTGCGACCATCGACCATCATCAGTGATCAACACTAAACCTGTAGTATCAGCATCAAGGCGACCAGCTATATGTAAATCAAAGGCTTTATCCACTTCAATAAAATGCAGTACCGAAGGGTAAACTTCATCAACATTAGAGCAAATAGTATCTGGTACTTTATGGAGCATAAAATAACGGGAAGTACGCGCCGTCAATGGACGACCATCAACTGTAATTTCGTTATTTTCATGTACCTGCATAGCAGGGTTTTTAGCCACTTCGCCATTAACTTTTACTTCACCAAGCTTAAGTAGTTTCTTGGCTTCGTTACGTGTAAGCTCAGTGCTTTTACAGATAAATTTATCAAGACGCATTTTTATACCCTCATCTCAATAAATTATTCTACTTCAGTCCAAAACCAATAACCTTTATCGAGCAATTCCACCATAAGGTTGACGAAATCTTGCTTTTCACGCCACGGCGCTAATTGCTCAGGTGTTACAATAACCTGATCACATAGTAGCTTGATTGCAGAAGCTATTTCACTGGCAAAGTTAACTTGCTCACCATTGATATAGCAAACGCCCTTATCAATAGAGTCTTCAAAATAAAACGCTCTTAAGCCGCCTAAACGTTTAATGCCATGAATAGCCAGTAACTGCTGTACTTCATCATTCTCGAAAGGCTCTTCTGAAGGCATAAGATCTAGCTCATGCTTAGCATTGGTAAGAAAACCACCTGCAAATTCTTCAAACAATTTATCGTCGTCGAGCAAGTTTTGAAGTTGTTTTTTAATCCCTTGATAGTCATCACGGGTAACTTCACCACTATGTTTAATCGCTTGTCTGTTAGGATCTTCAAGCAGTGCAGTCCCTAAATCATTATCAATTAGGTAATCAGCAAAACCACTCAATAAACTTATCGCGGAGTTGGCTCTAAAACCAACTGAAAAACTCATCGATGGCTCTAAAGCGACACCTTCATGAGGGAAACCCGGTGGTATATATAAAATATCACCGGTTTCTAATTCAACATCAATAAGCGCTTCGAAAGGCTCAACGTGTAAGAGTGCTTCATGGGCGATCACTTCTACGTGTTCACCGCAATCTCCTACACGCCAACGACGTTTTCCCACACCTTGGCAAATGAAAACATCGTAATTATCAATATGAGGGCCAACGCCACCGCCTTCGGTGGCAAAACTCGCCATTAAATCATCTAAACGCCAATGAGGAATAAAACGAAATGGTTCGATCATTTCTGCCGCTTCCTCAGAGAAATTATCTAATGCTTGCACTACCAGCGACCAGTTTTTATCTCCTAAATGCTCGTAGCTTTCAAAAGGACCAAATTCTGCTTGCCAGTCTTTTCCTTTCTGATAAACCAAACGAGATTGAACAGCTTCTTCCATCGCAATACCAGCTAATTCGTCAGGGGCAATAGGGTCAACAAAGTTTTTAAAGCCTTGTTTTATGACCACTGGTTTTTTCTGCCAGTACTTGCTTAAAAACTCATTTTCACTCATTTGGTTTAAATCTAAGGTAAACATATTTTTCTCGTTTTAGTGTGCTTTTAAAGTAAAAGATACATTAAGCAACAGACATACCCGCTATTTTGTGCCAAAAACCATTACATTCCTGCTCACCATTGAGTGGATATACTTTTGGCTGAAGCAACTGGCTTCTAAATTTGTCTAATTGTTCAAAGGCTTGCTCGCTATCGCTACTAATTCGCGCGATATCTACACCCATATCTTCTAACTGATTAACTTCATTAATGAGATTATACTGGTAAGCCGACATAGTTTGAATGCCATTAAGCACAAAAACTTGCTCTCCTTCACGAGAGTTCATTTTTCGACCTTGCGGATAATTGATGCAGCAATATTGGCAATCATCTTTTGGTCTATCTTCTGAACGCGCAGTAAAACAACGAGCAGAATAAGCTAAAGGTAGGTGTCCCCAAGCAAATACTTCACATTCAAATTGATCGCGAATGTTTTCATTCTCTGCTTGTTGAAGAATAGTTTTAAGCCAGTCACCTGACAACTCCATTGGCATCAACCAACGCATCATGCCCTGTTTTATCAACACTTTTAATGTTGAAAGGTTGTAGCAGTTAATGGCTGGGCCTGCTACAAAAGGCATTTTTAAATCATGCATAATTTGCACTGCACTTAAATCATTGGCTTCAACCAATAAATCACCATTGTCACAAAGCTTTTTCAAAGTCACTATTTCAGCAGGTGATTCAAGTAAGGTCATGGTTGAAATAGCAATTTGTTTATCGGTATCCTGTGCCATTTCACGGCCTAAACCTAACCAGTCTTTCGCTTTTAATTCACGGCGTTTTGAGCAAACCGTTTCACCAAGATAAATAATATCAGCGCTAGATTGCTTTGCTTGTTGATAAAATGCTTCAACATCGGCTTTTGGCCAAAAAAACAAACTTGGCCCAAGAGAGAATTTCATAAGTATTCCTAAAATCTTAAAGTTGTTATCGCGTTAGCCGTTATTGCCACTTTCTATGATACGCACCTAGCGTAGTTTGAGAGCCTTCAGATAAATTCGCTAAGGTTTGCATCCAAGCACCTTCAACCGCAAAGCTTTCAGGGCTTTGCTGATATCTGTCTAGTGCCATTCGCCAAGTTTTTGCTACTTGTTCAACATAAGCAGGACTACGTTGTCGCCCTTCGATTTTAACCGAAACAATACCCATCGCCATTAGCTCAGGGATCAATTCTAACGTATTTAAACTGGTTGGCTCTTCTAACGCATGATAAACATCACCATCAACTTCAAACCTACCCTTACATAGTGTCGGATATCCGGCATTTTCATCTTCTTGGTATCTATCAATAAGCACGTTATTTAAACGAGACTCTAAACCTTGCTCGGTTTCTTCCCAACGAACATATTTAGCCGGAGAACAAGCACCAACAGTATTAGGAGATTCCCCTGTCATATAAGATGATAAATAACAGCGACCTTCAGCCATAATACATAAACTACCAAAAGCAAAAACTTCCAAGGGAACGGAACTCGTTTTGGCAAGCTGTCTTACTTGTTGAACAGATAAAACACGCGGTAAGACAACACGGTCAACGTCAAAATTATTCTTAAAGAACTTGATTGCCTCTAAGTTAGTGGTTGATGCTTGCACAGAGACATGACGCTCTACGTCTGGATATTTATTGGCCGCATAATCAAGCACACCTAAATCGGCTATGATTAAAGCATCAGTGCCAATTTCAACGGCGTTATCAACGGCTTTTTTCCAACGTTCTTCGCCACTAGCATGGGCAAAGGTGTTAATTGCTACATGTAATTTTTTGCCACGCTGATGAACATAATCAGCAGCTTTGGCTAACTTACCATCATTAAAGTTTAAGCCAGCAAAGTGCCTTGCATTGGTATCATCTTTTAAGCCGATATACACTGCATCAGCGCCATTATCTATGGCCGTTTTCAAAGCAGGAAGATTGCCTGCTGGGCATAATAGCTCCACAAAAACTCCTAAAACCATTTCGAAAATTAAAGGGCACAGTCTATGTTTTTATCGCACTAGGTTTATTGATATGTATTAAAGAAAACTTGATCTGAGCCAGTAAAATTTTTAAGACGCCTGTTAGAATGCCCTTAATACTAATTATTCGAGTTCACCTGTGCTTAACTTACCTTCTTTGCCTCAATTAACGTCAACAATTACGGCTCCTCAATCACTGATTTCAAAAATCCCCTTACCTGTTAAGGCGCGTATGATTGAAGTCATGCCAAAGATATTGAGACCTAGCCTACGTTTACTACCTTATAAAGCGCAAAAAGCGGCATTATTGCCTGCTCTGTCTTCTGTATTTAGAGAAGCAATTGAAGATGGTGATTTTGAGTTTTTACAAGATAAGTGGTTAAAAATATCCATTTTAGATTTAGAGTTAACCTGGTGGTTAAGCTTTGATGAAGACAAACTTATCATGGCAAGTAGCGATGAGAATATAACTGAAGATGTTAGCTTTAGTGCCACTGGTGATGACTTAGTATTAATTGCTGGTCGAAAGCAAGATCCCGATACACTTTTCTTTCAACGTCGCTTAAAAATTGAAGGAGACACTGAGCTTGGTTTAGAGGTTAAGAACCTCATTGATGCTATTGATATAGAGCAACTGCCTAGCACAGTTCATTCTGTCGTTGACTACTGCGCTAACTTTTTACAAACAACCCGTGACGAGCTAAACCAAAGTTAAGCATACTCAGGTTTAAGCTCTCACAGGGCTAATGACAAAATAGCTGAATAGAATATATGGATTAAGCCAATGTTATAAGCTTGCAGCGTAGGCTCTGGCTTTTTCAAGATCTTCAGGTGTATCAACACCTTCCACTGGCACATTACTGGTTGCCACCGCAACATGAATGTTTTCACCTTGATAAAGCACTCTTAATTGCTCTAACGCTTCAATATGCTCTAAAGCACTGCTAGGCCAGTTAACATAATCTTTAATAAAGCCGGCGCGATATGCGTAAATTCCCACATGACGCAAATAAAAATCGCCAATTTCACTGATATTATCCTTGCCTAAAAAGCGTTCTCTGTCATAGGGAATAGTAGCGCGAGAAAAATATAAAGCATAGCCGTCTTTATCGGTTAACACTTTAACTGCATTAGGATTGAATGCTTCTTCAAGGGTGTCGATATTAATCGCTAAGGTCGACATACGGGCAAGTTTACTGTTGCCTGCTGAAAACGACTGACTCTTATGTTGGTTTGCTAGGTTAGCGGCAACTTGTGCAATATTTTCTGGCGGGATAAACGGCTCATCACCTTGTACATTAACAATGATTTCGTCATCGGAAAAACCGTATGTTTCCATGACTTCAGCTAAACGCTCGGTGCCTGATTGGTGATCGGCGCGTGTTTTACACACTTCACCGCCAAAAGCATTAACAACCTGTTCAACTTCGTCATTATCGGTCGCGACAATAACTTTACTAGCACCACTTAATTGCGCTTTTTCTACAACCCATTGAATCATAGGCTTGCCTGCAATATCAGCAAGTACTTTGCCAGGTAGTCGTGATGATTGATAACGTGCAGGAATAACAACAATAAAAGAAGTGCGAGTATCAGCCATCATTAAGCTTCCTGTTCACTAGCATCCGCACTAATTGAGCGTGCTTCAGTTTCAAGCAATACTGGAATACCTTTTTCAATTTTATAAGCAAGTTTATCGAACTTACAAATAAGCTCTTGCTGCTCTTTATCGTAATCTAATTTCCCTTTACATACAGGACAAGCCAAAATTTCCATTAATTTAGTATCAAAAACCATCTGTTTATCTCACTACTTAGTATTTATTTGTTTATATTATTCGGCGTATTGCGTTTTTCAACTTTTGCGCGCTTGTATCAGAAAACTGCGCATTAACAGGCAAATACCACCAATTATCTTGTGCGAATGTCTGACATTTTACCGCATCTTTCTCTGTCATTAATAGCGGTAAATCACTTTTAAACTGATCAAAATCATCAAGTGTAAAATCTTTATGGTCAACAAAGCCTTGATTGTTTGATAACTGAAACCCCAGTGTTTGCAAAGTATCGAAAAATCGTTGTGGTGACCCTATTCCAGCCGCCGCGTTCACCAAGGGGTAGCGCGTTAAAAAATTTGCTAAGGATATTTTTTCTGCGGTTTTTATATGAACGAGTTCACTTGCCGCTAGCTGCATATGCAATGATTCATCTTGTTGAGTCCTTGCATCACCACCATTATAAATGAGTATATCAGCTTTTTTCAGACGCCACTGCCCTTCTCTTAACGGCCCAGCGGGTAATAGCAGACCGTTACCTGATAAGCGTTTACCATCAATGACAATAATTTCAAGATCTCGCTGCAAACGATAATGCTGTAGGCCATCATCACTGATGATAATATCACAGCCTTTATCAACTAATAATTGAGCGCTAGCAACTCTATCGGAGCCAAGCACCACAGGTACCTTAGTGCGTTGATAAATTAATATCGGCTCATCGCCAGCTTCCAATGTGCTACTTTGCTCAGTCACTACATACGGATAAGACTCGGCTTTACCGCCATAGCCACGTGAAATAACTCCAGCTCGCAACCCCAAGCTTTTAGCTAGCTCAACTAGATGCACAACAACAGGGGTTTTACCATTACCGCCAACACCTATATTGCCGACGACAATAATAGGTTTATCAACAGCATAAGATTTTAAAATACCTGTTTTATAGCCTATTCGCCTAAATAAGCTTATCAACCAAAATAACAGAGTCAGTGGCAATAAAAGTGGTACAAGTAACCACTTTGCTTTGTGTTTATCAAACCAAACTTGTTCTATTAAACGCACAAACACTCCAAAGCTTTTTGGGTTCTAAAAGATAAAGAAACAAATCCCATTAAATTACTCAAATTGGAAGTTATGAAGCTGTGCATAAAGCCCTTTACTGTCTAGCAAAGATTGATGGTTACCTTGCTCGACAATTTTCCCCTGCTCCATCACAATAATTTTATCGGCATTTTCTATGGTTGATAATCTATGGGCAATGACAATGGATGTACGGTTTTGTTGTAAAGTATGCAGTGCATCTTGAATATGACGTTCAGACTCATTATCTAAAGCGCTAGTTGCTTCATCTAGGATTAAAAATGGCGCATCACACAATAAAGCTCTTGCAATAGCAACGCGCTGTCTTTGACCACCCGATAGTAAAGAGCCATTTTCACCAATATTAGTATCTAGTCCTTGCTCCATATCCTCAGCAAATTCCATTACATGGGCACTTTTAGCGGCTTCAATAATTTCGTCCATTGTTGCATCAGGTTTACCATAAGCTATGTTATTTGCTAAAGAGTCGTTAAATAACACGACTTGCTGAGAAACATAGGCAAACTGATGACGTAAATCTTTTAAATGATATTCTTCTATATTGACATCATCAATCAACACTTCACCTTTGCTAGCATCATAAAAACGCAATAGCAATGAACTAGCGGTTGACTTACCAGAACCTGAACGTCCAACAAGGGCAAGGGTTTCACCGGGTTCAAGTTCGAAGGAAATATCTTCAAGTGCCCATTTTTGTTCTTTACTATTTTCGATATTGGTTTCTTGGTTTTTAGCATCATAATCATAGGCAAAATCAACATGCTTAAAGGCAATTTTTCCATGTGCTTTTTCAAGGGAAAGCGTGCCGGTATCTTTTTCTTTTTCCTGATCTAATACCGCAAAAATACTGATACACGCAGCCATACCTTTTTGAAATTCACTATTAACATTAGTTAGCATTTTCAATGGTCTAAGCAGCATAGTCATATAAGTAATAACACTAATAAAACTACCTGCCGATATACTTTCTCGCAAAGTTTCTGAGTTAATCGCGTAAAAAACAAAAGCTAAAGCGAAAGATGCGATAATTTGAATAACAGGAACGCTTCCCGCTTTTGTAGCAACAAGCTTCATTCGCTGGTGTCTATTATGTTTGTTTATCTGCTCAAAGCGGTTAAATTCTTTTTCTTGGCCGCCAAAGGTCAGCACCACTTTATGACCATTAAAGGTTTGCTCTGCAGCGGTAGTGACCTCACCCATAGCGCCTTGAATGTTTTTGCTCACTTTTCTAAAACGCTTTGAGACAATATTAACAATAAAAGCAATAACAGGTGTTATTAATAAAAAGATAATTGATAGCTGCCAACTGATGTAAAACATCAAGCCTATCAGGCCAATAACAAAAGCACTTTGCTGGACAATAACTAAAATTGATTTACTCACAGAGTTTAATACCTGCTCTGTATCAAAAGTCAGCTTTGAAATTAAGTTACCTGTAGATTCTTTATCATGAAAAGCCACGGGCATGCCCATAATGTGTTCAAATAAATGTTGCTTTAAATCTGTTACCACATGGTTTCCCACCCAAGCCAAACAGTAGTTAGCTATAAAATGGAAAGCGCCACGAAAAATAAAGGCAACAACAACAAAAATAGGTGCCCACTTCATAAACTCAGGGTTTGCCCCCTTAAGTCCTTCATCAATTAACGGTTGCAATTTCGATAAGAAATAAACATCGATAGCGGCATAACCCAACATACCAATAATAGCGGCAACAAAACCTAATTTATAAGGTTTGGCATAGGAAAGGAGTCGCTTAAAATTTTGCCATGTGCTTGTTGGTGCTTCTGCTTTATTTTGAGATGAGGTCTGTGCCATTGGCGTAACTTATAGGAAAAGTATCAATAAACGCGCATTTTAACGTGATTTTACTTAGCCGCCAACCACTTATACTTATTGTTTACTTTGCAAACCAAAATGGCCACAGATCGTCATGATAACTTTGTACTTTAATACCCTGATTTGAAAAGTTAATAATAATCTGCCCAACCTCTGCGGTATTAATCAACTTAATATTTTCTTGTTCATAGCGACTAACGACCTGATGAACAGGCATTTGCCAGCGATTCAAAAAACCAGCGCTCACTATCGCTTTTTGTGGCGAGATATGCTTAATAAACTCAGCACTCGAAGACGTCTTTGAGCCATGATGGGGCACCACAAGTACATCCGCGCTAAGTTGAGGGTATTGAGCAATTAATGCGTGCTCTGTTTGTTTTGAAATATCCCCGGTAAGTAACACTTTATGGTTTGAGCTAGACACTAAAAGTACACAAGAATCATCATTTTCTTTACCCCGCAAAGTTTGTGGCCATAACATTTCAATGGTTAAACCTTGCCATTTAAATGACTGTCCTTGCTGACAATCACTGCTCTGTGTAGTTGCCTTGTCATTTATAATAAGCTCTTTTATCGGTAGTGCTTTTTGTAGTTGACTTAATCCACCAGCATGATCATTGTCACTATGGCTAATGATGACTTTATCTAATGCGCTTATTCCTTGATGTTGCAGATATGGCAGTATGACTGATTCAGACATATTAAAACCACTAGGATAAGCTGCTCCAGTATCGTATAGCATGGCCTTATTCTTGTGCTGAATTAGTATCGATAATCCTTGACCAACATCAAAAACGACAAGTTGCCAATGAGAAGCCTGATCATTGTTACTATCAGTTGACGGTAAAGCGCGAACAAATGCTGATTTAATAGGAATAATTGCGATAAAAATAAGCATCACCAAGGCCCTTTTTATCCATCGGTATTTATTGAAAGTAATTGAAGGTGAAAAAAATAAAAATATTGACGAGATAATGCCTAAGGCAATCAAAAGCTGCTGCTCAAAAGTAGACAATGTGACTACCGCCCAAGGTTGTTCAGCTAGCCATGTTAAATATTGCCATAACAGTGAAAGGGACTCTAATGTCAGAGTACTTATTACCTGCGACAATGATTGTGAAAAGAGCGCTATTAACACTGAACATAAACACAAAGGGATTGCGATAAAACTCATCCACGGCACAGCTATCATGTTTGCCATAAGGGCTACCACAGAGACTTGTCCAAAAAACAATGCAGTAATTGGTAACAACATGACTGTCAAACTTAATTGAATTACTACAAGACCTTTAATGAACCGCCCAAACTTATTGCCATTACTAAGATAAAACTTAAAGCGCCAAAGGGTTAAAAAAATAATGATGACCGCATAAACAGATAACCAAAAACTAGCACTAAACAAACTGAATGGTGTAGAAATGGTAATAATAAATAAAGTGATCAACAACCAACGCCAAATTGAAATTTTAATCGCCATTATTCTAGCCAGCCAATAAAGCATCAGCATAATAATAGCCCTTAAGGTAGGTAATGAAAAACCAGCTAAATATGCATAAGACAAAGCGGAAAGAAAACTAATAGCAATGGCTAAGTACCTTATATTAACTGTATGTAATTTCGGGGATTGAGAAATTACTGTCAAAGGTAGTAACCGAATCAATAACATCACCAGAAAGTAACTTGCCGTAGCAACTAAGCCAATGTGTAGCCCTGAAATAGCAATAAGGTGCCCTGTGCCTGTTGATTGCAATACATGCCATAGGTTAACAGCCTTATTAATATTTAATTGAGAGCGGTCTCCAAAGCCTAATGCCAACAACAAGGGTGACAGTTGATGCTCTGGTAATAAAGCTAAATACTTATTAAAAAGCTGTTGCCGTATGCTAGTGTTTTCAGCAATAATTTGATTACCATTACCCTTAATTACATAACCCGTCGCTAAAATTTCTTTATTTCTAAGCCATGTTTGATAGCTAAAGCTACCTAGATTAGCCAAGCCGTGTGCAGGTTTAAATTTAACCTTCAATTGCAACATTTGGCCTTGTTGAACAAAAAAACTTGGGGTTTTCCAACTTAATCGCATAAAAATAGGCTTATTCAGTGGTTGGTTGTTTAAGTGCTTAACTTGAATATTAAAGCGCAAACGTTCTGGGATAGTTTGAGGTAGGGCTGAATTATTTTTAGCTAAAGAATCAGCCTGTAAGCTAACGACTTCACCTTGAATCAATTGAGGCTTTTGTGCAAGCCGATAGGCATCCAAATAATTGCTTTGCCAGGTTGACTGGTAATTAATAGCGCAGAGCAACATCCAACTAGCACCAAAAAGTCCCCCTGAAGCTAAACGCAGCGGTTTACAGAAGAAAAAGGTGATTGAAAGCAATATAAGTAAAAATAGTACAAAAAAATCTGGCACTATCGGTAAAGATAGTCCCTTAGTGACATTGACCGTAATATAAGTTTTTAGCCGTTTTAGTGTAAATTCCTGCCGTACTGCCTTTTTTATGCAGTTTCGAAAAAAACATGATTTTTTTTAAAAAAAAGGACAAATAGATGACTTCTTCTGGCAATTCCCTATCTTATATAGCTATCAGCAGCTTTTTAATGAATACAAAAGCAAAAACAACACAATTAAAAGAGCAAACAAAATTAGCTTGTTTTTGTAAGTTTACCTTCGGAACTGGTGACATATTAGGCGCTGATTGGTCTAAGCTATCAAAAAGCAACATACTGGCATTTATTAGTCACAAGATAGATACAGTTCAATTTTCAACGGCTAACAATTACATTATGGCTTTACAGTCGCTAGCTGCCGAATGCTACAACCAAGGCGCTATTGACTCGACAACATACAACCAGATTAAAAGCATTAAAAAGTACAAAGGCATTGCACCAGATAACGGACGAGCATTGACCACAAGAGAAATAAGCAAAGTAAAGCTGTATTTTTCAAAAGGCAGAAACGCGCGTGAACTTAGAAACTTTGCAATTTTTGCCTTGGCGGTTGGTTGCGGTTTACGACGAGCTGAAATATCAGCGTTAAACATTGAAGATATAAAAAATAAAAAACTACAAATAAAAGGCAAAGGGAACAAGGCGCGGAACACCTACTTATCTAAATTCACATTTGATGCACTCATGGCATGGCGAAAACAACTACCCAAAACAAAAGGCGCTTTATTCGTTCACGTATCAAAAGGTGACCAGATAAAAAGCGAAAGACTCGGCGTAAAAGGGATTCATTATGTTACTAAAAGCATACACGTAGACTGTAAAATGAATAGCTTTACAACGCATGATTTACGGCGAACATTTGCAACTACGCTTTTGCATGCAAATAACGATATTTTCACAGTTCAAGACCTTTTAGGACATAGCGACCCAATGACAACAAAACGCTATGATAAACGAGACGAGCAAGGAAAAATAAAAGCTATTAACTCCCTGCCTTATTAATTTTAATTAACCTGGTGTGTCACAGATAAAAAAGCCGCTTAGTTAGCGGCTATATAATTTTGATTGTAGTGCGCTTGCTGCAACTCAACCCGCCTTATCCTATCTTCGAACTTCTCGATTTTAAGACTTATTTTATCTACTGATTTAGTGGTATTTGTCGCTTTATTAGTTAATACAGCAATATCAGCACCTAGTGTTGATATTGTCGAGAACGAACTTAGTGCGGCACCAAGCAGAGCAGTAATAAACATAAGAATTACGCTTTTTGTGAATTCTTTCATTTTTTACCACCAAAACTGAATTTATCCCCTATATACATTCTAAATAAACGCATTAAGCCAAGTGTTGAAACTAAAATACCTAACATGCCAAACTGGAACCACCAAGGCGCTTTACCTATGGCCGTCCAGCCAGCCGCCATTTTAGGAGCATAATCAGGAATAAAGTGCATCACAAAGATAACTAACCAGAACACAATCAATAAATCGTCCATGATTGTGTATTTACGGTTATCTAATACCTTTTGGTCGTAATCTGCATCTTGGTTGTCTTGGTTTTCAGTACGACGAATTTCAGCACGTACACGGGCTTTTTTTAAGTCACCCTCAAGTAGTGCTAATTCATTGGCTGTGTCAGCTGCGGCAGTCTTTCTACCTTGCCAATGGCCGACAATATCGGCCACTGGTTTAGTGAAAAAGTTAATGATTGATTTAATCATCGTCTAATATCCCTTTAGTGCGCTTTTTCACTTGGTAGACAACGAACGCACCAACGAGTGCGCCCACAGCTGCGGTGATAACCATGTTGGTATTTATCTTCATTAGCTAAATACTCCAACCGATTCACCCATACGGCCAAGGCGAGCAATTACAAAACTTTCTTGCTGTGCTAGCTCAACACCTTGATAAGCGTGCTCAATGGTGAAGTAGTTAATATTGTCACCCTCAAACTTTGACATATAGAGCATCATTTCAGGCAGCATATCAGGGCTTATCACCTGTGCTGGTGATATCTGCATCTTATTAGCTACATACTTGATGTAATTGTCAGTATGGTTGTTATCAACCCCTTTTGGTGCCCAACCTGAATATTGAGCATTACCCGCGATAATTTGCTGGATAGTGTTTTGGTGACGCTCAAGCTTTTGAAGTAAATCAATATAACCTGCTCTAAAGCCCCACTGGGGAGCAATAAACTCCTCCATGATAGGGTCGAAGTTTAAAGGCTTTTCACCTTTCCAATCGGCTGATTCTTTAATATTAAGCGGATTGTTGTTTCTTACGTTCTTAGGCTTTCTCATGTAGAGGTAAGCTCCTATAGTTAATGTCATCACGACAGTTATTAAAAGGTAAGGTTTCATGACTATGCTTGCATTATCACAATGAACCAGATATTCCCGTAAAACAGCTTTGTCTCGCTGGAACGGTCAGAGCCATCAAACTTAATTAGCCTGTTTGAATTCTTAGTAAATCGAAAGCTTAGATTTTTCACAGGCCCACCCGTATATAAATCCAATGCACCAGCGTTAACGTAGTTAAAATTCAAGGTTACGGTATTATCATCAACGGACTTTTCTACAGGTATGAAAGGCACTACAGACTCACTCCCCGCAACCCCGCCCTTTGAATGAGGATGAATACTGATAGCATCACCCAAACAAAACGAATGACTAAATGTAAGGTTGCCGCCAGAATAAGAAATATCATCAAACGGATGAGGCGCGTTATAGGTGTAAACCTCGCCTTGGTCAGTCCCCATGTCAGACTTCCACCCAGAGCCGTTATAGTAGACTCGCCCAGTTATTGTTTTATTTAAAGATGCCCTTAATGCAATAGCGCTTGTTGCTACAGATGCACCAATATCTAACCCTTGCGCCCCTGCCAACGTTTCGTCGGGCGTGATTGCTGAACTCAACACTTTGGAGTAGTTTTTTTTTGTAAATGGGATTACTAGACCGTAACCACTGGCATCAGAGCGAACTGGCTTGGAATCATCGACACCGATTGGCTCATGAGTAGAATCCTTTATCCATTCCCATACATCAGCACCAAACACTGTAATTACACCAGTTGCAGGGCTTGGCAAGCCAGAATGGACTACGATTCGGTAAGTATTAGCATCATCAACTTGCGCCACTTCATGTGTGCCGTTATAGCCTGACTGGGAAGCGCCTTGGATTACAATATAATCGCCAACCTCTCGACCATGGGCAACCTCGTTAACAATAGCAGTTGTACCAGCAGGTCTTGTTAATCCAGTAATAGCCCTTGGTTGTTGCTGTCGTATTGTTCCGCAAACAACCTCGATTTGTCTGCCACGCATTTCAGGACTAAAAATATACCCTTGATACGCGCCATTAATGACTTGAACACCGTTAACATCTTCTAATGCTGCATCACCCTTTAACTGGTCAGCACCATTAAAAATGCAAGTCATACCGCCAATGGCAACAGGTTTATTAATCACATAACCATTAGCACAATAAGGAAAGTCTATCTGATTATCACCCGTGACAGCGTATGCAGAAACGAGATAAGGCGTGATATTAGTCACTCCATCAACAGGACAACCGATTTGAGCAATATTTTTAATATCATAGGCAACTAATGCAAACTTACTTGCACCATTGCATTTAACAATTTCTCGCTCGTTAGTTGATACACCCGATGCTAAGACAACCTTATAATAACCATTTGCTCGGTCAGTGATTATGACAATGTCATGAAACCTTAGCTTTTTAGTTGCCTTGGCTTGCGCTAATGTTAAATGTCTAACGCGGTTTTTAACCGATTCAGGGCTTGCTTGAACTCTACCCATTACACACGCTCCAATGACATTACACTGATATCAATAGACTCAGCATTGTTATTGAACGCATAAAGCGCACCCTCGGTTGGCATATACTCAGTTATACCAACATCAAGAAAACCGCCTTGATTAGCTTGAATTCCCACACCACCCAAAAACAAACCTCCTAGCTGCTCGTTATCAATGTTAAGGCGCAATTCTTTACGGTTAACATCAGCAGCAGCAATCAAGGTTGCTTGATTTGCTAAACAAGTAACCACCGGTAAGTGAGTATTTTTATTTGACGAAGAAAGATGCCAATCACCATCCTGATTCACAGCACCAATATTTACATCTCTATCCATTTGAACAGTGACAATATCCTCTATAGCTTTGATGTTGTTCTTAGCTGCACCCACTTCAATTTTAAATGGTGATAATTGAAATTTAATGATTTGTGGTTGTGCTGAGGTATTCACTAGTGTGATTTCATTACTACCAAGCAAATCAATCACATCTGAGTTTTGAACTTGCACTTCTTGTGCATTACGAACAGCGAGAGCGACACCGTCACCGACAGCACGCACGACAAAGTATCGCGCCGTTGCTGTCAGTGGGAATTTTTCCCCTGTCTTTAAAGTTAATTCTATCATTTAGCTTTCGCCTTAATAATACTGCCAATCAGATAGAGAGCAGCTGCTACAGCTACCCCACTACTGACATACTTAATCATTTTCACTGAGGACTCAGCGACTACCGTTTGACCACCAGAGCTGACGCTTTGCGCGAGCGCCTGAGTGGTTTCAAGGTTTTTAGTGCTTTGCCGTGAAAATGCTTCGACGGTTTTTTGCATCGCATCAATAGCACCGCCATCGGTCACGGTTAACGTGCCGCTATTGCCTGCATAAGCTCCACTTAAATTGGTATTGTACGCATCGGAAATATCAGTGTTATAGGCATCATCAATGCGTGATAAATCGACGTTTTGAGTGTTTTTCTTGCCCGATACCTGACCGATATCCGTTAAATCATTACCCGCAGAGCTATTACTTTTATCACTTAAATCAGTCGATTTAGTGGAGGATTTACTATCGAAAAATCCCATAAATCCCCCTTACTATTTCTGCTTTGATTTAAGATACAGATAACCCAAACCAGCTGCTAAACAAGCGGCTGATACATACCCATACCAAGGGATTTTAGAGTTGTGATTAACATTAAATCCCCCTTGATAATTTGAGCCTGTACCCGTATCACCACTTCTTGAAGCACTTGAGCCAGAGAAACCACCGCCTCCCGTATCAATCATATTTGCCTACCTCATTTGAGTACTTGCCAAATATTGGCGAGTTGGACGGCCACGACTCATGCGAGCAGCATTTCTACGCTGTGCTTTTTTACCTTTTTTCAGTAAATTTTTAGTGAGTCGAGTTCTGATTAACATCGGCTTTGGTGTTGGTCGATAAATTGGTATATACGGCGGTGTATCACCGACACCAAAACGTGATGTTGGACGCGCCCCCACTCGACGAAACATTTTAGATGTTGGTTGCATTATTTAGCCCCCTGTTTTGTATAGCGATAGAGCAAATAAGCCCCACCGCCCACAGCTGCTAGCTTGATAGTATTGCTCATAGCGGAATTACTAAAGTAACCCGCACCAAAGCCAAGACCACCAGCGATTAAGGGGTATAACAAAAATACTGGCATGTTACCCCCTTACTTAGCCGCTTTAATAATTAAGAAAGTTAAGGCACCTAAAACAACTACACCACCACCCACTTTTAACGGGTCTTGATACCAAGGCATAGCACCTTGACTTGATTGACCTGCTAAAAGCGGAGCACCACCAGCGGTAGTGCCATGAGTAGGTTGGTAATAACTTTCAACTTGTGCTGCTTGTTGTTGCTGCACTTGAGCACCTTGATTGCTTACCGCATCATTCGCAGCAAACACCCCGATGACATCATCAAAGGATATTTCATCAAGCTTGTCGCTTATATCATCCCAAAAAGCCATAAAGCCCCCTTAAACCTGTACGGCTGGGATAACTGACTCTAATTCTTCAACTAAAATCGTTACAGCTTGCCCTGCGGTATCACCAAAGATATCAAACTTCAATGTATGCTCAGCAGCGGTTGGGAATAAGCCTTTTTCATTAAAACCCGAGGCCGTAGGGTCAAAATGTAAATAGCCGTTTTGAGGTGCTTTCTTAGCGAACTGACCGCCCACCGATTTCAAATCAAAGTTGATATCAGCAACATCTGCTTCAAACTCTTTGAAGTTATCACGGTAAATTTCTAAGCGCGTTAATGCGCCAGAATCAGGCAGCATGTGCATACGTGCAATAGCGCGGTTATGGTCACCATTCCAAACCATAGTGTTTTTACCCGTTCTAGGCATAAGAAAGGTAGCTTCATAAGCGCGAGGGATAAATAAACGCTCGGTTGAATTATCAACCCAATGAGCGCGACCTGTTAACTCAGGATTAGCAATGCCCGTTAAATCACCAAAGGTGATATGTAGCATTAAAGAATCTTCTGGATAGGTCACTAATGCGCCCGACATAATACCGCCCATATTTCGCGCATCTAGGTTGGCAAATGGCACAATATAACGTCCAGATTCTTGCTCTTGTTTTTTGAAGCTTTCAAGCATTTTTAGCTGCAAGCCAGTGTAAGTTTTAATAATATCGTTATTAAGCTCCACTTCAACTTTAGCAATCTTGCTTGAGGTAGTGATATTCGTTAACAATTGAATACCGTGATAAGTCATACCTACTGGCAGACGAATAGAACCACGAATACCCGAACCAACTTTGTTAATAGGTTCAAGTTCACGCGGAGCAGGTCTATAGCCTTTTACACCCATGATATTCTCCTAATTAACCGATTTGGTCTTCAACTGCATCAACGTTATTTGATGCGTAAACGACAGCCGCAGAAACGACCAGTGAAATGAGGCCAATAACGGCCAATTGTTGAGGTTTAAAACCCATGTTAATGTCTCCCGACAGTTACGTTAAAATACAGCTTGTGCTGCTTGGGCTTTTATTAATAGCAAGCGATTTGAAGTTGAAGCAATCGAAATTTGAAGTTGATTTGAAGTTATTTGAAGTTGACTTGAAAAGTAAAAAGTTAACCAACTTAGCGCAAAACCACGCCATTGCTGGTTAACTTCAAAATGCAGTTTACTATTATTTACGGGTTTACAAGTGCATAGTCTGAGGACTTGTTTAAAGCTTTCTGCTCATTGCTCCAATTTTTAGTTAAAGACCTTGCTGGCTCTACCATTGCGGCCTTTTTCTCATAATTTCTAAAGCCTTTGGCCATAAGGTAATGAACTTTGGTTCTAACATGATCATTAAGCTTTGGAGCAAACATGGTAAACGCTTCATTTAACGTGCTTAACTCTGATATTTCACTAATCGGACACCCTAATTGGTCAACAATACGTTTCGCATCTGCGGTGTATTCCTGCGAGCCAATAACCTTAATTTGTGAGTTACCCCAAATGGTTTTAGGCACTTCGGCACTACGTTGGAATATCGTTGTAGCCCTTAGCCCGAACTTACGACCACCCGAATAAATCTCACCCACAATAGTTTCATCTTTTGAGACTGATTCGGTACATTTGCCATACTCTTCAAAGATAGGGTAGAGAATTTTATTACCGTCTGAGGCCTCCCAAACCAGCTTACCAAACCAGTCTAATTCTGATAATCGGTCACCTTGTGGGAAGTAAGAGATCACAAATGGTTTATCACTTTCCCAAGCTGCTTTAAATGCCCGAGCAAAACCACGTTTAGACTTGTATTGATGGCAAGCACGCTTACCAAATTTAGTGTCATACTCACCATAGGGGTCAAATATCACCACACGTGCATCATCTGGAATAACACCTAAGCTTGTTACAGCTATCCCTTTGCCACCGCCCGTAGCACAGCAAATACACGCCATTTGTGCGCTACGAAAGTTTTTAGGATTAATCGCCATTAATGCGCCTCCTCCGTGACTTTTTTATCTGGCACTTTATCCTGGCTAACTTCATTTTCTTTATGATGCTTATCAGCAGCTTTTTTAAGTTTATTCGCTTCTTTAATTTGCAACCAAGTAGGAATACCAACCACGGCCACAGCACCAGCTGCTAGATATTCAGGTACATTTGAATTTAAATCGACATTGGCAGGATTTAATAAACTTTCAATGGTTTTGCCATGCTTCATGACTAATGGTGTAGCCATGGCCGCAAATAACATTTGCACTTCTTGGGTAAGTTGTACCTCAAAACCACTAAATTTAGAGACTAACCCCATCGCACCGCCCAAACCTTTTAACGCCATTCCTGCGGCTTGCTCTGGTGAATAGGTTAAGTTACTGGGCGAACTAGTACCGCTTTGGGCTTTTTCTTCTAGCTTGGCTTGCTCTTTGGTTTTCACCGCATCGTTAACCATACTGTCGAAAGCTGCATTAACTTCAACTTTTTCCACGCTATCCGTGGTTTTTAGCGGTGTTTCAACTTCAACTTGATTTGAAGTTGTTTGATGTTCATTTGAACTTGTACTTGATGTTGCTTTTGATGTTGTCATTGTACTGTAAACCTTATTTTTATTGGTTATTTTGAAATTGATTTGAAGTTAAGAAAGCTTAGACGCGCCAAAGGCCAAAGCAGCAAGGCTAAATAGCCCTATTACCAACTTAGTGCCAAGCCCCATGCTTTCATTTGAACTTTCGTCCGTTTTATCTGGTGTTGCGGCTTGTTCAACTTGAAGTTGTTCGGGGATTAAATCGCCCTCTGGCTGCCAGTCTTTTTGATGTTGATTTGAAGTTGTAACTTGCTTAGAAACCTTAGTTGTACTGGTTTCACTTGAAGTTTGAGCACTACCACTTGGAAACTCACCATAAACACCCAGTGAATTATTAGGCTTTTCATTAGCGAGCCATTCAGCCCGAAGTGATTCTTTACCTTGTTTCATGCCGCAATGCTTGCACATGAGAAAAGGTAAAAACTTGCCATTGCTCCGCGTTCGTAGCTCACCAATGCGGCCACAAGTACAAATGATTTGCCCGACTTGACCTTTTACTCGCATGTTAGCCCCTTAAATTTGATAAGCGACTATCCAAACGGCCTATTTGCTTTTGCAAATCGTTGATTTGCTCAGCTTGGCTAGTGATTAACTCAACAGCGCTATCAGCAAATTGTTCAAGCATTGGCTCTATTTGAGTTTTAAGCTCTTTAGCTTTGAAAGGGTTAACGATTGAACGGGCTTCATTAATCAGCCCGAATAAGTGTTTATACTGCGCTTGCAGTGATGGTTTCCATTCTTTTTCTTGTGTCATTTTTCGTGTCTCCCGACAGTAAAATTTGATTTATGTGTTTTTTCTTACTTGTGGAATTTCCCCAGTAATTTCTAGCAGTTTTTCAACGGCAGATTCACCAGCAACAATTTCAAGTAAAGCTTTTTGCTTACGTTCATGTAGGTCATCAATGATTGCATCGTATTCGTTAACGAGATCAACATTAAAATCTATACGCTCATTGAGTTGATGAACTTGAGCTTTGAAGTTTTGGAGGGTTTTATCTACAGATGGATAAAACAGGGATTTAAGGAAGGTTTTTAGTTTCATTTTCGATGTCTCCCGACAGTAAAATTAAAGTTGTTTATCTACGCGCCTTTTTACGTGCTGAAGCTTTGCGCTGCTTACGTTGATTTTGTTTAAATTTGGCTTTGGTTGGTGGTTTGGCGTAGTGCTTAAGTGATTTTGGCTTACGCTTTTTTTGAATGGTGGTCACTATATCGTCACCAGTTGCAAAGGGATTTACAGCACTTAATGCTGACATAATTGAGCCAATTAGGCTTATTCTTCTCATTTCGATGTCTCCCGACATTAAAGTTAAAGGTTACGGGCGTTTCCCAACGTGCCGTGAAATTGTTTTACATTAGTTTCGCACATACAAAATCTGAACTTTTTCAGCGTTTTCTTGTTGCTCCATTAACATTGAGTTTGCATCATTGCCATATAAATCAATGCTTAGATTTATACCATCAATTGAGTTGTTGAATATTTCATGACCACAATGTGTCCTAATAATTACCCTATCCTTTGAATAATCTTTGAAAATTTTTTGCTTTGGTTTTACAAAGAGCCAGTAACACCAGCCACAGATAAAGCCGAATAATACTGACGCTAACATAGCTACTTCATTTTCACTCATAAGCTTTCACTCCCTACGATATTTAACAATGCTTGTAATTGACTCATTGACCTACCCTATATTCTATTAATTGATTATCCTTGACCTGATAAACGAGCCCGTCACCCGTTGAAACCCTGTAACCCTTTTCCAAATAATCCATTTCTTGAGAATTTAAATTAAGCGGCCTAAGTGCGGGTGCCCCCGAAACACTAGCCGTACAGTTATTGACAGGACTCCAAGGGAAAACGCTGCCGCGCTTTCTTAAAACATAAGAGATTTCGCGTGTCACTTTTTCGCCCGTATCGGAAACTAAGCCTTTTATTTTTTTTACGCACTCACCATAATCATTTGTCGATTGCTCATGCTTAAGATTTACCCTATTTTCTTGCATGGCTTTGGTGAAAGCGTACCACTGGCCTTTTCCGTCAACAGATTCAGCAGCTTTTCTAACTTTTTCTATCAGCTTATCTTCTGCGGTTTCTTTGATTCTTCTTACCTCACGGTAAACCGTGACAGGCTCAGCCCCGAAAAATTGGAATTGACGAATTGACCAACGACTAGCCCAAGCGGTCGCACGTTTTGCGCCCTCGCTTGCTGTTTTTCCGCTGTCGTAATCCTCTTTGTCGGCTGAAACATCGTAATTGTTTTCGATGTACTCGCCGTTAATGTTTTTAGATAAGTATTTGGCAATATAACCGGTAGCACTACCTTTTGATGGGTCGATTTTTTCAACGGTAAAACGATGTTTTAAAGCGCCGTCCTCGTCTCCATCAACCTCCAAAGCGTACTCTCTCATTATGTTAGTTAGCTGATTTGCATCATTTGGAGATACAAATAAAAGCATATGCCAGTGTGGTGTCGCGTCATGGTGCGGTTCAGTTACCCGAACACCAAAATAAACGATTTCTTTGCGCTTTAATTCAGCACGAATTTTAGCCCAAGTATTTACTAAATAAGCTTGAGTTTGTTTAGGTGTGCAACCGTTCCATTTATCAGATGTAGCGTGATATTTGCTTGGTGACGTTAAGGTGACAAAAAGCCCGTCAAGACCATCATCTAAAGCAATATTTTCTAAACCTTTGCAGCGCAACATTAACTCAATAAAACGGTTTTTTGGATTTGAGCTTGAAGCGTCAGCCATATCAACCAATTTAGTGATATTTTCGTACTCGTTACCCGTATCAGGGCAAACACCAATACTTACAAGCTCCATAGCCTCTAAATAGTCTCGGTTGGCTTTTTGCTGACAACGCCACTCGCTAAGAGACTGGGCAGAAATATAAGGAGATACCTTTTTTTGAACTTCACCAATAGCAATTAAAATATGCTCGTTGGTTTGGTTTTTGATACGCATGAATTTACGCAGCCACCACTTATCACAGCTCATACGCAAAATCGCACATTCTGCCGCCTCTGCCATTCTGCTATTTTCAACAAGGCTTTTGTAAGGCGGTGTAATATTCCAATTAGCGCAATAAACCGCTAATTCATCATAGAGAAAAAATAAGTTTTTCTCATAGCTATCAAGCGCCTGAGCCTCACCTACCAACGCAGTCATTGATACGCAATCATCAGCAGCTTTTGTGGCATATTCTTCGATTAATTCATCACGCCTTAGTGCTTTAGGGTTTTTGAATGGGCAAGCCGCTAAAATCTCAGTGACAGGCTTTACAACACCACGCAACCAAATATTGGCAAAAAGCTCGTTATTTTCGCCTTTATTGCGTTTTTGGTTGAATATTTTCACGTAATGACGGATTAAGCGCCTTTTAACGTAACGAGGTAAGTTTTCAGTTTTGGTAAAAACAAACTTTCTTATTTGCTTAAAATGCGAATTGGTAACAAAGATTTTATGCCTATCTTTGTTGTCGGTGTCTCTGATTAATGGCGTAAGCAGCCGCCACAATGGGCGGTCTTTGGATATATTAATCATAAGGGTTATCAAGGCAAGGTTGGATAGTGTGCTTTTCTTTGTTTTGCTCTAGTTTGGAGATTTCAGCAACATGAGCCCTTAACGTGTCTAAATCATGGTGGTCAAACGCATTCGGGAACGCGCGGATATAACTAGAAAGCATGTGCAAACTGTCTTTATCTCGGTTTAACCTGAATGTGAAAATCATACCCTCGATGAATGCTGCTGCGATTGGCATTTGGTCATATTCGCAACCACGTAACTGTTCATTTAGATAATTTAACTTGTCGGTTAATAGTTTTTGCTCGTCAAATTCAAACATGATTACAACCCCAACCCAACAGCAGCCAAATAACAATTTTTACCCTTAGCGATTAGCTCATCTTGCATTTCGTCAGCCTCTTTGAATGATGCAAACAACCTTGCACCAGCCAACGACCAAGCCGATAAAACTCGGTCTTTTTTTCCGTAATCGTAAAAAAACCTATCAGCGCGGTTTTTGTTTCTGATAATCAATACCCACGCTTCATTTTTTCCGCTTGGTTGCGGCACGTTAGTTTGTGAACCAGTAAATAAACCCATGATTAACACCCCGCAACGCTATTGCTATGGCGAATCATTGAAGCTAAACCAGCTAATTCTTTGGCTTTACTAATGGTTTTTTTGAATTGATTTTGCTCTTTTTTATGAGACTTGATTTTATCTTTGATAGCTGAAACATGCTTGTTAACAGTTTCTTGATTTGATTGATTAATTATTGCTATTCCCGCAGCAAAACGACGAAGCATAGCCTCATGTGCTACAGCGTCAAAGCCTTTGATATGGTGCGGTTTTTCTTGGATTTGTTCAGTCATTGTTCATATTCCTTATAGTATCGTTGCCTTGTTGAAATACTCGGTGGTTTGTTGCAACGCCCCACCGAGCCAAGGAAATAATGTGCTTTGCGGTTATGGCTAATTCATTACGAAATGAGTGCGAACTACATCAGGCAAAAACGGACTGTACCGCGAAAGCATTTATAGGATAGACAGCACCCTCTGAACATGTCAACACCCTCCGACATGATTGCAAGGGTTAACATAGAGGTCTATACTTAATTTGCGAACTACAAAACAGGTAAAAACTATGAACTTCTTAGATGTGTTAGATACAGCTACAGCAGACCTCTCAGACAATAAGCTATCAAAAAAACTTGGCATTTCACGCACTACAGTCTCAGGATGGAGGAATTGCGGCACAATACCGCAAGATGAAACCTTAGAGAAATTAGCAGAGATTGCAGGCTTACCAGTAGAAAAAGTATTCTATGCAGCTTATGCGGAAAAGATTCATAACCCAATGGTGGCGCAGCTTTTACGCGAAAATAGCCATTTAGCCGCTTAACAAAAACCGCTTAATGATTAATCAATTTAATCAGTAGTTTACAGTCGAGTAAAAACCCTAGAAAACGTGTATTTTTGAAATAACGGCATAACCCACAAAAACTATGACTAGTTTTTATTAGCCCTTATATTGCGCGGTATCAAATGTTTATGTTGTCACTATCGGTAAAAATAGTGACAATATAGCACCAAGAAAAAAACTCGCTAGCCACCAATCCATAGTGAATAATATACTTCCTGTATTATTTGTATTGTTAGTTAAGTTTGTCCATTGAACACATAAGTATAGTAAATATATGCCAAAAAAAATAATTAAGCGTTTAATGCCCGATCATCAAGACATTAAAGATAATAAATACTTAAAAGTTTTTGGTAATTTGCTGCACAATCCACATTTATGGCATATGAACCGTCATTCTGTGGCCAAAGCTTTTGCGATTGGATTATTCTTTGCTTTTATTCCAGTACCTTTTCAAATGGTATTAGCTGCGGGTACAGCTATTCTTATTCATGGAAATTTACCGCTTTCAATAGCCTTAGTCTGGCTAACTAACCCGTTAACCATGCCAGCAATATTTTATGCTTGTTATATTGTTGGTACTTGGGTTGTTGGCGCGCCTGCACAAGAATTTGCCTTTGAAGCAAGTTGGCAATGGGTAGTGGATAGCCTCTCAACCATTGGGCCCTCTTTCTTGTTAGGGTGTGGGGTTTTAGCGAGTGTTTTCGGTATTATTGGCTACTTTGGTATTCAAGCATTATGGCGATACAGTGTTGTTAAAGCTTGGCAACAACGTAAAAATAGATAGTAACCAACCTTTAATCTTGAGGTCGAGTAATAGAGAAGTGTTCATAGGCTCTATCTGTCACAATACGCCCTCGTGGGGTTCTTTGTAAAAAACCTTGCTGAATTAAAAATGGTTCAAGCACGTCTTCAATAGTTTCTCGCTCTTCACCAATAGCAGCAGCAACATTATCAAGTCCAACGGGGCCTCCCATAAATTTATCAATAATGGCATGAAGCAGCTTTCTATCCATAATATCAAAGCCTTCACAGTCTACTTCTAGCATATCTAACGCCGCAGCCGCAGTCGCTTGATTCACTAAACCATGGGTTTTAACATCGGCATAATCCCGCACTCGACGTAATAAGCGGTTAGCAATTCGTGGCGTACCCCGTGAGCGCCTAGCCACTTCTAATGCCCCTTGCTCATCGATATTTAAATTAAGAAAGTGAGCAGAACGTTTAACAATGGCGGTTAAATCCTTAACATTATAAAACTCTAAACGTTGCACAATACCAAAGCGATCCCTTAATGGTGACGTTAATGCGCCCGCACGGGTAGTAGCACCAATTAAGGTAAAAGGCGGTAAATCTAACTTTATTGAACGGGCAGCTGGCCCTTCACCTATCATGATGTCTAGTTGATAATCTTCCATAGCAGGATAAAGCACCTCTTCAACTACAGGGCTTAAGCGATGAATTTCATCAATAAACAAAATATCATTCTCTTCTAGGTTGGTAAGTAGTGCTGCCAAATCACCAGCCTTCTCTAACACTGGCCCAGAAGTTACTCGAATATTAACGCCCATTTCGTTGGCAACAATATTTGCTAGCGTAGTTTTACCTAAACCAGGTGGACCAAAGATTAATAAGTGATCTAGCGGTTCATTGCGTTTTTTTGCCGCAGGAATAAAGATTTCCATCTGCGCTTTAACATGGTCTTGTCCCATATAGTCAATAAGCATTTTAGGACGAATGGCGCGATCAACACCTTCATCTTCAATACTGGCTACGGGTTCAATTAAGCGATCCGCTTCTATCATTTTTAATTCCTATTTTATAAACAAGTTAACTTGTTTAAAGCGCTCTTATAATACATTTTTTAATTGTTCAGCTTTAAGGTGTATGGCTCAATTTAAAAGAGAAAGCACACAGTTGACGCTAGTCAATGGGTACTTTCGACAAATAAATTGAGTCTTACAGCGACAAGATGACAATTAAAGCATTGACTTTAAAGCTAAACGAATTATATCTTCACTTTTCATTTCGTCACTATAAACCTGCTTAACCGCTTTGTCTGCTTGGGCAGGTTTATAACCTAAAGATATTAAGGCATTAATAGCATCACCTTTATGATCATTGAAATTATTCACAAAAGTTTGCTCTGCCTCTAACTGCACTGGCATGGCATCGGTTGCCGGTGTAGTTGAAGTAACTTTCCAATCTTTTAAGCGATCACGCATCTCTATTAACAATCGCTCGGCCGTTTTTTTACCTACCCCAGGAATTTTTACAATCCCTGTGACATCATCATGGGCGACACAACTAACAAACTGATCGGCTGACATGGCTGATAAAACCGCTAATGCTAACTTAGGACCAACGCCATTCACTTTAATTAACAAACGAAAAAGTTTACGCTCTGTGGTGTTTGCAAAACCATATAATAACTGAGCATCTTCACGCACAACAAAATGTGTATAAACAACGGCTTGCTCATTAAGCTCTGGTAGCGCATAAATGCTAGTCATAGGCATAGTTACCTCATAACCAACACCAGCGCATTCAATGAGAATTTCTGGAGGGAATTTTTCAGCTAAAGTGCCAGATAAACGACCAATCAAGAGGAATACCTATAGGTTATTAAGAATATTGCAAAATCATAACACTAGATATTTATACAGTAAAGTTTATCTTAACCTACCACGTACTGTTTTTTGAGCTTGACCAGCTAGTTTATCTAAACTCTCATGGCTATTAGCATGACATAGTGCTACTGCCAGTGCATCAGCAGCATCAGCTTGTGGTGTGCCGGGTAATTTTAAAATAGTTTTAACCATATGCTGGACTTGTGTTTTATCTGCCCCACCCGTTCCTACGACGGCCTGCTTTATTTGTCTTGCTGAATACTCATTGATAAGTAAATCATTATTGGTAGCAGCAACAATGGCAGCACCACGTGCTTGACCAAGTTTTAATGCCGAATCAGGGTTTTTTGCCATAAAAACTTGTTCAATGGCAAACATATCAGGCTTAAATTGTAGGATTATCTCAGACACACCTGAAAAGATTGTTTGTAATCGAGAACCGAGCTCTTCACCTTGACTGAGTGCTTTGATACAGCCGCTGCCTAAATAGGTGAATGTTCTACCCTGCTTTTTAATAACGCCATAGCCAGTAAAACGTGAGCCAGGGTCAATTCCGAGAATAATAGACATGTTAAATAATTTATACCAAGTACATTAATGAATTGACTGCATAGAAAGCTAATATCTCTGTGTTTACCCTAAGCTCGCCGAAGAAGACTAAAGTCATTGAAAATATTATGTTCAAGGTAAAGCTCAGGATAAACGAAATTATTTCCGTACATCCTGAGTGTAAGTCTCAAGCAGTAGAAGTACTTTTACTCGCCGCTTGTTTCTTCTTTACTTTCTTCTTTAATAGTTGTCACACCTAACTCAGCTAATTGAGCTGGGTTAGCATTGCCTGGCGCATTAGTTAGTGGACAAGCCGCTGTTGTAGTTTTCGGGAAAGCCATCACTTCACGAATAGAAGTAGCGCCCGTCATCAACATGACTAATCGGTCTAAACCAAACGCTAAACCTGCATGTGGTGGAGCACCATATTGCAAGGCTTCAAGTAAGAAACCAAACTTCTCTTGAGCTTCTTCATCATCAATGCCTAAAATTCTAAATGCGGCTGACTGCATAGCTTGATCATGGATACGCACCGAGCCACCACCTAATTCACAACCATTTAAGACCATGTCATAAGCATCAGACAAAGCACCGATAGGGTTTGCTTCAAGCTCTTCAGGCGTAAGGTTAGTTGGCGCCGTAAATGGATGATGAAGGGCATGCATTTGACCATCAATTTCTTCAAACATTGGGAAGTCAACAACCCAAAGTGGTTTCCAATCGCCTTCTAACAAATCAAGATCTTCACCAATTTTTAAACGCAATGCGCCAAGTGCTTCAGTCACTACATTGTAGTTGTCTGAGCCAAAGAAAATAATATCACCAGTTTGCGCATTAGTACGCTTAAGTAAGGCATTAACCGCGTCTTCATTTAAGAATTTAAGAATAGGAGACTGTAAACCTTCTAAGCCTTTATCAAGGTCATTAACTTTTAACCAAGGCATGCCTTTGGCACCGTAAATACCAACAAACTTAGTTAAGTCATCAATTTTCTTACGTGAGAACTGGCTGGCACCTTGTGGTACACAAATAACAGAAACACGACCTTTTTCATCGTTTGCAGGGCCTGAGAACACTTTAAATTCAACATCTTTTAAAATATCTGCAACATCAATTATTTCAAGAGGGTTACGTAAATCTGGCTTATCTGAACCATAACGTGCCATAGCTTCAGAGTATGGCATACGAGGAAAATCACCTAAATCAACATCAAGAAGTTCTAAAAATAATTCACGGATCATTTTTTCTGTTACTTCCATGACCTGTTCACTGGTCATAAAAGAAGTTTCGATATCTATTTGAGTAAATTCTGGCTGTCTGTCAGCGCGTAAATCTTCATCACGGAAACACTTTACTATTTGATAGTAACGCTCCATGCCCGACATCATCAGTAATTGTTTAAACAATTGTGGTGATTGAGGTAGTGCAAAAAACTGCCCTTTGTGCGTTCTACTAGGTACTAAATAATCACGAGCACCTTCTGGTGTTGCCGCAGTTAAAATAGGTGTTTCTATATCAAGAAAACCTTGTGCTTCCAAAGAGCTACGTACTTTTGAAGTCACTTTAGCACGAAAACGCATGCGTTCAGTCATTTCACTACGACGTAAATCAAGATAGCGATATTTTAAACGCTGCTCTTCTGAGTTTGTTTGGTTTGAATCAAGTGGTAATGGCGCAGATTTATTAAGTATAGTTAGCTCTAAGCCAAGTACTTCAATTGCACCGGTTTTCATGTCTTTATTTACTTGTCCTTCTGGACGAGCGCGCACTTTACCCTTTAATTGAACACAAAATTCATTACGTAAGGTATTCGCAACGGCAAGTACTTCAGGTAAGTCTGGATCATAAACAACTTGAACTAAACCTTCTCGGTCACGAAGATCTAAAAAGATTACCGCCCCTAAGTCACGACGACGATTTACCCAGCCACAAAGAGTGACTTCTTGACCTATGTGAGATTCGTTAACCTCACCACAATAAAGACTACGCATGGATTTTGCCTTGATAATTACGAAAAACTAAGACTTATTATTGATATTTGTTATCACAAGCCTATAAATGCCGCATATTATAAAGCAAAGATTAGTAAAGTCACCCTAGTTGGATTTAAATCTATAATGATTTTTGCCAGCCGATTTAACTTGGTACATCAGCACATCAGCTTCTTTGAGTAAATCGGTTTCATTTAGGCCGTTTTCAGGGTAAAGCGCAATACCAATACTACAGCCTATTTGTACAGTATCAGCAGATAATTCAAACGGAAGTTGCATTAGCTCTAATACTTTTTCTGCCACATAGGCGGCTTCATTAGCGGCATGAAGCCCTGTTAGCAATAAGACAAATTCATCACCACCAAAACGCACTACGGTATCTGATTTGCGCACACAGGATTTTAGTCGCTGAGCGACAATAAGTAGCAACTCATCACCAACGTTGTGTCCATAAGTATCATTAACTTCTTTAAAACCGTCTAAATCAAGAAAAAGCACGGCTAACATGAGCGATTGTCTTTGATGAAATTCTATCGCGGTATTTATTCTATCGGTTAATAGTACGCGGTTTGCTAAACCAGTCAGATCATCATGGGTTGCCATATGCTTCATACTTTTTTCAAGCTCAACACGATGCTTGATTTCTCTATTTAAACGCCTATTCCAAAGGATAATAATGACCAAGACAACCAGAATTAATATAAGGGCTTGCAATGCCACTCGTTTGACTACATCCTTATCAAATCCCGTATTAATATCAATGCTAAACCATTTTTCATAAATCTTATTTTTTTCTTCACCACTTATAGCCATTAACGCTTTATTAAAGATACTTTGCAGCTCTTTTTTTTCTTTATGAATACCAAAGTGACTTCTGTCTACTTGCATCCCCTCAATAAGAGATAGCATCAAACTCACTAAACTTTCTTGCTTTAAAAGTTGAGACGCTGACGTAACCGTATCTATATAACCTTCTATTTTCCCTTGCTGTAAGAGCAATAAACCTTCCTCTCTGTCCTTCACTATTTTCAGTTTGATTAGTGGGTGGTGCTCTTGTATATAATCAATGAGATAAACACCTTTGACTATGGCTAATTTTTTACCGTTAAAGTCCCTTAATTTGGACTGAGTTCCCAAATATTGTGGATGCAAAATAGCCCAAGGTGTTTGCCAGTATTCTGTTGATAAAACTAGCTGACTTTTTCTTGACTTAGTTGGTGTATAGCTTGGAATAACATCAAGCTCTCCAGCCAATATGCCTTGTTCAAGCTGATGCAACGAATCATAAGCAATAAAATTAAAATCAAGCTCAGTGCGTTCTGCAATTAAATCAAGAATATCACGATCAATACCAGAGAATTCCCCTTGTGTGTTTATAAATTCTACAGGTTCTCTAGATTTTAATACCCCCACATCAATCTGCCTATTTTGGGAGATGAATTCTCTTTCTTCATGGGTTAAAAACACTTTTTCAAGTAGTTTTTTATAGTAATTAACGCCTCCATTTAGCCACCGGTTTTCCATGCTAGCTAATTGCTCAAGCGGTATATGCTTAAATCCTTCATCGATAATATTAGCTAATCGAGAATTACCTTTTTTAAGTAAAGGAGAAATAACTGAATTAAATATTGGCTCATCAAGTGTGTAGAAAAGTGATTGTAAATTTGCTCTTAATAGCTTTAGGTTCATGAAATCTATTTGAGCAACAAAGGCATCTATTTCATTTAACTCTGCTGCTTTTAATAAGGCACTAATTGATGGGTATTCTTGAATTGTTATTTTAGGATATTTTCGTTTTAACTCGCTTTTAAAGGGGCTTTTATACCATATACCCAGTTTTTGTTTTTGCTTTCGGTTCTGTGTATTGTCTTTCTCAAAATAGTGCAATGAATCAATACCAGAAAACTTGGTATTAACGAATACTTTTGCTTGGAGTTGATAAATAGGTTTTGCTAAAAAAAACTTGTTTTTATCTAGCCATTCTTCAGGCATCCCTATTAATGCATCTAATTTATTCTGTTCAATGAGATCAAAGTTATCAGCAACATCACTAGAAAAAAAGTTAATTTTAGTATCAGTGTGTTTTGCCCAAAGCCGCCATATATCAATGAAGAGCCCTTGTGGTTGCCCCGTTGGTGATAGTGCAGAATAAGGTGGATAATCAGGAGAAAAACCTATTGATAAACTATCATTGCGTTTATCTATACCTAACCACTTTCGCTCTATCTCTGATTTCTCTTCGCTTGTTATTTTGGCTAAACCTTGGTTAATAAATTCAAGTAAAGCATGATTATTCTTAGCCACAGCGACACCATATTTCCCTTGTTGATAGCGCAATCGTTTATGAGGAGGAAACATTGATGTCAATCGTTGATAGTGTTCATAATTAGTTGGTAGCTTTTCAAGGCCAGTAAAAACTAAAATATCCCTCTGAAGTGCCGCTTGATACAATTCATGCCTTGTTTGATACATTTTTTGCTCAAGTTGAGGAAAGCTTTTTGCCAGCATATCAATATGGGCAGAACCATTAACAACACCGATAGCATAAGGGCTCAACTCTTCCATATTGCTAACTTGTGATAACTCAGCACTTACGAAGACATGAGTATATAAAGGAAATAGAGATTGGGTAAAAGCTAAAGTCTTTTGTCTGCTCTCAATAATTGAAAGCCCTGCATGGATATCTACCTTTCCTTTTTCTACTCGCGCTATGGTTTCTAGCCATGGTAGTTCTACAAACTTAATATCAACGCTTTGTTTTTTAGCCCATAAACGCCATAAGTCAGGCATTATCCCCGCGGCGTGTCCATCTTCATCTAAATGTTGGTAGGGAAATGAAGTTTTATTTAAAGCAATAGTCAAGGGTGAGTTTGGTACTTGCGGCTTATCTTTATACCCAGATGCCACAACGCTCAAGCTCATATTAATGAGCATAACTCCTAAGAGGAGTAGTTTGGTTAGGTGTTTAAACAAAGATAGTTTCAAAATTTCTGTTATATATTTATTTTTATATCGGTTAAAATAAACCAACCAACTCACTAACATAAAAACCATGCCCACTTCTGATACTGATTTAATTTACTCTAGCCCCAAAGCGCAAGTAAAAGATTTTACTTTTGATGCTCAAGTTGTTGAAGTTTTTCCTGATATGATTTCTCGGTCTGTACCGGGATACAATACCATTATCGACACAATTGGCCGTCTAAGCCAGCAATTTGTACAAAAAGACACCTTCATTTATGATTTAGGCTGTTCTTTAGGCGCAGCGACACTTGCGATGCGTAAGAAGATTGATGTTCCTCACTGCAAGATTATCGCTGTTGATAACTCAAGTGCTATGGTTGAGCGCTGTAAGATGCATATTAATGCATTTAAAGGCGATACTGAGGTAGAGGTTATTGAAAGTAATATTCAAGATATAAATATCATAAATGCTTCCATGGTGGTATTAAACTTTACTCTGCAATTTATAGATAAAGCTGACCGGCAATCATTAATCAATAACATTGCTCAGGGGTTAAACCCTGGAGGTTTATTAGTTATTTCTGAGAAAATATCGCACGGCGATTCAACCATTGATGAGCACTTAATCGATTTACACCATGACTTTAAACGCGCCAACGGTTATAGCGAATTAGAGGTTGCACAAAAGCGCACTGCCCTTGAAAATGTTATGCGCACTGACTCAGTAGAGCAACACATAAAAAGACTCAAAACAGCTGGCTTTAGTCATGTATCACCTTGGTTTCAATGTTTTAATTTTATTTCATTTATTGCCATCAAATAAACAGCCCAAGTAAAATATCTATGACAAATTTCAATACTTTTTTTCAACAAATTGCGACAAATCGCCTAAGCCACTGGTTGCATTCTTTACCTGCACAGCTCCATGATTGGCAAAAGAATAATTTACACGGCGAGTTTAAGCATTGGCAAAAAACCATTGATGCCTTACCCGTTAGTGATAATAACCATGTTGATTTAACCAATAGTGTTACTGTTGGCAAACAAGGCGACTTCTCTGAAGGTGAATATAAACGCCTTGAAAACTTGCTTAAAAAGCTTAAACCTTGGCGTAAAGGCCCTTACCATATTCACGGCTTGCATATAGACACTGAATGGCGAAGCGATTTTAAATGGGACAGGCTAGCTGAACACATTAGTGATTTGTCAGGTAGATATGTGCTCGATATTGGTTGTGGCAGCGGTTATCATTTATGGCGTATGCGCGGCGCAGGTGCCAAATTTGTTGTTGGTATTGATCCAACGCAGTTGTTTTTGATGCAGTTCAATGCAGTGCAACACTTTATCCAAGATAAAACCGTAAACTTACTTCCTTTAGGCGTTGAAGACTTACCTGAATTATCAGCATTTGATACAGTTTTCGCTATGGGAGTGCTATACCACCGCCGCTCACCAATTGACTTTTTATATCAGTTAAAATCACAACTTGTTGATGGCGGAGAGCTGGTGTTAGAAACACTTATTGTTGATGGTGATGAAAATACAGTTTTAGTACCAGGAGAGCGCTACGCAAAAATGCGCAATGTCTGGTTTTTACCAAGTGCAAAAGCGATGTGTGCTTGGCTTGAACGATGTGGGTTTAAAAGTATTCGTGTCGTCAATACTGATATTACTGCACTAGATGAGCAACGAAAAACCCCATGGATAGACACAGAATCATTATCAGATTTTTTAGATCCAAACGATCAAAGCAAAACAGTTGAGGGCTACCCTGCACCACAACGAGCAATATTTATCGCTAATAAATAAAAACTCTACAGCAAGTACTTATCAAGTATTTGCTGATATTTACCGTTAGCTTTAATTTTCGCTAAGCCCCGGTTAAATGCCTCACAATCTGCTTTATTTTTAAAACCTGCTGAATATACTCTAGGGGCAAACAGCCAATGTACCTTATAAGGTTTACGATATTGCTTGCCTTTATGGTTATGTAAAAAGTATTTAAAAATACTAATATCTAACACTAAAGCCTCTGTTCTTTTAGCAAATAACATTTTTATTTGCCTCATTTGATCTGAGATTTCACGATATTCACTCGTTTGCTCAATAACATCAACATAGTCAGCACCTAAAAACTTGCTAGCCATTTGAAAAGCAATAATTTTCTTGCCCTTTAAATCAGACAAATTATCAATAGAGAGTTCATCTTCTTGCAGGGTAACGACTACATTTTGATACTTGATGTAAGGTTCTGAAATAAAAACATTATCACTCTGGTGCTCCGTTGGTAAGGTGATAACACCATCGCTATGCCATCTTTCTACATTAGAAAAACTACGAGCCAATGACATATGAGAAAAGTGAACAGTTCTGTTTTCTTCAGCGAATATAGCTTTAATTAAATCTAGTTGAATTCCCGATTTATCTGCATTATTTGCAATTACAAATGGTGGTTTAGAAAGGCCAGCGGTAAGTTCAATGACCTCAGAAGATAGCGCAGAAGAGGTTTGTAATATAAAAAATACTACCAATATTAAATATTTAGGTTTTAAAATCACTTTCCCCAAAACAACAGCTCTTTGATTAAATATAAAATACTAAATAATTTTATCATAACAACTTCTAGTTAAATACATCATAACATATCATTGTAAAATTTATCCGAAAGGTGCAACAAACTCTAGACTAGGAAAGATCATCTATATTTGCCAAACAGCCTTGCTCAAACAAATCCATAAAAATTTCAACTTCCTTCATTTCAGTTTTATAGCCTTCAACCTTAGCAGCCAACCTATTCTTTACAGAAACAAACTCAGGATTGTGAAACTTCAACTCATCGCAGGCTTTAAAGTAAGCGGTAATAACATCTGCGGCTTTGACTAATTGCTTATATTCAAGGTCTACATCTTTTTGAACGAGTAATTCTTTAAATAAAGGCTTCAACTTAGACGGCAAAGAAGCTAAACATTCTAGCTCTGCCATATCTTCAATTTTTTTAAATTCCTCAGTCAATGCCGGTGTACTGTACTTAGTAACATGGTTAATATCTTGCAGTTTAGTTTCTGACACCTCGTGATAAAGCGCCACCGTTGCAGCTCTTTCAGGGTTAATATCACCATCACAATAAACATTCCTAATCGTTGCCAACAAGTGAGCGATAACGGCAACTTGATGACTATGCTCTGCGACATTCTCCTCTTTAACCAAGTGCATAGGTGACCAACGTTTAATCAAGTTCATTCGCAAGATCCATGCTAAAAATGAGCTGTTATTCATACTTCATTACCCTTGTAAACTAATGCTAACTTCATCATATCAATACCTGTTTAAGGTACAACTAAAGTTTCCAAACAAACAACATTTTATTGATATAACCCTTAGTTTTACCTATTACTTTATTTAACTGAAAACTGTCTATACTTGTAGTGATGTGATTGTGAATGAATTTAGCTGATTTTTAACAGTAAGGTGCTTTATACAACTCCCGTTACTATAAAAGCAACTTTAATAGCCCTTTGAGCAAAGAGCTCTACCATAGAAGCTAAGTTATTTTTCACTTGCCAGCAAAACTAAATTTACACAAACTATTTTTATTCAATTATAGATAATTTATGTTCAAATATTTTCTTAAACATATTGCCCTAACTCATTTATTCATTTTTGTTCTGTTATCCACACCGTCACTATCTAAAGAGCTATTAATGTTAACCGATGACGGGCCACCGCATATGATTGAAGCATCGAAAAGTGGTATAGATATCGATATTGCTCGCGAGGTGCTGCAAGAGCTTGGCTATTCAGTGAAGGTTTCTTTTGCTCCTTTAAAACGAAGCATGCTTCAAGTGGCCAATAACCAAGCTGACTTATTTTTACCAACATTTTTTCAAAATGATACGGCAAAGCTTTTTATTTCAGCACCTATCATTAAATATCGGCCAACTGTTTTTAGTTTGAAAAAGCACAATTTTCAATTTGAAAAAATATCCGATTTATCAGGAAAAAGCTTAATTACCTTTCAAGGAGCTGCGGGCTACTTTGGCGAAGAGTTTGTCAATATTTCCCAAGGTAAGAACTATAGTGAGTTACATGACATGTCTAAATTTCCAGAAATGCTTATTAAAGAGCGCTGCGAAGTGATTGTTTTGGATTACTATATTTTTTATTACTTTTTGCAAAAATATCTTAAAAAAAATCCAACACAGCAATTTTTTCTCAAAGGAATTGATACATTCGAATTTTTTCCGCAAGTTAACGCGCATGTTGGTTTTCATGATGTGGGGCTACGGGATAAATTTAATAAGCAATTTCAACGATACAAAGCTCAAGCCAAAGACCAATTAGTGATTGAAAAGTATATAGATCATGTAGAATTTTAACTGCTTTTTAAAACTATAAGATAATTAACTTTGTATAAGCAGTGAAACTATTGTAAAACAAGGTATTAATTCCCGATTGCAAATGCTAAACGGATTTTATTTATGAATTACAATAACAAGTTAAAAACAGTTCGCGCTCGCCCAAGCTCGGTTGAGGGTAGATCTTTTAATGAAGAAATGGAAAGTGATCGCGGTCGAGCAATCAACTCTGCTGCCGTTAGGCGCTTGCAACAAAAAACTCAAGTATTTCCTCTTGAAACCAATGCAGCGGTTAGGAGTAGATTAACTCACTCACTTGAAGTACAGCAGGTAGGCCGATACATCAGTAAAACCATTATTAAAGCGCTTTCAAATAAAGACCAACTAGCAGAGCTTGGTATTGCGGAGAATACTGACGGCTTTATTAGTGCCATTGAAGTTGCCTGTCTGCTTCATGATATTGGTAACCCAGCCTTTGGACATTTTGGTGAAGAAGCAATAAACCTATGGGGAAGCAAAGAGCTCACAAAAATATTTAATGAAAGATTCCCAAATGAGGCTGGCTGCTCAAAATTAATAAAAGACCTCTCTAATTTTGAAGGAAACGCACAAGCATTAAGATTACTTCATAATCTTCAGTCCCTTAATTTAACCTACACTCAGCTAGCTTGCTTGATAAAATATACCCGTGGAGCCTACGAAGATAAACCAGACAAAGCGGAGCAATTCGCCTACAGAAAGAAAAAACCTGGTTTTTATTTTTCAGAAAAAGAGCTATTTGAAGATATAAATAAAACACTCGCTATTAATGACGGCTGCAGGTTTCCCCTCACCTATATTATGGAGGCCGCAGATGATATTTCCTACTGTATCGCCGATGTTGATGACGCCATCGACAAAGGTATTCTAACTGTTGAGCAACTACACAATGAAATTAAAAAGACTTGGAATAATTTTAAAGAAGATCCAGAAGTAAAAGGCCAAGTTGTTGAAAGCGGTTATTTATTAAAAATTGCTGATCGGGCATATCAAAAATATCAAAGTGAAACCCATAATAAAGATCACGCTTATATTCTTACACTACGAACTACTCTGGTAAATGACCTTTCAAAATACGCAGCAACACGGTTTATCGACAATCATCAGAAAGTTTTTGATGGTGAACTAGATGAGTCATTACTTGATGGCAATGATGAATTTAATCTTGCGACAAAAACCTTCAAAAAAGTTGCTATCAATAATATATTTAACAGCACTGAAATAGAGAATTTAGAGCTTAAAGGTTATGCGGTAATTTCAGGTTTATTGAAAATTTATACGCCATTAATTGAATTGAGTTATGACGAATTCAAAATATTAATTACCAAAAACAATTTAAAGTCGCATCCCATTGAAAGCAGACTTTTCCATAAGTTATCGAGTAAACATAAGGGTAGGTATAAGGAAGACACTATAGGTATTTTTAGCAAAGAAAATCCTGCCATTAAAGATCAAATGATAGAGCTTTATAGTCGAACTCGACTTATTATTGATTACATTAGTGGTATGACTGACCAGTTTGCTCTAGAAGAGTTTCAAAATTTAACAGCAATCAAATAATGGACTTTAGACATATTAACTCTTATATTTCGCCTTCTTAAAACAAATAACAACTAAGTGCTCAATATTAATATGCTAGACATATACGCAGGCGCTAACGCCTTAAAAACCATTCAAGAAAACGGCTTTAAACAAGAGCTGTTTACAAATTTTTTAGGCGCTAGAGGTGGCCCAAAGTGGTTGCCTTTGTAAAGCTAAACACTGCCACTTACTCTTATCAAAAGTTTATAGTTTAAAAAGATGATCCAAAGCAACTCCTTTATATACCATTTAATTTCTTTTCATCCTAAAATATCGCAAAACAAAAAACCAACCAATCAACCAATCAACCAATCAACCAACCCATTGATATTAAAGATTTATTTCATAGACTCATTAATTATACGACAGTTATTATAATTTAAATAAAAGTGCTATTGACGAAAAAACTTTAGTGGACTATATTTTAAAATGAATAAATATTCAGATAAAGTAAAATAACATTCAAAGGGATTGAAATGTCGTTATTTAGAAAGGAAGCTGTTTCTCATCAAAGTGAGCGTTTAACTGGTTCTATTACCTTAGCTCAACCATTATCTATCAAACTTGTAGTTTCTATTTTAGTATTAGTCGCAGTTGCTATTATCTCTTTCTTATTTAACGCTGAATATACACGTAAAGAAACGGTTCGTGGTTTCTTAATGCCCGAGAAAGGTGTTATTAAAAGTTTTGCTCGACAAGGCGGCACAATAGAAAAATTATGGGTAAAAGAAGGTGATAAGGTTATTAAGGGACAATCACTTGCTACACTTTTAGTTCATCAAAGTAATACTGAAGGTGTCAATTTAAGCACTCAATTAATACAGCAATTAAATGAACAATCGGCATTAATTGATGATGAAATAAATCAACATCAACAACTTAAAAACCAAGAAATAGAAAATTTAAATAAACGTGAAAAGGCATTAAAAAAAGAGCGATGGGCGCTGAAAAGCCAATATAAACTAGCCAATGAAAAGTTAGCCATTTTACAAGGGCAACAGAGCCAACTTAAAGAGCTCAACAAACAAGGCTTTATTTCAAATATTGAAAAAGAACGTCAACAACAATCACTTCTTGCAGCAAAACAAGAAAAACAAAATATTGCTCGCTTATTATTACAGCAAGAGAATGAATTAAGCCAAGTCAGCTTTAACTTTATCAGCATACCTCAACAATATGCATTGCGAATAAATAACCTTAAGCGTGAGCGTGCAGAGCTTAAACAACAACTAGCTCAAGTTGCAAGTAATTATAAATACACTATTACAGCGAGTAACAATGGCGTTGTAACAGGTATTCAAGTAGTTGAGGGAGAAACATTACCTCAATCAAAAGCACAAACAAAGCCTCTATTACATATTTTACCTGAAGGCTCAGAGCTTATTGCAGAGCTGTTATTGCCAACTCGCTCTGCTGGTTTTGTTCAAGTTGGCAATAATACCCGTTTACGTTTTGATGCTTTTCCATATCAACGATTTGGCTTCATCAATAGTCAAGTTGTTCATATAGATCAAACACTGATTGCTCCTAATGAAATACAGCTTCCTATTTCATTGCAAGAGCCTGTTTATCGTTTGCGTGCAAAATTAAACCAACATCAAATTCAAGCTTTTGGTAAATCATTTGATTTAAAAAGCGGAATGTTGTTCGAGGCAGATATTATGTTAGAGCAACGTACCCTAGTTGAATGGCTACTTGAACCTATTTACAGCTTAAAAGGAAGAGTAAGCTAATTGGGTGCAATTAACTTGAAAAGAATTTTTTGATGAAACGACTTAGTTAATACGAGTTGTCTTGTTGGAAAGTGGAGTGGCTGACTTTAGTTAAACTTTAGCGAGAACAACTAAGGTCAGCCGTATTAATCGCTAATTTAAATAATTGAATTAGCACATTAACAACCCGACATTTTTTTGTCGGATATTTGGAGTATAACAGAATGCGTGAATTAAAAGTAAATGAAATTGAGCAAGTAAATGGTGGAGGTGTGGCGTTTGCAGCGGGGTACGCAGGTGGGGCACTTGCAGTTGGCGCAACTACATTTAAAGCAGCTTATGATACGGCTACTTTTTTTGGTGCTGGTACTTTAGGTAAATGGTTGGGCGTTGTTACATACGACCTCACTCACTAAGAATAGATAGACCTCTTGTTACAAATTAACAAGAGGTCTATAAGCTATGATTTTGATGAAACCAAATAAATAGAGGAATATTATGTTAAAACTTACTAAAGCTCATTATTTGTTAATATCTTTGCAAGTACTTTCATTAATAAATGGATTAATACATTTAGGGGATAAAAATTGGCTTGGTGCAGGAGTGGCGTTAGGTTTGTTTATTATCTTTATGCCAAGTAGAGCTAATATTCAGTTCTATTCATGGAGAAGAGATGAAGTTTTAAAAACAGATAAGAGAATAGATAGGTCTTTAAGATATTTGGGACTGCTTATTCTACTAGCATTTCTATCATTAGACTTACTTAATTAAGGAATGGCAATGACATCAAAAGTTACAATATCAAATGAGAATAAAAATACAGGATTTATTTCTCATTTGTCTAAAACAGTCGGTTGGACTTTTGCTTTGATATTTTTGCCTCAATTAGTCTTAAGTTTTGGTTTTGGTATTTTTTTTGGAGTACAGCAAGGCAGTGATTATACTCCAGAGGCATTTAACCTTTGGTTCTCATCTGTGCCAGTATTATTAACCCTAACATTAATTTCACCTTTATTAACATTCCCTTTATTGAAAAAAGCTTCTCAAGCTAAAAACTGGAATGCTTGTCTTGAATTTTGTGCATTAAAAAAAGTTGACGCTAGTGTTTGTGCTAAATGGTTAATTATTGGCTTTATATACTGGAGTCTATCTTCATTAGCTGGCTTATTGTTTAACATACCTGTAGAACAGTTTATGTTGGATATAAGAAGTACGAGTGACAATATAACTAACGTTGTACTTGTTGTACTAACTATTTGTATAGTAGTACCTATTATGGAGGAGTTAATTTTCCGCGGTTGGTTATATAGTAAAATAGAGCAATCAAGGCTTGGTAAGTTTGGCGCATTAGTTTTAAGTTCCATTATATTTACAGCTATTCATACTCAATATGAAAACACTGTTACTTTAGTAATAATATTTTTACTTGGCTTTTTACTAGGGTTTGTGCGTTTTAGAAGTGGTAACATCAGTTATTGCATTGCTATTCACATGCTATTTAACAGCTTAGCTATCTTTGCATTATTTTTACTCTAATACAGAGTTTTTATCGTGACAAAATCTTCCATAAAAGAGTTATTAATATTTTCCTCATCTAAGTCAGTGCCTTTGATTTTACAATCAGAAATTGCAGAATGTGGCCTAGCATCAATTGCCATGGTCGCGAGTTATCATGGTCATAAACTTGATATGCCGTCAATACGTAAGCACTTCTCTGCTAATTTAAAAGGTATGAACCTTCAACAACTTATCGAATTGGGAGATGTTTTAGGCTTAGCTAGTCGTGCATTACAATGTCCCATTGATGAAATACATAAAATAGCCACACCCTGCATTTTACATTGGGATTTGAATCACTTTGTTGTTTTGACAAAGGTTTCAGGAAAGGGAAAGTCAGCTAAATTTTATGTCAATGACCCAGCAGTTGGAAAGCTCATATTAACTGCTGAGAAATTTGGTCAACATTACACAGGAGTTTGTCTAGAACTCACACCAACCAGCAGTTTTGAGAGGAAACAAGAACAGGCAAGGATGAAATTCACTAAGTTGTGGAGTTCAATAGCAGGCTTAAAATCTGGGCTGATCAAGCTGATTGGTTTATCGCTGGTTCTACAGCTATTTGCATTAATGGCTCCTTACTATATGCAATGGGTAGTTGATGAGGTATTGATAAGCTTTGACGAACCATTGCTAACCGTATTAGCAATTGGTTTTGCGTTAATCGCTGTAATTTCTGTGGTCACTAATGCAGTGCGTAGTTGGTTAATATTGCGCCTTTCAAGCTTGCTCAATATGCAAATGGGGGTAAACCTACTAAGGCACTTGCTACGTTTACCTATGAACTATTTTGAGTCACGGCACATTGGCGATATTGTTTCTCGCTTTGGCTCACTTGCTCAAATACGTGAGCGTATTACTACCGGTTTTGTTGAAACATTGGTAGATGGATTAATGGCGATAACTGTTCTAATAATGATGGCTATATATTCGATAAAGCTAACCCTTGTTGTATTGGGTGCAATAACCTTATATACCATAGTGCGCTTGGCACTTTATCGTCCGCTTCATCAAGCAACTGAAGAGATGATACAGAACTCAGCGAAAGAACAATCTAACTTTTTAGAGAATGTTCGCGGCATGCAAACCATCAAGCTTTTTGGCAATGAGTCACAACGTCAGGGGATTTGGCAAAACCGCTATGCGGAAGTGATTAACAGTGAAATCCGTTTAGGACGTTTAAATATCAGTTTTGATTCCTTTAATAAACTGTTATTCGGTTTAGAAAATGTACTAGTAATTTATTTTGCAGCGATTATGGTGATGGCAAATAGTTTATCTATAGGTATGGTCTTAGCTTTCATTGCCTATAAAGGCCAGTTGACCGACAGATTCACTAATCTTATCGAGCAAGTAATACAGTTTAAGATGATGCGATTGCACCTTGACCGTATTGCTGACATTGCCTTAACGGAGCAAGAAGCTCATCGAGAAGGCATAGCCGTTTTTTCTAATAGTGAAGATAGTAAGCCTATAGGAACGTTAACTTTAGAAAATATTTGCTTTAGCTACAATGACGAGCAAGTGCCTATTCTAAATAATGTAAATCTAGAAATAACTTCAGGTGAATCTATCGCCATTACAGGCCCTTCAGGTGTAGGTAAAACCACATTAATGAAAATTATGCTGGGTTTGTTGCAACCCTCTTCAGGTAAAGTATACCTTGATGGGAAAGACATTACTCAAATTGGCCTAAAGAACTACCGTAAGAGCATCGCTGCAGTTATGCAAGATGACACTCTTTTAGCAGGCTCAATAGCTGATAACATTAGCTTCTTTGATCCTCAATCAAATTTTTTGAAGATTGAGCAGTGTGCAAGTTTGGCCGCTATTCATGATGATATTAACCAAATGATAATGGGATATAATTCGTTAGTTGGTGATATGGGGTCAAACCTATCTGGCGGGCAAATACAACGTTTATTATTAGCTCGTGCTCTCTATCAATTGCCTTGTGTGTTATTTATGGATGAAGCAACGAGTCATTTAGACAAAGATAACGAGGCTAAGATTAGTGAACAGCTGCAACATTTAACTATGACACGAATTATGATTGCTCATAGACAAGAAACGATTAATATGGCTGAACAGGTATACTCGCTAGATAATGGCAAGCTCATTAATTTGGCAGACAGTTTATCTGAAGAGGCAAGTTAATTTCGTAACAAGTTAACCAAATTATTACGAAATTGTGTATCATCTTGCTAAATAATTCATCATAGAATAATTATCAATTTATGTTAGAGGTTTACGCAGGCCCAAACGCCTTAAAAACCATTAAAGAACACGGTTTTAATCAAGAATTATTCACTAACTTTTTAGGTGCCTCTGGCGGCCCTAAGTGGTTTACTTTGTAAAGCTAAATACTATAAATACCGAAAGGTACTCTTCTGGTCATTTAACGAAAATTGAATCCACATTACATAAGAATAATATGCCTACTTGAATAGCACACTATCTTTTAGCTGTAACTATTTAAATTAATAGAAAAAAGATTATTTAATGATATTTTTTTGAGTTCAATAAGGACATTTCATAAGGATATATAAAATGTATAAAAAAATAGTATTATTAACAGCTTTATTTGTTTTGCTTTTACCTGCTTGCTCTTCAATGAGAACTATAGATGTGGCTCAGGTGAATACACATGAGCAATTAATAAAGCAGATTGATGTGGGCGATGTTGTTTCAGTGATAACAAAAGATGGAAAAACACATGAATTTACTGTTAAATTAATCAACTCTGAGGTGATTTCTGGTAATGAAATAGAAATATCAATTTCAGAAGTTAATGAAATCAAGAAAAAAGAGTTTTCTATACTCAAAACAGGTGGGTTAATACCTATAACATGGGTTGGCCTCACGTTAATAGTACTAGCTATCATATAAATTAATTTAATCATCCAAAGGGTGAATAATTTAACATTCACCATCTCTTTATCAGTAAATTAACTAACCTTTAATTGTAACTACGACTCAGATAAAGATTAAACAAACGTTAATACCTGAACAATTAGGTGAAACTCATTTTCAATTAGTTATTTAACTTGTGACAAACACAGTGTGTAATCTAAATTTTAAATATAAAGGGATTAAGTAGGCATTATGCTAAATATCTACGCAGGCGAACATGCCTTAAAAACAATACAAGAACACGGCTTTAAACAAGAGATTTTTACTAACTTCTTAGGAGCCAGTGGTGGCCCAAAGTGGTTTACTTTGTAAAGTTAAACACCGACATATAATTAGAGTATTGTAATTTAATACCTTTATTGGGTTATTCTGTAAAAAAGGTTATGCATATGTAAAATGGGAGGCAACTTTACCACTATACCTATTGTTTACATAATTTGCATTGGCGTAACTTCTTTGTGCGCAGAGTTGACGTAACTATATGAAAATAATATTGTATCGATGCTGAAGTGGCCAAGTTATATTGGTCACAGTTTTTGTGTTTAACGAGTATATAGTGACACCCTGTTAAATTAAGCTTTGTAGATTTATAAAAAATAATAAATATTCATGGAGTAGAAATGCGATTAAATTTCCTATTATCAAAGCTTTTCGTTAGCTTAGCTGTTTTAACTTTTCTCTCTGCCTGTGGTGGTGGCGGTGGTGAAGAGAAAAAAGAAGAACCAATAGAAGAACTCTTTACCTTGACTATTTCGGGACCTGATTCTGTATATTCGTGGCAACCCATTGATGTTTCCGTTATTTCTAACAAGCCTGATGCGGAGTATTTTTGTCAATGGACTTACGATCGAGTGACATGGTTTAGACCTTCAAATAATGAATGTACTTATAGTCCAAGAGAAGTAACAGAAGATACAACAATAACTGTAGAAGTGACAGGCATTTACCAAGGCGCAGAAATTGTTTTTGAGCAAGATATTGGGATTAAATATCAATATCATATAAATCATAATCAAAGAGATGTCGCTAGCAACGTGTTGCTAATACAAAATCAAATGATTAACCTAGCGGATAGTAGTTTTTATTTAGTTGAGTTAATAACGGACTCTCCTGAAAATCAAACTCAAGAGTGTGGATCGGAGGGCAATTATACGGTTAGTTTTTATGATAATAACACTGATCTTATTGTTTCTAGTGGAGACGAAATTCATATCGACTTTCAATCTTGTTTTTTAAAGTCAATGGGTACTCTGGTAAATGGTCAATTGGAAATTAATATTGATCAAATTTCAGGAACAGAACAACCAGATAAAATTAAAGTGAAACTTGCTGATTTAGCTATTAATGCGGGCAGATATAATGAATTGGTTGCTAGTGGTGAGCTTTCTGTTGACAGAGAACACACTGACATGCAGACCATAACACGTTTAAACACCACTAAATTGGATTTTGATTCTTCAAATAAACAGCCAATACTTATAACGCATCTAACTACTGAGAAAATTGAAAACTATGAAACGGCTCAAATTCAATTACAACTGTCGGGTAGTATTGAGCAAAAATCAAACTCCGCGCTTTATTCAGTAGAACACATCTCACCTATATATGCTCCTTTTGGTTCTTTCCCAACTTCAGGACAGATAAAAATTACGAATTTAGAAAATATTGACGATGTTTTGTTTATTAATACTGCCGCATCAAATAGGCATGGAGAGGTATTTCAACTTATTGATAAAGAAAAAAACTTGATGCCCCTTAGCGCAGATGTTCACAATGGAGATGCTACCTACCGCTTATCTACTCTTGACGAAGTTTACATTAAAAATTATCAAGAAGATGAACTTCGTCTGCTAGGTATAAACTCACCAAAAGATAACTTTGAAGTAATGGATTCTTTTACCTTTATATTATCTCAGCCTATAAGCTCGATAGAAGGTCAAGTAAACTTTTATAATAATATTGTTGGTGGGCATAACATAAAAGGTTCGGTAGTGTTTAGTGGTTCAAAAGTAACGGGAACACCCAATGAACTTTTACAGGCAGATAGCGAATACACGATCAGCTTACCCGCTATTGTCAGCCAAACAGGAGCAAGTGAACGAGCCTTTGGTTTGTCCACAAATATTCGTATATCGAACAATATAGTACCTATCATTTCTCTTTCGCAAGGGTATTTCAGTGAGCTAAGTACGCCAGTCTTGTCTGCTATGCAAAGTGAACTTAATAAGGGTACAGAATTTAGTTATTTGTGGCAGACTACTGAGAATATCAACGTGACTTTTGACACAAAAAATGCTGTAGAAACAGAGATTCAGATAGGCTCAGATGTAAACCAAGATATTGATTTACAACTTACTATGACCAATGAACTCGGAAATCGAGCCATTGTAGAACAGCCACTTAGGTATCTTGATATTAATGCTTCTTACATGTTGATCATAGGGTCTGAGGAAAGTTATGTCGCGGAAGGAGAATCGTGGCCACTTAATGCTCAAGATGGCGAATTTACTTTATCTACTAAACCATATGAAGAAGCAGAAAAAACTCGCTCCTTCATATCTGTAGGTTATCAGGGGCTTGATAGTTGGAGTTTAAAAGTAGAGGCACCAACAGGGGCTAATTTAGCAATTGGTAAATATGAAGGCGCTACCCGATATCCATTTCAGAATGAAGATGTGGCTGGTTTGTCTTTTTCTGGCCAACACCGAGGCTGCAATAATAGTTTCAGTGATTTTGAAATCTATGAAATAGAATTTGACAGTGATATGAATTTGACCAAACTAGCATTAGATTTTGATCATGCATGCGAACAATCTACTAGAGAACGACTTCAGGGCACAGTTAGAATTAACTCAGACTATCCTATGGTTTCAAATTAACCTAAATCTGCATCAATACTTCAATATATTAAAACCAGATAATAGTGATGCTAGTACTCATGGAAAACCTAGGTTAATTTTTAATAAAAGAGAGGGTTATCTGTGAGTCGGTGATTAGGTTTTTGTATACACATTATCAAGCAAAATAAATCTGAAACTGTATTCTTTTACTTATGTAACTAATTTTACCAAGCAAGTGACAGTTCTTTGTTGTAAGTATTAACAGATTTCATTGGATCAGTTTGCGATTTATCTAAAAACTCCACCGTATGCAATGAGCTTTTAGTTACATAGATTCATTATTAAGAAGTTATTAAATATGTTAGATATCTACGCAGGCGCTAACGCCTTAAAAACCATTCAAGAACACGGCTTTAAACAAGAGTTGTTCACTAACTTTTTAGGAGCCAGTGGCGGTCTAAAATGGTTGCTTTTGTAAAGCTAAACACCGACATATAATTGTTAAAATTTTAGAGTATTGTTATTAATTACTCTTCATAAATTATTCTATGAAAAAGTGAAGTTTAGCCTAAATTACAGGCAACTTTACCACTAGAGTGACTTTAAGAAATGTAAAATATCAATACCTATTTCTTTTAATATCGAGCAATACTACAAAATCAAAGTTGATGATAAGAGGCTCCTCTTGTCAGAAAGACGTTTAATTTGAGGTATGTCCATTTAGACTATGAAAAGACTTAAATTTTGTTAGTTTTTTATATTTTGCCCACAACAACTCTACTTTATTTTGGCCCTCTAACTCACCTTCCAATTGTGTTTTGCAAAATTGAACGAACTGCTCTTCAACGGCATTTTCAGGCTTACTAAAACCTTGCTCTAACATAAACAATCGCTTTCCAAGCTGAGTTAATAACTCAGATTCAGCGATAGTAAAATTTCCTGATTTATTAAAGCCTTTCGGAAAATGGGCATCATCGTAAAAGGGATCTTCAGCAATAAAACCGTGTATTAACTTCATATGAACTTCTGTTGACAAACTATACATTTTTCAGGATTATGCGGCTATCTGTATAGGCTGTAAAACAAATAATAATTATCGTCACGATAAGAGATAACATAATGGATGTTGAATTAATCAAGACATTTTTAGAAGTTAAAGATTGTCGTCATTTTGGTAAGGCTGCTGAAAACCTTTACCTTACTCAAGCAGCAATTAGCACTAGGGTTCGCCAGTTAGAAAGGTACTTTGGTGTACCGTTATTTCATCGTGCTCGCAATAATATTCAGCTAACATTAGCAGGAGAAAGATTAGTTCCGCATGCTGAAAATATGTTAAACACACTAAGGATGGCTAAACAGGATGTAGCCTTAACTTCTGAACAAATAGAGCAAATATCTATTGCAGGCACGCCTAACACTTGGGATGTTTATATTCATGATGCTATATCAAAAATATATATCAACCAACCTCAGGTTAGTTTGATTGCTGAAATTTTATCGCGTGAACAACTAACTAGGCAATTACTTGAACGCACATTAGATGTCGCCATTTTATTCGATCCGCCAAAAGTGGAAGAATTAAAAATTGAACCTCTGCACATGTTTAAATTAATCCCTGTAACCACTTTTCAAAATAGGATATCAAAACCCTCGGAAGTTCAACGTTATATAATGATTGATTGGGGAACGAGTTTCATTAACTGGCATGCAAAAGAAGTCAGTGGGATATCCATTCCTGCAATTAGAACAAGCACAGCAAGAATTGCGTTAGATCTGATGTTGCAATGTGGTGGTAGTGCATATCTTCCTGATATGCTCGCACGGCCATTTATTGAGCAAGGGACATTATTTGAAGTGGAAAGCCTGCCAGTATTTGAACGAGAAATTTTTAGTGCGTTTCATAAAGAGAATGAAAATGAAGAGCGTATAATTGAAATTAAGCAGCTATTGAGAAAAGATGATCCAGAAGCTCCTGCAATAATGACCCCCTAGCATTACCATTTAATATCTATCCTCCTCATAAAGTAAAATATTTTTATCGTTAACTTAAAAATATTTTACTTTTCTTGTAAAGAAAAAACGTAGATTATCCGATTTTAATACGACTATATTTTGGTGAAAAAATGGCCATTGATCCTACTTATGACGAGCCTTATTCTGAAGAGCTCGATTTAAATAATGAAGAATCTTCTAGTGAACTGAGTAATGATATTGCCGAATTTGAATTGAGTTCGGGTTCAAACGAAGGAAAAAATAGTAAGGCAAAGCATAAACGTAACTTCTTAGCTAAGAAAAGAATTGAGCTGTTGCAAGAAGAAAGGCGGCTTAAAAAATTTGAAGATGATTATTACGGTGATTGGGATTAATCCCCCTTCAAACCTAATGAAAAACGATATTTAATATCAAGCGGATTAATTAAGTGAACAATAAATTAGTCCGATTGCTATAACACTCTCATTTAAGTATTAAATGAGAGTACTTACAATTTATTTAATGTAACATCCATGTAAAAAGTCATGACTAATGTTCTAGATGTTACGACCTAAAGGCCACTCGATGAATATTCTTTTTTTAATGTATCCTTGGGATAAAATTGATCCCGAAACAGACTCTACCTTAAGGCTAATACATGAGTGCGTATCACGCGCTCATACGGTTGCTATTGCCACACCGCATAATCTAACAATGCGAGATTCTGTTTCTAGTGCTTTTTGTCAAGTTTTTAAAAAAGGAGAAACTATTCCAGCTAATATTATGTCTTTTTATAAAAAGGCTGTATTTAAAAAGTCTCGACTCCCGCTTGCTGGTTTTGACACTATCATTATGCGAGCAAATCCACCACTTGATCCTATCACCTTAAACTTTTTAGATTCCGTACGTGAAGACGTATTTATCATGAATGATATTGACGGCTTACGAATAGCTAATACCAAATTATACACAGCATCATTTGATGATCCTGCTAATCATTTTATACCCGTTACGCATGTGTCTAAAACACCTGAATACTTAGTTGACGTATTGAATGACTCTGCCTCTGGAAAAATGATCATGAAGCCATTAGATGGCTATGGTGGTCAAGGCGTCATTTTAGTTGAGAAAAATGCTCAAAAAAGCTTTCATTCTTTGCTGGAGTTTTATATTAACAGTGGTAAAGGCGGTAATTACGTAATTCTTCAGGAATATGTAGAAGGTGCTGATTCAGGAGATGTCCGTATTCTTATGCTAAACGGGGAGCCAATTGGTGCGATGAAACGTGTTCCAGCATCCAACGAAGTTCGCTCAAATGTTCATGCTGGTGGCACAGTTATAAAGCATACATTAACTAAAAATGAAAAAGCACTTTGTAAGCATATTGGACCAAAACTTGTTCGTGACGGTTTATATTTTGTTGGCATTGATGTTATTAATGAAAAGTTAATTGAAGTGAATGTACAAAGCCCTGGCGGCATCATGAGAATTAACAAGCTAAATAACACCAAATTACAAAAGAAAGTTATTGATTTTGTTGAGAGTGTTGTTAATGCAAAAGAAGCATTAGCCCAACGTAAAAACGAATTTAGAAAGGCAATAAACGATGCGCACGTTGTCTGAGAAAGAATGTATTGCCTTAATTAAAAAGGGTGAATGCTTTCATGCCGAAGTAGACGATGGAGCTTTTATTGTAAAAATAGATGAGTATACGCCTATCATTTGTGCTGCTATTCATAATGGTCATCGTCTACGTAGTGATTTAACAAAAACATTTCTTCTGTCAAAAGAAGAACGTTTTTATGAAGAAGATCCGTATACAGATGAGCTAATATCTTCTTTTCCTATTCAGGTAATTGGTAATGACTCTAGATTCGAGTATGACTTAAACCGAGCTAAAACTTTATCAACCTACTTTAAAACCGCATGGGATAAACAAGTTTGGCAAAAACCTTTGTCACAGAAGCAACGTGCAAAAAGCCACAGTAAACATCAGGCTTTTTATAATGTACTCGAAGCAATTGTCACCGTTATTGAAAAACAATTTAACAATGCGATAGTGTTTGATATTCATTCCTATAATTATAAAAGAATAGAAAGAGACTCACCTACTTTTAATATTGGTGGTGGTCAAATTGACGTAGAACGTTGGGGGAATGTTGTTAATCAATTTGAAAAACAACTTAATAAAATTGAATTGCCAAATTTAAATGTAAGAGCTGCAACGGATGAAATATTTCAGGGTAGAGGCTATTTAATCACACATATTAATGCTCATTTTGACAATACTTTGGTATTACCTACTGAAGTAAAAAAAGTATTTATGAATGAGACATCGGGTGAAGTTTACCCACTTGTATTAGAAGAGCTAAAAGCTGGATTTAAAAGTGCCATTAGTGAAACTGCCGCCTTTTTTGTTCGTAGGTATGGCAAAAGAAAAAAAACACAAAAGGCTGATATATTATCTTCAAGCATTAGTAGTGAAGTTTTAAATTTAGATAAGAAGCTATTTTCATTGTGCAAAAACATTGAAACATTAAATTTTATTAACCCTGTAAATTTGATCGCTCAACGAAATAAGTTTCTGAAAAAAAATAGTTATATATCACCGAGCTTTAATTACAAACAACTGAATATTGACCCTTATAAATTTAGAGAACACTTGTACAACTTGCCCGTCAGTGAAATAAATGATGCTGATATTCAGCAACTATATCGCCATGTAATTGATAACTTAGCGAGTAAAATAGACCTATTAACAACGATTGGTACAGAGGATTTTGTTTATAACTCATTAAAGTACTATGGAGAACCTAGCCCTAACGATATTGCCAATGCACGATTCCTTCTCCATTTGAATGATTATGAACTTGAGCAAAATGAGGATCTACTGGATGCTGACGATGCGATTGATTACTTTAAGTCTCAAGCAAAAGAATGGGGACTTAATTGTAAAATAGAGAAATCGGCAAAAATAGTTGCTAAAGCTATGGTAAATAATGAGAAAGCCTTGTTACTAATTAATAAGGAGGCACATTTTACTCAAAAAGAATTGCATGCATTCGCTTATCATGAACTTGGCATTCACATGTTAACCACGATTAATGCGAAGAAGCACCCACTGAAAGTATTTAGTTTAGGTTTAACAGGTAATACACATACTCAAGAAGGGATCGCATTATATAGTGAGTATTGTTCAGGCAGTCTAACCACCAAACGTTTAAAAACAATTGCATTAAGAGTGATTGCCGTTCAATACATGTTAGAGCATGGTGATTTTGTTAAAACATATCACTCCTTGATGAATGAATTTAACTTAGACAAGGAATTTGCTTTTACGTTAACAACCAGAGTATATAGGGGCGGAGGCTTCACTAAAGACTACTTATACTTAAAAGGTTTTAGAGATGTTTTAAATCTTGCTAAAGAAAGCTCTATTGATAATTTATTGGTGGGTAAAACAGGGTTACTTGATTTCAATGTTGTTTCTGAAATTGTAGCTCGTGGCATGATTACTAAACCACAGCCTTTATTCGATTTAACCTATAAATCATCAGGCGATAAAGTTTTGGATTTTGTTGTTAATTCAATCAAATAATTTTTTGTCTTTGGTTTACTATCAAGACCTATGGAAAGAGTAGGTCTTGAGTCGAATATGAACGACAGATTCGAACTTCTAGCTCTCATAGGTTGAACTAAGCAAAAGCTTCTGAAAATTTCACATTAAAATTCTCTAAGAATAAGCTATTAAGAAGAGTTTAATAAGGTATTGAATATTTACTTTATTCTTTAAAATCACTAAGATACTATGAAACATCGAAAACCCATAGTAATCGAAGAATATACTCAAAAACCTTCTCAAAATATAAAAGAAAGATAACTATACCAAAAATGCTAGATATATATGCTGGAAGCAACGCCTTAAAAACCATTCAAGAACATGGCTTCAAGCAAGAGTTATTTACCAATTTTCTTGGTGCTAGCGGAGGCCCAAAATGGTTTTCGCTTTTTGGTTTAGATAAGTACATGTTTGGTGACTTTTTTAAAGACAGAAGTGCAGAACTTAATGTTATTGGCTCTTCTGCAGGAGCATTTAGAGCAGCCTGTTTTGCCCAAAATGCTCCTGTGGCGGCAATCACCCGTTTAGCCCAAAAGTATGCTCATACGAGTTATCAAGGTACTCCTAACGCAAATGATATTTCACAATCTGCCGTTGCCATGTTAGACCACCTTTTTGAAGGTGATGGTATTGACGAGATTATCAATAATCCGGTCATTAAGGCACACTTTATTGTTGCCAAAAGCTTTGGTTTAACAAGCTTTGAAAACAAACTAGTTCAAGGCGTTGGGCTATTAGGGAGTATGCTACTTAACAAGGTAAGCCGAAAGCTATTAACGCTACAATATGATCGTTATATCTATCGCCCCAAATCGAGCACATTAAAAATTACTGATCCCTATAAAATTACCAGCCATTATGTCGACTTCACACCAGAGAATATTAGTGAAGCCTTGTTAGCATCAGGGTCAATTCCTATGGTGATGTCTGGTATTAAAAATATCAACGGCTCCCCTAAAGGAATATACCGTGACGGTGGAATTATTGATTATCACTTTGACTTTTCATTAACCAATAAAACTCAAGGGCTGACACTTTATCCTCACTTTAATCCAGCGCCTAAAGCAGGATGGTTTGATAAATCATCTAATAGACGGGTATTAAACAAGAGTTATGATGATACCGTGTTATTAGTGCCTTCAGAGAATTTTATTGCTTCACTCCCCTATCAGAAAATTCCTGATCGTAATGACTTCAAATATATAGATACTGACACTCGTATTAAGTATTGGTTAACCGTATTAAGTGAAGCTGACAGGTTAGCTGAAAGCTTAAATGAATTTATCATTCAACAAGACATAGGAAAAATAAAAGCATTTAATCCTTAGTTTTTAGCTTTAACCAAAATTGAGCGTTTTTTTCCAAGATTTTAATATCAAAATCATTATTTGATAACTCAAAATAACGCTTATTTTTCCACCTAGATAACGGAAATAAGTGTTTTGATACGGTGTGGTTCTTCATTAGTGACATAAAACTACCATCTTTTAATGCTGTATTTAAACCTACCGCCAGCCTTTGTGCTAGTGCAGTGTTGTTTTTGCTCACAAAATAATAAAAAGGAAAGTTATAATGAAGAATGGGATCATCGAGTAAAATTATGTTTGGAAATTCACCCGAAATAGCTTTTTGCTCAGAATACCCTTCATAAATGGCACGTGGGAAATAATCACAACGATTTTTTGCTAACATTTTAAACATGGCATAATAGTGTGCAACCCGAGATACCGCGTAGCCATTGGCTTCTAAAATATCCGAGTCTGGCCAATGAGCTCCTTGACAGGCAACTAATTTTTTTAGCTGTTCAGGCTTTTTGATCATTGAAAATTTAGCTAAGTCTTCTTTTCTTATTAATAAAACTCGATAACCTAGCAAGCCACGAAATAGAGGAAAGTAAACAGGTAAATATCGCTGTTCTCGTACTTTATTGGTGCCAACCCAAATAAGGTCGACAGAATTATCATCTAACAAAAGTAAACTTCTTCCCTGAGTAGTTCTATCACGTTTTATAAAGGTCAGCTTACTAAAAGGATGTAAATGTTGTGTTTTACTTAAGACGAGTTTTGTCAGTTCAAAAAAGTAATCATAGACGGGATCAAACTTATCCCTTGGCCCAAGGATACGAATATTATCTGAATTTGCTTGGGCGATAATACTAGCAAAGACTAATTGCGCAATTAATAACAACTTAATGATTATTAATTTTTGCTGGGGATAAAGAAGCATCTATCAACCAAAATTATGATTCATGATCATAAGGTTAGTTTGCTTACTACAAATACTCAACAAAGATAAAAGGCATAATTTTATTTAAAAATTCTGCCTTTTATCTCTACCACTAGAAGATAGCAAAAAACGCCCCTTGAAGGAGCGCTTATCAAAAAGGTTAGGCAACTTAGCCCTGCATATTTTCTAATTCAATACCTTTAGTTTCATGAACGTATTTATAAACAAATACCGCCGCGACTAGTGCTGAAATGGTGTAAAAACCATACGCGCCAGCTAAACCAATTGAAGCTAACATGATAGGGAAGCTCATGGTAATGGCAAAGTTTGCCCCCCATTGTGCTAAACCACTTATTGCTAAGCCTGAACCACGAATTTGGTTAGGAAACATTTCACCTAACATCACCCACATAATAGGTCCCCAAGACATATTAAAGAAGAATACGTATACGTTGGCTGCAACTAATGCCAGTGTGCCTTGTGAGCCAAGTTGTAAATCACCATTGCTGTCAACACCTGCGTTAGCAAACACGTACACCATAATGGCTAAACTTACACTCATACCTATAGAGCCTAAGGTTAAAAATGGCTTGCGCCCAACTTTATCGATTAGTACTAAGGTGATCACGCAGGCTAATATACTTAAACCGCCACTGAGCATGTTGATGAATAAGGCGTCACTTTCGGAAAAACCTGCAGCTTGCCACAATACCGACCCGTAATAAAATACCACATTGATGCCAACAAATTGTTGAAAAGTGGCAAGGCCGATGCCAACCCAAACGATAGGACGTACTTTACCTGATACTTTATCCAATAGATCGGATAGTTTTGGCTCGTGATGATCTTCAGCAAAAGAATCATATATATCAGAGACTTTACCTTTAGCAGCTTGTTGACCATATATTTTTGCCAATACGGCTTCAGCTTCTACTCGGCGGTTTTTAGCCACTAAAAATCGAGGACTTTCCGGAATAAAAAATAAAGCAAGAAAAAAGATAGACGCAGGAATTAACTCCATCCAAAACATCCAACGCCATGCTTCAAAACCTAACCAAAATTCGTTGGTTGATGCACCCGCGTTAATTGCTAATAAGTAATTGCTGACAAAAGCTAAAAATAACCCCGAAATAATGGCTATTTGTTGAAGGGTTGTTAACATGCCTCGAATGCGAGCTGGAGCTATTTCGCTAATATACGCAGGCGTCATCACACTGGCAGCACCGACGGCTAATCCGCCAATAATACGATAAATTACAAATTCAAATGAACTACTAGCAATCCCTGAGCCTACAGCACTGATAATGAATAAAACGGATGACACCATTAATAAGGTTTTTCGGCCATATTTATCAGCAAATCGCCCCGCAAAAAAGGCCCCAACAGCACAGCCTAGTAACATAGAGGCGACATTAAAGCCGGTGCCAACACTATCAGAATTAAACGCCTGACTTAGTCCATCCACGGTACCATTGATGACACCGCTATCGAAACCAAATAAGAATCCTCCTATCGTTGCTACACAACTTATTAGGATCACAAAAAACATGTTTTCTACTTTTTCATCTTGCATTTTTACCTCTTATTTTTATGTGCCTATGCACTTTATTCAGGAGTTCATTGATAACGTCATCTTCGAAGTCTGTTGATGAAGGTCTATTGTCTTTTAGTTTGGATTCAGGAGAATGTGCTCCTGCATTCTCTAATAAGTCACATCTATGTGACCTCAGCCTAAAACACCACTGGAATGACGTTTTCGACCAATTTTGAATTGTTCCTGATTCATCTACATAGGCATGTTAAAGTAAGTAAAAAAATCAGCCAAACAGTATATACTCAATGGCTGACAAAGGAGTTAATTGACAAGATTAACTCTGCTTCCTAAGTACAACCAAACTTTTATTTACTCTATCAACTTTAATATTAAAATTATGGTTTAGCGCGCCGATAAGGCCTTTTACGTCACCAGTTTTGAAGCGTCCGGCTATTTTCATGTCTTTAAGTTCTTCATCGGCTATTTCAAATTTTACCGAGGTATAACGACTAACTTCTGCCATAGCTTGTGCCAAGGTTTCGCCTTTAAAGACTAAATTACCTTGTCGCCATGACAGGCTTTGCGCAATCGTTTTAGTATTTATAGGTGTGACTTTATCTGTACTATTTTTTATTAAGGTTAATGAGGCAATTTCACCTTTTGAAACCGCAAGCGAGTTTGTTGGTATAGACAAGGTTTCTTCATTAACCTCTTCTTGCTGGGAAAGTTCTCCAATAATCACTTTACCTTCTGTGACTATTAATTCAATTTCACGAGGGCTCACTTGTACGCTAAAAGCTGTGCCAACTGCCTGAATAACTTTATGGTTAGCAACGACACTTAAGGGCCTCACTTTATCATGAGCAACTTCAACATGAAGCTCACCACGTTGTAATTCAAGTAGACGGTAATCATCTGTGTAGTTCACTAATAAAATGCTATTAGTATTGAGTAAGACTTTAGAGTTATCAGGTAAATAGATAGTACTACTTTCACCAACTGCGGTTTCATAACGGACAAAGTTTTGCTCACCATTAAAAAAGTGGCTTAAATCATTATTAGCCAGTAACCCAAATAATACCGCTAATACAAACGAAGCTGCCAAGGCTAATCCCCATTGGCTTTTTTTACTTGCTGTACTTACTGAATTAGAGGCTGATTTTTTATTTGCCTCTGGAAACAAGTCGGCAAGATTTTCTAATGCGTCCATTTTGTCCCACATACCCGCCATTTCAATAATTAACTTTTGATGTTCATTACTTTCTAATAGCCACAATTGAAACTCTTCACGCTCTTGTGCTGTCAAGCTTCTATCCATTTTTGCTATCCACAAACTAGCTTGATCAAATATTGCATCATCATTATGAAGAGAATGTACATTCGTCATTAGCGTAATCCTCCTAATTGATTTTTTTTCTCACTGGTTTTCATATGCTCTGATCTATCATCTTTTGTTAGCTGCATCATAAAGTAAGTACAGCGTTTCACACCTATAGCAATGTGCTTTTCCACAGTGCTTTCACTAATTTCTAATTTTTTCGCAATTTCTTTTTGCGAGTAACCATAGACTTTTTTTAATACAAAGACCTTACGACATTGAAGAGGAAGTTCTCTAATTGCTTGACAATATTGGCTAAACTCCTTGTCCGTAGCTACTTGCTGGAATACTTCATCATCAGCACTAACAAAACAGTCAAATTCGGCCATATCATCTACAGCATCAACTAATCTCGTTTCAGATCGTTTAAGATGATCAAAAGCTAAATTTTTTGCTGTTTTAAGTAAAAAAGATCTTGGTTGCTTAATATTTTCTTTCTTTTCAATTTGGCATATACGTACATAAGTTTCTTGTACTATATCTTCAACTTCTCTTGGCTGCACAATACGAGAAACAACTCTGAGCATTAGTTTGCGAGCCGCCATAAAACTGTTATGTAAGGTATCGTCAATTGTCATATATATTTTATTGCTTCTTAGTTTGAATTATTAAGGTTTATTTATGGTCGTTTTATTAATTCCTTAAGACTATGACGATTTAAAAAAAGTTTTCCGCCATTAAAAATTAAAATAAATTAAAATAAATTAAAATAATTAGTTTACTAAGATAAAGCTGCCAATTGTAAGCCTCCCTTTTTGGGGAGATGGCGATAATAATAATGGATTTATGTTACCTGAATGCAAAAGATTACTCGGATAAATAACAGCTCTATTCATACTAGCCTCTATAGAACATAGTTGCTCAAACATACTATTGCTACCATGCATATAGCTAGGTGTTTTATGCAATTGATTAGCAATGGCTTCTTTTTTTACCTGGCTGGCATATTTATACAACCGATCCTGTGTAATAGCTTCATATCTTGTTTGTTTATGACGATAAAAAGCTGTTCCGCCATGTTCACTTGGACATAGATAGTGCACAACGGCAAATTGATTACTTTGTGGTGTATCGATATGTGGGATCATTTGCATAGGACGGAGTTGATTTATCGGCTTATCTGCTATAGCTAACGCTGAAATAACCGATTTAGCTTGTTGAGCATACTTAAAACCAAAAAAGGTTTGAAACAGGGGTAAGTATTGCTGGCATATTTGTTCACTATATTGGCTTGGCATAAGCTTTCGCTTACCCGGATAAAAATTTTTCTCATCGGCCTCAAAGCTTGAACCATCTCCTGCATATTGAATTATATCCTTAGGAGTATTGGCAAAGCCATCAATGATTAATAGCGGAGTTTCTTCTTCACCAATGACAAGCTTTGTGATAGTTGGCTTCTCATTTAAGCTAAAATCAAACATGGTTAACTGTTCGCACGTAAAACATGGCTTAACAACCCAACTTTTTATTTTTTAAATCGATCAAATGATGCATTTGACCCAGCGATGTTATCAAGGTGTATATAGCTTGCAAAAGCCCTTCTTTATGTAAGTTAGCAATACTGTCTGCCGGTAAGTTGGCTAACTTATCCTGATCAATGGTATATAAACCGTTCAAGGTGGTTGTTTGTTGATTAGCAAAGGTAATCTCCATTTTCATCACTTGTAAGAGGTCCATTTCTTCTAGGTGAGCTAACAAGCGTTTATTATCAACTTCACCTCTAAGTAATTGAGCAAGGCAAGATTTTGCCTGTTGAAAATATTCACTTTCTTCGCCATTATCATCAAATAAAGCCTGACCGCCTTCTTGTGAAATAGTGGGACTATCACTATCAAAGCAAACAACATAATTCTCCTTATCACTGCTATTATCAGCATTGCTAACAAAAAAAGGTTGGCGCCTTATCTGCAATGGTAAATATAAACCTTGCCACTGCTCTTCTCGCCAAAATAAGTTTTCTCCCGCTTCAAAGCCCAACATGGCGGCAATAACAAATTGCCCAGTATCGGCACTTTTTGTGATAACTAATGGGTACTGTACTGCCATATTGATAAACTCTGACATGACTGCTGGCACTAAATGAAGCATAGCGCCATGTTGCTCAGCTTTATTGCTATCTATTTTCAACTTGAGGTGGTTTTTATTATCGATTACAACTAACTGTGTCATTTGTTGTTACTCTTTATATAGTTACAAGGTTAAATGCGGCTCAAACCGAATTCTTTGATTTTATTTAATAATTCACGATTATTCGGCAATGATGACAATGCCTTATCAATAAGTTTTTTATTTTGCATAAACTGGCTTTGAGCAAACTCTTTATCTTCAAGTGCATAAGGTGTATGACAGTAATCACTTGTAAAGCCCATGCCATATAAAACATATTGATAACTGGCGGCTGGGAACACTTCGTTATTACTGGTAAAGTCATGATCCGCAGGTGCACGATATTGCCATAGCTTCATCAACTCTTGTAAGCTTTGAGGAGTAGTTTCAGCATCACGATTATCAACCCAGAAAGGCTCTGTTCGTTCACTTAAAATGTAATGCAGCTTTAAAAAATCAATGATTTTTTGCCAACGATATAGCGCAGTTTCATTAAAACGTTTGGCAACCACATCCATCACATCACGTGATTGCGGTAATTGTTCGCTCACCATTTGTGCCGCGAGTTCAACCATGACTAATGCAGATGCTTCTAACGGCTCTAAAAAACCAGCAGACAAGCCAATAGCAACACAGTTTTTGTGCCAAAGCTTTTCTCTATGGCCGCTAACAATGGGAATTTTTCGTACATTTAATGATGAGAACTTATCACCTACATATTCAGCTAAAACTGCTTTAGCTTCTTCTTCCGATGAATGCTTACTTGAATACACATAACCCACACCACGGCGATGCTGTAAACCAATATCCCAAATCCAACCAGCTTCTTGTCCAGTTGAAATAGTATGAGATGCTATTGCTGAATCATCACTATCATAGGGAACTTGTACCGCTAATGCTGTGTCGATAAACAAAACATCACTACAACTTTTAAAAGGGATACCAAAATGTTTCCCCAGTAATAGTGATGAAAAGCCTGTGCAGTCTACAAATAAATCCCCAGCAATATCGCCATGGTCTTGTGTGGTAACACTGCAAATATCGCCCTTCCCTGAATCATGATCAGTTTCTAGCGAATTAATAGAGATAACATCATCAATGATATGAGTTATGCCAAGCTTTTCTTGACAGTGTTTTTGTAAGAACACAGCAAATTTGGCCGAATCAAGGTGATAAGCATAATTTGCTACGTCAGAAAACTCAGGCGTTCGGATAGTTTTTGGCGCTAAACCTTGCTCACAAATCGCTTCTTGATAGCAAACCTCATTGGAAAATGAGCTAACCTGCCCTTGCTTTGCTAACCAATGTGCTGCCATATCCGTTTTACCAAAACCTTGAGGTAAAACTAAGGGATGATAGTAAAAATCATCGTCCTTGCCAGTACACCACTTGGCAAATTTTGCCCCTTGCTTAAAACTGGCATCACATTCTCTAATAAAATCTGTTTCGCTAATACCTATTGCTTTTAAGGTATTACGCATCGTTGGCCACGTACCTTCACCAACGCCAACGGCGGGAATATTTGCAGACTCAATCAAAACAACATTCAAGCCATGCTCTGTGTGACTTTGATGCTTTGCAGCTAACCTACCAGCGGTAAGCCACCCTGCTATACCACCACCAACAATAACGACTGTTTTAGTTAATTTACTCATATTACACGACCTAGTATTGGTTAAATCTCTTATTTATAGAGACGTGAATTATACTCATAGGCAAATAAACTATAGATAAGTCTACTCGCTTATAGATACAGAAGAAAGGCTTCTACTTAGCTAAATAGAAGCCTTAATAGGCATAATATACGTTGGTTAAAAAGTACCGCGCACACCGAATGAAAGACGACGACCACTATCAACAATATCTAGCAATTGATTAGAGAAACGGCCACGGCTGTGAGTGTACTCTTCCGTTAAATTAATACCTTCAACAAAGACAGTAATTTCATCGGTTACGTCGTAACTGGCACTAGCATCCCACTGAGCGTAGTCTTCAACGTAAGTAACACCATCACCTGCACCTTGACTTAAGCTTTGTAAGAAAGTGTCACGCCAGTTATAAGCGATACGTCCTTGGAATGGACCGCTTTCATAAAAAGCAACAAAGTTAACTGAATCGCTTAATCCTGTTAAAGCAAATACTTGAGTAATATCAGCGTTATCAAGTTCAGCATCACTATCAACTATGGTGGCATTGGCAATTAAACCAAAACCTGACTCGAAAGTATGCTGGGCAGCAATCTCCCAGCCATCTACGGTTGCAGACTCACCATTACTTGGCGCAGTATTGGTAAATACCGCAACGCCATCCGCTGCATCTGGTGCACTAACATCAGTACCTGTACTAGGATCGGTTAGTAAACTACCATCGGCAGTTTCAAAAACTTTATCTTGTTTGGTATTGGTAATAAAGTTAGCAACATGCTTTCTGAAATAACCCGCTGAAACATAGCTTGCATCACCATAATACCACTCAAGCGATAAATCTAAGTTATCAGAACTAAATGGCACTAGCCCCGCATTACCACTTGATGATTGCAAGTTACCTTGACGCGTTGTATTAAGTGTTGTAATGGGTCTTAAGCTACTTAAGGTTGGGCGCGATAGTGTTTTAGATACTGCGGCACGGGCAACTATTTCATCAGTAATTTCTAATTTAGCGCTGATATTAGGCAAAATTTCAGCGTAACTGCTTTTTTCAGTAAATGCCGATGTTGGACCAAATGAAGCAAGCATTTCGGTAGCATCAAGAATCGCTAAACTTTCAACGTTAGCTTGGGTAGCGCTTACTGCAACATCCGTACTTTCATAACGGAAACCAGCAGTGCTATAAATTGGCATACCGGCAATTTCACCTTCAAAATCAAGCTCTAAGTAAAAAGAAGTGATATCTTCTTCAACTTCAAATGAGTTGTTAGTTTTTACCGCGTCAAAATCCACACCTTCAACACCACTTAAGAAATCGAACAATGCCTCACCGTCAAAGGTTAACCATTGTGTTGGTGTACGACCACTACCACTTACTGAACTTAAAAAGTCGTCGCCAGCGTCAAATACTTGTTGTGGAAAACTGCTAACATCCGGAAAATCTTGATAATTACAATAAGTACAGTGGGCACCACTATCAGTATTATTCCAAGTATTCACTGTTTTAGTTTCAGATGAATAGGCAATACCAAAGCGTGCTGCTGCAAAACCAGTATCACCATCGGCTAACCAAACACTATCCCATTTTAACTGAGTTACATCATCTTCAACTTCATTGCCACCACGTATCATTACGTGAGCACCGCTATTGGCAGTATCCAAATAATCAGAAACCCCCTGTGGTGGAACATAGTCAGGACTATTTGGATCTTGATTAACACCGTCACCTTCTTGCTGACCACTGTAGATATTTGCATTTGGTGAAGCAAAATCAGTGTAATAAGGCAAAATATTATCATCAAGGTTCCACTGCACACGGTTAGCATAACCTAGTAATGCTAAACTGCCGCCACGACCATTATTGGCTTCTCGTTTGGCATTTGAGTTACTGATATCAAACTTCATGTTTAAATTATCATTAACATCCCAGTCAAAATTCAAACCAATTGAAAGTGAATCAGTTAAACGGTCTGCTTTTTTGGCATGAAAATCAGTCGCTAGACCAACTTGCTGATACATATCTGTAACAGTGCCGTTAGCATCTACAACCACATTTTCAACATTATCAGAGGTAAACCAATGACCATAAGAGGTGGTATCAGAATGTACATCAAAATCAGAATATAACGCATCGGCAGTAATAATGAGGTTATCTCTAGGGGCATATTGCAACACTAAATTAGCATTAGTACGCTCACGATTTTCAGTAGTAACCAATGAATCAAAGTTTTGTGGAATAAAAACATTACCTTGATAAACATCACCGGACTCAGTCATCGGTGTTCCACGAGTAAACGAAGAGTTTTCACGCCAACCGCCAGATTGAGCCCTATTAAAACGCGTTTCTCGCTCTAAGTAAGATACAGCTAATAAAGCACCAAAAGTATCATCATTAAAGGTGTTACTGACTAAAAGTGACGCTTGTGGAGAAGTTTCTTCACTGTTGCCATCGTAAATACCTTTAATACTGCCAGCTAATTTAAAACCGCTAATTGCAAAAGGCTTAGCCGTTTCAACATTAATCGTAGAGCCAATACCGCCTGATTGTAGAGTTGCAGTGGAGGTTTTATGAACATCTAAACTACGCACCATTTCAGCAGCCAGTGTATCAAAACTGAAATCTCTGCCAGGGTCTTCCGAGGCTTGTTGACGACCATTAACTAAGACGGTATTAAACTGTGGACCAAAGCCACGCACTGTGATTTTTTGACCTTCGCCGCCAGATCTATCTATTGAAACCCCAGTGATACGTTGTAATGACTCAGCAAGGTTAGTATCAGGAAATTTACCAATATCCTCAGCTGAAATTGAATCAACCACACCACCCGCTTCGCGCTTAGTATCTAAAGCGCGACCAAGAGCGCCACGAATACCTTTAATTTCAATAACTTCAACTTCTTTCTCTGCAACGTTACCTTCTTCAGCACTCGCTTGAGCTGATACGCCAGAGGCTAACACAGCGATTATTGCACTCGATAATGTATTTTTTTTAAACATGTTATCTGATTTCCCCAAATTATCTTTTCTATTGATGGAAAGCAGACCTTCTTCACTTACAGTTGCAATTAAGTCGGTATTTTCAAGTAATAATTCAATCGCTTGTTCTACCGAGTAGTTACCCGTTAATTTATTGGCCGTTATGCCACTGACTTTATCAAATGAAAAAATTAGTGTTAAATCGGCCTGTTCCGCAAACTGAGTGAGCGATAGGTCTGCTCTTTGTTGAGGAATATTGAACGGTATAGTATTAGCTAACTCGGCGCTTTGCACATAAGGAACACATGCGACTGACAACATTGCTGCTATACTGGCTGAGTTAAATTTTGATTGTTCAACAACTTCAACAGTAAGTTTTTCACTTACAAATATCAAAGACGATTGAACAAATTTTTTCCGCCAGTGCATTAGCAACCTTTTATTTTTTTATGGATATTTGAGAGTTTTTTGTTGAAATCATTCTGACAAAACTAAGCTATTTTTACTAGATAAAAATAGCTGTTTTGTAAAGGCATCTAGACACACACCGGCTAAACAATTGAAAAATAAGACTAAAGCACCAGAGACTGATTTAGTAAAGCGTGCACTAAACACTTCACTTACCTCAATTAACCAATGCTACATTTAAACCGAGCAATTAAACTACCACCACGCTATTACGTTTTTCTTTGGCAAGATAAAGCGCCTTATCTGCTTCAATATAAGTTTTTTCTTCATCTAATTTTGATTCAGGACTGATAATACAAGCGCCAAAAGACATGGTTAAATGTTTACTAACTGAGCTTTGACTGTGCTCAATACATAGTGATTCAATGCCCTTTCTGATCTCATTTAAATATTGTTCAGTCATTTCTTTATCTAAATTAGAGAATATAATAGCAAACTCTTCTCCTCCTATACGAAAAGCAAAGTCATTAGGCCTTTTTATATAAGTAATGATTTTTTCAGATACCGTTTTTAATGCAATATCACCTTGGGGGTGACCATAATGGTCATTATATTTTTTAAAGAAATCTATATCTAAAATAGCGAGAGTAAAGTTATGGCCATTTCGCTTAGCCACGCGCATTTCATGGCTAATACATTCATCATAACGACGTCGGTTTAGCAAGGATGTTAATTTATCAACACCTGAAAGTTTTTTATTAGTAATGCTGACCAGAATATTGGTAAACCCCTGAACTTGAAAGTTACTGTCATAATTAGGCAGTATGGTTGAGTTAGCCCACTTGATGTTACCATCATGATCATAATGCTTAACCTCGCCACTCCATTCTTTACCCGTTTGAATTGAGCATAAAATTTCTTCTTCAAGCTGTTGCCAATCATCTGAATTATCAAAAAAGTGGCTAGGTTTTCCGATTAAATCGGCTTTTCTACTACCGAGAAAACGACATAAAGCACTACTGACATCTTTAACAACGGCATCTTTATCCAAAGTTGCTAACATAATATTTTGATCAATCAAATGTGTTCTATAGCTTCTGTCTTTACGTGCATTGCTTAACTGCTTTTTAATGTAGTAAGCAAAGCTTATGACTAACACTAATGCCATCAGTGTAAAAACTGAGTTTGCCAACACGGCTTGCTCTTTGTTGATTAATGAGCTGGTGTGAAATTCTTTGGCTTTATTAAAGGCAAACTCCACCATCTCTGCCACCAGCACATTTAAATTGGTAACATGTTTTGCACCTTTACCTTTAGTTATTGCCACAGCTTCAGCTGTTTTATTTTCACGCACCAGTTGAATAACTTCACTACGAATGGCCTCCCAGCCAATGAAAGCGCGGTAAGTACGGTTTAATTGTGATTGATCACCTAAGAATCGTTCAAAAAGAATATCAAAGGCATGTAAAGCTTGATTTTCATGCATGGCCACTTGTTCAACAGCAAAAGTTAGCTCTTTATCACTGGTAGCTAACACCACATCTTTCATATATCTATGCATTGAAACTAAATGATAATTGATGTTATTGGCAGCATTAGAAACAGCAAAAGGATGCTGATAAAGGTCATCTGTATCTTGAGATATTTTTGACAATTGCCAGTGTGAATTGCCGCCAAAACAAATAACCACAATGACAATAAGACTTAAACCAATTGATATTTTACTACTTTCAGACATAACGGTACTTTTTAATGCGATTCTATTTTTGATGCCGAAAGCAAAGTTAAAAAACTTAATAATTCGACAACATAATATTAACATTGTTGCACCACTCAACATTGCATCAAATCAATGTTTTCTATAATTATATTAGTCTTAACTACTTGATTTAACATTCGCTTTTGACATATATCACAACAAAGTATAATTTAATGAGCACTCCCTTAAATAACAATTCAATATTTACCCGCTATATATGAATTATTATTCATCTATATTCTTTTAAATTCTAATTAATTGATTGGCAGACTGAAAGATTTCATCTAAGTTCTCAACTACTTACCATCACAAATACTAAAACGGTAAGATATAACAGAGAATAAATATGACACTAAACTTAAAAAAAAGCAGCTTAGCGATAGCTATATGCCTTTCCTTCACTACGACAGTTGCACACTCAAATGAAGAGACTATTTCAGATAGCGCCAAGGATTCAGATATTGAACGTATAATAACGGTTGGTACACGTATGTCTAACCGTACAGTTGCCGACAGCCCTGCCCCCATTGATGTTATTTCATCAGATGCTATTAAAAATTCAGGTGCAACTAGTACACCCGATATGCTGCGTAAGCTTGCTCCATCATTTAATATGAACAATACCACCACCTCTGATGGCCAAGATTTAATGCGCCCAGCCACATTAAGAAGTTTAGGTCCAGATCAAGTATTAGTCTTGATCAACGGCAAACGCCGCCATCAACAAGCTGTTGTTGCTGTGCAAGAAAATGTCGGTCGAGGTAGTGCTGGTACTGATTTAAGCTCGATTCCTATGACGGCTATTTCTCACATAGAAATATTACGTGATGGTGCTGCTGCCCAATATGGCTCTGATGCTATTGCAGGTGTTATTAATATCGTGCTTAAAAATAGCGAAGGCGGCAGCATTTGGAGCCAATATGGCGAAACCAGTGAAGGCGATGGTGAAAGCTTTGAACTTGGTGCCAATTATGGTCTTGAGCTTGGTGAGCAAGGCATGCTGAACCTAACGTTTGAATATGCCGACAATGGTGAAATGAACCGAGCAACACCTACTACTTGGTTTGGCTCAATTGACGAAGCAAGACCACTATTACTTGTTGGTGAAGCTGAGACTGAAATGACTAGTCTTTGGGCAAACTTCTCTTATGATTTAGGTGAAAGTAGCCAATTATACGCTTTTGGTGGCATCACTAAAAAAGAAGGTGAATCTCTTGGTTTTTACCGTGGCGCCGCTGATGACCGTGTTTGGAGTGAATTATACCCAGAAGGTATCACGCCAAAACTAGGCTCAAAATCAGAAGACTTTTCATTTGCACTAGGTTATAGAACAGAAGTTGCTGACTGGGAAATTGATGCCAGTATTGTTACTGGTGAAAACCGTTTCGAATTTAGTAACCTTGAGTCAATCAATGCCAGCTATGGCCCCGATAGCCCTACATCGGCTTATGATGGTGCCTTAGTATTTGAACAAACGACTTTTAACTTAGATGCCATTACCACTGTAGATTTAGGTCTTTACGATGATGTTGCTATCGCTATTGGTTTAGAATATAGAATTGACGGCTACCAGCAAGAAGCAGGTGATGAAGTTACTTACGCCCGTGGTGATACGTTATGTGCTGAATCAGTAAACCCTACAGGTGATCCGCTAATGACTGACTGTGGTGGTAGTATTACCGCTCCAGGCATGCAAGGTTTTCAAGGTTATAGCCCTGCAATGGCCATTGATACCGACAGAAAAAGTTTTGCAGTTTACCTAGATACTGAAACATTTTTATCTGAAGATTGGTTAGTGACAGCTGCTGTACGTTACGAAGATTATGACGATTTTGGTAGTACTGTTATTGGCAAATTATCAACCCATTTAACCATCAATGAACAGTTATCAATTCGTGGTTCTGCTTCAACAGGTTATAGAGCGCCGGGTATGCAACAAGCTAACTTCACTCAGCGTTCAATTTCATTAGATAACGGTGAACTAGCTGATTTAGTGACATTACGCCCTAATGATTCTTTAGCTACAGAACTTGAGTTTAACGAGCTAAAAGAAGAAAGCTCAACTAATATCTCAGTTGGTTTGATCTATAACCAAGGTAACTTCTCATCTACCCTTGATGTTTATCAGATAAATATTGATGATCGCATTGCTTATTCTGGCAATATTCAACGCGGTATAAATAGTGATATTGACGCATTCTTCGATCGCCACGCGACTACTGGTGGTACTTTAGACGGTGTTAAAAATGTTTCTATTTTTACTAATGCAATTGATACTGAAACCTTTGGCTTAGACTGGGTAAATCAATACACTCAAGAAATTGAAGACTTTGGTAACATAGTTTATGAGCTTGCTTATCACCATAATGATACTGAAGTGAGCAATGTTAATACCTCGTCTTCTATTGTGCCTGATGAAATTATTTACGATGCCGCTCAAACCTTACTACTAGAGAAAGGTCAACCACAAGACAGAGTTAGTTTATCTGCTATGTTAGATTTAGATACATGGACAGTAACAGGGCGAATGACTCACTATGGTGAAGTGTCGACTGCATCTTACGGTACTCCTGCAAACACATGGAGTGCGAAAAGCTTGTTTGATTTAACTGCACAATGGCAAGTTACCGAGCAAATAGAAGTCAGCGGCGGTATTTTAAATCTCACCGATGAATATCCAGATGAATGGGGTGAAAATGGTTTTCCATTTACAGAGTTAGGCTTTAAGTATGGCTGGACAAGCTTTCCATTCTCAATTGCTGGCCGTGAATACTATATAAGAGCTTCTTATAATTTCTAAGTTATACCGCCATAAAGAGTTTTAAATATAAAGCCAGCTACACTTTAGCTGGCTTTACTATTTATAATCGAGCTTCAGTTTTAGTTTCAACTACTTGAACTTCAATCAGCTTATTCTCCGTTAGTTAAGCTTCTATTAACACTTTTGGGTTCTTTGGATAAAAACGCTCCGGTAGCTCACTGATATGTTCAAAAAAACGTGTATCTTTATATGGCAGTTTCATAAAGCCTGAAATGCCAAGTCCATCTATGGTTGGTAACAAGGCAAGAATTTCAGCTAAGCACTGCCTAAACTCTTCTTTTTTATCATGATTAAGTAACATTAAATAACTGTGAATCTTCAAATGGTTTGGCAATACTTCAAAAATAATACAACCAGTGTGATGAATTAAATTAAGACGGGCTAATACCGCCATCATTTCATCAGGAAGATATAAATACTCATCTGGATCTTTACCATCTTCAAAGTAAGAGTGTAAACGAGTTATATCATCAATATCAGCAATATCACTCACTTCAAAAGCTATTTTTTGCTCAGGAGCAGCAATAAAAGGCTTACTTTGCTCTTCTCGTTCAACGTGCAAGGTATTACGGGCATTAAACAAACAACTTTTAAACATACCAATACGAAAGATGCCCTGCGCCAAGTGGATCATATTATTAACCGCACTTTCAAAGGAAGGTCTTAACTTAGGATCAAATAAGGTTAGGTTTGAATCAATATACACACCTTCTTTTTCCCAACGAATTGCTAAGCCTCCAACAACGGGAAAATTACCTAAACGACTTAACGCGGCAATAAAGGCTTTTTCATTATCGCCCATACCCATTAAGTAGTTTTTATAATATTTCTCAAGCTGTACATCATCGATACCCGTTAAATGGTCGGCATCTGACTCTTGTCGTAAAAAAGACTTACGAGAGCCGTAAACCACAGTGTCTATTTCTTCACCTTTAGGCTTAACCCAGACAGGAATTAATGGTGCTACATGTGTTATTGATGGCGTATTGGCAAGCACTAGTTGTTTTAAATAATTTATATTATTAAAAAAGTAATCCCCTCCCTGACGACGTTTATTTTCATCGTCGCTTAACATAGCCGTTAACACTTCTGCTAACATTTTAGGTAAACCCAATGACTTTGGAGGAATAATTTTAGTTCCATAACGGCAAGACTGCCCAGAAGCTATAGCATATATGGTTGCCGCTAATCCCTGTTCATCAAAACGTGGCGAAGATAAAGCTCCATTAATTTGCTCAGGACCAATAAAATAAACGTCCCCTAAACGAGCATTGCTGTGCTGCAAGTCACTGCTCATTAAATCCATAACATTATTGCTGGTACTTTGCCCTTCAATATCAAGCTGGGCAATCACCGATGAACCCCAATCAATAAGCTGCACTAACCCTGTTGCCTCATCAAAAACCACATTTGAAGGTTTAATATCACCATGGACATAAGGTTTATTTTGCACATGGGCGTGGCTATCTCGCAGATACATTAATATTTCTGCTAGCTGAATAGTAATACTGACAACCAGTTCAGGAGCAAGCGGGCCTTGTTGATGTGATAGTAAATCTAAATCTATGCCGGGTGCTCGGCTCATTTGTAAAATTGATTGTCTTTTTATTTTTTGATAATCAATCACTTTAGGGATTTTCGGATGATTCAACTGTGCTTGAATATCTGCTTCTTCACTCAGTCTATCCTGCACGTGCTGAGGTAAATTTATGCGAGAAAACTTGAAAACAACTTCTTGCTCATCACTATTCAACGCGGAGAAAACAAAACCATAGGCTCCCTTCCCTAGCATAGCAACTTGCTTATAACCTAATTGCCTGAGCTGCTCTTGACAAAGCTCAACCCATTTTTTTAATTTCGTGGCATCTTTATGACTAAGCAAATAGATGGACTGTTCTTCGGCAATATAAAAATGCTGAAGTTGTTTTTCATTATGTTTATCAGACAAATGCTTACTCTTTTTTTAGTTAACTAAGATCGACATGCAAAAATATCGAGTGGAAAATTAATCATTTTCTAATACAATCTAATAGAAGCTCATATTACCGTTTTTCCAAAAAAAAGAACAATAAGGATACAAAAATGATCAAAAAAATATCACTACTCATCGCCGGTATTATTGCACTACCTTTCATCATTGCGCTATTTATGAAAACTGATTATAGCGTTGAGCGAGTTATCACAATCAACGCCAATAAAGCTATGGTATTTAACTATATTAAGCGATTAAAAAACCAAGATAATTTTAGTAAATGGGCCCAGATGGATCCCAATATGAAAAAAAGTTTTCAAGGCGTTGATGGTACCGTTGGTTTTATTTCAGCATGGGACAGTGAAAACGAAGAAGTAGGCAAAGGCGAGCAAGAAATAATCAATATCATCGAAGGAGAGCGTGTAGACTTCGAATTAAGGTTTTTATCCCCTTTTGAAGCCACTTCACCAGCCTATATGACCACCACAGCTATTTCTGCCAGCACAACTAAAGTTGCTTGGGGATTTCAAGGACGTATAGATTACCCAATGAACATCATGTTTCTCTTTATGAATTTTGAGCAAGTTATTGGTGATGATTTGCAAACGGGTTTAAATAACTTAAAAGTCATAATTGAAAAGTAACCCCCTAAATAAAGCTAAAAATAAAGGCAGCCTAGGCTGCCTTTATTATATTCATCTATTGCTAGCAAGCATTAGCTCATATGCACTAACATATTACTTGGTTTTTCTAAGAAAGATTTCCATAAATTACAGAACCTTGCAATGCTACCGCCATCGATAATACGATGATCACCAGACCAACTTACTTGCATAATACTGCGTGCTTCTACTTCACCTTGTTCATTAAATCTTGGCAAAGTTTGCAGTTTACCCAATGCAACAATCGCAGATTCAGGCTTATTAATAATTGGCGTTGCTACGGTACCACCAATAGCACCAATATTAGAAATACTGATTGTGCCACCTTTTAAATCACTGCTTTGTACTCTACCGCTGCGAGCGTCATTAGTAAGGCGGGTAATATCTAACGCTAAGTCGATAATTGATTTAGTTTGCACTTGTTTAACATTGGGTACTAGCAAGCCAACTTTTGAATCTACTGCCATACCGATATTATGGTCACTAAAGTAAGTTAATTCGGTGCAATCTTCATTTGCTTGACTGTTAATTAAAGGGAACTCTTTTAATGCCAATGAAATTGCTTTCATGAAAAATGGCATCATAGTGAGTTTAATATCTTGCTTAGCATAAACTTCTTTTAGTTCTAAACGAAGCTTAATTAATTCTGTCATGTCAATTTCTTCACAATAGGTAAAGTGAGGAATAGTGCTAACAGAATTAACCATAGCTTTTGCCATGGCCGCTTTAACGCCTTTTATTTTCTCAACACGATTTTCTGCCACTGGAGCAGCATTTTGCATAAGGTTTTGATTACCACCTTGTTCAAATGCCACTACATCGTCTTTATAAACGCGACCTTTTTTGCCGGAACCCGCCACATCGGCAATATTAACGTTTAGCTCTCTAGCAACTCGACGTACTGCAGGGCTTGCAAGTGCTTTACCCTGTGCTGCCGATTGTGCAGGTTCAACACTAGCTTGGGTATTCGCTACTTCTTTTGGTGCTGAGGCTTCAACTACAGGTTCAACATTTTCATTGCTTGATGGCTGTTCTGCTTCTGCATTATTGCTACTGTCAGCTTCAGCATCTGGAGTCATTGAGAATAATGGTTCATGTACCTTAGCAATATCACCTTGCTTGTAATATAGCTTTTCAATTACTCCTGAATGCATCGCTGGAATTTGCACTAAGGCTTTATCTGTCATGACATCAGCAACAGGCTGATCTTCAACAATATTGTCACCTTCTTTAACAAGCCATTCCACTAGCTCACATTCAACAATACCTTCACCAATATCTGGTAAAATAAAATCAATACTCATGCTATTTTCCTAGTAATTAATTGTGCGCTTAATGGCTTCATAAATTTTTAAATGATCGGCTACATATTCTTTTTCTAAAGCCAGCGGGTACGGTGTATCTAAACCACAAACTCGCTCAATAGGCGACTCTAAATGTAAGAAACATTCTTGCTGAATTGTTGCTGCAATTTCACTGGCAAAACCAGCAGTTAATGGCGCTTCTTGGCTGATTAATAATCTACCTGTTTTCATTACAGAGTTGGCAATGGTTTCTACATCCCACGGTAATATGCTTCGTAAATCAATTACTTCGCATGACACACCATCATTAGCCGCTAAATCAGCCGCTTTTTGTAAGATCTCCATTTGCGCGCCCCAAGCAAGTAGGGTGATATCGCTACCTGTTTGCACCACTTCAGCTTTGCCTAATGGTAACTGATAGTCCTCTTCAGGAACTTCACCAACCGAAGCACGGTATAAGCGTTTTGGTTCAAAAAAGATCACTGGGTTATCATCACGAATAGAGGCTAATAATAAACCTTTCGCTTGATATGGATTACGTGGAATAACGACTTTCAAACCAGGCGTATGAGCAAAGTAAGCTTCAGGAGATTGACTGTGATACAGACCTCCAGCGATACCGCCACCATAAGGAGAGCGAATCGTTAATCTACCTACGTCAAATTCATTACCACTTCTATAACGGAACTTAGCCGCTTCGTTAACAATTTGATCAAATGCTGGGAAGATATAATCGGCAAATTGTATTTCAGCAATCGGACGAGAACCTTGAGTAGCTAAACCATTAGCAAAACCAATAATGCCTTGCTCAACGAGTGGTGTATTAAAGCAACGTATTTTACCATACTTATCTTGTAGCCCTGATGTCGCACGAAAAACGCCACCAAAGTGACCGACATCTTCACCAAAACATAGTGTACTATCATCTTCCGCCATAGCGATATCAAGCGCATTATTAATGGCGTGTAACATATTCATCTGTGCCATAACTAAAATTTCCCCGCGGTAAATGGATAGGCTTCTGGGTATTTATTTACATGTGCCTTAACCTGATCTAATTGTGCCTGCAATTGGCTAGTTGGCGTATCGTAAACATCAGTAATCAAAGTATCGATATGAGGTTTATTAATTTTTTCAGATACTTTCACTGCCGCAAGTACTTCTTCTCTTAACTGTTCGAATAAAGATTTTTCTTGGTCTTCATCCCACCAGTTTTGCGCTAACATCCAGTTTTTCATGCGTAAAATTGGATCATTAGCTTGCCATTTCTCTTCTTCTTCACGGGTACGATAACCTGACGGGTCATCTGAGGTTGAGTGAGCACCTAAACGGTAAGACATTGCTTCAATTAACACAGGCGCATTTTCTTTTAGCGCATAAGCACGTGCTACTTGCATCACTTTAAGCACGGCTAAAATATCATTACCGTCAACACGTAAGGTTTTAATGCCGTAACCGACACCACGAGAAGCGATACCATTGCCTTTAAATTGCTCATCTGACGGTGTTGAAATAGCGTAGCCATTATTACGGCAGAAAAAGATTACCGGCGCTTCTTGTACTGCCGCCATATTTAAACCAGCATGGAAGTCACCCTCTGACGCCGCACCTTCACCAAAATAGCAAAGAGTAACAGCATTTAAGCCTTGCATTTTTTGACCGTAAGCATAACCGGTAGCTTGTGGGATTTGTGTGCCTAATGGAGAAGACACTGTCATACAGTTCAATTCATTAGAGCCGTAATGAATTGGCATTTGGCGACCTTTACCCAAATCTTTCTCGTTTGAAAACATCTGGTTCATAAAGTTTTCAAGGCTAAAGCCTCTAAACATCAATACCCCTTGCTCGCGGTACTGAGTCATGATCATATCTTGTGGCTCTAAGCCAGCAGCGCCACCAACACTAGCGGCTTCTTCACCTAAAGCAGCCATATAAAAGCTTAAGCGACCTTGGCGCTGAGAAGCTACCATGCGCTCATCTAAGACACGGTGAAAAGCAAGTGTTTTGTACATTTTAACTGCTAATGTTTCGTCTATTTCAGGCATATCACAACCTTCATAGACGCTACCGTCTTGTTTTAAAATTTTTAACTCGGGAATTTCAACGCTGGTACCGTCAATAAAGGTAGGAGTGTGCACTACCGGACCATCATCATAAAGTTCACTGCTCATAACGTTCTCTTATTGTTTTATACCAACCGAACTAATTAACTAATTAATTAACTGCTTCGCTTGGTATTACTTGTTGATTACAGGCTTTTTCTGTTTTTAGTATAGCCAACAATTAATATAAATCGCGTAAAACTTTACCTTTACGTCAACTGATTAACAAGAATATATCAGAATGATATTAGGTTATTTTTTTGATAAATGAGCAAATAAGTTTACAGTTATTAATTTGCAGAGAACTAAAGACAAAAAAAGCTCAATAATGACTTATTAAGCTTTTTTTGATTTTAGATGGGGTATTAAATTAAAGAGTGTGAATATTATTCGGCGACAATATCCACTGGTACAACGGTCAATAAAGCTCGTTGGCCAATAGCAACATTGGCATTAGGGAAGATAATCGCTTCTCCTGCCTTTTGCGTTTTTATTTCATTACCGCCATCTGTGGCGATAACACTGCCAATAGGGAAATCAGTGAAATTTTCCACATCATCAGCAAAGTGCAGAACAAAGTGCTCATGGTGTCTGTCAATAATTTGATCAATTTCAAAAAAGCTAAAATTGTCTTTATCATACTCGGCTAAATTCAACGAAGCACCCGAAATCAGTGCCGATAAGCTAGCCCTTACACCAGCAAAATTCTCCATATCATTTTCACCAAAAGGCTTCACTTTACCCAACTCTACAGTAAAAGCGTGTGCACCAAACTCATTAGATGAAAAATAGCTAAAAGTTGTGGTTGGCGAATTTGAGAATAAAATAGTATTAACACCACAAGCAAGCATAAATTGTAGCTGCTCTTTTACCCAAGGCTTACCATGTCTGAACGGGTAAACAGCGAATTTATCATTTTTAGAGCCACGAATAGCGGTATGTAAATCATAATGAAAGCGTTCACCACTACCTTGGCTAAAGAAAGCTTCTACTGTTTTCTCTAACAATAAAGCACGGTGACGTTCTTTATTAATCAAGCCTGCACCTTGACCTTGATCTTGTGAGTGGCCACCAGAGAATAAACGATTTAGGTTTTCTTCCACAAAGCGTTTACTGATATTGATTGATGCGGGGTTACCAAATAAAAATAACACTCTATGCTCAAGGTGTAACTTACCCAAAATCAACTGCTGAATAAGCTCATCGCATATCTCAATGGGCGCAGTTTCATTACCATGTACTGCACATGACAAGACAATATCTTTGCTTGAAGGACGATTTTTGGGTTCAAAAACGATAATACCAGTATCGAGTACTGATACTTTCGTTGTGGATGAACCATTTTCATCTGCAACTTCAAATGAAAAAGCTGGAATTTTATGCTCATGGTTACGTGTTAAACTGAGAAAATCACCATTTTGTTGTAATGATAACTGTAATTGTTCGGCTGATATTGATGGTTGCAATGTAATCACGCTAGGTATCAGTGAGGAATTTGCGCTCTATTATAAAAGATAAGATAAAAAGCGCTATAGCTAAAATCTCACTCTAACCATAACCGAGCTTTTTTCTTTCAAATAAGTAAGCAATATAGAAAATTGCTTACAATTAAAAAATAAATTTACGCAATTTTGTAGTTATATCAAAGAATCTTCATTTTTGCGCTGACATGAAATGAGAATAACTATTATTTATTTAATTTAAAGCAAAAATTACTTTATAATCCACACTCATTACAAGGTTATAAAAATACTTTTATTCATGTTTCACAAAACCAAGTTGTTACCATTAGTTCTCATCATTTTTTTCATACTCATCTCACACTCTTCTTGGGCAAACAATCACCATATAAATATACTGATCATTAACTCCTATCATCAAGACTACCCTTGGACGCTAGGGCAGAATAATGCGTTTAAAAAGCAAATTAGAACACAATTTCCCGACAGTAATATTAAATTTACCACTGAAAATTTAAATACAAAACAAATTGAACTTACTGAAAGTTATCATCATAGTTTTATTGATTATTTTCATGAGAAATACCAACATAATATACCTGATTTAATTTACATCACTGATGATAATGCAATTAATATTGTACTAGATCATTTGAGTGATATTCATCGTTATGCTGACATACCTATTGTTTTCTCTGGCGTTAATAATCAGCAATTATTAGCGCCCCATGACACAACTAATGTTACAGGAGTCTTTGAATATAAAAATATTGAAGCCAATATTTCATTGCTCAAACAATTGAATGTCCAATTCAATACCTTACTTTGGGTAGGTGATGGAGGTACCAGTGATGCTGAGGTAAGTAAACAATTTGAGCAAGTACAGCAAGCATATCCCAATATTAAGATCATAAAAATTGCAAACTACCAATTGAGTCAACTCGTCAGCTTAATTAACAAACAGCCCCCTGGCCCTATTATTTTATCCAGTATAGGTAAAATTAAAGATGATAAAGGTAACTTAGTTTCTTTTGAGGAAAAGCTCACTGCTTTAGCAAAGACCAAGCGATTGATTATTGCTACCGAAGATGGCTATTTTCTCAAAAAGCAGAACCCAGTATTAGGCGGCTATATTAATACCTCAGTAGCACAAGGAAAAGCTGCAGCAAATTTAGCAGCAAAAGCAATAATAAAACAAAGTGCGGATAACATTCCCCCCTTACATGAAGCTCAGGTCGAATTAGTCATTGATTGGCTCCAATTAGAAAAGCATAACTTATCTTTACCTGAAAAGCTTAGCCCTTCGGCAATAATACGGAATAAACCCCAAGCTTTCATTGTTAAATACTCAAATAAAATCATTTTGATAATCAGCGGCTTATCAACAATCATTCTACTTGGACTAGTATTATTCATTTATTTGAACACCCAAAAAAAGCGTATCATTGAGAAACAAGCAACAGATGCTTTAACGGGGCTATCTAATCGTATCGGATTAGCTCAAGCGTTACAAAATAGCAAACGCCCAGTAATAGCACTTTTAGATATTAACGGTTTTAATGCTTTAAGTAATTTTTACGGAGCAAAAACAGCTGACGCTATTATTGTCAAAGTCGCTAACTATTTACGTCATAGTCTTTTAGAAAACACCTTGTTATTTCATAGTAACCATGACCAATTTGTACTGTTAATCGATCGCGATGAAACAGACTTAAATATAAATGACATGGTTTTGAATATCATCAACCACTTTAAGCAGAACGATTTAATTGAACAAGGTATAAAAATTCGCATTTATCTCACTGCTGGCATCTCAAGTATTGATAGTAAATCGCCGTTAATTGAAGCTAATTCAGCCCTAGTACACGCGAAAAATAAGCATAAACACTTCGCTGTTTATAAAAATATGGATGGTATTGCTAAACAACAACAGCAAAATATTCTCTGGGCACAAAAGTTACGCAAAGCACTACGCGAAAAACGGGTTCAGCCTTTTTACCAACCTATTGTCTGTAATCACACGGGGAAAACAACAAAAGTAGAAGCATTGGTGAGGTTAATTGATGAAGATAACAGTGTAGTATCTCCCTTTTTCTTTTTAGATGCAGCAAAGAAGTCCCATCAATATGAAGAGCTTACACATACAATGCTGAGACAAAGCATTGAAACAGTTGCAAATAAGGATATGACAGTAGCCATTAACTTTACGGTAGAAGATACGCAAAATACTAAAACACTCTCTCTGCTCAAATCATTAGTTAGCAAGTATCGCTGTGGAAATAGAGTTATTATTGAGTTAACGGAAAGTGAAGGTATTGATGATTACCAACAAGCGGCCAACTTCATTCAAGATGTAAAACAGTTAGGGTGTAAGGTGGCAATTGATGACTTTGGTACTGGCTACTCAAACTTCATGCACATTGCCTCACTTAATGTTGATATTTTAAAGATAGATGGTTCAATAGTAAATGCTGTTATAACGGATAGTAACGCTGAAGTGATTGTTAAAGCTATTGTTAATTTTGCCAAACCGTTAGGGCTGGAAACCGTTGCAGAGTTTGTTGACTCACAAGAAATATTGGACAAGATTATCGAGTTAGGTGTCGATTACTCTCAAGGCTATTTTCTTGGTAAGCCAGCCGCTAAACTCCCCAGTTAGACAAAATAATTGCGATAATTTTTCAACAAAAACTATCGCAATTTAGATGATAAAAAACGGTAAAATCATTAAACAGTTTTACCTACTTTTACTAGGCTACAATCCTGCCGCTTTAAATGCAGCACTGACAATGTCTTGTGCTTCACTAATAATAGTTTGCAAATGCTGCTCATCAATAAAACTTTCAGCATATATTTTGTAAATTTCTTCAGTGCCTGACGGTCGAGCAGCAAACCAACCATTTTCTGTGGTTACTTTAATACCGCCAATTGCAGCATTATTACCTGGTGCATGGGAAAGAATTTGGGTAATTTTTTCTCCTGCTAGCATATCAGCTGTAACATCTGAACTTGATAAGGCTGTTAGCACTTTTTTCTGCTCAAATGATGCGATCGCTTCAACACGACCATAGCAAGGTTCGCCAAGCTCTTTTACTAATTCAATATAATGCTGATGTGGATCTTTACCCGTAGTGGCAAGTATTTCTGCCGCTAAAAGCGCCATAATGAAACCATCTTTATCGGTAGTCCACGTGCTGCCATCTTTTGCAATGAATGAAGCACCAGCACTTTCTTCGCCGCCAAAGGCATAACTTGAATTACCTAAGCCATCAACAAACCATTTAAAGCCTACAGGTACTTCTGATAATGGGCGCTGAATTTTTTCTGCTACGCGATCTATTAACGAGCTTGAAACTAACGTTTTACCAATTTTACAGCTTTGTGCCCATGTTCTATGGGTCATTAAATAGTTAATTGCTACCGCTAAATAATGATTAGGGTTCATTAAGCCGCCAGATTTAGTAACAATACCGTGGCGGTCAAAATCTGGATCATTACCAACACTGATATCAAAATTATCCTTCATAGCGATAAGGCCAGCCATCGCATAAGGTGATGAACAATCCATACGAATTTTGCCATCTTTATCCAGTGGCATAAAAGCAAAGCTTGCATCAACTACAGGGTTAACCACTTCAATATTGATACCGTACTTTTGTGCAATCACGGGCCAATAAGCAATACCTGAACCGCCAAGAGGGTCAACACCAATGGTGACACCTGCTTTAGCAATAGCCTGCATATCAATAACTTGTTCAAGCTGACTAACATAAATTTCGATAAAGTCTTGCTCACTCAATAAAGAAGACTTTAATGCTTGATTATAAGGCGTTTGCTTAACAGCTACTAAACCTGCTTCAATCAACTCATTAGCACGTTGTTCAATTTGCTTTGTGATTTCACCTTCAGCTGGACCACCGTGAGGAGGGTTATATTTAATACCGCCATCAGAAGGTGGATTATGTGAAGGTGTGATAATTAATCCATCAGCAACTGAATCTTCATTATTTTCTTTGTTGTGACTAATAATTAAACGAGATATTACTGGTGTTGGCGTAAAACCACTTCCTGATAAAGCACCCTGTTGAATAACTACGTTAATGTTATTAGCAATAAGTACAGAGATAGCACTGGCAAAAGCCGGTTCAGATAGGGCGTGGGTATCTTTACCTAAAAATAATGGTCCGGTAATGCCAGCAGCTATGCGATATTCAGCTACGGCCTGACAAATTGCAACAATATGGTGTTCATTAAAACTGGTTTTAGCAGCACAACCACGATGACCCGAGGTACCAAAGCTGACTTGTTGAGCAGTATTCGTTACATCAGGTGTTTTAAAAAAATAATCACTCACTAACTGACCGATATTAATTCTATCTTGTGGGCGAACTGGCTTACCAGCATGAGAATGTACTGACATGTTTTTCCTTATTATTTCAACTCTGCGCTTTATTTAAATAAACTAAGCTTTATAAGCTAAAGTTCAATTAGAGTAACTCACGTATTTTTTCAACTTCCTCAACACTGTAACCCAATGATGTTGCAGCTTTAGTTAACATCATTTTTTTACGGGTTGTATTTGAGTTAGTCATTACCCAAAATGGACTTTCAGGTATTTGCTTAGGTTTAATGCTACTACCACTTGCTGCTAGTTCAGCTTCGCTATTTGCAAAATACAAACGATCTCGGCCGCATATTTCAGTTACCACAGAGAAGTTTTCTGGGTTAGCGCGATATAGCGCTGCTAAAACCAATAAAAACCTGCCAACAACGCCTCGTTGCATGGCTAACTCTTCTTTATTAATAAAATTAAAAACACTTTCTTGAGTAGTTGGTTTCGAAACTTGCGTAGTTTCTTCTGCTAAATCGACATGCTCACTTGATGCTATTGATTCATCTTTCACTTCAGCAGGCTCTTCATGGCTAACGCTATTAATTGCTAGTTTTTGAACATTAGCAGCGCCATTAGCTTCAGATAATGCCAGTAAACGGCGTAAAATGCTTGAGGCACTTTCACCTATTGCTTGTGTGTTAGAGACAATATATTGATAAAGCTCGTCATCTATTTCTATAGTTTTCATTAATAACCCTAGATCAGTTCAATACTAAGAAGTTTAATTGCGGCAAGATTATACCCAAACTACTTTTTATTTCATGATAAAATTGCCATAAGTTAAAATTTTCATCAATTAAGTGGACAAAATGACCAGTGATAACTCAATACCGCTTCTAAACTATCAACAACTTGGACAAGGTGAGCATATTATTTTAATTCATGGGCTGTTCGGCAGCTTAGAGAATTTAAATATGGTCGCTAAAACATTATCTAAAAAATATTGCGTTACCAGTATTGATGTTAGAAACCACGGCAACTCATTTCATCAACAAGGCTGTAGTTACCATGAATTAGCTCAAGATGTGATTAATCTACTTGATCATTTAACGATTCAAAAATGTCATCTATTGGGTCACTCTATGGGAGGCAAAATTGCTATGCAAATTGCCCTAAATAATCCACAACGATTAGACAAGTTAGTGATTGCCGATATTGCCCCGGTAGCCTACCCTGCCCATCATCTGCGTATTATTGAAGGCTTAATGTCCATTGATTTAAAACGAGTGCAAAAACGAAAAGATGCTGATGTACAACTTGCTAAATACGTCGACAATATGGGCGTTAGACAATTTTTATTACGCAATATAACGAGTAATCAGCAAGGAGAATTCTACTTTAAATGTAACTTGGACAATATTGAACAGGGATACCCTCAAGTGATGCAAAGTGTTCAAACTCAAGGTGAGCAAAGTTTTAATGGCGAAACTTTATTTATCAAAGGTGGTATGTCTGACTACATTTTACCTGAGCATAAAACTTCGATTAATATGCTATTTCCTTATGCTAAAGCTAAAATTATTCAAGGGGCTGGGCATTGGTTACATGCAGAGAAAACAGTTGCTTTTAACAAGATTGTCATGGACTTCTTAAGCAATTAACTCATTAAAATTTATCACTTTTCTATAGTAAGAACATTTTAACTTAGGTACAAAATAATCAAAGTATTCTGTAGTTTGCATGAAGACTTTAGCTAAAAATTACTCTGTTTAGCATTTAAAATTTAAGTTCACCATCTCTAATCAAAACGGATTGATAAAGATCAACGATTTCACAGTCTAAACAAGCTAGAATTTTTCATGGTAATAACCATGAAAATAAATGAGTTTATGCCAACTCTGTGCTATAGTGCCGCCAATTTTTGGGTATGGTTCATTTGATAAGAAAATATGCTGGCAGAACATTTGGAACTAATTGAGGCAATTGGCCTTAACTTATTCTTTCTTTTTATTTTTGGTTTTATTGGTTTATCTATCCATGATGTGATGAATAAGAATGATGTGCCTAAAATGGGCAAATTAGTAGTCTATTTTGTATTATTTTTAGGCTGCACGGGCTTTATTGCCAAAGGTATTATTCAGTTCGTATGGGAAAGTCAGGGGGTTGGCTAATGGCAAAAGAGCTTGCTGACTTAACCACTATTGATTTGTTCAGTGACGAAAAACGCCCAGGTCGTCCTAAAACAAGCCCACATCCACGTAGTGTACAAATTAAGATAAACAAAAGAAACCAAGTAAAACGTGATAAAAACAAAGGGTTAAAACGCGTAGAATTTAAAATACACCACAGTGTATTTGAGCAACTTGATGAATTGGCTAAAACAAAAAATATTAGTCGTAGTGAGTTGATAGAATCGCTATTGATAAAGTCATTAGCAAATGAAAATAATTAAATAAATTAAATTGATGTAAAAGGTAAATTTCCATGGCAATCGTAGGTTTATTCTTCGGTAGTGATACCGGCAATACAGAAGCTGTAAGTAAAATGATCCAGAAGAAGCTGGGCAAAAAAATGATCGATGTAAAAGACATCGCCAAAAGTACTAAAGAGGAAATCGCTGAGTTCGATTTACTTATTTTAGGTATTCCAACTTGGTATTACGGCGAAAACCAATGTGATTGGGATGATTTTTTACCTGAATTAGAAGAAATTGATTTCACTGATAAATTAGTGGCTATTTTCGGCTTGGGCGATCAAGAAGACTATGCTGAGTATTTTTGTGATGCAATGGAACCTCTACGTGATATCGTTGAAAGTAAAGGTGCCATAGTTGTCGGTAATTGGCCAACTGAAGGTTATGAGTTCGAAGCATCAAAAGCTTTAATTGATGAAAATACTTTTATCGGTTTATGTGTTGATGAAGATAGACAGCCTGAACTAACTGATGAACGTGTAACCAAATGGGTTAACCAACTGAATGACGAAATGTGTTTAGCTGAATTAGCATAATTAAGTCATTTAACCATGAGTTAACTGTGGTTATTACTGTAAAATAAATTCAAAAGCTCATTTACTGGGCTTTTGTTTTTTTATGTGCGAAAAAATAAGCATTTAAGCAAACAAACACTTTAATCTAAGTAGATAACACCCTATACTTTTACTTTTATCTACATCACCTTTTAGAGAACCTATATTCATGGCAGATCAAAACGAAGAATTAAAAAGAGCCGGATTAAAAATCACCCTGCCACGTATTAAAATATTAGCCATTTTACAGCAGCCTAAGAATCAACATATTAGTGCTGAAGATGTTTACAAGATTTTATTAGAACAACAAGAAGAAATTGGCTTAGCAACAGTTTACCGTGTATTAAACCAATTTGATGATGCTGGTATTGTTACTCGTCACCATTTTGAAGGTGGCAAGTCAGTATTTGAACTTTCCCATAAAAAACACCACGATCATTTAGTATGCTTAAAATGTGGCAAAGTTGTCGAGTTTGAGGATGATGTGATTGAGCAAAGACAAAATGATATTGCAAAATCACACAATATCACCCTAACCAACCATAGTTTGTATTTATATGGTGAGTGTGAAGATAAAAACGCTTGTGAAGAGTTCCGTAAAGCTAATTCATAATTATCATATTATTATGTATAAAAAAGCCATTAACTAAATGCTAGTTAATGGCTTTTTTACTTTCAAGCACTCAGAGGTTAAATATGAATTTAGAATTAAAAGTTATTCCACCTGTGCAACTAGTCATTTCAGCAGCTTGTATGTATGGACTCTCTAATTTATTACCTAACTATCACTTTGAATGGTCTATGGGTTTGCCTGTTATCACTCTGTTGTTGATAGTAGCAAGTATCATTGGCATCTTAGCGCTTTATGACTTTCGCAAACACAAAACAACTTTCCACCCCCACACCCCAGAAAAAAGTAGCACGATTGTTAATACTGGCGTTTATGCTTATAGCAGAAATCCTATGTATATAGCGCTAGTGTTGGCTTTAGTGGCTTTTGCTATCTATCTACAAAACTATAGCTGTTTTGCCGTTATTCCTCTGTTTATTTGGTATATAACTCGCTTTCAAATTATTCCCGAAGAAAGAATACTTAATAGACTTTTTCCTGATGACTTTCATGCATACCGCCAAAAAGTAAGACGCTGGATATAAGCCACCAATTAGAAAAGTTTTAAGTAACGAAGTAACCCCCTAGCACTGCACCTCTTCGCTACTCAAGCTATTGAAAATAACTTATACCATTCCGCATAAAGAAGTGACCACATAGAATGATATGGGCGACATTAGAGCAAATAAGATTTGTGTAGATATAGTTACTCTACATCAAACAAATATTATGCAGATATCATGGTGCACATTCGTTCCCGAAGGGCGAGTTTTCAAGGCTTATATGCTGCGTTCTTGATTTCGACAAGGACGCTACACGGATGTAGCTTATTAGAGAATACAGGAGCATATTCTCCTGAATAACCATTCTCTTCAATCAATGCCTTGCCTAGAAGCCTTTAAATTATCGCTAAGAGATCACTTTCTTATACGGATTGGTATTATTAGGCTTTCTTCAAATAAGCGGCAACAAGTACAATGCGGGTACCGTTAACCTTGCCCTCAATATGCTCAGGATTTTCAGTTAATGAAATACCACGAACCATAGTGCCCTGCTTAGCGGTAAAGTTAGCGCCTTTTACTTTTAAATCTTTAATTAAGGTAACATTATCGCCATCTTGCAATTCAGCCCCGTTACTGTCTCTCGTAGGGCCATTAGTTTGTGCTGCAGCAATACCTTGCTCAGCCCAAGTTCTTACTTCATCTTCTAAGTAAATCATATCCAGTGCATCTTGCGCCCAACTTTCTGCAGAAAGCTTATGCAACATACGATATGAAACTACTTGCACCGCAGGCTCTTGGTTCCACATACTGTCATTTAAGCAGCGCCAATGATTAAGATCTAATTCAGCTTCGCCTTCAATTTGAGATAAGCAAGTCGGGCAAATATAAATACACTGCTGTGCACTTAAGTCACTGGTTGGCGGCACAGGATAAACAGCTAAGTTATCTGTAGCAGCACAAAGTTCACAGTTACCGTTACTGCGTTGTTTTAGGGCTTGTTCAGTTGCCATGATATTCCTATAAAAACTAAAATTGTTTAATCGCTAAATTATATACCCGTTACCACTCAAGATGCTAGATATCAGCATGTCAATAAAAGGATAGCTTCAAGGCAGTGATTGCAGATAATAGTTATTCTATTGTCAAAATTACTAACGAAGAAGGTGCCTTTTATTGTCTTGCCCTTTGGGAGCTAAGCGAGAAAACCAGTGCTGCGTTGCCATACTTTATAAGGGAATAACCATTATAGGCGTCTGTCGCCTTGCGCTGATGTCCTCGCTTAACTCTGAAACTGCATCTTGAATGATAACGGGTATACGCTAGTCATTAAGAAAATAATCCTTTTCAACACAAGTTTACAGATGATTATTTAATAATAACCGTCAATAACTAGACAAGATAATGCTGCAATGATAAAAACTCTGCCTATAACGATTATAACTTAGGCGCAAACATGACTTCAGCAACTTCCGCTAACACAACTCCCTCAATATTCACAAAAATGAAATCTCTCGGTTTAGTTTCACAAATTATTATTGCTATTGTATTAGCCACCCTATTGGCTGTTGTTTCCCCCGAAATAGCTAAATCCTTTTCAATGTTAGGAAGTCTTTTTGTTAGTGCGCTAAAAGCTGTAGCACCAATTCTAGTTTTTGTATTGGTTGCATCGAGTATTGCTAACCAAAAAACCGATAGTGATGCTGAGTTAAAACCTATTATTGGCTTATATTTTATTGGTACATTAAGCGCTGCGTTTATTGCTGTGGTGATGAGTTTTCTTTTTCCAACCACTTTAACCTTAGATTTAGCAGGTGCAACTGCTAATCCGCCACAGGGCTTAGGTGAGGTATTATCAACATTAGCCTTTAAAGTGGTTGAAAACCCAATTAGCGCCATTGCTAATGGTAACTTTATTGCCGTGTTGGCCTGGGGTCTTGGTTTAGGTTTTTCATTAAAGCATGCTTCTAGTCATACCAAAACAACGGTGCATGATATAAGCAATGCTATTTCAAGCATTGTTAAAATTGTCATTCGTTTTGCGCCTATCGGTATTTTTGGTTTAGTTGCCAATACTATTGCGACCACAGGCTTTGAAGCCCTTGCGCAATATAGTCATTTAGTGATTGTTTTATTGGCCGCTATGCTAACTATTGCCCTAGTGGTTAACCCACTGATTGTCTTTTTGATCATGAAGAAAAACCCTTACCCATTAGTATTTACTTGTTTAAGAGAGTCTGGCATTACTGCTTTTTTCACTCGCAGCTCTGCGGCAAATATCCCTGTTAATATGGAGCTTTGTCGAAAATTAGATTTGCATGAAGATACTTACTCTGTGTCAGTGCCACTTGGCGCAACCATTAATATGGCAGGTGCGGCGATTACTATCACAGTATTAACTTTAGCTGCCGCTCACAGTTTAGGTATTGATGTTGATTTTGGCACAGCTATTTTACTATCTATAGTAGCCTCTATTTCGGCTTGTGGCGCATCAGGTGTTGCGGGTGGCTCATTATTACTAATCCCACTTGCTTGTAGCTTATTTGGTATTAATAATGATATTGCCATGCAAGTGGTTGCGATAGGTTTTATTATTGGAGTGATTCAAGACTCTGCTGAAACAGCGCTAAATAGTTCAACAGATGTAGTATTTTCAGCCGCCGCTTCTCATCATTTAACCAAGTAGTTTTACACTAATAAAAGCGTTCAAGTTACGAGGGCATCACACGACCCAGTGTTGCTTTCGTAACTAAGACTTTTTATTCATTATTTTCAAGCAAAGTGATTTTAACACTTGGTTCATCAACTTTAGCAACAAACTCTTGGCAAACAAAGTGGCCAATTGCAGCCACCAAAACATCACCATAATACAAAAATGGAATACGTTTTCGTTGCCATGGTGGAACGTTCAGCTCTTGTAACACTTTCTTTAACTGACGAGAATGATTTCGATAGTCAGGTAAACAACTTGGATTGCTATGATTAAAACGGATAGTGAGCTGTTGAGATTTTGTCGGTAGTGCAACTAGATGCTCAATAGTCTTTTCATTAGTAAGCACCTCTTCCGTTTTATCTTTAATAATAGAGAAAAACAGCTTCCCTAAACTATCTGGTAAATCAACACTAGCATGATTATTTAAATTATCAATATTGGTTTGCCATTGGCTAACATCTTGATAATCAGGTGTTAGATAAAGATGCTCTTTATAACGGCGAATATAATGCTCACCCAGCTTAACCGCCGGGTTCTTATCATTATTAGCATTAAGTTGCTGACGCAATTGTTTTAATTGCTCAGTACTTGCCATTAAGCAGTGATACTGAGTTAAAAAATAACGAATAAGATTATTAAAACGTGCTACTGAGAGCTCAACTAGCGGTTCAACCGCTAAACATTTTGGCTTGGATTGACAAAGCTCAAGATCTTCAAGTGCCAATTCATCTAGTAACAATTGCCCTTCACGACAATGTTCACTACTGCGCTTGATGGTATTAACAATACTTGGCCAACGCTGAGATAGTAATGGCATAATTTCATTGCGAATAAAGTTACGATCAAAGCGTGTATCTAGATTTGATTCATCTTCAATCCACCTTAAGTTATGCGTTTGAGCATAATCTAATATTTCAGCGCGGCTAATAGTTAACAAAGGCCTGACAAGTAAGTCCTTACCTATGGGTGTCTCATTAGCCATAGCCGATAAGCCTTTCAATCCTGAACCTCGTTTTAGGGCAAGTAAAAAGGTTTCTGCCTGATCATCACTATGATGGCCAGTGATGATGGCTGATGGCTGATCAACAATATTATGTAGGGCTGAATATCTTGCATCACGTGCTAGTGCTTCAAGTGACTGTTGCGCTTGAGCCTTAACCTTGACCTGACAAACTTTTATAGGGATATTTCTAAGCTGACACTGCGCTTGTGCAAAGTCTTGCCAAGCTTGGGCATTTGCACTTAAGCCGTGATTTACATGGCAAACAATAACTGAGGGGGAGATTTTATTAGCATGCATTAACTGTGTTAACGCATGCAATAAAACTTGAGAGTCAACTCCACCGCTATAAGCAATAACCAAGGGCATACTTTGGTATTTGCTGATAGCGCTAAGCAGCGTTGACTCAATTTTATTCATATATTCTATTCATATACTCTTTTTATATAAATAAAGCATTGCAGCTAGCAATGCACGGCAATTTAACAGTAACCAAACGACATTAATCTGTCGTAACGTTTTTCAATTAATTGCTCTTTATCTAGGCTCTCTAAGTCAGCAAGATCTGTCTTAATAGCTTGCTTTAACATTGCAGCCATTTGATCCATATCGCGATGTGCTCCACCTAATGGCTCTTCAACAACATTATCAATTAACTCTAATTCTTTGATACGTTGAGCTGTAATACCCATTGCTTCTGCTGCTGTTGAAGCTTTCTCGGCTGTTTTCCATAAAATAGAAGCACAACCTTCAGGAGAGATTACTGAGTAGGTTGAATATTGCAACATATTAACTCTATCGCCAACACCAATTGCTAATGCACCACCTGAACCACCTTCACCAATAACAGTACAAATAATTGGCACCGATAAGCGAGCCATCACTTTTAAGTTTTTAGCGATTGCTTCACTTTGACCACGCTCTTCCGCGCCAATGCCTGGATAAGCACCTGGAGTGTCAATAAATGTGATGATTGGCATATTAAAACGCTCTGCCATTTCCATTAAGCGTAACGCTTTACGGTAACCTTCAGGACGTGGCATACCAAAGTTACGTTTCACTTTTTCTGACGTTGAACGACCTTTTTGGTGGCCTATAACAACAACAGGTTTACCATCTAAACGAGCCGTACCACCAACGATAGCACTATCATCCGCGTAGGCACGGTCACCAGCTAATTCATCAAATTCAGTAAAAATACGTGGTAAATAGTCAAGTGTGTATGGACGTTGAGGATGACGAGCAACACGTGCGGTTTGCCATGGGTCTAAGTTGGCAAAGATCTTTTCTGTTTGCTCTTTATTTTTTTCACGTAACTGAGTGATTTGTTCTTCTAAATCAAGGTCTAATTCTTGACCTGTATTGACAAGTTGAAGCTCTTCAATTTTCGCATCAAGCTCAGCGATAGGTTGTTCAAAGTCTAAAAAGTTTAATGACATAGTGTTCTCTGTACCTAATAATTCTTTGTTAGGATAATCAATTTTTTATTTATCTAAACTGCAAGGTGACGCTTTCTTCACCTAATAATTCTTTTAAATCATATAATAACACATCAGCAGGTGATACTCTCCATTGTACGCCAAGTTCTAGCATACCGCGAGCCTCTTTACACTGATAAAATATTTTTACCGGACAAGTCCCCTCTTTATGAGGTGTTAAAACATCATTTAACTGCTCAATAAAGTTTGCGCTAATTTTAGTTTTATCTACCTGTATATCAAGGGAAGTTACATAGTTCTCCCTTGCATCAGCGATGGTCATAATATCTCGGGCGGTCATTGTATTACCTCCAGAGTAATCATCAAAGCTGACCTGTCCGCTACATACTAAAATAGCATCTGTTTCGAGCAATTCGGCAAAACGATCATAATCATCCGGAAATAAACGAACGTCCATACGAGCACTTTTATCATCAAGGGTAACTAATGCCCAACGACGACCGCGTTTATTCACCATAACGCGTACACCAATAACTAAACCTACTGCCACAGCCTGGTTATCACGCCCTGTCGGTTGCATACTCACTAAACGGCCAGTGGCATATTTTTTAATTTCAGTTAAATATCGGTTGATAGGGTGACCTGTCAGATATAAACCTAAAGTTTCTTTTTCTCCATCAAGCCAAACATCTTCAGGCCATTTTTTAACGTCTTTAAAGCTTTGTCGCGTGTCGGTTTGCTCATCATTGATCAGGCCAAATAAATCATTTTGTCCTAATGCTTCTGCTTTAGCGTGTTGCTCGGCAGCTTTTATCGCTTCAGGTAAGGTTTCAAACAAAGCTGCACGATGCGGTAACTCTTTGCCATCTTCAGTTAATTTATACGTTGGCCCTAGTGCATCCATAGCACCTGACTTTATTAGTTTCTCTAAAACTCGTTTATTGGTTTTCTTTAAATCTAAACGGGCACAAAAATCAAATAAATCAGTAAATGGTCCGCCAGATTGTCGTGCAGCAATTATAGCTTCAATAGGTCCTTCACCCACGCCTTTAACCGCGCCAATACCATAAACAATTTGATTATCATCATTTACGGTAAATTTATACTGACCAGCATTAACATCTGGCGGCAACAGGTCTATTTCCATGTTGCTACATTCATCAACCAAAGTAACAATTTTTTCAGTGTTATCCATATCCGCTGACATTACCGCTGCCATAAATGGCGCAGGAAAATGGGTCTTCATCCATAGTGTTTGGTAGGAAACCAGTGCATAGGCAGCAGAGTGAGACTTGTTAAAACCATAGCCGGCAAATTTCTCTACTAAATCGAAGATCTTCATGGCAAGTTCGCCATCTACACCGCGATCGATTGCGCCCTTTTCAAAGCCTGCACGTTGCTTAGCCATTTCTTCTGGTTTTTTCTTACCCATTGCACGGCGAAGCATATCGGCTCCACCAAGCGAGTATCCAGCCAATACTTGCGCAATTTGCATTACTTGTTCTTGGTATAAAATAATACCGTAAGTTGGCTCTAAAACAGGTTTTAAATCTTCATGCTGCCAAGTCGAGTCAGGGTAACTAATTTCTTCTCGACCATGTTTACGCTCGATAAAGTTATCAACCATCCCCGATTGTAGTGGGCCAGGACGGAATAAAGCCACCAGTGCGATAATATCTTCGAAGCAATCAGGTTTTAATTTATCTATTAGCGATTTCATACCGCTAGATTCTAGCTGGAAAACGGCGGTAGTTTGTGAAGCAAGCAAAACTTTAAAACTGGCTTTATCTTCCAGATCAATACTGGCTATATCTATTGGCTCTTTACCAGCTTTGAGTAGCTTTTCATCGGCCATTTCAATGGCCCACTGCAAGATAGTCAGTGTTCTTAGCCCTAAAAAGTCAAACTTAACTAATCCAGCATCTTCAACATCATTTTTATCGAATTGAGTAACTGGGTTTTTACCTTCATCATCACAGTAAAGTGGAGCAAAATCAGTAATGGTCGTAGGTGATATAACAACACCACCAGCATGTTTACCCGCATTTCGGGTTGTACCCTCGAGAATACGGCACATATCGATAAGATCTTTTACTTCACTGTCTTGTGCGTAAACTTCAGGAAGTTTAGGCTCTTCTTCAAAAGCCTTAGCCAGAGTCATGCCGGGAGTTGGCGGAATTAATTTGGAAATTCGATCTACAAAACCGTAAGGATGGCCAAGTACACGACCAACATCACGAATTACCGCTTTTGCCGCCATAGTACCAAAGGTAATGATTTGTGATACTGCATCACGGCCATACAACTCTGCCGTATGGTCTATCACTTCATCCCGCCTATCCATGCAAAAATCAACATCAAAATCGGGCATGGATACCCGCTCAGGGTTTAAGAATCGCTCAAAAAGTAAGTCAAACTCTAAAGGGTCAAGATCTGTAATTTTAAGAGCATAAGCGATAAGAGAACCTGCACCAGAACCACGTCCAGGGCCAACTGGAATATTATTATCTTTACTCCACTGGATAAACTCCATAACTATCAAGAAATAACCGGGGAATCCCATGTTATTTACAACTTCGAGTTCTACTTTTAAGCGCTCATCATAAGGCTTTCTAATTTCAGCAAAATCACTCGCATTTCGATCAAAAAGCTTATCTAAGCGCTCTTCCAAACCTTCTTCAGAAACTTTGATAAAATAATCGTTGATTTCCATACCTTCTGTTGGAAAGTCTGGTAGAACATATTCACCCAGTGTCACTGTAACGTTACAACGTTTAGCAATTTCAACTGAGTTAGCTAACGCTTCTGGAATGTCACTAAATAACTCACACATTTCTTCTTCGGTGCGTAAGTATTGCTGTTCACTGTAACGTTTGGGGCGACGTTTATCATCAAGAGTAAAACCATCGTGAATAGCGACACGAATTTCGTGAGCATCAAAGTCATCAGCACAGAGAAACATCACTTCATTTGTAGCCACTACAGGTAAATCGCAACGTCCTGCTAATTCTACCGCTTGATGAAGATAGTTTTCTTCATCTGCTCTGCCAGTTCGAATAAGCTCAAGATAAAAACAATTATTAAAATGTTCTTGATAAAAGCTGACCATTTCCTTAACTAGGTCATGATTCCCCTTAAGCAAGGCTTTGCCAATATCTCCTTCACGGCCGCCAGACAGTATGATCAAGCCTTCTTTAAACTCAATCAACCACTCTTTATCGAGTACTGCTTTATTTTGCAAGTGACCGCGCATATAGGCTTTTGAAATAAGTTCAGTAAGGTTTTTATAGCCCTGGTTATTGGTAGTCAGTACAACTAAGCGAAAAAACTCATCACCTAGTTCTGCGCTTTGAACCCAAAAGTCACAACCAATAATAGGCTTTATACCTGCACCATGGGCAGCGTGATAATACTTGACTAAGCCGCAGAGGTTTGTTTGATCTGTCAATGCCAGTGCTGGCATATTACATGCTGCAGCTTTACCAATAATGGGCTTAACCTTATTCAAACCATCGCACATAGAATAATCACTATGCACTCTAAGGTGAATAAATTTAGGCTCTATTTGCTCTGATAGCGCTATTTCATCCATGTGTTTTACCTTGCGCTAAGACACGAGCAACAGGTTTGAAACTTTGACGATAACAATCTAACACGCCTAGTTCGATAATTTTTTCTAAATGCACTTTTGTCGGGTAACCCTTATGCTTGGCAAAACCATATTCTGGATACAATTTATCAAGAGCAATCATTTCTTCATCACGGGCTACTTTAGCAAGAATTGAAGCAGCACTTATTTCAGCTACTCTATCATCACCTTTAACAACGGCTTGGCAGTCAATATTTCCTTGTTCGCTTGTAAAAGTTGGACAACGATTACCATCCACTAAAATATAATCAGGTATTACATCAAGACCTTGTACAGCCCTTTGCATTGCTAGCATAGTCGCGTGAAGAATATTTAAAGTGTCTATTTCTTCAGGCGTTGCACGGCCAATTGACCATGATATGGCTTTTTCTTTTATTTCTTCACTTAATACAGTGCGTTTTTTTTCAGATAACTTTTTAGAGTCCATTAAGCCTTCAATAGGGTTATCAGGGTCTAAAACAACAGCGGCGGTAACTACATCGCCAACTAATGGGCCTCGGCCAACTTCATCCACGCCCGCAATGCAGTAGGCAATAGGGTAAACAAATTCAGGGAAAGAGGTTGCTTTAGGCATAAAATTTAAGCTTCGTTTGAGGTGGCAACGGGAGAAAATTCTGGTGGCAATAGAGCAATAACTGCTTTTGCCGCTTGCTCACTAGCATTACATTTGAGTTGTTTGTGAATAGCTATATAACTGTCATTAAGCTGTTGTTGGTCTGTATATAAGCGCTCTTTTACCAAAGGAATGATTCGCTCTGGGCAAACTTCATTTTGTAATAATTCAGGTACTAATGATTTATTGACTAATAAATTAGGGAGAGAAAACCACTTTAATTTGACTAACGCTTTAGCTAAAAAGTAAGTCATGGTATTAAACTTATAACAAATCACCATGGGACGTTTAATGAGGGCAGCTTCTAAAGTTACCGTTCCTGATGCTGTTAATAAACAATCACTAGCCGTCATCACTTGTTGTGTTTTATCAATAATAATTTTGATTTTTAAATCCGGCGCCAGCTGCTCTTTAAGTTCTTTAAATTGCAGAGCTCTTTTTTCGCTTACCATAGGGGCAACAAAAACTAAGTTTTCATCTTGCTGCTGAAGTTGTTTAGCACTTTCAAAAAAAGGTGCTAATAAACGTGACAACTCTCCACCTCTACTTCCGGGCATTAGAGCTAATATTTTAGTGTTGTCTATATTGTCTTTAGCTAAACCTAATTCAAGTCGCGCTTTTTCTTTGTCATTATACATAGCAATATCATCAGCTAACGGGTGCCCAACGAAAGTACAAGGCACTTGATGTTTATCGTAAAATGCCTTCTCGAAAGGTAATAATGACAATACCATATCAGTAGCTTTAGCTATTTTAAAAATACGCTTTTCACGCCAAGCCCAAACCGATGGACTGACATAATGTACAGTTTTAATGCCTTGGGCTTTTAATTTGGCTTCTAAACCTATATTAAAATCAGGAGCATCGATACCAATAAAGACATCAGGCTTATGCTCAGTGAAGTAATTCACTAAAGACTTTCTGATATGCAGTAAGCGACGAATTCGACCTAATACCTCAACTAAGCCCATTACTGCTAATTCTTCCATAGCAAATAAGCTTTCAAAGCCAAGTTTTTCCATTTTATCGCCGCCAATACCAATAAATTTGGCATCTGGGTACTGCTTTTGTAATACCGATACTAAGCCAGCGCCTAAAGTATCACCGGAATGTTCTCCAACAACAATGGCAAAGACTAATGGGCGTTTTTTTGAAGACAAATGAACGTTATTTTCCATTGATGTTATCGGATAATGCCACGAGTAGAATTTTTAACTGAATCCGTAAAAACAGTTAACTCTGCTGAACTCTCTTCTTGTGAGTCAATCGCTGCTAAAGCCTCTTCAACCGATAGTTTTTTACGATATACATTTTTATAGGCGCGCTTTATAGACATGATAGTATCGCTAGCAAAACCACGACGTTTCAAGCCTTCGCTATTTAAGCCAAAAGGTTTTGCCGGATGACCAGACGCCATCACATAGGCAGGAATATCTTTTAATACCAGCGCATTTGCCGCAACAAAACTATGGGAGCCAATATGGCAGAATTGATGAACACCCGACATACCACCAATAATAACATGATCACCAACATGCACATGACCCGCAATAGAAGCATTATTGGCCATGATACAGTTATTTCCTACCATACAATCATGAGCAACATGACTATAAGCCATAAACAAATTATTGCTGCCAATTTGCGTTAAGCTATTATCTTGAATGGTGCCACGATGAATAGTACAACATTCACGAAAAGTATTGTTATCGCCGATAATAAGCTCGGTCGGTTCACCCGCATATTTAAGATCTTGGCACTCTTCACCGATACTGGCAAATTGAAAAATACGATTGCCTTTACCTATTTTAGTGGGACCGTTAATAACAACATTGGCACTAATATGACAGTCATCACCAATAACCACATTACTCGCAACATAAGTCCAAGGGCCGATAGTTACATTGTCACCAATAATGGCACCTGGTTCAACAATTGCTTGAGGATGGATCATAGTTTTCCTTCTCTTTAATTAATAGTGAATTTGTCTTACATCTTTTTGCGGGCACACATTAAATCGGCACTGCAAACAACTTTGCCATCTACTTTTGCTTCACCATAGAACTTCCACATACCACGGCGTTCTTTGATAAATTCAACATGAAGATGCATAGTATCACCAGGTAAAACTGGTTGTTTAAAGCGAGCTTTATCGATTGAAGCAAAAAGATACATTTCTTTTTCATCTCGACCTTCAGTGCTTTTAAAGCCTAGCACGCCAGTAGCTTGAGCGAGTGCTTCTAATATTAAAACGCCAGGGAAAATAGCTAGTTCAGGAAAATGTCCTGTAAAAACTGGTTCATTAATAGTGACATTTTTAATTGCATGCAGTGTTTTTTTTGGCTCATGATCCACAACTTTGTCAATTAAAAGCATAGGATATCTGTGCGGGATAAGATCCTTGATTTCATTTAATGAAATTGGATTAGGTTCTCTTGCTAGTTCAGAGTTGGCTTTATCGAGGTTTTCCAAATGAGTATTCCTTTCACTGGTTATGCTCTAGATAACAAAATATAAAGAGCACAACTAATTAACTAAAATAATATTTATATTTTTCGTTATTTTAGCTAATTAGAAGGGATACAGCTACTTATTTTCGAGAACTTTCTCAAGCTCTTTAACTCGTTTGGTTAAAGAATCAAGGCGTTTCACTCTGGCATTAGTTTTATGCCACCTACTGTTTGGCTCTACAGGCATTCCTGAAGAATAAACGCCTGAGTCAGTGATATTTTTAGTCACCATAGACATGCCTGTAAATACACAATTATCAGTGACATTGATATGACCATTAATACCAACAAGGCCTGCAATGGTGCAATTTTTACCAATGGTTGTACTACCCGCAATAACACTGCATGCCGCCATTGCTGTATTTTCACCGATAACCACATTATGGGCAATTTGAATCTGGTTATCTAAAATAACACCATCTTTAATGATAGTATCTTCTAGTGCACCTCTGTCTATAGTGGTACTTGCACCTATCTCAACATTATCGCCAATAACAACGCTGCCTAATTGTGGGATTTTAAGCCACTTTTGTGCTTTATCAACAGGGGCATAGCCAAAACCATCTGAGCCAATCACGGTATTTGCTTGGATTAAACAATTCTGACCAATAGACACTTGATGATAAATGCTGACATTGCTCCAAAGTTGAGTATTCTTCCCAATGTGAGCACCTTTACCAATAAAGCAACCTGCACCAATAATGACGTTATCATCAAGTTTAGCACCTGACTCTATGACAGCATTAGCGCCAATATGGACATTTTCACCTAGCACAGCATCTTCAGCAACAACAGCACTAGCATGAATTCCATCGGCCGCTTTTGGTGTAGTATTAAGTAAATTAGCAAGCAATGCATAACCCATATAAGGATTATCCATTACCAATGCCGTAACGGGACTATCAGCTAATGCCTGTGGTGAAAGAATAACTGCACTTGCTTGTGTGTCAGCTAGTTGAGTAACATATTTGCTGTTAGCAAGAAAAGCTACTTGCGCTGTATTTGCATTAGCTAGGGTTGCTAAACAAGTAATTTCGGTTTTATCCGTCGCACTGTTAGCAACATCTTTAATAACTAATTCAGCACCTATATGCTTGGCAATTTCTGCCAGTGTATAGCTTGTCATTTCAATCTATTACTTAAGCTTGCTAACTTGTTCAACAACTTTACTAGTGATGTTGTGTTCAGGTTTTGAAAACATTACTGCTTGGTTAGAAAGCACTAAATCAAACTCTTCTTTGGCAGCAATATTATCAACAGCTTGAGATACTAAAGCAAAAAGCTTGTTGGTTTCTTCATTTTTGCGTTGCGCAACTTTTTGTTGAAATTCTTTAACTTTCACTTGGTAGTCTTGATACAACTTAGCCATTTTAGTTTGCAATTCTTGCTTCTCTTTATCATTCATTAAAGAGCCATTTCGCTTTAAATTTTCATCTTCAAAAGTTAAGTCTTTTTGCAATTGAGCAATTACCGCTTTCTCATCTTTAAATTCAGCTTCTAACGTTTGCATTAATGCTGCAGATTGAGGAATTTGGTTAATGGCTTCTTGAACATTAACAACGGCAATTTTTTGCTCGAAAGCCATAGCGCTGCTAGCAAGTAACAGTGTAGAAGCCGTTGCTGTAATAGCCATAGATTTAATAAACTTTTTCAATGTATTTCCCCTTTTCTGTTTTTATTTCATTTTCTAAACTTCACGCTTTGCGTTAAGAGTATAAGAAGTTGTTATTACGTCAAGATAATCTATTTACAGCTGACTAGGCGGTAAACTTAATCAACTTGGTATTAAAATGTTTTACCAATATTAAAGCTAAAGAAGGCAGTATCATCATCTTCTACTTCTTTAATCGGTTTGGCAAAGTTAAATATCATTGGTCCCATAGGTGATAACCACTGTATAGATAAACCAGCTGATGCACGAAAGCGATCAATACTAGAGTAATCTGCTAACTTTTCAAGTTCTACCGCTGCCAAATCATGATAATCAGTAATATCAAATTCAGTATCCCAAACATTACCGACATCAACAAAGAAACTAGTGCGGACACTGTTACTATAACTTTCATCTAGAAATGGTGTCGGTACAATTAGCTCTAAACCACCAACCGCAATGGCGTTACCACCAACACTTCGTTGAGAGACCTGAATAACGTCATGATCTGGGCCTAAACAACAAGCACTACTTCCGGTAAAACCTGGTGTTCCGCCTGATTCATCATCAGGAAAACGATAAACGGCTCTAGGACCAACAGTATTGTTTTCAAAGCCACGTAAAGTGTCCGAACCACCAGCACGGAAGTTTTCCCAAAATGGTAACAGCTGATCATTGCCATTAACTTGGCCATAACCGTTACCATAACCTAACTGCAAACGAGCTAACACGCTCCAACGCTGGTTTCTTGTTAACGGAAAGTAGAATTTGCTATCTAGATTAACTTTAAAATATTGAACATCGGAAGATTCAGGTGTCGTCATTTTAAATGAAAGACTCTGTTGTGAACCTGCCGTAGGGAATGTTCCTCGGTTTAATGTTGAACGTGAAATACTGGCATTAACATCATAGTTTTTAAATGCCGGCAAAGTACCTGGATTATCAGGATCCGAATGTAAGTCATAGAAACTTTGAATTTGTTCGTATGTTTCTAACGAGGTAATTTCATTATGTTTAAAACCGATACCAAAATTTAAACGCACATATTCATTGATTGGAAAGCCCCAATTTAGACCTACCCCATAAGTTTTATTATTATATTTCTCTAAATTTGCGTTACCTGCGTCAAAATCTTGATAAAACACTTGCCCACCAAGGGAGACCGCATCTACAGTAAAATAGGGGTCGGTATAAGAAACACTGGCACTTTTAGAATAGGTGTTAGTATTAAGGTTTAAACCTAAACGGTTGCCAGTGCCTAAGAAGTTGTTTTGTTGAATACCTGCATTTAGACTTAACCTTGTTGCGTCACCGTAACCTATACCCGCAGTAAAGGAGCCAGATGCTTGCTCTTTGACCGTGAAATCAACATCAACTTTATCTTCTTCTCCTGGGATTTGTTTTGTTTCAAACTCAACGGTTTCCATATAAGGTAAACGAGATAAACGTGCTTTTGAGTGCTCAACTAAACTGTTTGATAACCAGGCACCTTCCATTTGGCGTAATTCTCGACGTAAGACGCGATCAGCAGTAACATTATTGCCACTAAAGTTCACTTTGTTAACATAAATGCGCTTACCTGGATCGATCGAAATAGAAAGTTTTACGGTATGATCTTCATCATTGATGTCAGGAATAGTCGTAACTTTCGGGTAGGCATAACCAAAGCGCCCTAAGAACTTGCTGATCACTTCTTCAGTGTAAGTCACTTCAGCACCGTTATAAAGGCTATCTACTTGTAATGGATTTATCGCTTCAATGGTTTTATCAAAACCTGCCATATCACCAACAAACTCCACTTCAGATATGGTATAGGTTTCACCCTCTGTTACATTCATGGCAATATATACAGATTTTTTATCTGGCGTCATAGACACTTGCGTAGAGTCAACTTTAAAACGTAAATAGCCGCGATCTAAATAGTAGCTATTAATCGTTTCCATATCACCTTGCAAAGCTTGCTTTTGATATCTGTCCTGCGCCATAAAGTTCCACCATGGCGAATCAAATGTCAGCTCAATTTTATCGAGTATCTCTGCATCGGTAAAAACTTCATTACCAATTAGGTTAATCTGCTTAATAGCGGCAGCATCCCCTTCGGTAAATTCAAATTTAAGCATGACACGGTTGCGCGGCAAATGGGTAATGGTCGTAGTTACATCAGCATTGTACTTACCAACACTATGATAAAAATCCTCTAAGCCCATTTCGATACCAGAAATAACGGTGCGATCTAATGTTTCGCCGACACGAATATTACTACCATCAAGGCTTTCAGTAAGCTGTTCATCTTTTAAATCACTATTTCCTTCAAAAGTGATTTCACTAATAGTTTCACGCTCACTAACGCGATAAATTATGCGATTACCATCACGATAAACCTTGATGTCATTAAAATGACCAGATTTATATAATGCTTTTATTGACTGAGAGATTCTAAATTGATTTAGTTTGTCACCCACATTAAATGGTATATGTGTTAACGCAGCACCTAAAGCAACACGCTGTAAACCCTTTACTTCGATATCTTCAACCTGAAACTCTTCGGCTGCTTGTGCTGTTGTACCTAACGCACCTAATAATAAGGCAAAGGCTAATTTTTTAATTATCATAAATATTTACTTTGTTACTTCTTTTATTACTTTGTTATATACAAATGTATTGTTAAGGATGTTTAGATCTCTAATTTCAACCCAGTACCCGACTAAAATCATTAAATAAGGCTATCGCCATTAATGCTAATAAAGCCAATGCCCCAAACTTAAACCCTGCTTCTTGAATATTCTCCGGTACGGGCTTCCCTGTCAAAAGCTCTATAAGATAATAGAGTAAGTGTCCGCCATCAAGTATTGGCAGTGGTAAAAGGTTAATTATTCCTAAATTAATGCTAATCAAGGCGAGAAAGCCTAAAAAATACACAAAACCATAACCTGCGCTATCTCCTGCTCCCTGCGCTATCGAAATAGGCCCACTTAAGTTCTTTACCGAAACATCACCTGTAATGAGCTTACCTATCATATCAAAGCTCAAAGTCACTAAGTTCCATGTACGTGTTAAACTTTCGCCCAACGCTGAAAAAATATCATAAGTTAACTCTATTCTGTATTCGCTAGGCCATTCATCAGCTTTGGGTGATACGCCAAGATAACCGACAAGCTTACCATTATTATCAATACCTTTTGGCGTTACATATAAGGTTTCTTTGCTACCAGAGCGCTCAACAATAAGCGTTACTTCTTGCTCGGGAAACTCTTTAATCTTTTTAGAAAAATCAATCCAACCTGGTTTCAACGTCATATCATTTAACGCAATAAGCTTATCGCCAGCTTTTAATCCCGCGGCATCAGCTGGACTGTCAGGAGAGACTTGTGCAATTTCGTTGTACACTTGGGGCCTAAATGGCGTGATCCCTAAACTTGTTAATGCTGATGTCTTTTCAGGTGAAAACTGCCAATCTTTGGTGTTTAATTGATGACTACTTATAAATTGGCTATCATTGGTTTTTGTTTTCAAAACAATGTTATCGCTGCCTATTTCACCTATTAAAGCTAAATTTACATCTTGCCAGTCTCGTGTTTTTTGTCCTGCTACTTCAACAATTTCAACATTCTTAGGAAGCTCTGCTTGAGCTGCGATAGAGTGTGGAGTGATATCTCCGACAATAGGTTTAATACTTGGTACGCCAATTAAAAACATTAAATAAAAAGCAACAATAGCAAAAGCAAAGTTAGCGAAAGGTCCTGCTGCAATAATGGCTATGCGTTGGTAAACAGATTTGCAGTTAAACGTTTTATCTTTATCTTGAGCAGAAACAGTATCGACACGCTCATCAAGCATTTTGACATAGCCACCTAATGGGATCATCGCAATAACATACTCTGTGCCGTCATTTGCAGTTTTACGCCAAATAGCTTTACCAAAACCTACCGAGAAACGTTCTACTTTTACACCATTTTTACGCGCCACCCAAAAGTGACCGTATTCATGTACTGTTACTAAAATACCTAGCGCAATAACAAAAGAGGCCAGATTCCAAATAAAGTCAAACATTATACTTCTTAATCCTTAGTGGGCGTTGAACCGTTTTTTGAGATTAAATTTTCCAGTGTTAACTGAGCAAATTTTCGTGCACGACCATCTAAGGAGATTACCTCTTTAATATTACTTACCTGTTCTGAGACAAATTTTTTCACAGAAGTTTCATTTATTTTGAAAATATCGGTAAATTTAATGACTTCGTCTAAAAATGCAGCAACGGCAACTTCGTTTGCAGCATTCAGAGCTGTACAAGCCGCTTGACCTTGTTTGCATGCTTCAATAGCAAGTTTCAAGTTTGGGTATTTTTGATAATCGACTGACTGAAAGTCAAAGGATGCTGTAGTGAAAAAGTCAAGAGGTGCTACGCCTGAGTCAATACGTTCAGGGTAAGCTAAAGCATGAGCAATTGGGGTGCGCATATCGGGATTGCCCATTTGTGCAATGACAGAGCCATCTTTATATTGCACCATAGAGTGAATGGTACTTTGCGGATGTAAAACAACTTGAATATCATCTGCTTGTACATTAAAAAGCCACTTAGCTTCAATAAACTCTAAACCTTTATTCATCATAGTGGCCGAGTCTACTGAAATTTTACGCCCCATCTCCCAATTAGGATGTGCACAAGCTTGATCAGGGGTGACTCGTTCAAGCTCATCTACCGACCATGTTCTAAATGGACCGCCAGAGCCTGTTAGTAATATTTTACTGACACCATTATCAGCGAGTTGGCATTGCCCTACACGCTGTTGCTCTTGCCAAGGCAAGCTTTGAAAAATGGCATTATGCTCACTATCAATAGGTAATAGCTCAGCACCAGAGTTTTTCATTGCTTCAATAAAGATAGCACCAGAAGTCACTAAGGCTTCTTTATTGGCAAGCAATACACGTTTACCTGCTTTAACGGCTGCTAACGTTGGCATAAGGCCCGCAGCACCAACAATGGCGGCCATAACAGTATCAACTTGTGGCGATTCAGATAAACTAACAAGGGCTTCACAACCTGAAGAAACTTCTATGTGTTCAAGGCCTTCAGTAGCTAAAAGTACAGTTAACTTTTGCGCATGAGACGGAGAAACTAACACCACACGTTGTGGATTAAATTCAATACACTGCGCCAATATTTTATCAACGCTGGCATGCGCTGATAAACTAACAACGTTATATTTTTGAGGGTGTAAACGTATAACATCTAACGTGCTTTCACCAATAGATCCCGTTGAGCCTAAAATACATAAGTTACGGGGAGAGGTTGAGTTTTTATTTTTTAACACTTGTTTTACCAACCAAGTAGAACATAACAAAGCGCAAATACTGGTGCGGTCGCGGTTAAGCTATCAATTCTATCTAAAATACCGCCATGACCAGGTAAAATAGAGCCACTATCTTTTACACCCGCTTGGCGTTTAAACATGCTCTCATTAAGGTCACCCAGAACAGAAACGGTAGAAATTAACACAGTGATAATTAATACCGTTAAAATTTGCTCACTATTCCAACCAATTTGGTAGGCGGCGATGGCAATAAGTACACAAGCACAAAAAACACCACCGAGGAAGCCTTCAAGGGTTTTTCCAGGACTTACATTAGGCATTAATTTGTGTTTACCAAAGGCTTTACCAAAAAAGTAAGCACCAATATCGGCACTCCACACCATCAAAAATAGGAACATTAATAACTGAGCACCGTGATATGGGTCATCGGGATAATTGTTGCTTCGAATCACGATAAAAGCCAGCCAAGTTGGCACTAAGGTCAACCAACCAAATATACCTCTTATCGAGCGATGACTAGACCAAAAACCGCTATATTTAGGGTAAGCAAACATTAACACGGCAGAAATTAACCACCAAATAACGGACAACCACAGAATAAATGTGGCACTTTCATGCAATTTTTTACTTTCTAACCAGATACTCTCTGTAGGCATGATAAACCAAATAACAGAGATTAATGCACAGGTGACAACAACAAACAGGCTTCGCCTTGTTTTTGTCTCAAAGCCCATAAGGGGTCCCCACTCCCATGCTCCGATAGCGATAACAGCCATTAATACTGTGGCGAAATAATTTAACGGCAAATAGAATATGGCCGAAATAGCTGCTGGAGCTAAAATCAATGCGGTAATAATTCGTTGTATTAGCAAGTGGTACCCTTTTTATTTTAGTTGTAAATATCAAGTGTTAAATGTTCATGAGCATATGGTTACCATTTGCTCTAGTTAACATATCACTTTTTTTACTCGCTACTTTTATTGTAATGCTACTTTTTTACTTGTTCGCCTGTTTTACCAAAGCGACGTTCTCTTTGATCAAATATATCAATAGATTTTTCAAATTGCTCTTCGTTAAAGTCAGGCCATAAGGTTTCGGTAAAATAAAACTCTGCATAAGCCGCTTGCCATAACAAAAAGTTACTAATACGAAAATCGCCGCCAGTACGAATCAGTAAATCCAGTGCAGGTAAGTTTGCCAAACACGTATATTGATTTAATGAAGCCTCATTAATATCATCAACGGCGATTTGTTTATTTTCAACTTGTTCGGCTAACTGCTTAGCGGCATTGGCGATATCCCATCGACCACCGTAATTGGCGGCAATAGACAGTATTAAGCCTGTGTTATTCTCTGTTAACTGCTCTGACTTTTTAATACTTTTTTGTAACTTATCAGAAAAGCGACTTAAATCACCAATGACTTGGAAACGTATATCATTTTTATGTAAACGTTTAACTTCTTTGGTTAAGACGTACATAAATAAATCCATCAGTACAGAGACTTCTTTTTCAGGTCGCTGCCAGTTTTCGCTGCTAAAGGCAAATAAAGTCAGGGCTTCCACCCCCAGTTTACGCGCACCTCTGACAACAGCTCGAACAGATTCAACACCTGCCTTATGACCCGTCACTCTGGTTTTCCCTTGAGCTTGAGCCCAACGGCCATTGCCATCCATTATCACGGCAATATGCTTAGGAATACTTCTATCTTCTTTGTGAGGTGTTGAGCTACTTGTCACTCGTAATCCTATAATCACATAAATATATCTAACAAAAACGCCAGCAGATAATACTCATCTTACTGGCGCTTAAAATGAAAATATTAAATTTCCATTAATTCTGCTTCTTTTTTAACTAATAATTCATCAACTTGTTTAACAAAAGTATCAGTTATTTTTTGAATTTCATCTTCTGCTTGATGCTGTTCATCTTCGCTAATTTCTTTCTCTTTTTGTAATGCTTTAATGTCAGAATTAGCATCACGACGCACATTACGAATAGAGATTTTTCCGCCTTCAGCTTCACCACGAACAACTTTAACAAGATCTTTACGACGCTCTTCTGTTAACGGAGGTAAAGGGATACGTATTAAAGTACCGTTAGATTGTGGGTTTAAGCCTAAGTCAGATTTCATGATAGCTTTTTCAACGGCAGCAATCATTCCCTTGTCGAATACAGTAATTGACAAATTTCGTGCATCAGGCACAGAAATATTACCGACTTGATTTAGCGGTGTTTCCATACCGTAATAATCAACAGTTATGTTATCAAGTAAAGAGGCGTGTGCACGGCCCGTTCTTACTTTATTTAGGTTGTTTTTTAAAGCTTCAATGCTTTTAGCCATACGCTCTTGAGCGTCTTCTTTTATTTCATTTATCACGTTGATACATCCTAAAATTATTAATTAAATACAATTTACTTTGTTATTACCGTACCTTCGGCTTCACCCATAATGACAGATTTAAGGGCGCCAGGTTTATTCATGTTAAAAACGCGAATCGGCATATTATGGTCACGTGCAAGGGTAAATGCAGCTAAGTCCATAACTTTTAATTCTTTATCCAACACTTCATCGTAAGATAAACTGCTATATAATTCAGCTTCTGGATTTTTTACTGGATCTTCTGAGTAGATACCATCTACTTTAGTCGCTTTTAAAACAACATCAGCTTCTATTTCAATACCGCGTAAACAAGCGGCTGAGTCTGTTGTAAAAAATGGGTTACCTGTGCCCGCTGAAAAAATGACTACACGGCCAGACTTTAACAAACTAATAGCATTTGCCCAATTATAACGTTCACAAACACCGGCTAAATCAATTGCAGACATTAAGCGCGTATTAACAAAAGCTCTATGTAGTGCGTCACGCATGGCTAAACCATTCATTACTGTGGCAAGCATGCCCATTTGGTCACCAACAACACGGTTCATACCGGCATCTGCTAGTCCAGCACCACGAAATAAGTTGCCGCCACCAATCACAAGACCAACTTGAATATCCATCTCAACTAATTCTTTTATCTCTTGCGCCATGCGATCAAGTATTTTGGGATCAATGCCAAAGCCTTCATCGCCCATAAGTGCTTCACCACTTAATTTAAGAAGAATACGACGATATGTTGGTTTTGGGCTAATACTCATGAGATGAAAATTCCTATTTAGATCACTAAAAAATGGCTGAAGTCAAAAAAGACCGCCGATATTTTAGTACGTTTAGCTAGTGCAAGAAAGCCTTAACTGAAAAAAGTAACGTTTATTATGCTTTTTGTTACTGAAACATAAAAAAATTGCATAAAAAATCATCAGGAATGATTTTTAACAACCTTGGTTAATCCGAAGGATAAGCGCATGGATAGCGCGCATAAAAAAACGCCTAGCCTGACATTACAGGATAGGCGTTTGTGTAATTCAAAATACTAGATGACTATAGCTATGAAGCTAAAACATCAGGTATGAAAAATTAAGATTGAGCAGCAGCGATTTGCGCTTCTACTTCAGCAGCGAAATCTTCTTCTTTCTTCTCAATACCTTCACCTACTTCTAAGCGAACGAAAGAAGAAATAGTTACGCCTTTCTCTTTTAACACTTCACCAACAGTTTTCTTAGGTTCCATGATGAAAGCTTGACCAGTTAAAGATACTTCACCAGTGAACTTCTTCATGCGGCCTGTAACCATTTTCTCAGCGATTTCTTCTGGTTTGCCTTCGTTCATCGCCATTTCGATTTGGATGCGCTTTTCATTGGCAACAACATCAGCTGGAACATCATCAGGAGTTAAGAACTCTGGTTTGCTTGCAGCAACGTGCATTGCAATGTGCTTAAGTGATTCTGCATCACCTTCACCAGCAACAACAACACCGATAGTAGCACCGTGCTTGTATGAAGCTAAAGTAGTACCTTCAACATAAGCTACACGACGAACGTTGATGTTTTCACCGATTTTAGTCACAAGAGTAATACGCTCTTCTTCAAACTTAGCTTGTAAGTCTTCGATAGAAAGCTTTTCAGCAGCAGCAGCATCAGCAACTTTGTTAGCAAATGCTAAGAAGTTGTCATCTTTTGCTACGAAGTCAGTTTGACAGTTAACTTCAACTAATGCGCCATCTTTAATGATGATTTGACCTTCAGCAGCGATGTTACCAGCCTTTTTAGCCGCTTTTGCTTGACCAGACTTACGCATATTCTCAATCGCAAGTTCCATATCACCGTCAGCTTCTTGTAACGCTTTTTTACAATCCATCATGCCCGCAGCTGTGCGTTCACGAAGTTCTTTAACCATTGCAGCAGTAATTGCCATGAGTTAATTCCTCATTTTCAGTTATTCTCATGTCGCTATTCAGTGAGACACAAAAATATAAATAAATAATAGCCACAAAATCAATAATATTGTTTTTGTGGCTGGTACAATAAAAACGAATTTTTACAGTAGTATTACCTTGAATAATTTTTCTAAAAATTATTCAGCTTCAACAAAACCGTCTTTTTCAGCTTGTACAACGATGTTTTGCTCACGACCTGAAATAACAGCGTTTGCAACAGCATCACAGTATAAAGTTACTGCACGAATTGCATCATCGTTACCCGGAACAATGTAATCAATGTTATCTGGGTTTGAGTTAGTATCAACAACAGAAATTACTGGGATACCAAGGTTGTTTGCTTCTTTAATAGCAATGTGCTCGTGATCAGCATCGATGATAAAGATAGCATCAGGTAAACCACCCATGTTCTTAATACCACCTAAGCTTTTATCTAGCTTTTCCATTTCACGAGTACGCATTAACGCTTCTTTTTTCGTTAAAGCTTCAAAAGTACCGTCTGTACTTTGTACTTCAAGATCTTTTAAACGTTTGATAGATTGACGAACTGTTTTCCAGTTAGTCAACATACCACCTAACCAACGGTGGTTAACGAAGAATTGATCTGATTTTACTGCTGCTTCTTTGATAGCATCACTTGCTGCACGCTTAGTACCAACAAATAAAACTTTACCTTTTTTAGAAGAAACATTGTTAATGAAAGCAAGTGCTTCATTGAACATAGGAACAGTTTGTTCAAGGTTAATGATATGAACTTTATCGCGAGCACCGAAAATGAATGGCTTCATTTTTGGATTCCAGTAACGAGTTTTGTGACCGAAGTGAACACCAGCTTTAAGCATATCGCGCATTGAAACGTTTGACATTTTTTATCCTTTATGGGGTTAAGCGTTCATACACCCAATATGCACGACCCTTTTTTGCTTATTTAACCAAGTGGTTATCAGCTGGGCACCCCGGCATACCTTATAAAGATGTATGTGAGTTTATAATAATAATTGATTCTGCATTTGCATAAATCAATCGATTTAATGTTGGCTAAAACAAGTACCAACCCTGTTCTATTTATCCGCAGATTTACCCTGTAAATTAACGACGAAATAAAATAATAATCAGCAGCTAAAATTTTAGCGGGCACTTTATACCACAAAACACCTACATAAACCAGATAAATAATTCTCTGGGATAATTATCTTTATCGCGTTAAAATCTATTTATATCAATTAATGAACCATTTTAATTAATCATTTCAAATCAATATATTTAGGTAAACAATGACAGCTCCCTTATCAAACGTAGAGTTATTCTTTTTATATGACAGTCACTGTCCTTGGAGTTACGCTGCAACACCATTAATCAATGAAATCCACAAAGCATACCCACAAATAAATTTGCATCTTTGGCACTGTGCTTTCTTTTCATCATTAAATGAAGCAGATATAAAAATAAGTAAAAAGGAAATTAATGATGTCGAACAGTTAGCTAATATCAAATTTTCTGAAAACTATATGCAAACGCTTGAGCAAAGCAGAGATTCTACTCTAGCTGCGAATATAATGAGCTGGGCACAGTTAAAAACGCCCAATTTAGCCCTGCCTTTATTAAATGCGCTACAAGAAGCACACTTTGAGCAAGGTAATTCCTTATCTAGCCAAGCTGATTTAGCTGATACCATAACTACATTAAAGTTATCTCCTCCAGCAAAGGCGTTAAAGGTAGATAAATTAAGTAAAGATGCCCAAGAGTTAGTTCAGGAAGTTTTTGCATTGCAAGACATCATAGCAACTCAAGCCATTCCTGCTTTATTGCTCGCGATTAATGATGAGTTAATTTTACTTAATCATAATTTTTATTTAACACAACCTGAAGCGATAGTAGAAGCTGTTCAACTAGAACTAGACAAGCATAGCCATTAAAGAGAACCGTATGACCATTAAGATCAAAAGCCAAGAAGAAATAGAAAAAATGCGTATTGCCGGTCAACTTGCCTGTGATGTGTTAGAAATGATAGAGCCGCATGTGAAAGCGGGTATTACCACAAACGAGTTGAACACCTTATGTGCCGATTATACAGAAAAAGTTCAGCAGGCTATTTCAGCGCCGTTAAATTATCATAACTTCCCAAAGTCTATTTGTACTTCTATAAACCATGTTGTTTGTCATGGCATTCCTGATGATACCAAGCTTAAAGATGGCGATATTATCAATATTGATATTACCGTGATTAAAGATGGCTATCACGGCGATACCAGTAAAATGTTTTTAATTGGCGATGTGTCACCTGAAAACAGCCGTTTATGTCGCTTAGCGCAAGAATCTTTATATGTTGGCTTGAAAAAAGTAAAACCCGGTGCGGACTTTGGTGAAATTGGTACTGCTATCCAAAAGTTTATCAAAAGCAAAGGTCGCTACAGTATTGTTAAAGATTATTGTGGTCACGGTATCGGAACTGAATTTCATGAAGAACCACAAATTGTTCATTACAAAAATAAAGCCGGACAAAAAATGGCTGAGGGCATGTGTTTTACCATAGAGCCTATGATTAATTTAGGTAAAGCAAAAACACTATTAGACAAAGATGATGGTTGGACTGTGTATACCAGTGATGGTAAAAATTCAGCTCAATGGGAGCACACTATTGTCGTCACCAAAACAGGCTGTGAAATTTTGACCTTACGTAAAGAAGAAAACCTTAATCGTATTCTTCATAACGCATAATTCCCAAAGCAGGTTATCTCATTTACATACTATTTAAAGGGCAAGCTTTTGACTAATCACGATCTAGAAAATCATATTATGCCGCATCACCTTATTGACAGCTTAGCGATTACAGCTGAGCCTCTTTCAAGCAAAGAAATATGTCAGTTAACGATTGAGTTTAATGACTGGTTAAAAGCAGCCTTCAATGATAATGATGTAAGCTATTTATTAAATGCACGGGCGACCTTTGTTGATGCCATATTGTCAAAATTATGGTGCCAACATCACTTAGATGAATTTCAAGTAAGTTTGGTGGCTGTAGGTGGCTATGGCCGAGGTGAATTACACCCTTTTTCAGATGTAGATATTCTAATACTCACACAAACGGATATAGACACTGATTTAGAAGAAAGAATATCAAGTTTTATTACTCAACTTTGGGATATAAAACTTGATATTGGTCATAGTGTTCGCTGCATTAAAGAATGTTTAAAGCAAGCGGTAAAAGATGTCACTGTTGCCACTAATTTAATGGAAATGAGACAGGTTGCTGGTAACCAAGCGCTGACTCAACAGTTATCGCCGTTACTTGATGAAGACGTTTTCTGGACATCAGAAAAGTTTTTTGTTGCCAAACGTAAAGAGCAAGAAAAGCGTCATCAACAGTACCACGGCGCGGCCTATACCTTAGAGCCCAATTTAAAAGCAAGCCCTGGCGGCTTACGTGATATCCAAACAATCGCTTGGGTAGCTAAACGCCACTTCTTAGCTGATTCTTTAGAAGAATTAGTGCAACATCAATACTTATACCCGAATGAATTAGCTGAATTGCTGGAAGCCCAAGATTACTTGTGGCGAATGCGTTTTGCGCTACACTTTGTTGCAAAACGTAGCGAAAATAGACTGCTATTTGACTACCAAACAGATGTTGCCAAAATGATGGGCTTTGGCGATGAAGGCAAAGTTCCGGTTGAACGAATGATGAAACGTTTCTTCCGTATTATTGCCCGTGTAGGTGAGTTAAACACTATTTTGCTACAGCGCTTTGAACAAGAAATTATTCAAGAAAAAGAACAAGTCGACAGTATTACCATCAACCAAGACTTTGAACTTGTTGATACGCTGATCAATACCACGAACGACAGAATCTTTATGCGCCCATCAAAAATGCTCGAAATGTTTTTGATTATCGCCCAAGAGCCAAGAATTAAAGGCATTCACTCTCATACATTAAGGTTAATGAGAAATGCACGTCGACGTTTAATTTCAGGTCTAATTGATTATGCCCTATGTCGTGAAATTTTCATGGCAATCATGAAGCATCCTCGTGGTTTAGGATTAGCCTTCAACTTAATGCATCGTCACGGTATTATCGGCTCTTATTTACCTTCATGGCGTAATATTGTCGGCCAAATGCAATTTGACTTATTTCATGCTTACTCCGTTGACGAACACAGTTACCGCGTTGTTAAAAACCTCTACCAATTTAGTCAAAAAGAGCATAACCACAAGTTTCCTCTTTGTAGCAAAATAATGCAGAAAATTCGCAAACCTGAAGTTTTATATTTAGCGGGAATCTTTCATGATATTGCTAAAGGTCGTGGTGGCGATCATGCTGAGCTTGGCGCTGTAGACGCACTCATATTTTGTAAATCACATCAAATGAGTAAACACGACAGTAAAATGGTTTCATGGTTGGTAGAACACCATCTACTGATGTCTGTTACAGCACAACGCCGTGATATACATGATGAAAACGTCATTCGTACCTTTAGTGAAATAGTACGTGATGAAGCGCACTTAGACTATTTATACTGTTTAACCGTTGCCGATATGCGCGCTACTAATGAAAGCTTGTGGAATAGCTGGAAGGGCAACCTACTACACGATTTATACTTTAATACCTTAAGAGCCTTACGAAGAGGTTCAAAACCAGTAGAGACTCGCTCTAAAATCAGAGAAAACCAACAACAAGCGAAAGAGATTTTAGCGCAAACAGATATTGATACCGATGAACTAAATTCATTGTGGCAAGAATTTAGAGCTGATTACTTTTTACGTTACTCACCCGAACAAATTGCTCGACATTGCGAGCGTATTATTGGCCACGATAGAAGTGAACCATTAGTCATTATCAGCCCGAAACCCTATCGTGGTGGTACTGAAGTTTTTGTTTTTTCAAAAGAGAAAGCTAATACTTTTGCTAATACGGTCGCCTTACTGACCATGAAAAAATTATCTATTCATGACGCAAAAGTTATCACCACCAAAACGGGCTACACAGTTAACACCTTTATTATTTTAGATTCACGTGGCAAAGCACTTAAAGAAAGCTATCAAACCAATGAAATTGCCAATGCGCTGAGCAATAATTTAAAACAAGACAATGTTTGTGATATTTCACATCAACCTACTCGCAGAGAAATAAAGCATTTCAAATTTGCACCACAAGTTAGCTTTATTAGCATTGCTGCCAAAAGTAAAACTATGGTCGAAATTATTGCCCTTGATAGACCCGGCTTACTCGGCAATATTGCACAAGTATTTCAGCAATTACAACTTAGCATTCATTCAGCAAAAATAACCACTTTTGGTGAAAAGGCAGATGATATTTTCACTATTTCAACCAGCGAAAACATTGCATTAACCGAAGAAGAAAAACAAATATTAGCTGACAAATTAACCCAAGAAATAGATTAAAAATAACCTAAATAGGAATTTATCAATGACTGATTTAACCGCATTAGCAAGTACTATAGAACAGGCTTTTGATGATAGAGCCAATATCAGCCCTGCTACTGTTTCAGCAGAAGTAAAAACAGCTGTACTAGACTCCTTAGCAGCATTAAATAATGGTAGCGCTCGTGTTGCCGAAAAAATTGATGGCCAATGGCATGTACACCAGTGGTTAAAAAAGGCGGTATTGTTATCGTTTAGAATTTGGGACAACCAAGTTATTGACGGCGCGGAAAGTACTTTTTTTGATAAAGTGCCGATGAAATATGAAGGTTACACTCAAGAAATGTTTGAAGCCGATGGTGTACGTGTTGTACCGGGTGCTTCTGTTCGTACGGGTAGCTTTATCGGTAAAAACGTTGTGGTAATGCCAAGCTTTGTAAATATTGGCGCCTTTGTTGATGAAGGTTGTATGGTTGACGGTTGGGCAACAGTAGGTTCTTGTGCTCAAATCGGTAAAAATGTTCACCTTTCTGGTGGTGTTGGTATCGGTGGTGTTCTAGAGCCACTACAAGCAGGGCCAACTATCATTGAAGACAACTGTTTCATTGGCGCGCGCTCTGAGATTGTTGAAGGTGTGGTAGTTGAAGAAGGTGCCGTGATTTCAATGGGTGTTTACATTGGCCAAAGTACGCGTATTTATGATCGTGAAACTGGCGAAGTACATTATGGTAGAGTTCCTGCTGGTTCAGTTGTTGTGCCGGGTAACTTACCATCAAAATGTGGAAAATACAGTTTGTATGCAGCTATTATTGTAAAGAAAGTAGATGCTAAAACTCGTGCTAAAGTAGGTATTAATGAGCTACTTCGTACCGCTGAATAATTTTTAAAATATTAAAAATAAAAGGCTGATAGCATTTATGCTATCAGCCTTTTTTATACCTTCTAACTTCTCGTAAATAACTTACTGTTTTGCATAGTAAGTTTTCAAAATTCAACTACACTGATAATTAAGCTTTTCGTTAAAAAAACAGCGATAAAATAGGTAAATGGATGAATATTGAATTTTTAGGGGCTGCTCAAGAAGTCACTGGCTCTTGTTATTTACTACAAGTAAACAATAAAAACATTTTAATAGAATGCGGCATGTTACAAGGAGGTCATGACCATGAACGACATAATAATGATCCCTTTCCATTTATAGCAAGCGAACTTGATGCCGTTATTATCAGCCACGCTCATTTAGACCACTCGGGTCGACTTCCAATGTTAATCAAAGAAGGATTTCATGGCGATATTTTCACCCATCATGCCACAGTGGACCTTTGCAAAATAATGTTGCTAGATTCAGCATATATTCATGAAAAAGAAGCTCAGTGGGAGAATAAAAAACGTCAAAGAAAAGGATTAGATTTATTAGAGCCGATCTATACAAAAAAACAAGCTGAAACCACCTTACAATACTTTAATGGCCTGAGTTATGATGAAGAATTTGAAATCACTGACGGTGTTAAAATCACACTGCGAGATGCTGGGCATATCATTGGTTCAGCAATTATTGAATTAAACTTAACTGAAGATAATATTCACAAAAAAGTTGTTTTTAGTGGTGATTTAGGTCATAACAGCGCGCCCATTTTACGAGACCCTTTTAAAGTTAAATCTGCTGATTTAGTGATAATGGAAAGCACTTATGGCGATAGGTTACACCGAAGTTGGCATGAAACATGGCAAGAAGTAGGCGACATCATTGCCCATGCGAAAAGCAATAAGGGCAACATAATTATCCCCGCCTTTACGGTCGGTAGAACACAAGAGCTTTTATACGAATTTAAGCGGCATTTTGCCCAATGGCAACTTGATGACTGGCAAATATTTCTTGATAGCCCTATGGGAATAAAAGCAACTAATATTTATGCAAAATACTATGATGTTTTTGATAGCAAAGCTAAACACTTAAACGATAACCAAAACAACATATTCAACTTGTCCAACCTACATATGTCAGAAAGTACCGAATATTCAATGAAAATAAATCAAATATCATCTGGAGCAATTATTATTGCTGGCAGTGGCATGTGTACAGGAGGTCGAATTAAACATCACTTTAAACACAATATTTGGAAAACAAATGCCCATATACTTATTGTCGGCTTTCAAGCAAAAGGAACACTGGGAAGAGCCTTAGTTGATGGTGCAAAATATATTCATTTATGGGGAGAAAAAATTCAAGTCAAAGCTCATATTCATACCGTAGGTGGTTTTTCAGCGCATGCTGATCAACAAGGCCTATTAGATTGGTATCAACACTTTGCCAATAAACCTAAGGTAGTACTTGTTCATGGTGAACCTGAAGCCATGGATGTGCTATCACAAAAATTACGACACCAATACAAAGCTAACGTCACTCAGGCTCACTACAAACAAAACATCACAATTTAATCCGATATATATGAGCTACTACAACTAGTTTGGCTTGGCTACTTTCACCGATAATATATCACAGTGAACATTATCTAAAATATTCTCTACCGAATTGCCAAAAAACTTAACTTCATTCCCCATACCAACGACGAGTAAATCGGTCTGATATTTATCAACCAGCTGTGGTAATTCATACTCAACTTCACCTTCTACCAAATGGGTTGAATACTCATCGAAACCAAAGTCCTCTAGCAGTTCATCAAACAACTTTTGATGATGTTCTTTAATGCCTTGCTGATACTCCTCAAAACTAGGAGATGCAACGCTTTGTTCCATTCCGACAGAGCTCATGCCTTGCCACAATTCAAAGCCCAACGGCTGATAGCAATGACAAATATGAATTGAAGCCTCACAAAGCGCAACTAAACCTATGCTAGTATCTAAAATAGTATTATCTAAACCTGCTTCTTTGCCCTCATCTTTAGTTGGGTTCACCGCTGCCATGATTGTTTTATAGTGACTTTTTGTTTGTTTTTTCACTAATAACAAGGGTGCGTTACTCTGTTGTAATAATTGCCAGTCACTTGGGGTAAAAAATATCTTATTAAAACTAGGATGTTGATGGGTTGATTTAACCACTAAATCAGCATTTGAGCTTTCTGATTTTTCTAACACAGCTTCAACAAAATTTTTGTGCCAACAAACATCAAGCTTAACCGTTAATCCTTGTGCAACCACATCACTAAGATAGGTTTCTAGCCAACGAAACTTGGAAGCAATATACTCATCTTTCATTGCTTTCATTTGCTTTTTATCGAAAGACCAATGACTAACTAGCTGACTGCTATAAACCACTAAAAACAATTCTATTGACGCTGAAGATTGCTTTGCCAAGTATATCGCCTTTGATATAGCAGGCTGGTGATCTGTCATGTGATCTACCACCACTAATATCCGTTCAATAGTTTTCATCCTAACGCCTCCATCCAACTCATTACCCAAACAATTTAATATGCTCTATTCTTATATCGTTACCTATAAAATAAAAGCTAGTCTAATAAGCTTATTTAAGCAAAAAGATACGCATTTACCTTCTATTACTTTGATCTAAAACATCATAGTTTTACGGTTTTCTAGGCTAATCTAGAATTAGGAAGTGGTTTAATTATTGAGCACAAGGAAAACGGTATGGTCAAAAAAATCGCTGTCATAATTATCTTAATTACCATCGCTATCTTTATTTGGCAGATAAACAAACCTTCGAACATAGTTGTTGATGTCACCACCTTAAGCTCAGGCTTAACAGAAGCAACGGTAGTTAATACCAGAGCGGGCACTATAACTGCCTGCCAGCGCTCTAAACTTGCTTTAGCTATTGGCGGTCAAATAGCGGCAATACATGTTAAAGAAGGCCAAAAAGTTAAACAAGGTGACGCTTTACTCAATTTATGGAATGACGATCTCAAAGCAAATATCAACTTTGCCAAAGCAAGCATTATTGCCGCCGATTTCGAACAAAAAAGCTTGTGTATCATTGCTCAATCAGATCAACGAGAAGCAGTAAGGTTAAAAAATCTAGTAGCCAAAAAGCTTTCTTCCCAAGGGCAGTTAGACCTTGCCCAAGCTAAAGCCAATGCCAGTAAAGCGGCTTGCACTGCTGCTAATGCCCGCTGGCAACAAAGCCAAGCACTATTAGCTCAAAATCAAGCCATAATTGAGAAAACTTATTTAACGGCTCCTTTTGACGGCACTGTTGCACAAATATCAGGGGAAGTGGGTGAATTTAGTACCCCTTCGCCACCGGGCGTTGCTACGCCACCAGCTATAGATTTATTAACAACTCATTGCCATTATATTGAAGCGCCTATCGATGAAGTTGACGCGGGAAAAATATCAGTGGGCATGCCCGTACGAATCACCCTAGATGCTTTTAGAGAGCAAGTATTCAATGGAAAAATTAGACGGATAGCGCCATACGTACAAGATTATGCAAAGCAAGCAAGAACTGTCACCGTTGAAGTGGATTTTAATCAGCAAGAACAACTACCCAAACTGCTTGCGGGTTACAGCGTTGATGTTGAGATTATTTTAGCCAGCTCCACAGAAAACTTGAGAATACCTACTGATGCAATTATTGATAATCAGTTTGTTTATATACTAAATGAACAAGGAGTTATTGAAAAAAGAGCGATAACGATAGGCTTAACAAACTGGCAGTTTAGTGAAGTAATTCAAGGAGTCACAAATAAAGACAGGGTAATTATCAATGCCGCAAGTATTAGTGATATAAAAGTAGGTCAATTAGCCTCTGCATCATCAAAATCGGCAAAAGAATAGCAATATGATTAAGCAAGCTGGTGATAAAAATACCATCATTCAAATTAACCAAGTCAATAAAACTTACCTAGTGGGTGAGCAGCCACTGCATGCGCTTAAGAATATTCAGCTTTCTATCAAACAAGGGGAATACATCTCGTTAATGGGGCCTTCGGGATCGGGAAAGTCGACTTTACTTAATATGATAGGCCTACTTGATAGACCTGATTCAGGAGAGTATCAGTTACTAGCCCAGCAAACAGAAACTTTAACAGAAGAACATCGGGCAATACTTAGGCGCGAACATATTGGCTTCGTATTTCAAGCTTTTCATTTAATCCCAAGATTAACGGCACAAGAAAATGTTGAGCTACCTCTGATGCTATCAGGCACCTCTCCAACAATAAGGCGTGAAAAAGCGAAGAAATTATTAACTGAGTTAGGGCTATCGCAACACTTAAAGCAGCTACCAAGGCAATTATCAGGAGGACAATTACAGCGGGTAGGCATAGCCAGAGCACTGATAACAGAGCCTAAAATCTTATTGGCCGACGAACCAACAGGTAACTTAGATCAAGCATCGGGCCAAGAAGTCACTGATATTTTAGAGCGTTATAACAGTACAGGCATAACGCTCATAATCGTCACCCATGATCACCATTTAGGCAGACGAGCTCAACGTAAACTCACCATGTTAGATGGAGAAATAGTAAAAGATACCGCCTCTTTGACACACGCTTTAGAAAAGAAGTTATCTGATGAGACTTGCTGATCATTGGCTCTTTAGTTACCAAGCGCTAGTACGTCATCGTTTACGTAGTTTGATGATCTTAATTGCCATCGCAATGGGGGTTTCTTCGGTTTTATTACTCACAAGTATCGGGGAAGGTGCTCGACTTTTTATCGAACAAGAGTTTTCTGCCTTAGGGACAAAAATGTTGATTGTGTTACCCGGAAAAAAAGAAACCACAGGTGGTTCACCGCCAATTTACGGCACTAGCCCACGGGATTTAACCATTGAAGATGCACAAGCATTAAAGCGCATTTCAACAATAAGCCATGTAGCACCTATTATTGCTGGTACAGCTTCGGTATCAAATCTAGCTGTTTCTAGAGATATCATTATTATTGGCACCAATAGAGATATGTTTAGCGTACGTAATTTAAAGTTACAACAAGGAAAAATGCTACCAAGTACCAGTGAAACTCGCGCCAATCAAGTGTGCATTCTCGGTGCTAAAATAGCGAAAGAGCTATTTCAAAACCATTCCCCCATAGGGCAATGGTTGCGTATTGGTGAATATAGGTATCGGGTTATTGGTTTACTAGAGCAAAGAGGTGAGTCATTAGGCTTAGATTTACGTGATATGGCAATTATTCCCGTACGCTCCGCACAAATGCTATTCAACTCCCCTGCTTTGTATCGTATTTTATTGCAACTAAAACAAACGGAATATGAAAACAACACCATTAAAAGTATCAATAATATTATCGCCAAACGCCATGAGGGTGAAGCTGACATTACTATTATCAGTCAAGACTCAATGCTCAGTGCTTTTAATAAAATTCTCATTGGTGTTACCGCAAGCATAGGAGCAATAGCGGCGATCAGTTTAGTTGTCGCAGGTATCTTGATCATGAATGTCAGCTATATAGCGGTGTCACAACGTCGAGAAGAAATTGGCTTATTAAAATCGTTAGGCGCTAGCGCTAAAGAAGTTCACCGCATTTTTATTATCTCTTCGGTGGTATTAACCAGTTTTGGCACATTTAGCGGTTTAGTATTTTCATATTCATTAGTTTTTATCATTCAATATAATTTTCCCGATATTCCTATCGCTATTCCTTGGTGGTCAACACTTTCAGCAATATTGATGGCATTTGTTTTAGCGATATTATTTAGCTGGTTACCCGCTAATAAAGCGGCGAATACTGATCCAATACTGGCATTGCGAGGTGAGCAATGAGACTAGCTGACTATTTAACATGGCTTTACCAAGCCATTAACGCCCATAAGAGACGCACTTTGCTGACCATATTCGGTTTTAGTATCGGTATTTCAGCGGTTATTTTACTTAACGCTATAGGCGAGAGCTTGCGACAATATATCATGCAAGAGTTTACTCAGTTTGGTAGTCATATAGTGGCTGTCACACCAGGAAAAACCGAAACCATTGGCATTGGTGGTTTGTTAAATACTGTCCGGCCCTTATCCCTTGAAGATGCTGTAAGCTTGCAACGTTTACCTGCAGCTGAGCATGTGGTGCCTGTGGTGATGGGCACAGCACAAACTAAATGGTTTCAGCGAGGAAGATACACTGATGTTGCAGGTATAACCGCTCCAGCAATAGATGCGTGGAAACTCACCTTAGCACAAGGTAAGTTCTTACCTAATGATGATATGCTAACACCCCGTGCCTTTGCTGTTTTAGGTGCTACGCTAAAACAAGAGTTATTTGCAAACAAGACCGCCATTGGTGAAAAAATTCATATCGGCAGCCATAGTTTTCGCGTCATAGGTGTACTAAAAGCCAAGGGTGAATTTATGGGGATCGATTTGGATGATATGGTGTATATCCCAGCAGCAAAAGCGTTAAAGTTATTTAACCGTAATAGCTTAATGGAGATAGATATTTTTTATCATGACAACATTGAGACTGATGTATTTAGCCAACAGGTTAAACAACTTTTAATAGCTCGGCATAACAGTGAGGATTTTACTATTGTGACCCAAGACGACATGTTAAAAAGTTTAGATAAAATTTTACGCTTTGTGAAATATGCCGCTGCTGGCTTGGGCGTTATCTCATTGCTAGTTGGCTCTGTAGGGATTATCACCATTTTAACCATTACCGTCAGTGAGCGTAGTAAAGAAATTGGTTTGTTACGTGCTATTGGTTTCTCTTCCGCTCAAATTCGACATTTTTTTCTTGGTGAGGCTGTTGCCTTAGCACTTATTAGCGGCATTATCGGCTACCTTATTGCCATGTCATTACTTTATATCGCGAAACTGTTTATGCCAACAATACCTATTGTGTTTGAGCCAATAGTATTGTTTTTAGCTATTGGTATGTCGATAGTTATTGGCGCTTTAGCTGGTTGGCGTCCAGCCAGTAAAGCCGCTAAACTAGAGCCTGTACTAGCACTGAGATCAGAATAAAAATAATCATATAACAGGAACAATCATCCTATGTTAAAACTAAAATCTGTTGCTATTGATACTTTCAAAGAAAACGTGGCCTACTTACACCGAGATTGCCCACTTTATCGTACCGAAGGCTTTCAAGCCTTAATGAAAATAGAGATTTATATTAAGGGTAACGGTACGCCAGTGCTGGCCGTATTAAATATTGTTGATGATAGCTCTATTGTTGATATCAATGAACTAGGACTAAGTACGCAGGCTTTTTCGCAACTAGGGAAAAAGCAGGGGTTTAAAGTGTCCATAGCGCCAGCTAAGCCACCAGTATCCCTTAAAGCCGTGCACAGAAAAATTGCCGGTGAATGCCTTAATAAAAATGAATTTCACTATATCTGCCAAGATATATTGGAAAACCGCTACTCAAAAATGGAAATAGCAGCCTTTTTAGTTGCCTGTAGTCACAATGGTTTAGAGCGTGAAGAAGTATTTTTCTTAACTAAAGCCATGGTCGAGTCAGGTAAAACACTCAATTGGGGAGAATCCATAGTCGTTGATAAGCATTGTATTGGCGGTATTCCTGGAAATCGCACCACCATGATAGTAATGCCTATCGTAGCGGCTCACGGCATGCTTATTCCCAAAACATCCAGTCGAGCCATCACCTCCCCTGCAGGGACTGCCGATACCATGGAGGTATTAGCCGAAGTCGAGTTATCTATAGATGAAATGCAAAAAGTAGTACAACATCATCGCGGCATGCTAACTTGGGGGGGAACAGCAAAATTAGCGCCTGTTGATGATATTCTTATCTCTGTTGAACGTCCTTTATCAATGGACTCTACAGGCCAATTAGTCGCTTCTATTCTTTCCAAAAAAATTGCTGCTGGCTCAACCCACCTACTGATTGATATCCCCGTGGGAGATTCAGCAAAAGTTCATGATAATAAAGAAGCATTGAAACTAAGAAAATTATTTGAATATATTGGCGATCTTTTTGCCCTACATATAGAAGTGGTCATTACCGATGGCTCACAGCCTATAGGCAACGGCATAGGTCCAGCACTAGAGGCAAGAGATGCACAACAAGTACTCACCAATCACAAAGATGCCCCAGTGGATTTGCGAGAAAAGTCCTTACGATTAGCCGGTAGAATATTAGAGTTTGATCCCGATGTAAGAGGTGGTCAAGGCTACTTTATAGCGCGAGACATTCTAGAATCAGGTCGAGCCCATGAAAAAATGCAAGCCATTATTCAAGCGCAAGGTAAAAAAGCAAAAGATGATTACCAACCCGCTTTTGAGTATGCAGTAACGGCTCAAGAAAGCGGTTATATTCATGCTATTGATAATTTAAAACTCGCCAAAATAGCCAGTTTAGCGGGCGCTCCTATCGATAAATTTGCCGGTATAGACTTAGCGAAAAAAGTGGGTGAACAAGTCAATAAAGGTGAGATACTATTTACCATATATGCTTGCTTTAGCAGTGACTTTGAATTTGCCAAGCAACTTACCGAAGAAGGCAATGGTTATACCATTAAAAAAGAGCCACTACCAAAAACAGATAACTACTTTATTTAACGATTACTTTATTTAATAGTTTCTTCGCTACACAATTTTTCGGAGCTACAATGAGCATAATTATTGGATTTGATGATTATTTAACGCCAGCAAAACAGTTAGCACAGTCATTAGCATTGCCTTTTCAGCAAGTTGATTTACATAGATTTCCCGATGGTGAAACCAAGGTAACCATCCCAACACCATTACCCAAAGACATCATAATTTGTCGAACATTAAATCAACCCAACCATAAGCTAATAGAGCTAATTTTATCGGCTTCTGCGGCTAGAGAACAGGGTGTAGAACATATTACCCTAGTAGCACCATATTTATGCTACATGCGCCAAGACATTGCCTTTAACGATGGAGAAGCAGTTAGTCAAAAAATAATTGGTAAACTAATTGCCGAATATTTTGATCGGGTTATTACCATAGATCCCCATTTGCATCGCATCACAGACTTATCAGAGGCGATTCCCATCAAACAAGCTGTTTCACTCCATGCAACTGAGGCTATGTCAGCTTTTTTACAAGATAAGTTTGAAAACCCTATTATTATCGGCCCCGATGAAGAATCTTATCAATGGGTTCAAGCAATTGCCAAGCCCCGTAATTGGCAATACAGCATAGCAACGAAACAACGCCACAGTGATACCAATGTTGAGGTAAGTTTTTCAAGTAACGATGACAGTCAACAGTTTAATCTCACTGACCGTGATGTTGTCATTGTTGATGATATTGCCAGCACAGGAAAAACCCTTGAGCAAAGTGTGCTGCAAATACAACAACAAAAACCAAAGAGTATTTCGATTATTGTCAGCCATGCTTTCTTCGTTGATGACGCCATAAAAAGCTTAAACGCATTGGGCGTTAACAATATTTGGAGCTCAGATAGTGTTATTCATGAAACCAATGCTTTTAGTATTATTGATACCATTAAAGCGCAATTAGACAAGAAATAAAGACGGCTAAGTACGAATAAATAGACAAATAAAAAAGCCTTAAATTATTTATAATTTAAGGCTTTACATAAAAACTAATATATAAGAAATAGGAAATAAGAGAATTTCCTCCCTTATTTGAAACTATTACTCAGCTTTTAACTTTTCATCTAATTCTTCAATTTTTGCTTTCCAGATTGCAGGGCCAGTAACATGGGCTGATTCACCCGTACTATCTACCGCAACTGTCACTGGCATATCTTCTACTTCAAACTCATAAATAGCTTCCATACCTAGCTCTTCAAAAGCTACTACACGCGCCTTTTTAATTGCTTTTGATACTAGGTAAGCCGCGCCACCTACAGCCATTAAATAAACAGACTTATGCTCTTTAATATTTTCTACGGTTGCAGCGCCACGCTCAGACTTACCAATAGAGCCTAATAGCCCTGTTTTAGAAAGCATCAACTCTGAGAATTTATCCATACGGGTTGCTGTCGTTGGGCCTGCTGGGCCAACGGCTTCATCACCTACGGCATCTACAGGGCCGACGTAATAAATGAATTTATCAGTAAAATCAACAGGTAACTCTTCACCTGCCGCTAGCATATCTTGAATACGCTTATGAGCAGCATCACGGCCTGTTAAAATTGTGCCGCTAAGTAATACTGTTTCCCCTGTTTTCCACTCGGCAATATCAGCTTTAGTTAAACCATCAACATTAACACGACGAACGTTCTCACCTACTTCCCAAGTGATATCTGGCCATTCTTCTAACTTAGGTGGTGTTAAGTCTGCTGGGCCTGAACCATTTAAATGAAAATGAACATGACGTGTTGCCGCACAATTTGGGATCATAACCACAGGCTTAGAGGCGGCATGTGTTGGCACAGCATTAATTTTTACATCAACCACAGTAGTTAACCCACCCAAACCTTGAGCGCCAATACCTAATTTATTAACACGTTCAAAAATTTCTAAACGTAACTCTTCTTCCGCGTTTTGTGGACCACGCTCAATAAGCTCCTGAATATCTACAGGATCCATTAAACTTTCTTTAGCAAGTACGCCTGCTTTTTCAGCCGTACCTCCTACACCTATACCAAGCATACCTGGTGGACACCAACCTGCCCCCATTGAAGGTAGAGTTTTCACAACCCAATCAGCAATAGAGTCTGATGGATTTAACATCACCATCTTAGTTTTATTTTCACTACCGCCACCTTTAGCAGCAATCATCACTTCAATTTCATCGCCTTCAACAAGATCAACATGAACCACAGCTGGGGTGTTATCTTTAGTATTTTTACGGGCGCCGGTTGGATCTGCAACAATTGAGGCACGCAGTGGGTTGTCTGGATTTGCATAAGCGCGACGAGTACCTTCATCAACCATTTGTTGTACCGTCATGTCGGTTTTATCCCACTTAACCGCCATACCCACTTTCACAAAACAAGTCACAATTCCTGTATCTTGACAAATAGGACGCTTGCCCGTTGCTGACATGCGAGAATTGATGAGAATCTGCGCTATCGCATCTTTAGCCGCCTGATTTTGCTCTTTGAGGTAAGCTTTTTCTAGGGCTTGAATAAAGTCGAGTGGATGATAATACGAGATATACTGCAATGCATCTTCAATACTATCGATTAAGTCTTGCTGTTTAATTATTTTATCGGACATGTTGCTCTCAGCTTTCGTTAAAATTGTGTATAATCTGTTGCCATTATAATACCTTGCTATTGAAACAGCTGCTAGTAGCCAATAGTCGAAATATCAGAGAAAATAACATCTTGCCTTTATCATCACCATTTACTGTATCAATTATGCCCCTAGCATTGGCAACAGATACTACACCGTTAGATTTATTTACCCCATTAGCTGATAAACCATGGGCCATGTGGCTAGACTCTTGTCGGTCATCACATGTTGATTCCCGCTTTGATATTATTGTCTGGCAACCAGAAGTAACCCTAACAACACAAGGTAAAACCACGTCTATTTTTCACGTTAAAAGCCAGCAAACAGAACAAAGCTGTGAAGACCCTTTACTGTTAGTTAAAAAAATTCAACAGCAAACGCTTCAACCTATAGAGGCTTCATCGCAGCACTTGCCTTTTTTAGGAGGAGCTTTAGGTTATTTTTCTTATGACTTAGGTCGACGTTTTGAAAAACTTCCTGTGAAGTCTGCCCATGATATTCATTTACCGGACATGGCCGTTGGTATCTATAGCCATGCGGTGATTTATGATAATCAAAGCAAACAATATTATTTACTTTGTCCTGAGCATGAACGTGCAGATATAGAGCATTATTTACAAACATTACTAACACAAAAAGTAACTCAGAAAACATTCTCATTAACGTCTAACTGGCAAGCTAATATGGAAAAGGCCAGTTACATAGAAAAATTTCAACAAGTACAAGAGTACTTACAAGAAGGCGATTGTTATCAAATTAATTTGGCGCAGCGCTTTTGTGCTGATTATCAAGGAGATGAGTTTCAAGCGTATTGTGCATTGCGAGCCGAAAATAATGCACCATTTTCGGCTTTTATTCGTCTTGAACAAGGGGCTATTTTGAGCGTTTCCCCTGAACGTTTTCTACAATTATCACAAGGCAAAGTACAGAGTAAGCCTATTAAAGGAACCATGCCTAGAAGTACTGATAAAGAGCAAGATAAGAAAAATGCAACAGTGCTTGCTAATTCCAGTAAAGATCGCGCTGAAAATGTCATGATTGTCGACTTGCTGCGCAATGATATTTCCAAAGTATGCCAACCTAATTCAGTGACTGTACCAAAACTATTTGATATAGAAAGCTTTCCGGCAGTTCATCATTTAGTGAGCACTGTCGAAGGTTCATTAGCAAACGAATTTGATGCGACCGACTTACTGCGAGGAGCATTCCCTGGTGGCTCAATAACCGGAGCCCCAAAAATACGCGCAATGGAAATAATTGAACAACTTGAACCCCATAGACGCAGTGTTTATTGTGGTAGCATAGGTTACTTTTCAAGCTGTGGTAATATGGATACTAGCATTACAATCCGTACTCTAGTGTGCGAAAGCGCCACTAAAAAGAAGGTATCAAGTAAAATCTATTGTTGGGCTGGCGGCGGTTTGGTTGCAGACTCTGTAGCAGAAAATGAATACCAAGAAACCTTTGACAAAGTTAACCGTATTTTACCCGTTTTAAATCAACTTAGTTAACATATCAATGAGCCATTATGAATAAGCATGAATTTTTAACCCGATTTCATTTAAAACAGTTGGCTGAGTCTGCCCATAACTATCAGCACAACTCAAGTTTAAAAACTGCGGCTGTGCTCATTGGTTTAGTAGATTCTGACAATGATTCTGGATTAGAAGTCTTATTAACTAGGCGCTCTAGTCATCTAAAACATCACCCTTCGCAGATAAGTTTTCCAGGTGGAAAAGCTGAACCTGAGGATGAGAACTTAGTTGCAACAGCATTAAGAGAAGCTCACGAAGAAATAGGCTTATCTCCGACAAGTGTGACAGTTATTGGCCAACTGCCAAGTTATCAAATAATTAGTGGCTATCAAGTCACGCCCATTGTAGCAATCATTGACAAACCAAAATCGTACCAACAAGACCACAATGAAGTAGCTGAAGTATTTCAAGTTCCCTTACAGCATTTTTTACAAGGAGACAGCCATCACTGCTTAAATGCTCTTCGTCATGGTCGAAGTCACAATGTCCATTTCTTTCCGTACAAGCACTATAATATTTGGGGTGCAACCGCAGCTATGTTAAAAGATTTAACCGAGCATATTAAGTAACGTATTAGAAAACATATTACCTCCCCCTCTCCCTGTTTTAATCCTTTTTAAACATTATCATTATTTTTAAACTAATATTTATTTTGAATATTGATAACTTTCAGTTACTATAAACCATATAAACACCAAAACAAACGACATTAAACAAAATTATATTCGGGATTATTTATGATTAGCGTATTTGATATGTTTTCTATTGGCATTGGCCCTTCAAGCTCTCACACCGTTGGACCGATGAAAGCAGCTAAACTGTTTATTGATGAGTTAAGCAATTTAGCACTGCTAACTAAAGTTGACCGAGTAAAATGTGAGCTTTTTGGTTCATTAGGGCAAACAGGTATCGGCCATGGCACAGGCAAGGCTGTGATTTTAGGCTTATCTGGAGAAGCACCAGATACTATACCTGTAGATTCTATTGAAGCAATATTAGCGCAAGTAGTTTCGACTCAAAAAATTCACCTTAATGGCAAGCATTGTGTTGACTTCCCTAAAGACGATGCCATTATTTATCATCATAGAAAAACGCTACCTGCCCATGCCAATGCCATGACCTTATATGCTTATCAAGGTGATGACATGGTCTTAGAGCAAACCTATTACTCAATTGGCGGTGGCTTTATTGTTCAAGACTGTGATTTTGAAAAAGAAAAAGACAAAGCCTTATCTTTGCATAGCAATATAAATAAACCACATAAATTTACTAATGCCGCTGAACTGCTAGCACAAGCTCAAGAAAACGGTCTAAGCATCAGCACCATTATGATGAATAATGAAAAGTGCTTAAATGATGAGGCCACAATACGGACTAAGCTTATCGAAATATGGCAAGCAATGCGCAGTAGTGTTGAGCGGGGCATAAAAACTGAAGGCATTCTTCCGGGCGGTTTAAAAGTAAACCGCAGAGCACCCGCATTGCATCGCACTTTAAAAGTAGAAAAGTCGGCAGATCCACTTAATACTATGGATTGGGTTAACCTTTTTGCTTTAGCGGTAAATGAAGAAAATGCAGCCGGTAGCCGAGTAGTAACCGCACCAACTAATGGTGCTGCTGGTATTATTCCTGCGGTATTATGCTATTACGATAAATTTGTTCAACCTGTCACCGATGATGACTGTATCAGATATTTGTTAACCGCCGCGGCTATTGGCATTTTATACAAAACCAATGCCTCTATTTCTGGCGCAGAAGTTGGCTGTCAAGGTGAGGTTGGTGTTGCTTGCTCTATGGCTGCTGGCGCACTGACTGAAATAATGGGTGGCACACCTGTACAAGTAGAAAATGCCGCAGAAATAGGTATGGAGCACAATTTAGGCTTAACATGCGATCCCGTTGGTGGTTTAGTACAAGTACCTTGTATTGAACGTAACGCTATGGGGTCAATCAAAGCTATAAATGCTTCACGATTAGCGCTAAGAGGCACAGGCACACAAAAAGTATCTTTAGATAAAGTGATCAAAACCATGTGGGATACTGGTAATGATATGAAAACTAAATATAAAGAAACATCACGAGGCGGCTTAGCGGTAAATATTATCGAATGTTAATTTTCATATAGTATTGAAAAAGAAAAAGCTTTAAGTTAGAAACTTAAAGCTTTTTTTTATAAGTAAGATAAAGAAACTAGTAAGTGGGCAGTTCTACATCTTTTAATAGCTCATCAACCTCAGTGTTATTTTTCATGATCATCGCACGAGTAACCACGTCTTTGGTTAAATGCGGGGCAAAACGCTCGATAAAATCAAACATATAGCCTCTTAAGAAACTTCCTCGTCTAAAACCAATTTTAGTAGTGCTCGCCTTAAATAAGTGACTAGCATCTATCGTCACTAAATCACTGTCAATTTTAGGATCTATGGCCATAGTTGCAATAACACCGATACCTACCCCTAAGCGAACATAAGTTTTTATCACATCGGCATCAGTTGCAGTAAAAGCAATTTTAGGCTCTGCACCTGCTTTTTCAAAAGCAGCGTCTAACTCGGATCTTCCCGTAAAGCCAAAAACATAAGTTACCAACGAATATTGTGCAATATCAGCAATGGTCAAATTCTGTTTTCTCGCTAAAGGATGATCTTTCTTGACAATAATACTACGATTCCAGTGATAACACGGCAGCATGACCAAATCATTGTACAAGTGCAACGATTCAGTAGCGATAGCAAAGTCAGCCTCTCCTTTTGCCGCAGAGTCACTAATTTGCGCAGGAGTACCTTGTGACATTTGCAAAGATACTTTTGAATACTTTTTAATAAAGCCTTGAATAACTTCAGGTAACGCATAACGTGCCTGAGTATGAGTAGTAGCTATACGCAATTTTCCTTCATCAGGTTGAGTATGCTCACGAGCAACAGCTTTAATGCCTTCAACTTTAGACAAAATTTGCTGCGCGATATTAATCACTTCTTGGCCAGCTGAAGTCACATGGGTTAAATGTTTACCACTTCGTCCAAAAATTTGAATACCTAACTCATCTTCAAGCATACGAACTTGCTTAGATATACCAGGTTGAGATGTAAAAAGCGCTTCAGCAGTAGCAGAAACATTCAAATTATTATTGAGAACCTCAACAATATAACGCAGTTGTTGCAATTTCATAGACGGACTTCAAGGGTTGGATGAGAAACTTTCTTATACCAAAAGGATATACTTAATTAAGCATTTATACCATATTAAAATTCATTTTTTGTAAATAAATTTCAACATTTTTATCAAAAAGCCCTTAATATCTTTTTAAACTAATTTATTCTTAACACTTAATTAACAACAATATTGTCATTTCTTTTATCTAAGTTAAATAATTACCTATTAAAAGTAACTTATCCTTTGCTAAAGATGACATTTTTTGTAGACTGCTAATTATCCAGTGAATTTTTCACAATATAAAAAATAAGAGCTTTATTATGATTGCAATTATCGTAGGCCTGATCGTAGCCTTAATTATTTTTGTTGTTATTATTAGTGGAATACAACAACATAAAGAAAAGCAAGAAGCGGAAAAGCGTGTAAAAGTAGCAAAGCAAAAAGCTATAATTGATGAAAGCGAAGAGTTAATTCTAAATTTATCTCACTTACCTTCTAACCCTAACTTAGTAAAAATACTGAATCATAGAAGTTTAAATGCGGCTAAAGCTATGCAAGAGCTTGCTCCTGAAGTAAAAGGTATCAAAGATAGAGTAAGAGAGCTAAGCTCTCGATTAGAAGCTGCTGAAGACTTAGCGACAGCCCAAGCAAGTGAAGAGTCTTTTAGGCTTCCTGATAACGAAAAACAAATTCTAACTATATTACAATGCATCAAAAAATTGCGAGCGACACTGAAGTCTGAGCAAAGTAAAGGTAACCTCGATGCTCAAACTTTTACAATTGAAGATCAACGCCTTGATGCAATGCAACTGAAAATCAATATTGAAAGCCTAGTTAAAAGAGGTAATCAGGCACACAGTAAAGAGATGCTTGGCTCTGCACGCCAATATTTTGAAAAAGCATTGAACACTTTGTCAAATCATCCGATAAAAACTGAATATGTGGCCACGAAACAAGCAGAGATTACCGAACAACTTAATGATATTGCTGATGCATTAAAACATACCAACGCTCAAGATGCGGCGAAAAAAGCCAAAAGTGAAGAAGACGAATTGGATATGTTATTTCAGCCTAAGAAAAAATGGTAATTCCCTTATGTGGAGCCAAGCAATTTTAAGCCAGCAAAATGCTGGCTTTTTATTATAATTTAGAACACTATCACTATGTTAAACAAGATTAATAGCATTACGTTGCCTTCTTTTTTAAGAAAATCAATGAAGGCTTATGCGTTAAAAGCATTAATAAGAGAGCAAGGTTGCGAACTGCAACGAATCGGACGTTCAAGGAACTGGCAACTTAAAGCCAACTTTGAACAAATTCAGGCAATAATACACTTAATTGAGCTATCAAATGAGCCTAGTTGGGCATGGTTAGCTATTAAACTGAGTAAAAAATATCAAGACTTAAGCCATGAAGAGCTCGTCAGCCTTGCCAATAAACTAGAAGAAGTGACCGTTAATTCTTTAATGGCTAAAAGTGACTGCACTATTGCTCAAGCTAGAAAGGTTATGGATGAGCTAGAAGGGCTAGATTAAAGTAATACCAATACTAATGAATACAAACAATTATAATAGACCATAAAAAAGCCTACATAGCGTAGGCTTTTTTTTATGGTGAAGGTAGTCTTCTACTTTATTTCTTAGCTGCAGCTTTTTTCGCTGGCTTTTTCTTAGCAGCTTTCTTTTTAGGAATTTCTTCCACCCAATTGCCATCAATATATTTTGCTGTCCAGCCAGTGGCTTTGCCATCAACCTCACTCATCACATATTGCTCTTTTGTTTTACGACTATAACGAATTACAGCTAAGTTACCTTTGTTATCTTGCTCTGGAGCATCCGCTAAATAATAAAACTTAGAGGATATTCTATCTCTAAAACGTTTAAGTTCAGCCACTTTTGGTGCACGTGTTTCACGAGAACGAGGAAAAGTACTGGCCGCTAAAAAGATACCTGCAGCGCCGTCACGCAAGACAAAATGAGCATCTGACTTTTCACACTCAAGCTCAGGCAATTGAACTGGATCTTCTTTTGGTGGCGCAGCTTCACCATTAGCAAGCAGTTTACGGGTATTTTTACAATCATCATTAGTACAGTCAAAATACTTACCAAAACGGCCTGATTTTAATTCCATATCAGATTGACAACGATCACATTCTAAAACAGGGCCATCATAGCCTTTTATTTTAAATGTACCCTGCTCTACTTCAATGCCATCACAAACAGGGTTGTTACCACACACATGAAGCTTTCGAGTTTCATCAATTAAATAGCTATCCATTGCCGTATTACACTTTTTACAACGATGCATAGCACGAAGCGCTTCTGTTTCCTGATCTTCTGCCAATACACTGACAGCTTCTTCGCCCGGCGTTAAATTCATGGTAGTAGTACAGCGCTCTTTAGGCGGTAAAGCATAACCTGAACAACCTAAAAACACCCCCGTTGAAGCGGTTCTGATACCCATTTTTCGATTACAAGTTGGGCAATCAATATCCGTTAACACAGGGTCATTGTTTGGCATACCACCATCAGTAACATCTTTATCAGCAAGCGCTAATCGCTTACTAAAACTTTGATAAAACTCATCTAAAACGGCTTTCCAATCTAAATCACCAATAGCGATAGCATCAAGCTCTTGCTCCATATTGGCGGTAAAGTCATAACTCATCAGTTTTTCAAAACTAATCGATAAGCTATCGGTAACAATTTCTCCCATCTTTTCAGCATAAAAACGTTTTTTATCTAAACGTACATAGCCCCTGTCTTGAATGGTAGAAATAATAGAAGCGTAAGTTGATGGACGACCAATAGAGCGTTTCTCTAGCTCTTTTACTAGTGATGCTTCACCAAAGCGTGCGGGTGGCTTAGTAAAATGTTGACTTGCTTCTAAATCATCTAAAATAAGTGTTTCACCAACAGATAAGTCAGGTAAGTGCCTATCATCACCTTTAGCAAGCTGAGGGTGAACTTTAGTCCAACCGTCAAACTGCATTACTCGGCCTTTAGCTTTTAAATCGTAATTTGCAGCACTTATTGTTAGTGTACTTACGGTATAACGAGCCGCAGTCATTTGACAAGCAACAAACTGACGCCAAATTAACTCATATAATTTTTTAGCATCAGCATCAACGCCCTCAAGCAATGCGGCTTCTAACTTAACATTAGAAGGTCTAATAGCCTCATGGGCCTCTTGAGCGCCCGCTTTTGAACCATAAACTTTTGCTTTTTCTGGTAAGTAATTATCACCGAAGTTTTTGCTAATAAAAGTACGACACATCTCTACAGCATCTTTACTTAAATTAGTTGAATCGGTACGCATATAGGTAATATGACCTGCTTCATACAAACGCTGTGCTAAGCCCATAGTACGCTTAACACCGTAGCCTAACTTAGTACTTGCTGCTTGCTGTAAAGTTGAAGTAATAAAAGGTGCTGAAGGCGTACTTTTAGACGGTCTATCTTCACGCTTACTGACAGTATAATCAGCAGTTTTCAGCACAGCTAATGCTTTATCGGCATCCGCCTTGTTATTCGGTTTAAATGCTTTACTGTTTTCATGGGTAACATCAAGTGCAAGAGTTTCATTAGTGCTACTGTGAGTTTGAGCAGCAATTTCCCAAAACTCTTTAGGATCAAATGCTTTAATTTCACGTTCTTTTTCAACCACTAACTTAACAGCAACTGATTGAACTCGGCCAGCAGATAAACCTCGAGCTACTTTCTTCCAAAGCAGTGGGCTTACCATAAAACCAACAACACGGTCTAAAAAGCGACGAGCTTGCTGAGCATTTACACCCGGCATACTTAACTCACCAGGAGTTGAGAATGCTTGTTGAATAGAGCTTTCTGTTATCTCGTTAAATACTACCCGACGAAACTTCTCATCTTCGCCACCAATAATCTCTTTTAAGTGCCAGGCAATGGCTTCTCCCTCGCGATCCAAATCGGTCGCGAGATAGACAGTGTCGGCTTTATCCGCTAATTTTTTTAATTCAGTAACTACTTTTTCTTTGCCGGGAAGAACCTGATAGTTAGCCGCCCAGTTTTTATCGGGATCTATGCCCATGCGGTTAACTAAAGCTTGCTTATCGCGTTTTGCTTTATATTTTGCTTTAGCCTCAGGTGTCATTTTACGCACCTCGGCTGGAGATTTAGCAGCTACTTTTTTTCCAGTACTGCTGTGAGGTAGGTCACGAACATGACCCACACTCGACTTAACAATAAAGTCTTTACCTAAATATTTATTAATTGTTTTCGCTTTGGCTGGCGACTCGACAATAACCAGTGATTTTGCCATAAAAATTTATAATCCTACGAGAAGACAAAATTATTTTTGTCTTTTTATTCATTCGTCATATCGAGCTAAAAAGTGCGAGCATGCTCTTTATTGACTTCTATATAACGCTAAAAAACAGTTCTTCTAATTAAAACCATTGCATAACTATTTATAGGTATATCTATATTTATTCAAGCTGACAAGTAATTATTTTTTGCCTATTCATCGACTTGCCAAATTTCGCTATAATAGCTAAAAGTTATTTTTACCCTATTTTCAGCGCAATCATAATCGACTTTGCCAAAAAAGATAAAGTTTTTTTTCATTAAAATATCACTAATGTTAAAGATAACTTCCATTTTATTTCCAAATAACCCTTACACAACCATAGTGAGATAACCAATGACAACACTTTCAACTCTGTTTAAAAACAAGCTTGAACAATGTTTATGCCCACCAGGCAATGGGGTATTTACAGTAAACACCGCCAAAGAGCGTAAAGAGCAGCTTCATCAAGTACTTTTTGGTCAAGCTACCGATATTGATGATTTATGGAAAAACACCTTAAATAAGCTGCCAGAAAGCTCTAATGCCGTTATTTTAGGTATAGCCTCGGATTGTGGCGGTGGAATTTTACGTGGAGCCAACTGGGGACCTTTATTTTTACGTTCTACTTTGCTGGAAAATTACTCACACCTAAATGCTTTTGATTTAGGGGATATACGAGTCATTCCTCATTTACTCAGTGACAAATATTTAAATGATGCAACATTAGCCAATTGTCGCAAGGCCTTATACCAAAATGATAAAAGTGACTACTGTGTTAGCCCATTAAGTATTACCGAAGATGTTTTACATGACTTTTATGCCGAGTTTCCTACTAAAGGTATTTTTGGTTTAGGTGGCGATCACAGTGTCAGCTACCCACTCACCAAAGCCTATTTGCAAGCAAAGAAAAAGCAAGGCAAACGCACAGGCATCATTCATTTTGATGCTCATACTGATTTATTAGTGGAGCGCTTAGGCATTGACTTATGTTTCGGCTCTTGGTGTACGCATATTTTAGGTGATCTTCCTGCACCTGAGCATTTAATCCAAATTGGTATTCGCTCAAGTGGTAAGCCTAAGTCACACTGGGAAAATACTTTTGGTGTTAAGCAGCACTGGGCAAGTGAAGTAAAAGAGCTAGGTGTTGAAAAAGTGATTGAAAATATTTTAGCGCAACTAGCACAGCAAAATATTGATGAACTTTATGTTAGTTTTGATATTGATGCTATTGACGATAGCTATGCAAGTGCCACTGGCACACCTGAACCAGACGGTTTAATGCCAGAAGAAGCAATGCAAATATTGCGTGCTATTGCGGCGAAATACCCAATAACGGGTGGCGATATGATGGAAATAGCACCTTTTACTGACAGCTCAGGCTTGGGTGAAATTAGTCGTAATAAAACACTGAAAGTTGCTGGTGAAATATCTGCATTTCTGATTCATGAAATCAGTAAGTAATACCAATGGAATTAAATATTTCACTTAGTATAAAACATCAGTAAACCTTATAAATTAATGTAAGTACACAATCAAAAAAGCCACTCATCTTGAGCTAAGATAAGTGGCTTTTTAATAGGTATTTTTTATTAATTTCAGCTATTGAATAATAATGCTCACAGGAGCAAAAGTAGTAGCAACTCCGCCTTGTGTTTCATTACCTTCCGTTTCAATGGTAACGCTTAATACGCCCGATGTTGGCTCTTTCGCTCCTTTAATACCTATTGAAAAAGTTCTCCCACCATTATGGTTATCATTAGGCCATATATAAGTGCTTGGTGTTGCACCACCACCAACTGATGGAGAAAAAGTAATTTTAGTACCCGCAGGCATTGGTTGATTGTGTAAATCAGCAATGGTTAGGGTTACAAAGCCGGTATTTTCACCTGCAATATAAAGTGCTGTATCATTCGGGTTAAAGTTAGGGTTGGCAACTTCTGGTGTATCACTGTCATTGTCATCATCGTAAGTTTGACTAACGGCATCATCAGTGGCATTAACTACCATCAATGGGTTACTGCCAGACATAACCAATACTAGCTTACCTCGAACATTAAGTGATTTATTTTCTGAGCAACCATCGTGTGCAGGTATAGAACAAAGTACACCATTATATTTACCGTCATTTAAATCAAAAATACCATTACTATTAAAATCACCTGGTTCAAATTCTTCCAACTCCCCACCTGATTCGCCACCAGCTTCAGCAGGGTTATACAAGCCATCTTCGTTATGATCTACAAAAGCTTCTTTTAAATCATAGGGCTGCCCACTTACATCATTTCCTGTATATATGATATCATCACCATCAGTATTGATACTGCCATCACCATTACAAGGTTTTCCTGTTCCCCCTGTAAAAGCAACAAGCTCACATTCATCAAAACGACCATTACCATTTAAATCAGGGAAGGACTCTTCACCAATAGCGGTCGCTAAAATTGTAGCTCGACCACCAAATTTTTGACCTAAAGTATTCCACTGCTCAGGAACATGAATAACATCAGGTTGATTTGATAAAAAGTTATATTCATCCCCTGTTGCATGAAGCAATACATGTCCTTCAGGTCTAGGCAGTTGGCTTGACCATGTGACCGAACAAGCACCATTTGTAGTAACACACGAAGGTTCTATTGAGCCGCCCTCTGTAGTAAAAGTTACCGCAGTGCCATCGGGTACAGGGTTATTATAAGCGTCGGCTAAACGTGCAGTCACTTCAACGGTCGTACCATCAAGATCCCAAGCTTCAGGGTTTAAAATGGTTGCCGATAAACTAAAACTATCTTGATCAGGAATACCTGTCGAAACAACTAGAACACTAGATTGTGAGGAAATAGCAGGATCACTGCCATCAATAGTTGCTTCTACTCTCACACTAGTCGCTACAGTACCTGAGTTAATTACGGTTTGTACAATACCTTCATTATTGGTTGTTGCACTAGTAGGTATAAGCTGAATACCACCGACATTAGTATTTAATGAAAAGTTTACCACTTGATTGTTGACTGGATTAGCGTTGGTATCTAACACTCTAAATTTAACTACTGAGCTTTCTGAGCCACCTAATGCCCCTGTGCCTAAAATTGAAATATTTTCAGGCACTGAAGAAACAAACTCGATACTACCTACTTCAGCAGGTAAAACATTGACAGATGTTGTTGCCGATAAATTAATACCACCGGCATTGGCGGTAACATTAATAGGATCATCGCCAACGCACCCTTTTGCAAGATAAGTACTGGTTGCGATACCGTTTGATGTAGTGATTGGTGAACTCAATTCTGCAGTAGGAGTACTTAAACTAGAACAGCTTGAAGAAAAATTAACATCAACAGGTTCCGTAAATAACGCACCTTGATCGTCAATAATATTGACAGTGACAACCGTTGTACCGCCCGCAGATATTTGCGCTAAGCTAATTTCAGCTTCACCTTCAACAAATGGGTCTCCGCTGCCCATAGTTACGGTTGATGAACCGACCACAAGTAATACTTGTCCTTCTTCACCGCTTGCAATGGAGGCAGTGACTGAACCCGCGCCTAATTCTCCGCCAGCTAAAATATCAACAGTGGCTTGGTTATTATCATCAGTTATTGCAGTTGCAATTGGAATTTCACCTACTGTGGTAACAAAGTTAACAATAAGTGGTGTACTGATGCCATTAACTTCAGCAATCACTTTACCAGGCTTAGAAGAAGTTATCGTGTCAGTTGCATTACCGTCACTGTCAACTAGGGTAACTGAGATATTAATATCACCTACGACACCAATATCATCTCCTTGAGTACTAAAACTTATTGTCGCCTCTTCACCTGATGAAACCGTAGCAGTAATATCTCCTGCTCCGCGAACATTACCTGCCGTTAAAATTATTTCTGCAACCCCTGCATCATTGGTTGATGCCGTGCCAGAGCTGGGAGAAAAAGCGCCAATACCATTTTCTACGGTATTCAGGCTGAAAATGACTGTCTTATTAGGAACAGCTGCACCATCTTGAGTTAATGTAGCAGTAACTGTAACAGGTGCTTGCCCCGTAACATTTTGATTAGAAAGCGCCAGTGAAATAACAATAGGGCTAGATGTTGTTCCGCCATCTCCACCATTTCCGCTATCATCTCGAGAAAGACCACCATCACCGCCACCACACGCTACTAATGTTGATAACATCATTAATAACATTGTAAACCTAAAGCGTCGAATTAACTCCATAAGGGCATCCCTATTATTATTTATTAATCTTCACTAATCATATTAACCGAAAAATAGAAAAAAAGTATAACTTAAGTATAAAAAACCTTATTTATTTAAGTTGTTAACTAAAAACCAACAACTCTGTTTCAGGAAATGGGTAAAGTTGTTTTTAATCCCAGTAATAATTGTTAACCTATTACCCATAATAATATCAATGAGTATCCTCGTAATCATGACTGAAACGCACTTATCAACAAAACCACCTAAATATAGCTTAACAACCCGTATTGTTATCGGAATGTTCTCCGGCATAGTACTAGGCTCTTTTTTGCAATGGTTAATGCCTAATGGCAAAGACTTTGTCATAAATTTATTTATCTTTGATTTATCAATAAAAACATTTTTCGTCGACGGCATACTAGAAATAATTGGTCAAATTTTTATGGCTAGTTTGCGTATGCTAGTTGTGCCTTTAGTTTTTGTTTCGCTTGTCTGCGGTGTGTGTTCATTGCAAGATACCACTAAGCTCGGCCGTATAGGCGGTAAAGCAATAGGCCTATATTTAGTAACAACAGCAATTGCAATTAGCTTTGCTATCCTAATGGCATTACTTATTGCTCCTGGTGAAGGAGTGAATATGATTGCAAACACTAGCTTTAGTTCAAGAGAAGCTCCATCACTAGCACAAGTGATTATTCAAATGTTTCCAACTAATCCTTTTGAAGCTTTTGCTCAAGGAAAAATGTTGCAGGTCATTGTTTTCGCATTACTCTTTGGTATTGCTATTGCTCTATCGGGTAAAACAGGTGAAAGAGTTGCGGCAATTTTTGAAGACTTAAGTGTCGTTATTATGCGTTTAGTGACCATTTTAATGAACTTGGCCCCCTATGGCGTGTTTGCACTACTGGCAACACTTTTTACAACTGTATCGATAGAAACCTTCGGTAATTTAATTGTTTATTTCCTAGTAGTGCTTGCAGTGCTATTGATTCATGCGCTCTTTACTTACCCTGTTTTACTAAGAATATTTACCGGATTAAGCCCTGTCAGGTTTTTAAAGAAAATGCGTGATGCCGCTATCTTTGCTTTTTCTACAGCCAGTTCAAATGCCACTATTCCTGTTACCTTAGAAACAGCGACGAAAAAAATGGGTGTTAAAAATTCAATAGCTTCTTTTACAGTTCCGCTAGGCGCAACCATTAACATGGACGGTACAGCGATTATGCAAGGGGTTGCTACCGTATTTATTGCTCAAGTATTTAGTCAAGATTTAACGTTAGCTGATTACCTAACGGTAGTATTGACGGCAACATTAGCATCAATTGGCACTGCCGGTGTTCCAGGAGTTGGCTTAATTATGCTGGCCATGGTTTTAGAACAAGTAGGCTTACCTGTTGAGGGAATAGCGTTAATTATTGGTGTGGATAGGTTGCTTGATATGACTAGAACCGCAGTCAATGTGACAGGCGATAGTATGGTAAGCATTATTGTTGCAAAGAGTGAAGGACAATTTGACAACGATATGTTCTTAGATGATGAGGCTGGACATACTATTGAGGAAATTGATTTCCATCATTTAAAAGATGAACCGACTTCAAATAATTAACCGAGTGTCCTGATCTTGTCGCCCTTCGACCAGCTCAGGGTAAACGGAGAATATTGCAACACTCAAGATAGGCAGAAAATATTGAAATGCTCAGGGTGAGCGGAGGATATTATTGAACTTCACATTCAGGATGAACGGCATTTAGCAGAATATCCTGAGCTCTGAGCTTGCCGAAAAGTAGAAGGACTGCTTCGCGCTCAGGGTTTACGGAAAGATACTGCAACGCTCAACATGAGCGAAGAAACTCTTATAACCTATGCTCAAGATAAACAGGTGAATAACCGTTTGTCCTGAGCTTGTCGAAGGAAGCTTGTCGAGAGGACTGCTTCGCGCTCAGGGTAAGCGGAAGCAATCAGGTACAACGGGTTAACTAGGAAAAATGCGATTTTTCTGCATTAATTTACCTAAAACACTCTCGGTAGAAAGAGATGCCGCTTTAGCAAATTTTTCTGCCAAACCTTTCTTTACTTCATATTTGATTGCCACCACTTTATGACTTTTGCTTAAGTTTTGCAGGTAATCATCGCTGGTTTGAATAGTATCAATTAAACCAAGCTCTAACGCCTTAGTGCCAAACCAATGTTCTCCTGTTGCTACTTTATCAAGGTCTAAACTAGGTCTGTGGGCATTAACAAAGTCTTTAAAAAGCACATGAGTTTCTTCAAGCTCCTCTATAAATTTCTCTTTCCCTTTTTCAGTATTTTCACCGAACATAGTGACAGTACGTTTAAACTCACCTGCGGTAAATTGTTCAAAATCAATATCATTTTTCTTTAACAGTCGGTTAAAGTTGGGTAATTGAGCAATAACACCGATAGAGCCTAGAATAGCAAATGGCGCAGCAATAATATTATTAGCCACACAAGCCATCATATAGCCACCAGAAGCGGCAACTTTATCCACTGAAACCGTTAGTGGGATATCATGTTGGCGGATGCGATCAAGCTGAGAGGAGGCTAAACCATAACCATGCACCATACCACCGCCACTTTCTAGACGTACAAAGACTTCATCATTTTTAGTGGCAACAGATAAAATAGCTGATACCTCTTCACGTAATGAGCTTACTTCTTTAGCGTCTATGCTGCCCTTAAAATCAACAACAAATACTTTTGACTTGCTATCTTGCTCACTTTCATTACCTAATTTTGCTTTTTTCTTATCTTCTTTAGTCTTTTCTTTAGCTAGCTTTTTATCTTCTTTTTCTTTTTGCTTTAGCTCTTCTTTATTTAACAAAGCATGAATAACTTCCTGCTCTATATCTTCATATTGCTCCGATAAATCGGTGATTTCCAGCTCACCTTTTTTATGTTTTTGTTTAATCGCAGACGCAGCTATCACGGCAATAATAGCAATCACAGCCACAACAAAAGTCACTGTTTTCGCTAAAAACAAACCATACTCATATAAAAATTCCAATTGATGCTCCTAAGCACACTTTTTTTAATAATATCTGTTGCAGATTCTACTTTATTTTCAGGTAAAAAAAAGCCCTCTACCGAGGGCTTAATCAAATAGATAAATTTATCTATTACTGAACAACATCAGGATTAACAACAGGAATTACCTGGCCGTTAGTGCTGAAGAAGTTAGCAACCTCTACTTGCATTTCAGACGTAGCTGCACCTGTCATAATAGGATCAAGTGCTTCAGGTCTAATGCTCGGATCTAAAATTGAACTGTGATGTCCAAATAAGAATCGTACAGCACCCGATACAGACTCACCTTGAGTAGTTTCAGAAACACTTGGTAAACCTAATAAAGCAATAGCACCTTCAGTACCTGCAAATGGAGCAGACGAAACAGTGTTAGGAATAACTTGGTCACTCAAGTTGTCACTCCCGTTACCAATCACTTCAATCAAATGAGTTGGTGTATTGGTTGCTGCCATCATAGCCGCATAGTTAGCCGGGTCACCAGCATCCGTTACTGTTTGTGCGGCAAAAGTGAATTGAGCAAAAGTACCTGCTAATTCAGCTTGCTGCTCTGGTGTTAACAGAGCATAAAAGCCTTGATAGTAGCCAATTAACTCTTCAGTAGTTGGAGCAGAAGTTCCCATATGTACTTGACCTACATAGTTTTGGAAGTCTTCTGATGCGCTATAAGTTAAGCTTGATTTAATAACGTCACCAAAAGCGCCTGATTCTAATAAGAAGTTAGCAACCATAACACCCGGCATTGCTTGTGTACTCGTATTAACCGCAAATAAAGGGTCAACTTGCGGGTCAAGTGGCGTATTGGTTAAACCAATAAAATTCATACCCGTAATAGCACCTAAAGAGTGACCTAAAAAGTGAACATTACTACTATCAATATTAGCGCCGCCTAAGAAATTCAAACCTAAACGTAGACCTAATAAATCAGAGGTTGATTGACGCAAATTATCACGTGTAGTCAATAAGCTTGCTAAGTTCATATAATGTGTAGCAGAAACAGTTGAAGCATTGATCTCATCAGTGCCGTCTGGAACACCTTCAGGACCTGTAATGTCAAAACCACGGCTACCGTGTAAAGGGTGATCAATAGCGACTGTAGCCAAACCATAAGCAGAAAGAATACCTGTTAGTGCTAACATATCTTCCTTCTTAGACGTAATACCGTGTTGAAGAATAACTACTGGCCAACCATTTTCAGGCTCTTCTAAGTCCGCAGCTAAACCAAAGGCTGGGCGAACAGCATTAGCAACAGCAACATCAGGCGTTGTCATTTGCACAACAATATCCATCATGGCATTAGCTTTAGCTACTGGACTGTATTGTGTTAAATTACGTTCAGCATCAACACCTAAAGCACGAAGACCTGGCGCTGGTAAACCTTTCGTTGCAGAAATAGCCATACATGTACCATCATCAACACTGATAGCATCAGCAGGAATAGCATCAGGATTAACAGCGGCAAGACCAGCTAAAGTCACACCAGAGTCACATAACCCTTTCCACCAATCATTAACAGGTGCCATAGGGTTTTCACCGCTTGGGATACCTAAATAATATGGTAAGGAAATACTACCTTGTAAAAAATTAGCGCTTGAATATAAAGGCGCTAATTCTGCTGGAATTCTTCCGGCAAGAATATCAGCAACTGACATGCCTGTATCTTGTACACCAATAGCTGGCGTACCACCCATTGCAGCTTCTAGCATGGCTGGCACATTATTAGCCATTAATGCTTTAGCTGTTGCCAATACATCTACCGTTGACTGAGTTGTCATTGACATAGTGTAGATTATAGAGTCTTTATCAGCACCGGCGGCAACAATAGCGTTCTCATAAGAGTTAATAACAGTTTGCAAACCTAACTGTGCTTCCGTAGCCAAAGGGTTTACGGTAATATCTTGACGAACCAAATTATAGGTAATGGAACCATCAATAGCTTTACCATTGCTATCTTTTAAATTATTTGTCAAAGCTAAAATATAAGCAGTTTTAGCTTTTAAAGGCTTAAGCGGAACAACTGCAACACTATTACCTGAGGCCTGAGCAATAAAATCAACACCAAACGTTAACTCACTTGCGACAGTGCAGTTTTCTGTTAATAATTTTGGCTCACACTCATAAACTTTTACTGAAGCTGCGTCAAAAACTGAACTAGCATCTAAAGAGGTGCCCTCTGGAAAATCAATTTCTAATACAAATGGGTTAGTTGTTGACCAACCGTCAATTGCACTCATGGCAACCGTAGGATCTGAATAATCGGTAATATCATCTGCAGGTAAGTTTAATGTGCCGTCAGTAGTTCCTGAAAAGAGCAAGTCATTTGGTACAGATAACCTTGGTTCAGCTGCACCCGGATCAAATACAACTCTTGCTGAGGCTACAACGGGTGTGCCATTTTCAGCAACATCATTTTTTACATCTTCAATGGTTTCACTATCACAGCCGCTTAAACCCAGTGCACTGATAATAGCAAGACTAAGAACTAACTTTTTCATTTTATCTCCCCAAAGCCTAGTTGTTGTTTTCTTTATTATTCTTACGTTCATTTATTTTGATATGCTTGTTTCGAATGCTTAATTCCATAACTATTATTGCAAAATAATGATTTGTGATTGCACATTAATACTTTAGCGTAACAAGCTAAACACTAAAATTAACTAGTTAGACCAGTTTAACTTATCGCAAGCGTTAGCAATGTGCCAGTTTTTTTTGCAGTTTAAGGGAACTTTTTCTAAATTTTAGCTAAAAATAGCTATTTTAATAAATTGCTACCAGTAAAATGAATAATCGACCAAGTTTTGCTCGTCATTGAAAACACCAAAGAGTAGAATAGACAGCATTAAATTTTTGACTTAGAAAAAGAAAATGTTTGATTACTCTATTAAAGAAAACTCCTTAGCAAATAAAACAATTTTAGTCACTGGTGCTGGCGCTGGCATAGGAAAAGAAGCGGCGTTAACTTATGCAAAGCTTGGGGCAACTGTCATTTTATTGGGTAAGACAGTCAGTAAGCTTGAAAGTGTTTACGATGAAATTGTCGCGCTTGATTTAGCTGAACCAGCAATTATCCCGCTGGATTTAAAAGGCGCAACAAAACAGAACTATCTGGATATGTCGGCAACCATTGCAAGTCAGTTTGGTAAATTAGACGGCGCTTTACTTAATGCATCTATGTTAGGTGAGTTAACCCCATTTACTCAAATTCATGAACAGATTTTTAATGACGTTATGAAGGTAAATGTTAGTGCTCAATTATTGCTTGCTCAAGCACTTATTCCTACGTTACAACTGGCAGAGCACGCATCATTAGTCTTTACTTCTTCAGGTGTTGGCAGCCAGGGACGTGCCTATTGGGGCCCTTACAGTATTTCTAAATTTGCTACTGAAGGCATGATGCAAGTGATTGCTGATGAATATGAAAACAGCAATTTACGAACCAATGCGATTAACCCTGGAGCAACAAACACTAATATGCGTGCTAGTGCATATCCTGCTGAAGATAAGTACAAATTAGCGAGTACAGCTGATATCATGTCACTTTACGTCTATTTAATGTCTGATGACAGTTTAGCGGTTAATGGTCAAACGATTAAAGCCCAGTAACATTACTATATAATAGATAAAACAAAGGCTGTAAATTAAGTAATTTACAGCCTTTTTTAATTTTAGATAAAGGATTAATTTTATCTTAATTCTCTTCTTAAGATCTTACCAACGTTCGTTTTAGGTAATTCATCTCTAAATTCAACTAACCTAGGCACTTTATAATTTGTTAAGTTTTCACGACAATGGCTTATTAAGATATCTTCATTTAAATCATCTTGCTTAGAAACAACGAAGATTTTAACTATTTCACCACTTACATCATGAGGAATACCAATAGCAGCAGCTTCTAGCACACCATCATGCATCATCACTACTTCTTCGATTTCATTAGGAAAAACGTTAAATCCAGAAACAATAATCATATCTTTTTTGCGATCAACAATGGTAAAGAAACCTTGCTCATCCATACAGGCTACATCGCCTGTTGCCAACCAACCATCTTTCAAAATTTCATCAGTTGCTTCTTGGCGGTTATAATAACCTTTCATTACTTGTGGGCCTTTAACCCACATTTCACCAGACTCACCCAACTCAGCTTCAGTACCATCTTCTCGCATAATTTTAACATCAGTTGATGCAGCAGGAAGGCCAATTGTGCCATTAAAACCTTCTTGGTTATAAGGGCTTATGGTCACCATGGGTGAACACTCTGTTAAACCATATCCCTCAAGTAACCTAGTACCTGTAACTTTCTGCCAATGTTCTGCAACAGGACGTTGTACAGCCATGCCGCCACCAAGTGAAAGTTTAAGGGTGGAAAAATCTAAATCTTTAAAACCTGGAGTATTTAATAAGCCATTAAATAAGGTATTTACCCCTGTAATGGCTGTAAAAGGATATTTGCCAAGCTCTTTGATAAAAGCCGGCATATCTCGTGGGTTAGTGATTAGTAAGTTAGTACCGCCTAAAGTAAAGAAGGTTAAGCAATTCGCAGTTAAAGCAAAGATATGATAAAGCGGTAATGCGGTTACCACTATTTCACCATTATCATCTAATAAAGGGTTAATAGCAGCTTTTGCTTGAAGTAAGTTAGAGACCATGTTTCGATGAGTTAACATAGCGCCTTTAGAAACACCTGTTGTTCCCCCCGTGTATTGCAAGAAGGCTAAATCATCACCACAAACTTCAACAGGGGTAAATGTTAACTTGCTGCCTTTAGTTAAAGCGGCATTAAAGCGAATTGCATCGGGTAAATTAAATGCAGGTACCATTTTTTTCACATACTTAACAGCTGCATTAACAATTTTACCTTTAACTGGACCTAAGCGATCACCAAGGGAAGTCAAAATAACGTGCTCTACTGGGGTATTAGCTACCACTTTTTCTAAGGTCTGGGCAAAGTTTTCAATGATCAACATTGCTTTAGTGCCAGAATCTTTTAGCTGATGTTCTAATTCGCGCGCTGTATATAGAGGGTTAACATTTACCACAGTTAAACCTGCAAGTAAGGCACCAAATAAAGCAATAGGATATTGCAAAGTGTTAGGCACCATAATGGCAAATTTATCGCCTTTTTTAAGGCCTAGTTCTTCTTGCAAATAAGCGGCAAAGTCTGCTGCTTGTTTTGCCAGTTCAGCATAACTAATCTTTGCGCCCATATTAATGAATGCAGTTCTGTCACTATATTGAGCAGAATACTTATTAAACATAGCAACTAACGATGGGTACATATCAGGGTCTATATCAAACGGTACTCCAGGCGGGTAACTTTTTTCTAACCAGATCTTTTCCACAACGCTATTCCTCATGTTTTAGTCGCTGGCTATACGTCAGTGTAATGCAGCGCACAAATTATATTTTTCTAACTAATATAGTTAATATCGAATGGAATAACTGATTAACCCATTTGATATTAAATACAGTTTTTTTATTTCTGTGACTGTTTTATCAAATTTTAACTGATAGTACCAGTTAAAATTAAACGCTTGTTTGAATAAAGATCACAAACGAAGTTTTAATCAATCAATTACCATATTTCAATACTTATCAGCTAAATTCTTAAACATTGCTGTGAACATTCATTATTCAGCTAAAAAATGTTTTATTAACTTAGCAGTTTGTTCAGGCTGTTCCATATGTACATGGTGTCCACCAGGTAACTCAAAGCTTGAAAAGTCATCAAATAAAGGTCCGAAAACGTTTAAGCCTGTATTCACCATATCCATTCCTTGACTGCCATAAATTAGTTGAACAGGGCATTTTATATCTCGAATAAACTGCTGTGCTTGCTTTAAGGTCATTCGATAAGGAGAAGTATTGCGCAGTCGAGTATCACTGCGCCAACGATAGCCCTGTTCTTCTTCTAACAGGCCTCTTTCTACAAGCAACTTCGCTTGCTCATATTTTAGATCAGAGACAGCCACCCTTGCTTTAATGGCTGAATCAGTCGTTGGATGAAGCTTTTTAGCTTGTGTATTTGTTTGCCTAGTATTGCTCTTAAAGCGGCTTAACATGCCATCTCGTAGTTGCTTAGTGGTTTGCTCTGATTTACCGCTCAAAAAACCGATTGAATCAATTAAAGTCAATGATTTAACTTTCTCAGGAAAAGCGGCAGCAAAAGCACTAGCAACCATACCTCCCATAGAGTGAGCAACAATATCAACTTGTTGCCACTGCTGTAATTCAAACAACTGCACTAGATCATAAACCCAGTCTATAAAATGATAATGAGCATCTAAACTTCTATGTGTAGAGCAGCCATGTCCTGGCCAATCTATAGCGACAATATATTTGTTTTCCAAATATTGCTGTAAATAAGGCATTAACGGTGTGAAGCTAGCGGCATTATCGAGCCAGCCATGCAAGCATAAAACAACGTTATCTTTTTTTTCTTCAACGTTAACCGCTACCCCTTGCAGAGTCATGGCATCAAATGTATAAATAACATCATTAACAACTAAGTCTTCTTGCATATTTTTCATCCCTATCTTTTATCCGTTTTATAAAGAGAATACAAAGCTAACACGGCAAGTGAAAACCAAATAATTACCCAGACAATTTCTGGAACAAGGGTCATCGAGGCGAGTGCTGCACCATCACCTAAATCTCGTCCATCTAGTAAAAAAGTTGGGCTAGATAAACTGTTTAATAAAATTAACAAACCAAATAGCTGCATCATTCGTTGTAGATAACTTATTTTTTTTAACTTAAAGGTCAGTAAAAAAATAACGGCTAACACTGCCAAAATAAACCATGTCAGCAAGTCCCTGCCCCAAAAAATCATTGAGCTAATTAGCAATGCTAATAAAAACATTGAAAAGAATTGAGCAACACGTTGATGGGCACTGGCAAGTTTATATATTCCCCACCCCCAAAGCGTTGCGCCAGCATAACCAAAAAAACTGATAATAAAGTTGATGCCACCTTGCGTCGTACACAAGCCTGCACCATTAGCAAAAAGTTGTACGCGTAACACCTTGCCACCGGTAAAAATAGCGGCAAGACCATGGCTAATTTCATGAAAGTAGCTTTCTAGCCAATTAAAAGGAATTGAAACTAAAGGCAACTGTTTTACGATTACAGCGATGATAAATAAAATAAAAAAATGATATTTATGCCAAAAACCTACTGGCTTAATTATTGAATTTTGAGAAGAAAACACAGACATAAGTATTCAACTTATTATTGGTATAAAAAAGAAAGAGCCTGCAAACTAGGCAAATAAATCAACACCAAACATTTGCTGTACAGATTCGCGTTGAGCTAAATTATCAACCGCTTGGTAACTCGCAACAGCGGTTTCATTTTTAGAAGAGGGTTGATCTTGATTTAATGAGCCAGAATAGTTGCTATTTAACTTGGCATGCTGCTGTTGCTCAAAAAGCGCAACAGCTTTCTCATCAATAACAATACCTGACTGAGCTTGATTAGCTAAGGATTGTTCTACGGTTGAATGTTTCTGTTGCTCAGGGGAAGTCGCCGAGCTTTTAATCGGTGTGCTTGATTTACCTGTAACATTAGCTGTTGAAAGTGGTCCAAATCTTGGTGACTGACCAACAGGGCTAGAAACATTCATGTGCTTAATTTATCAAACTATTCTCGTCCGGGCAATTTTTTCCAAGAGACAGTATCGCGCACATAAACAGGTTGAGCATTTTCAGCGCTGACACCTTCCCCACGTTCAAAAGCTGCTTTACCTAATATAAGCATGGCTTCAGCGCTTGGAAATAATATATCTGGTGTGCCTTGATTACTTTTTAACTTAGATAGTTGCTCAGTGTAGGCATCCCAGCCTGTTCCAACACCATAGACAGGAGATGTTAAAACGTCCGACAAGCGTTCTTCAACTAACTTAGGCGAAGTTACCGCTTCTCCTATTTGATCAGCTAATAACTGTTCTTGCATTATGTTATTTTCATCTAAGACAAAATAGCCGTTATAAACTTCATTCATGCGCGCATCAATAGTAGCAACAACTTGAGTTTTTTGGTGTTTTATATAGGCCAGTTGCGCCATAGCTTGCAAGCTTGACACCCCAACCACAGGTAAATTAGCTGCAAAAGCTAAACCTTGTGCAACACCTACGCCAATGCGAACACCAGTAAAACTACCTGGGCCACGGCCGAAAATTAAGCCGTCACATTGAGATAACTTTATATTTGCTTGAGTTAATAACTCATCAACCATAGGCAACAGTTGTAAACTGTGTGATTGCGGACACAAGTCGTAACGACTAAAGATTTTACCTTCAACTTGTAATGCCACTGAGCAAGCTTCGGTTGAAGCATCAATTGCCAAATAATTCACTATACTTTTTACCTTAAAATTAAAAATTAACGCTAGAGCGTGTTGAACTTTGCTGTACGTTTTTGCAGCAGTTGATTTGGTGTTTATACAAGGCAGAGCCTATGTAGTGTGGTTATTCCACATAAATAGGCGATAACGTAGTAAAAATGCCAAATAAACGCTGTCTTTCAGATTCGTTTAAACGTGATTTACTCTTTGTTGTAGCTCATTTATATAGAATAACTATACTTCACTCACTACGCCTCGATTAAATCACGTTTAATTCGAACAAAATTTGTACCACAAAGAGCAACACGCTCTAATTAACTGTTTCTAAAAAAGCAGTTGCTTGAGATAAATCCCGAGTTCGCTTCATTTGAGGTAAACTTTTCAAAAAAGTTTCTCCATAGGGGCGATTCACTAAACGGTTATCGCAAATCACCATAATACCTCGATCACTGACATCACGGATTAATCTTCCTACTCCCTGCTTTAAGGCTATAACAGCTTGCGGGAGCTGAATTTGTGCAAAAGCATCACCCCCTTGCCTTCTAACATCTTCACAACGCGCTTGCAGCAAAGGGTCATCCGGTGAAGCAAAAGGGAGCTTATCAATAATAACACAGGTTAACTTATCACCTCTAACATCAATGCCTTCCCAAAAGCTTGCCGTTGCAAGCAATACTGCATCATCAGTTGCCACAAACTTATCTAATAATACCCTTTTAGCCATTTGCCCTTGAACTAGCAAAGTATTATCAATGTTATCAGCTAAGATTTCTGCGACTTGGTGCATCACACGATAGCTAGTAAAAAGCATAAAACATGCACCTTTACTAGCCTTGATTAAAGGTTGTGCCAATTGCGCTAAATGAGCGGCACGATTTTTATCGTTCGCTTCAGGTAGGTAGCGCGGAACAACAAGCTGTGATTGTTGTAAATAATCAAAAGGACTTTCCAGTAATAGTTGATTTGCACCGTGTAAACCTAAATGCTGAGCAAAGTGCTCGAAACTATTATCCACGGCTAAGGTTGCCGAGGTAAATATCCACCCAGCTTTAGACTCTTTCACATAGGCGCTGAATTTATCAGCGACACTTAAAGGGGTTAAGTGCAAAACCACATGTCGAGGCGTAGTTTCATACCAAAAGCTCATGCCGTTGACATCAACATTTGCCATAACATCGTATTGCGCTAATAAATTAACGGCGCGATCAAAGCAGTTATCAATAGCTTCATTGCGCGAAATACACAATTTAATCACTTGATATAAAAAGTCTAAATCAACTTTTAGGTTAGCAAACTTTTGTGCAAATCGTTGTTGATTGAATTTTTCTCGCCAGTTACCCCGTTCAGGATCATAATTAAATAACAGACGAAATTCCTGACAAGTCTTTTGCAATTTTTCCGCAGCTAAACCGAGCTGTTTTACATCAGCAAGTTTACTGCGATAAATTTGTAAAACATCAAAACACAAATCCACTAATTGCCGAGTTGAGAAGGCTTCACCAAAATAATCACTGGCAATATCACCAATTTGATGGGCTTCATCAAATACCATCACCTGTGCCTTAGGAATAAGCTCACCAAAACCGGTATCTTTTAATGCCATATCAGCAAAAAACAAGTGGTGATTTACCACAACCAAGTCGGCATCTATGGCTTTTTGCCTTGCCTTAACTAAATAACACTCTTCATAATCTGGACAGTCTTTAGCAAGACAATTATCAAGGGTACTAGTAATAAACGGAAAAACACCAGAGTCTTCACTGACATCAACCAACTCACCAATATCACCTGTTTGTGTGCTATTGGCCCATGTTTTTACTTTAACTAAGTCAGATAAAGTATTGGCATCAAGTTGACCTCTTGTCTCTTGATATTGCGCCAAGCGGTATCGACATAAGTAATTCGACCGCCCCTTTAATAAAGCAACCTGAGCATTACTGGCTAATGCTTTTTTAATTAACGGGATATCTTTATGAAAAAGCTGTTCTTGTAGGTTTTTTGTCCCCGTTGAGATGATAATTTTGGTATTTAACTCATCACCGCTACTAGAAGATTTAACGCTAAGAAAAGCAGGAATTAAATAGGCAAAGGTTTTTCCCGTTCCTGTACCAGCTTCAACAACAAGTGAAGTTTGCTTATCTATTGCATTAGCCACCGCTAGCGCCATATCTGTTTGCGCCTGGCGAGGAGAAAAGCCATCTATAGCTTTGGCTAAGGCGCCATCATTGGAGAATGCTTGTGCAACTGTAGACATTAATGAGCAAAAAACGAAGTGAAATATTAAGAAAAGCGATTATACTGCTTTACTATTAAACATAAAGATCTAAATGCTTAATAGTTTTTTTAGACTCATCCTGCTCTTCACTTGAACTTGAAGAATTGTTTTCATCAGTTGAGCTAGATTGGGTTTGTTCTGTTAATTCTTGATTGTGATTTTTTTCTTGCTCTTCTTCCTTACTACCCTGATCTTCAACTTTGCTTTCATTAAAGTAATAATCATGATTTTCAAGGTGATCAGGGTCTTCTTTTAATTTACTTGTCCCAGCTTCTTTCAATAACGCCTTAACCTTTAAGCTTGCTGGCTTAATGGGTACAGGCACAACACGAGTTAACGCGGTAGTAAAAATATCCATAATTCCTCAAACATCAACGATAAAAGCTAATATCTATTTATCGCCCACAACCAAAATAACTTTAACTGAGCTAAACTTGCCGAGTTAGAGTAATAACCCTAAGTTTGCAGCATATAACAAATCATAATAAAAAACGGTTATTTATTCCTTGCAGCAAAATTAGTTTGTCAGTAGTCTAACTGTATATCAAATTTAACACTCATTTATACTAAGTTTAGCATATTATGATTTTCAACCTGAGAAGCCGACATCATCACCACCATATGGATTAGCCCATTCAGGTTAACAACCATGAAGGGCTATGGCCTTTTCGTGGAGTTAAATTAACGTAACATATTTATAAACCCCCGAAAGAGCCAAAAATCTTTCGGGGGTTTTTCGCTTTTTAGCAAGTTGAAAATTGTATATACAGGCTTATAACGATGAGCACTAACATCAACTTTTAATAGAAACAGATTACTTAATAGGAAAATGAAATGACAACTTCAGAGCCACGTTTACGCATTGCGATGCAAAAATCAGGACGCCTTAGTGAAGACACGCAAAAATTACTTAAAGGCTGTGGATTAAAACTTAATGTTAGTGACCGACGCTTACTTGCTCATGTTAAAAATATGCCGATTGATATCATGCGCGTTCGCAGCAGTGACATTCCTGGCTTGGTTATGGACGGCGTTTGTGATTTAGGTATTGTAGGTGACAATACCCTTGAAGAAGAAGAGTTATCACGCGCACTTATTGGCAGTAAAAATGAATACATTAGAACAACGCCTCTAAACTTTGGTGATTGCCGCTTTTCAATCGCAATGCCTGAAGAGTTCAATTACACAGGTTTACAGTCTTTAGACGGTTTACGGTTTGCAACTACCTACCCTCAGTTATTGAATCGTTTTGCGAAAGATAACGGCATTAACGTTGAGTTTTGTTTACTAAAAGGCTCTGTAGAAGTTGCGCCTAGAGTTGGTTTAGCCGATGGTATCTGTGACTTAGTTTCTACCGGTGCAACCCTTGAGGCCAATGGTTTAAAAGAGGTTGCAGAAGTTTTTCGCTCTAAAGCATCATTAATTCAACGTTCTGATCCTTTAGGTGATGAAAAGCAAGCTATTTTAGATACGCTACTTCCTCGTATTAACGGTGTAATGAAAGCAAAAGAAAGCAAATATATCATGCTACACGCACCTAAAGACAAGGTCGAACAAGTAAGTGCATTAATGCCGGGTAAAGAAACACCAACTATTTTGCCACTTGCTGGTCGAGATGATTTAGTTGCCGTGCATGTTGTTGCGACTGAAACCTTCTTTTGGGAAACCATGGAAGAGTTGAAGACATTAGGCTGTAATTCAATATTGGTTATGCCGATTGAGAAGATGATGGGCTAATTCGCTTCATAATTAAAACATCAGCGGCATTGTCTGCGTTATTCACCGCCATCACTTAGCGTACTAAGCTCAGGCGCTTCATAACATTGACAGCTTTGCTGAAGTTTCAATTATTTTACGAATATAAGAAATAAAATCAGCTAAAATTTGGAATAAATATGAATACTCAACTCATTAATTGGCAAAGCATTTCACAGCAACAAAAAGTTGATGCTTTAGCACGACCAGCCATTGCTGATAATGCTTTGTTATCAACACAAGTAGCGAATATTTTAGCGCAGGTGCAAAAACAAGGTGACAAAGCATTGTTCAGCTTAACAGAGCAGTTCGACGGTATTGCTTTAAAAACTCTGCTAGTAACAAATGACCAAGTTGAGCAAGCCAAGTTGGCCTTAACTGCAAAACGTCTAAAAGCGATTAATACGGCTTATGAGCAAATCAAATCATTTCATAGTGCTCAAACTCCAAAAGATATCTTTGTAGAAACATGTCCTGGCGTGAAATGCACGCTAAAAACAGAAGCCATTGAGAGTGTTGGCTTATATATTCCAGCAGGCAGCGCACCGTTACCATCAACGGTATTAATGTTAGGTGTTCCTGCTCAACTTGCTGGCTGTAAACGTACAGTGCTTGTTTGCCCTCCCGATAAAGAAGGACAACTTGCCAATGAGATTTTAGTTGCAGCTCAGCTTTGTGGCATTAAGGAAATTTATACTATAGGTGGCGCACAAGCCGTTGCAGCACTTGCTTACGGTACAGAAACAATTCAAGCAGTGAATAAAGTCTTTGGTCCGGGTAACCGTTATGTAACTGAAGCTAAAAAACAGCTTTCACAACAGGTGGCTGGTTTTGCTATCGATATGCCTGCGGGTCCTTCTGAAGTATTAGTGATTGCCGATGAGCAAGCAAATCCAGCATTTATTGCTGCCGATTTGTTGTCTCAAGCTGAGCATGGTGCCGATAGCCAAGTTATTTTATTAACAGACAGTGAAGCGCTAATAGGCCAAGTTGCCGATGAATTAGAAAATCAAGTAGCCCTTTTATCTAGACGAGAAATCGCTGAGCTTGCTCTTAAACAGTCTCGCTTAATTTTAACTAAAGACATGGCGCAAGCTGTTGAAGTTTCAAACTTGTATGGCCCTGAGCACTTAATTGTGCAAACTGAAGAACCACAACAGTTATTAAGAGACTTACGTAATGCTGGCTCTATTTTTGTCGGTGCTTATACGCCTGAATCTGCTGGTGATTATGCCAGTGGTACAAACCACGTATTACCAACCTATGGTTATTCAAAAGTGATCAGTAGTTTATCATTAGCTGATTTTTCACGTCGCTATACAGTGCAAGAAATCTCCAAAACGGGTTTAAGCAACTTAGCTGAATGCATTATCGAGTTAACCGATGCCGAAGGTTTAGACGCTCACCAACGTGCTGTAACCATTAGGTTAGAAGACTAAATAAGGAATACGTATGACAACTGCATCAAGTTTAATTGCAAAGCTTGCTCGTGAAGAGCTTGTTGATATGGTTCCTTACCAGTCTGCACGAAGACTATTCGCTAGTGGCGATTCAAAGCAAGCCAATCAAAAAGTATGGCTAAATGCTAATGAAGCGCCCGGTAATGGCAGCTATCAAGTTAGCAGCGAAAATATCAATCGCTATCCCGACTTTCAGCCTGATAATTTGCTTAATGCTTATAGTGATTATTGTGGCCTTGAACGCACTCAAGTGCTTGCTACCCGTGGCGCAGACGAAGGGATAGAGTTAATTATTCGTAGTTTTTGTAAAGCCTATCAAGATAGCATTCTTATTTGCCCGCCCACCTATGGCATGTACGCCATCAGTGCAGAAAACCATGGTGCAGGCATTATCAAAGTACCATTAAATAACGAGTGCACCTTAGATGTTAACGGCCTAAAAGCGCAAGTAGGTAAAGTCAAAGTCGTTTTTTTATGCTCCCCTGGAAACCCAACCGGCAACCTACTGCCAAAAGAGCAAATTATTCAAGCAATAGAATTATTTAAGGATAGTGCTATTGTTGTCGTTGATGAAGCTTACATTGAGTTTTCACCAGAGCAAACAAGCACAGATCTGCTAAAGCGTTATGACAATGTTATTGTACTAAGAACGCTATCAAAAGCCTTTGCCTTAGCAGGGTTACGCTGCGGCTTTACGCTAGCTAATGAAGAAATCATTACTTTACTCAGTAAAGTTATCGCGCCGTACCCTATTTCAGCACCAGTAGCTGAAATTGCCAGTAAAGCGTTAAGTACCGACTTAAGCACTATGTCGGAGCGAGTTCAACACTGTAATAATACCAAAGCTAACTTAGCCACGTGGCTAGGTGAACAAAGCTGGTGTAGCCAAGTATTTAACAGTGATGCTAATTTTGTATTATTTCGCTGTATTAATGATGCTGAAAAAACACGAATTTTTGATTTATTAGTCAGTCACGATATTTTAATCCGTGATCAATCTAAACAATTACAACTAGAGAACTGCCTGCGCATTAGTATTGGCAGCGAACAAGAAATAAACCAACTTAAAGAAGTTTTACTAGGTAACCTAAGACCATGAGTAACAAACAACAAAAAATATTATTTATCGACCGTGACGGTACCTTAGTTGAGGAGCCTGCCATTGATAAACAGCTTGATACGTTAGAGAAGCTGGTATTTGAGCCCAATGTCATTCCTGAACTACTAAAGTTACAAGCTAAAGGCTTTACTTTGGTTATGGTCTCAAATCAAGATGGCTTAGGCACCGATAGTTTCCCGCAAGCAGATTTTGACCTACCCCATGATAAAATGATGGGTGTTTTTTCATCGCAAGGCGTTCAGTTTCAAGATGTTTTGTTATGCCCTCACTTTGATGAAGACAACTGTAATTGTCGTAAACCCAAACTTGGTATGGTGAGTGAGTACCTCCAACAAGGTCGTGTCGACTTCACTAATTCTTACGTTATTGGTGACCGAGAGACAGATATGGGGCTTGCTGCAAATATGGGCATTATCGGCATAAAATATGACCGAGACAGCCTGAATTGGTCAAAAATTAGCGAGCAAATACTGTCATCACTTGAAAATCCACGTACGGCAACAGTAACCAGAACCACTAAAGAAACCGATATCACCATCTCTGTTAATTTAGACAAAAAAGGCGGTAGCAGTATAGATACTGGCTTAGGATTCTTTGATCATATGTTAGATCAAATAGCCACGCATGGCGGTTTTAACCTTCAATGTAGCGTGAGTGGCGATTATCACATTGATGAACACCACAGTGTTGAAGACACTGCATTAGCATTAGGCCAAGCATTAAAAGAAGCCTTAGGCGATAAACGCGGTATTGGTCGCTTTGGTTTTGTACTGCCGATGGATGAATGTCGCGCCGAGTGTGCTATTGACTTATCGGGTAGGCCTTGGCTTGAATTTGATGCTGAATTCACTGCTGACAACGTTGGCACTATGTCGGTACAAATGGTGTCACACTTCTTTAGATCACTGGCTGATGCCATGTTAATTACCTTACATTTATCAACCAGTAAAGGTAACTGCCATCACCAAGTTGAGAGTTTATTTAAAGTATTTGGTCGTGCGCTTGGCCAAGCAATCAAGGTTGAAGGTGATGAGTTACCAAGTTCTAAGGGCACTTTATAATGAGTACAAATGTTATTGTTGATACGGGCTGTGCCAATTTATCTTCAGTTAAGTTTGCCGTTGAGCGTCTGGGTTTTCAGGTGACAATTACTGATGATATTGAGCAGATAAAATCAGCGGATAAAGTCATTTTACCGGGTGTTGGCAATGCCAAACACGCTATGGCTAACATTATTAAAAAAGGTCTTGTTGAAACCTTACAAAACTTAACCCAACCCGTGCTAGGCTTTTGTTTAGGCATGCAGTTAATGGCAGAGTCCTCAACTGAGGGAAAAGAGTCATCGGCACAAGATAATAAAGTTGATTGCTTAGGCTTGATTCCAACCAAAGTTTCGCCTCTTAATGCCAAAGGTAATCGTTTACCACACATGGGTTGGAATACTTTAACCAAGGTTGCTAACCATCCTGTTTTTAAAGGCATAGACATCAATGATTATTTTTACTTTGTTCATAGCTTTGCTGCACCAATAAGTGAGTACACTATAGCAAGTTGTGAATACGGCACGGCATTTTCCGCTGCCATAGCAAAAGATAACTTTATTGGTTGCCAATTCCATCCTGAGCGCTCGGGCACTTTAGGCAGTAAAATAATTCAAAATTTTCTCGAACTCGATCCACAGGAGCTTAAAAGCTTATGATGATCCCTGCAATAGATTTAATAAATGGTGAGGTAGTTCGTTTATACCAAGGCGACTATAACCAAAAAACCAACTATCAATACACTGTACAAGAACGTCAACAAGCCTACGCAAAATCAGGTGCAACGGTTATGCATTTTGTTGATTTAGATGGTGCGAAAGATAGCACTAAGCGTCAGCTATCTACGCTTAAAACTGTCGTTAATCATGAAACCATGATCACTCAAGTTGGCGGTGGTATACGCTGTGAAGACGATGTAAAACAATTACTCGATTTGGGGGCTACCCGAGTGGTAATTGGTTCTTTAGCAATAAAGCAACCTGAACTAGTGCTTGAGTGGTTAAAAACCTACGGCGGTGAAAAAATAGTTTTAGCCCTTGATATAAAAATTGATGAGCAAGGTAATAAAACCTTACCTACCCACGGTTGGATTGAAGACAGCGGCGTAAATTTAGAAGACTTATTAGATGCCTATATCGAAGCAGGCATCAAACATATTCTATGCACTGATATTTCCAAAGATGGTACATTATCAGGTTCTAACGTTGACTTGTACGTTGAGCTTTGTAAAAACTATCCTACTATTCAATGGCAAGCATCTGGCGGCATCGGCAGTTTAGATGATGTAAAAGCATTGATCCCCACTGGTGTGAGTGGTGTCATTTTAGGACGCTCTTTACTAGAAGGTAAGTTTACCCTTGAGGAGGCAATTGCATGCTGGCCAGAAGAATAATTCCTTGCCTTGATGTTCGCGATGGCAAAGTGGTCAAAGGCGTTCAATTTAGAAACCATGAAATTATTGGTGACATTGTTCCTCTAGCGCAAAAATATGCAGAAGCGGGTGCAGATGAATTGGTATTTTATGATATTACCGCTAGTTCTGATGGTCGCGTTGTCGATAAAAGCTGGGTAAGTCGTATAGCTGAAGTCATTGATATTCCCTTTTGTGTTGCTGGTGGCATAAAGAGTGAAGAAGACGCCAAAGAAATCTTGATGATGGGCGCAGATAAAATTAGTATTAACTCCCCTGCTTTGCGTGATCCTAACTTAATATCACGTCTTGCCGATCACTTTGGACAACAATGTGTTGTTGTCGGTATTGATAGTTTTTTTGATAAAGAGTCAGGCAAGTATCAAGTGTATCAATTTACTGGCGATGAAACTCGAACACAAAAAACCACTTGGACAACCTTTGAGTGGATAAAAGAAGTCGTTCAGTTAGGCGCAGGTGAAATAGTTCTAAACTGCATGAACCAAGACGGTGTGCGTCAAGGTTACGATATTGAACAGTTAAAACAAGCACGTGATGTTTGTAGCGTGCCTCTAATTGCTTCAGGTGGTGCAGGTGCTATAGAGCACTTTAGTGACGTATACCAGCAAGCCGACGTTGACGGCGCATTAGCGGCATCGGTATTTCATAAAGGCATTATTCCTATTGATGAGCTAAAGGCTTATTTGAAAGCCCAAAATATTGAGGTAAGACCATGTTAGTAACAAAAGATAACGTAAATGAGTTAGCGTGGCAAAAAATGGATAATCTTATTCCAGCCATTATTCAACACAGTGCAACGGGTGCTGTGTTAATGCAAGGTTACATGAACCAAGACTCTTTAACTGCAACACTAACCACAGGCAAAGCCACTTTTTTTAGTCGTTCAAAACAAGCGTTGTGGGTAAAAGGTGAAACCTCTGGTAACTTTTTAAACGTTGAACAAGTGCTGACTGATTGTGATCAAGATAGTTTACTCATTGCCTGTACACCAATAGGCCCAAGCTGTCATTTAGGCACTGAATCATGTTTTCCAGAGCAAAAGCTAACACAGCAAAACTTTTTAAGTCAGCTTGAACAAGTGATTGCCAGTCGTAAAAACGATAAACCAGAAGAAAGCTACACGGCACATTTATTTTCACGAGGTACCACCAAAATAGCCCAGAAAGTAGGTGAAGAAGGCGTAGAAGTTGCGTTGGCTGCTGTTGCTGAGACTAAAGAAGATTTACTGGGCGAATGCGCAGACTTGTTCTATCACTCACTCGTTTTACTCGCAGATCAAAACATTGATTTATCTGAGGTGATGGCAGTATTACAGAAGCGTCATAATAAATAAGCTTTATTGCAATTAAGTTTATCTACCGTAGCTTATCTATGTATAAACAAAGCCCCTGCTAGCTTGACAGCTAACAGAGGCTTTTAATTATATTAATCGGCATAAGCAAGTCTAAGCATAATAACTACGTGACTATTTAGTTCAAGCTGCCTATCATTATCATCAAAATAATTAAGCAATATTTACACTAGAACCTATGACCTTAAAAACTAACTGGCAAGCAAAGCATTTTAATGAATTATCGCTCAATGAACTTTACGATTTATTAAAGCTGCGTATTGATGTCTTTGTGGTTGAGCAAACCTGTTATTATCCAGATCTTGATGGTGAGTCCAATCAACTAGATAGGCACCCTGAGACGCTGCATTTATTGGGCTACCAAGATGATAATCTAGTTGCGTATTTACGGATATTAGCCAAAGGACAAAGTTACGACGACTATATTAGTATTGGTCGGGTGGCTATAGCTAAGCAAGCTCGTGGCTCAGGGTTAGGCCATGAACTCATGCTAGAAGCATTAAACTTGTGTCAGCAAAGTTTTTCAAATCAAGCAATAAAAATTTCCGCGCAGGAGCACTTAATTGAATTTTATCAGCAACATGGTTTTGAGCAAGTATCTCAAATGTACCTTGAAGATAACATTCCCCATGTTGCTATGATAAAGAGCGTTTAATACCAATTTTTTTAATAAATTTGCTTAAAGTGTAATAAACACGCCAATATTGGCTACAGCCGAAATAAGCAACACTAAGAAAGTTAAGATCATGCCGATAAATCTTGGTTGAGAAACACCAATAGATTTAGTTAAACCAACGGCATGTAAGACTCTACCTAATAACAAAGCCCCACCTAGAACATGCACAACGATTGGGTTAGCACCATTAAATTCATAACAGCCTATTAAAACTAATACTAACGGAACATATTCTGAAAAGTTAGCGTGCACCCTTATTGCCTGAGTTAGTGCTTTTTCACCACCATCACCCACGCCTACTTTTAACCGTTTGCGAAAGCCAATGACACGAAAAGAAAGAAACAAAAAAACTAGGGCTAGTAAGCTCGCATAAAGTGCGGTGATAGTTAAACTCATTAATAAAACTCCTGATTTTTATTTTTATTCAGATTAGAACTACCAATCAGCGTAAAACAAAAAACTCGCCGAAGCGAGTTTTTTATATTCTTGTAAGTCAATAAGTTAAAACTTAAACTAACTGCTCACTTAATATATTATTTACCGCTTCAACAGCCTGTGTACCGTCAACGGTTAAATATTTGCAATTACCTGATTGAGCTTCTGCTTGGTAGAAGTCAACTAATGGCTTAGTTTGCTCATGGTAAATGGCTAAACGCTTACGCACTGTTGCTTCTTCATCATCAGGACGAATAGATAGATCTTCACCTGTCACGTCATCTTTACCTTCAACTTTAGGTGGGTTATACACTAAGTGATAAACACGACCTGAACCAGAATGCACTCGACGACCAGCCATACGTTCAACAATCACTTCATCTGGTACGTCAAACTCTAATACGTTATCAACTGTGATACCGTTTTCTTTCATGGCGTCAGCTTGTGGAATAGTACGTGGGAAACCATCTAGCAAGAAACCTGCTTTACAGTCATCTTGAGCTACACGCTCTTTTACTAGACCAATGATTAATTCGTCAGACACAAGCTGCCCAGCATCCATAACCGCTTTAGCTTGGTTACCTAATTCTGTGCCTGCTTTAATTGCAGCACGTAACATATCACCCGTTGAAATTTGAGGAATGCCGAATTTAGCCATTAAAAATTGTGCTTGTGTGCCTTTGCCCGCACCAGGAGCGCCAAGAAGTACAATACGCATATAAACTAACCTTTAAGTGATAATGTTTAAAATAAGTAAAAATAATTACATTAAAATAATTGATACCAAGGACATTGGTATAACCATGGCTAAAAGCGCATTTTGATCACATTAATGTAATAATTCTTCGTTAATATTTTAGTGCGGCAGACACTATACAAGCATGCTTATGAGCAAACAAGCTTAGCATACAAAAAAGGAGCACTCTTTTATACAAAGAAGCTCCTTTTTCCGACTAAAGTCTATTGTGACTCAAGTTTTATTGCTATTTAGTGAGGCTTAACATTAATTTATTCAAACGTGCCACATAACTTGCAGGGTCTTTTAAGCTACCACGCTCTGCTAACATCGCTTGTTCAAACAACACTTCAACCCATTGGTTGAATTTATCATCGTCTTGTTCATCAGCAACGTGCTTAACTAGGTCGTGCTCACCGTTAATTTCAAAAATTGGTAAAGTTTCTGGTACTTCTTGACCAACCGATGCCATTAACTTAGCCATTTGGCTACTCATGTCATTTTCATCAGCTACGATACAAGCAGGAGAGTCAGTTAAACGTTGTGACAATTTAACGTCTTTTACTTTATCTTTTAGCGCATCTTTGATGCGAGAAACAACAGAGTCATACTCTTTTTCCAGTTTTTCTTGTGCTTCTTTGGTTTCTGCATCATCCATGTCACCTAAATCAAGGCCACCACGAGTTACAGATTGAAGTTGCTTACCATCAAATTCATTTAAGTGGCTTACTAACCATTCATCAATTCTGTCTGACATTAATAATACTTCAATGCCTTTTTTGCGGAAAACTTCTAAATGAGGACTATTTTTAGCCGCTTCAAAGCTATCAGCAACCACGTAGTAAATTTTGTCTTGTCCTTCTTTCATGCGTTCAATATAAGAAGCGAAAGAAACATTTTGAATAGCACTGTCTTCATTGGTTGAAGCAAAACGTAAAAGACCGGCAATTTGCTCTTTGTTTGCCATATCTTCAGCTGGGCCTTCTTTTAAGACTTGACCAAATTCATCCCAGAAACCTTGATATTTCTCAGCGTCTTTTTTACCCATTTTCTCAAGCATTTTTAATACACGCTTGGTACAACCTTTACGGATAGCTTGAGTTACTTTGTTGTCTTGTAAAATTTCACGAGAAACATTTAATGGTAAGTCATTTGAATCAAGTAAACCTTTAACAAAACGTAAGTAAGTTGGCATAAACTGTTCAGCGTCATCCATAATGAATACGCGCTGTACATAAAGTTTTAAGCCATGCTGTTTTTCACGGTTATACATGTCAAACGGTGCTTTTGCAGGCACATATAATAAAGAGGTATATTCTGTTTTACCTTCTACCTTGTTGTGCTCCCATAATAACGGGTCACCAAAGTCGTGTGATACATGCTTATAAAATTCTTTATATTCGTCTTCTGAAATATCCGCTTTTTCACGGGTCCAAAGAGCTGTTGCTTTGTTAATGGCTTCCCACTTAGCTGGTTCAGCATCACGTGCTTCAATCGCGGGTGTAGTTACATTGCCTTCTTCATCTTTTACTTCCGCTACCGCTTCAACAGCAGGCACTTCAGGTGTTAACATTTCTACTGAAACAGAGATGTGATCTGAGTACTTAGTCACAATTGACTTTAAACGCCAGTCATCGGCAAACTCACTTTCATCTTCTTTTAAATGAAGAATAATATCAGTACCGCGGTTAGCTTTGTCGATTTGCGCCGTAGTAAACTCACCTTCACCTGCACTTACCCACTCAACACCTTCTGATGCATTATCACCAGCGCGGCGTGAACGAACAGTTACTTTATCTGCAACAATAAACGCAGAGTAGAAGCCAACACCAAATTGGCCAATTAATTGTGAGTCAGCGGCTTGGTCACCTGATAATTGTGAAAAGAATTCAGCGGTGCCAGATTTAGCAATAGTACCTAAATGTTCAATCACGTCATCGTGATTCATACCAATACCATTATCAGAAATAGTCAAAGTGTTGCTGTCTTTATCACAACTAACACGTACTCTTAAATCACCGTCGCCTTCAAATAATTCAGCATTAGATAACGCTTTAAAACGTAACTTGTCTGAAGCATCTGCTGCGTTAGATACTAATTCACGTAAAAAGATCTCTTTATTTGAATAAAGAGAGTGGATCATTAGTTGAAGTATTTTAGCGTTATCTGATGCAAACGCATGAGTTTCTGGTTGTTTTTCGGTAGTCATAAAAAGTTAACCTATAGTTTTCTTAATTTGGTAAATAGTTTGGTAAATATCCCGATAACACTATTTGGATTAGATCGAGTTAATTCGCTGTTACTTTATCTGAGGATTGATTATTTTTTTTCAAGGGAAGAATTGAAGAAAAGTTGCGAGTTAATAGTGACAAGTGTCGAAAGGTAAATTAAAAATTAAAAATATTGAGTTACAAACAGCAATGGAACTGCTATTCCTTTGCTGCTCCCTTTCTACTCATCACACTCACTAAGGATTGACTATTTCACCTTACAAATCATAGCTCTTACGCCCTGAAAGCGCGTGAGATAAGGTATTACCATCAACATATTCTAATTCGCCACCCACAGGTACACCATGGGCGATACGAGAGATGTTAACCTGATATTGTTGTGCTAGCTCAGCAATAAAATGTGCCGTTGCTTCACCCTCAACGGTTGGGTTGGTAGCAAGAATAACTTCGCTAAATTGGCCGCTGGCAAATTGAGTCGCTAATTTATCTAAGCCAAGGTCATCCGGCCCTATACCATCAATGGGTGATAAGTGTCCCATTAAGATAAAGTATCGGCCATTAAATTCACCCGTTTGTTCAATGGCTATGACATCACCCGGGCTTTCTACAATACATAAAGTGGTCGCAATTTGTCGCTTAGGACTTTGACAAATTTCGCATAATTCTTCCTCAGTAAAGTTACGACATTGCTGACAATGGCCAATATCTGTCATGGCACTGGCTAAAGAAGATGCCAGTTTACTGCCACCACGGCGATTGCGCTCTAATAAATGAAACGCCATGCGCTGGGCTGATTTTGCGCCAACACCGGGTAAACATTTTAGAGAGTCGATAAGCTCTTGTACTAACGGGCTAAATTTCATAATGAGTTGCGTTGCTTAAAGTAGAATGACAGCTAAAGTGCCATATGTTTTTTATATTAGAAGAGCGTTAGTTTAACGTAATTTTTTCTTCAACCATAGTTTTATACTAATTGGGCATACTGCTGGTAATGCGGTTAAAGATTCAATTGATAATACCCATTGAACAACTTTAAGGCACTAGCTAACTCAACTGCGTAAAGCATCAAAATTATCCATCTGCTCTTGGTAACGAGCCCAATCAAACTCTGCTTCAAAACTATCAGCTAAAGCATCAATACTCTGCTCTCGAAGCTGTTGGTAGTCCACTTTCTCAAAGTGATTGCCGCTACTTGCCCAAGTCAAAATAGCATCTAACGTCAATGGCGTATCCATCAAACCATGCCAATAGCTGGCAAATATTTGCTGATCTGTTGACATAACACCTGCGCCAAGTTCTTTCACACCTTGCTCATTCGTTACTAACGACAATAATCTTTCTTGATCAATAACGCTTTCGCCCGCATGGATTTCATAGCCACTAATAGGCACAGCAGCTTGCCCTGGAAATGTAATTGTTCCTTGCTTTAGCGTTAACGCTTTATCTTTTGTTAACACTGTCTCGATAGGTAAATAACCTAAAGCTTTACTTGAGCTAGCCCTATTAACCGAAATAGTAGGTTTTGATTCGATACCTTCTGGATCATCTATCAAGTTGCCTAGCATTTGTAAGCCGCCACAAATTCCCATCACCTTACCGCCATAACGTAAATGTTTCGCTATTGCTTTATCCCAACCTTGCTCTCTAAGCCACTGTAAATCAGCTTGAGTGTTCTTTGACCCCATTAAAATGATCAAATCAGCGGGTTCAAATCTTGGCGTTAAGTGAGGGCCAACTAAGATGACATTAACCTGCGGATGAGCACGCATAGCATCAAGATCATTATGGTTACTAATACGCGGATACACTGGCACCACTACTTTCAATTGAGCATTATCCACTTGTTGTTCAATAGCGACGCTGTCTTCACTATCAAGGTATAAACCTTGTAAATATGGCAGCACAGCCAATACAGGTTTTCCTGTTTCTTTTTCTAGCCAATCATTGCCTGACGTTAATAAAGATCTATCACCACGAAAACGATTAATCACAAAACCAATAACCCTGTCTTGCTCACTTTGGCTTAAACAAGCTAATGTCCCCGTTAAGTGAGCAAAAACGCCGCCTCGGTCAATATCAGCAATAATAATGACAGGACAATCAACGGCTTCAGCAAAGCCCATGTTAGCAATATCACGGTCACGTAAATTGATCTCTGCTGGGCTACCCGCCCCTTCTACAACAACAATTTCAAATTGCTCGGTTAATCGTTGGTGAGCCGCTAGCACAGCTTTCATCGCTGTCGGTTTATATTGATGATAACTACTGGCATCAAGCTGTTGAGCCACTTTACCATTAATAATAACTTGGCAACCTATGTCGCTACTTGGCTTTAATAAGACGGGATTAAAATCAGTAATAGGCGCTAAGCCGCAGGCCTGAGCTTGCAATGCTTGCGCTCGACCAATTTCACCACCATCGACAGTCACTGCACTGTTCAGTGCCATATTCTGAGGTTTAAATGGGGCAACATTATGACCTAAACGCTTTAATGCTCGCGACATGGCACAAACCAAGGTCGATTTTCCTGCATCAGAAGTTGTCCCTTGCACCATAAGGGTAATCGATTGTTTTTCTTTATTTGACAAGGAAGTACCCCAAAAAGCACAGCCAAGAGATGGCTAGTAATATCCAAGGCAATTTACTAACTTGATTTTCCTGCGGAGCTTCTAGTGTAGGTTCTTCATTCAGAACTGTGTTTGTTTTATTGCGCTTTTTACGTAACTTATCCTGCTCACGCATTTTCGCTTTATGCTGTTTTTTATATTGAGCTATGCCTTTTTCAATGCCAGCGGCAATAAGCTTAGTTTGCTCTTTTGTTTGTCCCTTCTTTTGTGTGCCGTTGGCAATTTTAGCAGCCTCATCTTGTGACTCTATTGATACACTTTTATTTTTAGCCATTAATTATTCTATACCTTTTAAGACTTTTTCTTTGTTTTGAAACTAAAACTGAGGCGTTAAGCAATCAAGTAATTGTTTAAAGTCATCCACGACAAAATCAGGATTATAACTGGCAATATCTTCGTCATAATTATAACCATAGGTTAGGCCAACGTTTTGTACATTGGCACGCTGAGCGGCAAGAATATCATTTTTAGAATCCCCCACCATTAAACAATATTGTGGCTCAACATCTAACTGTTCACTTAAATGCAGCAATGGTAATGGGTCTGGCTTTTTGGCACTTAAGCTATCGCCGCCTAGAACCTGCTCAAATAACCCCTTCACCCCTAATTTATCTAAAATTGGCGAGACAAACTCAACAGGTTTATTAGTAACGATGGCTAGTCGATAACCTCGAGATTTTAGTGTTTGCAGTGTTTCAAATACATTGGAATAAAGTACACTATCAACACAGACAAACTCTCGATACGTTGCCAAAAAGACATTAAGTGCTTTACTAACAAGTTCTACAGAAGGAGTTGAGGCCATTTTGTTACTATGCTCAATGCCTGCCATTAATGCTCGCTCAACTAATATTTGTGCGCCATTGCCCACCCAAGTTCTTATTTCTTGCTCTGAAAAAGGCTTACGCTCTAAAGCAATAAGCATTTTATTAATAGCACTGGCAAGGTCAGGAACACTATCAACCAAAGTGCCATCAAGATCGAAAATAATTAATTTTTTATCTGTAAAATTCAAAGTGTTAATCCATCAATAAGTAGAGGTGTAAATTATCATAACCATTGATATCAAGTACATTACTTAATTGATCATTTAGTCAGAGTCAAAATATAATTTGGTTCATTCAAAGTACATATCCAGAAGTTGAGATAAACTACAGTGCTTAGTGAACTTAAGCCCAATAGTAGTGTTGTTGATTAGGGTCAAACAAAATCGATAAAATACACATATTCATATTCAATAAGACAAGATCAATAGTAAAATCCCCCTTCATTTCAAAACTAAGTTGTTACCATGATAGTTGATCTAAATAGCCGTTACGGCTTAAACCCTGCCCATAGTGAAGTAGTAGAAGCATGCAAAATCATTGAACCATGCGATGCCTTAGATATGGGCTGCTCTAATGGACGCAACGCTATCTACCTTGGCCAACGAGGATTTAATGTCACCGCCGTAGACACAAATTTCGGTGCTGTTGATATGCTGAAAAGTATTAGTACTGAAGAAAAAATGACTAATATTGACGCTCAAGTATACGATATTAATAATGCAAACCTTAATAAAGACTATGGCTTTATTAGTTGTACCGTAACCTTAATGTTTACCGACCCAGCTCGCGTTGATGATATTATTGCCGACATGCAAAAGTGTACTCTGACAGATGGTTATAACCTAATTGTTTGCGCTATGAGTACAGAAGAGCATCCATGCCCAGTTCCTTTCCCTTTTACCTTAAAAACTGGACAGTTACGTAAAGTTTATGAAGGTTGGGAGCTGATTAAGTACAATGAAGATGTAGGTACTATGCATAATGGCGCAAAATTACAATTTGCGACTTTATTGGCAAAAAAACCTACCGCAAACTAACCCAACGCCAAAGCTCATCGAATATTATTAGAACAAAGCAAAACCGCTCCAAGGCCAAGCATAACTAACCTTATAGTTCAGATATAGTTTAGTTATGCTTTAAAGCGCATGAAATGACACTGACTTATACCATTTGAAAACTTTTGAATGTGTACATCTAAACTCTAATGTTTCTTCAGACATCATCTCTAAATGATAAGTTGTTAAAAGCACAACCAGACAACATAAAAGCAAATATAAATAGAGTTAATATGTATTTTTTCATGGTATTTCTCATTGCTAATACGGTTTAATTTTTAGCTAGGATGAACATATGATAACCAAAATCATCTGCAAACCGACTACAAATGTCTACCTCATGTTCAATATCTTTTATTGCAGCAGAAGTAGGCATTTTAGCTTTAAGTTCTATAATTCGCTCTTTTAGTGGCTCATAGTAATTCGACCAGGCTTCTTTACTTTGAGAAAATTGACTGATGACTCGGTAGCCAATTTTTTGCATTTGCTTAATACGTGTTTGCACTGATTGGATATCGGGATATTCCTGCTGCCAAAACTCAAGACACTCTTGACTTGGTTTATCAGTTCGCCATACCAGATCACTGATCACTAGATATCCGTGTTCACTTAGAAATGCTCTCCACTGAGCAAGTGCTTTTTCAACGCCTATTATATAGGCACTCCCCTCAGCCCAAATAAGATCAAATTTACCTTTAGAAAAAGGTAACTCGGTCATACTTGCATTAATTGTTTCCAGCTGCCCAGAAAGCCCTTGTCGCTTAAAGTCCTGTTCTAAACTGTCAAGAGCCGACTGTTCATTATCTAGGGCTGTAACCTTTGCAGAACTAAGCTTAGCTAAAACTTGAGTAGCCAACCCTTTACCGCAGCCAATATCTAAAATACTGCTCGGAGTTATAGGTACAAATGACAAAGCTTTTTCGGTATCACTTTCACTTCCTGGCCCCCAATATTTTAATGTTTCATAAACTCTTAAGAAGTCTGCCATGTATGCATCGTGTTCATTCATATCTTTTGATAACCATTTTAAACGCAAAGCCTCTTTCTCACTAAAGCCTTGCTTTATTAACCAATCCATATGGGCATCTGGAGCCAGTTTATTTAAATCTTTATGCCACGATTTAAGATCCCCCTGCCCCAAAATTGCTGCAAGTAATTCCCTAGACTGCTGCTTTTTTGCTATCTCTTGATCTAAGAAGTTAAGGCGCTCTTGTAGCACTTGCTTATCTATTTTAGCCTCAAGGCACGCTTTACATTCTTTTAATGTTAAACCGCCAGCCAACAATTGTTGAATCAAACGCAAGCGTTGTAGATCTTTATCAGTATATACGCGATAACCATTTTGAAGCCTTTGCCCTGAAATAAGCTTTAGCTTTTCATAGTAAAGCAACGCTGTTCGCGATAGCCCGACTTGCGCTGCTAATTCAGATATTTTATACACGGCAAGGTTACCTTAAATCTCTTGATGATTAACACTTTAAACTATAAAGCTATAGACAGGTCAATAGCGTGCTGAAAAACTTTCATCAACACAAGTGTCGATTTCTGGTTGATTTAAATTTTAAAATAATAAGTTCAACTAAAAGTACTTAATAAAACATAGATTTACTCTAAATACTTATGTGTTAAAAGTATGCGATAAAAACGATTAGTCTGGCATTAACTAAAAAGTTAGCATGTAATGTTAGCTCACAGTCACTTGCCATTTAGTAATATGTCAATTTAACTATTATTTGAAGGCCGTTGATCTTCTTATTTAGTTATAAGTTTAGGGATATTTGATATGAAATTAGTTTTTACTAACGAGAGTGTTTTTCTTGTAAATAATGTAAAGAATTTTCTTGAAGCTCAAAAGATAAAGGTATTTATTAAAAATGAATATGCTCAAGGTGCTATAGGAGAGATATCACCCTTTGATTCATGGCCAGAACTCTGGGTTGTAAATGATTCAGATTTTGCTCGCTCGATGGAGCTTATCAATGCATCACAGCAAAGTGAAAGCTCTGAAGAGTGGCAATGTAAAAATTGTTGTGAAAAAAATGATACTTCATTTGAGCTTTGTTGGAAGTGTCAGCACGAAAGAATATAATAAGATTTGAAGTTTAACTAATATTGCCTCCAGAATAACTCAAAATAAAAATGACACCCTGTAGGTGCCATTTTTATTGACTTTAAGCTTCAAGCCTAGAATGGCATCTTCATGCCCGGCGGTAATTGCATACCACCTGTTAGAGCACCCATTTTCTCTTTATTTTGCTCTTCAACACGGCGAACAGCATCGTTAACAGCAGCAGCAAGTAAATCTTCAATCATATCTTTATCATCTTCCATTAAGCTATCATCTAACTCAACGCGACGAACACTGTGGCTGCCTGTCATGGTTACTTTAACCATGCCTGCACCTGCTTCACCAACCACTTCCATATTGGCTAGCTCTTCTTGAGCCTTTTGCATTTTTGCTTGCATCTGTTGGGCTTGTTTCATTAAGTTGCCCATGCCACCTTTCATCATAATTGTTCTCCAAAAATATGTTCTAAAAATAAATTGTTGTCATTATACCAATAAGACTAATCAACAAGGAAGCAATTCAGTTAAATCGCACTAATGGTTTGTTCATCTAATGTTGCCTGAAAATGTTGCTGCAATCCTTGTACTACCTCATCATTTCTTAGTACTTCTTTGGCGTATTCATAACGCTTGTCATTAATATCTGCTTGAATTTGATAAGGGTCGGCAACCGTTTCATCAACAATATTAATGGTTACTGTAATGCTTTTTGAAAGGTATTGACTGATTGTTTGTTGAAGTTGCTGTTGAGCCACTTCTGTATATAAATGTTTTGTTGTCTGATTTAAAGATAAAACTAAATGTTGCTCGGTAGAGCTTTCATCTATAGTCGCATGAATCGCCAACTGTCTCAAACGTGCTGTTAGCTCCATCGCATCAATCATGTGTGCCCACTGATCAACTTGATTAGCTTTTTTGATTACCGCAGGATCTATATTTTCAGCTTGATACGGCTGCTCTGGTTTTGGCAGTTCAATTATCTTAGCGGCTTGCTGACTTTCACTATCAACATCGTTAGGTGCTTGAACTGTATTTACTTGCTCATTTTCTTGTTGACGCCCTTTAGCGTCATTGGGCTTTTTTGCTTGTTGCTCCAGCTGTTTTTTACGGCTTCTGAGCATGTTTCTACCAGCTAAAGCTGCGCTTATGGGACTTTCAAAGTTAGGTGCGTCTTCAACTTTTTCTATTGTCTCATTGCTAGAGGGCTCTTCAATTTCAGTTGTTTCTTGCTCTATAGGCATTGAGTTAACAGGTGCTGCTAATGTTTGTGCTGGGAGTTGTTCGTTATGATGAAGTTGAGCTGCTTGATTTTCTAGCTCATTCATTTCTTGCACTAATTGCTCAGAAGTTTCTGCTTCTGAGGTTGCTTGCTCTTGAGCTTCAACGTCAACTTCGGGAGTTTCAGGCGAGGTTGTTTCATCTGCAACTTTTTCTTGATTATAACTATTATCAACAGCTGAAGAATTTGAAATTAATAAATCATCATCGAATGTTACGTCACTTACAGGCTTTTCATTTTCAGCCGCAGAGTTTTTCTGCTCTTGCGTATCTGAGCGCAGCATAGGCTTGAATGCAAAAAGGCGAATTAGTGTCATATCAAAAGCCGCTTGTTCATCAGCAGCATAAGGCAAGTCTTTACGACCATTTACGCAGATTTGATAATACAATTGTACATCTTCAGCAGACATTGCTTGGCTGAATTTTTTCAGTAATTGTGCATGTGAGGGAGATAAATCAAAATGTTGCTCAACCATTTGCAATATAGCTATTTGATGGAACAATTGAATAAGTTCAGCAAATAATCGGCTATAACTGGGTGCATGACTAGCAATGGTGGCACTTAATGCCATCAAGTCTTTGCTATCTTGTTTTAATAGCGCAATAACAATTTTATATACCCAATCTTGATCAATACCACCTAACATTTGCTGAATATTAGCCAAGCCAATATTGCCTTGCCCTTGAGCAATGGCTTGATCGGTTAGGCTTAACGAGTCACGCATACTGCCACGGGCAGCTTTCGCCAGTAACGTTAACGCGCCGGCTTCATGATTAACCTGTTCATTTGCTAAAATTTCATCGAGTTTAGTTTCTATTTGCTTAACGGTGAGTGCTTTTAAATGAAATTGTAAACAGCGAGATAAAACGGTGACTGGCAATTTTTGAGGATCAGTTGTGGCTAAAATAAATTTAACATGTTCAGGCGGCTCTTCAAGTGTTTTAAGCAAGGCATTAAAACTATGACGAGAGAGCATATGCACTTCATCAATAAGATACACTTTATAGCGACCACGTGTGGGAGCGTATTGTACGTTATCTAAAATCTCACGAGTGTCGTCAACTTTAGTTTTTGATGCGGCATCAATTTCAAGTAAGTCAACAAAGCGGCCTTGATCAATTTCTAAACAAGTTTCACATTGACCACAAGGTTTGGAAGTAATACCTGTCTCACAGTTTAAGCTTTTAGCAAAAATTCTAGCAATGGTAGTTTTACCAACACCACGGGTGCCGGTAAAGAGATAAGCATGATGTAAGCGCTGCTGATTTAGAGCATTCACTAACACGGTTACTACATGCTCTTGTCCCATCAACTCTTCAAAGTTTTTAGGACGCCACTTTCTTGCTAGAACTTGATAGCTCATTTTAGGCCTTATTCGCCGTCGTATTGAACAAGTGCGTAGGGAGTGATATCCATAGATTCCAGACGAGTTACACCACCTAAGTCAGGTAAAGAAATAACAAAGCCAGCATCATTAACTTGTGCACCTAAACTACGAATAAGCTTTGTTGTTGCTTCAATAGTACCACCGGTTGCTAATAAATCATCTATGATAAGTACTTTATCTTCAGGAGTTAAGGCATCCGCATGGATCTCTAATATATCTTCACCATATTCTAATTGATATGCTTGGCTGATCGTTTCTCGCGGAAGTTTTCCTGGCTTACGCACGGGAACAAAACCTACTCCCAAGGCTAGCGCTAATGGTGCACCAAATAAAAAGCCCCGGGCTTCTGTACCAACAATTTTAGTAAAATGCTGATCTTTATACTTGTTGATAAGCAAGTCCATAGTTAACGAAAATGCCTGAGCATCATCTAATAAACTTGTCACATCGCGAAAGAGAATGCCAACGCTTGGGTAATCGGGGATAGTTTTGATTGCAGCTTGTAATTGCGCTAATTGCTGTTCGTTCATTACTTAATTCTTTGACCAATTTTATTGGGCTAAAGAATAAAACAATTTCTTAAAGAATTATAGGGGTTGAAAGGTTTTTATAAGGCAATTGTTGAAGAATCATTCAGTACAAGCGATGAAACCGTAGTAAGAAGGCTTCCTTCATTAAGGGGTTTATTCAATACCCTATCAAATAGAGAAAATTCAGGTAAATGATGCAAACTCTCTTGTGGTTGCGTGGTAATGAACAATATGGGTGTATCAGCACATTGTGAAGTTTGTTTAATATTTTTACTGAGCAAAATACCATTCATTAATGGCATTAAGTGATCAATAATAAAAAGTTGATAGTTACCCGATTGAGCTTTTTCAAAGCCATCTAAACCATTTATCGCGGTTTCAACTTTATAGCCGTGAGTCAATAATAATTGGCTAATAGACTCGCGAACACTGGCATTATCATCAATAACTAAAACATTCATAAAACTTAATTACCTAAATTCAATGCAAACCCTGTTAGGCAAAGAATGCTCTTGCCTAACTTTTACGGGGCATATTTTACCTTATTGAATTAGGTGATAACAGCTTTTTTCAATGTTTTGTCTATGTTTTGATTACTTTTAAGTGATGATTATGTAAGTGAATGTTTTTGCACAAAAGCATTTACTAAAGCAACACTTGAAGCTGACATCTGATGAGAGCTATCAGGGTCATTCATCAAAGATAATACTTGTGAACTGAGTACTTTGCCGAGCTCAACCCCCCATTGATCAAATGAGTTAACTTGCCATAAAGCGCCTTGGACAAAGATTTTGTGCTCATATAAAGCTAAAACAGCACCAAGGGTTTCAGGTGATAGAGACTCCATTAGTAAGGTGTTACTCGGCGTATTACCTTTCATCACCTTGTGTGAAGCTATTTGCTGAATATCATCTTCAGTTAGCCCTTGCGCTTTTAATTCATCTTGAACTTGTTGCAATGTTTTACCTTGCATTAACGCTTCACTTTGGGCAAAGCAATTTGCCACAAGAACTTTATGGTGTTCTTCTAAATCACTAGTACCCTGTATGGCTACAATAAAGTCTGTTGGGATAATTTCATCACTTTGATGCATCAATTGCATAAAGGCATGTTGACCATTAGTACCTTCTTGCCCAAAGACTATCGGTGATGTTAGCCATTTCAATTTGTGCCCTTGTTTGGAAACTGATTTACCATTGCTTTCCATATCAGTTTGCTGCAAATATCCAGGAAGAGCACGTAATGCATGGTCATAAGGCAATACAGATAAAGCCTGATACCCTAAAGCATTGCGGTTCCACATTCCTATTAGTGCCATTAGCACAGGCATGTTTTGCTCAAAAGCTGCAGTTTGAAAGTGCCTATCCATCTCATAAGCCCCCTGCTTAAATCGAGCAAAATTTTCATTACCTATAGCTAAAGCAAGGGGTAACCCAACAGCTGACCAAACAGAAAATCGCCCGCCAACCCAATCCCACATAGGCAGAACATGACTTGATTTCAAACCAAAATCTTGGGCTTTTTCAACATTACTACTGACAGCAAACCATTGTTTTTCAATTGCTTCAAGTGTTCCCAACTCTGCCAACATCCACTCTTTAACAGCAGTGGCATTAAGTAAGGTCTCTTGAGTGGTAAATGTTTTAGAAACCACAACAACTAGTGTCGTAGCAGCATTAAGCTGTGCTAATTTTTCGACCACAGCAGCGCCATCAACATTGGCTAAAACATGCACTCTCAGGCCTGTACTGTGGTATGGGTTCAAAGCACTAAGCCCAACCTTAATACCATAATATGAACCACCTATACCGATGGCGATGACATGTTTAAATTTCGCCCCTGTAGCACTGGTTAATTTTCCTCGATATACATCATCAACAATGCTCGATACTTGTTGATCTGTAGCGATAACTTGCTCACTCAATTGTGATGATAATGTAGCTTGCTTTACTTCTGCTGGAGCCCTTAATACAGTATGCAACACCGCTCGCTGCTCAGTATTATTAATTTGAACTCCAGAGAACATGTCTTTAATACTACTAGCTAAACCACTTTCTCTAGCCCAATCAATCAGCTTACTTAACTCACTGTTAGTGAGATTTTGCTTTGAGTAGTCTAAAAATAATCCACCAGCTTTAAGGCTAAAGTCACTCACTCTAGCCTCGTCATCAAATAATGACATTATTGAACGATTATTGGCATTCTTTATAGCCGTTTGTATCGCTGTTTTTTCTGTAAAAAATTCCATACTTTTGAGGTCAACATCCCTAGTTATTAATTGGCAAGAAGGTAATCAAGCGCGCCTGTTATTGCTGCGACCTGCGCTACAATACAATTTTCATCATCCACTAATGGGCTATCAGGGTACACTTCAGTCGTTGTGACAAAAGGAGCACAAGTTAAGCCCATACATAAACCTAACTCTTTTGCGGCATAATTGATGACACCTTCTTGCTCAAGAGGTACGCCAATAAGTTTACCTTCATTATCAGCAGGTGCAATGTGCGTGACTTGTGCAACATTTTTAATGATGCTTGATTGGAATTTTGCTTCAGGCTTAATGGTGTTACCAACAAGATAAAAACCATCCGGAATATTCCAAGTTTTCTGCTCAATAGCATCTCTTGCAGCAAGCGCAGGTCTAAACTCAGTATTATCAGTATCTGTTGTTTCATGTAAATCCACATGAACTAAAATATCAAGATTTAACGACTGAATATATGCCATTAAAGCGGCTGACTCTTGTGCAGGGCTATTATCATAAAACGAGCGATTAGGGTCGAGTGCATTATTATTCCAGCGGTTAATTGTTTCATAGCCCCAGGGACTGACACATGGCACAACCAATATATTAAATAACACTTGATAATTTGAACATTTACCATCGGCCTCATTTTGTAAAAAACGCAGCGCACCTTGTACTCCACTGGTTTCGTAACCATGTACGCCACCAGTTACTAACACTGTTTTTTTATCATGCTGCCAGTTTTTACTTTTTATTGCGTACAGAGGATAACGACTTTCATCAATATCAAGTGCGCCATATTGCACAACATCAAAACCTTGCTTGAGTGCATCAATTTTATTCAGTACTTGCTCTTGATAGCTACGTTTTACCGTTTGTTGTAAAAACCACTCTTTCTTTTCTGTATCAGTCCATTTTTTACCTGGAGTACCGATATTGCATATTTTACTGTCTGCCATTAATAACCTTTATCACGTTACGCTATTTAGTGTCTGCTCTACCCATAAACTTATGTTCACTGGTGTTTACTTTTATTTTATCGCCCGTAGAAATATGCTCTGGTACTTGAACAATTAAGCCTGTTGAAAGTGTAGCTGGTTTTGTTCTAGCACTGGCAGAAGCGCCTTTAATAGATGGATCAGTTTCTGTGATCACTAGCTCTACGCTTGCAGGGAGATCAATAGCAACAGGTACGTCATCAACAATTATCACTGAGATTCCCTGTGTATCTTCATTAATGAAAAGTAATTCTTCACTAATGCTTTCTTTGTTTAGGTTATAGGGCGTGTAATCTTCATTATCCATGAAAACATATTCATCGCCATCAATATAAGAAAACATTGACGGGCGTCTGCTTAAGTCTGCGAAATTGAGCATATCTTCAGCTTTAAAAGTTTCATCCACTTTTAAACCCGTTACTACATCATATAAACGCATACGATATAAACTACCACCTGCTCTACCCTGTGGAACAGAGCGCGTGATGTCTCTAACTATTAATACTTTACCGTTATGTTCTATTGCTGCGTTTTTTTTTATATCGCTTGCCTTAGGCATATGAGATTCCTATTGAAACTTTATTAGGTTAATAGGCAAGAAAATAACATGAAGTGATTGGTAATTCTATTGAATTCATCGCTTGAACTTACTTAAAAAATTAGAAAAGCAAAAAAGAACAACCCTTAGAAAACTTACATAAGAACTTTTACAGAAATTATCATTAAACGAGAGAATGCAGATTGACTAAACAAAAAAGCTAGTGTCAGCCTTAAATAGCAGCACACTAGCCTTTAAAAACATAGATTGGGTACTATTGATTTATAGTGAATTATTCGTATGAACGCTCTAACCACGCAATCTGCAGCTTTAACTCTGCAATTTCATTATTAGCATCTGCTAATTGTTCTTGCACTGTTTTTTGCTCATTATTAGTGTTTTCAGCATTCATATCAGCATTTTTCATCATATTACTTCTATCCTCGTGGGCCATACTACCCTCCCAGTTTTGGTTGCTCTACATGTATTATTACACACAGACTTACAAAAAGTAATATTTCTATAAAATTTTTACTATTTCTCAAACAAATAGAACTACCACATTAAATCATCTGGTATTTGATAATCAGCGTAAGGATCATCTTCATCTGGAGATTCATCAACTAATTTATCATTTTGAACCAACACAACCTTCTTATCTAAAGTTGCTAGCTTCTCAGCTGTTTCACGGGTAACGATGTAAGTGGTATCATCTAACCCACACAAGGCTAATCGGCCATTAATTAGGGCTTTATGAGTAATGCTATCTAATGAAAGTTTTTTGATTTTGTTAGCAAAAGTGTAGTTATACTCATTTTCACCATCAACACCTTTAACTTGGTGGTGGGTTAAAATTTGCTTTATACGTAAACTTTGTTCTTTCTCTGCTAACTGCTCTTTTTTCTGGTCATTTAAAGCATTGTCTTTTGCTTGTTTTTCGGCTTTAGCTTTAGCGAGGTCTTGCTTAACTTTTTCTTGCATCGACGCTTCATGTTGAACACCGCTGCGCTTTTGTTTATTTTTTTTACGTTTATCAGCATTAGCTTGACGCGTTTTTTGCTTGGTGGTTAATCCAGCTTTAAGGAGTTGGTCTTGAAGTGAGGCCATAGGATTTTTCAATAGTAGTGAATTTATCATTATTTTATCAATAAACAGACCGCAGACAAACTTTAATTACCTAAATAAGTTATTGATAACTTATAGGTTAAAAAAATAAGTTAAAAAGCCTTTTTCATTAAAAAAATTGAAACATTACTGATACTTTTGCCTGCAGCTATTTAACCAAGTGTATAGGGCTATTACTAATACTCGCAACAGGTTGATCCGTTGGTGTGATCAAGACATCTTTGGTTTTTGATTCACCGTTTTGATAACGGTGGTATGAGCATTGTTTAAGTCCCATTTGATAACAAAAATCATTGAAGCTATTAAAGTCATCTCTCGTGAACCTTTGCCCTTTTTTAGTCATCAAGCCATCAACATACATGGTATCGCCATTGATATTACAATTAGCAATTGCTGAGTAGGGCTTGCCATATTCTTCAACTTTTAAGGCGCGCACCATCTTTACTTCAAAGATCCACTCACCTACTTTGACATGCTTTGACATTGAATCAGACACTTAAAACCCCAAAAACTTTAAATTGCTATAAACCGTATATTTCAATGATACATTATAACATTTTGTAACGATTAAAGCCTAAATAAATCTCCGTTTTTTTCTTTATCAAATAAAAACAATTGGTTAACTTTTAAACTATAAAATTTGTTGTCAATGTCAACTATCCTGCTGCTTGGAAAAACAAATACTTTCGCTCTTTAGCATTTATCAGTTACTCTAATGAGATTGCCAGTTTACATTTTTCACCACCTATGATTAAAAAAATAATAATAGCCCTTTTATTAATTAGCTCTTTAATACTTCTATCAGGGGCAACATGGTTATACAGCAAAGTAGATAGTGCTCTACCTGTGCTTGAAGGTAAAAAAACAGTGTTTGGTTTAAAGGATACCGCCACTATTGAACGAGACAGTCAAGGCATAGCCACTATTAAAGCAAATAGCCGAGTTGATGTTGCTGTAACAACAGGCTTTGTGCATGCTCAAGAACGCTTTTTTCAGATGGACTTATTAAGAAGAAACTCTGCTGGAGAACTATCAAGCCTCTTTGGCTCACTGGCTCTAGATTATGATAAATCAATTCGTCGACATAGGTTTCGTGACAGAGCAAGAGAAATAGTAAAATCATTACCCAGTGATCAGGCTGCCTTGTTGAAAGGATACACCCGTGGTGTTAATCAAGGTTTAAAATATTTGAGCACCGCACCGTTTGAGTACTTGTTATTACAACAAGAGCCAGTTCAGTGGAGTGAAGAAGATTCTATTTTAACCATATTTAGTATGTACATTGACTTACAATATCATGATGGCCAACGTGAGCGTTCATTAGGGCTTATGAAAGCAATCCTGAGTGCCGATGTTTTCGCATTCTTAGATCCTAAAGGGAGTATTTGGGATGCAGCTATTGATGGCAGCCAATACTCAGCTTCTCCCATGCCAACCAGTGCTTGGCCAAGTGCTTCAGCCTCAACTCATAATAGCACTATGACTGACGCTACAAGTTTATTTGCTACTGATCGCTATCAAGCTGACGAGTTTCCAGGTTCAAACAACTGGGCGGTTTCAGGTGTTATAAGCCAAACAGGTAGTGCTATTGTCGCCAACGATATGCACTTAGGAATAAAAGTACCTAACACTTGGTTTAGAGCCCGCTTTGAGTATCCAAGCAATAACCAACAAATCAGCATTACAGGAGCTACTTTACCGGGAGTCCCTAATATGGTGATTGGCAGCAATAGTCATATAGCTTGGGGGTTTACCAATAGTTATGGTGATTACAGTGATGTGGTAATACTCAAAACCACAAAGGATGATAGTAAATATTTAACACCGGAGGGCGAGAAGGACTTCACCTATTACCAACAAATTATTGCCGTAAAAGGTGAGCAGCCTATTGAAATAACCGTTAAGGAAACTATTTGGGGACCTGTTATTGGCAAAAATCATAAAGGGCAATGGTTAGCTTATCGTTGGGTTGCCCATGATAAACAAGCCATTAACCTAACAGCAATTGAGTTAGAAACAACGACAAGTGTCGAACAGGCCTTTAATGTAGCAGCACGTGCTGGTATCCCTTCACAAAATATGATGGTTGGGGATACACAGGGCAATATTGGCTGGACTATTATGGGACCCATTCCTAGTAAATTTGGTGACATAGGTAATACACCTAAGTACTGGCATGAAGGCAATAATGGTTGGCAAGGTTATTTGACACCACAACAATATCCTCGCGTATTGAACCCTGAGCACAATCGTTTATGGACAGCGAACTCTCGTGTTGTTGGTAATGATATGCTAAAAAAAATAGGCAATGGTGGCTATGCACTAGGCGCTAGAGCACAACAAATACGTGATGATTTATTTGCTGATGAGAAATTTGATGAAAAAGCACTACTTGAAATAGGTTTAGATGACCGTGCCCTATTTTTAGAGCGATGGAAAACGTTTTTGCTTGAAAATGTATTAAGCCCAACAGCATTAGCAAACAACAAAGAATTTAAAGAAGCAAAGGCACTATTACTTGAAGAAAAAGAATTATCTGCTAGTGCAAACTCTGTCAGCTATCGCCTAGTTAGAAACTTTAGAATAAACCTTCGAGATTTGGTGTTTAGCGAACTCAACGCCTCCCTAAGCAAATTAGACGATAGTTATAAATTTCGCAGTATACGTCATCAAATTGAAACGCCATTATGGCAGCTTATCAATCAACAAAGTGATAACTTCCTTATGCGTCCTTTATCGTCATGGTCAACCGTTTTCGAGAAAGCTTTACAGCAAACTATCACAGACATGAAAGTATCGCCAACTGAGCAAACACAGCCTTTAAGTGCTGCGACATGGGGACAACAAAATACCACGGCAATTCAACACCCCCTCAGTAAAGGAATCCCCCTTATTGGTAATTGGTTAGATATGCCCACAACGCCGCTATCAGGAGACAGTTACATGCCCAAAGTGCAAGGAAAGGCTTTTGGCGCCTCTCAGCGCATGGTGGTGTCCCCTGGTCATGAAGAAAGCGGCATTTTTCATATGCCAACCAGTCAATCGGGTCACCCTTGGAGTCCTTATTATGGCGTAGGGCATAGTGATTGGGAGCAAGGAAAACCATCACCCTTTTTACCAGGGAAAACTCAATACACTTTAACGCTATTAAGCTACTAAAGCAGAGTTGAACAGTTTATCTAATAAAATCTAACGACAAGAAAATAACAAAAGAGACAATCATGACAACACTAATTTTATGCTTATTTATCGCCGCCCTTTTGCCCTATTTAGCCAAAATCCCCGTTGCTTATGCCATGAACCAACTAGGCGGCTATGACAACCTTCATCCTCGGGAGCAACAAAGTAAATTATCAGGTTTTGGAGCCAGAGCTTTAGCCGCTCATCAAAATGCTTTTGAATCACTTATTATCTTTGCCCCTGCGGTATTACTTGCTATTGCCCTTAATAATACCAGTGAGTTAATAATACAATTAGCAATCGCTCATGTTTGCGCCAGAGTACTTTATAATATTTTATATTTAGTCAATATAGATAAATTACGCTCCCTTGTTTGGTTCGTTGCAACGGTCAGTAGCTTTGCCATTATATGGCAGTGTATCCCATAAAATTAGCCTGTTAAAAAAAACGGTATAAAGAAACTATTGACAGTATTTAGCCAAGCTCGCTAGAGTAAGCACTCTAACAAGGTAAACCTCCTAAACTAGAAGGTTTTATTGGTATTACAGTGGTAAACAGCAAAGCAGGTAAACATAGTGAGCGATAAATTAGATTTAAACGAAATACGTAAAGAAATAACAGCCCTAGATAAAGAACTGTTAACCATGTTTGCAAAGCGTCGCGCGCTCACACTTAATGTCGCTAAAAGCAAAGTTCAACAAATCCGCCCTATTCGTGATCCTCAACGTGAACAAGAGCTATTAATTCGCCTTATTAAGCAAGGCAAAGAGCTAGGCCTAGACGCTCATTATGTAACTAGCGTCTTTCAAACTATTATTGAAGACTCAGTACTTAACCAACAAGCTTATTTGCAAAGCTTAGCTAATCCAAACATTCAAACGCCAACCGTTAGCGTTGCCTTTTTAGGTGACAAAGGCTCATATAGCTACTTAGCCAGCCATAGATACTTTTCTCGTCGAGCTGAAAAAATCGTCGAGTCAGGTTGTCAAAGCTTCAACGACATATTACAGCAAGTTGAATCTGGTCAAGTTGACTACGGCATGTTACCTATTGAAAATACCAGTTCAGGCAGTATTAACCAAGTTTATGATTTACTGCAACACACCAATTTATCGATTGTTGGTGAAATAACACAGCCTATTGAACATTGTTTATTAACCGCAGTGAATACTAGCTTAGAAAAAATTAAAACCATTTACGCTCACGGCCAGCCTTTTGCGCAATGTAGTAACTTTCTAGACAAGCAAAGTAATATTCGCATTGAATATTGCGACAGCACTGCCGATGCTATGATGCAAGTATCAGAATTACAAGATGAAACTATTGCCGTTATTGGCAGCGAAGAAGGCGGACAGCTTTATAAATTACAGGCATTAGAAAAATCTATTGCCAATCAAAATGAAAACCACTCTCGCTTTATTTTGGTTGCTCGAAAAGCCGTTGAAGTTGCTGAGCAAATCCCAGCTAAAACCACCATTATTTTAGCAACGGGGCAAAAGGCAGGCGCCTTGGTTGAGTGCTTATTAGTGTTGAAAGATAAAAACATTAATATGTGTAAGCTTGAGTCTAGACCGATCCAAGGCCGTCCATGGGAAGAAATGTTTTATATTGATGTTGAAGCAAATTTGAAGAATTTTGCCCTGCAAGAAGCAATTACCGAAATAACCGAGCACACTAACTTTATCAAAGTATTGGGTTGTTATCCTATCGAGCATATTAGCCCAACCAGTGTTCCAAGTAGTGAGATTTAGTTAAATGGATTTAACTTAATATAACTTAACCTATTTTAATTTAGCTTAGTCTACCATCTTAAATGGAAGGTGAATAACAAAGTAGGTTAAACTATGTTTGCTGCTGTTAACTCCCTTAACAAAAGATAAGTCAAAAGATAACCCAAGAGATAAAACTTTGAATAAACTGGCTGTACTTGCATTTACCCTATTAGTTTTTTTTAGCACCATGCTTTGGTACTTAGCAAATGGATCTTTGAATGAATACCTGAAAAGCCAAATAACGTTGCAAGGCAACTACTATAGCGGGCAAACTACACACGTAGCATCTGCTGACTTTTCCCCTAATACCGGTACAGCCTTATTCGAACAACTGAGTGTTGGCAATTCACAGCAAGAGCAAAATATCTTAACAATAGATCAAGCTCAAGCCGTTTTATCTTCTGAGCAAACACATCACCAGCTTACTAAAATAGAGTCTATTACTATAAACACCCTTAGACTCAATATTGAGCAAACTTCTGATAACCAAACAAATATAGAGTCACTGATTGAAAAAATAAGCTTAACGCTTGCTAATGATTACCCTGAATTGTATCCCGCTATTAGCGCTAAAATCTATGCAGCAAAAAATCCACAGTTAAATGCTGAAGCATATGCGAAAGAACACCCTGAAGCGGGTCCTATTATTGAGCGCACCCAACAAAAGAAAACTCGAGGAAAACCTCAGCAAAAAATGGCTATCGCCACTGTTCACATTAAAAACCTTGAGTTAAATTCAATTCAAGGAGATAGCGAAACACTCATAGTGAAAAATGATGTACAAATTACAGCTATAGGTGGAGCAACAGGTATGGTAATTAACCAACTTGGTGGTGAAATTTTATTAAACTTACTCAAATTAGCTGAAAAATAATTAATTTACTTAGTGTTATTCGTACTTGTGTTTAATATTATGCAAGGTAAGCTGATAAAAATTAATAAAAATAAACAAATTAATATTAAAGTAAAGGAACATTCGATATGCCCCCATTGAAGATTCTACGCCGCTCTATCTCTCCATTAGTTGCAATTTGCCTACTTTCATTTTCTCAATACTCGACTGCAACCAAATTTGAAGTCATGCCTTTAGTAGGTTACACCTTTAGCCCAGAGCTAAACAATGCAGAAAACACGACTTCAATACCCACAACAGATGAGCAACACCTTGGTTTAGCTTTTTCATGGCAAGAGTCAGCTAAGGGTCAAGGGCAGATTTTAGTTAATTATATTACTAGAGACTTTACCAATGACGTTAGTCAAACAATCCACTCGTTTGACACCATATATACACATTTTAATGGTGTAGCCTTCTTCAAAGAAAAGAGTTACACAACCACTGTTGGTATAGGTATTGGTGCAACGTATTTTGATACTGAATATGACGATGCTATTTATCCGTCATTAACTGCATCATTAGGCACTCGCTACGAATTTTCTGATAATTTAGCCTTAATCACCGAGTTACGAGCTTATGCAACAATAGCCAAAGATGATGATACATCGTTTTGCCATAATGACTCTTGTTTAGCTCAGTTTGACGGCGGAATATGGGTCGATGCTCAAGCCTCTATAGGCCTCGCTTATCGCTTTTAATTTTGTAATTACTGTAAATGTATTACTCCACATTTACAAAAAAAGCTAAATATTAAAGCCATCTAAACAATAAATATGACTAACAGCTAAGCTAGATCAAAGTTTATTATTTCATTGATTGATAACTTCACTAGAATTTTATTTTGAGTAATGAAGTAACACATGACATCACCAAAACAACAATTAATATTTGTCACTGATACTGAAGGCCAAATCACTTACGCAAATGATAGATATTGCGAGGTTACAGGCTATCAACACACAGAGCTACTAACAAAAAACATTAAAGACTTAACGCATCACGAAATGCCAAAAGTTGTCATAGCAGAGTTATCAAACACCTTATCAAAAGGTTTTTCTTGGCAAGGGGTTATGCGCATCAAGGATCGCAGCAATAGAGATATTTGGCTTGATACTTTTACGACGCCGCAATATCTTCATGGACAAATAACGGGTTATCAATCCATTAGTAACATTGCCAATCAACAAATTCAAAGCAATGCTAGCAAAATATATAGCGCGCTAAACAAAGAAAACAAATGGGCTGTTTTTGAGTTCACTAAAAATCATAAATTTGTTTTTCTAGTGCTACTATCAATTATCGCTCAAGGTTTTATTTTCTCAACACTTGGCTTAGCCGTTTCTATCATTGCGGCATTAAGTGCAATTACTCCTATTATCGTTTTTTGGTCAGATATTATTCCCACAGCTAAGCGCGCTCAAAGCTTACAAAACATGTTCGACTCCATCTCCAGAAAAGTATATTTTGGCAAAGGAACCGCCAGTGTTTTTGATTTCACTTTTTCAATGATGAAAACGAAAATTAAAGCCATATTAGAGCGAACACTCGATGCTACCTCCCCTATCAAAAAAGTCATGGCTAAAGTAAGTCAAGGGTTGAGTGAAAGCAGAGAAACCTTAGCAGAACAAAAAAATGGTATAGAACAGCTCAATGTCGCCATGGTACAAATGCAAGCGTCAACAACAGACATAGCCCAAAATACTACGGCAGCAGCCAGTGACTTAGAAAACACTTTCGAACAATGTGAACAAGCTCAGCGTGATATATACCAAACTACGGATAAGATCCAAAGCCTGGCTAAAGCTGTTGAAAGTGCCTCTAGCTCAGCAGATTCATTAACACAATCCGCCAATAGTGTTGGCGATTTAATGGCTGATATTCAATCCATAGCCGATCAAACCAATTTACTCGCCCTTAATGCCGCTATTGAAGCAGCCAGAGCAGGTGAACATGGTCGAGGCTTTGCCGTAGTTGCCGATGAAGTTAGAAGCTTATCCTCACGTACCCAAGACTCAGCAAAAGAAATCAACCAACGTTTAACTATAATGCTTAGCACAATTGAGCAATGGGTTGAATTGATGAATAAAAATAAAGATGAAGCAAACTTTTGTGTGGAAAGTGCCCAACAATCCCATCGTAAAATTGATGAAGTTGTTGATAAAGTGCAGAGTGTTAGTAATGCTGCCACCCTGATAGCAACGGCGGCAGAAGAGCAAAGTGTTGTTTCAGCCGATATAACAAACCACATTAATGACATTGGCCAGACTACTGAAAAAACATGGTCTGAAACAGATAATGTTGCTCAACAAATGCAGATTCTTGAAGAAAGTGTTGAAGGTATTGCCGACTTAGCTAACACCTTCATACCAAAATAAGAGTATCACTAGATACTAAATGAGGAAGTGTGGGTCTTTTGACCCTAATGTTTTTTCAGCTCATTAGCCTTTAATAACATGCCTTTGCTTTCTATTAAGAAGTCTTCGGCATAATGACCAAACCAATCGGATACTTGGTTAAACATAGTTACGAAAGCGTCTTTATCCCCTACTTCAACATCTTCTAATAGCTCTAAAAAGCGATAGGCAAAACGTTTCATCATCGAGATATTATCAGGGTTAGCAAAAATAATATCTGAATATAAAATAGGGTCTTGGGCAAATAAACGTCCAACCATGATCAGCTCTAACCGGTAGATAGGAGAGCTCATATTAACGAGCTTTTCAATATCAGCCCCTTCAGTCATCAAATGATAACCATAGGCGATAGTTGAAAAATGTCGCATAACCTGAACCATAGACATGGCTTGGTCATGCTCATGAGCAGAGACTGGATATATTTTAGCGCCCCATACCTGAAACTGTTTCAATAGCCACTGATAACTTTCTTGCTGACGACCATCACAAGCGATAATCGTTTGTTTAATTAAGCCAGTAACATCAGGACCAAACATCGGATGTAAACCAACAACTGGCCCTGAGTGTACCTTCATCATTTCATATAATGGCGACTCTTTAATACTGGTGACATCTGCCAATATACAATCTTTAGGTAAATTGTTCAGATGATGAATAACCATCGCCGTTAAACGAATAGGCACTGAAACAATCACTAAACTAGCCTCGGCTAAAATAGTGTCACTGTTTGGCCAATCTTGCTGTTCAATAATAGCAACTTGATATCCAGAACGATTAAACAAGTCGACAAAAACACTACCTAATTGCCCCTTACCACCAATAACAACCACTTTCTTACAGTCAGGATTGATGCACTGATAACCACTAGCATCTTGGCTCACATAAGAGTCACGCATTAAGCGCCGTAAAATATCTTCAATTAAATCGGCACTTAAACCCGCATTAGCGGCTTGCTCACGACGCTTAGCAATCAAGCTTGCTTCACGATCTGGTGCATAAATTGGCATGCCAACCGAGCTTTTTAACTCGCCAACTTTGGTGGTAACTGCTCGTCGCTTGGTTAGTAATGCCACCAATTGGCTATCAATGTCATCAATCTCATCACGTAATACTTTAAGATTGTCGTCAAAGTCACTCATAATATTCCTAAATAACTAGGGGCTATTGACCCCACTACATAATCCGTTCTTTTAATGCCGACTTAAGCATTGAATCAGCTTCACCTAGCAGTGACTGCGTTGTTTCCATATCAATACATGCATCGGTTACCGAAACGCCATATTCCATCTGTGAAAATTCTAAATCAGAACTTTGATTGCCAGCATTAAGGTTACTCTCAAGCATTATACCAATAATCGACTTGTTACCTTCAATAATTTGATTAAAAACATTTGTTGCAACAAGTGGTTGGCGTCTATAGTCTTTATTTGAGTTGCCGTGGCTACAATCAACAACTATACCTGGCTCTAAATTATGCTTAGACAATACATCTTCACATTCACTAATATTGACACTGTCATAGTTCGGCTGCTTACCACCACGAAGAATTACATGACCATCGGGGTTGCCTGAAGTTTTAATTAAAGATACCTGCCCCTGGCGATTAATCCCCATAAAGCGATGTGACGAGGCTGCTGATTGCAAAGCATTTATGGCAACATCTAAACTACCGTTTGTACCGTTTTTAAAACCAATAGGCATAGATAAACCACTGGCCATTTCTCTATGGGTTTGCGATTCTGTGGTACGTGCACCAATAGCAGACCAACTGAATAATTCAGCCAAATACTGAGGGCTTATTGGGTCAAGCGCTTCAGTAGCCAATGGCAAACCAAGCTCGGTTAAATAAATTAATAACTCACGAGCTTTTCTTAAACCTGTTTCAACATCAAATGAACCATCCATATGAGGATCATTAATCAAGCCCTTCCAACCAACGGTAGTTCTTGGTTTTTCAAAATAAACTCGCATGACAATATATAAAGAGTCTTGATATTTATCATGCAGCTTTTTCAGTTCTCTCGCGTATTCTTTAGCAGCTTCAATGTCATGGACTGAACAAGGGCCACTGATCACCAATAAGCGTGAGTCACGCTTATGAATAATATCAGCGATAATTTTACGCGCCGATTTAACATAAGCTCGACCTGGATCTTCAAGTGGCAATTCTTCTCGTAACTGCTCTGGCGTTATTAATACATGCTCTTCATTAACATGAATATCATTTAAGGTGCTTTTATGAGGTGCAGGTGTCATGGTTCATTCCTAAAAGTTATTAATTAAAAATGCGCAGGATAAACAAGATTTACAGAAGATATTGAAAAATTCAAAGTGCAGTTTTAAAGGGGTGCAGCTAACAACAAAACAAAAATCCAAAATCGTAAATATTACGTTACGCGATTTGTAAGAATATTTTTACACACATAATTAACTATGTACAGCGTAAATTATAAAATTTCTACTAAATAAGAACCTGTAACATAACTGTCATATTTTAGTCATGTAACTGTCATCTTGAGTTTCTAAACTGTTTCCAACTTAAAGATACCAATCTGAATAAAGATTTGAATTGGTATTAACACCATTAAACATTTTCTACTCTCTAAATTAAACAAGTGAGAAACAACATGAATAACACGATAAAGAGTACACTAACAAAAACAGTGCTAGGCATTTCATTAGGTACAGTTGCATTAATGAGTAGTTTCGCTAGTGCGCAAGGTAATAGCCGAGACACAATCACAGCCGTTGGCTCTTCAACTGTTTATCCTTTTTCAACGGTTGTTGCTGAACGCTTTGGTAAAAACACAGACTTTAAAACTCCTAAGATTGAATCTACAGGCACTGGCGGTGGCATGAAGTTATTTTGTGCAAGCAACGCTATTGATACGCCTGACTTATCAAACGCTTCACGTCGCATGAAAAAAAGCGAATTTAAAATGTGCGCTAAAAATGGCGTTACTAGCATCACTGAAGTATTAGTTGGTTATGACGGTATTGTGGTCGCTAATTCAAACGCAGCCAGCACCATGAAAGTTACTCGCAAAGAGTTATTTTTAGCCTTAGCTAAAGATGTGCCAGCAAAAGATGGCAGCGAAAAGTTAGTCGCTAACCCTTATAAATTATGGAGCGATATTAACCCGACGCTTCCTGCTAACAAAATTGAGGTATTAGGTCCACCTCCAACATCAGGTACACGTGATGCATTTGCTGAATTAGTGCTTGAAGGCGGTTGTAAAAAATTCCCATGGATTAAAGCTATCAAAAAGCAAAACAAATCTAAGTATAAGGAGATTTGTCACAGCGTTCGTGAAGATCACGCATATATTGAAGCAGGCGAAAACGATAACTTAATCGTACAAAAATTAACAGCTAACCCAAAAGCTTTCGGTATTTTTGGTTTTAGTTTCTTGGACCAAAACAGCGATATGCTTCAAGGTTCTATTATTGATGGTCAAGGCCCTACATTTGAAGCCATTGCTGATGGTTCATACCCTGTATCTCGCCCTTTATACTTCTATGTTAAAAATGCTCACGTTGGCAAAGTACCTGGAATTTTAGAATTCTTAACGGAATACACCAGCGAAGCTGCCATGGGTGAAGATGGTTACCTAACTGATAAAGGCTTAATCCCATTAGGCGAAGAAAAGTTAGCAAAAATACGAGAGAGTGTATTAACACTAACACCGTTAGCTTTGAACTAAATACAAGCAAACTAACTAATAAATTAAATGGCGGGAAAAATTTCCTGCCATTTAATTTTTGTTTTTTTTTAGAAATAAATTGGTCTTGAAATATGAATTCATCTTTTCTTTTTGCTGTGCTAGTTTTCCTATCGCTTTTTAGCTACTGGTTTGGCATAAAGCGCTCTTTAAAGGTTGCTGGTGGTATAGAGAATAAAAAGTCTTTAGACTGTCTTCCCGAGCAATTTGGCTTATTAACAGCCATGGTGTGTGGTATTCCTGCATTAATTGCACTCATAATGTTTAATAGCGCTGAGCAACTTGTTGTCGAGCATATTCTTACCTCAACACTGCCAACACACATTCAAGCACTTTCAAGTATTGATTTAGGTTTATACTTGAATAACATTCGCTCAATGGCATCATCCGAAACTACCCTTGCCCTAATACAAGGGGCAAAAGAAGCCAGTGATGCAGCAATGCAAACTCATTATCGAGCAGCCTTAGAATTACAAACCCTTAATAATAGTGCTTCTTGGTTAAAAACAGCTTTAGTATTAGTGATAGCGGTTGGCAGCGTTATAGTATTGGTAAGAAAATTTAGTCTTACCTATAAAGCCAGACAAAAATCTGAATCTATCATTCGTGGTATTCTCGTTGCTTCATCTGCCATTGCAATTCTGACCACGCTTGGCATAGTAATTTCTGTGTTATTTGAGTCAATTCAATTTTTTAAGAGTGTTTCTCCTACTGAGTTTATGTTCGGTACTCAATGGAGTCCGCAAACAGCAATGCGTGCTGATCAAGTTGGTGGTTCTGGCAGTTTTGGTGCTGTGCCATTATTTGCCGGCACCATGTTAATTACTTTTATAGCAATGCTACTAGCCGTACCTGTAGGCTTAATGATAGCTATTTATTTATCGCAATATGCCAGTGCAAGACTGCGCAGCATAGCAAAGCCCATGTTAGAAGTGCTAGCTGGTATTCCAACAGTTGTATATGGCTTTTTTGCAGCTTTAACCGTAGCACCAGTGATTAGAAATGTTGGCGAATACTTCGGATTAAGTGTTGCATCTGAGAGCGCCTTAGCCGCAGGTCTAGTGATGGGTACCATGATTATTCCATTTGTTTCTTCACTATCTGAAGATGCAATAAGTGCCGTTCCAAAACCATTAAAAGAAGCCTCACTAGGCATGGGTGCAACCCATTCAGAAACAGTTGTAAAAGTATTATTACCCGCGGCTCTTCCCGGCATCGTTGGCGCGATATTATTAGCTATTTCTCGTGCCATTGGTGAAACAATGATTGTAGTAATGGCTGCAGGTATGGCGGCAAACCTAACGGCGAACCCGTTAGACTCTGTTACCACGGTGACAGTACAAATAGTGACATTACTTACCGGTGACCAAGAGTTTGACAGTCCGAAAACGTTAGCGGCTTTTGCGCTAGGTTTAATGTTATTTATCACCACGCTTGGTTTAAATATTCTAGCGTTGAAAGTAGTGCAAAAATACAGAGAGCAGTATGACTAATTCAATAGACAAGTCAGCGACAAGCTCAGCAGCAAAAAACAGCAAGGTAAATACGAATATGTCTGCACAAGAAAATTCAGCAACAGCCTCAACCACCCACTCAACTACAGATATGGTGGCTTTGAGTCTTAAAAAGCGTCATAAAAAAGAACGCGGCTTTAAAAGCCTCGGTCTAATTGCCGTACTTTTTGGCTTTATGTTAGTCATTATATTAATTGGTGACATTACCTCGAAAGCACTACCTGCTTTTCATCAACATTGGGTAAAGCTTGATGTAAATTACAACAGCAACTGGCTGGATGTCGATGAAAAACTAACTGGCTCTGACTTAACAAAACAGTTAAAAAAAGCCAACTACCGCAAAGTCCTGAAAAACTCTATTTACCCTATGTTTACTGAACAAACGGGCAAAAAAATGACCAGGAAAGAAAAGCGTCAAGTATTTAAACTATTTTCAACGAATGCCGAGTTTACTATTAAAGATTTTTTATTAGATTCGCCTAAAGATATAAACCAAACCGTACCAGTTTGGGTTAGATTAGATGACGACGTTGATAGTTACCTTAAAGAAGATTTTGCTACAGGTGAAGCTGGTTTACGTATTAGTGAAAAACAGGCGCAATGGCTTGCCAAGCTAGACAATGAGCAGCGTATTGAAACGCGCTTTAATATCAGCTTTTTCACTTCAAGTGATTCACGTGAGCCTGAACTTGCAGGTATTAAAGGTGCATTGATGGGAACCCTATTGACCATGTTTGTCACCATATTGTTCTCGTTTCCACTAGGGGTTGCCGGAGCATTATATTTAGAAGAGTTTGCACCAAAAAATAAAATTACTGACTTAATTGAAATCAATATCAACAACTTAGCCGCTGTGCCTTCAATTGTTTTTGGCTTACTTGGTTTAGCCGTCATTATTAACTTATTTGGCTTACCCCGATCTGCGCCCTTAGTAGGTGGTATTGTGCTCACGCTAATGACATTACCCACTATCATTATCGCCAGTCGTGCTGCGATAAAAGCCGTGCCACCTTCTTTACGAGAAGCGGCGATGGGCTTGGGTGCATCTAAAATGCAAGTGACTTTCTCACATGTATTGCCACAAGCCATGCCAGGAATTATTACTGGCGCTATTATTGGTGTTGCCCAAGCATTAGGTGAAACCGCGCCATTATTAATGATAGGTATGGTTGCTTTTATTGTTGACGTACCAACAAGCATTGTCGATTCCGCAACCGTATTACCTGTGCAAATATTTTTATGGGCAGATAGTCCAGAAAGAGCATTTTTAGCCAAAACTTCTGCCGCTATTTTAGTATTGCTAACACTTTTATTAGTAATTAATCTAACTGCAACCGTGTTGCGCGCTAAGTTTGAAAAGAAATAATTTTTGAAAGAACCAGTTTGAGAACAAATAAATGAACAATAGTGAAATTAATCAAAACGAATTAGCTCAAGTTGAGTTGACGGAAACAGTAGGCAATATTTATGCAGATGACGCTAAAATGTCGATTCGTAATGCCAATGTCTTTTACGGTGAAAAACAAGCCATTCACAATGTCAGCTTAGACCTTGCTAAAAATCAAGTTACGGCGCTTATTGGCCCGTCAGGTTGTGGTAAATCAACTTTTTTACGTTGCTTAAACCGTATGAATGACACCATAGATATTTGCCGAGTTACTGGGCAATTAATGCTAGACGGTGAAGACATCTACGCAAAAAATTTAGATCCTGTACTACTTCGTGCTCGTGTTGGTATGGTCTTTCAAAAGCCTAATCCATTTCCAAAGTCTATCTATGACAATGTTGCCTATGGCCCAAGAATTCACGGCTTAACTAGCAGCAAAGAAGAGCTAGATGAAATTGTTGAAACCAGTTTACAAAAAGCCGGCTTGTTCAATGAAGTTAAAGACAGGTTAAAAGATCCGGGGACAGGATTATCAGGTGGCCAACAACAACGTTTATGTATTGCCAGAACCATTGCCGTTAGCCCTGAAGTAATTCTAATGGATGAACCCGCATCGGCGCTTGACCCTATAGCCACAGCTATCATCGAAGAATTAATTGATGAATTAAAAGAAAAATATACCATTGCCATTGTCACCCACTCAATGCAGCAAGCTGCCCGAGTTTCGCAACATACCGCCTACTTCCACATGGGTAAATTAGTTGAAATGGGAAAAACGGAAGATATATTCACCCGTCCAAGTCACAAATTAACTGAAAACTATATTACTGGCCGCTTCGGTTAAATGGAGAAGAAGATGACAACACAAGACAACAACGAAAACGCTTCAGGTTTCACGACAAAATTACATTTAGATAAGCACATTTCCCGCCGTTTTAACGAAGAACTTGAGAAAGTTAGAACCTTAGTCATGGCAATGGGCGACTTAGTTGAACAACAAGTGAATGACGGCTTAAGTGCGGTACTTAATGCCGATGAAACACTTGCTGCCAAAGTAATAGAGCGAGATAAAAAAGTTAACGATATGGAATTAGCCATTGACGAATACTGTACGCAAATTCTTGCCCGTAGACAGCCTGCTGCTAGCGATTTACGTTTATTGGTCAGTGTGATAAAAAGTATCACCGACCTTGAAAGAATGGGTGATGAAGCAGTAAAGTTCGGTAAAAACGCCATTAAACTAGCTAAAGGCAACTTTGCCGAGGAAGAAGGCGCTAGGCCACTGGTTGAGTTAAGACACTTAGGTAAACATGTCAGTGAAACATTAAACCGCGCCCTGACTGCCTATGCACAAATGGATGTTGAGGCCGCTTTAAGCATTATCAAAGATGATAATATTATTGATGAAGAGTTCGATAACATTTCTCGTTTATTAGTTACTAAAATGATGGAAAATCCCCGCGAAATCAAAAATGCCCTTCGCGTTACTTGGTGTGCTCGAGCGTTAGAACGTATTGGCGACCATACAACTAATCTTTGTGAATACATAGTTTACTTAGTGGAAGGTAAAGACGTTCGTCATAGTACGCCTGAGCAAGTTAACGCTAAAATGGAAAGTTAATTTAATACTTCACAACAATAAAATATCAAGCTGTTATTAAACAAAAGAGCGACCAATACTGCTATTGACCGCTCTTTTTCTTAGATTAAGATTAATACAGATAAATTTACTATCTGCTTAAACCTGCAATTAATCTTTTTTAATGGCTTCTAAATTTTCTTTATGAGGCAGTTCATGTGCAGGTATTTCTTTACCATCATTTTTCAGATAATGATCCATCCAACGCATCAAACGTAAGTTGTAATCATATTTAGCGGCTATACGTCTGTTACCATGGCCTTCACCTGGGTAATACACTAAACGTACTGTTTTACCTTGTACCTTCATGTAACGGTATAATTCCATTGACTGTGCCGGATGAACACGTGGATCTGCCTTACCATGCATAATAAGCAAAGGTGTTTTAGATTGACCCGCCCAGTAAATTGGACTGCGCTCTAAATACCATTGCCATTTATCCCAAGGGTATGAACGAGCATGAACTAGGTTCATTTCATTTGAGATATCTGTAGTACCAAACTTAGATAGTTGATTAGAAATACCGACAAACATTACACTTGCAGCAAAATGTTCAGTTAATTTAGTTGCGCCCCAAGCAGAAGCATAACCACCATAAGAACCACCGGTAATACCGACTTTTTTGTTATCAACCAAGCCGATATCTACAAGATGGTTTTTAAGATCAATTAAATCATCAAACTCTTTTCCAGCGTAATCATTTTGACCTAGCTTAGAATACTCAACACCTTTACCAGTACTGCCGCGGTAGTTAGGATAAAAAACAGCATAGCCTTGACCAGCAGCCAATTGTCCCGGTTTTGAATACGCAGTTAACCAACCGTCTTTGTCATGGCTTTCTGGACCACCGTGAACAGCCATAATTAATGGGTAACGCTGATCTTTTTGATAGTTTGCTGGGTAAATTAACACACCGCCAATTTCAACGCCGTCACGGGCTTTAATAGTAATGCTTTCTTGTTTTGCTAATTTATCTGCTGCTAACCACTCATTTGAATTAGTTAAACGAGTCGCTTTATGCTTCGAACCACGCAGCATAAACACTTCACTTGGGTGTTTCGCCGTATGGCCTTTTAATATAATGGTTTTATCTGAATCCGAAATACTCAAGTTTGACGCGATAAACTTACCACCTTTAACCACTTTCTTATAACGCGTTTTACCTGGTTTTATTTTACCAACAATAGATTGTGTACCTACATTTGAAATAAAGAATAAGGTGTTTTCATCATTTGCCCATTCAAATTCTACAACATGACCTTGATGATTAGGTAGCCAATCTGTCACTTTGCCAGACTCAACTTCTGCCAAAAATAAACGTCCTGTTGCTGGGTCATGCTTATCTTCTGCGCCATGAAGTGCGACATATTTACCGTCATGAGAAAATTCTGCACCACCTAGCTTGCCTTCGGTGCTAAATGAGGTGGTTATTTTTTGGCTTTGAGCATCAACAATATGCCATTGTGACTTCATGTACTTGTCATCAATTAAGGCTGTTGGCTGTGTTTTAACCAGCAAAGATGTTGATGTTGGCGACCAATGCACATCAGAAATATAATCTGATAAGTCCCATGCTTGAGGTGTTAGCGGTTTTTGTGAAACAGCCAAATCAACAACATAAAGTTTTTGGTTTGTTAAATCTTCTTCATAAACTTCGGCTTTAAAGCCAAGTTCTTTAAGTTTTTTCTCTGACTTATCTTTGGCTGGTTTGGCAATGATAGCAATTTTCTTATTATCACTGCTCAGTGAATAATCGCTAATACTGGTGCCTTTTAAAGCGAAAACTTTTTGCGCTTGACCACCGTCTTTTGCTATTTGATAAAGCGATGTGAACTTATCTTTTCCCATTTTGGCAAGGAAATAAATAGTTTTGCCGTCTGTAGACCAAGTAATATGTTTAATATTCACCTTACCGGTAATATATGGACGCTCTACACCTTCATCATCAACAAGGTATAACTCCCCCCAGTTTAGTCCGTCTTTTTCTACATATAGCTCTCTTGGTACTGAACGAGTGAAAGCTATGCTTTCGCCATCAGGGCTAACTTGTGCTTGTGAAACTTGTTGTAATGTTGCTAATTGCTCAGGAGATATAGTATCAGCAAGACTTGAAAAGCTTGCGATACCTAACGTTAAGGCAATAGCTTTTTTGATATAGTTTAATTGTTTATTCATCTTTTCTTTTCCTCAAATTAAGCTGCCATGATTCTAAAGCCTTTTGCCATTTAAACCAAACTTAATGCCAAATAAAAAAGTTAAATAGAATAAAAAACAAGATAAAGTACATTTTATCAAACACACAGTGAAATTATTAAGCAAGCATAAAAAAAGGCTGTTAAAAACAGCCTTTTGTACTCGCTTTAAAAAGAGCTTATGGATTGTCTAGTTTAGCCAGTATGAACTATACGCTTGCTAATTAAATCTTCTACAACGCTTGGGTCAGCAAGTGTTGAAGTATCACCTAAACTATCGACTTCATTTTCAGCAATTTTACGTAATATACGACGCATAATCTTACCCGAACGAGTTTTCGGTAATCCCGGCGCCCATTGTAAATAATCAGGCTTAGCGAAGCGTCCTAATTCTTTAGCAACAAACTCTTTAAGTTCAGTGTTTAGTTCATCTGACTCTTCAGCATTAGCCATAAGCGTTACATAACAATATACGCCCTGACCTTTAATTTCATGCGGATAACCAACAACAGCAGCTTCTGCAACAGCAGGATGAAGTACTAAGGCGCTTTCAATTTCAGCGGTACCAAGTCTGTGACCTGATACGTTTAATACATCATCAACACGGCCAGTGATCCAATAGAAACCATCTTCATCACGCTTAGCACCATCACCAGTAAAGTAATTACCAGGATACTGACTTAAATAAGTTTGATAGAAGCGATTATGATCACCATAAACCGTACGTAATTGTCCCGGCCAGCTTGCTGTCATCACCAGTAAACCTTGGTTTTCACCTTCAAGGGTATTACCATCTTTATCAAATAATGCCGGTTGAACACCAAAGAAAGGCTTACCTGCACAACCTGGCTTCATATCAACAGAGCCCGGTAAAGAAGTGATTAAAATACCGCCTGTTTCTGTTTGCCACCAAGTATCAACAATTGGACAGTTACTCTTACCAACAACTTCATAGTACCAGTGCCAAGCTTCAGGGTTAATTGGCTCACCTACGGTACCTAATAAGCGCAGTGAAGAAAGATCAGCTTTTTCAACTAATTCATCACCAACACTCATTAATGCACGAATGGCCGTTGGGGCGGTATAAAATACGTTAACCTTATGTTTTTCACATACTTGCCAGAAACGACCTGCATCAGGGTAAGTTGGTACACCTTCAAACACTAACGTTGTTGCACCATTTGCTAGCGGGCCGTAGAAAATGTAAGAGTGACCCGTGATCCAACCTGCATCTGCAGTACACCAGTAAATTTCACCTTCTTTATAGTCAAACACATATTTGTGTGTCATAGCAGCATATAGAATGTAACCACCACAAGTATGTACAACACCTTTTGGCGTACCTGTTGAGCCTGAGGTATATAGAATAAATAGTGGATCTTCAGCATCCATTATTTCAGGCTCACATACGGCAGGTAAATTTGCTACCGCTTCTTGATAATTAATATCTTTATCATCATTCCATGCAATATCGCCACCTGTGCGAGTAACAACAACCACTGAATGCACATTAGGACAATCAGCAATAGCCGCATCAACATTTGATTTAAGAGGAATGCGCTTACCACCACGTACTGATTCATCTGCGGTGATCACTACCTGACAATCGGCATCTAATACACGGGCTTTAATTGATTCGGTAGAAAAACCACCAAATACAACAGAATGGATAGCACCGATACGAGCACAGGCTAACATAGCGTAACCCACTTCAGGGATCATCGGCATGTAAATACAAACACGGTCACCTTTTTTAACGCCACGCTCTTTTAATAAGTTAGCAAAGCGACATACGTGATCATGCAATTCTTGATAAGTTACTTTTAAGTCATCACTAGGATCATCACCTTCAAAAATAATCGCTGTTTCATTAGCTTTTGTTGCTAAATGACGGTCGATACAGTTATAACTAACGTTTAACTTAGCACCAGAGAACCAGTTAATTTCAGAGTTCTTCAAGTCAACTGTGCTCACACTATCCCATGGTTGATACCAATCAATAAACTCTTTTGCTTGCTCTCCCCAAAATACATCAGGTTGTTCAATTGATTGTTTATACATAGCATCATAGGTTGCACTATCAATATGAGTATGTGCTTTAGCTTTCTCTGATACTGGATAACAAGGTTTTAATTCGTTCATGAGATATTCCTTGAGGGTATTTTTACCCAACGTAGTAATAATTTTTATTTTGAATAATAAGGTTAACTTAATGCTAGTTTTTTTAACTTTATTTTTATATACGCCTTTAGTCTTAAATAATAGTCACTTTTTACCCACATCATATGATGGTGATTAAGAAGCTAAATCCCTTGTCTTTATTAAAGAAATTCATTTTTCAAGGCAAAGAATAATAGCCTAAAATTTAGAAGTATAGATATTCTGAATATTAACTATATATATTCGTAGTAACATAGAGCAAAAAAGCGCCCGTAGGCGCTTAAAAATATGACTTTTAGCAAACAACTATTTACTAACGAGGCTAACTAAAGATTATAGCCTGACTCTTCATGTTCAACTTGATCAAGACCATTCACTTCTTGCTCTTCATCAACACGTAAGCCATTTGTCATCAAGCCAACAAGTTTAAGCAAGATATAAGTAACGATAGCCGTATAAACCAATGTTGAAACAATACCGATAATCTGAACAATTACTTGTTCTGACATAGTAGCAATGCCTTCTGCAAAGCCAAAACCACTGAACACGCCTAAGCTAGTGGCTGAGAACACACCCGCTAAAAAAGTACCTAATATGCCACCAACACCATGCACAGGGAAAACATCTAATGAATCATCTATTCTTAATTTTTGCTTAATAAATACTGTTGAATAGAAACAAACAAAACCAGCACTAATACCAATAATTAATGCGCCGCCCGGTCCAACGAAACCTGACGCAGGAGTAATAGTGCCTAAACCTGCAACCATACCGGTAACTGCACCTAAAACGCTGGCTTTACCAAATTTTTTCCACTCTATTGCCGCCCAAGTTAGAGTGCCAGCTGCCGCTGAAATATGGGTTACTAACATAGCCATTGATGCATCGCCCGTTGCAGCCAACGCACTACCACCATTAAAGCCAAACCAGCCTACCCATAACATACCTGCACCAGTAACTGTCATAGTAAGGTTGTGCGGCAGCATAGGTGTTTTAGGAAAGCCACGTCGAGGGCCTATAACCATAGCAGCAACAAGCGCTGCTGTACCCGCTGTAATATGCACAACAATACCACCCGCAAAGTCAAACACGCCCATTTGAGCTAACCAACCGCCCCCCCAAACCCAATGGGTAACAGGTGCATAAACGGCAAGTAACCAAAGGCCACTGAAAATAAGTACCGAAGAAAACTTCATCCTTTCGGCAAAACCACCAATAATTAACGCAGGTGTGATCACAGCAAAAGTCATTTGAAATAGCATAAATAAACTTTCGGGAATATCTCCTGATAGCACATCTTTACCAATACCGTGCATCATCACTTTCGACAAGTCGCCAATAAAAGCATTCCCTTCACCAAAAGCAAGACTGTAGCCGACAACCAACCATAAAATTGAGGAAATAGAGCCAATGGCAAAGCATTGCATCAAAATGGAAAGCACATTTTTCTTTCTAACTAAGCCACCGTAGAAAAGTGCTAAACCTGGTAGTGTCATCAATAACACAAGTGCTGTTGAGGTTAATATCCAGCTAGTATTAGCACCATTGAGTTCGCTGTCAGCAGCAAAAGCCAATGAAGGTGATAAATATAAGAAAAATAACAGAGCAAATGACAGTATTCTTAACATCTTTTTATCCATTTTTATTAATTAACAGTGTTTTAAAAATCGTTATAAGGCGGTTCTCAGTGCGACAAAGCTTTAAAAGCCTATAACCTTTTAACTTGCACTGGTGCTGCACAAACTAAGCCAATTGAAAAAAGTAATATTAAACAATAAGATAAAATAGTAACGACCAAAAACAGTGCTTTTAATGCACCATATAGAGGATTAACAAAACCAAATAGCACCACATTGGTGCGACATTGTTTTTAAAGTACTAAAAAGGATCACAAAAATAGTGAAAGTTACAATTGTGAATTGAAAATGGTGACTGACGTACGGTTAAGCATCAAAGTGATATTATCTATAGTTTTCTGCTTTTGGAGAAAAGACCAATCCAAAACCCTAGTTCGAGAGCAACGCCTAAAATAATAAAAATAGTTACGCCCTGCGAGAATCCATAGGCATACGAGATAAGGGCTGCAAAGAGTAAAATGAGAAGAGTGACCCACTTATGATACATTTTCATAAGCCCTCCTTTGATAAACGGTCAAGATGAAACAAGCCTACTTTACTAAGAATAGCTCAATTAAGGCTAGCTCATATCTATATTTATCGGTATTTTGCCGAGGTAATCAAGATAAAGAGCATCACTACCTTCCAGGTAAATTCAGTTGTATATTGAGACGAGCAGAATTTTTGAACGTTTAGCTTAATTTAGAAACTAAATTATGCTAAATTTAGCTTATGGCTGTTTAAGCTGAGCAGAGATATTATTTTGAGGGTTATCTATGTCATTGAATATAAATCAAACATCAAATTTTGCTCCAACTAATAATGGTAATGGCACCATACTTGAAGTTGCTGTTAAAGCAAAAAGTCTAGCTGAAGAAGAAGGTAAAATGGTTCTTCAGTTAATTGAAAGTGCAGATACTTCAAATGCTAAGCCCGTTAGCAATATTGGGCATAACGTTAATATATCAGCTTAGCTCTATTCTTAATTATCTTACTGTAAGAGCTCACTTGCCACAAAGCGGCCTGAATTTTGGTATGAATTTATCACAGCCAATAGTCCGCTTCGCCACCAGACTGTGTGAAAACTCTTGATCACCTTTTGGTCTAACTCTCAGTTTTTTATGATCAATCAATCTTAATGTTTAGCTTCTGAGAGTAGTGCCTCAACTATAATTAATAGTAGGAAATTAAT